>Ga0315293_10000002_pt1 | contig 428657 bp, 413 predicted proteins | sample YL17G13_20_MG_FD_203071 | JGI IMG/M metagenome (GOLD analysis project Ga0315293, IMG submission 203071) | Sediment microbial communities from Yellowstone Lake, YNP, Wyoming, USA - YL17G13_20 | ecosystem: Environmental > Aquatic > Freshwater > Lake > Sediment | place: USA: Wyoming | collected...
GCCATACTTCAACTTTCAGCCACGACGAGAGCGCGTTGACCACCGACACACCCACACCGTGCAGACCTCCGGCAACTTTATACGATTCACCGCCAAATTTGCCGCCCGCGTGCAGGGTGGTCATTACAGTTTCCAGCGCCGACTTTTTTGTCTGCGCGTGAATCTCAACCGGAATGCCGCGGCCGTCGTCGGTGACCGAAACCACCGCGTCGGGCAAAAGCTCCACGTGTATGTTTTTGGCGTATCCGGCCATCGCTTCGTCAATGGAGTTGTCCACCACTTCCCAGATCAAATGATGCAATCCGTCAACGCCGGTTGAACCGATGTACATCCCCGGACGCCTGCGCACCGGCTCAAGACCCTCAAGTACGTAGATGTCTTTGGCTGTGTAGGTTGCGTTGTTGTTTTTCCCTTGATCCTTTTCTTTTTCGGTTTCGGTCTTTTTCCTCGCCATAATAAAAACAGAGGGCATAAAAATACCGCCCTGCGCGCCTAAAAGGCGCATAACAAGCGGCTTTTTGCCGGTTTGTTACAGAATCAGTATAGCACAAAAAACCGCAAAAATGAAGCTTTTTTAGGGGTTTTGGAGCTCGGGATACGCCTCCGCAAGAGCATCGAGAAGCTTCCGCTTTGCCTGTTCAAACGGTATCCTCACAGTCGCCCCAGCGGCACCCTTATGCCCCCCGCCACCAAGAAGCACGGCAACTTTCGAGACGTCAAAGCGCTCTCCGTCACGCGTGCGGAAGCTGAACTTCACCATGTTTTTCTCCTGTTCGATCATCCCCACGTCAATGTCCCATCCCCGCACCGACCGCAATTCTTCGGCAACGACATCAATATTATTTTTCACGGTGATGGCGTTGTGTTTTTCAAGGTCGGCGAGCGAAACGGATGCAACCGCGACCTTGCCGCCGAAAAACGTTTCAACGGAACTTAGCGCAATGCCTCTGACGACCACGCTTCCGGGCGTGTTGGTGTTAAGAAGTTCGAAAAACAGCTTGCAAAACGACGGGTATTGCCGTGCCAGATTCGCGGCGATCTCGAACGTCCGCGGCGATGTCTGACAGTACTGAAATCCGCCGGTGTCGCGGTAGATTCCCGCAAAGAGACACGCAGCAATGTCGGAGGTGATAGTGACTCCCCACAGCTCAAACAGTTCAAAAAGAATCTGGCACGTCGCCGGCGATGTACCGTCCACGATGTTGACCTGCCCGAAGCGTGGATTGGTCGAATGATGGTCGATGTTGATGGTTTTGAGGGAAGGCGGAAAGTCCAGCGGCACGCGGCGCGTCACCATATTAGGTGCCGCGCTGTCAAGAATGATAAAAAGGTCAAACGCGCCAAGGTCCACTTCTCCGAAACTCTTGAAAACAATCGACTCAATCCCCGGCAGTACCGAAAAACTCTCCGGCAGAGCGGAATCTCCTCTGATAATCGTTGCCTCTTTTCCGAGTTGCTGGAGCGCGAATTTCATCGCCAACGCTCCTCCCGCACTGTCTTCGTCGGAGCTGGGATGACAATGCAAAAGCACCCTCTCGGATGCCTTGATAACGTCAAGCGCCTTGCGCGCCTCTGCTTTCAGTTCATCAGTCATACCGCCGCTATCGTAGCATGGCGACGCGGTTCTTTCAAACCTACTGCAGCCCGCTCATTTTCCCCGTTGTCGCAGCATTTCAAGAGCTCTTTCCAGTTCTTTCAAATGCTCGGGTATCGCGGAATCCACCGCGGAATCGGTCGCCAAAATTTCTTCCTTAAACTTCGTATACGCTTCCTCCAAAGACAGGCCATCTTCATCCATGGCGGCTTTAAGAGCCGCAACATAAAGAGGGTCTTTTTGCTCAAGATCGCCGCTTTCCGGACTTTTAATTCTTATCATAGTAAGTTTGTTGTCTGTCCCTGTGAGATAGCTTGCTTTAACAATCACAATATATTCATGTCACTGCTCTTGCCGCCAGACCTACGACAAGAATGCCCGCAGCATTCAGCAGAAATGAAATCGGGATAAAAATATAGATCTTCATCTTGGAAAGTCCCATCATGGCGAGTCCTATTTCATCAGGAAAAGGAGAGGCGACAATCAGGGCACCGATAAACGGAACGAGCCAGCGGAAGAATCTGAGCTGAAAGAGCGAAATCAACCGCTCAGATTTTGTTTTGCCAAGTAGGTAGCCAATGTCTTCCGAAAGCCGGTCTTTTACAAAGCGGAAGATAATCAAGTCGCCGCACAGAGCGCCCAGTCCGCCAAAAAACGCCACAAGTAAAAGAGAATCCGCCGTGGCAAGTTCTCCAAGCACTACGACCGCCGGGACAATCGTAAAGGCGGAAACGAAAAACATGCCCGCAATGAAGCTGTCGAGGAATCGCATCCCCCGTGCTGCGGCAAGCAGGTGCGGAAGCACTCCGCTCGCCACGAGTATGACCGCAACGATGATACTCAGGCAAATAACCGTGACATCAACCACGATGGCGCTCTTCCTGTTCATGTGTCTTATTCTACACTACTTGGATGTGCACGCCATGTTATTCACCAAAAACAACCGTTACAAAAAATAATCCGCACACCATGCGGATTATTTTGCCTGGGTCCCCTGGTCGAGCCTGCCTGCCCTGCCTGCCGACAGGCAGGCGGTAGGCAGGGATGTTAGAATATGTTGGGTAGCAGCTTAGCGTTTATTGGGAGTGAATTTTTGGTCGCTTGGCCTGGCTAAGTAATCTCCTCTGCTAGTTTTTATCTCCCTACTTTTCGGAAACTTTTTTAACCGATTTTTTAGCTTTAACAACTGGAGCCGTTTTTACCACTTCCTTTACTCTTTCTTCTGCAACCAAAGGTCTGGTGTTTGCTATAGCTTCTACTGCCTTAATAAGCAGATCCATTTTTACATTCAACATTTCTAACTGCTTCTTCAATTCATCATTATCTCCTTTACTAATACCACTCCTAAAATCCGGTCTGATAGGAGCTTTGTAACTGTCATAATTCTTTTGCGAGAACCTGTCCCCGCCTCTATCACTTCCAGTTCCTTTTTTACCTCCAAAACAAACATTGCAATACACCGGCCTATCACCAGTTGGCTTAAAAGGTACCTCGCATGGTTTTCCACATTGGTCGCAAATCGCTTGATGCATAGTGGCTGGGCCACGATCTCTGCCCCCACCAAATCCACCTCGGCCACCACCTTGTCTACTAAATCCGCCTCCGTGTCCACCGAAATGCTTCTCACCGCCTTTTCTAAAATCTCCCATATGTTTATATATTAGTTATTATCCCGCGAGAACTGTTCTTGTAGAGTTTTTATGAGATAGTTTTGAGTGTGCTTTTTTGTTTGCTTTGGCTTCAAGCATAAGCCGCTTTATCTCCAATCGCTTCTTGGTCTTATGAGAATGCGATTTTCTATACTTCCCGACTCCTGTTTTTCTTTTTGCCATATAGATATTCTATCAATATTTATTCGATTCTCAAACAAAACCAGGGCTGGCGCTTCTTCTGCTGGACGCATTTGGAACTGTGGGTGGATCCCCTGGTGAAGCCTGCCTGCCGGCCTCGCTCCGCCGTAGCGGCTACGCAAAGGCGGCGCAGGCAGGCGGTAGGCAGGGATGTTAGCCTATAGCCCGTTGGGCTCGGCCCAATTAGGGAACCTGTTTCTTACCCATCTTCGGCGTGCGGGGGAATTAAACCGGGCCGCTTTTGATTTTCCAGTGCGCGATGCTAGGATAGGTCATATGGACCTTCCACAGACACCGTCTCTCTGCCCACAGTGCCACCAACCTGTCCCTCCCGAGTGGTACTTCTGCGCGAACTGCGGGAAGAATCTCAGGGAGAAACCGCCCTCGACGGCCTGGCTCATGCAAATCGGCCTCTATCTCCTGAGTGTTTTCCTCCCGCCGCTCGGCCTCTGGCCTGGGATGAAATATCTCCGGAGCTCGCATGCGCCTGCGCGGCGCGTCGGCATCATCGTCGCAGTCCTCACCGCAATCTCGTTCGTGGTAAGTCTCATGATCTTCGAGCGCTGGCTGAGCAATGCAGTCCAGCAAGCAAGCAACACCTTGAGCGGTTTCGGCGGGTTCTAACGGCTTCGAGTCCACACCATGCGGATTATTTTGCTTGGGTCCCCTAGTCAAGGATGCTCGCCCTGAGTGTATCGAAGGGTTAGAACCTGTTTGATCTCTGTCTCTTGAGTACCCCGCCCCGCCACTCACTATTGTTTTAAAACTAAAAAACCGCTTCAAACAAAGCGGTTTTGATAATTTAATATCTTAAATTCAACTTTTCTGAGCTTTATAGGCCTAGTTTTTCATTAAGAGATTGCTCGATTCCATTTTTTATTTTCCCCCTAGCACTTTCTTTGTCCTTACGTGCTTTCTCTTCCTCCTCTCTTTTGATTCTATTCTTTTCTTTTTCTATCAATTGAGATTGAGCAGATTCGACAGATTTAGACGCTTCTTCTTCCACGTTTTTATCTAACGCTACTCTTCCAAATTTTTCAAAAAATGCCCTGCCCTCTTCTTGAGATAAAGGACGGCCGTCTATATACAAATTGGATTCTTCACAATAACGAGGGGCGCCACCAAGACCGCCACTAAAATCCACACCAACAGTAAAAGACCCGGAAACTTTATGACCGTTGATTATGCCATCTTCTATATTAAACCGCTCGGAAGGATTACCGTGGTTTGATGGCAGATGTACCTCGGTCCAAGTTCCTGTTAAAATACCGTCTTTGCCTAGTATTTCTAAGGACACTTTTCTCGCATCAGAAGCTGCTTTCTGTTCTGGATACATTGTCGCTTCGGCCTGTTCCGTCCTTTTTTCTTCTCTCTTTTTTTCAAATATTTTGAACATATTTTTTACTTTTAATAATTATTCTAATTATCGCCCTCCCCCCATATTTTGTCAATTCTCCCCGAGCTTTAGCCCAAAACCTGTGGTCTGTGGCTGTTAATGTTTTACTCCCCGGGTAGGACCCGAATCTAAGAAGTTCTCTTTCCCCTCAGGGGTACAAAAAATAACCCGCACACCATGCGGATTATTTTGTCAGGGTCTCCTGGTGAAGGATGTTAGAACCTGTTTAGGGTAAATTACACTGCTCCTGCTGGGACAATTATAAAAATTGATTAATCGCTGATAAATAAACTATGAAGCAAGATAAAAAGAACAGTACATACGCCTACGAAGATAGATATATTAACTAAAACAGAACGCTCTTTGTGTTTTCCTACAGCTGTTATCCCAGTGACTAAAGCGATGATGCTTGCCGGGAATGTAACAGCTACCGTCACATCCCACCAGTGATCGTCAAAGTTAAGTATTTTAAGTATCAAAACAAGCACACAAGAAGTGGCAACTGCTATCAAGAAAAAGGCGTTCAATCCTACTGACCACTTACCTAATTTAGTTTTTGGCATAAATTCTCCTAATGTCTAAATTTCTACACCCAAGAGACCCACAAGTAACATAACTAGACCGACCAAGATCAAAGTGTAGTAGTAAAGCCAAGGTTGTTTAGTACGGTAAAAATAGTACAAAACACTAATACCAAATAAAATGCCGAGCGAATAAACAACTATCGGCCAACGGTACAAAAATATTCCGATGGTTGCTAGAGCCACAGCCGTTGGCACAGTCATATAAATTGCTTTGTATAACACACCCAGTTTTGATCTGAAAATGAACCAAGAAATCAGACCAATGACAACCAAAAACAAAGCGTGCATCATTGGCGGAAACCAGTAATAATCCATCTCAGGATTAACACTGACTGGTGTAAAAAGTTCAATGAATCCTACTATCAAACTTTGGAAGAGAAAATCAAAAAGAAATGTCAGATTTAGCAGTATAAAACCAAATCCAGTCACGGCCAAGGCTAATAAAATGTTTTTGACAATCGGATTCTTAAACATAAAATCTTCTTATCAAAACATCACCCTTGTAGCAATCTTTTTAGCTCCGATGGAGAGACGACTCTGAAACCCGCTCTATAAACCAACCATCTTAGCTATGAACCAAAACATCACCCCAGCCACTCCCCAAAGAGGAATGCTGAGAAGACTGCTGTGACCACCAACACTGAGGCGTCCATAGGTCCAAAGTCGTCTGTTCAATGTTTTATAGTAAGTCAATCCGATAATATACTCTAGTGCAAATCCTGCTAATGCGCTTATCAGGAACAAGCTCAAAATTTTTGAACTAACAAAATATGCTAGCCCAAGAACTGTTAATAATGGCCAAATAATAATTGCTATATATTCACTCCACCTAAAGCTTTTTGTCTTTCGTCCGTAAAGATAGGCAAGATAAAATCCTACAAATGTAATGACTACAAATATAAATCCAAGCGTGCTGAGTTGTTCCATTAATGCAATTATAGCATGAAATTCAGAGATGCTCTGCTTCCCCTGTTAGACTCTTTTGGAACTGTCGATGAGTCCCCTAATCGAGGATGTTAGAACCTGTTTGGTGACTACTTCAATTTAATGCATTAACAAAAAGCGATGATATTCTCATCGCTTTTTGTTAGTTAGTTTGCTGATTTACAGATTCAACTCAATATGCGCTCTGGTCTTGGGTCCGAAGTATCCTGATGCCGGAGAGATTCCGGAAGCTTTCTGGAACTTGACGAGAGCAGCTTTGGTAGCAGGGCCAAAGTAAGTGGTTTCATTCCCAGAGGAGCCTGGGCCTGAGGGAAAAACAGTGAATCCTTTGGAATTGAGATAGATTTGAAGCTGTCTGACGTCTTCTCCGGTCATTCCAAACTGAAGGTTGCGGATAAAGAAGTAGGAACTCTGAACAAAGGCTTCTGTAGCAGGAGAAACGGTAATTCCTATGGCTTTGGCTTGAAGGATAAGGACCCTGAGTTGAGCGATGAGGGAGACAAGGAGATCCTGGGGAGTCAGAGAAGGAGTGGTGGAAGCGGTGGTGGTGACAGTAGTGGTGGTGGCGGTAGTTGTCGCCGTGCTGGTAGCAGTAGTAGTGCCTCCTTCTCCATAATAGGATCGGGGCAGGGTGTCAGGCAGGGTGTTATCAACAGTGAAAGTTGTACTGGGACCGGCTCCGGGGGCGAGAGTTCCACTGTTAGTGGCTGTCCCTGAGGCAATGGTTATTCCTAAGGTTCCATTACCTGTAAGATTTGAGATTGTGACGGTGCTAGTCACATGGCCGATATCGTTTTCAACTGCTACTGTGCCGGAAACGTCACCAGTGACATTTAAAGTTATATCTCCTGGTGCAAGAGTGACGTCAGTAGCGCCACTATAGGTGATGGTATAGGTAACAGAAGAAGTGAAAGAAGCTCTTGCAAGGGAGGGGGCACTGATGTCGATGGTTGGGGTGGCCAGACCCAAATCAAAGGCAGCGATATAAGGACGACTCTGGCCACCGATAGAAGTGAAATAACCGCCGGCATAAACGGTTGAGCTACTGATTGCCAAAGAGTAAACGGTGCTGTTGGCATCAGGATTCCAGTCGGTGGCCTGATTGGTAGTGCTGGCAGTGTCCAGAGCAGCGATATGATTGCGACTCTGGCCACCGATGGTAGTGAAACTACCGCCGGCGTAAACGGTTGAGCCGATGACTGTCAAGGAATAAACACTGCCATTGGAATTTGGATCCCAGTCAGTGGCCTGGTTGGTGGTGCTGGCAGTGTCTAGAGCAGCGATACGCTGGCGGGTTTGACCGCCGATAGAATTGAACTCACCGCCAACATAAACGGTTGAGCCACTAACTTTTATAACAAGAACACTGGGGGCGTTGGCACTTGGATTCCAATCGGTAGATGTTCCAGTGCCGGTGGTGTTTAGAGCAGCAATATATTGGCGGGATTGACCACCGATGGTGGTGAACCAGCCGCCGGCATAAACGGTTGAGCCGCTGACTGCCAAGGAATAAACACTGTTACTGGCACTAGGATTCCAATCGGTAGATGAACCGGTAGTGATGTCCAAAGCAGCGATACGACTGCGGGATTGGCCACCGATAGAAGTGAATTGACCGCCAGCGTAAACGGTTGAGCTACTGACTGCCAGAGCACGAACTTCGTTATTGGCATCAGGATTCCAGTCAGTGGATGTTCCGGTACCGGTTGTGTTTAGGGCAGCAATACGATTACGGCTTTGGCCACCGATGGTGGTGAAAGCACCGCCCGCGTAAACGATTGAGCTACTGACTATCAGAGCATGAACAGTACCGTTTGCATTCGGATTCCAGTTAGTGACTTGACCAGTGGCGGTATCTATAGCACCAATATAATTGCGAACCTTGCCGCCGACGGAGGTGAAATAACCGCCGGCGTAAACGGTTGAGCCGCTGACTGCCAAGGCCTGAACACTGCTACTGACACTAGGATCCCAATCGGTGGATGAACCGGTAGTGATGTCCAGGGCAGCGATACGACTGCGAGATTGGCCACCGATGGTGGTAAAATCACCGCCGGCGTAAACGGTTGAGCCGCTAACTGCCAGAGCATAAACGCCGTCATTGGCATCAGGAGCCCAGTCAGTAGACGTCCCAGTGCCGGTGGTGTTTAGAGCAGCAATATATTGGCGGGATTGGCCACCGATGGTGGTGAAATAACCGCCGGCATAAACAGTTGAGCCGCTGACTGCTAAAGCAAAAACTTGGTCATCGGCATCAGGAGCCCAGTCGGTTGCCTGATTAGTGGTACTGGCAGTGTCCAAAGCAGCAATATATTGGCGGGATTGGCCACCGATGGTGGTGAAAGTACCGCCGGCATAAACAGTTGAGCCGCTGACTGCTAGAACATCAACTTCACCATCGGCATCAGGAGTCCAGTCGGTTGCCTGATTAGTGGTACTGGCAGTGTCCAAAGCAGCGATATAATTACGAACTTGGCCACCGATAGTGGTGAAAGCACCGCCGGCGTAAACGGTTGAGCCGCTGACTGCCAGAGCATAAACAGTGCCACTGGCATTAGGATTCCAATCGGTAGATGAACCGGTGGTGGTGTTTAGAGCAGCAATACGATTACGGTCTTGGCCACCGATGGTGGTGAAAGCACCGCCGGCATAAACGGTTGAACTACTGACTGCCAGAGAGTAAATGGTGTTGTTTGCATTAGGATTCCAGTCGTCTACAGAACCATTAGATAAGATGTGAGCGATTCTACTACGATCGTAAGAGCCGACTTTAGTAAAGTCTCCACCGATATACCAGCCACCCGAACCATCGGAGACAGCGCTATAAATAGTGTCATTAACAACCGGGTTACTGCTTTCGACAACACCGGTAGTCTTATCAATTGCTGCACCGTCGCCAGTGTATGGACCCACATAATTAAAACCGCCGCCAATGTATAAAGTACCACCATCTTCTGATAAAGCTGAGAAATTCACGGTGCTATTAGTAGTATAAAAATTTTCCTTGGGAGTGCTGGATGCTGTCGCTCTAGCAATATTGGCCGTTTTTAAAAGAAAAAAAGAGATCACTAAAACAATTGATACGACAACAAGAGTGAACGTTTTTTTCATATTTTTATTCTATCAAAAAATCGCCGTGGAGGTAATCTTTTGAAAGTACCTACTCTCCCTGTCGGACGCGTTTAGAACTACGAACTGGCCCCAGATTAGAGAAGAGTTGAATTATGTCGCTTTTCCGAACCTAGCTAGCGTCATCCGGTGAAGCACTCTCGCGTCATAGATAGTGTTGGAACTATCATTCGGCGATTATTTCTTCCGCGCCGATTCTACTGTGGAACAACTGGAGTTGGTTTTATTGCCGGCTCTGCTACTGGTTTGCCTGTGCCGATACTGATAAGTTCGCTGTGGTCGGATACGGTGTGATAATAACCCGATGTTTCGTAATAAGCGGATATGAGTGCCTTATATTCTCCCGGAATCAGGTTTGCTTGCGTAATCCATGTTTCGCTGCCGTCATCCGAAAGATCCCGCAATTCAGGAGGGGAATAGGATAAACTAGTGCCGTAGTTCACATACAAATGGAAGTTGATACTGATTTTAGCGTTTGAAGGCAAATTCGCAGTTTCCCATTTGAAAGTATACGGCTGGCCAGTCATCAATATTTCTCCTCCGACCGGAGACAAGAGCGTAATTGTTGGTAAAACCAGACGGACAATCGTAATTTGGTATCCATAAGCCGGTAACCCGCTGACACCCAATGGGCAGGTATTGGAAGCGCATTCCACTCCGATAACGCCCAGAGAAAAAGCGTCGCCGATCGGTGCGGATGACGAAAAATCTACCCAAAGCTCCAAAGCCACCCGGCGCTCTTTTGAAAGCGTGAGGTTCAGGTTGTCAAATACCGCTCTGCAATCAGAATCCGGAGAAACAGCCGCCCCCACCTGAGCCGGAGTAGGGCCGGTATAGTTATAAAGTCTGAAATTCTGGATGTGACATCCGGTCGAACCACCTTTTTTGCCAATAATCAATTTATTAATCACGACATCGTCGTTGGTAGCGTTAAAAGCAATTTTGACAACTCTCGCGTTTGTATCACCTGGAACGAAATTGCTGCCATGGGGGCCAATAGCTAAAGAAACCTGCAAAGAAAATTGCGATTGGGGCGCGGAAGGAGTCGGCGTTGGTGTTGTTGGCGGTGGCACGGTTGGTGTCGGTTCTTGCGGACAAGCGCCTATCGTATCACCGTGTCCAAGATGAGCTTCCAGAGCCGATTTGCCGATTGTCAAAGTATGCTTTGCGGCCGGATTGCCCGATGGGACGTGGCAAATTGTAATTTTTTCCTCTTTTGCTTCTTCTGCCAGAAACTCGTTTATTTTATTTCTAGTAAGAGGACCGACAACGCCAACTGGTTCAATGCCATATTTTTCTTGAAATTTTTTTACTGCTTTTTCAGTAAGCGGTCCAAAATAACCGGTTAATAAACCCTCAGGATAAATTTCACGAAATTGACTTAAGAATTTCTGCAACTCTTTGACTTCCTCATTCGATAAACCTTTCTGAAGATTCTTGGTAAGTTTCAATTCTTCTTTCACTTCTTCAACCTCTGTTTTCAATTTAGTAAGCTGTTCCTGCAATTCCTTGATTTGATTCTGCAGTTGTTCAATAAGCGCCTGCAAATTGGCGGCGGCAGTCGTATTTTCTGTCGAAACGGCAGCCTTGTTATCTTTTTCCGTATTTTCTGCGGAAACAAAAGCTGTTGGCAATAAACTAACGATTAAAAAAGTTAAAAGACAGTATACAAATTTGTTTCTCATATAAATTTATTATACCAAAAACTGGCCTTGTTTTAAACAAAGCCGGTTCGTAATTTAGAAATTTTGTCCTGTCTGGCTCCCGATGTTGGACAAGTTCAGAACTCCAGATTGGGCAAGGATATTGAGAGAAATTGCTTGGTTAGGTAATGCTCGACTTACCTCAAATGCTCTTTTGCAATGGTAACGACATTGAAAACATTTTGAACAAGGAAGCCAAAAATCCGTCCTGCGCCAGTGTAATCAACCTCAAGAAGATCAGCATCAGGGGGAAGGTTATTGAAAAGGATGGCATACTCGCTGTTTTTGTTGACCGGCTTACAAGCTATTCTCGATGACTGTTGATGTTTGAAATGCTTTGTGAGAGCACTTGAGATTTTCTTGAGTTCTGAGGTTAAATGCTTCGCTTCGGATTTATCCAGCTTATGAAGCTGACATTGATTTTGTTTATATGCCCAAAAACTCAAAACAACTTTTTGATTGTCATAATCTCTTATCGCTGGGGAAACTGCAGCGGCTTGAGGTATCGGACCAGAATCAAGAACCGCAACCTCTTCACTTATTTTTTCCGAGTTTTCTGGCATAGAACTCTTTAGCGAGTTTCAAGTCGATAACATTACTCGATGCCTGAGATAGGGGCACATCCTTTCTTGCTTCCTGCCAAGGTAGCTCTGAATGAGTAAGAGCCTCTAAGTACTCGGCATTGTATTTACCGTAAACAGACCAAACAGAATCCAAAACCTTAAGTTGCTTTTTATTGAATGGGAGCGTTAATTCGGAAGTATTGAGAATGATCGGGTTTGCTTCAAATGATTTGAACTTTCTATACAAAGTTAGCACCGCAGGTCCATGCACCCATGCTTCTATTTTTTCTGAGAACAACTTCTTATCATTCAAAACTAAAGACCAAACCTGCGCGTAGTAAACGAGCTTCTGTAATTTCTTATTTGTGATATTGTGCCGACTTTCTTCCTGAGTTTTGTTTGCTCGGTCTATAAAGTATTCGGCAACTTGCAATGCGTTTATTTTTTGAGGGGCAGTAACCATATATTTATCTTATACAATTTGGGCTGAATTGTGTATGTGCCCCCGAGAGGATTTGAACCTCTATTTTCCTTGTTAGAACCAAGGCAGTTTATCCATTAGCTTACCGGTGCAAGAAAAGAACCGTTTTGAAGGCGGTTTTTCTATCTTCTTGCGCGAGCGAGCATCATCGTTTGAATTATAGCAAAATGTAAAGTAAAGTAAAGCGTCATGGAAATGGTTCGGGACGGGGTGTCTCTCAAAGAGTTTATAGAGAAGAATCATACCTTGCTTTCTGCGCTGGCCATCTTCGCAACCGTAACTGCGTTGCTTAGCAACTTGCCGATAAAATGGATAGGCACTGTACTCTCTTTTATATCTATGGCTGGATTGATAATGGTCTGGTATGAGCTTAAAGCGCAACTTCCTGAGAGAATGAGTCCGAAGCTATTTCTCTTCAGCTACGTCTTACTCTGGGGATTCGGAGTACTGGTATTCTATTGGCTTTTGGAATTTCGCGAAATATGGCACCTATTGCTTTTTGCACCACTCACAATCCTCTTTATGTTTGAGATTATCCAAACCCTCAATCCTCTCAGAGAGTGGAGTGTAGCCAAGAGGGTATTCGGTATAGGTAAGGAAAAGAATTGGTTTCAGAAAATGTTCAAGGTGGCTGTTGCTCTTGGTATTGGGTTCATATCTTTCTACTTCGCAGCGCTGTTTTCTTCACCGCTGAACATGGTATTTGATGTAATAAAAAATACCTTCCGCTGAGGAGAGGGCAACAGCTGGGGATAAAGAGTTATGAAAAACCTTCCCGACCAGTTTCCGATACGCTACGCGATTCTTATCGATGACCACACAGATGAAGATAGTGAGGATTACTTTGATATTGCCCGACGTAGAGTTCTTTGGGATAAGCTAATCAGATTTCTCCAAAAGAAACCTCTTGAGATAAGAGATTTATCTCTACGGAGCAGATCGGTTGGTTTTTCTTATCATGGCACGAAACTTTGTGAGATTCCGGAACTTAATGTTCCCGAGAAGTGGTCAGATGAACTTGAAGAAAGGTTGAAAGAATCAATTTCAGAGGGTCAGTTTTCTCATAGCTATGGGCTGGCGTTTGATCTTGGATTATACAGCTATCGTGGTTCATTCGAGATACCACTTTTTTGGCAAATCTATTGGCGCAAGGAAGACGATAAGTATCTTGGTGAACAGCTTGGATTGTTTAAGTGGAGCTACCACCCACCATTCATTGATTTGGGTAATAAGATATATGAACAGTACAAACAGATAATGCGAGGCAATATAACCGAATGGGAAAGATTTAAATCATCGCAAGGAAGCTACTCTGTATCACATCTCACTATTCCAAACTCTCAACTTTGGCACTTATTAGACAAGAAGCAAAACAATGGGTTTATATCTCCATACGTGGAAGAAGTGGATATAGACGAGGATGTACTCAAGCGCGGAAAACCGGAAAAGCGATCAAGCAAGATATCCGTTGTCGTGTCTCGCGGCCTACAAAGCTTAATGTGGGAAGAAATGATAGCTCTCTACAAAATCGCTTCTTTCTGCAACAACTGCGGCCAAGCACTGCCATTTAACTACAAAGGAAAGTATTGCCCCGCATCTGAGGAGAACCAAGACTGCATAAGGGAACGTGCACGGAAAAGAGCACGTATCAAGAATCACAAGAATTGACCATAACTTGTGAAAATAGATCTGGAAGACAGCGGTTGAGAGATAATACTCCGGTCGCACTCACAAAAACCTCACAAATTGCCCCAAGCCGGGGTTTTTTGAATAGGTTTAGTGAATGGAGAATTGCAGTGCAGCAAAGACGACTCGTTCCGAAGCAATCGATAAGATATTCGACGACCCCGAATCGCGACGCAATATCGTTGGGCTTTTTGATTTGCTTCTTAAAATCGATAGACGTATCAACCCCGATCTCTATAAGCCTAAGAATGGCAGTGAAAAAACGAACGAAAAACATGATTGATACTCTTGTGCTCTCAATTCCATATCGGAAAGTGATAACCGATACCGTAAATGATCGGATTGGTTCAAAGTGGCACCTTCAACAACGCACTCCAGGCTACGATAAGTATGTCCGCAATCCCTCTCCGATCCACACGCAAAGCGGACTCTACTTTCCACGCGTTACCTCCTATATTCGTAAGAGATCAGGTTCGACTTGGAAAAACGCTGAGTCTAGTATTCGCATTGAGTTTTCCGCGCCAAAGCTGATTTATCAAAACAACGTGGACGAACTCAGTGAGGATCAATTTGAGAAAGTCTTGCGGATACTCTTAGAGCGGCTCAAGGCAATGAATGTGCTCGTCTTGCCACACAATCTCTCGTCAGCCGAGGTGCGAGCTGTCCACTACTCGAAAAACATCGTACTTACGGATGGATACACTTCACAATATGTCATCAATGAACTCGGCAAGATAAACCTCAATAAGAGATTTGATTTCGCAAAGACACGTTATTTGAATGACGGTCAAAGCATGGTTGCGCACACAACCACTCATGAATTTGTGGTATATGACAAGGTTGCTGACCTAACTCAAAGTAGAAAGCGGGCCATTGACAAGGATCAAACACCGCGGCAGCAGAGTTTATTTAAAGATATGAATAAGCCACAGCGTCAGCCAGAGATTTTACGATTCGAGGTCCGACTGGCACAGAAGCGGAAAATCGATACTTTCTTCAAGCAACTTGGCTTTGCACCAAGCCCCACGTTCAAAGATGTGTTCTCGGCAGCAAAAAGCAAGGCAGTTATAAGGCATTACTGGGAAACGATGATTGGAGGAAATGCCGCGATACTCTTTGCCCATTCATCGAGCACAAAAGATCTTCTACGGCAGATTTTACTCGCTGAAAAGAAGATAAAGCCCAAGAACGCCATCTATCGCGCGGGTGCTCTTACTATGGCTCGCGAGGGCAACGGCATGAGAGAGTTGCGGAGTATCATCGGGAAGCGTGGGAGTAGTACAACATGGCGCCGGACAGTAGCCGATATTCGCGAAACAGCCGCGCGACTGGACAACTTACGCCCCCGGGACTGGTATAGCCAAATTGTGCAAGGTTTTAAGGCCTATTCACCTCTTAAAACGATTGACTTACTGTGTAAATAAAAGTAAAGTATGATAAAATCATATCTATGAAGCAGAAAACCAAGCCGTTTTATACCGCAGGTGAACTTGCCGATGCGCTTTCTGTAAACATAATGACCATCTACCGTTACATCAAAGCGAAGCGGTTCAAGGCTTATAAAATCGGCAAAGAGTTCCGTATTGAAAAAAGAGAGTTTGATAAGTTTTTGCATAAAGTCAGGACAAATGGCTAAAAGGAAATCGAAAGAAAAAGTTTTTAAGTACGGAGAGCTTTTCTGCGGCCCAGGTGGGCTGGCGCTCGGGGCGGCCAGATCTTTCTTTGAGAAAGGCGGGGTCCGGTATTCAATCAAACATAGGTGGGCTAGCGACTATGATTCTGATAGTTGCAGGACGTACGCAAGAAACATTACATCTGACGAGCCAGATTCCGTTGTATGTAAGGATGTTAGGAGGCTGAACATAAAATTGCTTGGAAAAATTGACGCTTTCGCATACGGCTTCCCTTGCAACGACTTCAGCATTGTTGGAGAGAGGAGAGGATTTAATGGTAAGTTCGGCCCGCTGTATCTCTACGGTGTTGCGGTCTTGAATGAGTTCAAGCCGAAGTTCTTTGTGGCGGAAAATGTAGGCGGCATTACCTCTGCTAATAACGGAGAGGCTTTTAAGAAAATAGTTCACGACTTTGAAAACAGCGGGAACGGTTATGTCGTAGTAGCACATCGCTATCACGCTGAGGATTATGGAGTACCACAGACGCGGCATAGGGTCGTATTGGTCGGAATAGATAAAACTTTGGGATTAAAGTTCGGCGTTCCTGCCCCTACACACATTGGGAGGCATGTAACAGTGCGAGAGGCGCTAGAAATCCCGCCGATTCCCACGGACGCACCTAACAGCGAAATCAAGAAGCAATCTCCTCTTGTAGCAGAACGATTGCAGTTCATCAAGCCTGGGCAGAATGCTTGGACCGCAACCCTCCCGAAACGCCTGCAACTGAATGTGAAAGTAGCAAAGCTCAGCCAGATTTATAAGAGATTAGACCCTGACCGACCGGCCTACACCATAACTGGTAGCGGAGGAGGAGGAACACACGGCTATCATTACGAAGAGCCAAGAGCTTTGACCAACCGTGAAAGGGCACGCATTCAAACTTTCCCAGACGACTTTGTATTTGAAGGGAGTATAGAAAGTGTCAGAAAGCAGATTGGTATGGCAGTGCCAGTTCTTTTAGCTCAGACGATATTTACGGCAATCTTAAAAACTTTCGCTGGAGAAAATTACCTGTCGGTTAAGCCAAACATTGTTATCAGTAATGGCATAAAAACACTATGGAGCGAAACGAAGTAATCAGAAAGGTTTCTGAAAGCCTGTCTATAAGCGAAGAGGATGCCGAACTTGTCGTCAGCAAGGCAGAAATAGGAGACGAAGTTGAGAGTTCGTTGGAAAATTGGCTGAACAACCGCTTCCTGCCGAACGTCGTTTTTATTGACCAGCAAGGCTACGCACAAATGTGTATAGACGCGCTTAAAATACTTGGGAAAACAGCAGCGACTGACTATGGAGGAAGCAGACAGAGAGATCTCGGTCATTTGTGGGCTGATATGACAAGAGGCTACCTGGGAGAACTTGCCTTTAAACTGTTTCTTAAACAGAAATGGAATGTTGAGGTCTATCTTGACCACGAAGTAGGCGAATTGAGAGACTATCTGCCCACTGACATTCATAAGGTAAAAAAACAGGGGGAAAATGAAAGACCTCCTAGGATTAAGGTGGGATTGAAGACAACAAAATGGAACGGCATCTGGCTCGATATTCCCGGCGACCAGTTCAACCACTCGGATGTACACATGCTCATCAAAGTCGGGACGGGAAGAGACCACTTATTCGCCTACTTCAAGAGCATAAGCGTCTTCAAAGACAAGGTGCTTAAGGTGGGGCGCGACCTCGGCTTGCTTTCCGTAGAAGAATCAGAACTTCTTTTCGAAAAACTGCCGAGCTTTAACCTTATCCCTGCATATATCTGCGGGTTTGTCTGGAAAAACAGGGATTACGAACCGCTATCTTATAGTGGCAGGAAGGGAAGAATGCACTATACCATCACAGGATGGAACGGCCCGATAAGGCCAGGAGATCTCGAGAGAATCAAGGAACAAGAAAGCATTACAACGAGAGGAGCCGTCAAGTTTAAGGGAATCGGCAGATTCACCCACGATAGCGGATACCTGTTTAATGCTGGTAATCTGAGATGGTCCGATGACGAGTGGAGAGGAGTAATTGAAAGCATGTAAGATGGATGTTTTCTCACAAAGCAAGCGGAGCTGGATAATGTCTCGAATAAGAAATCGGGATACCAACCCAGAGAAGAAACTACTCGCAATTGTAAAAGAGAGGTTTTTTAAAAAGGGATTCCGATACCGAAGAAACTACAAAAACGCAAAAGGAAAACCAGACATAGCGTTCCTAAAAGATAAGATAGCGATATTCGTTGATGGAGCGTTCTGGCACGGCTACCGGTACAAAAAATGGATTCATGAACTTCCGAAGAAATACTGGCAAGGTAAGATACTTAGAAACATTGGGAGGGACAGAGAAACAAATCATGCACTCAAGGAAGCAGGCTGGAGAGTTGTAAGACTGTGGGAGCACGAACTTAAAAATCCAAGCAAAGTCGCCGAGAAAATATACAAAGCTATAAAGGCGTCGCACGGGCAAAAAAGAAGATGAAAGCAATCATATTAGCTAGAGTTTCAACCGAGGAACAAAAAGAAGCTGGTAATTCTCTACCAGCACAGATCGAACGTCTCAAAAACTACTGCCAACGCAAGGGGTTTGAGATTGTTGAAGCATTTAGCTTCGACGAAAGCGCTTACAAAACAAAACGAGATGAGTTTGATAGAGTGCTTGAATACTTAGAGAAAAACAAAGAAAAGGTAGCTCTTTGTTTCGATAAGGTGGATCGCTTGTCCCGCAATGTGTTCGATAAGCGTGTTTCGCTTCTCTATGAGAAAGCGGTGGCTAATGAGGTAGAGTTGCACTTTGTGTCTGACAATCAAGTCGTGGATAGTGCCATGTCCGCGGTTGAGAAGTTCCATTTTGGGATGAGTTTGGGTCTTGCAAAATACTACTCCGATGCGATTAGCGATAATGTGAAGCGCGTTTTTGAACTGAAGCGACGCAATGGTGAATGGACGGGAAAAGTGCGGATAGGATATAAAAACATTCCGCTGGATGAGGAGCGCCGGTTGCGAAAGGACATTATCATCGATCCGGAGCGTGGGTATCTCATCCAAGCACTTTTTGAACTCTGGGCCACAGGTTTGTGTTCAACGACTGCAGCTTGGAAAAAAATAACTGAGCTGGGACTGCGAAATGAGCAAGGGAAAGTGCTATCGCGTAGCAATATCGTCTATATTCTTAGAGACTCGTTTTACTGCGGTATTGCGCAATCAAAATACGGCTCCTACGAGCATCGCTATCCACGACTTATCAGCAAGACGCTATTTGATCAGTGCCAAGAGGTTTTCGATAAGAGGGCGCGTAAGAAGTCAAAAGTAACGCTGAAGGAGTATATGTTTCAAGGCCTCTTGCCGTGTGCCAATTGCGGATGCCTGTATAGCCCCGAAACACATAAAGGAAATAACTACTACTCTTGCACGAATGCCAAGGGGACGTGTAAGCGTACCTATGTGAATGAGAAAGAACTCCTGAAGCCAATAAACGACGTTTTCGCGCGGTTTGAATCGATCCCGCAAGATGTGCAGGAGCGGCTTGTCGAGGAGTTGCGAAAACTCAATGAGACCGAGGCGCGGTTTTATGAGAAGGAGTTCAATAGAATTCAGGCAGAACATCAGCGCGTACAGAGCAAAGTCCAGAAACTCATGGACTTCCTGCTCGATGAGCGTATTACCAAGGACGACTACGACAAAAAATTGCAAGAGCTCAAAGACCAACAATACCGTCTCGGCATTGAGCTTGAGGAGCACACAAAAGCCGACCACCAGTACCATATCCACGTGGCTACAGTGTTAAATCTATGTCGTAGAATCCGTAGCATCTTCAAAAGTTCTGAACCGAGCGAAAAACGCGCGATTCTCAATTTCATACTTCAGAACCCGACGGTGAACGTAAAAAAGCTAACGTTTACGCTACGTAAACCGCTAAATGTAGTGCTTGAACTAGCTGATTGTCCAACTTTGCTCCCCAGATAGGACTCGAACTCAAAAGGTTCAATTTCCCGTTAGGGTACAAAAAAAAATAATCCGCATGGTGTGCGGGTTATTTTGCCTGGGTCCCCTGGTGAAGGACGCTAGAACCTGTTTAGGGTAAATTACACCGCTCCTGCTGGAGCAATATCTTTCTTTAGGAACACTGCAGTTTTAACAATTTTGTCATGGAGAGATTGCTTAGATGCCCCTAACACAAAGAAACAGCCGATAAATATAATAAGACCTCCATATCCACCAATAGTTTTCAGGATGTATATTCCTGTTAAATATCCGAGAGCAGCTCCTATAAAAGCGATATTTTTCAAAAGGTAACGGCTGAAATATTTTCCAGTTTTTGCTTTAGTGCCGTCTTCGTTAGCTATTTTAATCCCGAGTATCATTTTCCCAACTGACGCTCCGGAAAATCCCTCGATTAAACCATATACTACAGTAAAGATAATTGGACCAAGAAGAAAACCAATAAATGCCCCCAAAAATCCCCCGACAGTGGTGTCTTCACCGCCGACAGCCTTGCCAACCAGAGCCCCTATCGATCCTCCAAACACCATGCCAAAAATCCCACCTCCAAAACCACCTATTAACACATCTAGAATCATCGCACCGAATCTTTTTCCAAAGCCGATTCTCTTTGAAAAGTCTACTCTAGAATTCAACACTGGCTGTTGATGCGTTGTTTGGTTTTCCATATATTTAGTATACCAAAAGTCGCTGGCTGGCGATTTTTTTAGTCCTACTCCGCTCTGCATTACAAACAGTGTTAGGAGCATTTTTGAGAGGTAAAATAGGCATATCTACATATCAAATTTGAGAGCGCGCTCTAATACATAAACTTATCAACAGTCTTAAACACATCCAGCAACGGGAGGCGAGGTTTTACTTATAGGATGGTTTTCTAGTAGAATTAGTTTTGTGAATCACCAATCCTACAGAGGCGCTGTTCCTATAGCGGCAATACTAATTATTTTTGCGCTGGCCGCTGTAGTAGGCGGAGGTTATGCGTATTTCAAAAATATCAGAAATAAAAATAATTCACTGTCCATACGTCAGTCATCAAGCCAAAATGACCAAACAACCCCATCGTCAGTTATAGCTACTTCATCAAATAACGTCATTCCATCACAACAGAATCCAACCTCAACTTTCAAAACGTACACAAGTGTTGGGTTAGGAGTTTCTTTCAGATATCCATCTGATTGGGTTGTTATGGAGCCTGAACCCCATGGTCTTACGATAGGAACTAAAACGTCCCTAGTGTTGTATTCGATTGGTGGTGGTTTACCGGTATTCAATTGTACGACAAGTGAGTGCGTGAAAGATTTGGACGAAGCGGTAAAACAAGTTGGGATGACCCAAGTCACACCTACAACCGTAGGCGGCTATAGAGCATTTCAAGGACTTCTTCCCTTTCTCACCTCTCAAGATAGCAACAAGCCTGTAGTCGCATATTTTGTTCAAGTAGATAATATTGGATACATGCTATGGCACCATGATACTAGTGATCCTACTCTGAGTGCTGGTATTAACGAAATTTCTTCTTCGATAACCTTCTTGAAATCGAAAACCAGCACGATTCCTAATAACGCAAGCTCAACAACTCCTAGTGGTTGTAAGTATTCTGATTCTCAAGGAAATTTCTCTTTCAACTATCCGTGCGACTGGCAGCAAAGTTTTTTAAATGGAAACCCGTCCTTTACAGGCGGATCATATGCTACCGCCTATAATTTAGACATCGGTAGCGGTAGGATAGGGACGCAAAAAGCACTTCTGAAATCCAAGCAACTACTATACGTGGAAAGTTCGATTGTAGTAGGTGGTAATCAAGCTACTAGCATTGTTTATGACGACCCTTCTGTATATGGCCACGGCTTTATAGTTGGAATTTTGAATAAGGGCGCTTCCGGGGCGGACTTCATGCTTATAGCAGAATGTAATGTTCAACACGATCCCGACAAAGTACCTCCTTGTAATACTGGACTTGATAATGCTATGGAAAACATAATCTTACCGTCATTTATTTTTAACCATTGAGCAATATCGTTGTCGCCGCAAAACATCTTCCAAAAGTTCTGGCTCCACAAAAGGATTCGAAAAATAACCAGCTTTTACGCTGGTTCTCTTGTCGGACGTGTTTAGAGCTTTCGGTGGGTGGCCTACGGGATTTGCACCCGTGACGGCAGTGCCACAGACTGCAGTGTTACTACTACACCAAGGCCACCATTTACCTGATCGTCCCGCAAGCAGTTGCGGGATTCCCCTACTACTGCATTCCTGCGGGACTTGTGCCGCGGGAGGGAATTGCCTGCAAGTCCTTCCTCGTCAGTCACTCGGTCGGCTCGCAGGCCGTCCCTCGCGGTGCACTCTGCTGAGTGCACATCGCTGCGGTCTTCAATTCCTCACGCACGCACAGCAGTGTGCGTGCTCTTTGCACTTCATTGTGTTCAGTGCCGCGGGAGGGAATTGAACCCCCGACGCCAGCCTCTTCAGGGCTGCGCTCTACCACTGAGCTACCGCGGCTTTATTACTCAAATCGTAAAATCTAAGTCATTCTACCCACCGACACACAGATGTGCAAGCGATTTTGATTGTATCCCCGGCAGGAGTTGAACCTGCAACCTACTCCTTAGAAGGGAGTCGCTCTATCCAGTTGAGCTACGGGGACCCAACTACGCTCTGGTATACCACCAGAGCTTCGATGGGCAAGTGTTGCTACGGCATTCACTACTCGCCCTTCCGAAGCTCGGATACTATACGAGCGAAGGAGGGAGCTACGGGGACGTATATGACCTGTCGGGGAGCCGAGAATCGAACTCGGACTACATGCTCCCAAAGCATGCGTACTACCACTATACGACTCCCCGTAAACAGGCTGCCAGCCATCAAATTACAGCCCGAACAAAACCACACAGAGCATAGAATAAAAGAGGGCTTCAGACAAGTCCAAAACGACATTCCAACATTCTTGCCTGCCCGCCCGTAGCTTAAGCGAAGGAGGGAGAATGTTGGAATGTTGTTGCTCAGCCTCCTCTTGCTCTCATAGCATCCAGAATCTCGTCTATTTTGAACCGCGCGGCTTTTTCGCCGATGGCGATGATGTTTTTTGCCTTATCCATATCCGCCCAGCCGTACTTGGCGACGCGCGGAGTAATCACGACGTCGGCGTCCTGCGCCGACAGCGTTGCAAGCGACCTCATGAAAATCCCCACCGAACGCAGCGAAAACCCATACACGTTGCGGTATTTCTTCCATTGAAACAGATAATCATCTTCAAGGTTCACCGCGATAACGATATCCGCTCCCTTTTTGCGCAGAATGCGCGCCGGAACCGGGTCCGAATATGCACCGTCGATTAAGAGGTCGTTTTTCACCTTCAGAGGAGAGAAAAACGGCGGGATGGCGGTACTGGCGCGCACCGCGCGCGCGAGCGTTCCGGAATCAAGATACACCGCCTCTCCCGTTTTGGCGCTGGTAGCAACCGCGACAAAGGGAATTTTGGCGTCGGAAAATGTGGCGGTCCCAAGATTCTTTTTTATAAACCCGTATATTTCCTCCTCGTTCAAAAGCCCGCCGCTGATGAACGAATCCCCCACGACCGAAAACGCCTGCGCAAGCTCCGTTGAGCGGGTAAGCTCCTCGAGTTGCTTCAGGTCCTTGGTGAGCGCGTAAAAACTTCCTATCACCGACCCCACGCTGGTGCCGGAAATGTAATCAATGGGAATGTTGTTTTTTTCAAGTGCTCTGATGACGCCAACGTGCGCCAGCCCTTTCACTCCCCCGCCCCCCAAGGCAAGTCCGACGGTGGGATGTTCTTTCTCTCCCATACAATAAATATCCCGACAGCAAATCAACCTTTGAACTTTTCTATATCGGACGGGAGTAGCAACCGCGTAAAATTGGCGTATTTCTGAATTCCAAACGAAGGAGCGTGAGAAAAGCCGACATACTCCAATTTCTTCTTTCTGAACTTCATGTATTTGATAGCGGGTATCAAGTCAGTATCCGAGCTTACCAAAATTGCCGTGTCGTATATGTCATCCACCGCGCCTACGATTAAATCCGTTGCTATTTTTACATCTGTGCCTTTCTCCCACGTACGGCCGCTGTCGTATAGAATCCTGCCGCGCTTAACTTTAAGTCCGTCGCGGTCTTCAAGTTTTGAGAGAAATTTCTGCTGTCCTCTAACAAGTTCTGCACTCTTCTGGCTTCCGTCAAGATTCCTAAAAACCCCAGTATAGTAGCGCTTGGAAACACACGTCCTGCCTCCGGTGAGAAAATCGGCAAACTTCCTGAAATCAAATACTGTTCCTTTCGGAAAGGATATCTCGTCATCCTTGAGATAGCCGTAAAAATTGCTGCCGTCAATATAGATACACACGCGTTCTTCCTTCATCAAAGAAATTATAGCACAGGAAAACAAAACTGCCCTTGCCCGGAGGCAGGAGCAGTGATCATATCGCCTTTATGATAGCCGCCCTATTTATTTTGTCAAGAGGTTGTGGATTACTCCCCCGCCCCCCAAGGCAAGTCCGACAGTGAGACTTGTCCTGCTCGCCCGCCGCAGCCTCGGCGAAGGTGGGAGCCCTGCCGAAGGACGCTTTTTCTCTCCCATACAGCTTCATTCTATCACATCAAAACAGCTCTGCTCACACAGAGTGTCCTTGCAGATGCGGTGTGTCTCGGTCGAAGCCAGAATTGGGAATGAGGAATTCCAATAGAGCCTCGTGCCGCCTTTGCTATAGTCCTCTGTTTATTCTTTTTAGTGATTTGAGATAGTTGTCAACGCGTGTGTTCGAATGATTGGCAAGCCTCTCTATGAATTCTACGTGTTTTTGAACAGCACCCTTGTGTATGGGTCTCTTAGACTTTACTTTGTGTGCGATGTCCCCGCGCAACTTAATTAATCTTTCTAGGCGCCGTCGTGCACTAGCAGGTGTAATCGTGTGCCAAGACCAAGATTTCGATAGGTTGTTTAATCCTATAAGTTTGGTAAACAGATCATCAATATTCTTTGCTGATGGTGTGTTAAAACCACCGAGGAATTTTTTTGTATTTGCTATTTTATATTGTTTAAAAATATCCTTCCAACCATTATTGGCAAGCTCTAATACTTTTAGTTCGTTCTTGTCCTCTTTCACATATCGAGATAAGCACTTTTGAACCTCTTTCGGAAAATGAAAAGGGTTTGTAGCCTTCGCAAGCAATACAGAAAATGTTTCATTCGCCAAGCCTTCAATGAAAGCCTCCCAACAAGCAACAAGTAAGACAACGCTGCTCTTGTTTAAAACGGCGACATAGTGATCTCGGCGACCACGTTTCACGCCAGTTAAAGCTTTGTGTATGGCGAAGAGGACTTCAACCTCTTTGATATTTTCGTGAAAGTTTTGAAGTGGTTTTTTTATCATTTAATAAATCCAAATTGCGGTGTGTCTCGGACTTGAACTTTGCTTATGTAGGCAGTGTAAGGCTTTTTTGAGCGTTCTTCCAGAGGCTCGTTTGAGGTGTCTCGGTCGGGGGTCTTTTCTACAAATGGGACAAATGGGACACAGAAACGCTATGTGTCCCGTGTCTTATTTTGAAGTGAATTATTTATTAAGCGTAGGCGTCAGATATTTTTCCACCAGCACATCAAATTTACCTAGGAGTTCTGGAGTAATGCCGAAGAATTTCAAATTTTGTACCGGCTCGGCAACAAGCCGATTCGAGCTGTTTACAAAAGGATCTTTGCTTACCCTGAAATATGGTTTCTCGGAACAGTTCACAAAAAACACAAAGCTTTCTTTCCAAGAATCTTTAATGCGCCCTAATTTCTTCACATCGTTTTCGTGACCAGCGGGATTCCATCGGAATTTAACTTCGACTAAATACGGATTTCCTGATTTATCGATCACAAAAAAATCCGGGATTGTTCTTATTTTTTCACCCACCTCGCTATTTCGCTTAAATGATTCTTCAATACGAGCGAGGCCGGGTAGTATTGCCTCATATCCAATTTTGAATATTTCGTTTCCCGATTCTTTTAATAGGTCATAAACCAACGATTCCGCCATGCGGCCTTTCAAAGCCGTTTCCCTCCACTCCTGTTTTTCGTGTTTATTGTTCATAAATTTATTCTTTAAGTGTTACATTAATTTCGCCATGAAAACAAACATTATATATTAAAGAAGATCGGCGAGTTCTTCTTGTTCACTCTCGTCAAATTCGTCAGGATCAAGCCCCTCACTTTCTAATTTTTCTCTTATTTCTTTTTGCCGCTCTTTTTCTTCGTTCACACCACTATATTTGTTTAAATGTCGGCTTTGGCATCAAGGCAAACAGCTTTTTTGTTTCGGAAGTGAGCATCTCTCGCAGCTTAATATCGATAATTGCCTTTTCAAGCGCATCCATCACGGATTTCACATTATCTATACCTTCTGATTTTATTATTTTTGCTAAATTCAGATATGCGACAAGCGCAAGGCGTACATGCTCCTTATGTTTATCAAGCAAATCAAAATCTGGTATCGGTAGATTATTGTACGCCCCCGGGCTTTCTTTCGCGATTTGCTCAAAGAATGAACCATGTACAAATACGCTTCTTGCCCCGTACAATTCCTTAATGTCCTTTTCGATATCGGGAAACTTCCAAGCAAGCAAAACAGCGACTCTTTTACGCAAGCGGTACATCACTTCCTCGTTGCGAGTATCGCCTGCGGTAAAAAGAGCTTCTAATATCGTGGCCATCTCAGCAGATTCTCTTTGCCAGCCGAATGAGCTTTTTGCATTCTCGTAATCCTTTAGTCCAGAGTATAAAAATGCGGCCACAAACAACCTCCAATCTTCTTTGTCCCACTGCTGTATACGATCTAAATGCCAGCTACCATATTTTGATTGTTCAAAAAGGGCTTTATAGAAAGCAACGAAGTTCTTGTTATTGAAGAGTGAATGATTTTGGGTATGAAAATAGATCATTGAATCTTTGTCATGCTTCTGTCGCATAATACCCATATCATTTGCATGGAATACCGGGTAAAGAAAGTTTGGAGAGTAAAGATTTAGCAAAAACATTGTTTCCGCATGGCTAAAACCACCTTTCTCTAATGTATCGGGTATAAGTAACCCCCATGAGCACTTCTCGTATTGCTTTTCGGTAATTCCAAACGGCTCTCGCGTGCCATCCTCAACCTTATAGTTACGAAGTACATTATTATTAACCGGCGGTATTTTAGCTTTCAAAGCCTCAACAAACTCATCGATGGTAAACTTCTTTAGATTCCAAAATTCATAACCATCTTGTATTTCAAAGATATTCTGTTCTTGCTCGGCGGGTTTGCCTGTAAAGGCAAAAAACATCGTTTTGGTTCTTTGCATAAGCTCTTTTATCTTGCTCAAACTAAGGATCGATGTTCTAGGTCAACTCCCTCAAGAGCTGATCTCGCTCCTTCTGGCGGAGGAGCTATTTCCTTTTCTTCTCCGCGACCAAACTCAAATTTATAGGTGAATTTTCCGTCCCTATAATTCATGAGCTTCGGCAGCAAAGCTTCTTTTATTTTTTCGTTGTTTACCATATCAGTATCACCATCGATTAGCGGTTTCAAATCCACATACAGAAGCCTCCTCATTCTTTCTGCTTGCTCGCCGACCCATCCTTGTCTTTGATTTTGATCCGAGGCCAGACAAAAACCAATAAATTCAAGATAGGTTCTTAGCGCTGCTGGATAGTGACGGTGAACTACATTTGCAGCGATTTGTTCCCACATTCTTTTTTCAAATGGTGCTCTGTAACCCTCTTTTCTTTCACTTTCATACATCATCCCATGCAACAGTTCTAAAATAGTGTGGTATACGTCAGTGGTATTTTCTATATACGACAGCTGCTCAAATGCTTTATACAAAGCGGCGGCGATCCCTGCATTTATTGTTGAACCTGAATAGAAATTAACTTCGGGAGTTGTCTTTTCTTTCTTCGTAATTCCCTGATTTAATTCTTCTTCGTATGCCAAAAATGGATAACCATGGCCTAAGAAATTAGCGATTTCGTGCAAACCCCACCATTCGTCTTTTAAGCTATATTTAGTATCTACGCCCCTTTTTTCTTCTGTGCTGATCGTAAAGCATAAATCACCAAAAATTTCACTCAGGTGAGAAAGACCATTATTGACATATCTAGCTGGCACATTGCCCGTCTTTAAATATGTCTTGACAGCTCGTGATAAGGCCTCTATAAAAACATTGATACCGGCCAATCCAAGTTCTTTTCTCATCGAATACTCAATAGTCGGATATCCAAACAAGTCAAAATTAGTAAGTATCACCGGGGAGTTAAAGATACCTTCATAAATATTTAGCGGGAGTGCTAGTCCTTCTCTATTGAGGTGTTTGTAAAAGAATGAATCCTTGTCATAAAACAAGTTTCTAACAATGATGGGAATACCAATGCCTGCATCTCGCCTGTTGATGTTGTGTTTCTTAACAGTCGTAAAGATATACTGAAGCGCGTTTAATCTTTTTGTGGTCAAAACTTTCACTACTACCGCGTCGCTTAAGATAACATCGAGTATTGCGCTTGCAGATTGATGTATTTCTTCCTTTTGGTTATGTTCCCGTATTGCTCTGCAAATATCATCAAAATTTGGCAATAAAACACCTAAAACAGCGTTCACATTATCATCGGAGGTCTTTGAAATCTCCCAGACCAATGATTCATAAAACTTCCTCGCAGTATTTTTATTAAAAAGTCCTCTTGATGTGGTGGAAAAATAAAGCAACGAAACTGGCGAAGCAATAAAAAACAGGTATGCCGCAACTTCGTAAGTTAGTGGAATGCCGAGTGGAAAAGGTAGACAATCAAGCCACCCCTGAGGAAGTAAGATTCTCGCAAGTACCGAAAACAATCCGATTCCACCAAAAATCCAAATGAGATTACTTTGCCAGCCGCTCCTAATTCGTAAGATAAGTTCCCACTGAGGCTTTCGAAGCTGATAGACAGCAAAAATTAAACCGAAGGCAGCTAATGCGCCTCCTAAGTCAAGATAGATTGGGGAACTGGTGAAATCATAAATCATAGAATTTTATTTCAAATCCGTACCGTTATTTAATATTTGATTTATCTTTTCTTTGCTTTTTTCTTGAGTAATTGCAATTTCTTTCTCAAGCTTCTTAATCTCATCGGGAATGCCAGTCTCCATGTCGTGTGTAATTTTATTCTTAACGAGTAAATTAATTAGGCGAATAATAAGCGGCCTATCTTTCATAAGAATTCTTGCGATCGCGCAGATTTTCTTATCTTCCTCTTGCAACGATAGCAAGAAGCTTTTTAACTCTTCCAACTTTCCCATAAGAATAAGGACGTTTGCTTTATATGTTTCGAAATCAATATTTCGTTGGATAAACGCCCCTTTGATATCTGAATAGAATCTATTCGTCGCTCTTATAGAGTTATTCATTTTATCTATCCCGACTTCGAAAGAGAAGGTTTCATTTATTAAATCAATATTCGCAAGATTTAAGGTTATTTCTTTGTCGACAGAAAGCTCATGTAATTCATTAAAATAAACAAATGGCTGATTTTTTCCTAGGGCAGATTTTGAGATTGTTATAAAATCGTTGATCACAAAAATATTATCAGAAATGATATTCAGGTATTCATTACAAGCTCTTTCAAGCCCAACCAGTGCGTTATAATGCTTGTTTTTTCTCTCATATAGTTTTGTTAAAACTTCACCTATGCGTATAAATAGAAAGGCGAAAAATGCCCCCATGAAAGCGCCGACGGCATTATTTAGGTAGTTGGCATTGTTTTCAATAAAAATCTTGTTAAAAATAAACACGCCAAAAACAAATATAAAAGCGGAGATTAACGCCAGCAAAATAATGGTCACGAAATTAAAAGTTTTGTTATAATCTTTTTTTACACTCATTGTTTTTCAACAATCTTAATCTCCTCCGGAGTGAGGCCGTAGAGTTTATAGACGAGTTGGTCAATTTGCTTTTCGTATTCGTGGGGTATTAATTTTATATTGAATATCTCGCCCAACAATAGTGTTTAATTTCAGAAGATACACCTAAAAATATTTCTAAATTATTTAATTTCCCCAAACATCCCAATGCTATTGCTCTTTTATTACCCTCTATGATAGTAAAAGGGCCGTTTGTATCCGGTGCAACAAAAATCAATTTTGTATCTATTCCGTTTAGATCGTTTTTAAAAATTATTTCTTTTTTCCTGATATCATCGTATTTCCCCATATTATTTAATGATACCTTGTAATTTGACATCGCTGTTAAAAGCTTAAAATCGGACACACAAAGATGGTCACCCTTCCAATCATCAGAAGAAATAATAAATACCTTTCCGATATCAGGCGTCTCTAAAAAGGCAGTATACCACTGCAGGTCGGTCGGTAAGGGTTTTCTTATGTCCAACCTGAAGTCACTATTAGAAAAATTTTCTACTTTCTTCCAATGATCCCAGGCCTCGTCTTGTTTGATTTCTTTAATTATTTTCATTATTGTCTATAATCTTTATTTCTTCTTTGGTTAAGCCGTAAAGTTTATGAATGAGAGGCAGGAGCTAAATTGAACTTACTATATAATTTTTCTTGGAACGCAAAAAATATTGAACGTATGTCATCAACAGAACCGAGAATCTCTTCCGCATCTGCAATAGCCTGGTACTTCAAATTCAATAGAATCGGCAATTTTTCTTCATCAAGTTCCTCTACGCCCCTATCTTCATATTTTGATAGTACAAATTCCAAAAATTCTTTTTGTCGGACGTCTAATCCCTCAAAAATTTTCGGCCTGGCTTGTTCTATTCGCTGTTTTCTCGTAATTGGCTGCGTTAGGAATGAAATATATGCTAAAACATCAAATAGATCGCTCTGTTCTGCGTCTATCATTTTTTGTAAAGTTTCTAATTCGTTTTTACCATAGCCAAGCGCGCTAATTTTTTCCAAAAAGACTTTTCTGGTCGTTGGATTTGACCAGATTTTGCGTAGTTCTTCTTCGTTCTTAAAGAAGTCCGGCATTACTCCAAACATATTATCCATAAATTCCTGTACTGAAATCGGCTTGCCGTCAGCACTCCAAAATGAAGTAACGATCATATGCTGAATTTCCCGTTCTTTTCCATCACGAAGTTTAATTTTTAATTTTTTCTTAAGTTCTTCCGGCGGCTCCGGTGGGTAATCAATAATAACCTCTGGCCCCTTTGGCGGTTTTGGCCCTTCGGGTTTTTCAGTTGTCTGGTCTATGGGTTCGCCATCCCATTCCGGATCAGAAAAATGGTGGTAAGCGTCAACAAAATCAAGAATCGTAAAATATTCCTTGCCATCAAAAAGCCGTGTGCCGCGTCCAATGATCTGCTTGAATTCAATCATTGTGTTGATTGGTCGCATTAAAACAATGTTTCGGATATTGCGTGCATCTACCCCCGTTGAAAGTTTTTGTGAAGTGGTCAAAATGGTTGGAATCGTTTTCTCGTTATCTTGAAACTCACGCAAATACTGCTCGCCACGTGCCCCGTCATTCGCAGTTACACGTACGCAGTAATTTGGCTCCTTGCTTTCTTTGTACTGATTGATTAAATCACGAACAGCAAGGGCATGATCTTGCGTGGCGCAAAAAACAATCGTTTTTTCATTCTGGTTTATCTCGCTTAACAATACCCGTACCCGTTTTGCTTCGCGCTCTTTAATTTCAATGATTCGGTTAAAATCTTCCTCCTGATAAATTTTTCCTTCTTCAACCTCTCCCTCTATGATTTGGTCATCAGACGTATAAACATATTCGTCCAGCGTAGTTTGAATACGCTTAACTTTGAATGGCGTAAGAAATCCATCGTTGACCCCTTCCTTTAGTGAATAGATGTAGACAGGATCTCCAAAATATTTGTAGGTATCAATATTATCTTTTCTTTTTGGTGTTGCAGTTAAACCAAGTTGCACTGCTGGAGAAAAGTATTCCAAAATGCCACGCCAGTTTCCTTCATCATTTGCACCACCACGGTGACATTCGTCTATAATAATAAAATCAAAAAAGTCTGGTGGATAATCACCGAAGTATGGCGTGTCACCAGATCCGCTCATAAATGTTTGAAATATGGTAAAAAATACGCTCCCATTGGTAGGTACCGCACCTTTCTTTCGTATATCCAATGGATTGATTCTTACCAAGGCGTCTTCCGGAAATGCCGAGAATGTATTAAAGGCCTGATCAGCAAGAATGTTTCTATCGGCTAAGAAAAGTATTCGTGGGCGCCTTCCGCCATCACGTTGCAGAGTCCATCTAGTTTGATAGAGCTTCCAGGAAATTTGAAATGCAATTGCCGTTTTCCCAGTACCAGTCGCAAGGGTAAGCAAAATTCGTTTCTTATTTTCCGCTATGGAGTTAATTGCATTATTAATGGCGATCTCCTGGTAATACCGTTTCCCGAGTTCGCCCTCCAAGGGAATTGAGGTAAACTTTTCTTTCCATTCATTCTGGTCGGAATAAACTACGTTCCATAATTCTTCCGGTGTTGGGAATTTATCTACGTAACCTTCTTTGCCGGTCTTCATTGATATCTGATATATCTCTTTGCCATTGGTCGCATACGTATGTTCAATCTTAAGTTTCTCAGCATATGCTTTTGCTTGAGCTACGCCTTCAGTTGCTGACAAACTTTCTTGCTTAGCTTCAATTACTGCCAATTTTTGGTTTTTATACACCAAAATATAGTCGGCGATTTCCGGCTTTGCTCGTGTTCCGCCAGTCTGGATGCGGCCTTCGGTAATGCGAAATTCACGAAGAATTTTTGATCCTTCTATTTCACCCCAACCGCTGGCTTTCAGCTTCGGGTCAATATATTCAGCTCTTGTTTCTGCCTCATTCATAATTATTGTGTAAGCAATTTTTTTAAAATAGACTTTTTGAACTCATCCAAGTTAGTTAATTTTTGTTCTGTAATTTTTTTTGCTCTCGCTGTTTTCTCAAAAACTTCGTCTAAAAGTTTTGCAATTTTTTTCTGTTCAGTAAGCACGGGAAACGAAATTTCTATTTCCTTATATCTATTTAAATCTAAATTCCTAATACCTGTCGAGTGACTTTGCATTGCTTCTGTTACTCCAGATATATAAGACAAAAATAAATATTTATGCAGATAATTGAAGTCGACTTGACCGCTGTCTTTGACTCTAACAACTGACGTAAAATTACTAAATGAGAAATCGCCAGTCTTTTTGTTAAAAATTATTACACGTCCAACTGGCTGTTTTGGTCCACCTCCAGATTTTTCAAGAATAATATCCCCATACACCAATTTCTTTTTATCAAATTGCCTTTTTTCAACTTTAATTAATGCAATATCTGAATCATCTAGTTTGCCCTCTTTTGTAAAGTTAGTGTTTCTGATTACGCCAACCTCAACATATGGTGGTTTTTTCCCAGTCCAAAGTCCACTATAAAAATCACAAATTTCGTGGAGTTTTTTTGTTTGCCAGTTATTTTTCATAAATTTGTTTTAAAATACTATCCAAAACCTCTTCACTCTCTTTATCAAGTTTCTTTATAGTACCCAAAATTTCTTTGGGGTCACGAAGAGATGCCCCTCCCGCACCATTTGGGTTTTTTACCGATAAATCAAGAGTTTTCTGATTAATATTTGCAGTATCCACTGACCATGAATTTTTAGAATTCATTTTAGTCTTTTGTAGCTCAACAAACTCTGCCAAATCCTTTTCGTTGAGCGGATTTGTCTTGCCTAGATTCCTATCTAGATTTAACTGGTAATACCAAATTTCTTTTGTGGGTATGCCTTTGTTAAAAAAGAGAATGATAGTTTTTACACCAGCACCTTGAAACGCTCCGCTTGGAAGATCAAGAATGGTATACAAATTACAGCTTTCTAAGAGAAGTTTGCGAAGCGAAATGGAAGCGTTATCGGTATTAGAAAGAAAGGTGTTTTTAATGACGATGCCCGCCCTGCCACTAGCTTTAAGAATTTTAATAAAATGCTGCAGAAATAAATAAGCCGTTTCTCCTGTCTTAATTGGAAAGTTTTGTTGAATCTCTCTCCCTATGCCAGCACCAAAGGGTGGATTTGCCAGAATAATATCGTAGCGGTGTTTTTCTTGAATATCGTTAATGTTTTCAGCAAGCGTATTGGTATGAAGAATATTCGGCGCCTCAATACCATGCAGAATCATATTCATAACGCCGATGATATAGGCAAGTGATTTTATTTCCTTACCATAAAACGTATCTTTTTGGAGTTTTACTGATTCTGTAGTAGAAAGATCCTTACTCTTTTTTAAATAGTCGAAAGCCTCCACAAGGAAACCTGCTGATCCGCATGCGCCGTCATAAATTTTATCTCCGACCTTAGGGGCGACTACTTTAACTATGGTTTTAATGAGTGGCCTAGGCGTGTAATATTCTCCTCCATTACGTCCGGCATTACCCATCTTTTTGATTTTCTCTTCATAGAGATGTGAGAGTTCATGTTTTTCATGGTCTGTTCGGAAATGCATTCCGTCAACAATATCCAAAATCTCACGAAGTCTATATCCGCTCTGGATCTTATTTTTTAGTTCGCTAAAAATTTCACCGATTTTATATTCAATGGTATCCGGCCTATCTGCTTCTACTTTAAATTTTTTCAGGTACGGGAAAAGTTTATTATTAACAAAATCTCTCAAGTCGTCACCGGTGAGAGCCTTATTATGATCCAACTTACCATCGGTTGTTTTGGGCTCAGCCCAAAATTCCCAGCGATATTGTGAATCAATAATGAATGTGTGCTTCTTGCCAGCAAGAGCCGCTTCGGTCTTTTTAGTTTGTTCTAAATCATCAAGATACTTCAAAAAAAGAATCCATGAAGTTTGCTCAATATAATCAAGCTCGGTAGCACAACCAGCGTCCCGGTGAAGTATATCGTCTATATTTTTGAATGATTGCTCAAACATATTTTTATTTCATCCATTTTTGAGTAATTTCAAAACATCTGTTTTTTTGTATCTTCTATCTCTTCTTGTGCCAAATCGGATTGCTTTTAGTAAACCCTTATTATCCCAGTTCCTTAAGGTGTTGGGGTGACAGTTCAGGATCTCGCAAGCTTGTTGGAGCGTAATAATGTTTGGCAACCTTTCTTTTTTCATGAATTGATTTCTTCGAAAATATGACTTACCATGAGTTTACAATGGCTAAACGAAGAAGTAAAGCTCAGAAGAATAGTATTGAGCCGGAGCAACTCCGTGATACTTTAATGATGACTGCTCGAGAATATATCAAGACTAAGGAATACCAAAAGGCAGCAAGAAAAAGATGGGAACAATGGCTTGAGCCACAACGTAAACATTTTGAGGATATGGCTAAGACAATCAATCGGATCGGCGTCCCACAAGCTCTTGAACGAATTAAGGGCCAATTGGCTTCTATCCTTAGATCGCCTCAGATACCTCGTGAAGTCTTTATTGCGCCCAGAATCTCTGAGTCTCTCTCCGGGGCACAACTTATTGAAATAATTTCTGATAGAACCGCGGAAAAGATTTTTGCGAAGTTAAAAAGAGGAAAAACACAACAAGGGATGACCATTTTTCTTAGTGAGGATGGCGATCTATATCGCGACCCAAAAGAGAAATATTGCTATCCTATGCGTAAAGAAAGAAAGCGCCTCGCCATATTGAAATCGCTTGGGTATTCTTATAAGCCAACGCCTCTTATCAGAGATCAGGCGGGTAGCTCAAATTCACCGACGGTCAGAAAAGAGATTTCGGTTATCAATCAAAAAACTAAAATACGGTTAAAGCTTACAAAGAAACTGATTGAGGTAAAGCCGTTTAGCGGATATCGTATCAATCCTTTTTATAAAATCATAAGAAAATAAGAAGTATACCCTAAGTAGAGTTAATAACTTCGCAAAAACGACCGATTTTATCGGTCGTTTTTGATTTCCAACTCTATAGACGAGGTACGGGTGCACGGGGATATAAAGAAGTGAAAGGTCGAAACATTATTAACTAAATTAAAAAATACACCGACAAACAAATAACAACATGGACAAAAAAATTATAACTGTTCCGATTCACTCCGATTCCGGGCTTATTGTTTCGGGCATCTATCGGTTCTCGGAATTTATGCAGTTTGCCGCATGGTTTGCTACCCCTCGGCAATTCCGTGATCCGCAAACACAAAAAGAATTTGCCGAATCGGTCGGAGTTTGCGAGGACACGCTCACGGATTGGAAACGGCATCCGCAATTTTGGACGCTTGTGCAACAAGCTCTGGCTGACTGGATCAAAGATCGTATTCCGGACGTAGTAGGCGGGCTCTACACAAAAGCCTTAGAGAAGGGCAACGCCAAAGAGGTCGAAATGTTTCTGCGCCTTGCTGGGCGCGAAGTTAATAAAACTAAATAACCAACATGACAAAAATAAAATTAAAAGAAAACATATCGGTTCATTATGTGCCGACATTTGAGTTGCACCCCGCGTCTTACAATCCAAGGCGCCAAAACGCAGAAGCAACCGCGCAGCTTAAGGAGAGTGTTCGGCGGTTCGGACTAGTCGATCCAATTGTCGTGAATGTCGCTCCCAACAGAAAAAACATAATTATCGGCGGCCACTTTCGTTGGAAAGTTGCAAAAGAGATGGGAATCAAGGAAGTTCCGGTCGTCTACATCCGCATTCCGGATATCGAGAAGGAGCGTGAACTCAATTTGCGCTTGAATCGAAATATCGGTGAATGGGACTGGAATCTCCTCGCGAAGTTCGATGAAGAATTTCTAAGCGGCATCGGTTTCTCAAGCGAAGAACTCGATGAAGTGTTTGGCATCGATGAAAACCCCGAAGTTTTCGATTTGGAAAAGGAGTTACGGAAGCTCGATATCCAAAAGATAGAAATTAAAAAAGGCGACATCTGGCAGCTTGGCGAACATCGTATGAAATGCGGAGATTCAACTCTTGAAAAAGATGTTCTTGATCTCATGGCCGGCGAGAAAGCAGATATGTGCTTCACTGACCCTCCGTACATTTTGTCGTATTTACAGGGAAAGAAACGCCATGGAAAAGCCACTGAAGGTTTTGGTCTTAAGCGTGATCGCAAATATCTCGAGACCGACGTACTGCCACCTGACTTCACAGAAAAGTGGATGGCAAACATTGCCAAAATCCAGAAGCCCGATTTCTCAATAATTGTGTTCGAGAATCCAAAAAATCTGCGGGTGATCTGGAACGAACTCGAGAAGTATTGGAAGTACCGCAACACGATCACGTGGCATCTGCCCAATCGTGTGTCCGGGTTTGCAGCAAAATATAAGTTCTTTAATAAGCAAGATATCGCATTGGTAGGAACGGATGGTAACGTTTCGCTGAACATTGAGCTGGAAGAAAATGAGCTGTTGCAAAACGAATATGAGAACGCTCTCTTTGCCACATCTGGGAAACCTTATTGGGAGAGTTATAAAAAGGGTAAAAAATACTGCCCAACAGATTTCGTAGAATTTAAAGCGGCAGATGAAAAAAGTTCTGGTCAAGGTATTATCTTCGGCACAAAGCCGCTCGAACTATTGATTCCCTACATCAAAGTGCTTACCAAACGTGATGATCTCATTATCGACCCTTTCGGCGGGAGCGGGTCGACGCTTATCGCTGCCGAAAAAATGAAGCGGCGCTGCTACCTCATAGAAAAAGCTCCTACTTATGCGGAAATCATAAGGCGCCGCTGGGAAAAATTAACCGGACTTAAAGCTAAAAAACTAACATGAACAACGACAAAAAGAAACAAACAATTAATACTCGACAAGTTAAGGATCGAGAAACAATTCTCGTCCAATTACGGAAAATGCCGATTCTCCAGATTGCCTGTGAACGCGCCGGGGTTGGTCGTTCCAGTTACTATCGCTGGCGCGAAGAAGATGAATCGTTTCGTAAGGCCGCGGATGAAGCAATCGCGGAAGGCGAAGCATTCATCACTGACATGAGCGAATCGCAATTAATCTCACTTATCAGGGATAAACACTTCCAAGCGGTTCAGCTCTGGCTGAGGCAACACCACCCTAAATACGCAAACAAGGTCGAGCTGTCTGGCCGATTAACAATCGAGGATGAACCGCTGACCCCGGAGCAGGAAGCACTCATTGCGCAGGCGCTCAAACTCGCCGGCATCAGCGATGAAAACCATGAATAATCTTCCAAAACAGATCCCGCCCGATCTGTTAAAACAGATACTGGCTGACCGAAAAGTTATGGTTTCGCTTGTGCGGAGAAGTTTTTTCCACTTCTTCTATATTTTCTTCGGACCGTATATCCAGTACCCAATCGCTCCATTCCATCACGAGATGTTCCACTATGCCGAGGATGAATCGATTAAGCGAGTATTAGTCATTGCGTTCCGGACTTCGGCTAAATCGACGATTCTCAATACCGCGCTCGCGCTCTGGGCAGTAACCGGGAAGCTTAAGAAAAAACATGTCGTAATCGCATGCCGCACACAACCGCGGGCCTACGATAGTTCGACGAATATTGCCAGTGAGGTTGAAAAGAATGATCTCTTGCGCAAATACTTGGGCCCTTTCGATGAAGAACAGGGGCGATGGAGCGTGCCCGTCCGTGTTATCCCTCGCTACGATGCTCGAATCTCCTTCGTATCCGTCGAGGAAGGCATTCGCGGACTCCGCGAAGGGCCCAACCGCCCAGACCTTATTATCGTTGACGACATTGAGGATTCCAGTTCGGCAAAAACCAAAGAAGGCCGTGACAAAATATTTGATTGGCTGACCGGAGAACTGATCCCGGCGGGAGACATAAATACCAAAGTAATCTTCATAGGAAATTTCCTGCATGAAGATTCTGCCCTCATGCGGATACTCCAACTGATGCAGAACGGAGAAATGGACGGGAAGTACATGAAGATTCCGCTCATTGACGACGATGGCAACATAACATGGCCTGGCAAGTTCCCTTCGCTCGAGGCGGTAGAAAAATACAGACGCGAGATTGGAAACGAGCGGATGTGGCAGCTCGAGTTTATGCTGAAATATATCCCCGACGATGATCAGGTTATTCGTCCGGAGGACATCCATTACTACGATGCCAAGCCACAATCTAGATTTTGGATAGATGGCAAATTCATAAACGTTATGTCCGGTATGAAAGGCATCGGCATAGACCTCGCGATTAGCCAGAAAGACTCTGCCGATTATACCGCTATGGTTTCGGGCCAGGCAATTTTCCAAAACGAAATTCCGAAAATATATATCGAGCCCAATCCTTTCAAAGGCAGGGTTGATTTCCATCAGACGATCGAGCGCGTAAAAGCGCTGGTGAAATCAGGCGGCGGATTCAGCCAATGCTTCGTAGAGAATGTGGCATACCAGCAAGCGGCAGTGGAAGCATTCCAGCGCGAGGGCATCCCGGTCCAGCCCATGCACGCATCGCAGGACAAGCGGGCGCGACTCAGCATCGCTGCCATGTACATCAAAAACGGCACTGTCCTTTTTCCCAGAAAAGGATGCGAAGAATTGATTCATCAGCTGATTTACTTCGGGCAGGAATCTCATGAAGACCTTGTCGATGCGCTCGTTTACTTAATTCTGGGGATGGTAAATATGAGTGCTTTATATTGGCCAGAGGTTGTTAGACTAGTCTGAAATAATTTTACTCCCTACTCAACAACGGTTTTTGCTGGTTCAAGAACTCTTTCGAGTCTGAACGACCACGAAGCATTTGGATCAGATGGATTTGGTTCTACTTTCAAGTAAAAATTTTTGAGAGAACCGTATTGATCAGATACTCCATAAAAATTCCCGGAGGTTCTTGGGTTGAAAAACCCAGCAGCAAGAAGACTGCAGGTCTCGTAACGCGGGTCGGGCTCGCAGAGAAAAACACCATATGGAGTTTCGGCATCGGTAACTCCAATAGATTCTGTCATCGACCATATACCCGTAAGTTGCCACGGTGAGGATGGATTTGAGATCGTCTCTAAAGTCTTTGCGCCAGTTCCTGTCCACGACTTTATAAGCTCTACTTTCGCAGGGATTGTTTTGACTACTGGTTCTGGACAATCAAGCTTGCGAGCTACTCCAGTAAGTCTAGTCTCCTCGCTCGCATGAGGAGAAAGCGACTTGAACCAGTCGTAGAATGTAAGAAGTTGGAGATTATTCAGTCCGTTGATTCGCTCCACGACACACGTCTGCCATCTCCCTGATTTAACTGGCAACTTATAAGACTCGAGTGCTATTTTGATGTTGGTGAGGGTTGCGTCGTGCTGCCGGGAGGCGGAGTCTAGAACTCGAGTGTCGGATTGTTCTTGTGGCGAGTGTGGTAGCTGTTCAGCGGGAGAATTTTGGGTAGCAGAATTCTGATTGTTTGCGGCGGGCGCACCACTCTTTGACAACTGCTGGATAGTAGTTTTCGGGGTAATCGCTCCCGATACCGTAAGCCCCGCCAAAATCATCGCTGCCGCCAAAGCGGTTTTCCAACCTTTCCCCAGGAGCGAACTTTTCCACAGCACGATTGACGCGATTACTGAAAGTACGAATGGAATGAGTATCCATAAAAGTCCAAGTAGAATCGCGCCAACAACTGCGAGAGGGACGTAAACGTAGAGCCTTTTCTTGTTGCTCCTTAACCAAACAAAAAAAATCTTGAGCATGCAGTTTTATATAAAGGTGCTGGCCAGAAAACACAAAGCTCCCAGCCAGCGATCCCTTGCGGGACCCATATGAGTTTCCCCATATGACGTTCAACACGTGCTCTGACTAGGAGCTCTCTGTGTTGAACGTTTTTAGACCATGCCGCTCCCGAAGGAACGGTTTAGGCCCGCCTAATGGCTATTCAGTTGTTAAATAATTTTAACGCATTTCGACCTTTGAAGCCATTCCTAACCTAGATCGGTGGCTTTGCGAAGAGGCTAGGCTGTGGACAGAATTTATCCTGATTTACCAAGTTATCAGTTTAGATTACTTAGCGCCTAGTCTGGGCTTTTTTGATATCAGCTGTTTTCTTTTTGAATTCCTTTTTGATGCGCCAAGAAGTTATTAATTTCCTGATTAGAAAGCAGTTGCCCCAATTTTCTTTAGGCACCACATACTCATAGAGGCTTTTTCCATATTTATTGCCACAATGCACTTGATGGACTAATTCTTTTCTATATTTCGGATTATTGAAGTCGCAATAATACAGATGGTAGTCATCGCTCAGTTTGAAAACACGGGAGTCGCCGTGTCCTAGAAAATAAACCTCCTTCACGCTTTTGTCGGCCATTATCTTTTCCACCTCATCAAAACCAGCGTTTGGATAGAATGAGAAATCTTGTTCTTTTGTCTTTAGGTATTCCACAATAGCTTGAACTTCCCCTTTATAAAAGTTCGGTTTCGTCCAAGCTTCTAATTTTGACCACTTTGGATGTCCTAGAAATAAAACCGTTTCTGCTGGTTCGTTTTGCTTAAATTTTTTTAAATAATTTTTCAGACGACGATGTTGGATTGCTGTAATCAATACATCAAACGGTAGAAAAGGGAGAACAAGAATTGCTAGAAAATGCTCACCTAAAATTATCGTCCCCGCAATTGCACCAGCAATAAGCACAACTAATGCATATGCAAGAAGGGCAAAGATCCACCAATTTTTTGTTATCGCGGTAAGGACTACTAGAAGGCCTATATAGAGTAAGCATAAAAATACGGTAGTTGCTATCGGCGCAATATCCATTATTTTTTCCAGGTATTTTTTTATCATGTTGTTTCTATAATCCCACCGGGGCGTGGAATGTCAATCTTACAAAGGGTTTTTAAGGCCCCTGATCGTTCTGGACTACCTTGGGGGTTTGCGTCATCTCTTGTGATATGAATACCCAAACCATAGGGGCACGAGGGACGGGAACCCCTACAACAATCCCGACCCAGCCAAAGGTCAAATACGTGCTCTACGCCCGGAAATCAACTGAGAGCGAGGAGCGACAGGTGCTTTCCATTGATTCACAGGTTAAGGAGATGCTTCAGATCGCGGAACGCGAGGGTCTGGAGATCGGAGAGATCAGGCGCGAGAGTCACTCGGCAAAAGCCACCGGACAGCGCCCAGTGTTTAACGAAATTATCAATGACATACGACTCGGCAAATTCAGCGGCATCCTCACGTGGGCGCCAGACCGCTTGAGCAGAAACGCGGGCGACTTGGGGAAACTCGTGGATCTCATGGATGAGAAACTTCTCTTAGAGATACGGACATTCGGCCAGAGATTCACCGATTCGCCGAACGAGAAATTTCTTCTCATGATTCTGGGAAGTCAGGCAAAACTGGAAAACGACAACCGAGGCGTGAACGTGAAGCGAGGACTACGGACGCGATGCGAGATGGGGCTTAGGCCGGGAGTCGCCCCGACCGGATATTTGAACGAGAAACACGTGGATCGCAGATGCCAGGCAACCATTGACCCCGAAAGGGCTCCAATCGTAAAAAAGATGTTTGAGAAAGTTGCGAGTGATAAGTGGAGCGGACGGAAGATCTATCACTGGCTGAAGTTTGAAATCAACTTTAAAAGCAAGGGCAATAAAAATCTATCACTCTCGAACATCTATATTATTCTCCAAAATCACTTCTACTACGGGGTATTCGAGTATCCGGAGAAAAGCGGTAACTGGTATACCGGAAAGCATGAACCAATCATCACAAAAGAGGTCTTCGACAGGGTTCAGGAACAGTTGAAACGTGATCATATTGTCCGCTCCGAAATCAAAGAGTTCGCCTTCACGAAAGTCATCACCTGCGGATCGTGCGGGTCCGGAGTGACCGCTGAAGAAAAATACAAGAAGCTCAAGGACGGAACGACCCAAAGGTACTTATATTACGGATGCACTAGGAGCCGGGATCTCCATTGTAAAAATGGCTATGTCCGGGAGGAGGAATTAATAGAGCAACTCGTGAAGATCATGGATCAAATGGATATCAATGAGATTGGTATGCGGCACAAGTTCGAAGAAGAAGTTGCGCGGCTTACAAAATTCCAAAAGAGCTTTTTCGCAGATGCTAAAAGACTCAAGCCGGATAAAACTATTGACCTCCGAAGTTATGCTAAATATCTTCTCAGGGAAGGAAGCGTGATCGAGAAGCGGGAACTGTTGGCCTGCATCAAGAGCAAGCTCGTGCTTACACAAAAAGTATTGACGCTCGAGAAAAAGCGGCGGTAAAACTACTTTCTGTAGCTTTCTAACTCCTTCTGGTATTGCTCCTCAATTTCTTTCAAACGGTATGGCTCAAATCTCCGAAGATGTTCAATAATCCTTTTCGTTTCATCTTTGGATCTATCTTCAATATGGTTATACATCGTAGTAGAGTGGTCTGTCTTTGACGAAAAAAGATTCAACACTTTTTTAATAACTTCGAATAGGCTTTTAATGTTTTCCTGCGTGAGCTTTACATCAACTTTTATTAAATCGTCATGAGCAAGATATTTATCGCGGTATGTTTTGAGATCTTGAATGGTATTAGCGTGTTGAGAAATTAATGATTTTATATGCTGTAGGTCATCATTATTTATGCCTCGATAGTTTTTAACTAGCTCTTCAACAAACTGTCTATCCTGGCTGAACTCAGCGAAATCGCTTGCTGAAAGTCTTCCAATATTGCTCTGGGTAAAGTTGATTATTTTGTCTATATGTAAAGATTGATCTGAGGCGTCGAATAGCTTAGCAAGTTCAAGCAAAAAATAAACGCGCAAAGCTTCTTTTGATGGACCAAAGAAGTTATTAAACTTATTCATCTCCTCGACATTTTTATCTGCTTCCTCTTTCCCAATGATGTTGGTGGCAGACAACTCCATTAGTCCCTCGTACGCATAAAAAGCCGAGAGCGTGAAGAAATAGCGATTTTGTAGCTTCTTCAAATAATCCATAAAAGTTGTGAACTCTTGGCTCATCGCGATTAATATGCGTTACCGAAACTGTAGTGGGTGTATTGCCCTACTTTATCAGTGAAATCTACGCGCCCCAACACACAGCCCTCTGCAGCGGGTAAAAAAGAAAAGCTTTTAATTTCAGGGCAGGGATTGTTTATAGGCTGGTCGGCTAATATCTTCACCAATAGACTTACTAGGGCAAGCCAATTTTCCTTACTAACGAGTGGATTGGGCAGCTGATATTCTTTCAAGAAATTTTCCATTTCCACCTGCAGATCTTCCATATACATAAATCCGATGATTTTTACCTTGCCATTTTTAAGTGCAGGATTTTGTATTTCTGTAACAATGTCACGATAAATACCCTTCATAATCGATTCCATTTCGGCCGTACTGTCTTTATCTGTGTGCACGCACCAGTTGCAGTAAAAACGGAGGATTGGATATTTGCGGCTATTATCCCTATCTAACATCTTCCTAGTCTCTACTAGCAAATAAACCACATGAAATTCTTCCGTAAATGGAAGATGGTGCAATAAGAGAGAGTCTAGTTTATCTTTAATCTCAATTTGTCCCATAAAGAGTGATTACTTTGTAGGATCCTCCTTCAGATCCATGAGTAGTTATTTTGGTTGGCGAAAGGTAAAACAAAAATATCTTCTCAAACGAGTGGGCGGGTAAAGAAACTTGCGATGCACATCCCTGAAAAGACTCATCGTCTCCAAGCGGCGCGCGTGCCTCAATACAAAGCCATACCCTATCAGTACCAGAATAGCGCTTAGCACACTTATCGTTCAACTCTTCTTGGATACGAGAACATATGACATTATTTGGATTTACAAGTACGCCGCCACGGCGAAATTCATATTTCCCCGACAGAGTTCTTTCTCCTCGCGCTAAAGTCCATTCTTGTTTCGCATCGCTATTATCGTAATAAGCCGTACCCACCTCAATACCAACTGTCTCGTTGCCGCTTCTATACAGAACGTCCGGCTCGCCACTATCGTTTCCCATCCTTTCAAAAACAAATCCCGATGTGATTATCTTCACTAGCTCGTCACATATGGCTTTCTCATGATATCTTTGTAATTGCTTTGCGTTGCTCATTTTTTCAATAACTTTCTCTTGATGAATAACTTTTCCTTGGGTACCAAAGATTTCCCTCCATTAAAATGCGCGGATTTTATTTCTGAGGATAAGGATTTCAGTCGTGTATATTCTTTATAGCATTCTTCCAATGTTTCTTTACTGCTTCCGAATAAGTATCGTGTTGCGTGCAGAAGCGTCCTGCGGTTTATCTCTTTTACACCTTCTGAGCTCTCCTCGGTTATCAATAGTTTTCCCTGCGATTCTTGATCAATAAGTAAGCAGTGTTTGGGTGACAATGGGAATGTTGTCTCGCCGAGCGTACCCCCTTCTTTGCGGGCTAGACTTATGGTGACAGCAGGATTATCAGACGTTATAAAGTTCGATGCCTTGGTTTCAAGCAAGATCCACCGCCACTGGGCGTAGAGATCACTGAGGGGCCCCGAAAGTTGAAGCATGGTTTTGAGGCTATGCCCTCGTGGATATTTCATCTGCACCCTATCTTCTTCAAGCGCCTTAATCATTTCTTCTCGAGATGGGATTCTTTTCCAGGCTTTATACTTCTCGGCATTTTCGCTCATAATCCTCTCAAAGAGAGCCTTATCGTTTAAAGTATTCAAGAGTCGCTCTTTATCCATTTTTTCAGCAAGCTCGTTCGAAAACTTCTCGAAGAACGGTACCCTCGTTTTCTGAAAAGCGATATATAGGGCTAGATGAGCTTTTTCTTCCGAAGAAAGTCCTCGTTCCGCGTCTAGTTTGTCAATCAGTGGACCTGCCGGACCTTCTATGTCCTTGCCTAAAAACTCTTCGATCTCAAAGCGGTATTCTGGGTGGCTTGGATCTTGAAGACAGTAATAATACTTTTCCCACGCTGCGCTTTTTGCTGGACCCTTATGAATATTTCCGTTGCTCAAATCACAGATGTAAATATTTCCAGATACGTCGCTCCATCGATGCAGGTAAGCTCGCTGCACATAATGATGTTTCTTAGGTTCGCTCATACACAAAACTCTACCAGAACCAAGAAAAAAGTTTAGGCCTTTAGGTCGCTGACTCGCCTCAGGTGAGTCGCTCCTCGATAGAAAATGTTGTCTGCGGTGGGGGTGAGATTCGAACTCACGATACCGTTGCCGGTATACGGCTTTTCGAGAGCCGCGCCTTCAACCGCTCGGCCACCCCACCGTGTAAAGTACGGTGGACCCACGGGGAGTTGAACCCCGGACTCGTCTATGCCATAGACGTGTGTTACCGCTATACTATGGGCCCGATTGATTTTGATTGCGAAACCATAATACAATGCAAACGCGTCCTTTTCAACGTCCTCGTAGTTCCCTCCTTCGCTCGTATAGTATCCGAGCTTCGGAAGGGCGAGTAGTGAATGCCGTAGCAACACTCGCCCATCGGAGCTCTGGTGGTATACCAGAGCGTAGTTGGGTCCTCGTAGTTCAACGGATAGAACGGAAACCTCCTAAGTTTCAAATGCAGGTTCAATTCCTGCCGGGGACACAAACAGAAAACTCACAGAAACGGCCGACTTCTCGCGGCCGTTTATTGTTTGATGTATACTGGATGATATGAGTTACAACCTCCCTTCCATCATCAAAAGGGCGCTGCCGGCGGTGGTGTCCATTACCGCTTCAAAAGACATCGACACGATTCAAAAGAAGCAGCCGCAGCTTCTCTTCCCCGTGTTTGAGCGGGACCGCGACAAACTCAACCGCACGCTCAAAAAAATCACCGACGCGCGCCTTGCCATCAGCGGCGGCAGCGGGTTTATCGTCGATTCGGAAGGCATCGTCGCCACCAACATGCACGTGATAACCGAAGGCCGCCTCGACTACACAATAGCCACCGATGACTGCTCAACATACCCGGCAATATTATCCGCAAGCGACATCATCAGCGACGTCGTGTTTCTGACCATCAAGCCGCCCAAGAAAAAAAAGTTCCCCGCCCTGCCGCTCGGCGACTCGTCGAAGCTCGAACTAGGAGAGCACGTGCTCGCCATCGGAAACGCGCTGGGAATGTTTCAAAACACCGTGTCGTTCGGCATCGTCTCGGGACTTTCGCGAACCATCGAAGCGAAAAACGAGCTGACCAAGGAAAACCTGCGGGGGCTCATCCAGACCGATGCGGCAATCAATCCCGGAAACTCGGGCGGGCCGCTTCTGAACATGCGCGGCCAGGTTGTGGGCATCAATGTCGCCAGCGTGTTTGAAGCGGAAAATATCGGCTTTGCCATCCCCATCAACACCATCAAGCGGGATCTGGTGAGTTTGAAGAAATTCGGGTATATCACACGGCCGTTTTTGGGCGTGCGCTATCTTGTCGTGGACGAGCACCTCAAAAACGTGTTCCGTCTCGCGTCCGCGGGCGGCGCGTGGGTAACCAGTCCGCATCCTTCGCAGGCGGCAGTCATCAAAGGAAGTCCCGCCGACAAAGCCGGCATCAAAGAAATGGATATCATCATCGCGCTGGACGGAAAACCGCTGACACCGGCATTCACGCTTCAGGATTTTCTTGAGGAGGCAAAAATCGGAAAAGCCGTCACCGTCAGGCTTCTTCGGAACAAAAAAGAGCGCATCGTGCGCACGATACTGGAAAAGAGACCGTAACGGAGCCGTTTTTTCGCTAGTTGAACTTATTGCTGTACTCCACGTAGGGCGCGATGCGTTCTACGGGCCGCCGCTTGGCGTTCGCATTGATGTAACTGAACACCATCAGCACGGCGACGATCACCGCTGCGGCAATCGCAACTCCTTTCATCATACCGACGAGGTTACGATGAGGTTGATAATCCTATCCTTCACGAACACGACATTTTCGACGCCCGAGACGGCGTATCGCCCAAGACGCTCATCGCTTTTGACCAGAGAGAGCACTTCGTCTTGAGACGCTCCTCTTTTCGTTTCAATCGTGCCGCGGGTTTTTCCGTTGATTTGAACCGCAACCGTCACCGTCGGTCCTTTCACGAGCGAAGGATCATACGCAGGCCACTGTTTTGCAAAAATCGAGGTTGTGTGCCCGAGCGTTTCCCACAGTTCCTCGGCGCAATGCGGCGCAAACGGCGAGAGCAGCATCAGATACGTTTCAAAAACCTCCTTTGGAACTTTTTTCCAGCGCTCCATTGTGTTGAGCATAATCATCAGCGACGAGACGGCGGTGTTGAAGTTCATCGATTCGATGTCGTCGGAAACTTTTTTCACCGTCGCGTGAAGCAGGCGCGTTGCCTCGGGTGAGGGCGCGCTTTCATCAACCAGCTCTCGCGTTTTCCACGTTCGCTCCAAAAACCTCTGCGCGCCCCGTATCCCCTCCATGCTCCACGGGATTGCTTCCTCAAACGGACCCATGAACATTTCGTACACGCGAAACGCGTCGGCTCCGAACTTCTTGACCATGTCATCGGGATTGATGACGTTGCCGCGCGACTTTGACATTTTGGCGCCGCCCTCCCCCAAGATGAGACCGTGCGACGTGCGTTTGGCGTACGGTTCGGGCGTGGGCACCGCGCCGACGTCCCAGAGAACCTTGTGCCAGAAGCGGGAATATAAAAGATGCAGAGTGGTGTGTTCCATGCCGCCGTTGTACCAGTCAACCCCTCCTTCACACTGTCCGCTTCGGGCGGGCGAGCGGCATGTCCAATATTCCAGTTTCTTCTTGTCGGCAAGCGCCGAGTCGTTGTGCGGGTCGGTGTAGCGCAGCCAATACCACGATGAGCCAGCCCACTGCGGCATAGTGTCGGTTTCACGCTGCGCGGGGCCGCCGCAGCGCGGACAGGTTGTGTTTACCCATTCTTCCACCAGCGCCAGTGGAGAATCGCCGGTCTCTGTGGTGCGGAATTTTTCCAGTTCCGGCAGCGTCACCGGAAGCTTTCCGTCCGGCACGGGCACCCAGCCGGGATTTAACAGTTCACCTTTGGTGAACAACGCGGATTCACGCGGATTTACGCTGATGTTTTCACTTAATCCACGTTTATCCGCTTCCACATCTGCACTTATCTGCGCTTGATGTCCGCGTTTATCTGCGTCTTGATCCGTGATCATCCGCGATTGTGCTTCACAATGCGCGCAGAACACGAGCGGAATCGGTTCTCCCCAGTACCGCTGGCGCGAAAAAACCCAATCGCGGAGTTTATAGCGGACAGTGACTTTGCCGTACTCTTTAGCCATAACTTCCGCCGCTTCCCGCGAATACATCTCGTCAAATTTTCCCGAATTTATGATAGTGCCGTGTCCCTCATACGCTCCGATGTCAGGCGCCTTGCCATCCGGCTTGATGACGGTACGAACGGGAAGACCAAACATCCGGGCAAATACAAGATCGCGCTCATCGTGCGCCGGTACCGCCATAATGGCGCCGGTTCCGTAGGCGGTCATCACATAATCGGAAACCCAGATGGGAATTTTCTCGCCCGTGGCGGGATTCGTCGCTTCAACTCCCTTCAGCACGACGCCTCCTTTTTCTTTCTCGGCATCTTTTCGCTTCAATTCAGCTTTTTTTGCCTTCTGAACGTATGCTGTCACTTCCCTGATGTTTTCAATTTTGGATTTCAGACTTGAAATTGCTTCGTGTTCCGGAGCCAAAACCAGAAACGTAGCTCCAAAGAGCGTGTCGGGCCGTGTGGTAAACGTCTCAATCGAAACCTGCGTTCCGGCTACGGGAAATCTTATCAGAGCACCCTGCGAGCGCCCGATCCAGTCAATCTGCTGTTTCTTGACGCGCGAAGGAAAATCGACGGTCTCAAGGTCGTCAAGGAGGCGCTGAGCGTAGGCAGTGATGCGAAGCATCCACTGCGAACGCGCCCGCCGCACTACCGCTCCCCCACAGCGTTCGCACCGCCCCCCGACCACTTCCTCATTGGCAAGCCCCACGTTGCAGGACGTGCACCAGTTGATGTCGGTGAGCGTTTTGTACGCGAGTCCGCGCGAAAAAAGCTGCAGAAATATCCACTGAGTCCAGCGGTAGTAGGAAGGGTCGGCGGTGTTTACCTCGCGCGACCAGTCAAACGAAAGCCCCAGCGATTTCAGCTGCCGCCTGAACGTCTCAATGTTCTCTTGGGTTGTGATTTTGGGATGAATGCCGGTCTTGATTGCGTAGTTTTCCGCCGGAAGTCCGAATGCGTCCCAGCCGATGGGAAACAGCACGTTATATCCTTCCATGCGGCGCTTGCGTGCAATGACATCCATCGCGGTGTACGAGCGCGGGTGCCCCACGTGCAGCCCCTCGCCGGAAGGATAGGGAAACTCAACCAGCACGTAAAATTTCTTGCGAGGATCGTCATCGGAGGCGCGGTAAAGCTTGTCGCGCTCCCAGCGTTCCTGCCATTTCTTTTCGATTGCAACGTGGTCAAACGGTTTCATGCCTAAATAAAAACAGCGAACTTCTTCTCACTGTATTGTACGATATACCGCCGCCGCCGTAAATCCAAACTGCCGGCGCTTGTCCGACGCGCCGGCGGCGGGACAGTGTACCCGCTACTTGAGCGTAAAGGTGATGCGAAACGCAATGGTCGAGGAACTGACCGGAAGCAGGTTGGCCAGCGGAAGGTCGACCGCTCCGACAAAAGGAAGCTTTTCAAGCTTGTTTTTGAATGCGACGGCGTTGCTCTCGCTGGGTGCCTCCGCGTCCAGTAAAACCGGCGCAGTAGGATCCGATATCGAGAGCCGCTTTACGGTCGCGTCTTGGCCGGCAGCTTCAAATATACTCTGGATAATGTTTTCCCACCGCGTTTGCTGTCCCCGCGCCGCAAGCGCCCGGTCAACGTATGCGTTAAATTTTGCGGCTTCGCCGCGCAACGCCTCAAGATATGTAGTGTTGAAATTGGTCGAAAGATTCGCCATCTCGTCGTTAAGCCGCGTGACCAAATTACTGAGAAAGAGAAACGCGCCCAGAAATGCAACCAAGATGACAAAAAATGCCGATGCGATGATGGCGCGCCAGAGGCGGATGAATACCAGCGTTTGAGAGTGAAAGAACTGCTTCTGTGCACCCTCGGGCGCCAAACTGATCTGAATATCGCGCGCTTTGCTTTCAAGCCCCCTGAGCGCGGCTCCCAGAGACGGAAGCCACGTATCATCCATAACAAAATCCTTGAGCGCCGGCGATCGAACACTATACGAGAAATTTTCCCGTATAATCGTCTGCACCGCCTCGGAAAGTCCCGGTGCAATAACGTAGATTGCCGTCAGGTGGTCGCCGAAGCGACTCGCGTAATAGTTGATAACCCTGTGGCTTTCCTGCACGACGATGTTGCGAAAATCCGACATTGAAATTTCGCGTCCATCTCCCGCCGCACCCGGAATTAAGCTCCAGGACGCAAAACGGTTAAAGTACAATGACCCGCCGCGCACAATGGAGAAACTGAGACCGTCGCTAGTTATATGCAGCAGACAGTACGCCGCCTGCCGGTCAAAATCAGCGCTGTGGTTGGCGATGATGCGTATCAAGGACAGTGCCCGCTGCTCGACCGCAACCGCTATAAACGCAGCTTCGGACAATGCATCATACAGAGGGTCAACGATACTCCGCTCCACAAACGACCCAAGAAACTCAATTTCTCCCGTTCGCGTGACGCCGACACGGTGGTATCCATGGTACGTTTGCGCCAATTCAACGGGACTGATGGTGCGCAAATTCAAATCAACGGCTTCTTCAAGGTTCGCGCTTTTGAGCGGAGGAAGTGAGAACGTCTGAGAGTAGACGTTGGCATCCGATATGGAAACGACCACCGCCAGCCGCTGACTGTCAGCGGCGGTTATCTGGTGATGAAGGTCCTTGAGCGCCCCGGTAAGCTGCGCGGGCTCGGCAACTTTCCCGCCTACCACCACGCCCGCCGGAAGCGCGACAGAAAATTGCGCAACGGCACCCGTTTCGGGTTCAACGGCAGTGTAGAAGAGAGCGGTATCACTGATATCAAGACCGCCGGTGAGCACGCGCGGACGAAGAATCCGCAACACCTTCTTTAGACTTTTCAGGTTAAGCCGAAGCATACATACGGTCTTTAACGCTTTGCACTTCCCATTATACGCCGCCTGTACTGCTCTGACTATATCGGCACCGACAGTATTCTAGTTCGCTGCAATCTCCTGCACCGATTCAACGGTCACTAAGCCGCTGGCGGTATCAAATACCAATACCGCTTTGAGCCTGCTCTTTTTATTGACGGCTGTTGCGGTTGAAACAATTTCATACTTACTGGGAAGCGACGTGGTATGGCAGGCGGTATATGCGGTGGTGCTTGCCATAAGTTCCCGACACACCAATACGCTCACCGAAATGTCTCCGATGGCAAGCGCATAGGGACTCGCGGGAGAAAAGCTCTTGTTGCGGACGATTTTGAGCATTGCATCATCAAGACCTGCGCGGGCAGCGGTAAGCGCTTGCGTTGCGCGACGCAGTCCCAGTCCCTGCTGGCCCACCAGATATGAAACAACCAATGCCGCGATAGCCGCTTCAACGACAATAATGCCGACCACAAGAATCGACGACAGCGCCGCCGCAGCATGCGCGGGTCGGTGTGTACGAAACCGCAACGTAGAGCATTTCATGAACGCATGGTGGCTCTGCCGTGCACGTCTCTATTGCGGCTGGACATTCTCGGACGGCAGTGTGGTGGTCGAAGGGATAATAACTGAAGGCGGTGATGTTTCAGGGGCGGCCGCCGGCACCTGATTGCCGGCGGAGAGTTCTCCTTTAAGATAAGGCAACAGTTGGCTCTGAGACGAAAGTTTCACGACCCACACGACCCTGTCGTCGTTGAGCTTCAGGGTCCCTGCCGGCCCCCATACAATCTGGGAAAAGTCGTTGATGGACAGCTGTTGCGCGCCCCGCTCGAGATACCACACGTCGGTGAGTGCCAGCGACGGAAACCGGGAGAGCTTCCCAAAGTAGAGATCGCCGGTATCCAGATACACTGCATAGTATGCGCCCCCCAACCCAAGTTTATCCTTGTATACAAGGGCAACGATGACAAGCGATCCCGCGATGACCACAAGCAAGAGTGCTACAAGAACTTTTTTGACCGTTGACATAGAAATAATCTTGTTAGTGCTACTGGCATGTCACCATACTACCACAACGCTGACGCGGTTCCAACCGCGACAGACGCCGCGGTTCTTTCTCGAGCCGCCACAATCAAACCTAAAACGACCAGTTGATGGTAAGAGAATCAATTGTCGGCGAGGAGCCGCCGGAAGGAACCAGAATCACTTTATATCTCACATAGCGATAATTGTTGTGGTTCTGAAAATTGACCGCAGCCGACATGTCGGGGTTGGGAGAGTAGTAGTCCCCCGTCCCATTGGGCCCATAGTACGTCCATGGACCGCCCGATGCGTTTGACGAAGCAATCTGAATATTGACTGCCGTGCCTGACGGCTTGGTCCCCTGCCAGATAATCGCCTGCGGCGTTGAGGAAGCTCCCATATCAAAAATGCTTGAGGTAAGCGTGCCGTTTCCCTGGCCCGTGTCGGTAATGGTCAGCGACGCTAAGGCGGTCACGTTGGTGGACGTCGAATACTGACTTGTGGGCCGTGTGAACGGTCCGTCCTGCCCCGACCCTCCCGTCCAGTCGGTTTGCGTAAACACCTCGTTTCTGTTGCGCGTCAGGTAGCGGATCAGCGTCAATGAACGATTTCCCGTCCATGCCGTCACGCTGGTGATATTCTGCGTCGAAGGATCGTTGAGAATATACGACTCGCTGCCCTGCCATGTGGTGCAGCCGGTCGGTGTGCTTGTAGTCACGCTATTGGTGCCGCAGTTGGTACGAGCGACGTTATCAATGTAAAAGGAGCGTGAAAACACCGAACTGCGATACAGTTGTGAGATTTCAGCCGCCGACAACTGACGGTTGTAAATGCGCACATCGTCCAAAAGACCGGCAAGCGTGCTGCTTGCAATCACCAGCGGTTGAGTACCCGTTGACAGCGTTCCTCCCCCCGTTGCAGCAACGTTAATTCCATCTTTGTAAAAAAGAGTCCCGGTTCCCGAAGCAGTTACCGCGACGTGATGCCATGCATTATCGTTCACGCTTACGTTGGAATCGCGCCAGCTCCCGTCCCAGAACGCAAGCTCGCCGTTTCCCGCTCCGCCACCGCCTATTTCAAACGCATATCCGCTCGAGCCGCTTGTTTTCGCAACAATGGTACCCGCGACATCGGAACCCGATGTTCTCACCCACGCGCTGATCGTAAGCCTGGGCGAAATCCTCAAAGAAACAGCGTCCGGAACCTGAACGTATTGGGACGTTCCATTAAAGGTCAGGCAGCTTTCCACTTTGCAGCTTGAAGACGCGGTGCGGGTGGGACTCCCGCTCAGCGTTCCGCTGTTTCCGCTTCCCGAAAAATCGTACGCGAGATTGCCGCTGCTCTCATCAAACTTCCAATATCCAGCCAACCCCGCCCCTACATCGTTGAACAACGCTCCTTCCTGCCCCGATACCGCAACCGATGTCGACGAACCTACAACAAGGAAATATTTGTTCGCCGAACCGTGAGAGAGATTGTAGATGCTGTTCCAGTTTGCCTTGGCCAGGGACTCGACTTTGTTGAGCTGATCCAGCGCCATCTGCGACGCCGTCTGGCTGCCGCGCGTTTCATAGTTATGACGAATCACCGAGCCGATGGCGACGGTGGCGGCGGTGATTAGAATCGTCCCGACGGCAATCGAGACGATGATCTCAACCAGAATCTGACCGGAAATGCGAGAACGTAGGAGGTGAAAAGCGGAATATTGATTGGACAGGCGGCGATTTTTGCTCTTTTTTCGAGATGGACTTGGGCGGCGCACAAACATAGGTGTAACACAGTATAGCAAGTTACGGGGATGTTTTGCTCACCAGACCGAGACTGCTCACCGAGATGGTGTACGTTTCCGATCCTCCGGTCCGCTGGAGACGCGGCGCGATTTGTGCCGTCGACGTACCGGTGCGGGCCGAGAAGATTGTCGTTGTACTGTTGCCGGAAGTCGGGCTGATAATCTGCGTATATGCGCTGAAAGGGCTCCGAACGACAACGTTCGACGCGCTGTAGGTTGTCCCCTTAAAGACTTCAAAGTAGTCGCTCCCGCTGGCGGCGTTGGTAATCTGAATCCCCCACGCTGATCCTTCCTCACCGTTTTCCGCACGGCTGTACGCATCGCGAATCGCGCTTACCAACGTTTCGGCATCAAGGTTGAAATTGTTCCTGCTGCGATAGCCAAACAGAGAAAACATCGCAGTCGTCCCAATCAATCCAAGCACCGCAATTGTAATCAGTACTTCAATTAGGGTGAATCCTTTTGGTGACGTTTTGTGGCAAACCATACGGCATCAGAACGTACTGGTAAGCTGATACACGGGAACAATCACTGCGAGCGCAATCGCGCCGATGATGACGCCGATGAGCACCAGCATAATCGGCTCAATGAAAGAAACCAATGACTTCACAGACGATTCAATCTCGCTCGAATAGAATTTCGAAAGCGTCCCCAGGATTTCTTCAAGATGGCCCGATTTCTCCGACACCGCCACAAGGTTTGAAACGACTTTGGGGAATACCGGCTCTCTCTTAAACGCCTCTCCGACCGTGAGTCCTTTCAGAATACCTTCGCGCGCGATGCGCTGCAGAGCGTTCTTGAGCTCCGGCATCCCCGTCGAGGACGCGGAGATTTCAAGCGCCTCGATAATGGGAATACCGGAACCCAGAAGCGATGCCAGCGTAGATGCAAATCGCTGCAGCGATATTTCCCTGATTACTCTTCTGATCACCGGCAGGCGCAGCGCGCTTTCGTACGCAATGTGTTTTCCCAACGCATTTTTGGTGAAAAACACCACCGTCCCGACCGCACCGCCCACCAACAAAATCAGAATCCACCAGATATTTTTCCCCGCGAACAGACCGACGGAAAAGACAATCCGCGAAAATGGAGGAGGCTGGACACCGCCCGAGAGAAAGACGTTGGCGATCTTGGGGATCGAGAAGCTCACCAGGAGCAGGAGGATAAGAACCGACATAATCAGCAAAATCACCGGATAGGTCAGCGATGCCTTAATCTTATTGTTAAGCTCCCGCTGCGCCTCAAGCGACTGACTCAACTGTTCAAAAACGCCCTCGAGGTTTCCCGAAACCTCGCCTGCTTTGATGAGACTTATAAAAACCGGCGAGAATGTTTTGGGATATCGGGCAAACACCGTGAAAAACGGCTGCCCTTTCTCCAGATTCTCCCTGATTTCCTGCAGCAGGGCCCTGACCGCAGGTTTGTCGAAATCTTCAATGAGGATATCAATGGCTTTGAAAAGATCGGTGCCGACTTTGAGCATCAGCGAAAGGTACTTGGTGATAAACACCTTATCCTCGGTAGTGATTTTGTGTCCGGCAAAGAACCGCTTGATGCCGCCCAAGCGCCGCTCCGGTTTGAGCGTGAGCGGCTTGAGGCCTTTGCGCGTGATTTGTGCAAGCGCCTCCGTGTCGGTGAGCGCCTCAATAATACCCTCGGTGACACGGCCGTCTTGCTGCACTGCGCGGAAGAAGAATTTCATGGTGCCTATTCACGGATGACCCGCAATACCTCCTCAAGCGTCGTCATTCCCAGCGATGCCTTACGGACTCCGTCTTCAAACATCGAGACCATGCCGTTCTTTCTGGCGGCGGCAACTAGTGCATCGAGAGAGAACGCCGGATTGATAATCATCGCCCGTATTTCCTCTCCAACCTCCAGAGCTTCAAAGATGGCGACGCGGCCGTGATATCCCGAATTGCCGCACGACTTGCATCCCCTGCCCCGGTAGAGCCGCCGGGGAATCTCCGTATCCGGGATTCCCAGTTCCTGCATCTGCCGTTTGACCAGCGTCACCACCGATATTGATATTTCATAGGACTCGATGCAGTCCATGCAGATGCGCCGCACCAAGCGCTGCGCAAGCACCACATTAAGCACCGCCGCAACCAGAAAAGGAGGTATCTTCATGTCGATAAGCCGCGGAATGGCAGTGGGCGCGTCGTTGGTGTGCAACGTCGAGAACACCAGGTGTCCCGTGAGTGCCGCGTTGACGGCAATATCAGCCGTTTCTTCGTCGCGGACCTCACCCACCATGATAATGTTGGGGTCCTGCCTCAGAATCGAACGCAGGCCGGAGGCGAACGTGATCCCCGCAACGGGGTTGATTTGAATCTGATTGATGTACCTGATGTTGTACTCGACCGGATCCTCAATGGTGACAATATTCACCTCGGGACTATTGAGGAGGTTGAGCACCGCATACAAGGTGGTGGTTTTTCCGGACCCGGTGGGGCCGGTGACCAATACCATACCGAACGTTTTTTTGATGTTTCCCTCAACAATCTTCACCGTGTCATCAAGCATGCCCAGCTCCGCCAGTGACAGCGGCCGCTGGGTTGCCTCCAAGAGACGCAACACGATTTTTTCCCCATACAGGGTCGGGATGATCGAAACGCGGATATCGGTTGCCTGTTGTCCGATGACGAACCGAAATCGCCCGTCCTGCGGCTTGTAGTGCTCGTCAATCTTCATCCCTCCCAATAGTTTGATGCGCGCAATCACGGGCATATGCACTTCGCGAGGAATGCGCGTCATCTCACGCAGGATGCCATCAACCCGGAATCGAACCAGCACTCCCTCCTCAATAATCTCCCAGTGGATATCTGAGGCACGCAGCGAGGAGGCGTACGAGAGCAGGCTGTTTACCACCTCCACAATAGGAAGCTGCATCGCGGCTTCTTCTTCGGTTTCCACGCTCGCGGCCGCTTCAATGGAGGCGCGGACTTTTTCCTCAATAACTTTTTTAAAATCCTCGGTCAGCTGCCGTCCGTAGAACGAAAACCCCAGCGAAAGATCGTCCGGGGTTGCAAGATACGGCCTGATTTTCTCTCCCAACTTCTTTTCAAGAAACTCAATGGTCAAAAGGTCGGAAGGATCCTGCATTGCAACTTCAAGGACCCCTTGCGCGTCTTTTGCAAACGCTACCAGTTGCTTCTCACGGGCGAATTTTTCATCGATGGCAAGTAACGCGTCACGTTTGATACCGCGGGTTTTCAGGTCGGCGCGCTCCACGCCCAAGTAGTCCGCCAGAACACTGGAAAAATATTCCTGTGTGATAAAGCCGCGCGACACCAGCACATCGCTGATGTTCTGACCCATGCGCTGAGCTTCCGTCAGCAGTGCGTCAAACTCATCCGGCGCGATGAGGTTACGGGCGACGAGATTATCTTTCAGTTTTTGTGAAGGAATGACGGTCATATGCAAGAGGCGTCTAGTGCCTGCTCGCTCAGCGCTAAAAAAGGATCTCTGAGGGTAAACCCGGCGTCAAATCACGAGCAGTGACCACACAGGCGTGTGTTCAAGCCACAGTTCACTTATGAGTATAGCAAAAAGCGCCGCCGGTATCCAAAAATAATACGGCGAGACGCGAAAATCTCTGCCTCTGGCCGCCTGGATCGAGAGACTGACTGTTGTAAACAATACGACCATAACCAGCGCGTACACGACCAACCCGGGCCAGCCCATGAGGAGAATGGCCGATGCGGCAATCCACGGCTCATCAGTGTAAAAAACCTTGCTCTCGTGGCGGCGATTATAGCGGTGGACCCACCAAAGAAACAACATCGCAGCAACCGCTGACAGCACATACGGCATCCACACCCGGAAGAGAACGTACAAAAGAAAATAATCGATCGCCTGGAATGGCGGCAACAAGTACTGCGCCATGCCGTCAGCGCTCCACATATTAAACTGCTGCCGCGTAGAATACACAAGAAACAGAATCAACGCTATGACAACGGTAAGAAATATTCTTTTTGCATACAAAACCAAAAGGGGGCGCCTGAATATCTGCGCCCCCCAGACAATTGTCAGTATCCCAATCACCACCCACTCCATCGGCACAAACTTAATAGATATCCAAGCCGGGATCGGTCCCCACTTCGTAGTAGCAGGTCACGTCCGTGTAGGTTCCTGTGCAGGTGCCGTCGTTGCCGCCGTCATTTTTCATCTGCTCACGGTACTTGGTGCTCTCCAGACGGGCGTTGAGCTCAAACACCTTGTTGGTGCTCTCAGCGGCATAGGCATAGTAGTAGTTAGTACTGTTGACCGGGTCGGTCGGGAGCGTCGCCAAGGGAGAGCCCCCCGTTGAGGAGGCGAGGTTGACCTGAACCCACCCCGTGCCGGTCACTGCGAGAGAAGTGACCGTTGCACAGCTGCCGCCGCTGTGAGACGTTCCCACCATACAAGTGGTAGTCGTGTTGAGAGTAGGAGAGTCGGCCGTTGAAAGATAGAAAGCGATTGAACTGCGCACCGCGTCAAGGTCGGACATCCGTTGTGAATCTCGCGCCTGCGCCAAAAGCTGGGCGGGGTTGAGTACGACCACGACCGCGGAGGTCAGAATCGCCAGAATACCGATAACAATAAGCAACTCAACGAGCGTGAAACCTCTTTTCATAACGTTTTGAATGTTACCTTACCTACCTATTATATAACCTCTCACACTCTCTGTACATCGGCGCTGTGGATAATTGACCGTACGTCAACACAAGAACCAGCGGGAGGGCCGAAACGTCAGCAGTTTTACATCACCGTTGTTAGTAGATATCAAACCCAGGGTCCGTGCCCGTTTCGTAGTAGCAGGTCACGTCCGTGTAGGTTCCTGTGCAGGTGCCGTCGTTGCCGCCGTCATTTTTCATCTGCTCACGGTACTTGGTGCTCTCCAGACGGGTATTAAGTTCAAACACTTTGTTGGTATCGTCGGAGCCGTAGGCGTAGTAGTAGTTAGTACTGTTGACCGGGTCGGTCGGGAGCGTCGCCAAGGGAGAGCCCCCCGTTGAGGAGGCGAGGTTGACCCGAACCCACCCCGTGCCGGTCACTGCGAGGGAAGTGACAGTCACACAGGAGACGCCGCTGTTAGATGTCCCCACCATACAAGTAGTAGTCGTGTTGAGAGTAGGTGAGTCGGCTGTCACCAAATAGAACGTGACTGCGCTGGTCACCGCTTCAAGGTCGGACATCCGCTGTGAATCTCGCGCCTGCGCCAAAAGCTGGGCGGGGTTAAGAACAACCACAACAGCGGCGGTCAGAACCGCCAGAATACCGATGACGATGAGTAGTTCAACAAGCGTGAAACCTTTTCCCATGTTTATACAGGTGTTCAGAAAAACAAAGAGGAGACAATACTTCTATTATATATACTATTTTCCCCCCCCACCCAGGGTGCCTGTGCAAAACTTTTTACTTTTTCTCGAGCGTGTTGAGAAACCCCAGCACGTTCTGAATTAAGTCGTCAATGGAGGTCTTGGCCTTGATGAAGTATTCCACCGCGCCCAATTCCTGACCCTTCTGCACATCCTCGGGCTGGCCGAGGTTGGAAATGATGATCACGGGAGCGTTCTCAAGCTGCGGATCCTGCCGGATTTCTTCCATCACCTCAAAGCCCGACTTTTTGGGAAGGATGATATCCAGCAAAATGAGGTCCGGCTTGGTGGTTTTGAGAACCGCCAGTGCCGACTCGCCGTCCGCCGCATGGATAACCTCGACACCCTCGCGGGTTAGGCGGTTTTTGAGAAGGGAGGAGAGAAACTGGTCGTCTTCAATGAGAAGAATCTTTTTGGTCTTGGAAGCGCTGTCGGCCATACCGCATTATTGTATCACAACCGGTTTTGTGAGCAAGCACACCACGACTGTCTCTACAGCCCTGGTGAGGAAAGCTGAAAATGAAGGTTTTTTTGGTTGTCCCAATACATCTCGCCTGCGGCGAGACGGGTCGTCGCTTAGGGACTGACGACCAACTCCCTTTGCCTCCCGCTTGTGGCGGGACAAACCGACCAATTTTTTTCTAGTAATTGATTCACGCACAGCTTCCGCTACACGTGCCTTGTTACGACTTCACCCATGTCACCGAGCTTACCCTAATCCCGCTAAGCGGGGCTTTAGGTACTCCCGGCTCCCCTGGTGTGACGGGCGGTGAGTACAAGACTTGAGAACGTATTCACCGCGGCGTGCTGATCCGCGATTACTAGCGATTCCGGCTTCATGAAGTCGAATTGCAGACTTCAATCCGAACTGAGGCCGGTTTTCTGGGATTGGCTCCGCCTCGCGGCTTGGCAACCCTTTGTACCGGCCATTGTAGCATGAGTGTCGCCCAGGACATCAGAGGGCCACGCTGATTTGACGTCGTCCCCTCCTTCCTCCCACAGAATGGGCAGTCCCGCCAGACACATATAACTGGCGGCAGGGGTTGCGCTCGTTAACCCACTTAAGGGTACAACTCAAGCCACGAGCTGACGACAACCGTGCAGCACCTGCCCCGACGCTCCGATTAAAAACCAGAGAATCCCACCTTTCGGCGGGACGCCGTCGGAGTTTCAAGCCCTGGTGAGGTGTTTCGCTTAACGTCGAATTAAACCTCATGCTCCACCGCTTGTGCAAGTCCCCGTCTATTCCTTTGAGTTTTAGCCTTGCGGCCGTACTTCCCAGGCGGCCAACTTAACGCGTTAGCTAAGCCACTGAGAGGGTCGATACTCCCAATAGCGAGTCGGCATCGTTTAGGGCGTGGACTACAAGGGTATCTAATCCTTTTTGCTCCCCACGCTTTCGCGCCTCAGAGTCAGGAGTGCCCCAGTAAGCCGCCTTCGCCTCTGGTGTTCCGCACGATATCAACGGATTTCACCCCTACACCGTGCGTTCCGCTTACCTCTGACACCCTCAAAGACCAGCCGTATCGCGTGCGGCCGCGCTGTTGAGCAGCACGATTTAACATGCGACGCACCGGTCCTCCTACGCGCCCTTTACGCCCAATAAATCCGGATAACGCTTGAGGTCTCTGTATTACCGCTGCTGCTGGCACAGAGTTAGCAACCTCTTATTCCCGCACTAACGTCAAACCGTACAAGACGGTCTTCCTCATGCGGAAAAGGAGTTTACAATCCGAAGACATTCATCCTCCACGCGGCGTCGCTCCATCAGGCTTTCGCCCATTGTGAAATATTCTCGACTGCTGCCACCCGTAGGTGTATGGCCCGTGTCTCAGTGCCAATCGTCGGGGAACACCCTCTCAGGCCCCCTACCGGTCATCGCCTTGGTAGGCCGTTACCCTACCAACAAGCTGATCGGACCTAGGTCTATCCCGAAGCGCATTGCTGCTTTACTCTCGCGAGAACTATGGGGAATTACTCCGCCTTTCGGCGGGCTATGCCCCACTTCAGGGTAAGTACCAAGGTGTTACTGACTCGTTCGCCACTATTCCGACGAGCCCCTTGCGGGATCCGTCGGGATCGTTCGACTTGCATGCCTTATCCACGCCGCTAGCGTTCATCCTGAGCTAGGATCAAACTCTCAAACAATTGCCCACGAGTACAAGCTCGTTGAAGCGAAGTGCGAGTAGCTGTGAACGCTTCCGGTCACAACCGCTCGGCCTTCGCCTGCGGCTTGTTCTCCCAGACAACATTGGGACAACCAAAAAAACTTCCATCAAGATATGGACTTTTCAAAGGGCGATCGTATGCCGGCACACATGTGGTGAGCGGGCATAAGATGGTACCAGTAAGTATAGCTGCCTCTGTGCTCTTGTCAAGGCTCTGCCGGTGCGCTACAATCCGCTCTGTAACACAGTTTCTCAACACCGTGAAAAAAGACCCCAGTAGTACACTTCGATAAACTCAATGACTACGGGGCAGGCATCCACCTCACCAAATAAAATGATATGAAAAAAAATATACATCCAGAATATTTCCCCAAAGCAAAGGTTTCCTGCGCATGCGGCAATACGTTCCACGTAGGATCGACCAAGAAGGAGATTCAGGTTGAAATTTGCTACGCCTGTCACCCTTTCTACACAGGGAAAGAAAAGCTCATCGACACGGCCGGTCGCGTCGAGAAGTTCAAAGCGCGAAGAGAGAAGGCAGCAAAAGTAACCGTGCGCAAAAAATCCGAGAAGCGAGCGGTTAAAAAAGCAAAAAAAGCTAAGTAGCAGCCCTGCTGCGCGACCCATTTGACATTATTCGGGGTCGCGGGCGGGCGGGCGCATGCGCCTGCAATAAGTGTCATTTGTCGATATGGACAAGATTATCGTTGAGATCCGCGCCGGCACGGGCGGTGATGAAGCGGCACTGTTTGCCGGGGATTTGGTTGCCATGTACCAACGCTACGCCGTAAAACACAACTGGCGTTTTGTCGAACTCGATTCAAACAAAGGAACGCTGGGAGGATACAAAACATTCGTGGGAACCATTGAAGGAGAGAAAACATACCGCGATCTTGAACATGAATCGGGAGTCCACCGCGTCCAGCGCATTCCCGCGACGGAAAAAAGCGGCCGCATCCATACCTCAACGGCATCGGTTGCCATTCTTCCCCACGTGGAGCCGACGCAGGTTACCATCAATCCAGTAGACCTTGAGATATCCTTTTTCCGCTCCTCTGGCCCGGGAGGACAAAATGTCAATAAGGTTGAAACCGCCGTACGCATCATGCATAAACCCACCGGCCTGGTGGTTTCATCCCAGGCCGAGCGTTCACAGTCAGCAAACCGCGAGCGCGCACTTGATGTTCTGCGTTCAAAACTCTACGACGCAATGCGACATCAGCATGCTTCTTCGGTTGCGGTGCTGCGGCGCGAGCAAATCGGTTCCATGGAGCGCGCCGAGAAAATCAGAACGTGGAACTTCCCGCAGGACCGCATCACCGACCACCGCATCGGTAAAAAGTGGTACCACATAGAAAAAATTCTGGAAGGAAATCTGGAGCCAATCGTTCAGGCATTCAGAAAATCGTCCAAATAACCTTGCGTTCCGGAGTCGCCGCAGCGTATCGAAAAGTTAAAACACCGCTTGTGCGGTGTTTGTTTTTCACTTTCAATCGCCGGCTGCCGCACTACGTTCCCGGCACCATAATTACCTAGCTGGTCAGGATGTCGATGTCGTCCTGAAATTCTTCTGCGCGTGTCACGACGCGCGCGCCGTAACTATTAAGATAATAACTCCAGCGGCTCCCCGCGTAGTACTTTGCCGCCGCAACTTTCTCGTTATAGAGCGACGCACCCGCTGCCCCTGCTCCTTTCAGATACAGAGCGGTAGCTACAAACGCATCCAGGTTATTCCACGGAGAGGGCGGATTTGAGCCCGTTAGCGCTGCAACCTGATCGCGGTACTTCATCCACGTGGATGGTAAAAACTGTGCCGGCCCCAGGGCTCCTCCATAAGCGCCGTCTTGCGGGATGGGGCATGAAACCACGGTTGTGGCGGGATCAAGCCCGAGTTCTTGTGTAATAGCTAAAAACACGGGAATGTCCCGTGTGGGATGCATTGTTGTGGGGTTTGATGCGCGGCCGGGGTAGTACGGATTCTTGTCATAGGTACACCGTCCCACATTTCTTCCAAGCGCCGACTCGCCATCGAGCACCGCCAGTATCAGCGCCGCTCGTACTCCCGTCGCATCCTGCGCAATCTTCGCAAGACGGTACGCCTCACCGAACGACAGCTCTCCGCCGCCGAGCAATTCGAAGATGCGGCTTCTTATTTGAGCAGCTGTCTTTTTCTTTTCTTCCAGTATCTGCGTGTACCTGGACTCCTGCCCCCGTGTCTCTTTTAAGAGCGTTTGTTTCTCGGTTTCGGTTTGCGCAATCGTTTTGCGCTGTGCCTCCTGATATCGACGCAGCTCGTCAATGTCGTTGTACTCGAACGCGAGAACCTCTTTCTGATTCACCAACTGCGTCTTGAGCTCCACTACCTGCTCGAGCGTGACGCGCAGATTGTCCTGCATCACCAAGAGATTGTTAAGGTCCAGGAAGAAGTCCGACAGTTTAGGATTGGCGATAATCAACTCGACAATCGTTTTGCTCTCATTCTCATACAAATTCTGCAACAGCGCCGAGAGGGTTGTTTTATTTTTGGAAATATCCTGCTCGGTCTCGGAGATTTTCACCTTAGTAGACTCGATCTCGCCATCCAATTTCTTCAGATTCAGTATGATGGCTTTAATCTGAAGATTGAGTTTTGCAATCTTGTCGTTGAGCCGCTTGATCTCTCCTTCGAGTGACTTTCCCTGTTTGCGGTACTCGTCAACCGTTCCTTCATACTGGGTGATTTGCTGTTCAAGATCCCTCAGCTGCGCCTCGAGTTCTGCCCGCTCGGTTTCTTTGTTCGATGCAGCCAACAGCCCGCCGCGGTTGACTGGAGCGTTGGCTGACCCCAGTATCAGCGAGAAGATGAAAAAAGAAACGATTGCATAGGAAATAATCCGCTTGAGCGGCACTATAATGCGAACCGACCGGTCGAGGTTGATGTTCTTGGCGTGCGCGGAAGTAACTCGGTTCCCGCGCGCGCGAATGTCAGCGAACAAACGTACACCCATGAGAAATATGAAACACTAACACAGCCCGACGGCGGACCTTACGGTGAAGTATAGCATCCCCCTCTTTTCGTGTCATTTCCGGTAATCGGAGCGCGCCGGCACTATGTTTTCTTTTCCTTCTCCTTTTTCTTTTCTTCCTTTCCCTGAACCTGCTCTGTTTCCGGCAAAGCTTCCGTCTGTGCAGCCGCTTCCTCAACCGGAGCCGGTGGTACTTCCTCTTTTTCTTTACGAGGTTCGGTAATCGTCGCAACTGTTGTTTCTGGCGGCGTAAGTACTTCAATACCGGCGGGTATTGTTATGTCTTTCACGTGCAGTGACGCGTGCAGTTCAGCCAGAAGCGAAAGATCTGCTTCAACATTGTGAGGAAGATGAGCAGGGAGCGCGCGTACTTCCAGGTGCTCGAGCGATTTCACCAGGACTCCTCCCTTTTCTTTTACCGCCGGAGCTTCATTGATAAACACGACCGGGACATGCGTGGTAATTTTCTCGTCCATCCTGACCCGATAGAAATCAACATGGATGATTCTGTCTCCCAGAGAATCCCGCTGAACACTGTGAATCAGCGCCGGATACTTCTGCCCGTCCACAATAAGATTGACAATACTGCTCTCCCCGGCTTGTGAGAGTATTTTGGAAAATACGCCGACCGGCACCTGCAGATGAATATTCTCAAACCCGTGGCCATAGAGTTCCGCGGGAATCTGGTCCTGCGCACGCAGAGAGCGGACTTTTTTGCCCACGATGTCCCGTTTTATTGTTTGTATCTCTATCATAGTCACCCACTATAGCGCGACGCTCTCCGGTTAGCAAGATGACTATGTATGCACATAAAAAAGAAAAGCCGCGGCGGTGTGCGGCGGGTTTTCAAAGAGGGAACGGCTACTGCAGTTTCTGATAGGCTTTCTGTCAGGTCTATCACTAAGAAGGGGCCGCGGCGAAGCTCTTTCTTGCAGGGTAGAGCTCTTGCACCCTGCAGACTTCGAGCTTCTAGTATTATATACCGGCTATGCTTTCACATCAATCATTTCCCAACACGTGCAGTTTTTCTTCGACAATCTTTTCGATTGCGTGTGTAACATCAGGAAGAATTTTATACGGAGCAATCTCCTTCTGATGGGAGAGAAGTGCAAGCTCGAGTCCTTTCCTCCATGCAACCCGAAGCTCCGTGCTCACATGTACCACCGCGACGCCGGCGGCAACCGCTTGTTGCACCTGGTCAGTCACAATCCCCGATCCTCCATGGAGTACCAGCGGTGTTTCTACTGCGCCGGCGATTTCGCGGATTCTTGCGATGTCGAGTGCAGGATTGGAGGAGTGCTCGAACATGCCATGCAGATTCCCGACCGCCGGGGCAAGCAGGTCCACGCAAGTTTCTTTGACAAACCGCATCGCATCCTCGGGGCGCGTGAGATCTTCGGGTTTAACCGACACATCCTCGGGGATATGCTCCAAAATCACCGATCCCGCCCCAATATAGCCCACCTCTCCTTCAACCAAGATGTCAGTATCATGCTGACCGTTGAACGCGCGCACCATATCGACAACGGAACGGGTACGAGCAATGTTCTCATCAAGCGTTTCTCTGCCCGCATCAAAAAGCACCGCATCGAACCCCGCTTCGCACGCCTGGCGCACGCGTTCAATTGAATGCGTGTGGTCGGCGTTCAGATACAGCGCGACACCGTACTCCTTACGCAAGAACGCAACCAGCGCAACAATAGCTCCCAACCCCCAAAAATCCCGTTCCCCCTCGGACACGCCCATAATGACGGGAACGTTGAGTCTGGCCGCAACACGGGCAACGGCGTGTGCCATGGTCATATCGGACACATTAAAGTGACCGAGCGCAGTTTTGTTTTTTCGCGCTTCTTCAAGCGCAGCCCGTAGAGGAATCATACGGTTGGTGATTGCCGTGATGCGACGGCTCGCGGCGTTATAAAACCCCTTATGAGGTTTTCCTTGATCAGCCGTTCCATTTCATCTTCACCGTAGTACGACGAAAAGACCTTGTTCCACAGAGCCTCCTGGTGGTGATACAAATACTTCACCATCTCTTTTTCCTGCACCAAAGACATCGACGTATCGATGAGGTTGAAACTGACCAGCACGTCAATGCCGGCATTGGTGGTAAAGTAGTCTCCCACCCAGTTGAGATCCTGCCAGAACGAGAGTCCTTTCACGCCATACGCTTCTCCGGCAACGGCAATCACCTTTTCCGCTTTCTCCCAGTGAATCGCCTCGGGATTCACATGTGGTTCAAGCAGGCGCCAATCGTTCTCGTCGTCCTTGGCAAGGTAGCGTTGGATCACCAGCCAGTTACTTTCCTGAAGCAGATCGCGGGAATCAATGGTGTCGCCGCGCAGCAGTGAGGTAAGTGATGAAGGTAACATGTCCGGATTACGCATCGCTTCTTTGAACATAGAAGAGTAGAAAAGAATCTCAAAGATGTAATGGATCGCGAGTGAAACCGTGCGCATCAACTCCCCTTCAAATCCCGAGGATTCCGGAATAACGAAAATGACGCCCAGCTCCTTCAGATGGCTGACGTTGTGAAACTTTTTCTTCATAAACTCTCTGCCCGCCTGTTTCCATCGTGCGTCCAGCGTGATAATTTCGATATCGCGCTCTTCAAAATCGGCGGGCGTGATATCGGCGTAGTGCGGCAGGAGGCTGGTATTGACCCATTCGCTCCCTTCCACAAACCGCAGGGCGGCTGCAATAGTCAACAAATCCTCCTGCGCCACCATCTGCGAAACGCTGGAATAGCCGAGCATGCTCAGGATCTTTCGCGGCGGCTGTTTTTCAAGAATCTCTATAAACTTCTCCTTTTTAAGAAAAAACCCCTTGCGGGAAGGTATTGCCTCAGCAACAAAGCGTGTGACGATACGGCACCCTTCGGGATCGTCGCACCGGGGGTGGTGCATCGCTTCAAAAAGCTGCTCGTCGTCCCGCCTGATCTTTTCAATCAGCGCCTGATATGCCTTCTTGGCACCCACGGCGCGCGGAAGTTCCAGTGTTTCCAGATGTTGTTTTATCTCCTTCTCGTTTTCTTCTCCGATCGCATCCATCACTCCCAATTTTCCAGTCAGTCGCTCAAGTCGCGACTCCACATCCCTGATAGCATCCTTGTCGACGCGCAGGATTTTTGCGATTTTCTCGTAGTATTCCATTTCGAAAAATTAACGTGACGGATAAAACACAAAAGAGCGGCTATGCTTTTATTTTCTTCACCGAAATTGGAAATCTGCGCCAGCGGGAGCTTGTTTCAAACTGTTTTCTGGTAAGTGTTCCTTCGGTGGCGCCGATTCGCTCTATCACCGACGCTGCATTTGCGGATGCAAGTCGCAACGCATACGAAATGCTGCGGGGATTGCAGGTGCCTTTGGCACACTGCTCACCAGTACGCACGAGTCCCGCAACAAACCCCGCCCCAAAAGCATCGCCGGCGCCGGTGCGGTCGGCAAGATTATGCTCTTTGAAGATCCTCGCATGATATAAGTGATGTCCATCGGACACCATTGACCCTTTCTGACCCTGCGTGACTGCGACAATCCCCGGAACCATATCGTCCAGAACCTTAAACACTTTTTTCTCGTTGCGAAACGGAATTCCGGTCAGCAACGCCGCCTCTCCCTCGTTGAGCACCAGAAGGGCCAATTTTTTCAGGTGCTTTACCAATTGCTGTCTCCCTGCTCCCACAAGATGTTTATAGCTGGGGTTAAGCGCCACTTTGATTCCGTGCCGCGTGGCGTAGGAAAGGAGCCGATCAAACGCCTTGTACGAGTCGCCCGGCAATGAAACGTACCACCACGCGGCTTTCAGAGCATCGAGGCGCACGCGGCGGAGTGTAAATTCATCTATGGCGCCGTGATATGTGATGATGCTGCGTTCACCTTTCTGCAGCAGGAGAATCGACTGGGACGTGCGGCGGCGTGGAGTGACTTCAACGAGCGTCGCTCCGACATGTTCCCGCCTCAGTGTCCGGAGCACTTCCCTGCCCGCGATGTCGTTGCCGATTTTTGTAAACAGAGCGCATGAGAAACCTTGCCGCGCGAATGTCACCGCCGCATTCGCGGCATTTCCCCCGATGGTGATATGTACATCTTCAATGCCGAATTTTTCTCCCAGAGGCACGACCAGCGCCTTGCCCAGAGGTGTTGTGGGCCACCGGATAATGTCAAAACGCGTTTTGAAGAACAAATCCAGCGTCGTCGAGCCGATTGCAACAACATCGCGCATACTTTGTTATTTTCGTTTTACCGCTCTCTGCGCCGCCTGCATGATATCTCTGACATCCAGATGATATCGCTTCCACAACTCATGAAGCCGCCCCGACTGCCCGAAGACGTCCTGTACGCCAACGAATTCCATCGGCACCGGCGCATGCTGAGCAGTCACCTCGGCAATCGCTGATCCCACTCCTCCCATCACCGTGTGTTCCTCGACGGTGACTATCGCTCCGGCTTTCTGCGCCCATGCGACAACGCTTCGTTCATCGAGCGGCTTGATGGTGTGCAGGTTAATTACCACCGCTCCTATCTTGTGTTTTTCAAGCTCGCGTGCCGCCAGCAGCGCATGGTACAGCAACGGCCCGGCTCCGATGATCGCAATATCGACATTCTTCCTGCCAGTGTGCCACAGCACATATGCTTTGCCGGGCGTGAACATCGTATCTTCCGTCGTCATCAGAGGCGTCTTCTCACGCTCAAGACGAATGTACACGGGTCCCAGCAGATGAGCCGCTGCGACAGTGGCTTTGCGCGCTTCGATCGCATCACAGGGTACGATAACCTTCATATTGGGGAGAGAGCGCATGAGCGCAATGTCTTCGGTTGCCTGGTGCGTTGCTCCGTCAGGACCGGTGGACACACCTGCGTGGTGGCCGGCGATTTTGACGTTGGCGCTATTGTACGCGATAGTCGTGCGAATCTGTTCCCAGTTGCGGCCGGGTGAAAAGGTCGCATACGAGTTGATGAAAGGAATCTTGCCCGATACTGCGAGCCCCGCGGCGATCGCCGCCATGTTCTGCTCGGCAACGCCGACTTCAATAAATCGCGCCGGATATACTTTCCTGAACCACTCCACCCTCGTTGAATCGGCAAGGTCGGCAGTCAGTACCACCACCGCCTCGTTGCGCGCAGCACGCAACAAACCCTTGCCGTAGCCGTCGCGCAGTGCTTCCTCGTCAGGATTATGGGAAAAAATCTTGTGAGAGAGATGAGCGTCAGGATTGAGCATGGTGAATAAATTAAATATCAAAATTAAAAAATTAAAATGATAGATAAAAAAGTAAAATGATTTTTGTTCCGATAATTTCCATTTTGACCTTTGATTTTTACGCGACGCTTAGTTAATTAAATGACTTTTTATTTTTTGTGCCAGATAGTGTAGGCTTGAAAAATCATTATCGCAGTTTTACTACCTGGCATAATTATTTACCAGAAAAATTAATTTCGTTCTGATTCACGTTTTTTAATAAACGCTTGCCTTTAAATTTATAAATAAGCTTGGCAACCATTAGATAAAAAACGAAGTTGAACAAAAAATTTGTTGTTGTATCATAAAGAATTCTTATTGTCTCGAAAAGAAGAATGTGGGGTCGCAAACTGCTAACACGCCATAATAAGTCGTAGCCATCAAGGTGCAGCAAAAAAATTAATGGCTGGAACAATACATAATATGGGATAGATAGAATAAAAGCAGCATATGAGTAACATATTCTAGCATTGGGACCAAAATCACATCTTCCGATCGTTAAGTACTCAATGTTAGGAATAATACTTGCTATAGCTATTATCAGGGCAATCGCCACCATCATTGAATTTTTACTCAATTCAAAAAAATTAGCAGTTATTATTCCGATAATAATTAAATAGACGATGGAAAATGGAGTTATTATGTAGATATCTACGTCATGATTTCCCAAAAAAATAAAGGCGGAAAATAGTGCTAGCAATGCCGCAAAAATAACGAGACACTTTATTAGATACCTAGCTAGTTTGCTCATATTCTTTTATATTCCCTTGTCCCAAACGCCATCGATATGATTATTGTCGGCACCTCTTCGACATGCTTTGAAAAAATATCGTGATTCAATTTTGCGTCGGGATTCAACATACGTATGAGTTTACGATTGTTTTATGCGGGCGATTCTCCAGTGGTACAGAAACAGCGGCGCTCCGACGATGATCATCGCAATTGCGCTCGCAGCCTGTCGTTGTCTTCGGCTTGCCAAATCGTTTTTCTGAAACTCCTCAACGGCTTTGGGGTCGGGCTCTTCAACCTGCTGATCCGGTCTTTCCGTAACAACTTTGGGAGCGGGATAATTGTAGTACACGTCCGCTTTCGTAAATACCCAGCTTTTGAGCGCCAGATTAATCAACTGCACGCTGCCAATGACAACCAACACCAATCCAACCGCGGAAAACAGATAGACGTATATTCGTTTGATCCATTCCATGTGTTTAATGTACGACTTGTGATTTCTCAATCGTGCTCCGACTTTATTTTCCCGCCAAGTTTGCGTAATTGCTTCAGCGCTTCTTTGGCTTGCTCTTTGTTTGGCGGCATTCCGTGCCAGCGAAAATTGCGCTCCATAAAGCTCACTCCTTTGCCCGGAATCGTATGGGCAATGATTGCGGTCGGCTTTTCAAACACGGCATAAGCCTCATACACCGCGCCGATAAATTCCTCGATATTGTGTCCGTCGACGTCAATAACGTTCCACCCGAATGCTATGTATTTCTCCCGCAGCGGCTCCAGAGGCATCACATCCTCGGTAAAACCGTCAATTTGAATGTTGTTGCGGTCGATAACCGCCGTCATGTTGCTGAGACGGTTCTTGGCCGCAAACATCACGGCTTCCCAGCAATTTCCCTCATTATGCTCTGCGTCGGAACAGATGGCATATACCCGATATTTTTTACCGTCCATGCGAGCGGCAAGTGCCATTCCGATTGCCTGCGAAAGTCCCGACCCCAAGGGTCCCGAGGTCGTTTCAATCCCCGGCAGCGACCCGCGGTGGGGATGTCCCTGCAAGCGGCTTCCCAATTTCCGCAACGTCGCCAGTTCCTTGAGCGGAAAATAACCCGCGCGCGCCAATGCCGCGTACTGAATGGGACAGATATGGCCGTTCGAAACGATCAGGCGATCGCGGTCGGGCCAGTGCGGCTCTTTCGGTTTATGATTGAGAATAAAAAAATAAAATGCCGCAAAGACGTCCGCCATCCCCAACGGGCCCGCCGAGTGTCCCGAGCCAGCGTGTTCCAGCATTTCTACCACGTCCTCGCGCAGGCGGTTTGCAACACCGTAGAGCTCTTTGATTCGATGGTGAGAAGGATACATTGAAAGAAATGTCAAAATAACGAAAGGGAAATGTCTTGTTTATATACCGGATAGCTCTCTGTATGCTCTGGACGGATCGCTGCTGTTCCAGATGTATGAGCTCGAAATCACTGCATCGGCGCCGGCTTCTCTGCACAATCTTGCAGTGTCCGGCGTAATCCCTCCGTCAACAGTAATTGTAGCACTCGGATTAGTCTTTCTCAAAAAAACCACGAACTCCAGCGCTTCTTTCCTAAAGCTACTTCCCGAGGGCCCCGGAGGGACGGCTAAAACCTCTATGTACTTCGCATCGCGAGGAAGGTGCACGACCTTGGAGTCCTCACCACAATGCACAACCAGCCCTATTTCCTTTCCAAGGCGTCGAATTTTTTCCTCAACCAGCGGATCTTGAGACCAGTGAATCAGAAACCGCTGCGCGGGCAGGTCAAGAAACTGTGTCAGGCGACTGTCCGCAACCATCAGGTGCGTTTCAAATTGAAAATAATCCTTGTGCTGCTCAAGAACGCGCTTGTCGACAAACGACTGAGATAATGCAACGTCCTTTTCTGAAACATCAATATGCAGCCACGAGCCGGCTGAAAGAAACTCGCGCGCCGTTGTCAGGCGCTTTGAAAAACACTCGGCATCGGCACAATTGACTGCCGTAATAACGTTCATCGCTACAGAACGTTAGTGGTGCGTCTTTCCACGTCCTCTATTTTTTTGAGACGCCGCGCGTGACGCGGATCCTGCGAAAACGGCGTCTGCAGCCACACCGCAACAATTCTGCGTGCAATCTCCTGGTCAATAAAGTCCGCGGGAAGAACCAGTACGTTCGCGTCGTCATCGTTGCGCGCAGCCATCGCATGGTCCGGGGAAAAACAAAGTGCGGCGCGGATGTTGCGGAATTTGTTGGCGACAATGCACATTCCCACACCCGACCCGCACAGAAGAATCCCGCGTGCCATTGCCGGATCGCGGCTCAAGGTTTTTACCAGTTCCCCGCCGAAATCAACATAATCATCACCGTCCACAAACTGCTTGTTCCCGAAATCAACAACTTCGTACGCAAGACCGCCAAGAAACTTCTTGAGCTCTTCCTTGAGCGCAAATCCCCGATGGTCTGAAGCGATATAGATCAGCATAAGGTAAGTATAAAGTGGAAAGTGGGAAGTGGGAAGTACAGAATATTATGAAAACAATCTAAAACAAAAAAGCCCCCGCACATGTGCTGTAGAAAGCGGTTATGTGCGGGGCGGGGCTCAAGACGCACGGAGCTTCTTCCCCCTAAGGTACTCTTCCGGCTTCTGCACCGCTTCGCTCGTCCACCTCACCCAGAGAAGGACAAAGTAGGCGACAACGGGGCTGGTTAGGATCCACCACAACTCCTTCCACATGGCCCCCACGAGTTCGAGGTGGCCGCTGGAGACTTCTTTGGCGATTCCTGACAGCGTGACTACAAAAAGCGCTGTGCAGAAAGCCACCAATCCGAACATCACACCGCCCGTAAACCAGACGATCTTTTCGGCTCTCATCTGCTTTCTTCCTCCTTTCAAAGACACTTATACCACAAAAGTACTACTGCTGTCAAGAGGTTGAGAAATGCTCGGAGAGTAGTTCTTGTCCAGGAACTAGATATCAGAACCTGGGAATTTACTCACAAAACCTCCTTGATTTTCATCAGGTGCTTCACCAGCGTTGCCGCGTATCCCCATTCGTTGTCGTACCAGGACAGCACTTTGACCAAGTCGCCGTCGACGACTTTGGTGAATTTCAGGTCGACAATCGCGCCGTAAGGCTCGCCGACGATATCGGAGGAGACGATGGGGTCATCCGTAACCTTAAGAATCCCCTGCCACTGCTCCGATGCGGCTGCCTTTTTGAGAATGGCGTTGATTTCTTCCACCGATGTCTTTCGCGCGGCGACGAACGTGATGTCGGCAATCGAGCCGCAGGCGACCGGCACGCGCAGCGCAATGCCGTCGAATTTTCCCGAAAGCTCGCTCAGCGCGCGCGTTACCGCAAGCGCCGCGCCAGTGGTTGAAGGAACAATGTTTTGCGCAGCCGCTCGTCCGCGCCTCAGGTCCTCCCCTTTCACCGGTCCGTCGACGATGCTCTGAGTAGCGGTGTATGCATGTACCGTGTCCAGCACCGCTTTGAGAATGCCGGGATTTTTTGAGAGTACCGCCATCACCGGCGAGGCGGCGTTGGTGGTGCACGACGCATTCGACGAAATCTGGCACGCCGAAAGTTTTTCCTCGTTGATCCCCAACAGCACCGTTTGCCCCAACGCTCCGTCACCGTCTTTGGCAGGCGCCGTCAGAAGCACACGCTTTGCCCCCGCATCAAGATGTGTTTTCGCTTTCTCAAACGACTCAAATGCTCCAGTTGATTCAACGACAACGTCAATTTCAAGTTTCTTCCATGGAAGCTGAAGCGGGTTCTTTTCCTGCAGAAACTGGATTTCTCTGTCGTTGACGATGAGCGTCGAGCGTTTCGCATCCGCCTTCACGTCAGCGTCCCAGGTGCGGTAGATTGTGTCGTACTTGAGAAGATATGCAAGGTTTTCAACGCTACCCAGATCATTGATGGCAATTATTTCACAGTCGGGATTATCAAACGCCTGCCGGAAAAACAATCTCCCGATGCGACCGAATCCATTGATGGCAATTTTCATACCTTGAGTTGTTACTGTTGTGCGTTACTTTACCGCGACATTAAATTTATATTTGAGTTCCCGCTCAACCTTTTTCATCAGTGCATTGACTTCTTTATCGGTCAGCGTGCGCTTATCGGATTGAAACACGATACGGAACGTGAGTGTCGTGCGCGTGTTGTCGCGCGGATCTCCAAACTCATCAACCAAATCCACGTCGCGGATGAGGTGCATGTCCACAAGCTGCATCGCACGCACCATCTCCCCGACGCGATGACTTTCGGTGACCACTGCCGAGATGTCCCGCTCGACCGCCGGAAATCTCGGGATTGGAGTGTACTCGTACTCCCCTTCCTCAATTTCAAAAAGTGTCTGGGCGTCAAGTTCCGCGTACGCACCGCTTCCTTTCTTGAACGAAAGGAAACCCATACTCCCGATATTTCTGTCGGATACTTTAATGGCAGCCTCCAGACCGTCATCGCTGGCAACAAACTCCCAGTCGGTCAGACCGAGCGCCGCAAGGAGTGAAACCACGATTCCCTTGAGTTCAAAAAATGAGTGTGGAATCTTTCCCGAAATGGCACACGCCAGCGCACAATGCTCTCGCTCCATGACAGCGTTTTTGTTCTTTTCAAAGACGCGTCCGATCTCAAAAATCCTGACCGTCTGGGCGTGCTTGAGGTTATGTGCGCATGCATCCTCAAGGCCGTGCCAGAGCGCCGTACGCAAAAACTGCGTGTTGCTGCTGGGCGGATTGAGCACCTCAATCGCACCCTTACTCTTCGGCAGGGCAAAGGAAGGTAGTATCACTTCCGAGTAACCCGCTGCCGCAACAACCTGGCGGACTTTATCCTTGAACGTAATGACTCCCTCATATTCGGAAGCTTTCAGAACCATATGGGGAGATTGAGGCGGTATGTTGTCAAACCCATGCAGCCGCAATACCTCCTCCGCAAGATCCTCAAAGTGTTCGATGTCCTGCCGCAGCGGCGGCGCTTCAACCAGAAATGTCTCTTCCTGCAGCGACTGCCCGCCAACAATAATCTTGCATCCCACATGTTGAAGGTGCGTCATCACCTCCGTTTGTTTCATTTCAACGCCTGAAAAATCCCGGAATCGTTCCATGTCAAACTTCAGCACCGTTTTGGAAAGTTTGGCGGAAGATATATCAACCCATCCCTCAAAACACGCTCCGGTATGACGCTCGAGCAACTGGCGTGAGCGCGCCATACCGACTCCAGCGAGCAAGGGTGAGAGTTTTCTCGAAAATCGCGCTGAGGCATCGGTGATGATGCCGATGAGTCGCGACGTTTTGTATATGGAGAGTGCGTCAAAATTCGCCGACTCGACGATGATATCGGTGGTCTTTCTACCGATACCGGCTTTCGTACCTCCTTTGATGCCGGCGATTGCCAGCGGCTCGTGCGCGTCCGCGATTACCAGTATATCGGGAGTCAGCCGGACCTTTTTGTTATCCAACGTCGTTATGGTCTCTCCTTTTTTTGCTTTGCGCACCACAATACGCGCGCCGCTTAATTTTGCCGCATCGAAAGCGTGCATGGGCTGTCCAACCTCCAACATCACATAATTGAGTATGTCCACGACATTATTGATGGACTGAACGCCGCACGCAGCAAGCGTCCTCCGTATGAACGCGGGCGCGGATCCGACTGTAACACCACGAAACCGTGCTCCGATGTAGCGCGGGCAGAGACCAGTGTTTTGTACCTGAATCGCCACGGTTTTTTTTGACGGCGCCGGAAGTTTAGGAAGTGCCGGTTCTTTAAATATCTTTCCCATCGCGGCCGCGATTTCCCGCGCCAGTCCCCAGTGGCCTGAGGCATCAGAAAAACGATTGGGAGGTACTGCAACGTCGACGGTATCACCCGAGAAACCTTCGACCTCAAACACCTTTCCCAAAAGAAGTTCACGAAGGTGCTCTTTGTTCCTGACTGAGGGCACCAGCTGTTTAAGATACGAGTAGGAGAATTTCATACCAATCCATTACCTGTAAGGTTGATCGATAAATCTCAAATCTCCCGAATAAAACAGGCGGATGTCACTGATGTGATAGCGAATCATAGCGAGCCGGTCCATCCCAAATCCGAATGCGAACCCTTTCACGCGGCGGGGGTCGTAGCCAGCAGCAACAAAGACGTTGGGGTGTACCATCCCCGCCCCTGCAATTTCCAGCCACTCGGATTTTTTACTTTGACCCGCCCGCTCCAGTTTCAGGGAAGGAGAGACTTTTGACTTTTGGCCTATTTTGACGTCTATTTCCAACCCCGGCTCCACAAACGGAAAGTAGCTGGGCCGGTATCGCACCGCAACGTTTCCTCGAAAGAACCGTTTGAAAAACTCATCCATCACGTACATGAAGTTGGCCAACGATACATGCTCTCCCACCATCAGCCCTTCTATCTGATAGAAGTTAACTTCATGCGACGCGTCGGTGGCTTCGTTGCGGAATACCCGCCCCGGAACGATGATTTGAAACGGCGGCCGGTGCGTTTCCATATACCGCACCTGCATCGGAGAAGTGTGCGTCCGCAGTAATAACGCAGATTCACGCTGATTGGTACGCTGATGCACGCGGATGTTTTTATCTGCGCCTATCTGCGTCTTATCCGCGTTCATCCGCGACGTTGCGACTTTCAACCACAGTGTATCCCACATTTCCCGCGCAGGATGGTCCGCGGGGATGTTGAGCGCATCAAAGTTGTAGTACTCCGTCTCGATTTCCGGTCCTTCAACCGATGAAAACCCAAGCGACAAGAAAATTCGCCTGATGTCCTGCTCAACAATCGTCAGCGGATGGAGGCGCCCCATCGTAATTCTTCGGTGCGGACGGGTTACGTCAACCGCAGCGTCTTTCCTACTGTTGGTAAGAGCGGCTTTCTTCCTCTCAATAAGTATCTCAAGTTCTTTTCTAAATTCGTTTGCGGCAAAACCAACGCGGCGCCGCTTTTCCATCGCCAAATGCTTCAAGGATTTCAGCACGGCGGTGAGCCGGCCGCTCTTGCGGCCAAGATACGCGACGCGAAACATCTCGAGCGCTCGCACGTCCGAAATTTTTTCCAGTTCCGACAGTGCTCTTTCTTTCAGCTTCTCAATATCTATCATACGCGTCGACCGGTAACCGAAAGGAGTTATTTTTCATTGTACGGAAAGAGCTCCTAAAAAGCAAAACGGCTCGTGTTTTCGCACGAGCCGTCGGGTGCAGCTGTCGTTCACTTCTTCTTCGATTCCCTCTTTAATCCCTTCTTCCGCCTCCTTATCTCTCTGCCTATGTCAGGGGGAGCTGCAAAGACCGTGACGGGTGATGATCCCCGTTCAGCCGCAGGCGGCATGAGTTGAGGCGTCGTTGGTTCCTCCATCTGGGATGCCACTGCCATCTCCGGCCCGACAAGTGCTTCGACTCGCAATTCACCTGTCGCCTCTCTCATTGGATCCCCAGGCAGCGTATATGTGTACGAACTGAGGTAAAGGTGGTGTGTTGACGGACCGCCCTTTGTTCCGAGCATGTCCTCCTCCTTTCTCACTACCTTATACCACATATGTTATAATACGTCAAACTCTCATATAAATAAAGCGGCTCCGGAGGGTGATCCGGAGCCGAGCACTGACGGGTTCAGAAGTGGTGGGAGACGGCGATCTCGCCGATGGAAGCGGTGAGAGGAACGCGGTGCATCCGCTGTAGGATACTCCATGTCTCTTCCCGGAGACTGACCAATCCCCGAAGGGCCTGGCTGAACTCCCTTTGCAGAAGTTCCCCACGGTGATTGAGGATACGCGTGGCCTCACCATCCATCCGAGACGGCAGTCTTTTCACTGCTCCCGAGATGTCGTCCGCCAGCTGGTCAAGAACAAGCCGACGGGCGATATCTTGGGCTTCCCGCGCCCGTTCCCAGACGGGAGCGAAATCCCGACACTCAGAGACAGCGATCCGGGAACGAAGTTCACGACCCTCCGCCAGCGCCTCTCTGGCCGGGGAGAAGTTGGCCGCTCGATTGCAGCCGGCGAGGAACTTTATCTCGTTCTCCACTCTCCCCAGTACCTTCCCTGTTTCCTCGGAGGATACCCTCTGAGACCCTATCGGGTTTCTGACTTCATACCAAAAACGATGGCTGTCTTTCATCCTCCTGCTCCTTTCTCAAAAGCAAATCTAGATGAAAGATAACATAATAAATCATTTTTGTCAAATATGTCCCTGCCCACACTATGAAGCTTTGGCGAATTAGTGCTGTGCACTACGAAGCTTCAGCGAAGTAGTGCGCGGGAGAGGATTTGAACCTCCACGCCTTGCGGCGCTACCACCTCAAGGTAGTGCGTCTGCCAGTTTCGCCACCCGCGCGAAATTTTCACAATCATAAACAGAATCTGCCCAGTTTTCAAGCTAAAATAAAAGAACTCGAAGCCCTTTTATTCCTCAGCTTTCACTTTTTCCTTTTACCCTATACCGATACCCCTAGCTTCTGCTGCATCTTCTTCTTTGACGCGCTGCGTACCCAGTAGAGTTTTGCACGCCCTACTTTCTTGGGCGTTGAAAGCACTTTCACGCTCGCTATAAGAGGCGAACGCAAGGGGTACACTTTCTCAACCCCAACGCCGTCGATAATCGCACGCACCGTAAACGTCGCTCCTATCTGCGAACCGTGCTTGCGGGCGATTACCAGGCCCTTGAAAACGCTCTGACGCTCCTTGTCCTTTTCGAGGATACGCTCGGAAACGGATACAACGGCTCCCGGTTTTATTTTTTCCATTATTTTCTGGTCGATCATAACAGGAGAGATAGTACTACGAGGCGCCCACAAAATCAAGAAAATCGCGCGGAGGAGACGCTTCTACACGAATCCGCTTTCCCGAAACGTCCGAGAATTCAATCGAGCGCGCGTGCAGCATCAGGCGCGGTGCGCTGCCGGCAGCGTTTTTACCTCCGTACAGCGTATCTCCCGCCACCGGATGATCGACTGCATTCAGATGCACTCGTATCTGGTGCGTGCGGCCGGTCAGAGGGTGGATGTCAAGTAACGAAAATGTTTTCCCGGCGCGCTGGAACGTTTTGCGCACCACAAACTCCGTCACCGCAGTCTTGACCATCTTGCCGCCGTGAACGGTTCTTTTGGTCGTTCCCGCTTTCAGGCCGATGGGTTTATCGATGGTTCCTTTCCGCTGGCGCATCGTTCCGCATACGACCGCGGCATACATCTTGGAAATCTCACCCCCGGCAAATTGGCGCTTGAGATGCTCAAATGCACGCTGGGTGCGCGCAATCACCAACAGTCCCGACGTATCTTTATCAAGACGATGCACGATGCCCGGGCGCTGACGCGGATTGTCGCCTACCGTCACGGTTTCGGGAAAATGTTCACGAATCCACGCTGTAACAGTCAGCGTCTCGCCGCAGGTGGAAGCGTGCGTCAGAACGCCCGCCGGCTTATTGATAACGACGTAGTGCTTGTCGGAGAATACGATGGGAATATCCATGAGGCTCTCTTTTTGGTGGGCGTTGCAGGGATCGAACCTGCGACCTTTTCGATGTCAACGAAACGCTCTACCACTGAGCTAAACGCCCCCTTCTCGTTCCGGTGCGCAAGGGAGGGATCGAACCTCCGACTTCCGTCTTATCAGGACGGCGTTCTACCACTGAACTACTTGCGCTCAAGGTTCAAAAAACAACGACTGTAATACTATACTGCGTCGCGTGACTTTTCAAGAAAACGCTGTTATGGAGCAACGGGAATTGTGTTTTCCTCCTGCGGCTCTTGGGGTGTCTCCGTTCCTACTCCAAGCTGTGGGAGCGCTTCCAGGTTAAAGCGAATCTGCTGCGATTGAGAACTTGAAATAACGAGCGCTGACTCAACTTTATTGGCTATAAAACGAACCGAACTGACGAAAACGGATAGCAGCACAAGAACCAGCGCAACGCCGACGGCTCCGAATAAAATCTCCCGTTTGTTGTTTTTGAAAAAACCCGTATTGAACGACAATGCCATAGAGTTCTTACTGCGTTACAAAAAAGACCTTTCCTCCAAAGATCGCGGTGTGGCGGCCACCTTCCTGGTTTGCGATAACCTCGATAGTGCCAATCTGCATCGCATAATACTTCGACTCGAGCGCTTCAAAGAACGAAAGGATGTTTGTCAGCGATCCCGTTGCGGTTGCCGAAAAACCGATTGATCCCAATTGCTGACTCCCTTCGGGATTCTGCTCGGTCCCGAACGAAAAGTTGAGTGCAATCCCGTTGGCGCGGGCGATTTCAACAAAGTCCTTTGACAGTGCCACTAGTTGATCTTTTTGGGGGACTAGCTTCTCGACCGCTCGTGTGTAGCGGCGAGCCGTATTCCAATCGTTGACCAGTTGCGACAAATTCTGGATTGAGCCGGACAGCAACATTTTTTTTGCCTGAAGCATGGTGATAACATCCGCCTTTTTTTCGATATTGAGCCGAAAGAGATAGGAAAAGCCCCCAAAAACGACGACAATGCCGCCGATGATCGCAAGTTCAACCAGTACGTGTTTTTTGAATTCCTGCACAGCTGTGGTGCGTGCGCCCGAGGCGCTGTTTTGCATAATGATACCCGTCCGCTTCCTATTGTATAATACAGATGCATGGAAGACAATTTTGCGATCGCGGCTATTACACGAAATGACACGGCATATCCCGTATCGCTTGCCCAGCTTCCCGACGCGCCCGCTGCGCTGTACGTCAGAGGGAATTTCCGCCCCGCCCCGCTTGTCATTGCACTCGTTGGAACCCGTAAGGCATCGCCGGCAAGTGTCGCAACCGCTCGCCGCATCGCCGGCGAACTCGCTCGACGAGAGTGTATTATTGTCAGCGGACTCGCGCTGGGCATTGACGCGGCCGCCCACGAAGGAGCGCTCGAAGGAGGAGGTATTACGTGGGCTGTGTGCGCCACGGGTCTTGACGCGGTATATCCGGCGCAACACCGCGGACTCGCGCAGCGGATCCTTACGCACGACGGTTGTCTTATCTCCGAATATCCGCCTCGCACACCATCGCTGCCGTATCACTTCATCCAGCGAAACCGCATCATCAGCGCCCTCGCGCAGGCAGTGGTCATTGTTGAGGCGCCGCGTGATTCGGGAGCTCTTTCTACCGCATCGTTCGCTCAAACGTTGAAAAAACCGGTGTTGGTTCTCCCCGGACCGGCAACGGCCGATTCTTTTGCCGGCTCCCACGAACTTATCCGAAGCGGCGCTCGCCTTGTCTCCTCAGCCGCCGACATCCTTGCAGACCTGGGAGTTTCGGTACCGGATCGCCGACCATCGGCGTCGCCGGTGACACAAAACGCTTCCCAACAAAAAATTGTCGACGCATTACGACACGCTTCAACTCCCCTTTCGCTTGACAGCATCGCCGAGATGACTACACTATCGGCTCGCGACGTGAGCGCACATTGTGCAGCACTGGTGTTAGAAGGTATCATTGAAGAAATCGGCGGCAACAAATATCGACTCAGACGCTGACTCTATGGGAACAAAACGCGCGATACATTCCCTGATTATCGTAGAATCTCCTACCAAAGCAAAAACTATCGGCGCTTTTTTGCCGAAGGACTACCAAGTCCTTTCTTCGTACGGCCATGTGCGTGACCTTCCCAAAAGCAAGCTGGGCATCGATGTACATAACGATTTCAAGCCCGTTTATACTATTCCGCCGAAAGCAAAAGAGCATGTTGAGGCGCTCCGCGCGGCGGTCCTAAAAGCAGTGGAAGTTATTCTGGCAAGCGACGAGGACCGCGAGGGAGAAGCGATCGCGTGGCACCTGAGCCAGGTTCTTGAGCTCACAACCGACACCAATGCACAAACGGACATGCCTGCCCGCCCGCAGTCCCAAGCGAAGCTGAAGGACAAAGGCGGGAATAACACAAATAAAAAATCCAAAAAAAAATTGAGTCATTCGAGTACATTGGCAGATTCGCGTCGCACCGGCGTGAGCCGCATCGTCTTTCACGAAATCACTAAAACCGCCATTGAGGAGGCGCTCAAAAACCCTCGCGCCATAGATACGAGACTGGTTGACGCACAACAGGCGCGGCGGGTGCTTGACCGGCTTGTAGGATACGAACTCTCTCCGTTCCTCTGGCGCAAAATCCGCTACGGACTCTCGGCGGGCAGAGTGCAGAGTGTTGCGCTGCGGCTCGTGGTTGAACGCGAGCGGGAGATTCAAAACTTTGTCAGAGAAGAGTATTGGTCCATTGAAGGAGTGTTTGCCAAAGAAAAAAGCAAACGGACGTTTGGGGCGCGCCTGAGCGCGATCAACGGAAAGCCGTTGGGCAAGATGGATATTAGGGATGAGGCATCGGCGCGCGCTATCGTCAAGGACCTTGCAGACGCTTCCTACTACGTCGCTGACATTTCCAAAAAAGAAGTCTCCCGTTCTCCCGCGCCGCCCTTTATCACCTCAACGCTTCAGCAGGAAGCCGCGCGTAAACTCGGGTTCTCGGCAAAGCAAACAATGGTAAACGCCCAAAAGCTCTACGAGAACGGTTACATCACCTATATGCGCACCGACAGCGTACATCTGGCCTCGTCGGCGCTCGCTCAGGCGCATACGGTTATCGGCAACATCTTCGGAAAAAACTACCAGCTTTCCGCGCCTCGCTACTACGCTAACAAATCAAGAGGCGCCCAGGAGGCCCATGAGGCGATACGCCCCACCGACCTTTCAAAAACTCCGCAGACAGTGGGCTTGAGAGACCGCAGTCAACTGCGGCTGTATGCACTTATTTGGAAGCGGACGATTGCCTGTCAGATGCAGGCGGCACGAATGGAGCAAACAGCCGCAAATATCAACACCGGCAACGACGTATACACATTTCGCGCCACCGGACAGGTGGTGCTGTTCGACGGATTCATAAAAGTGTACACCGAAGGAAAAGATGAGCCCGAAGAAAACGGCCAAAACATTCTGCCGCCGCTTGAGAAAAATGAACGACTGACCGCCAAGTCAATAACCCCGCTGCAGCATTTTACCGAACCGCCGCCGCGCTATAACGACGCAACGCTGGTCAAAACCCTTGAATCGTACGGAATCGGGCGTCCTTCAACATACGCCCCCATACTTTCCACCATTCAGGAGCGCGACTACGTTCAGAAAATTGAAAAAAAGTACTATCCGACCGAGATTGGATTTTTGGTTAACGATATGCTGGTGGAACATTTCCCCGAAATCGTTGACATTAATTTTACTTCCCATGTTGAGGAAGAGCTCGATGAAATCGCGGAAGGCAAAATCGGGTGGACGCAGGTGTGCAGAGAATTTTATGAACCGTTCAAACAACATCTGGACGCAAAGGAGATTGCCGTAGAAAAAAACGTGCAGGTATCCGACACTCCCTGTCCGCACTGCGGACAGCCGATGCTGATTAAGTTCGGGCGTATGGGAAAGTTTCTTGCCTGCCCGCAGGAAGGAAGCAAGATAACCCTGCCCACGCCCGAAGAAGCGGCGCATATCAAGACACTAGAAGAAAAAACGAACGGCCAGCGCTGTCCGCTGTGTGATAAAGAGATGAAGATAAAGCGCGGACGGTTCGGATATTTCTTGGGATGTGTTGATTATCCGAAATGCAAAGGCATCTTGAAAATATGGAACAAGACAGGTTTCACGTGCCCGCTGTGTCTGGGCACCCCGGAGCGAAAAGATAAACCGGGAGATATCGTTGAAAAGAAAGGGCGGGGACGCGGCAGACTGTTTTATGCCTGCACCCGATGGCCGGACTGCACGTTTATTATCAACAAAAAACCTGATACGGAAGCTGAATTGAAAAAACTGTACAACCAGTGGAAAGAAAAGTCATCTCAAACGACCGAGACAGAGCGCAAAAGGGGTAGAGGCAGGAAAAAATCCCTTTCAAAGGAAACTCTGAAAAAAAGAAAATAAAACGAGAAACGCCGGCTTGAAGACAGCCGGCGTTGTACAAAAGCATCAAAGCGTTCTACGTCGTACGGTGGTGGCGGTCGCGCAGGTCAGCTCCCCGGTTGAGTGCCCATGCCAGCGCGTCACCCGCCGTCGTTACCGCTCCGGCCGTGGCTAGGAACAGAACGGTGTAACAGAGGTGGAATGGGAACAACAGCGTCGCCAGCGTCACGTACCGCCGCCGCGATGAAAAGAACTCGAGCAGTGGGTTCACTCCATCGTCAAAGTACGACCACGGCCACAAAAAAAGAACGGCAAGATGCTCTCCCAAGCCGTGCAGGTTCTCGCGGTACACCAGCTTTTCGCGGGAGAGAAAGAAGCTCCACGCCTTCCAGAACACCGCGGGCATCACTGCCCATAGACACGCAAACAGTATCATCACAACGTTCCAGAAACTCATCGTATCCTCCTCTCGCTTATATATCCGGGCAGTTCTGCCGCACAGCATAGCGCGAAATTACAATTTTGCAACCCCTTGCCGCGCATGATAACCCCTTGTACAATCTTTTTACCAAATCCAAATATCCATGACCCTTGACCGTCTCACCCAGGAATATACTCAGCACTTCCCTCACGACCAGAGAGGTATAGGCACCATCGCGCAAGCGTACGAATTCGCCAAAAACGCCCACCGCGGCCAGAAACGAAAGAGTGGCGATGAGTACTTCTCTCACGTATACGAGACTGCGCTGCAACTTGCGCGCTGGCGACTTGACTGGCAATCGGTCGCCGCAGGACTTCTGCACGACGTCATCGAGGACTGCGAAGTGAAACCTCAGATGCTTGAAAGCACGTTCGGCGGCGAGATTACCTTTCTGGTAGAGGGCGTTTCAAAACTGGGAACGCTGCGCTACCGCGGAGAAAAAGAAAGCAGGGAAAGTCTGCGCAAGATGATGCTTGCCACCAGCAAAGATCTGCGGGTGATATTCATCAAGCTTGCCGACCGTTTGCACAACGTCAAAACGCTCGGCTATCTTCCCGCACAGAAGCAAAAACGGATCGCGCTGGAAACGGTAGAGATCTACGCGCCGCTTGCGGACCGGCTAGGGATGCAGAACATCCACGGGGAACTTAATGACCTCGCGTTCCCCTACCTCTACCCGACCGAGTACCAATGGATTATCGAAAACGTCAGGGAATCGTACGAGGAGCGCGAACGATACCTGAGGGCCATCGAGCCCATGGTGCGCGAACATCTGGAGCGCGCCGGTATTAAGCTTGTGAACATCAACTATCGCGCCAAGCGCTACTGGAGTTTGTACAACAAACTGCTGCGGCTCGACATGAATCTTGACCAGATTTATGACCTTGTCGCCATGCGTATCGTCGTAGGAACCATCGACGAGTGTTACGGGGCGCTGGGGGTGCTTCATCAGCTCTGGCCACCCATGCCGGGCCGCATCAAGGACTACATCGCCATGCCCAAACCGAACGGCTACCGCTCACTGCACACGACCGTCTTTTGTATTGATAACAAGCCGACCGAATTTCAGATCCGCACGCACGACATGCACGAGGTGGCCCAGCACGGAGCCGCCGCGCACTGGTTCTATGAATCGCGCAAAGGGCACAAGCCGCCAAAAACCAGCCACGCGGTCTCCCTTGCCGATACCAAGGAGGCGCTCTGGATCAAACAACTCAAGGAATGGCAGGATCAGTTCCCGGGGTCAAAAGAATTCGTCGACGCGCTCAAGGTGGATCTTTTTTCCGACCGGATCTTCGTTCTGACGCCCAAGGGCAGGGTCATTGACCTCCCGGTGGGTGCAACTCCTCTTGATTTCGCCTATCACATTCACACGGATGTGGGAAATTCCTGTACCGGCGCGCGCGTCAATAATAAAATCGTCCCGATCGATGCGGTGCTCCAGTCCGGTGATATGGTGGAAATCATCATACAAAAAAACCGGAAACCTTCTCCCGAGTGGGCACGTATCGTCAAGACCAAATACGCAAAGAAAAAAATCGAAGCTGCGCTGCGGCGTCAGAGACCCCTGCCCAAAAAAACGGAGTATCGCATTGCCGCGCAGGATCGGGTGGGACTCATCAAAGACATCTCGGCGGTTTTCTCGCGCAATCGCATCTCAATCGTTCAGATTCAATCAACCACCGACAAAGGGGCGATGCTGACACGCTTGACAGCGAACATCGACAATAAAGAAAAAGCTCAAGCGCTGATGCTCAAACTCAAGAAGGTGAAGGGGGTAAAGGAAATCAACTTCAAAACGGTCTGAATACCTCCGGACTCCCGCGTTTTTACGGCTCACAACACTACATATCCATCGCGTTCTTGGGTCTGATGCGCTCGGCAATTCCCATTGCCTCCTCGGGAGAGAAGAAGTGAATGATGATTTTGCCGCCGCTTCTAGAAAATTCGATTTTGACCGGAGCGCCGACCACCTCGGCAATCTCCTTCTCAATCGCCTTAAGCTGCAAATCCTGCGCGCGCAACGCCGGCTCCTGTGCCTCCTGTGTACCGGCACTACCCTGCGCCGTTTGTCCAATACGCTGCTTGAGCTGCCGCACGCTCAAATTTTCCCCGATCAACTGCCTGAACAATTCCTGCTGCGCCGCAGGGTCCTGAACCGACATCAAAAGCCGCGCCTGGCTCTCGTTGATGGCGCCTTTTGCAAGCGCATCCTGAACTTCACCGGAAAGCGACAGCAGGCGCAGCGCATTGGCGATCGCCTCTCGGCTCTTGCCCAGCCGCTGGGCGATTTCCCGCTGCGTCATCCCAAACTCGTCGGAAAGTCGGGCGTAGGCTCTGGCCGTTTCGACGGCATTAAGGTCCTGGCGCTGGATATTCTCAACAATCGCTATTTCAAGCGTCTCGGTGCGTTTGCCGGGAGCGCGGATCATCACCGGCACCGTTGGAAGTCCCAGCATCTTTGCGGCCATCAGTCGCCGCTGCCCCGCAATCAACTGATAGGTCACTGTGGTTCCGAGCTCGGAATCTTCTTCTACTTTCAACACCACCAGCGGCTGCAGAATCCCAAACTCCCTGATGGATGCGGCAAGTTCTCTGAGTGTCTCTTCGCCAATGTTCGAGCGCGGCTGAAACGGATTGAGAATAATCTTGTCTACTTCAATAAAAAAGACCGGCTCAGATACGCGGCTGCCTTGATCGGGAGCGGGCTCCGGAACCGACGCTTCGCCTCCCTGGACTGTACCGGCCGATGCTTCACCCGCCCCTTCCTTCACATCCGAAACCGCGTTGTCATCGGAGCGGTGGTGTTTTTTTGGAATCAATGACTCAAGTCCTTTGCCGAGCATGACAAAAAATTAACAATGAAATATCAGAAACCACCATGACACATCAAAACACAAAAAGCAAAGAGAGAGGTCTTTTCGATTTTTCTACCGCCCCAGTCTAACCTCTCCGAAATCATTGTTCAATGCTCCCAATGCAAGATCGCCTTCTTGCCCGATAATCTCGCGCGCCAGCGCCTCGTACGCTTTGGCGCCGGGTGAAGAGGGATCATAGAGAATAATCGGTTTGCCGAAGCTCGGGGCCTCGGCAAGTGCCACGGCGCGGGGTATCTCAACAGCAAACACGCGATGCGGGAAGTACCGCCGCACATCGCGTGCCACTTCCCGCGAGAGCGTTTCGCGCCTGTTGTACATCGTCAGGAGCGCTCCCATCACGCGCACCCGCGCGCCCAAACGTGTATTAATGAGCTCGATCGTCTCGAGAAGCTGCGAGAGTCCCTCCAGACTGTAGTACTCGGTCTGGATGGGAATCAGCACTTCGTCGGCGGCGGTCAGTCCGTTGACGGTCAGTAAACTTAGGCTGGGCGGAAGGTCAATCACCACGTAGTGATACTGGTGCCGGAGACGGTTGATGAGCCGGCGCAGCGCAAACTCGCGGTCCGGAGTGTCAACAAGTTCCACCAGCGCGCCCGCAAGGTCGGCGTTTGCGGGCATCACGTGATAATTGACAATCGGCGCCTGCTGGATGACTTCCTCGTGATACACGTGCCCGAACAGCGCGTCGTACACGCTTGAGTTTAAAATCCGCGGTGAAATTCCCAACCCCGATGAGGCATTTGCCTGCGGGTCAAAATCAACCAGAAGCACCTTCTTCCCCAGCGCCGCCAAATACGCTCCCAGGTTCACGGCCGTGGTGGTCTTGCCGACGCCTCCTTTTTGATTGCAGATTGCGATTACTCTAGCCATTAGATTTGGTAACCCTGAATTAACTGAAGGGTAACTCTCGCCATTACATCGGGTAACTTTGTATTATACGTTGATTTTAGCTGAGGGCGCTGATAGTATCAACAAAAATGCTGGGGTGGTCCTCCTTCGCTTCCAAGCTCCGGACGGACAAGCGGAACCCCCGAAGCAGAGCGAGCTCGCTACGGGGCAAGCTGGCAGATTTACCCCGCACTAATTTTGCCTGGGTGGCGGAATAGGTTTACGCGTACGACTCAAAATCGTATAGCCGAAAGGCTGTGAGGGTTCGAATCCCTCCCCAGGCACGGAACCTAGAACAACAAAATTTGGTGCGGGGCGCGCGATGGACTTCCGCCTCCACTAGAATTACGGCGGACAGGCAAAATCCTGTGATCGCAAGATCGTGTGGGTTCAACTCCCGCCCCCAGCACTAAACAAAACGGCCGGGACATCCCGGCCGTTTTTCGTATAGTATCCACGCCGCCGGCAATGTGTCAGGAGCGAGATTCTTCCTTACCGGCTGTCAGCCGTTTGTAGAGTTTTTGGGGAAGCAGTAAGTAGTACACCACCGCAAAGCCGACGGCTGCCACTACAACTCTTCTGTCTTCCTTGACACCAGAAATAACATATGTTATGATAGGACAAGATCAAGTCGAAGTGTCTCAATACAACACCCAACAAACAGAGAGGAGGAAGTAGACAATGAGCAACAAGGTGAAAGTGGTGGACTGTCAGGAGTCTCTTGCGGCCAAGGTCGGAAGGTTTCTTCTCTCGAAGGGATTCGCCCTCGCCTCGTGTATCGGCAGAGCCAAGACGCTGGAAGAGCTGACCTGGGACGATTCGCTGGGCATCCTGTGCAAGGACCCCGAAGTGAAGCTGCGGAAGCGTCTGTTCGGTCTCATCACGGCGCAAGAGCTACGGCGGACGTTGCTCGGAGTGGTCTGGTTCGGCAGGGAGTTTGGCGCCAGCGAACAGGACTGGATCCTTGTGGTGTACAGCCGCCAGCACCTTGAACTACTCAGGCAACTGGCCGAAGAAATGGCCTTGGCCTTCAACGTCAAGATCACTCTTCGCCTCGAGGCCCAGTCGAGAGCCGAAGTCCTCCCGTCCGAGCACTGGTACTGACGGTAGGGACAGATCTCCCAACATGAGCCCTTTGTGGAATTCAACTCCGCCTGGGGCTCTCAGTTTTTCTATAACTGAAACTCTCACTATTCTAAGGATAGAGCACCAAGAACGGCTCCGACATACGTCGGAGCCGTTCTTGGTTCAGTATCCATGTCGCTCGTAGGAGATCAGGAACGGGGTTCTTCCTTGCCGGTTACCAGTCGTTTATAGAGTTTTTGGGGAAGCAGTAGGTAGTACACCACCGCAAAGCCGACGGCTGCCACTACAATGCCCCCTACAATATCGGAGGGCCAGTGCACACCCGCGATCACGCGCGCAATACCCGTCGCCACAGCGGCAATTGCATACACCCACCCCCATCTCTTGTTCATAAGAAACACCACCAGCGCCAGAGTGAACAAAAACACCGTATGGCCGGAGGGAAACGCAGCAGTTGCAGAGTGAAAGAACAGAGACTCAATGCCAAGATGCTCGAATGGGCGGGGGCGGTAGAGTATGTAGTAGAACGCTTCCGTGAAAATACCTCGCGCAACGATCTGAGAAAGTATCGCGACCGTCACCAGATACCAGCGGCGTCGAACGTCTTTTTCAACAACCAGCAGCGCCACAAAACCGATCACCAGCAGATACAGAAGATAGCTTGAAAAGAACGCAAACAACCAATCCGCGTTCAAGCGGTGACCGATGTTATACAGCCACGAAAACAACGCGGTATCAATATGTGTGATGGGCATACAAAAAGCCGTCCGTGCACGCACGCTCCATCTTATTTCTTCACGTACGACAACAATCCCATGAAGCGGGCGCGTTTGATTGCGCGTGCCAAAAGCCGCTGGTGTTGTGCGCACACGGCAGTGTGCTGGGGATCGATGATTTTCCCTTGCGACGACACAAACCGTCGCAGGAGGTTTGCGTCCTTGTAGTCAACGCTCTGCATGTTCTGCGAACAGAAAAAACATTGCCGGTGCACGTATCTGGTGGGCATAGAATAATCGTATCGGGCTAAAACGGGAGATCCTCGGGTTTAATGTCGTCCGAAGGGGGCGTGTCGACGGAAACCTCGCCCAGTCCCTCTTCAAGCGAATCGCTAAATGTCGGCTCGCTAGCCGCCGGCGCGGGCGACGGTTTTGAAGGTGCCGCCTCCCGTCCTTGAGATGTGCTGCGGGGACCAAACTGGATTCGCTCGCACACAACCTCGGTGGTGCGCCGCGTCTGACCGTCATTTCCCTGCCACGTGCGGGTCTGCAGGCGCCCTTCAACCATCACCAAACTTCCCTTTGAGAGAAACTGGCTTGCCAGTTCCGCCTGCCGCCCCCACACCACGACGTTGTGGAATTCCGCACTTTCCTGCTTTTGACCGCTCTTGTCGGTCCAGACGCGGTTGGTCGCAACGGTGAAACTTGAAACGGGCTGGTTGGTGGACGTCACCCGCAACGGAACGTCTGTGGCAATGCGACCGATGATGAACACTTTGTTTAAATACATATGCTGACTCTACGACTTATACCATACCGCTCGCGACCTTCACTTCAGTATTTCCTCCAGCTTCCGCTCCAGTTCTTCGTTGGTAACGATATCTGGCGTGCGAGGTGCGCTTTCCTGAATCCGCTCTCCTCTGACCGGTGCCGCCTTTCGCAAACCGGGTGCGCGCTCCGCTTTCTTCTCGAAAGACTCCGAGATAACCAGAAAGCGCAAACACGAGGGTTCAAACTCCAGTGCCTTCGACAGTTCTTTCAGCGACTGCGGTTCCGCCAGAAAACGCATAAATCCAAAGAGTGCAGACGGTTCTTTTTTAATCGGATACGCCAGCGTGATGCGGCGGGGTTCATTGTCAAGTGTGATGGTGCACCCGTGTAAGGCCATCAGATTTTTTACCGCTGCGCTGCCAGATTCTTCTTTGAGCAGCAGCGATATTTCGTATTCTTTTTGCCCTGCATCAGCGTTGGTCATAGCGTTGCCCACCATATCACACAACCCGTCACGCGCGCAACCAACCGGCAGTTATTCCTCGTCCTCCTCACCAGCGGCTCTAACCTCAAGCGTCTCCGCGGCGGCGTTCCTGTGCGCCTTATAACCCGTTCCCGCCGGGATCAGGCGCCCGATGATGACATTCTCCTTCAAACCCCGCAGGCGGTCAATGCGCGCCTCGGACGCCGCAGAAACCAGCACGCGCGCAGTTTCCTGAAACGATGCGGCGGAAAGAAAACTCTCGGTGGTAAGCGCCACGCGGGAAATACCCAAGAGTAACTGCCGCGCTTTCGCCGGTGTTTTGCCGCGAGTTCTCAGGGCACGGTTAATTTCCAGGAATCGCGATTTTTCAACCACCTGCCCTGCCACAAACGAACTTGCGCCCGACTCCTTAACCGTCACCCGTGAAAACATCTGTCTGATAATGATCTCAATATGCTTGTCGTTAATGATGTTTCCGTTTGAAACATAAATGTTCTGCACCTCGTTGAGCACGTATTTCTCAACCGCCTCTTTGCCCCTGAATTGAAAGAGTTCTTTTAAGTCCACGCTCCCCTCAAACAGCTGCTGTCCTTTTTCAATTTTTTGGCCGATGGTCACATACAGCGCAACGTTGCGCGGTGCAAGATACTCGGTAACCTTGGTCGCACGTTTCCCTTTTGCCTTCAAGGCGTGCGATGTTTTTACCTTGATGACGCGCATACCGCCCACGTCCTCGATATCGGCAACGGTTCCTCCTTCCTTTGCCAGTGCAGCGCAGCCCTTGGGGGGTCGTACTTCAAACAACTCCTCAATACGCGGGAGTCCCGAGGTGATATCTTTCTCGGCAACGCCGCCGCCATGGAACGTGCGCAGCGTCAGCTGGGTTCCCGGCTCGCCGATGCTCTGCGCAGCGACAATGCCGACCGCTTCTCCCTCTTTAATCCCTTCAAGCCGCCCCAGATCAAGGCCATAACAGGCGGAGCAGATGCCGTAGAGCGCCTTGCAGGTGATGGGAGAACGAACCATTATCTGACTTACCTTCGAAGCGGCGATGGTTTCGGCAAGTTTGTGGTCAATAGAGGCACCGGCGCGGACAATGATTTTATTGCCTTCCTTGACGTCGGCGGCCAGCGTACGTCCGAAGATGCGCGTTTCAAACGCAAAACCGTACGCATCTCCATCGGCTCGATTGACGACAATTCCCTGAGCGGTTTTGCAATCGGATTTGTTGACGATAATATCTTGCGCAACGTCAACCATGCGGCGCGTCAGATATCCTGCAGAGGCGGTTTTGAGCGCGGTGTCGGTAAGACCCTTGCGGGCACCGTGAGTGCTGATGAAATACTCCAGCACCGACAGTCCTTCTTTGTACGATGCGATGACCGGAAGCTCAATGGTTTCCCCGGAAGGATTGACCACGTTGCCCTTCATGCCGCTCATCTGTACCGCCGCGCTCCACGAGCCGCGCGCGCCCGAATCAATGATGTCAAAAATGGGATTGTTTCGGGTCAACTCTTTCGGCACCGCATCGCTGATTTCTTTGAGAGCCGTTTTCCATACCTGAATCGTTCGGGCTTTCCGTTCATCAATGTCAAAGAAGCCGTTTTCGTACTGCTCCATAATTTTGAGCACCTGCACTTGGGCTTTTTTAATCACACTGCGCTTCTGCGGCGGTACCACCAGGTCAAACACGCTCCACGTGATACCCGACAGCGCCGCGTAGGTGAAGCCGAGTCGCTTGATTTCGTCCAAAAACTCCCACGTGTGTTCCATCCCGAACTCACTGATGTAGCGCGCGACCAGTTTCTGCAAGCGCTTTTTATCCATGAGCTCGTTTATGTACCCGAACTCGGGAGGCAGAATCTGGTTGAAGACGACGCGCCCGGCGCTGGTGATGTCGGCAGCGTGTGACCCGATGCGGATCGGCTCGTTAACTTTGATAAATCCGAATTCAAGCGCTATGAGTGTCTCGTGCGGTGTTGCAAAGAGTCTGGGTTTTTCGATCTTCTCGTCCTCAATAATTTTGGTCAGATAGTAACACCCCAGCACGATGTCTTGTGAGGGACTTGCGATGGGTTCTCCGCTTGCTGGTTTGATGATGTTTTTTGACGACAGCATGCGAGTCCATGCTTCTTCTTGCGCTTCGTCGGAGAGCGGCAGGTGCACCGCCATTTGGTCCCCGTCAAAGTCGGCGTTGAATGCGGCGCATACCATCGGCGGGATACGGATGGCAAGGTCTTCGATCAGCACCGGCTTAAATGCCTGAATGCCCAGGCGGTGCAGCGTAGGCGCACGATTGAGCAGCACCGCTTTGTTGAGAATCACCTCGTCCAAAATCTCCCACACCTCCGGCGGCGCTTGCTCGATCAGGCGGTTGGCGTTTTTGATGTTGTGCGCCATCCCCCGCTCGATAATCTGATTGATAACAAACGGCTTGAACAGTTCCAGCGCCATCCGTTTGGGAATGCCGCATTCGTTCAGTTTCAGCTCCGGCCCGATAACGATGACCGAGCGGCCGGAGTAGTCTACGCGCTTACCCAACAAGTTTTGGCGAAACCGTCCCTGTTTTCCTTTCAGAATATCCGCAAGCGATTTGAGCGGACGGTTCTGAGCCGACATTTGCTGACGTCCCGTGCGAGCCGTATTGTCGATCAGCGCGTCCACCGCTTCCTGCAGCATGCGCTTCTCGTTGGTGATAATAATCTCGGGAGCTTTCAGCTCGATGAGTTTCTTGAGACGATTGTTCCGATTGATCACGCGCCGATACAGGTCGTTGAGATCCGAACTTGCGTAGCGGCCTCCGTCCAACGCAACCATCGGCCGCAGGTCCGGCGGAATAACCGGAAGCACCGCGAGAACCATCCATTCGGGACGTATGTTGTTTTTGATAAACGAGTGGAGGATGCGCGCGCGATTCATGAGTTTCTTTTCGGCAGCTATATTCCGCTTCCGCCCAGTGTCGGCAATGCGGCGCTCGGTTTCGGCAAGTTCCCGCTTGAGGTTGACTCTCACTAGAACTTTCTGCAGCGCTTCCGCGCCGGTTCCTGCTTCAAACACGTCTCCGAACTTCCGGGATATTTCAAAATATTCCGCTTCATTGAGCACCGTGCCGACTTGGACATTGTTGAGAAAATCGCGCGACAGCGCATATGATTCCTCGAGCGTTGTCAGTTGCTTCGCGCTGTTTTTAAGATCCGCTTTCCGGCTCTTGAGCTCCTCTTTAAGGCTTGCCAGAGCCTTCTGGCGTTTGCCGTCGTCAACCGAAATGATGATGTAGGCGGCATAGTAGACAACCTTTTCCAGTTTGTTGATTGACGTGTTAAAGAACGCTCCGATCTTGGAATTGCCGGTTTTCAGGAACCAGATGTGCGCCACCGGCGCCGCAAGTTCGATATGGCCCATGCGCTCGCGGCGCACGACCGCGCGCGTGACTTCGACGTTACACTTGTCGCAGATGGTGCCCTTGTAGCGGATGCCCTTGAACTTTCCGCAGTAGCACCGATAGTCCTTGGTCGGGCCAAAAATCCGCTCGGAGAAGAGACCGTCTTTCTCCGGCCGCTGCGTCCGATAGTTAATCGTCTCGGGCTTGGTCACTTCGCCAAACGATGCGGCGCGTACCTCGTCGGGTGAAGGAATTTTAAGTTTCAGGTAGTCAAAATCGATCATACGTTCTTATTCAACAATGTCTTCCTTGGTCACCGGCTCGATTTTAAGTCCCAACGCGTTGATCTCGTTCACCAATACCTTAAACGCGGAGGGTGACGTCGAGGGTTTGACCTTCTCTCCTTTTACAATCGCCTCGAACGCCGCCGCGCGTCCCAGCACGTCGTCCGATTTGATCGTCAACATTTCCTGCAACGTATATGCCGAGCCGTACCCTTCAAGCGCCCATACTTCCATCTCTCCGAACCGCTGTCCTCCGAACTGGGCCTTTCCTCCCAGCGGCTGCTGCGTCACCAGCGAGTACGGGCCGATGGAGCGCATGTGAATCTTGTCCTCAACCAAGTGATTGAGTTTCATGATATAGATATAACCCACGGTCACCGGCTGATCGAATTTCTTTCCCGTCAGTCCGTCAAAGACGTCCATCTTGCCGTTGGTTGGATATCCGGCGAGTGCAAGTTCTTTCTGAATCTCTTCCTCGGCCGCTCCCGCAAAAATCGGCGTTACGGCCCGGTATCCTAAGGTCTTTGCCGCAAGCCCCAGGTGTGTCTCAAGAATCTGCCCCAGATTCATGCGGGATGCTACCCCCAAGGGACTGAGGATGATGTCAACACTGCGGCCGTCGGCAAGAAACGGCATATCCTCAACCGGCCGCACTTGTGAAATTACGCCTTTGTTGCCGTGGCGGCCCGCGAGCTTGTCGCCGGCACGAACCTTGCGCATCTGAGCTACCTCAACCTGAATGCGTTTGATGACGCCCGGTTCAAGTTTGTCGCCACGCTCCCGCGAGAACACTTTGATGCCGACGATGCGACCGGATTTTCCGTGCGGAAGATAGAGTGACGAATCTTTCACGTCGCGCGCCTTCTCGCCGAAGATGGAACGCAAGAGCTTTTCCTCGGCAGTGAGCTCCGTCTCGCCTTTGGGCGAGATTTTTCCCACCAGAATATCACCGGCGTGAACCTCCGCTCCGATACGAATGATGCCTTCCTCGTCAAGATTCCGCAGTTTCTCCTCGGACACGTTGGGAATGTCAGAAGTGGTTATCTCGGGCCCAAGTTTGGTGTCGCGCACATCGCAGTAAAAATCTTCAATGTGTACCGAGGTAAAGCGGTCCTGCTGCACCACGCGCTCCGAAAGGACGATGGCATCCTCAAAGTTGCTCCCAAAGTACGAAATGAATGCCACCAAAAGATTCTGTCCCAACGCTAATACTCCTCCGGAGGTGGAAGGGCCGTCGGCGAGCACGTCGCCGCGTTTGACTTTCTGCCCGACCGATACCACGGGTGTCTGTGTAATGGCGGTGTACTGGTTGGACCGGCGGAATTTCGACAATTCAATAACTACTTTCGCCCCTTTTTTCGTTTTGAACGTTATGGTTGAACTGTCAACCGCAATGACTTCCCCATCATCAGGCGCCAGCACCATGCGTCCAGAATCGCGTGCAATTTGTTCCTCGGCACCGGTTCCCACCAGCGGCTCCTCAGAGCGCACCGAGGGAGTCGCCTGCCGCTGCATGTTCGAGCCCATAAGGGCGCGGTTCGCATCGTCATGCTCAAGAAACGGAATCAGGCTTGTGGCGGCGCTCACCACCTGCGTGGGGGAAACGTCGATAAAATTCACGTCGGCGCGATTGCACACACCCGGCTCGCCGTGCACCCGCGCTTCCACAAGCTCGCCGACGATACGCCTGCGGCCGTCGAGTCTCACGCCGCCCTCGGCAATGTTGTATTTCCGCTCTTCGCCGGCGGTCATCCATACGATATCGCCACTGACCGTGCCGTTTTTAACCCGCGCGTACGGAGTTTCAATGAAGCCGAGTCGGTTGACTCGTGCAAAACTGGCCAAGTGATTGATCAGGCCGATGTTCTGACCCTCGGGGGTTTGAATCGGGCAGATGCGGCCGTAGTGCGATTCGTGCACGTCGCGTACCTCAAACCCCGCCCGCTCCCGCGTCAGACCTCCCGGCCCCATTGCCGAGAGCCGTCGCTTGTGCTCGAGCTCGGCCAGCGGGTTGTTCTGATCCATGAACTGCGACAGCTGCGAGGAGATCAAAAACTCCCGCACGACCGAGGAGAGCGGTTTGTAGTTAATAAGCTGAATCGGCGTAATGAATCCCTCTTCAAGCGTGGACATTTTGTCCTGCACGATGCGGCGCATGCGCGCAAAACCAACGCGCATGCGGCTTTGCAGAAGTTCTCCTACGGCGCGCACGCGTCGATTGGCCAGCGTGTCAATGTCGTCCGGCCGCGCGTGCTCGTCGCTGTTGAGACGAATAATCTCTTTGACAATCAACACAATATCCTCGAGACGAATCAATTGCGTCGTGACATTTTCCTTTGGGTCAACATCCAGCCGCTGATTGAGCTTAAATCGCCCCACTTCCGAGAGCGAGAAGCGGTCTTCCCGTTGAAACATCCCGTCAATCAGACCCTTTGCGTTCTCGGGGCTTGCGAGGTCGCCGGGGCGCATGCGCTTATAAATCTCGACGTACGAACTCATCACGTCAGTCGCAACATCCTTCTTGAGCGTCGCGGCAAGATAGAGAGGAGCGCGGTCGCCTGTTGCAAAGGCTCGAGTAATGTCATTGTTCGTTGAAAGCCCGAACACCCGCAACAGGTCGGTGACGGGAACCTTGCGGTGCTTGTCGATCTTGACGTTGATGGAACTGTCCGGATCGGTCTCAAACTCAAGCCAGCTTCCGCGGTCGGGGATTATTTTGGCACCGAAGAACTTCATCCCCTTGAACAAACGTACGGTAAAGTACACACCGGGCGAGCGGATAAACTGCGACACAACCACCCGTTCAACGCCGTTGATGATAAACGTCCCCCGCTCGGTCATGATGGGGTAATCTCCCAGGTATACCTCCTGCTCGATTTTTTTCTTGGTCTTGAGATTCTTCAGCTCCACCCGCCCGCGCAACGCCGCTTCATAGGTCGAGCTTCGCTGCCACGATTCCTCCTCCGAGAACTTGGGCTCGTCAAACGAGTACCCGCGGAAATACAGCTCGTATTCGGCGTTGGTGTAGTCGCAGATAGGAGAAATTTCGTCAAACAATTGACGCACGCCATCTTCAACAAACCAGCGCCATGAATGGAACTGGATCTGTGCGAGAAACGGTTTTTCGGTCAGGTCTCCGTGGTGATGGGAAAATGTTTTGACCGGTGGTGTTGTGTGTTGAGCGCTCATGGAAAAACCGGACAAGAAAGACCCTCCCTCGGGCAGGAGGTTGTGGTGATGCGGTACAGTTTTTTAGAATTGATGCGACACCGCAGCGGCTGTTAGATGCAGAAAACCCTGAATGACAAAAAAGGGCGTTTTAACCCACACAAAAGGGAAGCGCCTCTTTTTCATCGCGTGTCCCACAATTACGTGAATGGTACCAGAGAGCTTGGCGAGCGTCAAGTGGTAATGTGAATATCCTGTTGTTACGCGGCAGCGCTGACTCTCTCACACAAACGGATGCTTTTTCATGCACACAATCCGCAGCAATCCGCGTCGCACTGTTACAATCCAAGGTAGCGCGCCCGTTTCTCGTTATGCTCTTCCAGCGTCGTGCTGAAATAAGTTTTTTTCGTCGCGCGATCGGAAAGATAATAGAAGTACGATGTCGTACGCGGATGCGCAGCTGCTTCAATTGAACCCACAGAAGGATTTGAAATGGGCGTCGGCGGCAGTCCTTTATAAAGATACGTATTGTAGGGTGTATCCGCGGCAAAATCGCCACGCGTAAGCGGCGGACAGTTGAGAAAAGCACCGCCGCAGGTCCCGTACACAACCGCCGCGTCGATCTGAAGCGGCATATTGATGGCAAGACGATTGTATATGATGCCCGCCACCAGCGATTTGTCTTGGTCAAAAACAACCTCTTTTTCTATCATCGATGCAACGGTAACGATCTTTGTAACATCACTCCGATTCCCCAAGAGCTTCTCTGTTTTTCGTGCGAAGTTTTCAAGCATCGTCTCGGCAACCGCCTGGGGCGTGGACGAAGGATAGAATCGATACGTGTCGGGCATTAAAAATCCCTCAAGAGTCGATGCAGTGCCCAGAAACGCAAAGCGGCGCGCAAGCGCCGACGGCTCGACATCGGCAAGCGTGCCGTCGTCCAAAACTCCTTCCTCCGTGAGGAGACGGTCAATCTCCGCAAGCGTCATACCGGGCACGATAACCACCTCTACCTCCGCCGGTCCTTGCACCAGACGGCTTATAATGTCCCGGATGTCGAGCAAGGGCGGGATGGAATACGCGCCCGGCTGAAAGCGGGAGAAGTTGCCCGACATGAGAGAATAGAACACAAACAGCGAGGGAGAAGATATAATCTCCTGTTGAGCGAGTTTTTTCCCGATATCAAACACACTCTGATTCGGTTCAATGACAAATCGGACTTCCGCTTCATTTGCGGTGGAAGCCGAAAAAAATTGCCCAAACACCCACAGTGCCGTTACCAGCACCACAAGTGCGACGACGTATACGACAACCGTCCGCGTCATAGTCGTTTACTCTCTCGCATATACCGATTGCAAAATTCCGACCATTATCATACCCGCCATTATGCTCGAGCCGCCGTAGCTGATAAAAGGAAGTGTCGTACCCACCACCGGCAGAAATCCGACGTTCGACCCCACGTGCAGCACAAACTGTCCCAAAAAGAACGCAACGGCTCCCAGCGACGCAAACTTGAAAAAATTGCCCGACGCGCGCACTCCCATCGTTAATATACGCGCAAACATCCACAGAAACGTTCCCGTAATCAACGTAACGGCAATCAATCCTCCCTCCTCGGCAATCGCTGCAAAAATAAAATCGTTGTGCGCTTCAGGCAAAAATCCCAACTGAACCTGCGTCCCTTGCCGGAAACCTTTGCCAAACCATCCTCCCGATCCGATGGCGATCTTTGACTGAATGACGCTGTAATTTACCCCCAGGGGATCCTGTTCAGGTTCAAACAACGCCCTGACGCGCGCTTTCTGATAGTCGCGCAACACATACGACCACATCAGCACAAACGCAATACCAAACACGATCGCCGCAACCGCCAGACGCCGCAGCGGGATACCCGAGGCGAGTACGAACCCGAACCAGATAATTCCTAAAATCAGCGCTGATCCCAAATCCGGCTGAACGGCAACGAGCGCCGCTGGTAAAGCGGCGTACGCAAACGATCCCCCGATGGTTTTCCAGCGCGCAATACCCACGTGCCGCTTGGAAAAGTAGTGCGCGAGCACAATCACCAGCACCACCTTGGCAAACTCCGACGGTTGAAACTGAAACGGCCCGAGGGCGAGCCACGCACGATTTCCCTTGATTTGAGGAGCAAACAGGAGCGTTATTACCAACAGACCGATGGTAAGCATGTACAATCCTCCCACATACCAGCGGCTTGCAAGAAACGAGCGCAGATCAACAAACAAAAGCATGCCCGCAGCCGCCGCCGACATCACTATCCATACGACCTGTTTTGAAAAAAAATCGGGGCTTGAGGAGAGCAGGCTCAACATTCCGGCACTTATCAAAATGCCGATCGCTCCGAAAAGCTGCCAGTCGATGTTTTTCAGCGCATGCGGCATGAGCTAAGCATAGTAAATCGTGGAGCGTGAATAAAGAACCGCCAAGGGGTTCTCGCCCATCTGCCGGCATAACCGACGCCGACGCGCGGGCCTTTTTTGATGTCCGACCTTCTGACGTTAATCTTCCAGTCCTCAATCCACAAATGAGACGGTCTGTCGATTACCTTCCCGTTCTGCATCTTCGCGATATGCAGTGCTTTCGTCAACACCGCAGGTCCTCGAAGAACGCGAAAGGGTCTGCAGTTTCTGTCAACGAGTACTCCCGCGCGGATCAGCACGGCAGACGGTCGGCGTTCTTTGTCCGTCACCGCATTAAGCATCCAGTGCATCCCATAGACGAAGTACACGTACCAGATGCCGCCGCGTTTAAACATCGGCGCGTTGCGTTTTGTTTTGCCGCGCGAGGCATGAGACACCTTGTCGCCAGACCCTTCGTACGCCTCGGTTTCGGTGATAATGCAGTAGTACGTTCTTCTTCCTATCCGCCGCGCCAAAACTTTTCCCAGAAGCAGGGGTGCTACGCGCGTACTTAAGTGCATGAAGAATGACGGTAAAAGAACTTTTTTTGTCCGCATAGAAATGACTATTTGGCCCGCTTCAAGCATACCCGACTCATATCGTTACACAAAGACGTGACGCGAAAGATATTTGACGACAAGGTAATACAATGGTATAGCATTATCCAGAAAGGAGAGCGATCATGAGCCTCGTCACGGAGGAAGGACGCACGGTGGAATTTCAGAAAGGTTTCCGCCTGGTGTGGGACGAGAGGGCGCGCGCTGTCCTTGTATGCCCACATCCTCATCCTGCCGTCAGAGTCCACTTCGGAAACCCCGGCAGGATGGGTGACAACAAGCTCAGGATGAACTGCATCCGCTCGCCGCAGGACTTCGTCGAGATCGCTACCCTGATAGGGCATCTCACTGGGCTCGCGCCGAGGATGGAGGACCACGGAGAGGATTACTGCACTTTCGTTTTTGAGTAGCGTTCACACCGCTCGCAAACATCCGCGCCGGAAGCAGCCGGCGCGTTTCTTTTTTACAAACACGGTTACAAACTAAGCGTTCCATTTGCTCTGAGCGGATGTTTCTTTCCCCGCACATAATCAATGTACGCCGCCGCAGCAATCATCACGGCGTTGTCCATACAGTACCTCATCGGCGGTACAACGACGGGAATCGACAGCCGTACATCACGCATGGCGCGGCGCATCATTCTCACGAGCGTCCTGTTCGCCGCCACGCCTCCGCCGACAACAACTGTTCTTGCACCAAACTCGCGCGCCGCACGCGCCGTCTTTTTAACCACCACCTCAAACGCCGCGCGCTGAAACGACGCCGCTATATCAGCTTTGATCGCATCGCTATGGTCGCGCATGTAGTACAGCACCGCCGTCTTGAGTCCCGAATAGCTGAAATTGTAGTTCTTCTGATGGATCATCGGAGAAGGAAACGGAATCGCGTCCGGGTTGCCCGAGCGCGCAAGTTTTTCCAGCGCCGGTCCGCCGGGGTACCCAAGTCCCAGCAACCGAGCCACCTTGTCAAACGACTCACCAGCCGCATCGTCAAGCGTCTCCCCCAGTTTCTTGTACTCCTTCAAGTTTTTCATCAGCACAAGAATCGTGTGTCCCCCGCTGACAATGAGCGCGACCACCGGAAATAACTTTTCACTTTCCACTTTTACTTGCCCGCCGAAGCCTGGGCGGAGGAGGGACTTTCGACTTGTTTTTTGCCCCAGCAAAAAACTGTACAGATGCCCTTCCAGATGACTGGCACCGATAATCGGTTTTTTCCATTCTGCGGCGAGTTTCTTTGCAAACTCGATTCCGGTCCAGAGCGCCGGCTCCAGCCCCGGGCCGACGGTAACCACAACCGCATCAATACTTTTAACCTTCAATGTTCCGCTTACGACTCTACGCAAAAGTATCGGTAAATTCCGAATGTGTTCTCTTTTTGCAAGCGACGGCACCACGCCTCCAAACGGAGCATGAACCTTCACCTGCGACGCGACAACGTCTCTGACAACGCGAAAACGAGGGACTGAAAGTCCGCCCTCCGCTTCTACGAGCGCGATTGCTGTCTCGTCGCAACTCGTTTCTATGGCTAAAATAGTCATGTTCCGACTTTCAACTTTTCACTTTTAACTTTTTACTTACCTGTGCTTCGGCGTTACCCAGAAATCCAGCCGCCATTTGCCCGAAAGAGCCAGCCGCGTTTGAGCCTCAAGCGCCGGAATTGAGCCAAAAATAATCAGCGTCAGAGGCATCAGAGCCCATGAAATCAGGTACCACACGGCGTTTATTTTTTTGAGCCGCTGAGATTTAGGCGGGAGTAACATCAGAGACAGAACCGCGGAGAATACGATGCCCAGCGACGCGATGGTCATAATCCAGCGCGTCACATCCGGAAGGTTGTACGCCAGCACCGTGGTGCGGAACGCGCTGCCGCCCGCAATTACCGGAAGCCAGCCGAGCGCGAATATGATGAGCGCATTGGTCGCCCACGAGTGAAATCCTTCAACGACCACAAAACTCCAAAAACGTTTCGTGCGGCTCGGAATGTTGTTGCTGGCACGGAATCCAGACAGCAGATACGCGATGTTTTCCGCTCCCCATCCCCACCGCCGCTGCTGTTTGTACAAATTTTTGAGCGTTTGCCAGAACGCCGGTGCCGCATTCGCGTCCATCGATACCGGGTACAGGAGCGGCACGGCGCGCCAGTCGCCTCCGTAATGGATGAAGCACTGCCAAAATATCCGCGAATCTTCCGACACCATATGCGTCTGCCAGAATCCAATGTCCACCAGCGCCCGAAACGGCATCGCGTGAGATGAAAACGTCGTGAGCCGCTCGGGGCGCGACTGCTGCATCAGATGCCAAAACGTTGAGGAGAATCCGATCAGCCGCGCCAGCGCCGGCGCCTGGTAGATATTGTTGAGAAACAACGGCACCGGCTGGAAGCTTGAACGCAGCGGTTTTTCGGCAGTCAGAAACTTATACGTGAGAATACCGAAGTATTCCGGATACACCTGCGTGTCCACATCAAACACGGAGACAATGATGTCTTTATAGGGAATACCAACCGGGTCTATCAGTTCTTTTTTTACAACCTTTGCCGCCCATGCCTGATTTGAACCCTTGCCGGAGAGCTCCCCTTCGATGTCCGCGGGATGCGTGGTGACAACAAAGTGTCCGAAGCGTTCTTTGTACACATCGGTTATGCGCCGCGCTGTTTCCTGCGTACCTTCACCAGCCCGTTCCTCGGTCGCCAGTACCACAATCAGTTTTTTCAAGGGATAGTTTGCCTGTATGAGCCGCTCGAATGTTTCGCTGACCACCGTATAAGGTTCCGCATACATCGGAAGTATCACCAGGTGCCAGAGATTTTTCCAGCGCGGTGTGGTATTTGGATTTTCCTCAAGCCGCACTCGCCAGTCGATCGAAAGGTTCGCGCGCATCGCCGAGAAACTCAAGCGCAGGTGCAGCGCAAGATACACGGTCTTGAGAAACCAGTAGAGGTCAAAGAGGATGATGAACACCGCCACCGCAACCGGAAGGAACATCGACAGTACGCCCAACGCAATCAGCGTTGTCCACGCCAGCGCCGCTGGAAGGATTTCCATCAACCGGTAGTATGTTGCTTGTTTCATCGACAGGCGGAGAAAGTCTCGCACCCTATATAATGGAAGAGTTGGCGGCTGCAGTCAAAGTTGATTCCGGCAAACAGAGAGGTACAATACAGAATAGAGAGGAGACCGCGATGGCTACAAAATTCAGTGGAGAGATGGCACGGCATTCTTTCAAAGACGAGCTCACCATCGTGCTCAGATTCGACAACAGAAAGGAGCACGACAACGCAGAACATCTCCTGCGAGAAGCGTTGAAGCGGGGCAGATTGCATTTCCCGAATCACCTAGAGCACCCCGCTCCGCCTCTGACGCTCGTTTTGAAGGGATGATTTTCCCTCGCTGATCTCGCCAACCCCGCCGCGCGCCGCGCGGCGTTTCCTTTATCCACAGCCGCTTGCTTTTCGACCTTGAGGCACTACAATAGGGTGCAGCATACGCCCCTCTGGGCAGAAGGGAGGTAGAATGAAATACACGGTACACGCGCAGATCAACGCAACGTCCATCACGCTCCCCAAGCTCCACAAGAACATCGCAGACCCTCTCCAGGTGGCCTTGGAGAGACGCGGGTTTGCCGTCAAGAACAAACGGGGTTCGAAAAGTTGTCTGGTCATCTCTCGCACGCCGCCTAACATGTACCTCGATCGCCCCTACCAACCCCACGTCGACGTCAACTGCGGTTCGATTGCGTTCCATTCAATTCCACGCAGCGATGCAGAAGTACTCCAAAAGATGTTCAAAGACCACGGAATCAGAACCCAGACCGAGCGCGCACACCGTTCCGTTCTCATCCACCTGATTGTTTTCCTGGAGGGATGACATGAAACCCTCCCAGGACAGCCCACCACGCCTCTCGGCAAGAGCCACCGAGAGGCAAAGTTTTTATCTTCCCACCCTTCTCTGTGCTCGTTTCACGTTATACACCAAGAGCCATCTCGCGGGCGGCTGCGGATGTTGATTGACGAAGTTTTTCGGTGTAACGTTCAGATAAAAAGAGGCCCTATCGTCTAATGGTTAGGACAGCGCTCTTTCAAGGCGCAAATCCGGGTTCAATTCCCGGTGGGGTCACACGAACGAAGTGAGTGTGAGCACACAGCAGGCAAATTGCTTTGCGTACACAGAGAATTGAACAGCGGAGCTTATGCGAGTCAGGAGACGAGCACGCGAGCTAGTGCCCAGCTCAAGGAGCGCGGCGGCGCGACGAGAGGTGAGGGAAATTCCCGGTGGGGTCACCGGTAAAAAACGGCCGGGCTAACCCGGCCGTTTTTATGCTATGCACTACAAAGCTTCGGCGCAGTAGTGTCCGGGGTGGGGATCGCCTACAAGTCTTGCCTCGCCGTCGCTTCGGCAAGCTCGCAGGCCGCCCCTCACGACGCAGTCTGCTGACTGCATATCGCTGCGGTCTTCGAATCCCACACGCGACACAAGCAGTTGTGTCACTCCCTCGCCCTCACTTCGTTCGTGCTCGGGGTGGGATTCGAACCCACAATCCGCGCGAGCGGATGAGGATTTTAAGTCCTCTGCGTAAACCTGTTCCGCCACCCGAGCATAAGGGTTTTGTTCCCGATTTGTATCCGACACCTGTCGGATTTACAAATCGCAATCCTGTGCAAATTCCTTTGAGGCCACGGTGGGATTCGCACCCACGTATAGCGGTTTTGCAGACCGCCGCGTTAGCTTCTTCGCCACGTGGCCATACTACAAAGGAATTCGCCTTCGGGACAGACCCTTGCCTTACCACTTGGCTACGGTGCCGACACCACCATTGTTCCAAAAGAGTTATATAAAGACAAGTTCGGGAACTTTCTTGACCTTCATCTTCTTGAGTAGAAACCACGCAAGGTCCGGCGCTTTGCCGTTCAGTTTTTTAAGCACGCGTTCTCTGTATTCGTCCGGATACACCGACATGCGGACCGTTGTTTTCTCTTCTTTCTCGTCAACGTCAATGCCCGTGACGGTTATCAGCACCCCTTCAATCTCAACGCTGCGGACAATCTCATGCGCCAGCAGGTGTTGGATAACGCTCTCAATCCTTTGCCTCCTGTAATTTCCCATTGGTCGCCGGGGTTTGAAGGTTCGAGCGCGCACACCGGCTTATCCCTCAACAACGAGCTGGTCTCCCACCGCAATCGGCTCGGGGCTTTCGATCATCATGCCGCACTCATCTTTCATAACTTTCTTCACGTCTTCCTTGTTCTGTTGAAGATTGGTGATTCGTCCCTTCCCCGCTGTTTCCTCGCCGCGCTTGATGACAAATACATCCCCTACCGCCAATAGTCCTTGCGCCACGCGTCCTCCGACTAACTGCTTTCTGCCCTGCCGCGAGAATATTGCCAGTACCTCGAGCGTTCCGCCGCCTCGTTCAATTTCCGCCGCACGCGCGTCTTTTTCCAACTCCTCCACAATCCGATAGATGATATCCGAAGTGATAATTCGTACTTTCTGCGATTTTGCCATGTTCTCCGCTTCTTTTTTCACTTTCACATTGAAACCAATAATGATGGCTCCCGCCGGCATTGCCGTTTTCACATCCCCGTCCGTGATGTCGCCGACTTCCTGCGAAAGAATTTTCGTTTTCTTCCCTCCGATTTCCATCGCTTCAATCATGTGCGCGAGCGCTTCAAGCGAACCCCCCACGTCGGCGCGAAGCACGATGTTAATCGTCTCCTCGCTTTTGTCCGTTGTAGCAACCGCCTTCTTTTTCTCACAGATGACTGCCGGAAAAAATTCTGCGCGGCGCTCCAGTTCAAATTCGCCCGCGACAAACTCCTCGCCCACCTGGGGCACATCGTCAAACCCCAATACAAGTGCGGGGCTTGAGGGTTCAAGTGCTTCCACACGCTCGCTCAAGAAATTTTCAAGCACTTTTACCTTGCCGCACGTGGAAGGCGTCACGATGGTGTCGCTTACCCGCAGTGTCCCGTCTTTGATGATAACCGAGGCGGTTACCCCCCGCTGACTGTCACGGTGCGCTTCAAGCACAAAACCGCGCCCATGTGCACTCGGATTATAAGAAAGCCCCTGCATTTCCCACACCAAAAGCAACACGTCCAAAAGCTCCTCAATTCCTTCGCCCGACTTTGCGGCGATCACTGCCAGGGGGACTTCACCTCCCATTTTTTCCAGAAGCACCCCGTTTTCGGCAAGTTCCCGCTTGGCGCGCTCGATGTCCGCGCCGCTCTTATCAACTTTATTGATGGCAACGACAAACGGCGTTTCGGTCTGTTTGAGAATCTCGATCGCCTCTTTGGTCTGCGGCTTGACGCCGTCGTCGGCAGCGATGACAAGAACCGCAAGGTCGGCAATTTTTGCCCCGCGCTGCCGCATTTTAGAGAATGCCTCGTGCCCCGGCGTATCTATGAAAGTGATTTTACGGCCACCTTTCCCAATCTCATACGCGCCGATGGACTGTGTGATGCCGCCCGCTTCTCCCTCGGCAATTTTTGTTTTTCTCAGAAAATCAAGCAGTGTGGTCTTTCCGTGATCCACGTGTCCCATCACCACTACCACCGGCGGGCGCGGTTTTTGAGACGAGTCCATATGAGCCGAATTTTCATTCGGCTTGTCCTGACGCGGATTCATGATAGGGCATACAATACCAGAAAAACGCAGAAAAAGCAACGAGCCGCGGTGTTGTGCCGGCGGCTCGGGAAAAAACCAAAGGGTGCTCTACGGCCAGGGAGATTTGACAAGTCTTGCCGCAGTGAGTCGCGAGAGAAACTCCTCGGCGATGAAAGCAACGGTGATGCTGCTCATCTTCGAGTTGGTGCTCCGGTGGAAGTCGTACCCGAGCTTGGCAAAGATATGAAAGAATTCTCCTTCGCTGAGCTTGGGCTCGTACTGTTTCTCCAGTACTGATGCTACTTCCGGGTCGTGGATGACTTTCAGCAAGACACCGGCGATGCTGCAAAAGCGCCTCAGCTCGCCACGCGAGCTGTCGCTGAGATGATGAGGGCGCAGGATAAAACCAAGCTCCTCGACCATCTCCGCTACCTTGCCGACCGCGACCAAGTCCTCAGGCGCAGGGTGTCTTTTGCCTGTCATTTTTCCATCCTCCTTTCTGTTTTATGTAATACACCATTCTTATAAAAGGCGCAATACCCCCGGAATTCTGCCGTGTGAGTGTCTTGCTTTAGTGCGTTGTTGGTTGTAAGTTGTAGATTGCAAACGGTCAGTTTGGAGGCGTGCTAGAGTGGCTGAATAGGACACGGTGCTAACGTGTTATAGCCGAAAGGCTATCGGAGGTTCGAATCCTCCCGCCTCCGCCTTCGCCTCGTTGTAGCTCGGCTACGGCGTGACGAAGTCCGCCATGACGAGCGAAAGCGGGCTTCAGTATTTCGTATATATTCTCAAATGCCGAGACGGTTTTTATGTTGGTTGCACTAACAACTTAGAGGACAGAATAAGGAGACATGAGTCCGGATATGTTCCGGCGACAAAAGAACGACAACCCCTGACGCTCATAAACACTTTTGGGTTCAGTGATAAATACAAAGCTTTCAAATTTGAGAAGTACTTAAAATCCGGCTCGGGCCGAGCGTTTATTAAAAAGCATTTTTTGTAGGAGAATCCCTCCTTCAGCCGTCCGTAGCTTTAGCGAAGGAGGCCCCCTCCGCGTTCGGATAAAGAGTCGTCAGTAATTCTCTTATTTGTCTAAAATATGCGCGTAAAAAAGGAAAAAATAACGTGGAAGCCCGTAAAAGAAAGTAAAGAAGCGATGCGTCTTTATCAGCTTCATCACATCCACCACTTTAATAAAAACAAAAGAATAACGCATGAGATCCATCATTGCTACGCTTTTTCCAGACGAGATATGAGCGGGGGAAAATATGAGATTTACCATGCGGCGGAAAAAGGACATCTATGGCATTGCCTTAAGCTAAGAATGGGTGAAATTGCCCCGGTAATGATTTACGACCATGCCAAAAAAAGTTATAAAATTAGACCCATAAAAATACATGGAAAAACCCACTACAGAATCATTTGAAGGGGGAAACCCGCGACCTTCAGAGGAATTATTGTTCGAAGAGGAAAAAAGGGTGATCGAGGCTGTTTCCAATTGCGACATTATCAAAGAACCAAGAGAATGGAATCCGGAGGAACTGGAAAATGCTCTCAAAAAAGCAATCGAGGAAGCCGGGGAACAAGCCCTTAAAGAAAATAATGGAATTATTTATACAACACTATCCGGCGGCATAGACTCATCCTTGTGCACAGCCATATTGCGCAGAATCTTACCCGCTGAAACAAGAATCGAAACTTTTTCAATGGGTGGCAACAAAAATCACCCTGATTTACATTTCGCATCAATGATCGCCCAAAAACTTCAAACCGAACATCATGAATTTATCCCTACAATGGAGCAAATAAACAGGGCCCGAAGTGAATTTTCGGAGCTTGGTGAAGTAGAGGCGCGTGGCAAATATTTTGGAAGTGGAGAACTTGATGTCTTTCTTTTATACAAATTGATACATGAGAAAATAACCGAGGAAAGCGGGTCTTCCCCCGCTTCAGTTATCGCACACGATGGGATAGATGAATTAATGGGCGGTTACTGGGGGCATCGCGGCACCAAGACGCATGGAGAAAAAACCGACGCCTTCATAAAATTCTGGCAAGAATTGCCGAAGAAACACTTGGAAAATTTATCGCGTTCAGCGGCATTGATGAGAATAAAAATAATTTGGCCGTATTTGAACCCATTACTTATAGAATACATCAGTCATATCCCGATAGATGACCGCACCTCCAAACCGGAGAGTAAAATGCCGCTGCGCTCAATTGCGAGGAAATATCTGCCACAGGAAATAATAGAACGCCGTAAAAGGGGCCAAGTCGGCATGCTGGACACTGAAGTATAAAATCTCACCACCTCCGCCTTCGCTCCGCCGAAGTTCATAGAGCGAAGGTGAGCTTCGTCAGAGCTACGGCGTGACGAAGTCCGCCATGACGAGCGAAAGCGGGCTTCAGTATTTCGTATATATTAGAAAAACTTGAAATTAATAAATAACCCATAACAACATGCGAAAAAATTGGCCTTTGGGATTTCTGGGACTTCTATTTTTACTGGGCATCCCGGGAATATTGACTCAAGATTGACTTGATATGGTTTGGCTCATATGGGCTGTTTGGTTTCTTTATTTCATTCCAGAGAAAAAACAATAGAAAAATCAGTTCGCATGTCTGCCGGCAGGCAGGGATTTTTCAAATACACATTATAGAATCAGAAGTGAAAACAGTTCGAGATAGAGCTGTTTTTTGTTGTCTCGGCGAACTCTTGACTTCTTAATACAATAGTGTTACTTATAAAACAGTATCGGAATCGCATGCCAATAGTTCCCACCGCACAGTGTGGTGGAGGGACAGAACCCAAACCAGAAGGAGGAGGGCAACATGTCGATAGTTCTCAAAAACCTGGATAAGGATGGACCAAGAGAGTTGCGGGTCAAAACGTGGGGACTTGTTCCTCAGACGGTCTGCATTGGTCCCTTCGAGATCTCACTGGAAGACTTCCTCATCGCCGCCGACTATGTTCTGACAAGCACAGCTCTCGAACCCCACGACCTGCGTCTTCTGTTTGTGAAGTACGTGCGGGAGATGAAAGAAGTCGACGACTCTCGCCGAAGCGAGAAGCGACTGGAAGCTTCTACCCACCTGGGAATTTTCTTCTTCGAGAAGAAGCTTCTGAGAATCGCCGAGATTGCAGCCGAGCTCTCCGGCGGTCGCCTTCACCTGGCAACCGGGGACGAGGACGCGCAGCCTTTCCTCGCGCTTGACGGAAAGCGCCTGGGGGCAGACATCAACATCTATCGCCTCATGGCTACCACTCACCCAAGCGGTCAGCTCGCTCGCCTCACATCGTTCCTGTCAGATATCATTCTCCCTCTCAAGAACGAGCTGCCTCACAGCTACCGCAAGGCCAGTGAGGCGCTCCGCGCGCTCGGTGAGTCGATCTGCCCTGACCATCTCCTCGGGAAGTGGCAAGCTCTTTTTGAGAACAGACGCTGAAACCGTCCAGGCACACAGGCAGGGAGAGCAATCTTCCTGCCTTTCCTTTTTGTATGTGGGCAGCGTACAATCGAGTTGAAAGTGAATCCAATCCTCACCTAGAGAGAAAGGTTTATTGCATAATCTAATATGGATCAGGAATTTAAAAAACAATTTGGACTACCATGTTATGGTTTCCTCGAGCCAATAGATTTTACTGACGGTATATTTGGATTCGGCGCTTTTAAAAAATACTCAGACGGTTACGCTTCCCTATTTAAAATTAGCATAGGGAAAGAATGGCTCGAGAAAGAAGACCCACTGAAGCCATTATTTATAACTATGTCCTATGGAAAAGAAACGGAGGATGGTCTTTTGCTTTCATCAAGCACTACAAAGATAAAGAAAAATATAACGGGGCCGATAGACCTCACATCAAATGATGAGTTTTTTTATAATATCGAGACGCACGAATTTTTTCACAAAAAGAAAAAGATTAACGCTTCTGATGTTTTAAAATACGTTGATGAATGGCACATAAAACCAACCAAGCTAATAAAAGGGTTCTGGTTGAGAATAAAATTAATTTTTTGGCGCGTTATTGCAACTTCAGCAATTAAGTATACTTCAAACTTTCTAGTTTATTGTCTGTATTTTATTTCTGGAACAAAGATTTCTAACAACATTTGGCAAAGGACAATATTTAAAGACAGTGCTAAACAGGAGGATATACCCTCTAGTAAAGAAACTGCGGGTAAAACAATCGACATGTTTGGTTATAAAGCTTCTGTTTGGTCAGTCATCTTTTACTGCTTACTTCATCTGCTTATATACATAACGTTTTTCTTTTATAACTTTCGTCCAAAATTAGTAATAGAAATAATTACAAACAATTTTCTCACAATTGCTTACGTGATTTTTTCGTTATGGTTTATCGAGAATCTCTTGCCTAGAATATTAAAATTTTTGATACTGAAAACATCTTCACTATTCCATAACCTTTCGTTTAAGACGATTAAAATATGAGATGGCAAGATAAGCAGATAAACAACCCGCTGGTCTAAAACCTTCCAATTGCTCAATCCTCAAAGAATCCTTATGTAGATTGAATGTAATGGGCACCCAACCAGAGTATCCTCCAGAATTGAGCACCCGGTTCATGCTACAATAAGGCGAATGGATTCGTTATTCCTGCATTATTTGGGTTTGTGGAGTCCGCTTGCGTACGCAGGCGTATTTTTGGGGATGGCAGCGGAGGGCGACCCGATACTCTTTGCAATCGGATTTCTCACCCACAGAGGATTTTTCAAACTTCCCTACATCGCCGTTGTCGTGTACAGCGGCGTTCTGTTCGGTGACCTCTGCTGGTACCGCCTCGGCACACATCTTGTGGGGCGCGAGGGCCGGATACGGCGATGGGTGGAGCGCATTGCGGCTCCGTTTGACAAATTCATCATCGCCCATCCCCGCCGGGCAATATTCATCAGCAAGTTTATCTACGGCCTGCACCGTCCAACACTGATACGAGCCGCCATGCTGGGCGTTCCTACCAAAGAGTTCATTCGAATTAATATCGTCGCAGCAGCCGCGTGGATTACAGTCGTGGGCGGAATCGCTTACATGGCAAGCTCCTCGCTGTCACTTATAAAACACTATTTCAAATTCGCGGAGGTTGCCCTCGCGGTAAGTCTTCTTATATTCATCCTTGCAGAGCGCGAGGTTTCCAGAATTCTCAAACGGCGTCTTGCTGCAACAAAAAACGGCGAAGTTGGCTCACAACAGCCATTGACCTGACGTCTCGCTATGGGTATATTTGCCCGTATTACTAACCAACCACACTATGCCCACCGTCATTATCTACTCCACCCCCACCTGCCCCTACTGCCAGATGACAAAGATGTTTTTAAAACAGCACAATATCGCCTACACCGAGCATAACGTCGCCGAGGACATGCAGGCCCAAAAAGAGATGATTGAAAAATCAAAGCAGATGGGCGTTCCGGTGATTGATATAAACGGAGAGATTGTTATCGGATTTGACAAAAAACGGATGAAGGAACTGCTTAAGATCGACTGACGGAAAAGATACGCACGAGCAAGTACTCTTCCGAAACAAACCGCCTGCTGCGGCCGATTGCTAAACCCCCCGCCGTGCGATATGCTGGGACATATTGCGATGAAACGCCGTTTTATTTCCCCACAGGAGCTCGTTTTCGGCATCCTCAAGGACTCCGCAGCAAACCTGTGGGGTGTCAAGGACTGCGAGTTTAGCGTTGAGGCAAAAAACGTCCCCGCGTTCGGGGATTATTCTTCAAACATCGCCTTCGCGCTCTCTCCACGCCTCGGCAAAAAACCGCCGGAAATCGCTGAACGCATCAAAACGCACCTTGAAACGGCACATGCCGATACCGTCGCAAAAATTGACGTTGCCGGAGGAGGGTTTGTGAATCTCTTCCTTGCACGAACCGTTTTTGAGCGGTCATGTACACATCTTGCGGCGCTCTCACCGAAAGATTTTCGTACCGCACACCGCCAAAAAATCATCGTCGAGTTTTCGTCCCCAAACGTCGCAAAACCAATGCACGTGGGGAATCTGCGGGCGACGATTCTGGGAGATTTTCTTGCGCGCCTGCACGAGTTTTTGGGATACCGCGTCATCCGCTGGAATCATCTGGGAGACTGGGGGACGCAGTTTGGAAAGCTCATCGTCGCATACCGCCGATGGGGCGAAAAAAAGCGCATCGATTCCTCCCCCATCGAGGAGATGCTCGCGCTGTACGTGCGGTTCCATCGAGAAGTAAAAGATGACCCCGGACTCGAAGCGGAAGCGCGCGCCGAGTTTCAAAAACTCGAAGCGAAAGACAAGGAAAACACACAGCTGCTTGAGTGGTTTTTGGACGAATCGCTCAAGGATTTCAACAAACTCTATCGGCTTCTGGGCGTGCGTTTTGACGTAGTGAAGGGTGAGAGTACGTACGCATCCGACAGCACTCGCGTTATCAAAGAGCTGACTGACGCGGGTATGGTGCAAAAAAGCGAAGGAGCGCTGATCGTGCCGCTCGAACAAGAGGGTCTGCCTCCGGCGCTGATACAAAAATCGGACGGCTCAACGCTCTATATGACCCGCGAGATTGCAAGCTATCAGCATCGTCTCAAAAAATTCAGACCCGATGTGATGCTGTACGTGGTGGGAGACGAACAGGCGCTCCATTTCAGACAGCTTGCGGCGGTAATCAAAAAAATCTACGCTGGCCGCGACGTTCCTGCACCCGAGCATACAATGTTCGGACTGGTGCTGGGTCCCGACAAGAAAAAATTCGCCACCCGTGAGGGAAATATGGTATCGGCCCAGGAAGTGGTTGGTGAAATCCTGGTACGGGCGCACCAGGTTGTTGCGGAAAAGCAGCCGCAGCTTTCCGAAGCCGAGCGCAACGCCATCGCCAACGAAACGGGAGTGGGAGCGCTCAAATACAATCTGCTCAAAGACAGCCGCTTCTCGGCGGTCGTGTTTGACCCGGATACGGCGCTTGCGCTCTCGGGAAACAGCGGACCGTATCTTCAGTATACGTTTGCGCGATTCTCGAAAATCCTCACCAAAGCCGGCAAGGTAGGAAAAGCAAACGTCTCAACGTTGGAAGCGAGTGACATCGAACTTGTCAAAAAACTGACTGCGTTCCCCGACGCGCTGGAGGCGTCACGTGCCGACCGGTCACCCCATCACCTTGCAACGTATCTTTTCGAACTGGCGACGCTCGCAAACGGATTCTACGAATCAACGCCGATTCTTAAAGACGCTGACGCGCCGCGTCGCAACGCACGCCTGGAGTTGATTCGCGCGCTCTGCGCCACCATGTCAATGGGGCTTGAAATTCTCGGCATCAAGGCGCTTTCTGCGCTCTAGAAGCCGTGATACACTAGACGCACCCTCACTTTATGGAAAAGAAAAAAGTTGATTTCGGCACGCCGGAATCATCGGAACCACAACCGCCGTCCACAATCTCCTGGAACATCAAGGTAACGGAAGAGCGAGAGCGCCCCACGTCCTTTTATGCAGTCGTGCTGGGGCTGATGGTGCTGCTGCTTGCCGTTGCCGTGTGGCAGAAAAATTTCCTGTTCGGCGTGTTTGTCATCATCGCCGCCGGCACCGTGCTGTTCCTTTCGCAGCAGAGACCCGAGAGTTACTCGTTTGAGCTCGCGTCTGACCGTTTTATCATCGGCGACAAAGAAGCGGAATATGAATACGAAAGGTTCTCCCACTTTGACGTCCACGAATACGCTCCCGATGACCTTGAGCTTTTTCTGGTGTTCAAGGAACGCCTCCGGCCGATGATGCACATCCGCATCTGGCGCGGCGACCGCGAAAGAATCGAGACATTCCTGAAAACAAAGCTTCCTCAGAAAAAAACGGAGCCGTCTCTTTTGGACCTGCTGTCGAAAATCATAGGGATTTGAATCTTCTCTCTACTTCTGCTATTTTGTCTTTGTTTTCCCGGCTGCGCCCGTTGTTCAGCCGCGACTAAATAATAATATCCGAGCTTCGGAGGGTAAGGGACTGCGTTGTGTAAATCGCTTGTCCGCCGAAGCTCTGGTGTTACACCAGAGCGCAGGTGGGCGCCCGTCGTTCAACGGACAGGACACAAGATTGCGGATCTTGTAATAGGGGTTCGATTCCTCTCGGGCGCACACGAACGAAGTGAGTGGGTGCACGAAGCGCGTGAACTGCTTCACGCGCGCGAGGAATCGAACGCCGGAACATATGCGAGTCAGCAGGCGAGCATGTGAGGCGGTGGCTAGACCAATAATACGCGACGGCGTATTATTGAGTCGAAGCAGATTCCTCTCGGGCGCACCAGTACTCTTCCGCGCTCATGGTTCAACGGACAGAACGCAAGCCTCCGGAGCTTGAGATGGGAGTTCAATTCTTCCTGGGCGCACTACTTCGCTGAAGCTTCGTAGTACACAGCACTACTTCGCTACCTCCTTCGTGCGAGACCTCGGAGGTCAAGGAAGGCTTCGTAGTGCACGGCATACGAGTTTCAGCGGAAAGTAAATAATAGAGCTGCTTTCATGCCCTTGACAACCGGGGACCATTTGGTATAATGCCTCCAGATCCTGTCCAAGAACGGACGGGGAAAGGAGAGAAAGATGAGAAAGTGCCTCATCGTGTTGGCCATCCTCTTCGCCGTGACCGCGCTGGTCGCCATCACTGACCTGCCGCCGCCCGCCGCCGAGGTGAGCCAGAATTACTGCCTGTACAAGGACTTCGGCATGTTGCACGGCCCGCCGGGGGCCGGGATCGCAGTGAACATTACCTTCGCGATCAACCCCGACACCACGCCGACCGAGCTGCCCGCCATCGCGGCGGCGGCCAACGGGTCAAGCTTCTACAGCAACTGCATGCCCGTCTTCTACTGGTACGAGGGAGACCGTCCGGCTACCAGCCGCATCGCCAAGCTGCCGACGAGCAACTTCGCGCTTAACACCGCTTACGAATGCGACAGCGCCGCGACGATGCCCGAGGTCGTAGACCTCCGGCGTCAGGACCCCGTTCTCCTCTGAACCCGCGCCACCCGCGCCCCGAGTACCTCTCGGGGCGCATTCCTTTTTGTATGCCCGCTTTCACTTTGACCCCGTTATATTGCCTCGCTGTTTCCACCAGAAAAGCAAAACTCTGTTTTGTTTGGCAAGACAATAAAACGGGGTTGACCTACCCCTGCTTGATGCTATCATTACCTACATACCAGTAACGTCTTTTCATGCGCATATTCAAAATACTCACGCTGGCAGTCGCAGTGTTCGCGGTTGCCGCCGGAACGGTGCCGCTGCTTGCTCAAGCGCAGCGCGGTGACAGCAACGAGCCGGGAAGAAAAATTGTCGTCTTTGCCAACGATCTTTCCGACGAAGCGAAAGATGTGATTATTAGAGACGTCGGCGCGGCTAAGATCAAACATCTGCAGCGCGCGCGGGCATCGGTCATGATGCTTGACCGCGCGGGACTGGAGAAATTGCGCCGCAACCCGAACGTGCTGCGCATTGATGACGATGTTATCGTCACCGCGCTTGAAACCGGCGAGAGAATTGAGAGAACTGCGCGAGGCGGGACAGGAACACTCGCGCAACCCATAGAGGTGCTTCCGTGGGGTATTGAGCGTGTAAACGCCAATGATGTGTGGGGAACGACCACTACAGATCCCGTCAAGGTGGCAATTCTTGATACCGGCATTGACCTTTCACATCCCGACCTGAAAGCAAACATCAAAGGGCAGTACAACGCCATCAGTCCCTGGCAGTCGGTCAAGGACGGCAATGGGCACGGTACGCATGTCGCGGGAATTATCGCGGCGATTGACAACACCGTCGGCGTCATCGGCGTTGCGCCAAAAGCGGATCTCTACGCAGTCAAAGTGCTCAACAACAACGGCTCCGGATACCTTTCCGACATCATCGAGGGACTTGATTGGGCAATCGCCAAAGGCATCAAGGTTGTCAACATGAGCTTGGGAACGGTTTCCGATATTCAGTCCTTTCATGACGCAATCGTGCGCGCCTACAATGCCGGCATCGTGCTGGTCGCCGCCGCAGGAAACGCCTATGGAGGCGCGGTGAATTATCCCGCCGCATACTCCGAAGTTATCGCGGTATCAGCAACCGATTCAAATAACAACCTTGCGTCATTTTCCTCAGTGGGACCGCAGGTTGATATAGCGGCTCCCGGCGCAAGCATTTACTCCACTTACAAAAACTCCTCTTATGCAACGATGAGCGGAACATCAATGGCATCCCCGCATACGGCCGGCGTTGCGGCGCTTCTGCTCTCGGTGCCGAGCAAGTGCGACGCGGACGCCAGCGGCTCATGCTCGCCCGCCGAAGTGCAGGCACGCCTTGAGACAACCGCGCACGACCTGGACGCTTCGGGAAAAGATTTCCAGTACGGCTCGGGTCTTGTGGACGCATACGCGGCACTGCAATAACAAAGATGACCAATCGGTTATAAAACAAAACACCCCTATTGAGGTGTTTTGTTTTGGTTAAAAAGGAAAACCGGCCGCAAGGCGGCCGGCAAGCGGAGCGCGCTGCCACAAGCACTGCTCCTGCTCACATGTGAAACTTTCCGACAGGGGGAATATCTTGCGTCTCGCACGCGATCATCTCAACAACCGCTACCCCGAGCTCGGCGCGCGAGGTGATACACCATCCGCGCCGCATGGCGACCAGTGCTACGTCCCAGAGGTCATACGTGTCTTTTGCCGAGACCTGAAAGATGGCTTCGGCAGTCGTACGCTCCCGCGACGCCCTGCAGAACTCACGATTGAGGTATGCCAGCTGCTCGGAGGGAGCATCACGGTTAAGCGCCAGTTGAGAATACGCTTCCTTGCGGCGATCATCGGCATCTGCCATCACGCAGAAGAGGCGGCGGAGATGCTCGTCAGCTGCCGCAATCACCGTTTCCCTCACAGAAACTCCCACATCGAGGAGGCGGTGTTCTTTCGCCTCCGCAGCGCCTAGGCGCTTCTTGAAGTTCTCGAGCCATGGTGAGGAAACTGTCTCTCTGGGATACTCATTCTCCCAGAGAAGGCGCTCTGTCTCGTTGTCGCTGCGCCCTACAACCGACCAGTTGGCCGCGAATGTGATACCGCCGACATCCCAGCACTCCAGCGCGTGTCTTGCTGACATCCACATAATAAGCATGACGACTTCCGCCTGCATCGCAAGCGCCCGCACTCTCTTGTGCAACGCAACTTGCTGCCGCTCGTCCATCGAAAACAGGTATGAAGCGTCCATAAACCCCCAAACCGTTTCCAGCGTTCCTTCCTCCGCATCTTGGGACGCTTGCAGAAGCACTGCCATGAGCGTATACAGTTTCCTGACATGCTCGGGTGCCGTTCCCAACACCACATCACCGGGTCTCACCGGAGGCAAGCTGTATGCCGAAAGCGGGGCTGTGCGCTCAAGCGCACGCTCAAGCTTTTCCAGCCAAGTCATGTTTTCCTCCCGTCGCTTTGCGCGAACTGTCAAAAACTCTACGCCCCAAACACCCTTGTCGTCAACACGCTCCCCGCGACCGGAGCCCGGTTTGTAGTACAATACATCCATGACGTTTCTTGCCCAGCCGCTGACGCAGGTGAAAGGAGTCGGGCCGTTTCTTGCCGCCAAGTTCGCGAAGCTTGACATCCACACCGTCAAAGACCTTTTGTATCACTTCCCTTTCCGCTACCAGGACTTTTCAAAAATCTCAAAAATCGCTGACGTCGTAGGAGGAGAAACTGTTGTGGTGTTCGGTGTCATAGAGAAACTGGGTGTTCGCAAAACGTGGAAAAGGAAGATGTGGCTGGTGGAAGCAACCGTTGCCGATGAGAGCGGACATATCAGGGCTATCTGGTTCAATCAGAAGTACCTCGCCGGCGTTCTCAAAGAAGGAATGTCGGTCAATCTTGCGGGAAAAGTCGCTGCCGACGAGCGGGGGCGATTCGTGCTCTCAAGCCCCGTTTACGAAATCATTTCGCGACAGCAGCAAGAAACCCGGCACACCGCGCGCATCGTGCCGGTATATCCGGAAACGAAAGGGATTACCTCCAAAGCGATACGGCTGGTACTCAGCAAAGTCATCAAGCAGATAGCGGCGGTTGATGAGTTCATGCCGCCGGACATTCTTGCACAGCATCGATTTCTACACATCGGGGAAGCGTTCGAGCAGATACATTTTCCGGCAAGCTTCGATGATGCAGATCGCGCCCTGAAGCGCTTTGCGTTTCAGGACCTTTTCCTGCTGCAGCTTCTTAAGGCAAATGAGAAGCGGCGTCTTGCGCAGCACCGCGCGCTCGCCGTCGCGTACGACCCCGAGAACATAAAGCAATACTTATCGTATCTCCCGTTCCAGCTCACGCTCTCGCAAAAAAAGGCGTTGTGGGAGATTCTCGAGGACCTCAAAAAACCGCATCCCACCAGCCGGCTTCTGCAGGGCGACGTGGGGTCCGGAAAGACCGTCGTGGCGGCGCTGGCGGCACTTAATGTGGCCCAGCAGAGCTTCCAGACGGTTTTTATGGCTCCCACCGAGGTGCTTGCCGCTCAACACTTTGCAACATTCACAAAATTCTTTGAGGAGTTCTCGGGAGGAGTAGCGCTGCTCACATCGTCAAAAAGCAGTGCCTTTTGGGGGCGAGGGCTTGACACATCTTGCTCAAAGAAAGACGTTCTCGAGCAGATTCGCTCCGGAGCGCTTCGCGTCATCATCGGAACCCACGCCGTGATTCAGAAACACGTGCAGTTTGACAATGTCGTGTTCGTCGTCGTTGACGAACAGCATCGCTTCGGCGTCAGTCAACGGGCACAACTTGCGAGCATACGCAGCCATGACCTTGTACCGCACTTTCTTTCCATGAGCGCCACTCCCATTCCGCGAACGTTGGCACTGACCGTGTTCGGAGATCTCGATTTGTCCGTCATTAGCGAGCTTCCACACGACCGTAAACCGATTGTTACCAAAATCGTCCCGCCCGCATCACGCCCTGCCGCCTACGACTTCATACGAAAGCAGGTGCACCAGGGACGGCAGTGCTACGTCATCTGCCCGCGCATTGACCCCACCGACACCGAAGGGGCGCCGCTCTCACCCCGCCAGTGGGCAACGCTCGAAGTCAAATCAGTAAAGGAAGAGTACGAAAAACTTTCACAAAAGATATTTGGCGACTTGCGCGTCTCGATGCTGCACGGCCGCATGGCGTCAAAGGAAAAGCACGAGGTTATGAGCGCGTTCACGTCGGGCTCAATTGACGTCTTGGTTTCCACATCGGTGGTCGAGGTCGGCATAGACGTGCCAAACGCCTCGATTATAATGATCGAAGGGTCGGAACGTTTCGGTCTGGCGCAGCTGTACCAGTTTCGCGGTCGTGTGGGACGCAGCGAATACCAGTCATACTGCTTCCTGCTCACCGAATCGCGCTCCGGCACCACGCGCACACGTCTGAGGGCCATTCTGAGTGCAAAAAGCGGATTTGAGCTTGCCGAGGTTGATTTGAAACTGCGCGGTCCCGGACAATTCCTGGGGAGTGAACAAACCGGAATGCCAGACCTTGCAATGAAGTCACTCGCCAATCCAGACCTCGTTGTCAACGCGCGTGAAGAAGCGCTCAAACTCCTCTCGCGTGACCCCGCCCTGCACCAGTACCCTTACCTTGCCGCATATCTGAAATTGTTCGGACGGCAGGTGCATATTGAATGAAATCAAAAGCCCCGCTCAGCGGGGCTTTTGACCTCTCTTACAACACCCCCGCTTCTTATATTAATACACTACGCCTCTATCTCCCCCGGACCAGAGGTTTCTCTCAGAAAGGATTCCGCTGCTCTGTCCGCTTCAAGGAGATTTTTTATCTGCTTTTTCATCACCTCTATCCCTTCTTTTGTTTCTCTCAATTCTTCCGCCGCTTTAGTTCCCAACTCGCGAAGCTTCTCCAGTGAAGTATTCGGTCCGAGTTCTCGCGCCTCATCTACAATTGCTCGCATCAAATTCATTAAAAACGCGTGCCGTTTATTGACGAGTTCCCACTGCTGTCGTATCTCGTCTGCGCGTTCCTTATAGAAAGACCACCCGCTATCTTGTTCGGGTTTCGGCGTTTTAAGAGGACCACCGGAGGGGTCTTTCCACTGTTGATACTGCGCATCAACGAAATCCCCCTCCCGCCGAGTCACCATACTCCTAATCCACCTTCACTCTTACTTTCTTACTCTTGGTGCGCTGGATCTTAGGAAGGATGATTTTGAGCACGCCGTTTTTCAGCGACGCTTGCGCTCTGTCCGCATCAATCTCCTGCGGCAGAATCACCGAGCGCGAGAAGTTCCCCCAGAAACATTCCTGATACAGGTAGTCCTCTTTTTTGACCACCTCTTTGCGTTTGCGCGAACCCTTGATGGAGACCGACTCGGGCGTGATGGCAACGTCAATGTTGTCGGGATCAACGCCCGCGATTGCCGATTCGATGTAGATGTTGTTGTCGTCCTGGAAGACGTCAATCGTCAGATGCCCTTCCGCATCCTCAAACGCCAGCTCGTCTTCGTCCTCTTTTTCCGCCAACGCGGTTGCGCCCTCATTGTTTTTTCTCAAGGGTCGCGCGTTTGCTTTGGTGAGCTGGGGTTCAATGTCGTCTTCCCCGTACTTGACCCCCGCCAGTTGTTCAAAAAAGTCGTTGGTATCGCTCATGACATCAAGTATATATCGCCGAACTGAATAATTCAAACCCTCTACTCCTGCGGCAGGCCCGGGGTTGTTTCCTGCATTTTCTTAAGTTCCTCAAAATCATAGAGGACGAAGAACCCCAGAAAAACAAGAAAAATCGTGGGGTATACCAGCGCGTCGTCAAACCGGAAAACCAGATAGTTGAAGAATGTGTGAAACAGCGACGCCAGCACGAGTCCCACGGCGATGAGTTTGGTCTCCATGTGATACTTGATGCCCCGCGCCCAGTGATGTCCCACAATCGCCGAGGAAAGCGCATGAAGAAGCGTTGCGCCGATAAACCGCAGTACGATGACGCTGAACACGTCCTGACCGGCGCTGGAGAATACCAAAAAGAGGTTTTCTGCGGCGGCAAACCCCAAGGCTCCCGTAACCATGTAAATCATCGCGTCAATCGGCTCGTCAAAGTAGGGGCTGGTGCGCACCAGAAGATATACGAACAGAAACTTGATGACTTCCTCTACAACCGAAAACCCGATGAAGACGCTGAGGTTGTCCTCGATAAAGCGCGGTAGAGTGATGATCAGTTCTTTGAGCATCGGCTGCAGGGCAACTTCCAATATCAGCGCCGCCAGCGACGACACGCCTCCCAGAAGATACGCTTTGACAATCATCTTGCGCGGCTCGGGGTGAACATCCTCTCTCAAAAAGAACGCCAGCCAGATGAGGCTCGGCGCAAACCCCAGTGCCAGTGCGACAATAACGCTCATAGGGTCAAGTATATCGTAGGTTAGGGGTCGCGGGTAGTTACCACTTCTCGGTCATCAGAAACTTTTGGGGTTTATGCGGCAGATGTTGGTAAATCGCCTCGGTGACAAACGGTGTGAAGGGATGAAGCAGTTTGAGTATCCGGAAAAGAGAATACGAGAGTGTTTGTTTCGTTTCGGTATCGTCTTTGTTTTTTGAATATTCGATATACTTGTCGGCAAACTCGCGCCAGACGAATTCGTAAATGTCGTGCAAGGCCTGCCCGAATTCGTAGGATTCGATTTGTTTCTGGGCAGCGGCTGCCGTTTCTTCGAGCAGTGCCAGAATTTTCTTGCCCTCGGCGTCCGAGACAGCCGGCGGTTCAAGGGAAAAATCGCCGCCTGATTTCGAGAGAATAAATCGCGCGATGTTCCAGAGCTTGTTGGCAAATTTCTGTCCCGCTACCACGTGCTCATCGGCCCACTTGATGTCCTGCCCGCCCATCGCCTGCCAGATAAGCCCGAACCGGGTCGCGTCGGCGCCGTATTTTTCCACCAATGTCATGGGGTCAACGCCGGTTCCAAGCGATTTGGACATCCGGCGACCATCTTTCGCCAAAACAGTTGCATGAATAATAACGTCCGAAAACGGCATGTCTCCCGTCAGCTCAATACCCGAGAAAATCATCCGCGCCACCCAGAGGTTGATGATGCCTCGGTCAGTCGAAAGCACGGTGGTAGGATAGAACTCCTTCACGTCTTTTGTTTTCTGAGGCCATCCTAAAGTGGCGAAAGGCCAAAGCGCCGAGGAAAACCATGTATCAAGAACATCCTCGCTCCCCTCAATGGGGATTTTGTGTCCCCACCAAATCTGACGCGAGATGCACCAGTCCTTCACCTTCGAAAGCCAGTCCAGATACACCTTCTCCCAGCGCGCGGGATAAAATTTCACTTTCCCCTTCTTGACAGCGCTTATAGCATGCTCTGCCAGCTTGTCCATCTTCAAAAACCACTGCTTCGAGATCAGCGGTTCAATCACCGTATCGCAGCGGTAGCAGTGAGCGACGCTGTGGGCATAATCCTCTTCTTTTTCCAAAAATCCCAATGCCTTCAGCTTCTCAACGACTCTGGCGCGGCACTGGGCGATGGAAAGTTCCGCAAAGTCGTCTCCCGCCAGAGCGGTCATCTTCCCCTTTTCGTTTATCACCTGAAACGACTCCAGGTTGTGCCGCTGGGCAATCTCTGCGTCGGTAAAGTCGTGCGCGGGGGTGACTTTAACCGCTCCCGTCCCGAAGTCCATTTCCACCGCTTCGTCGCCGACAACCGGAATCTCACGGTTCAGGATCGGTAAAATAGCAATTTTACCAACCAAATCTTTATACCTCTTGTCTTTAGGATTGACCGCCACCGCGGCGTCTCCAAGCATCGACTCGGGCCGGGTCGTTGCGACCACAATAAACGCAGATTCACGCCGATTACTACGCTGATCATCGCTGATACCTAATCCGCGTTTATCTGCGTCTCGATCTGCACCAATCCGCGTCATGAGCGGATAGCGAATGTGGTAGAGTTTCCCCTTCTCCTCCCGATACTCAAGCTCCAAGTCAGACAAACTGGTGGCGCAGCGGATGCACCAGTTGACGATCCGGTCTCCCCGGTAAATCCATCCCTTCGTGTGGTAATGCAAAAACGCTTGCCCAACCGCTTTCGTGTAGCCCTCATCCATCGTGAAGCGAGTCCGCGACCAGTCGCAGGAAGCCCCGAGTTTTTTAAGCTGGTCCAAGATGATGCCGCCGTATTTTTCTTTCCACTCCCACACTTTTTCCAAAAACTTTTCCCGCCCCAGTTGATGGCGTGTTACGCCTTGTTTTTTCAACTCTTTCTCAACCACGTTCTGAGTGGCGATGCCGGCATGGTCAGTCCCCGGAACCCAAAGAGTGCGAAAACCCCTCATTCTCTTATAGCGGATGAGGATGTCCTGAATAACGGCGTTGAGCGCGTGACCCAAATGGAGTGTGCCGGTAACGTTGGGAGGAGGAAGCGAAATGACAAACGGCTCCGTGCGCTTTCCGGGAAGATTGTCGGGATTGAAAAAACCGGACTCCTCCCAGTAAGCATAGATCTGAGGCTCAGTCGCGTGAGGGTTGTAGGGTTTCAGAAAATCATCGTGCATACCAGGTAGTGAAACTGCGATTATTACTTTATAGATTCAACAAAGAGCCGTGGCTAATTTTATGTTTTAGCGGTAAGAACTTTTATCCGGCGCCGACAATAGAAAGGGTGTTTGAATCCAGTCGCAGTTCTACTGCCTGGCATATTGCTCATTGTAGCGTCCCGCACCGCCAAAATCAAAAAACGCTCATGAATACTCAATAAAAAACGGCCGACTTTCACCGGCCGTTTCCATCTTCCCCTTCACGCCATTCGTTCTCAGGGCATCACCTCAATCACCACGCGCGTGCGCGTGGGATCAACCGCTTTCTCCCGTTCCTCCGGCGTGGGCTGAGGCATCTGCGACGCAAGCAGGCGAATCAGCGCCTGACGCATGGGCTCGTCAAACTCAGGACTCACAGCAAACCCCATATTGACGCGCAGCTGCGACAGTGCATCGGCAGTCGCCTGGTCAAAGTACCCGGTGGGTTGCCTGGTGGTGAGTCCGAATTCCAAAAGCACGCCCTGCAGCGATTTTACATCCTCTCCCTGATCGTCCGCGCGAAGCGTGCGAGGAAATATTGCCGCGTAGTCAACGCTCGTCTGTTTGAGCACCAAATCTTTAAAAAAGAGAATACGAAAGTCGTGTGAACCAAAACTCGCTACGTTGCCCAATTCCGTTTTCGATGCCGCAATCAACGCATCCTTCTCGTTGAACAGCAGCGCATACACCTCAGGTGTTCCGAGCACGCGCTCGGAGTGATTGACTAGCCGACCGGAAACGTACATCACGTCCTCTTTTTTCGTCTGAACGCTCTGGGTTTCCATCTCCGGCTTCACAAATTCTTTCACCGGAGTCCATGTTGGATTGAGCAGGCGCATATCCGCCGACACGGCACCGCGTCCTTCGGAGACCAGCGGATACACCACGTACTTGAGCTCGCCGGCGTATGCAAATGTTGTGCCGGTAAGCGTCGCCAGCACTTCTCCGAGCTCATTTTTGAGCGTGAGGCGGTACTCGAGATGCGACGCCGCCCAGTCCGAGTTGGGATTATACAGCTCCGCCGCCACGCCAACGCCGTCGGCGGCGCGAAACACCTTCGCCCACCGCACTTCAACGTCGCGCACCGAGCGGATGCTGCAGCTCACACAAGGGCCGCCGCAGTCAACGTCTTCTTCTCCCTGATTTTTCTTACTGTCAAAACAGGACGGCGGGGAGGAAATCAACGCGCTCCACAATCCCAAGAGCACGAGGGCGATAATTCCGAGGAACACAATCCCGTAGACGATTTGTTTGGCGATGCGCACGATAAATAACTAAATTCCAAAAAGAGAGAGCGGCGTTCTTATTGACCATTGTATCACAGCATCAGAAACGAAAAAACGAGGCGTGGAGCCTCGTTTGGTTTCCTCCACCGATATCCCGGCGAACCCTACTTTCCCCATAAAGAGTATCATCGGGGTTCAACGCTTTCACTTCTCTGTTCGGAATGGGAAGAGGTGGGTCACGTTGAACTAAATCACCAGGAAATCGCTGGAGAAAACCGCGTCGGTTTTCCCAACGCATTCCCGAAAGGTAACGTCAGTGTTCCGACCCGCAACCCACATGATCGCTGCGGGTCAGAAAGAATACGGAATCGAGATGGATTATTAGTACTCCTTGGCTAAAGTCCTTGCGGACCGTACACCTGGAGCCTATCAAGGTCGTAGTCTTCGACCATCCTATGACACCTAATCTTGGGGTGGGCTTCGTGCTTAGATGCTTTCAGCGCTTATCCCATCCGAACATAGCTACCCGGCGCTTCAGCTGGTGCCAAAGCCGGTAGACCAGAGGTTCGTCCACGGAGGTCCTCTCGTACTGTCCGCAGCTCCCCTCAAGTGTCAACGCCTGCAGTAGATAGAGACCAACCTGTCTCACGACGGTCTGAACCCAGCTCGCGTACCATTTTAATTGGCGAACAGCCAAACGCTTGGGACCTTCTCCAGCCCCGCGCTATGGTGAGCCGACATCGAGGTGCCGAGCGATGCCGTCGATATGGACTCTCGGGCATCACCAGCCTGTTATCCCCGGGGTAGCTTTTATCCGATGTCTCCGGCCTTCCTATAAAGCGTCACACGTAAGTAAACTCACACGTGACATTGCCGTCGGGTCACTAAGCTCCGCTTTCGCGCCTGCGCGGCTTGTCAGCCTTGCAGTTAAGCCAGCTTATGCCTTTACACGTCCAGCCCGATTTCCATCCGGGCTAAGCTGACCTTTAGACTCCTCCGTTACTCTTTAGGAGGAGAACGCCCCATCCAAACTGCCCGCCAGGCACTGTCCCCTGCCGTTTTTGCCGGCACGGTTAGAGCTTAAAAACTGAAAGACGGGTGTTTCATTGGCGGATCCGTCCCGACCGAAATCGGGACTTCAAATCCTCCCCGCTACGCTACGCATCCAGTTCCTAAGACCAATACCAAGCTACAGTAAAGCTCCCGGGGTCTTTTCGTCCCACTGCAGGTATCCCGCGTCTTCACGGGAGTCGCATTTTCACCGAGCTCATCCTCGAGACAGTTCTCCAGTCGTTACGCCATTCGTGCGCTCCGGAACTTACCCGGAAAGGAATTGCGCTACCTTAGAACGGTTATAGTTACCGCTGACATTGACGAGGGCTTCGGACACTCAGCTCCGCCTTGCGGCGGAACCGGCATCGTTAACCTTCTCGCATCGGTCAGGCGTCACCCCCTATACATCCTCTTACGAGTTCGCAGGGAGCTGTGTTTTTGCTAAACAGTCGCCAGAGAAACTTTCGCTGCGCCCCGACGCTCTTACGAGGTCGGGGAGGCCTTATCCCGAAGTTACGGCCGCTTTTTTGCCGAGTTCCTTGAGGATGACTCACTCGTTCCCCTGAGGCTCCTCGCCTCACCCACCTGTGTCGGTTTACGGTACGGTGTCCGTACGGTTATCCTTAGAAGTTTTTCTCGGAGATTTGCTCAGCGGACTTCCCTTCGACATGCTCGGGGTAACCTCTGCGCTCGGATGCACCCCATTGAAGGGGCTCTCTGACGGATTTCCCATTCAGAAATCCTCACGCCAAGGATGCCAAACCATTAAGACACTCCGCTTACAAAACCTCGTCCCTCCATCGGACCGCACGGACGGGTCGGAATATTAACCGACTGCCCATCAGCTGCGGCTTTCGCCATCGCCTTAGGACCGCCTCACCCTTCGCTGATTTCCATTGCGAAGGAACCCTTGGGTTTTCGGGGGTCCGGGTTCTCACCGGACTTGTGGTTACTCATACCAACATTCTCTCTTCCAAGCGCTCCATCTCGCCTCACGGCTGGGACTTCATCGCAGCTTGGAATGCTCTCCTACCACTTGTGGACTTCATTGAGGAGACGAGTCGTCTCGTCTCAGGAGTTCTGCTCTTCCCACCAGTGCACTTTGGCAGTGCATTCTGGATACGGATCCGGCTTTAGCGAGCCGTAAACCCAGTTGTGCACGGGGCAGTGATTACTTACATAATCGACCCCGGTACCCGAGTCGGGATTTTGACAATCACACGACCGCGGGCAAATACACACGTTTTCTCCTTTGTTTGTCATCCAACACCTCCTCAATGAAGTCCACAAATCCGCGTCTTCGGTAGTATGCTTAGCCCCGGTAAATTTTCGGCGCAACCGGCCATCTGGTAGTGAGTTGTTACACACTCTTTAAAGGATGGCTACCTCTAAGCCAACCTTCTACCTGTCTCTGGCCAATCACCACCTTTCACACTGAGCATACATTGAGGGACCTTAGACGGCGGTCTGGGCTGTTCCCCTCGCGAACATGGAGCTTAGCCCCCACGTTCTGACTGCCCAGGGGATCCACGCGAGTATTCGGAGTTTGACTGAAAAGGCGGGGTTTCCCCCTTTACTTCTCAACCAGTGGCTCTACCCCCCGCGCGTTTTCTCTGGACGCTAGCCCGAAAGCTATTTCGGAGAGAACCAGCTATTACCAGGTTCGATTAGCTTTTCACTCCTTACCTCAGATCATCCGAAGATTTTGCACAATCAACCGGTTCGGGCTTCCCCCCGACTTTCGTCGGAGTTCACCCTGTCCAAGGCAAGCTCACCTGGCTTCGGGTCTTATCCCACCCCTCTTTTTCCCCGACAAACGTCGTGGAAAAACGCGCTGTTCACACTCGGTTTCCCTTCGCCTCCGTCCCGTAAGACTTAGACAAAGGAGTGAGATAAACTCGTTGGCTCATTCTTCAATAGGCACGACGTCACCCTAAAACCCTTGCGGGTTCGGGCTCCGTCTCCTTGTAAGTGTATGGTTTCAGGTTCTATTTCAACGGCCTCGCCGGCCTGCTTTTCACCTTTCCCTCACGGTACTCGTTCACTATCGATCACGAAACGTATTTAGCCTTTCCCGATAGTACGGGATGGTTCTCCCGACGTCTTCATTTGTCGGGATACTCAAGGTCACATACCAAGAGATTGCCGCCTTTCACCTACGGGGCTTTCACCCTCTCTGGCTCCGCTTCCCAGCGGATTCGGTTAGGCAACAACTTTGTAACTCTTGCTTCCCGCCGATCCCCCGCTTTTGTTTTAGAAAAGCAGGGGATAAGCAAGAAGACGTATACGCCTTACGACCCCCGACCGATGCAAAGCATCGGTGGGTTTGGGCTTTTCCCTTTTCGCTCGCCGCTACTGGGGGAATACACATTCGTTCTTTATTCCTCTGGGTACTGAGATGTTTCACTTCCCCAGGTTCGCCTCCCGGTTTTTGAGCCGGGATCATTGAGGTTTACTCAATGGGGTTTCCCCATTCGGAGATCTCCGGATCACAGGTTGCTACACACCTCCCCGAAGCTTATCGCAGTTACGCCACGTCCTTCATCGCCGTTTCGTGTCAAGGCATCCTCCATACACCCTTATACGACTCCGTATTCTACCTGACGTTACCTTTCGGACACACGTTGGTCCAAAAGCAACGTATTAAGACTCTCTATTCACTTTTCAAACTTCGGTCGGTTCGGCATCACCAGCGGTACTCCCTCACTCGCTTACGCTCGCTCGGGATTCTGTCTCTGCTTCCTGTAATTCCTTCGCCATTACACGACTCGGAATTGCAGAGCCAGAGACGAAAAATCCGCCTTGCGGCGGATGAACACACGCACAAAACATGCGCAGCGCGCTCACCCGCTATAAATCGTTACTGCGTATCTCATCGTGCTCATAGTATAAGGAAGGCGTGCCGTTGCTGTCAAGTGGATAAGTAGCGACACGCTAGAAACCGGTGCCGGCTTCCTGACGCTGTTTGAGAACGAAGCGGAAGGCAAAGTTCTCGATAACATCCGATCCTTGCGACGCCTTCAGTGCGCGATCAAATTCACGCCCTGCGCGTTCATACAGAGCGGGCGGGATAGATTCAGGTTCAATGTAGGGGCCAATAACTTCATACGCGAAGCGCTTGACAACGTCTGTGTTGGGCGCGGCGTCACGCACCAGCACGATGGCCGCATCGTCCCAGTACACAAGCTTGAACTGTTTTTGTGTCGCCAGTGCTCGCGCAAAATCAAGCACAAGATTTTTTCCGCTTCCCACCGCCGCTGCGCGATAGTGCAGGATAACCGTATTGAAACCATACACGGAATCAACAAGAGTTTCCCATCCCGCAGCACGACTCAGTATCCTGAAGTAGTCGTCGTTGATGGTTCCCTCGTACAATTCACTCCGCCCGTCGATAAAAACTTTCTCGCCCGGCCACAGGCGCCACATCAGATACCCGCCGGATTCAAGAAGATTAAAGAGAGGTCCCTGCACCCGCTCGCTCTCGATGAAATCAACGGCTCCGATGGGAAGCGTTACACGGTTCCACACCGGCATTTTGCGCACATGCAAGAGACCGGCGAGAGTCGACAACATGACCAGCGCCACCATCAGAATCCAGAGTATCCGGAGTGTGCGCGGCCACCGCGGGCGGCTCTGGGCGTATGAGGAAAGCTCACCGGCCGCGATCGGAACCGCCAGGAGCGGAAAAAATGCAATGTGACGCACCGATATCAGCGGGAGTATAAACGCAGCGCCAACCAATCCCGCTGAAACGACATCCAAGCGTCGCAGAGGTCGCGCGCGTCTGGCGACCAACCACAACCCCGCCGCCGTAACAATGACCGAAACCCAAAGGAAGGCGCGATACTTAAGCTGCGTGCCGGCAAACTCCACCAGCGACATCCATTCCTGAATACCCGCTTCTTTGGTCGCTTTTGCGATAATGGAAGAGTAGGTCAGGACCGCAACGCCGTTGGGATTGACTAGCACCGCAAGCGACGACAGCGCGGCGACAACAAGAGGAAGAACGGGAAATTTCTTTCGCTCCCAGTACCACCGCCACACCGCCCAGACACCGTAGAGCCATACAATCGCGCACCCGAGCGTAACACCCGCATGCATGTTTGCCCACAACAGAAAGAGGGGTACAAGAACCCAGAGAAACACGTTTTTGCCCGATAGCCGCCATCGCTCCAACATGTACACCAGCAGCGCGACGAACAGATACGAAAACACCTGCGGCCGCACCTCCCAGAGCCGCATGGTGAAGTATATGAAAGGAACAAGAAATGTCGCCGCAAGCGGAACAAAATGCCTGCGCACCGATACCGTTGCCAGCACCAGCGCGTATGTCGCTGCGCCCAGCGTTGCAACCGCCAGCACAAGTCCCCACGGCCCGAAAATTTCAAAGAGGAGAAAGAAAACGACGTCGGAGAGCCAATAATGCGCAATGAGCCGCTCGCCCGACGCCGTGTATGAAAACACATCATAGAGCGGAACTTCTTTATGCTCGACAATGTACCGGCCGGTCGCAAGATGAAACCCCGTATCGTAGTCGCCCAGCGAGTTGGTCGCCAAAAGAAACACGGATGCCAAAAAAAACGCTCCGATGACCCAACATGTCACTTTCTCGGTTGTGTTCATTCTGCGGGGCCGGCAGCGGTTACTTTTTTGAACACGTACCAGAAGACCCCGGTCAATACGAGCGAAACCGCAACGGCAAGCGCAACGACGTTGCTCCCGCCGCCCGACAGTATCGCTCCTTCTCCCAGCTGACGTTCGCCTCCCGGGTTTTGTTTGTCCGTAACCGTCGCCGCGTAACCGGAAAACGCACCGCGCTCGCCGGAAGCGAGCGCACTGCCGTCTCTTGTACCCGCGGTGTTCTCTGCCGCAACGGCCCGCAGCGTTTCGCCCGGCGCCGTCCGCGCGAGTATCACGTCGTCCGCCACGGAACCGGTATATGAAACCGAATCGATAATGTTTCCGGCGGCATCTTTCAGCGTCAGCGTGTCACCGGTGTTGTTGAGAGAGATTTTGGTCTGCGCATACTCCAGAGTGTACTCGCCGCCGCTTTCTATAGTATGCGCGCCGATGATATACGCCTTTCCCGAAGCGTCGGACAAAGACCAGCCGGATACGCTGACCGCGCCGGTCGAGTCATTGAACAGGGTGATGCGCTCGCCCTCCGCGTCCTTGCCCGCAGGGTTTGGGATCAGGCGCGATATGAAAACAGCCATGACGCAACGTTAGGGAATCTCGTGATGGTCAGCGCGGTAGAAATGCGAAGCAAACCAGACCGAAAAAAGAATTACCAGCATCGCCACGGCACCGTAAAAGATAACAACGGCGCTTAGATTCTCGTACACCACAACCGCGGCCGCGTCTATGCCTACCGCGTGCAGGAACACGTATAAAATCCCGATGCACACCAAAAACCACGCCAGTAGAAACGCCATTGACGTCAGTACGGCCGGAACGGTTTTGTGCTGCTCTTCCATAGTATTGTGTGACCGCTATTTCTTGTTGCCCGCGCCTTTGTTCGTGTGCTCAAGATGCTTTCGGGCGCGCTCGGTTGCTTTCCGCCCCTGCGGCGTGCGCGTTATAAAGCCCATCCTGATCAGGTAGGGTTCGTACACGTCTTCAATCGTTCCCTTGTCTTCGTCAAGCGCCGCGGCCAGCGTCGAGAGTCCCACGGGTCCGCCGCCAAATTTTTCAACCAACACTTCGAGCAGGCGTCGGTCGTACTCTTCAAGTCCCGCTTCGTCAATTGAAAACATCGCCAGCGCCCGGCGCGCCAGGGATTCGTCAACGGTGTTCTGATTCTCAACACTGCATACGTCCCGCACGCGTTTCAGGAGGCGGTTTGCGGTGCGCGGCGTAAAGCGCGAGGCGGCTGCAATGACCGCCCGTCCTTTTTGGGTGACGTCCACGTCCAAAATCGCCGCCGACCGCTGGATGATTTTCTCAATATCGGTGCGACGGTAGTAATCGAGTTTCAGCACCGCTCCAAACCGCGACCGAAGCGGAGACGACAGAAGATTGACGCGAGTGGTTGCCGCAATCAGCGTAAACGGTTCAAGATCCAGCGTCATGGCCCGGGCCGAAGGGCCCTTGCCGATCACCAGATGCAGCTGGCGCGTTTCCATCGCCGGGTAGAGTATTTCCTCAATCGCGGCGTTGATGCGGTGCGCTTCGTCGATGAACAGCACATCACCCGCTTCAAGCGATGAGAGGATCGCCGCCATGTCACCGATCCGCTCAAGCACGGGACCCGAGGTGATCTTCAGACGAGCCCCCAGCGAGCGGGCGATGATGGTAGCAAGCGTGGTCTTGCCCAACCCCGCTTGTCCGTACAGTAACAAATGGTCAATCGGTTCGTTTCTTTTTTGTGCGGCCCGGATCATCAGCTGCACGTTTTGCTTGACGGTTTCCTGGCCGATGTATTCTTCAAATGACGCGGGGCGCAGTGCGGCTTCTGTAAAAAACTCCTCACGCAAGGCGCCGAGCGAATTCTGCGGCTGCGGCATAGGTTTATCGTATCAAAACAGACGCATAAAAAGAAGCGGCAACGGGCTTATTGAGAGGACTTGACACCAGGGAGGTTATATATACAATGGAAGTCCCCCTTCCCTCTAGCTCTCCCGCCGGGGACTTGACAGAATAATACAGACATGCTATCATTTTCACAGAAAGATCGTCCGATTCTGTGGACAAATTAGGAACCGCTCTACGCCAAGGACACCTTGGTCGCAAGCTGGGGTGCACCTCGGAATGGTTCTAAAGAAAATTCTCTAGAGGATTTTTCCATCCACACATTTGTTCACAGAGTCGGGCGATTTTTTGTTATCTACAAAATACGAATTCTTTACGAATATACGAAAGGTAAGTTGGTCCTGCTAAAGATTCTTCCTTAGCCCCAATTTCGTTGCGCGGTTCTAATATTAGAACCGCGCAACGCTCCCCACTTTGCCGACAGTATCCTCGCTGGCTTTTTCCTCTATTGCCTGCTACTTCCCGCCCCCGGTAGTAGTCCGCCTCCGGCGGACACTACGGGGCTTCACTCCGTTCGCTTTCCGCTCTATACTTACCGTATGGAATATATCGTCCTATTCCTTGCGGGAGTGCTGGTAATGCTTCTGGTGCGCCGCAAAACGCAGCGGGTAGCATACCGCCAGAGCGCCCAGCGCCAGCGTATCGAACAGCGAAAGGTGCTGATTGTCGAGTATCTCAAGCACAGCGGCCGCATCACCAATGACGAGGCGCAAGACCTTCTGGGCATTTCCGACACAACGGCAACGGAGTATCTGGACGAACTTGAAACTGAAGGAAAAGTGCAACAGGTCGGAAAAACGGGACGAGGAGTGCACTACGTAACTCGATAGAGAGGAACCAAAAACCAGCGAGAAATGAAGGCCTAAGAAACGGCCGGGATATCCCGGCCGTTTTTTTGTCAGACTCTCTGCTTTGGTCCTCCAATCAAGAGTATTGGAACCTGCGTAGTCAGTCTATGGAATTAAGGCGACTACCAAATTCCACAAAGCTATTACAAAAAATAAAAACAGAAACATCGAATGAATCTGAACATGTGTTTCTAACTTGCTAAACGCTTCTGCTGCCTTTTCCTGTTTTCCTTTTTCTGTCTCATTTTCTTCATATTTCAGCAACTGCTTGATCTGTAACAATTCATTTGCTAAAGCAAAATTTGTTTGCATGGTTTTGTAACCGAACGTAGAGAAGAATCCCTCGACGCTAAGATATATAAGAACAAGTAACGAGAAAAGGGCGGTTTCAAACGAGCTTGAGGCAAAATTGAAAATGCCCAAGATAACAAGAAGAGAAAATATGTCCTTTGTTACGAGCCAAATATAAGACGGGAGATTCCTCCTGCGAGCTTCTTTCCTTTTTTCTTCGTACCGACGCACGTTCTTAAGTGTGTTTTCAAAGCCGTCGATATATTTACTTTCAGCAGGTGGATCTGAATTAGCGACATTCTTATTCATGTTTTCCTCTCTCATACTATAGTTATGTTATCATCTTAAGATTTCTTGCAAATTTTCTTTGAGCTAGTGCTTTGTGATTTATTTTACGTGGGATCCCCGTCACTTCCACTCAATCTTGCCGGTTGTTTCCTCTACTTCCTCGAACGTGGTGATGCCCGAGAGTACCTTGAGCACGCCGTCCTGCTGCATAGACACGAACGCTGTTTTGGCGACCGCGCGCTCAATTTCCAACTGCCCCACTTCTTTGATGATTAATTCTTGAATCTCAGGAGTGACTATCATCAGTTCATAGATGCCGATGCGCCCGCGAAAGCCGGCGTCGTTGCATACCTCACAGCCCTGCGGTTTGAAAATGGTGATGGCGTCCAGGTACTTTTTCTTATCCACCCGATCGGGTATCGTGTTCACGAACGTCTCTATTTTTTTCTTCATCGCCTCATCAATTTTTTCGGGAACGCGGCAGGAGGTGCAGACGCGGCGTACCAGACGCTGTGCAATCAGGAGATTGAGCGCGGGTGCCAGGCTTGAGGGCTTGACTCCAAGGTCCAGAAGTCGCGGGATGCCGGCAGAAGCGCTGTTGGCATGGACGGTGGAAAATACCAGATGTCCCGTCAGCGCCGCCTGCACCGCAATCTCGGCCGTTTCCTTATCGCGAACTTCCCCGACAAGAATCACATCCGGGTCCTGACGCATCAGCGAGCGAAGACCGGAACCAAACGTGTAACCGGACTCTTCTTTCACTTGTGTCTGCTCAACACCCTCCAAGTGGTACTCAATGGGATCTTCAATGGTGATGATTTTGATGCCGGGGTTGAGTTTGTGCTTCAGGAACGCATAGAGCGTGGTGGTCTTTCCCGAACCGGTGGGACCGGTATTGAGCGCCATGCCGTTGGGGCGGTCAAGCTGTTCTCCAATGATTACCAGATCGTCCGGACGAAGTCCCAGATCCTGAAGGTCGAGCGCAATCACGTCGGGGTCCAGAAGACGCATTACCACCACTTCGCCGAATTCTGAGGGTGCGATTGCCACACGCACTTCGACGTCCTTTTTGGTCAGCGTGATGGTGAAACGGCCGTCTTGAGGTTCGTCGCGAACGTTGAGTTTGAGATTCGACAAAAGTTTGATGCGCGAGAGCATCGAGCGATACACGGGACCGGAAAACTGGTTGAACACGTCGTTGAGCACGCCGTCAATGCGAAATCGCAGATGCACTGCTTCCTTGCGCGGCTCAAGATGAATGTCCGATGAGCGGTTGGCAATTGCACCCATCAACATAACTTCAAGCAGCTGGGAAATCATGCCGGGATCGTTGCGCGCGATAATAGCGTTGCGAGCCTTGACGATTGAACTCAGGTCCTGCTGCACAACATCTCCTGTCCCGTCCGGTCCCACCTGCACAGCTCCGGAGATTTCTTTCTGCTTCTTCTGCACAAAGCGGTAGTATCCGAACGCGTACTCAAGAGACGGCCGCGACACTATATAGATAGTAGGTTTATATCCTTCTCCTTTGAGCTGCTCAAGCATCTTCACGGTCTGGGAATACTTTGGGTCAACGACGATCACCGCAAGTTTCTCGTCGCGGGCTTCGATGATGGCCATTTGGGCCTCTTTCGCTTTCTCGTACGCGACCAGCTCAAGCGCCTCAAGGTTCACCGACACCTTTGCGAGTGCCAGATACGGAATGCCGTTTGACGACGCTCGGCGCTGAGCGTCGCGTTCTTCCGCCTCGCGGCGCATCTTTAAAAGCTGTTCCTGGAGTTGAAGGGTGTCTGAAGACACAAAGGTGAAAACTGCATCTTAATGCCCAACGAAAACGTATGCACTTATCATTGTAGTACGGGTGGTGAAAAACACAATTGCAGATGGTGTTTATTTACCTGCTCCGCACCGGACCGTCTCAAGATTTGACTAAAACATAAAGATATGGTATAATGCAACCAGAAAATAGGCACTGGGAGGTGTGTGATGAAAAGGATTCTGGGAGTTCTGGCTTTCTGCATCCTTGTTGGAGGGTGTGTAGAGATGGGACCTACGGTTCTCCCCCCGTTCGGGGACATCGTGGTGCAGGCACGTGGCCTGCATCTCTACTCCAATCCCTTGGTGGTCGTCAACCAATCATCCCATGTGTTGGATGTGCTGGTCGGCGGCTACCCCGTGTCTCGCGTGGTGCACTACACCGACAAGCACGGTTGGACGAAGGAGGAGTATGTTCCGCTACGCCTGTCACCCGGCGAACGAGAGACGGTCGAGTTATACAGCGGGATATACTTCAACTCCCCCTACGCCACTCAGCGGGTTGTAACGGTGCTTTCAGCCGACAACCAGCTGGGAGCAGACCGGGTCGTACACGTGAACAACATGTACGCCCGGGAACACGGAACGTGGTTCGTCACTGACGACGAACTCTCGTCCCGGCACGTCCGCCACCACTACCCCTGAACGCAAGCCCCGCCTGTACGGTTTTCACACCGCCGGCGGGGCTATTTTTTTACGCACTACTTTCCGACGGCGATATGCCGCTCGCTTTCCGTTGCACCATGCGAGAAATCAATCCGAACCGTTCCGCGGGGCCAGCGCATCCCCTTCAGGCGCTCCGGCCATTCAACCAAAACAATCGCGCGCGGATCAGAAAGTATAGTACCGACACCGAGAATCGTTGCGTCTCTTTTTGACTTCAACCGATACGCATCAATATGATAAATGTTTCTCACCTGTGACTCCCTCCGTTTACCCTTTGGCTGGTATCGCTTCATGATCACGAATGTCGGGCTTGCCGCGTGCGGCCGGATGCCGAAGAATCCCAAAAACCCTTTTACAAACGTCGTCTTGCCCGACCCCAAGCTCCCCCGCAGAAGAAGAACGCGCGCCCCGCGTCCGGAGCGCCGTGTTATAACAATCGCCAGAGAAGCGGCGATTTTCCGGGTCGTGAGCGCCGAGCCGCTCAGAATCTTCGCTTGTGCAGAACGCACTGCTCTCATAACACAAGCAGCAGCACAGCCGTCAACGCCAAGAATGCGCCGAAAAACGCCGTGTCTTTAAGAAGATTCCTTCGGTCAAGAAGGCCCGCAAAGTAACGCATCTGAAGGTTGAATACTCCCATCACAAACACCAGCACCAGTGCTGCGGCGCTCAAAAATCCCACCGACAGAAGCGATGCCGCCCACACTATCTGCGTCGCCATTAATGCAATGACCAATCTGAATATGCTCAAACGTCTGGAAAAAACACCCGTCATCAATTGGATATACTCGCTCCCTGTCAGAAAAAAGAAAGCGAAAGCCGCCGGCATCGCCCACCACGCACGATTCCATGGAGACACCTGAATCAGCAGCGCCACGGCCGCAAAAACCAAGAGATAGTATGCAACACTTCCCCATACTCTGAAATTTTCGAATCGAAGCGCGGCGGTTCCCAGCATCAGGTACAACACCGCCCCCAGCGCAGCATACAAAGGAACGTTCAGAGAGCCCAGCATGCTGGTACGCGCAATGACAACGCTCACCGCAACAAACGACCAGAACGTCCACGAAAGCGAGGGTGTGCGCCCTCGCACGTGGACGAGATAGAGATGCACGGCCCAAGCAAGCAACGCCGCTATCCACCACGGCGAGCGTGAGTAGGTAATAAGCCCCGCAAGCAGCGCAAACGCGACCGCTTTAAGAAATAAGGACGCGGTCTGGGGCTTTAAAGCCAATTTTAATCTTCTTACGATCACCGAGTTCTTCTTTAATGATTTTGTCCGCAAGCTTGTCCAGCACGTGTTTTTGAATCATGCGGCGGATGGGACGCGCACCGAACAAGGGATCGTACCCTTCGCGGGCGATATATCGTTTCAGCGACGGACTCACTTCCACCTGATACCCTTTGCCGGCCAGACGCTGCTGCACCAGCTCATTCATCTGAATTTCAACAATTCGCTCGATGTCTTTTTCCGACAGCGGGTTGAACACGATGATTTCGTCCAGGCGATTGAGAAACTCGGGCCGAAAGTGCTCGCGCAGGCGTTCCATTACCCGCTCTTCAATGTCCCGGCGTGTATGCGCCCGACGCTCTTCCTCGGAATGCTCACGTTCAAACCCGACCGCCGCAGAGGTCTGTGAGAACAGCTCGCTGCCTACATTGGAAGTGAGAATGATGATGCTGTTCTTGAAGTTTGCGGTTTTTCCTTTCGAATCGGTCAGTCGTCCGTTGTCCAGCACTTGCAGGAGAATGTTGAACACCTCCGGGTGTGCTTTCTCAATTTCATCAAACAGAATCAGGCTGTAGGGACGATGGCGGATCGTCTCGGTCAGATGTCCCCCTTCTTCATATCCGACGTAGCCGGGTGGAGAGCCGATGAGTTTGGCGACCGAGTGCTTTTCCATAAACTCCGACATGTCCACGCGAATCAGCGCTTTTTTGTCGTTGAACATAAACTCGGCAAGGGTGCGCGCGAGTTCGGTCTTGCCCACACCCGTGGGCCCCAGGAACATAAACGATGCCAGCGGCCGATCTTCGTCGGCAAGTCCTGCGCGGGCGCGGCGCAGCGCGCTGGCAACAGCCCTGACGGCTTTTTCCTGTCCGATCACACGCTCGTTTATAATCTCCTCAACGCGGCTCAGTTTCCGCATCTCCGATTCAAGCATCTTGGCAACCGGAATGCCCGTCCATTGGGAAACAACCGCCGCAATATCTTCCTCATCCACCGCGTCTTTAATAAATCCTTTTGCCGCCGCTTTGGAGGCACATTTCTTTTGAAGAGTTTCAAACTCACGCTCAAGCGTCGGCAGCTCGCCGTATCGAATGCGGGCAACGCGCTCAAAGTTGCCAGCGCGTTCCTGAGTATCCGCTTCGTGTTTCAACTCCTCGATCTGCCGCTGCAGTTGGTGTACGTGCGCAAACGAGTCGCGTTCTTTGCTCCACACCGAGGTCAGTTTCTCGTCCTCTTTTTTCATCCGCGCCAGCTCTTTTTCAAGCGAGGCGATGCGTTTTTTGTTCTTGGTTTTTTCCGTCACAAGAGCCGACTTTTCAATTTCCAGACGTCTGATATCGCGCCGCACTTTCTCTATTTCCAGAGGGATGCTGTCGGACTCGAGCTTGCGGGCGGCGGCGGCTTCGTCAACAAGGTCTATGGCCTTGTCGGGAAGAAACCGATCCGAAAGGTAGCGCGCCGAAAGATTCACCGCAGTTACAATCGCTTCGTCGGAAATTCTGATGCCATGGTGCACTTCGTACTTTTCCTTCAAACCCCTCAGGATCGCGATGCTGTCTTCAATGGACGGCTCGTCAACCATAATGGGCGCAAAGCGCCGCTCCAGCGCAGCGTCTTTCTCGATATACCGCTGGTATTCTTTGATGGTCGTAGCCCCGATTGCTCTCAACTCTCCGCGCGCGAGGGCCGGTTTGAGAAGGTTTGAGGCGTCAATTGCTCCCTCGGCAGCGCCGGCTCCTACAATCGTGTGAATCTCGTCTATGAAAAGAATGATGCCCCCTTGCGAACCCTGTATTTCTTTGATAAACGCCTTAAGACGGTCTTCAAAGTCGCCGCGGAATTTGGTGCCCGCGATCAGCGACCCCAGGTCAAGCATTGCAATCTCTTTCCCTTTCAAACTCTCCGGTACGTCGCCGGAAACAATACGCTGTGCAAGCCCTTCCACCACCGCGGTCTTTCCGACGCCTGGTTCTCCAATCAGCACGGGGTTGTTCTTGGTGCGCCGCGAAAGCACTTGAATCACCCGGCGCAGTTCGTCGTCACGCCCGATGAGAGGGTCCAATTTCCCTTCGCGCGCCCACTGAGTAAGACTGATGGAATATTTTTCCAGAACCTGAAATTTGTTCTCGGGAGTTTCGTCGGTTACTCGCGTGGAACCGCGCAGTTCGTCAAGCATCCTCAACGCCGTCTCCCGCGCGAACCCGAATTTTTCCAAGAGCATCGCCGCCGATGATGGGACGGAGACGACTGCCGCCAGCAGATGTTCGCAGGAGATAAATTCATCCTGTTTTGCGGTGGCGATCTTTGCAGCCGCGTCGAGCACCCGCAACATTTCGTGCGAAAGATACAACTGTCCCACGGCCGGCCCCTGGGATACAAAGAGCTTCGGCTGCCGCGCCAGGTCATTTTCAATCTGGCGGTCAAGTTCATCAAGATTGATGCCCGCGCGCAGCAACATAGGCTGTACCAGCGACTGCGATTCGGCGACCAGCGACGCCAAAAGGTGGATGGCGTGAAGCTCTCCGTGGTTACGTTCAGCTGCAACCTCCTGCGCCCCCTGCAGCGCCTCCTGAGCTTTGATGGTGAAACGATTGAAGTTTCCTTTCATAGAAAAGCTGTGCAATACAAACGGTGATTATGAGACGTTCATACGCGCTCCTATATTATAGCGCGCGTGGACAAAATCAATATTGACAGATTGCATCCAATTGTTGCTACTTTCGCTCGGCAAGTTGCACCTGCACGGTGAGCGTGCTGTTTTGGCGTAAAACTTTCAACGTCACCGTCTGCCCCACTGACTTCTGAGCAATAACGTACGCAAGGGAATGAGACGAGTCAATGCGCTGGCCGTCTACCTCAAGAATAACGTCGCTCTCTTTCAGACCCGCTTTCTCGGCAGGCGAACCTGCCTGCACCGCAAGCTCCTTGTCGCTGCTTTTCAGCAAAGCTCCGTGGGTTGCCGAAAGGTTATACTCTTTGGCAACAGATTCGGTCATCGCAATATAGCGAACCCCAAGGAACGGAACCAAGATTCTCCCCGATGACCGGACTGAGTTAATCGATTGTCTTGCGGCATTGATGGGGATGGCAAAGCCGATGTTCTGCGCACCCGATACCATCGCCACGTTGATGCCGATGACCTGACCGCGAAGATTCACGAGCGGTCCTCCAGAATTTCCCGGATTGATGGCGGCGTCCGTCTGAATAACGTTCTCGATGGTCTCGGTCGTACCTCCGGCCGATGCTGTCACGCTGCGTGAAAGTCCCGAGATGACCCCCACCGACACCGTGTTGCGAAACTCTCCCAGCGCGTTTCCGATCGCAATGGCGGTCTGCCCCAGTTTCACGGTATCGGAATCGCCCAAGGTCACCGTCGGAAGGTCCCCCGCGTTGATTTTAACCACCGCGATGTCGAGGGAGGGGTGGCGCGCAAGCACCTGCGCATCGTATTTCTTGCCGTCGTTGGTGAGTACGGTGTATTCGGCGTCCGTGTCGCTAACCACGTGCTTGTTGGTGACAATCAAGCCGTCGGAGGAAACCAGAAACCCGGACCCGCCGCCGACTTCTTGTTTGCGCGTTCCCTTCTGGCAGGGCTGCGAGAACTGAAAGCCGCCGCCGAAGAACTGCTGAAACTCGGGGGGAAGATCTGCAAATGGATTGTAGGGACACTGTTCGATGACCGGAAGATCTTTGGTGATGACGATGGAAACGACTGCAGGCGTTGCACTTTCAACCGCCTGCACGACGGCATTCTCGTAGTCGTACACCGGCTTTGCAAGCTCAGGTTGTGTGCCGCCGCTCTCGCTTTCCGGCACCGAAGGTGGGGGTACCTGCAAGGGAGCCCCGGGTATGAGAGGAGTGAGCCGCTTGAGCAGGTTGTTGTAAATGTCATCGAGTATCGTCGCATTGCTTGCGTTGGTTACGCCCGCCCCAAGAAAGCCGCCGACGAGTGCAGCTGCAACCAACCATCCCACAACGGTTTTGTTTTTGGTCACTTTTTGTACGGAAGAGATTTTATGATGAAACATACAAAGATAAAAATGCTAATGCCTTATGACTCTATTGCGTGCATACCATTATAATTCGGCGCGCTGTCTCGTCAACTTCTTTTTTTGTGGTAAAGCGTCCGAAGCTGAACCGGACGCTTGCTCGGATGTGCTCATTGTTATATCCCATTGCCTTCAGAACGTGCGACGGCTGCACGCGGCGCTGGGCGCAGGCAGCCCCCGATGAGACGGCAATGCCCGCTACGTCAAGCGTCCTTCCCAGCGCGTCTTTATGCGGGAAAAACAGATTGAGAATGTGCGGGGACCGGCTCTCAAGAGAACCGTTTATTTCAATGCCTCCGATGCTCTGCCGCAGCACGCGATAAAAATCCAGAGAAAGCTTTGAGAGCCTGGAATATTCTTGTGTCCGTTCCCGCACGCATAATTCAAGCGCCTGCGCAAAGCCGACAATTGAAGCAACGTTGGAAGTTCCAGAACGAAGTCCCTGTTCGTGTCCGCCGCCGGTGACAAGCGGCGCAATGACTCTCGTCTTGTCGCCGCGGCCGTCGCTGTTAAGATACAACGCTCCGACTCCCTTGGGGCCGTATATTTTATGAGACGATAATGTTATTGCATCAACGCCGCTTGCAATAACGTTAAGATCACAAAGAAGCCCCGCTTGTGCCGCATCCGTGTGAAACAGCGGATACGGAGACGGCGTGTGACGCTTCGCAGGCAGTCTGAAATCGCGAACGATTTTTGAAATCTCTGCAACAGGCTGAATGGCCCCCGTCTCGTTATTCACCCACATCACACTGACCACAATTGTGTTTCGATCCAGCGCGCGCACAAGCGCCTGCGCGTCAACGATTCCTTCACGCGAAACGGGGAGGTAGACGGCGCGCACCGCGCCGTCTCGCTCAAGATCCCTGACCGTTTCAAGCACCGACGCATGCTCTATTGCCGAGACGATAATCTTGGGGATGGTGCGGCACGTTTTGCGAGCTCGGTAGTACGCCTTCAGAGCTCCCCTGATGACGAGGTTGTTCGCTTCGGTAGCCGAGGCGGTGAAGACGATATCGTCAACATACGCGGTAATAGCTCTGGCAACGGTTCCGCGAGCCTTATCAAGCGCGGCAAGCGCTTTTTGCCCGAAATGGTGCAAGGAGCTCGGATTCCCGAAAAAATCGCCGCTCTTTCCAAGAAACGGCTCCATCGCTTTCGCCACCCGCTTGTCCAGCGGGGTCGTAGAAGCATAGTCCAGGTAGATAGATTGCATACGGCAGACGTTCAAGAGTCAGTAGTTAGTATTCAGCATTTGGTGTTTAGCATCAAGAACAAAAAAAATGGCTTGCTCAAACACGTGCAGCCGTACACTATCCTCGTTCGCTGTGGTACCTGAGCGCTAAAACAGCCGCTGGTACAGAAGCTTCTGGCGCCAGTCGAAATGCACGCGCACAGGCTCTCCGCCGTCCCGCTGCGGGACCATCAGATATCCCCGGGAGCGCGCGAGTTCGTAGATTTCTTTGGTCACGCGCACGTCGTTTAAGCAATACTCCTTCAACTCCTGAATTTTTCCTTGCTCAAACAGCACCGGCGCTTCAAGCCCAGAACCGCTTTTGCCGTATCCGAGATTTTCGCGCGCCAATAGATCCAAGCCGATGCGCTTGCCGCTGAACAGTTCTATCTCATCCAAAAGATCAATCTTGGGAATGGAAAAAATGTCAAAATCGAAGTGCTTTGCCATCACCGGCAGATCAAACCGCGTGATCGCAAACCCGATCAAAAGCCCCGTATCCTTGAGCAAATCTCCGACTCGGTCGAGCTCGCGCGATTCAAACGTCAGAAACTCATTGCGGTTATAGGAATACAGCCCAACCACTGAGATATCCAGTGCGCGGAAATTATCGCGCCCTACATCCGCAAACGTATTGCTGGTTTCAATATCAAGAACAAGAGTGTCCTTCATAGTTTCACGTGCTCCGTCAGACGTGTTTGTCCGCAACGCTTGAGGCAGCGTAGCTTTCCGGTTTGGTTTTAAACGTAAAGTTGTAGGCGCGGATCATGCCGGTGACTTCGGCAATGAGGGCACTCGAGCGTCCATTCTCACCCACGTCAGCATGCACTTCAAAATCAAATCTGATGTCGGGATGTCGGCGCAAAATTGCAAGAATCTCGAGCGCGGTTTCAAGCGACAGCATTACTTCCTTGATAATGCGGTCTCGCAGCGAGAACGAGTGCTGGCCGGCAATGCGTTTCCAGAAGTAGCGGCCGCCGTTTCCGACACGGTGTACCACCACCGCGGTGACAAAATCAGTAAGGTTTGCACCGCACAATTGCGAATCCGAGCCGATGACAATTTTGTAGCGCCAGTCGGGGGCGACGCACATAAACCGCCGAATTTCATTCACCACCGCCTGCGCAGTCAGCTGTGCCCCCCGTGAATCACGAAAATCGTTCTCCATCGTCAGTAAAACTACCACCGCGTACCGCCCGATGTCAAAGTGCCGCTTATTTTTTTCTTGACATCCCTGCATCGCGCCGCATACACTCAGCTCCAAGAGTTGCACACCAACAAACGTCATCGGACCAAAAGAAGGGGGGGTGTTATGTCTCGTCGCATGCCGGGCGCACTCGTCACGCTTGGGGGAAACGGACATCGTGTCCCCCGGCTACTCGCGGAAGGGGTGATAAAAGAGCTCCATTACATCGCCCTGCACCTGGGCCCTGTCGTTCTCCAAGAACTTATGCGCCGATGCACCGACTCGACGTATCGCATGAATGATGTTACGCGCTCCATCTGCTGGGGTCACAACCTCTGCGAGGAGAACGGACACGTTCCCTGCGACATCGCCGACATCGCCAAGTCCGAACTCATCAAGCTTTCCGACGGTACCGTCGTACCTTCATCGCTTGTCAACCGCGTTGTGAGCATGCTCAAGCGCATGGTGCACAAGCGGAGTGCCGAGGGGGCTTGGGTGGGACGTGATGCGATTCTCGAGATGGTGCGGTTCGCTTTCGGCAAGCAGACAACGCTGAAGCAGCAGGCTCAACGGATGCTGGCAGCCGAAAATCTGACGGGAAGCTGCCACCCTATGCCCGACGCGGTCGCAGTCATCATCCGCGCTCGCGTCAGCTACGCCGTTGACGAATCGGGTAAAGAAACGGTTTCATTTTCCTGATTCCAGTTATGCACCCGCCTCGACGATTTCGTCGGGGCAGTTTCATATTTACATCAGTGATCGAACGAGACGCACCAGTTTCTTTTGCAGAGACCCGCAACGATTTTTATCAACCCCAACAACATTGATGCGCATCACATCCTCGGTATTTGAGAGACGCACGTTGAACCATATGTCCCCCATGTCAACCGAAACGCCGCTCTTTGTCGAAATCTTTCCCTTGCCGGTGAAACGGCGTCGCATATGAGCCAATATCTGCAGCGCGCGCCTGCGCGAACAGCGGACTGCCGCCTGCGGCACCCATACCAAGGGTGAAAGCAGCGATTCAAAATCAGAAAGTGCATAGGGCAGACGGGAAAGCGCGCTGCATACCCTGAGTGCCGCCATAAGCCCAGAATCAGTCCAGAAAAAATCTTTGAAGTAATAGTGTCCCGAATATTCAAAGCCGATATCCGCGCGGTGCCGCTTCAGAAGCGACGGAACAAAGGAACGGCCCACGGGTCCCTCATGCACGTATGGCGGCTGGATTCCCGCGCGCCGCATGTGCGCGCAGTGAGTCCTGACCGCAAACGTATCGACAGCGGTATGCACGCTTGAGCGCACCTTTCCTCCGGCGACCAAGAGGCGCCACACCTGATGCGCGTGCAACGTTTTTCCTTTATCGTCACAAAAGATCGCTCGATCTCCGTCCCCATCAAAGATTACTCCTAGATCCGCATGGTGTTTTCTCACCGCTTGGGATGCCTGTCGCTGCGCGAACGATTTTGTAGGATCCGGTCCGTGGGCAGCAAACCGACTGTCAACAACGGCGTTGAGAAACACCGGTACAATATTTTTTATCCGCCCGAAAATTCTGCGCACTACCAGCGCCGCGGTTCCGTTTGAAGCATCAATGATAACTTTCAGCGGTCTTCGCACGTCGGCCTTCTTTACAAGAAACGCGGTGTACTTGTCCAACGCTCCGGCGGTTCTGTTCACACACAAGACAGGTGTGCGTTTCTTCTTATAGAAACGCGCCGCGCTTTCAAGCGCCGTCACGCCAACTCTTTTCAGCAGCGCGCTTCCTCCTACGACGTTGCTGTCTGACATGACAATCTTGATGCCGTTGTATCGCACGGGATTATGAGAGGCGGTTATGATGACACCGGCACAGGTCCGGAAATGGTGTACGAAGAATATAAGAGAAGGAGACGTAATGACGCCGACGCACACAATCTTAAAACCGGCCTCGCGCAGACCTTGTTTGAACGCGCGCTCAAGTGAAGGAGAACTTCGCCGCGCATCGCGTCCCACAACCACATGTCCGCGACGCCGCAGGGCACGCGTAAAATTCCTCCCGATTGCATACGCCAGCGGCTCGTTTATCTGAGACGGATAGAGCCCACGAATGTCGTAGGCACGAAATATGGCAGGTAAAACGCGCATCATCTCATTTGAATTTTATCCAAAATTGCCGTTTAATGAAAGGGAGGCTTTCCGTCTGCGTTTCGTCTGTACGTTCCGCGCGTGCGCTGTCCGACCAGCGCCGCTGCACCCGTTGTATGTCGCGAAAGAAACACAAAATTCCAAAACCCGCGCCCGTAAAAAAACTCGGACAGGAGACGCTCTACAGTATCTGGGGGCTTCTGTTTTGCGCAGCCGCTGTCGTGATGACGCTTGCCGCATTTCAAAGTGCCGGAAGCATCGGTGAAGTCCTGTGGCGTGCATTTTCATACATGCTGGGATGGGGGTATGTGTTCTTGCCCATCATGCTGCTTGGCATCGGCATCAATTTTCTGGTCCGGCAGAAGGAGGCGCCGCTGCACGCAACGGTATGGCTGGGAGCGCTCTTGTTTCTCGCGTCGGTCCTTGGATTTATAGATGTTGTCGCTCCTTATTGGGGAGGTGTTGTCGGCAACATCGCAGGATATCCCCAAAACTGGTTCGGCAGTGTTGCATGGGGAGTTATTACATTCGCACTGACGATCATCGGCATTCTAGTCGTTTTCGACCGCCCGCTGCGCATTCAGCTCAAAACTCCAAAACCGGAGGGTGAAGAAAAGGAGAAAAAACCGATCTTTGTGACAACTGCACCGCCACAGAAAGCGGAAACGGCTCCTCTCTCCCAGCAGGAAGAAGACGTGACGATAAGCAGCTCGAAAGAAGCACCGACCAAAATGCTCCAAAAAGACGCGCTCTATCCTGCCGCGGCACGGATTCACGGAAACTATGTTGCTCCACCTCTCGAATTGCTCAAGTCATCATCCGAAAAACCGAGCGCCGGAGATTTGCGCGCCAACGCAAACATCATCAGACGCACGCTGGAGGGCTTCGGCATCCCCGTTGAGATGGGAGAGATTAATATCGGTCCCAAAGTCACCCGCTACACGCTGCGGCCCGCCGAAGGAGTAAAACTTTCGCGCATCACCGCACTCAATCAGGACCTTGCGCTGGCATTGTCCGCCCACCCGATTCGCATCGAAGCGCCAATCCCCGGAAAGCCGTACGTGGGCATCGAGGTGCCCAATAAGAGCGCGGCACTGGTGCGTCTGGGGAATCTGATTACCTATCCCGATTTTGCGCAGTCGGGACCGCTCGGATTTGTGCTGGGGCGGGATGTGACCGGCGAGCCGATTTTCGCAAACCTCGACAAAATGCCTCATCTTCTGATCGCAGGCGCTACCGGATCGGGAAAATCCATTACCCTGCACTCCATTCTCATCTCGCTGCTGTACAAGAATTCTCCCCAGACGCTGCGTCTGATTCTCATTGACCCCAAGCGCGTGGAGCTTTCGGCGTATAACAGCATCCCTCACATTATCGGTCCGGTTATCACCCAAGGGAAAAAGGCGCTGTCGGTATTTCGCTGGGCAATTTCCGAAATGGAGCGGCGTTATGAGCTCCTCCTAAAAGCCGGCGCGCGCGACGTCCAGAGTTACAACAAGAAAAACGCCGCTGCCGTACTGCCTTTCATTATCATCATCGTCGACGAGATGGCCGATTTGATGACTGCGTTCGGGCGTGATGTTGAAAACGCCGTGGTGCGACTTGCACAAATGGCTCGCGCCACCGGTATTCATCTGATTCTTTCCACCCAGCGACCCTCGGTCGAGGTTATCACAGGACTTATTAAGGCGAATATCACCGCGCGCATTGCTCTGCAGGTAGCAAGTCAGGTTGACTCGCGTACTATTTTGGACAACGCCGGCGCCGAGAAACTTCTAGGCGGCGGGGATTTTCTGTTCGTTTCCGCCGAACTTTCAAAACCCAAGCGCATCCAGGGATGCTACGTGTCCGAAGAAGAAATCAAAAACGTTGCCGACTTTATCCGCGATCACAACAAAGATCTTGCGATTGAATACGCCGATGATTATTCAATTCCCAACGGCGAAGGCGCCGCCGGCATCAATGAAGGCGAGAGACATGACGTCTTTTCCGATTTTGAGAGCGATAAGGATGACGAACTTCTCGACGAAGCCATTGAAGTTGTCAGACAGGCACAGAAAGCGTCGGCGTCGCTTCTGCAACGACGTTTGAAAATCGGTTACGCGCGCGCCGCGCGTCTTTTGGACTTGATGGAGGAGCGAGGAATTGTAGGCCCCGGTGAAGGCGCAAAGCCGCGCGACGTGTACATCTCACGCCAAGGAGAATAGAATAGACACGTAACGCACACCGTGTGACCGAGACAATTATTACAGAAGCAAAGAGTTTTCGAGACTTTGTTGTTGAGGGAATGAGGACCCGCGGGCTGACCCCCAACCAGCTGATTGAAGTGACCGACATTGCTCCCTCTTACGTCCGCGCGATTTTGGATGAACAGTACGAACTGCTGCCGGCAGCACCGTATGTGCGGGGGTACGTCAAAAAACTTGCCGACACGCTCCGGCTTGATTTCGAAACGCTGTGGGAGCAGTACCAGCGGGAAGCAAATATCAAGCAGGCGGGACAAACCGATCGTCTTCCCACAAATCGGTTTGCACTTCCCTCGTTCAGCAAGCGGCGATTGCTGCTGACGCTTGTGGTGATTATTGCGCTTGCAATCGCCATTCCCCGTGTTGCGGATTTTTTGGGAGCGCCCGTTATTGAGGTGCGCTCGCCTTCAGCGAACAATATAACGACCGCATCGGACCGCATCACACTCGAAGGGTGGGTGGAAAACCTAGAGGATAAAGTGCTCATCAACGACCAGGAGATTACGGTAGGTGCGGATGGTGTATTCAGAATCGAAGTGCCGCTTGAGCGAGGTATTAACACGTTCACTTTCAGCGCGCAACGCTTCCTGGGACGAAAAAACACCGTGGAGCGAACTGTTATCTACGCCCCGCCGCTGCAACCGGAGCCCGAGAGTCAACTGCAAGACGCGGGCACACCAGAAAAATCCGATGCTATCCTGACACCCTGATTGCTTTCCATAGTCATTACACATTAAAAACGCGACTATGCCAAAAGAGAAAAAAGCCAAAGACGATGCGCAGGAGCTCTCGGACCTCATTGAGAGTCTGCAGAGCAAGTTCGGAGAGGGGTCAATTATGACGCTGGGCGAGCGGATTGGGATAAAAGTTGAAACAATTCCAACCGGCTCGTTCTCGCTTGACATAGCGCTGGGAGTCGGAGGACTTCCGAGAGGAAGGATCGCAGAAATTTTCGGACCCGAGATGTCAGGAAAAACCACGCTTGCCCTATCAGTCATCGCACAGGCGCAACGAAAAGGGAACAAGTGTGCGTTCATCGACGTCGAACATGCGCTGGACCCCGAGTACGCCAAACGCATCGGCGTCAACACCAAGGAGCTTTTGATTTCACAACCCGACAGCGGCGAGGAGGCGCTGCAGATTCTCGAGAATCTGGTGCGGTCGGGGCTCATTGCAGTCGTGGTGATAGATTCGGTAGCGGCGCTCACGCCGCGCGCCGAAATCGAAGGAGAAATCGGCGACCAGCAGATCGGGCTTCAGGCACGACTGATGTCACAGGCCCTAAGAAAGCTCACCGCCGTCGCTTCCAAATCAAACACCATTATTATCTTCATCAACCAACTCAGGTCGCAGATCGGCATGATGTGGGGGAATCCTGAGACGACTCCGGGCGGGCGGGCGCTTAAGTTTTATGCGTCGGTGCGCATTGACCTCAGACGCCTCGCACAGCTGAAAAAAGGTGAAGAGGCCATCGGCAACCGCGTACGCGCCAAAGTCGTCAAAAACAAAGTTGCGGCACCGTTCCGTCTCGCAGAGTTCGATATCCTCTACGGGCAGGGTATTTCGTACGAAAGTGACGTTCTGGGTGTTGCGTTCAAAAAGGGAGTGATCACCCGCTCAGGAAACACTTACTCATTCAAAGAAGAGAAGTTGGGAGTCGGAGCTGAAGCTGCCACGGTACGTCTCAAAGAGGACAAAAAACTGCTTCAGGAGATAGAAAAGGAGGTTCTCGCCTGTCCGTAATCCGAGTTTTCTAAGAGACGAGAAAGGGATGTTTGGAAGAATAAAGCGCAGAAAGCAGGAGTGCTCTCGCTGATTTTCTCAACCAGAGAAAATAACATATAGAATCCTGCAGTTGCGGGATGTTTCTTAATAAGCAGCAAATGTAGTGTAGGAGATGCTATCAAACCATTAAGCCATCGCTAGGTGTTGACAATAGTTTTACTCAGTGCTATAAGCAATGTCAGCAAATCGCGAGACGCTCTTCTCCATAATGAAGTGAGCAACCCAAGGAGGTGAAAAATGGGCCGGAGGAAGAGAGTTGTTGACACCCTGATGCGGAAGTGCATCGAGCGGGGATGGATTCATGGCGCGGTCATAGCAGCCGAGCTAGGCGCTTCCCGGAACGCCATCGACGTCTTGGTACAGAAGTGTATCAAGGGAGGGTGGATTGATGAGGCGGTCAAGGTAGCCAAGCTAGGCAACCGGCAACTGACGACCAAGAAGATCGATGCCCTGGTGCAGAGATGCATCAACCAGGGGTGGATCGATGGCGCGGTCAGAGTAGCCGAGTTGGGCGCGTCCCAGAACGCCATCGCCGCCCTGGTACAGAAGTGTATCAAGCGAAGGCGGGCCGATAGCGCGGTCAGGGCAGCTGCGCTTGGCAACCTGCACCTGACGACTAAGCAGATCAATGCTCTCTACCGTGTCCCGTCGTCAAGGTAAAACAGAACACAGAAGAGAAACGTCACCCACCAAGTAGCCAGCAGCAGAGCGAACGGTGGGCTTTTATTTCTTACAGTGCCTAAAACAAAAAGAGGGTGATCTATATGCAGGTGCCGACGCGGCAAAAACATAGCCTCAAAGAGGACAAAAAACTGCTTCAGAAGATAGAAAAGGAGGTTCTCGCGGCCGTCTAACGGCTGTCCATACGCTGCTGGATATATGCGCGGATCTCGCCGTACTGCTCAAAACCGGCTGCGGGAAGCACCACCGATGCATATGTTGTTGAGGAGCCGACGATAAACGGCACCGACGATGTTTTAAGAAGTTTCGTCGATGGATCGAGCACGATGTGCGCAAGCCGCGCCGTTCCCATAGTGGCGCCCGCCGCGAGCGGAATGATGCGCGAAAGATCCAAGCGCGTTGCACCCAGCATATCGGATTCGAACGCGAATTGTTTGATAAACGACAACTTCTCCGATGAGGAGAGTGTCTTAAACTTCTCAAACGCCGCTTCAACAACTTTCTGCTGATTTTTTTCACGCCAGAAATCTCCGCCGGGGTTGTAGCGATTGCGGATGAGCCAGACGGCATACTCCCCATCAAGATGCTGGGGACCCGCGTTCATAGTAAAGTTGGACACCCAGTCGACCGCCGGCTCGTCCAGCACAATGTCGACGCCACCCAACGCGTCAACCGCTCTTTGAACCGCGGTAAGATTAACACTGATGTAGTCATCGGCCGCAACGCCGGTCATTTGGCGGATTGTGTCGAGCGCCGCGGGAATTCTCTTTCTGTGGATCGCTTCGTTGATTTTGAACTGTTCATGGCTGTCCGAAATCCATAAATCCCGGGGGATTGAAACCAGATACGCAATGTTGGTCTGCGGTTTGTAGTGAATCAGTATAATCGCGTCGGCAAGAACGCTGCTTCCAAAACCGCTTCCCGGATACCCAAACACTACAACGGAAAGCGACGAGGGGCCGACCAGGCGCTCAAAAAAACTCTTCACCCGCTCAAACCCCGCTGCAATGCCGCTGTCGGGGCTTTCCCACGAGACCTGGCGCGCCGGAAGATTGGGTGTTATAAAAAATGCCAGCGCCGCAATGCCGACGACTATTCCACACAGCACCAGGACAACACGCATAAGAAAAAGGATAAAAAATCAGCAATGAGTCGTTACAAATTCTGCTCTCTCGCGCCGGTTACGCGATAAAAATTCTCAAACAGGATTGCGACCAGCACCGGCCCCGTCCCGCCCGGTGTGGGTGTATACCACGAAGCGTTTTTGACACCAGAATCATCAAAGTCTCCCCGGACGATACCCTGCGTGTCCATCTCGTACCCGAAATCAATCACGCCGGCCCCTTTTTTAACCATTGCGTCTTGTATCGTCCCCGACGCGCCCGCGCCGCACACAACAAGATCTGCCCCGCCAAGCAACGACAGGTCATCTCTCTTATCAAGCGCGATTACCCGGGGGACTTTTTGTAAAAAATAATGCGTAACGGGCTTTCCGATCAAAAACCCCTGCCCCACCACGCACACCGTTTTAAGCGATGATTCGTCCACGTTCGCGCTCTTAAGAATTTCAACAACGGCGCCGACCGCAGGAGGAAGGATGGCAGAGCGTCCGTTATAGAACGCGCCGCGCATCCGCTCTCCCAAAAGGTCTATGTCCTTTTCTGGCGGAAGAACATTGGCAACATACAGCGGATTCAAATGCTCGGGAAGCGGGAGTTGAATAATGGCGCCCCCACACCGCTGTGCATGCGCTACCTTTTTCACTTCGGCGCGCAATTCGTCGTTGGTTATCTTGTTATCATAGCGATAGATGCGAAAGTCAATCCCGAGTTCTTTGGCGGTTTTTTCTTTTTGCTTCATAAAGCTCTCCGTCGCCGCATTTGGATCCACGACAAACACCGCCAGAAACCGCTTCGGCACAGAATGCTTCTTGAGTTCGTCAACGATGCGTTGTGCTATCTTCCTGCCGTCAATTTTCTGCATGCGTGCAAGACCACCCTTTTACTTTCGGACGAGCACTTTGTAAATTTTGTGTGCAACGCTCTTCAAGTCAGATTCCTTCATCCCCCGTGCCGTTATCCAATATGTTCCCATGCGAATTGCGGAGGGTCTTAAGGGAGACGTGTCACCCGCGATCGTATTCCGATTCGCCAAAATCCCCGTTTTCTCAAGACGCTCCTCGGCCTCTTTGCCGTCCATGCCGAGTTTTGAAACGTCAACGAGGATCATGTGGCTGTCGGTCCCTCCGCCGACGACATGAAAACCAAGCAGCGAAAGTTCTCTGGCAAGTAATCTGGCATTTTTTATCACCTGCCGCGCATATGTCTCGAACGCAGGTTTTTGCACAAGCCATAAGCTATACGCAACCGCGGCAATCGAGTTGTTGTGCGGCCCTCCCTGAAGACCGGGAAATACCGCCTTATCAATCGAAGCAGCGATATCAATTCCGTTCTTTTCCGCCGTTGTCGATTTCGAATTGGAAAAAATAATCGCCGCCCGTGGTCCCAGAAGCGACTTATGCGTCGTTGTGGTTACAACATCGGCATGCCGAAACGGCGATGGATACACCCCGGCCGCAATCAGTCCTGCATAGTGCGCGATGTCGGCTACGTGATACGCGCCGACGCGATGCGCAATCAAGCCGATACGCTTGAAATCGATTTTTTTGGGATACGCGGAGGCGCCGGAAATGATGATGGCAGGTTTATGTTTTTTTGCGAGCCGCGCCAGCGCACGATAATCAATGTCATAGCTTTTGGTGACGCCGTAGTGAACGACCCGAAACAGTTTTCCCGTGAAGCTTGCTTTCGAGCCGTGCGAGAGATGCCCGCCCGAGGTCAAATTCATCGAAAGAATCGTCGCACCCGGCTTTGCAAGCGCCAGATACACCGCCATATTTGCGACTGCGCCGGAATACGCCTGCACGTTTACGCGCCAGCGCGAAGAAAGCCCGAATGCCTGATGCGCCCGCTTCTGGGCAAGAAGTTCAATCCTGTCATATATTCCACAGCCGGGGTAGTAGCGCCTGCCCGGATACCCTTCGGAGTATTTGTTGGTCAGAGCACTTCCCAGAAGTTTCAGCACGGCTGGTGGAGCAATGTTTTCCGATGCAACGAGGTTCAGTGTCCGCCGCTGGCGTTTTTCCTCGGTGCGAACCAGCCGCGTCAGTTGTGCATCGCCGTAGCGCATACTCCCAGCCTACATAAAAATACGCTCCTTGGAAAGAAGCGCGGAGTGTAGCGTTATACGAAACTGTTTTTAAGGCCGGTGCGGCAGTTTAAACAACCGCAGGGTGTTTTCGAGCGTACGAGCTTTTGTTTCTTCTTCACTCTCTCCTCTTACTCCGGCAAGCGCGGTAACGACTTCGGAAATGTAGAGCGGTTCGTTGCGCTGTCCGCGATGCGATGCGGGCGCGACAAACGGCGCGTCCGTCTCAACAAGAATGCGTTCAGGCGGAACATGCCTGACAACATCGTCGAATGCACGGTTGAAGGTAATCAAGCCACCGAACGTGAATGAGAACCCGAGTGTGATAAATCGGTCGGCGATTTCCACGGTACCGGTGAAAAAATGACACACCCCCGCCTCCGGCAACAAAAGGTCTTCATGGTTCCCAAGAACGTCCAAAATCATCTCTAATCCGTCAAGCGCTCCGATGGTGCTCCCTCGCGAATGAATGACGATTGGTTTTTGCAAACGATGCGCCAGTTCCAATTGCGCGACAAAAAGCTCTTTTTGCATTCCAAGCGCCCTGCGGTCGTCTCCGCGGAACAGGTCTATCCCGCACTCGCCAATCCCGACGACTTTTTCATTATGAGCAAGCTCTTCCAGTTCTTTTATCTCTTTTCCCATCTCATCCCGGGAGCCGTATCGCTTTGCCTCGTGCGGATGCAGTCCCGCCGTTGCCCAGACATATTCGTGCCCGTGTGCAGTAGAAATCGCTTTCCGCGTCAGGGAAATGTCGGTGCCTACTGTAATCATTCCCACGCCTGCTTGCCGCGCGCGTTCGATAACCGCCTTACGGTCCGTATCAAACTCGGGAAAGTGAACGTGGGTATGCGCGTCAATGATCTTAGGCTCCATAAGAAAAAGATAGCACAGACAATTGCCATAAAAGAAACAACCCCTGCCCTCAGGCATCTTTGGAAAGATTGCCTAAGGGTCAGGGGTCAGCGTGACCAAAAGCCAGAGTCCTGAAGCGTCTAAGCGCTCGGGGAGTTGCTTTCCTGCCAGGGGTGTTTGAAGAGGAGAGTGGAGAAGACGCGGTGGCCGGAATCCCATTTGTGATGACCGACTGGGACAGCGTCCACGGACCAACCGCCGTCATCTGCACCTGCATCAACAATCACATACACAACAAAGAGGAAAGTTACGGCGGGGATATAGAAGATGTTCGCACGATGATTGACCAGAAGTACTCCTTTTTCTTTCCCTTGCGGCTGGAGCTTAAGAAGCTCCCAGATCCGAGAGAGAGTCGTCTCGGCACCATTTCTGAGCTCCTTCAAGGCTTCCAAGATGGAGCCGTCTGTCTCCGGTTCACGGAGTTGTCGGTAGCACAACTCCGTCTGGCCAACTGGTTCCTCGATTCTGTCAAGAAAGAAAAGCTTGAAGGCATCGGTGATAAGGCTGATCTTGACCTCTGCCGAAGCGGAAGTGTTGACCATAAAGTGGTCGCGGGCGGCGAACTTGCCCGCTGCCGGCACCTTGACGGTGCCGACAATCTCCAAGAACTTACCCATGGTTCTCCTGGCGGTCTCTACGATCAGTCTCCCGATGTCGTCGGCCAGTTTCCGGTCCTCGCCGACAATATCAAGATCTTCCTCGACCCCGCCATGCCGCACGACGGAATCAAGGATCGGGTTGACGAAGTTGAGCAGGCGGCCCAACAGGTTCCTGAAACCAAACCTCTGACCAGACATACATCCCCCTTGCCCCTCTTTCCGCTTCCGTGCGGATGCCTGGGCTTGGCAGGTTCATGCTCGTTTTCTGCTCCCGGTTTATCCGGAATATAGGTCACGAGCGTTTAGTGTGCCGACTTGGGCATACCATAAATACAAAACTACGTCAACCAATCGAGAGTCGCTTGTGCACCGTTCTATAACCATCACTCAGTCACTTTTCCACTTTTGAAAATAGGAACGACCCGCCGAGGCGGGTCGTAAAGGGTCACAGGACTAAGTACATCGGTCCCAAGATCTCCGAGTGTTCAAGTACTACTCTACTACTCACTTGCCTGTTTGACGACAGTCAGGCGAGGCGAGCCGCAGGCTGTTGTTATTCCAGCCGCGGGAAGAGCGGCAGCAGAGTTTTTACCCTTATGCTTTTCCCTTTTATGACCACGTGCGCGCGGATCTTTTTTGAGGCATCCGGCAGAAACGGCTCAAGAAAAACCGCCACCGCATTGAGCACCATCAGCAGATTGTAGAGCGCCTTTTCCGTCTGCGCGTGAGTGTTCGCCTTATCCCAGGGTTTTTTCTCATTCACGTACGCGTCACCAAACGCCAGAAGATTCCACACCGCTACCAGCGCGTCATTGAACCGAAATTCCTTCATCGCGTTTTCAATCGCTGTTGCGGTTGACTTGATTTTCTGCTCAGCAGCCAGTTCCATCATCGCAAAATCGTTTTGCACTTTCCCAAACTGCCCGCACAGTCCTGTTACACGTGCCGCAAAGTTTCCCAGCCCGTTGGCAAGATCGCCGTTATAGCGCTGGCGGAACCGTTCGTGTGAAAAGTCGCCGTCGCCAACCGGTGAAATCTCCCGCAAGAAGTAGTGGCGTACCGCATCCGTGCCGTACTGCTCAACCAACTCGGACGGTGCAATGACGTTGCCAAGCGATTTGGAGATTTTCTGCCCGTCAATGGTCAAAAAACCGTGCACGAAAAGTGTTTTTGGCACCGGAAGACCGGCTGACAAGAGCATCGCCGGCCAGATCGCGGCATGGAACCGCAGCACGTCCTTTCCCAACACCTGCACGTCCGCAGGCCACCATCGCTCAAGCTCTTTCTCGTCACGCCCGTAGCCAATGGCGGAAATGTAATTGGTCAGAGCATCCGCCCACACGTACATGGTTTGGGAATCATCGCCGGGAACGGGAATTCCCCATGAGAGCTTGACGCGCGGCCGCGAAAAACTGACGTCTTCAAGCCCGCGGTCCATCAATGCCAAAATCTCGTTGGCGCGCGTCTGCGGTACGATGCGCATTTCGCCCGACTCTATCTTTTTCTTGAGTGCTTTGCCGTACGCGGAGAGACGGAAGAAGTAGTTTTCTTCCTCAACGAGTTCCGGCTCCTTTTGATGGATGGGACATGTGCCGTCCTCAAGCTCCTTGTCGCTTATAAACGCCTCACAGCCGGCGCAGTAGAGCCCGCGATATGTCTTCTTGTACAGGTCGCCCGACTTTTCCAGTTGCCGCCAGAGTTTTATCGCACCGGGATAGTGATTCTTTACGTCGGTGGTGCGGATGAAAAAATCCCACGAGAGATTGAGGATTTTTTTGAGCCCCTTGACTCGTCTGCTCATCTCGTCAACAAATCGCTTCGGGTCTTTGCCGTACTCCTGAGCCGTCCGGGCAACTTTGAGACCGTGTTCGTCGGTTCCGGTGAGAAAAAAAACGCTCTTGCCATGCTGGCGTTGGTGGCGCGCAAGCGCATCCGCCTGTACAAATTCAAGCGCATGCCCGATATGCAAATCGGCATTCACGTACGGAAGCGTCGTCGTGATATAAAATTTATCCGCGTTCATTATTCAGAGAAAAGCGCCGCGTCTCTTCTGGCTTGCTTACGCACTCCCCATTCGTCCAAAACTTCCTGTACAACAACCGTGAATGGAACCGCAAGAATGACGCCGATAAATCCCGCAAGCTGCAAACCGGCGAGCATCGCAATGACCACCGTCACCGGATCAAGTCCAATCGCTTTGCTCATCACGAACGGAACCAGCACGTTATTTTCGATCTGCTGAATGATGAAAAACACCAACACTACTAGCAGCGCCGCCGTCAGCGACTGCGGCAAGGTAATCAGAAACGCAACCACGCCCACCGTGATGGGACCGACGTACGGAATCAGCTCCAACACGGCCGCTAGAAGCGCCAGCATGACCGCGTAGTCATTGCCCAGAATTGCAAGCCCGGCGAAGGTAATCACTCCAACCAGAGCGCTGATTACCAGCTGCCCCTGCAGCCACCGGGCAAGCTTCCGCTGGATGCGCCGGTATAATTCAACCGCGAGTTTCTCACTACTGACGGGAAAGATTGCGCGGATAAACCGCTCAACGCCGTCTTTGCTGATGGCAAGATAGAACGCGAGCACCAGCGACACCAAGATGAAAAACACGTTGCCCAAAAACGACGAGACGAAACTGACCACGTTCGAGCCCGCTGAGAACAGCGAGTTTAAAAGTTGCGAAATGTTAGTGTCGAGGTTAGCGATAATATTAGGTGCGCCGATAAGCTCCATCAGCGGTGCCCGGTACTCGCTGATGTTTGCCAAAAAGTATTTGAATTGAATCAGCGCCACCGGAATCAGGGTGTAGAGCACCAGTGCCAGTATCGCCGCGCCCAGCAGAAATATCACGATCACGCTGAGCGTGCGCGGAATACGTTTGTTTTCAAGCCACGCGACGGGTCCCTGAATCGCCGAGGAGATGACCAGCGCAACCGCAAGAATCACCAGCACCTCGCGCACATAAAACAACGCCACCACCAGAAGCAGCATTGCCACGATCCGCCACAACGATCCCCATGAAATTTCCACCGCGTGCTGTTGCATACTCCTTTGCCTTCATCCTACACCAAAACGCGCGGCGTACAAGGGCTCTTTTGTGCACCACCACTGCCCGTTCCCTCTTTCGTTACGACGCCAGAGCCGAAGAGGCGATTCTTTTCAGGCGCGCCGCGTTGACGTCCGGCCCCACCGCGGTAACGGTCAGCGCGTTGGGTTTCATAAGGTGTTGCGCAAGCCGCTGTACCGCTGTCGCGCTTACGCCCCACACCGCCCGTTCAATATCGCGAGGAGATTTGAGGCGCTCGTGCATTGCCACCTGATCGCCGTAAAAATCGGCAATTTCGTCGGGTGTTTCAAGAGACAGATACAGCCGCCCAATCATATGCTCCTTGGCGCGCGACAGTTCCTCGTCGGACACCGGTTCCTTCGCCATGCGCGCAAGTTCCTCTACCGCCGCCCGCAGTGCCTCGTCGGCCTTCGATATCGTTACTCCCATGCCAACATCGAGAATCCCGTGCGTTGCAAAAAGCGAAGCGGATGATGCGGCATAGTATGCCGCTCCCATCTTTTCCCTGATGCGCTGAAACAAACGCGAACCCATTCCGCCTCCCAATACTTTAGAAAGCACACCGAGCGTAAAACGGTGCGGTGAATAGAGTGAAAACGTCTTCACGCCCAGCGCCATATGAACCTGGTCAAGTTTTTTCACATGCGCGGCTGTCTGCACCGTGCGCTGAGCATTGGGAACCTCGGAAATTCTTCGTGCCGTGCCGCGCGTAAGCGGCTTAAAAAGCGCTTTGGTGCGACGTTCAACGTCCCTAACATCCACGTTCCCGGCAATAATAACAATCGTTGAAGCGCCATTGTAGTGCGCGCGGCGGTACGCGCGCAGTTTCTCTTTGGTAACGGCGCGCACGGTCTGCCTGGTACCGGCAACTGCCCATCCGGCATGCCGATCTCCGTACATTGTCTCTTCAAGAAGCCGCTCGACGTTCCAGCGCGGATTGTCCTCATACATATTAATTTCCTCAACGATGACCCCCTTCTCTTTCTCTATCTCGCGCCGGTCAAAGAGCGGATGAAAGTACATATCGGCCAAAAGATCCAAAACATCGTTGAGGTGGCGCGGCGCCACCTTTGCCCAGTAGCCGGTGACATCGCGTGACGTGAACGCGTTGTTCACCGCTCCCAACCGTTCGAACGAAGATGCGATCGCCAGAGGCGAAGGGCGGCTGACGGTTCCCTTAAAACACATATGCTCCAGAAAGTGCGAGATGCCGCGTATGGGTCTTTGCTCATGCGATAAACCCGTGCGTACGAGAACCGTTGCGGCAGCCGACGTCGTGTCCGGAAGGGGAACAATAACGGTTGTAACGCCGTTCGAAAGCTTGTGGATATGAACCTTGTGCATAGTCCCTATGCTACGCGAAACAGTTTGCGAAATCAAAAACGACCCCGATATATGCCAGATCTGCTTCACCTACACTTCTCATCTAAAATCTAAAATAAGGACCGGTGGGTCTTTCAAGAACGCATCCCCGGGTATTCATCCCACTCTCTTTCGTGAAAGAAGCAGTACCCGTCCCACGTTCCTCCCAACGTTCTGCAAGCGAATTCATTGTCAAAGAAAGGACGTAGAAACAGAAGATGTTCATACACACAATCCAAAAGCTCAACACAGACCCGGTCTCCATGTAAGGTTGCTTCCTGCATTAAGGCTGGGAGCTTATAACCAAAAAAATAAACAGCAAACGCTGCGGCTACGATAAAACTAAAAATGAGAGAAACCTCGAGGAAGATCAGCAATCTTTTTGTCGCTCTTTTTGTCCGCGTGGGCGCCGGCGTCGTTGTGTCCATAGGATAAATTATCTTAATCCACCCAACCATAATGGAAATAACACTTCCCCGCTATCATGCCCATATTACCACCAATCCATTTACAAACCGTGTCAGTATTCACCAGAAAACGGGTTAATAATGTTCCGCCAATCCAGCCCTCGAACGTTCCGGCTGGATAATGTGGGTAAGACCTCCAAATTCGAAAGAACGGGAGCAAGGACCAGAGAAGATACAGAACAACGAAAGGAGTAAACAAGTAGAGCAAACTCTTTGCTCTTCTACTCTTGTTGTTTCTGGCCGGTGCCGGTATTTCAGTATTCTTTTCCATAGAGTAGGTCATATCTTTCCGTCTACGTAAGCAGGTACATCTCTCATCGCAATTCTTTCTTGTTTGGTCGTGTTCCGGTCACGGACGGTTACTGTGCCGTCCTCAAGCGTCTGAAAATCAACCGTGAAACAAAACGGGGTGCCGATTTCATCCTGGGCATAGTAGCGCTTTCCGATGTTCCCGCGGTCGTCCCATGCAACGAGACCCACACCCGCTTTTTTGAGATCCTCGTACAGCGCGCGGGCTTCTTTCACCAACCCCGGTTTGTTTGCAAGCAGTGGAAACACTGCAGCTTTATAGGGTGCGATTGGCGGGGAAAAATCAAGATACACACGGTCTTTATCTTCCCGATAGGCGGATGCCAGCACTGCAAGCGCGGTGCGCTCAACGCCAAGGGATGGTTCTATCACGTGCGGGATAAACCGCTTTTTGGTTTCCGAGTCGAAGTATTCAAGATTCACACCGCTTTCTTTTTGGTGCGCTTTCAGGTCAAAATCGGTGCGATACGCAAGCCCCCAGAGCTCTTTTCGGCCGAAAGGAAAATCAAACTCAACGTCTACGGTGCGCTGAGAGTAGTGAGCAAGTTCGTCTTTGGGAATGTCGCGGTCGTGGACATGTTTTTTGTCAATGCCGATGCTGTCCAGCCAGTTGTTAGTTTCTTTGAGCCATCTTTCAAAATGCTTTTTCCAATCGTCATCGGGATTGATGAAGTATTCTATCTCCATCTGCTCAAACTCGCGGGTGCGGAAAATGAAATTTCCGGGCGTGATTTCGTTTCGAAACGCCTTTCCGATTTGAGCAATGCCGAACGGAAGTTTGGGCGCTATTGTGTCAACGACGTTTTTGAAGTTCGCGAAGATTCCCTGGGCGGTTTCAGGGCGAAGATAGGTAAGCCCGCTCTCGTCTTCAACCGGTCCCACATAAGTGCGAAACATCGCGTTGAATTGCCGCGGCGGCATCAGCGCACCGCCGCACGCAGGACATTCTTTCGCCTCAATCTCATCGGCACGGAATCGCTGGTGGCATTTTTTGCACTCCACCAAAGGGTCGTTGAATCCCTTCTCGTGCCCCGACGCCTGCCAGACGCGGCGGTTCATAATAATCGCCGCATCCAGTCCGTACATGTCATCGCGCCCGTGAACAAACGTCTTCCACCACGACTGCTTGATGTTGTTTTTCAGTTCCGTCCCCAGCGGCCCAAAGTCCCACGTGTTAGCCAGCCCTCCATAGATGTCAGAGCCCGGGTAGATGAAACCCCGCCGTTTGGCGAGAGCGGTGATTTTGTCCATGAGGCCGTCTTGTATGTTTTTCTGCTCCATATCGTTAGGGTTGAACCTTATCAAACTTGTCGGGAAGGAACGTGTCGGAAAGATTCGACGAGGTGAGGCCGCGCGCGGTGCTTGTTATCGTAAGACCCGAGAATGTGTCGGTTCCCGAAACAGTCGTGTTTTGCACCAGCACGAAATTGCTGCTAATTTCATTGACCGAAGGAGTATGTTCAACCTGAAACATCAGCTGCGGCCCTGCGGTCAGCACGCCGCGTCCCGCCTGCAGCGTTTTTATGTCCCACACCACTTCCTGCGTGCGCTCGTTGTAGACAGGGACATCCGAAATATTTGCGGTAACCTTGCCGGTCCAGCGAACGCCCGGTCCCAGAAATGCCCGCGCCTGCACGGCGGTAAAGTCGGCTCCCAGCGCCGCCAGATCCCAGTGAACCGTGTATTGAACGGTCTGCCCCACGCGAGGGGGAAGCTGTCCCTGGTTGGCAATATCCGCTGACGGTTCCAAGAAGTACGCCTTTTCTGAGAACTTGAGCGTGCCGGCGACTTTATGTTCAATCTCCGCGACGCCGACCGTTTGAGCAGCCGTTACCGCATGCGGCACCGTCGGAGAACTGATCTCGGCCCGCAGTTTGAGCGTGAAATCCTTGTCCGACAGTGCCCGCACCGGATATTCTTTTGCCACCGGCACCGTAAAACCGATGGTGCCCGACTGCCCGACATCCAGCGCTTTGAGTACGGCTTCGCTTGCGGCAGTCCAGGTGATGCTGTGCTCGCGGTCATTGAAATATCCGGTTGAGCGAATGCGCCCGAAGTCAAACATTGAACCCTTCAAGTACGCCTTTATCACCACATCCGACACGGCCGTGCCGGCGTTGTTGACAAACGACAGTTGCCAGTCAAGCAGTTGGTCCGGTTGTACCGCTTCGCGCGAACCCCGCAGAGCAATCGCAATCGAAAGCGGCGAGGGAGTGATGGTTACCGACGCTGCGGCGCTGGTGATGTCATAGTACCGATCCCCCAGTTTTATCTGCGCCTTAGCTCCGAGCTCAAAAAACGTCCGCTCCGTTCCAACAACAGAGCCGGAAAAGATGGCAACGTACTCGCTGCCGGGTTCAAGCTCGGGTATCGCCAGTGCCATTGCTTCAAGTTTGGGGTCCGCGTTGCCCAATACAAAAATCGGCGGCACGGAGAACTGCATGCGGGCGTCGCGTATCGTCGTGTTCCCGACGTTCTGATACCGAAGATGAACTTCAAAATCCTCGCCGTTGAGCACATTCGAGGGAGCCGAAAAATCAAACTTGATGACGGGGTCTTTTGCCAATACTGACGCTTCGGCGTTTTTTTCAAACCTGCTTGAGAACTGCGACGCTTCATAACTGTACGAGGCGCGCGCCTCAAGCTGATAGGTGAGAGGAGTTTTACCTATCACCACCAGCGTGGCCTCGTGTTTGATAATCTCTCCGGGCGCGATCGCCGGTTCTTCAAACGCAACAACGCGTTTATCGGGAGCATTAACATCAATCACGCCGTCGGGAAGCGTGATGGACATCACCGGTTCTTCCAGGGCCCGACGCGACGTGTTCTCAAACATCATTGCAACCGAAAAAGGAACTCCCGCCAGCACCTCGCCAGGAGCATCGAGCACGACATCGATATCTCTGGTGGTCAGAAATTGATAGACGTAGAACGCCGCAAACCCGATCGATGCTGTCAGCACGACAATCAGTGTTATCATCACCGGTTTCGTGTACTTGCCGAGTTTCCCGAACAGCACATGACCCGTACGTTCCTGCTCGCGGCCTGCCTGTTTCTCCCAGGGGCCCTGCGGCGCAGTTGTGGCATTGCTTTCCTGTGGCGGTTTCGGGATGTTCGTCTGCCCCCGCTGCGTGCGTTCCTTCTGGCCGTATAGTTCCCGCTCTAAATCACGAAGTGACATGAGATAAAGAAGATGTCGGTTATCAATCGCTTTATTTATATGTATACTATCCCATTCCCGCCCGCCTTTGAAGCACAACGCCCGCATACAAATGCCTGCTCGCGGATAACAAATGCCGCCGGCGGAGCGCCTGAGCACCTGGTACAGCAGGCATGGTCCGGCGCGAATCCAAACAGAGTCAGGAGACCGCGCGTGATTTGATTCGGCCTATGATGCTTCTTGAATACCTCCACCAGAAAATGCCACACGCGCCGGTCCGTTTGAAACTGAGGTGCCAACGCGTCAACAAGTGCAAGTGCCGGTAAAAGATCATGCCGCCGATGAATTTCGGAGTTGCCCGTCGCATCATCGACGATGCCGTCGGCAACCGTAAAACCGTTTGCCGGACCAGCCCGCTGCACTAATCGTACCTTCACAAACGATAAGGGTTGCAGATGCCCGGAAAGTTTGGACGTGATTTTTCGGATGCTGGTTGCTCGCGCGACGACTTTACCGAAGTCCTCGGTGAAAAGCGAAACAGCGCCGTCAACGTCGCCCATGTCTTTGCGATCAAGAACCACCGCCCGAGAAAAAAGCTCCCGCATAATGCATCTATCATATCCCAACTTCCCCTCGCGGTCATCCTGAACAGTCGTCGGGTTGCCGGCATTTCCTTTTTCCACACCCTCCTTGACTTTGGTTTTGGGCCAAGTATAATGAGCTAGAATCCTGACATGTGCGGGATTTTTGCTTGAAAAGCCGCTTTTGCAGCTTTTTCACGTCTCTCTAAAGCCCTTTTAGGGCACATGGAGATTCCCTGAGGTGGATGGTTTTGCCGATCACAACTAACCGCCGTATATGGGCAAACGAACTATTGCCGCATTCGTACTTGGTTTTGCTACTTTGACGTCTACCGTCGGAGGGCTTGCCGGCCCCGCAATGGTTGTCTCGCATGAGGGACTTGCCGCGCTCAAAAGCCTAGTCACTCGCGCACAGGAAATTCCAGTCTCATACGCGTCAGCCGCTCCTCTCATTCATCTTGTCGGATCGGACTCGTTCAGAGAACGCGTAGTCATCTTCAGACCACAACTTCAAAGAGAGGCGACACACCAGTTCACGGTATGGGCAACCGGATACTCCAGCGACTCTCACCAAACCGATGAGACGCCGTTTGTCACCGCATCGGGTTCATCGGTCCGTGACGGGATAGCAGCAGCTAACTTCCTTCCGTTGGGAACCGAGTTCCGGCTTCCCGAGAAGTTTGGCAGCAAGGTTTTCGTGGTTGAAGATCGTATGAATGAACGGTTTGATGACCAGCGGATCGTCGACCTCTGGTTTGAAACCAGAGGTCAGGCTCAATCCTTCGGAAAACGAATGCTTACGCTTGAAGTGTTGTAAGCGATCTAAAAATCCCCCGACGTAACGTCGGGGGATTTTTGATGCCGCCCCAGGAGAGTAGTGCGTTTATTCTTTCAGCGCTTTGATGGAGAGAGCGATTTTCCCGCTCGCTTCGTCCACGCGAATGACTTTGGCACGCACCGTCTGACCTTCTTTGAGCACATCGGAGGTTTTGTTCACATAGCCGTTCTGGATTTCGGAGACGTGCACCATACCGTCCTGCCTTCCTCCAAGATCCACAATCGCGCCAAACTCAAGCAGCCTGACAACCGGCCCCTCCACAATGTCGCCGACTTTGTATTCTTTGGTCATTCCTTCGATGGCGGCAATGGCTGTGCGGGCTTTTTGGGGGTCGTCGGCAGCCACATACACCGTTCCGTCTTCGTTAATATCAATCGATACGAGGCCAAATTTGTCAATCATGCCGTTGATGGTTTTGCCGCCCGGGCCGATGACCAAGCCAATCTGGTCGGGCCGCACCGTTGTGACCAGAATAATGGGCGCGAACGGAGACAACTCGGGCCGCGGAGCCGCGATTGCCTGCCGCATCACGTTAAGAATCTTGAGACGCGCCTTTTTCCCTTGTGCCAGAACTCCGGAGAACATTTCGCGCGTGACACCCTCGATCTTTACATCCATTTGAACCGCGGTGATGCCCTCGTCAGTTCCCGCCACTTTAAGGTCCATATCTCCGTAGTGGTCTTCGGGTCCTTGGATGTCGGTCAAGATTTTGTAGGTTGCGTCACCGGAAGCGGAATCGTATCCCTGCGGCGTGATTAGTCCCATCGCAATGCCGGCGACCGGTTTTTTAATCGGCACCCCCGCATCCATCAGCGACAGCGATCCTGCACAGACCGATGCCATCGAGGAAGAACCGTTTGACGAAACAATCTCTGACACCACGCGGATGGTGTAGGGAAAATCACTTTGCGACGGGATGATGGGACGCAATGCTTTTCCGGCAAGCGCGCCGTGTCCGATCTCGCGGCGCCCCGGAGAGCCCATGCGGCCGGTCTCTCCGGTCGAGTAGGGCGGAAAATTGTAGTGAAACAAGAAACGGCGTTTGAGCGACGCTTCCATTGTTTCAACCAGTTGTTCCTGACCCGGAGCCGCAAGCGTGGTCATTGCAAGCGATTGGGTCTGGCCGCGCACAAACAGCGCCGAGCCATGCAGGCGCCTGAACAACCCGACCACTGCCGACAAGGGCCGTACGTCATCCAGCGCGCGTCCGTCCGGACGCTTCCCAGACGAGAGGATATTGATATGAACGATCTCGTTAACCAGATCTTCCCAGATATACTCGAGTCCCGTGGTGTCTTCAAAACCGCCCGATGCCAAGTGCTCTTCAAGCTCCCGCCTCAGTTGCGCCACACCTTCCTCGCGCATGCGCCTGTCGGCGTTATAAAGCGCTTCCTCAAGCCGCTTTTCCGCAAAGGCGCGTATGGTTTTGGCAAGGTCGGGGTTCGCCTGCGCCAACGCAACCGACGTTTTAGGTTTCCCCACCTCCCGTACTATATCCTGCTGAAACGCGATCAGTTTCTTGATCTGCTGGTGTGCCTGCTCGAATGCCTCTTCTGCGTCGCTCTCGGCCGCTTCGTTTCCTGCAAGTTCAACCATATTGATGCGACCGCCGGTTCCCGAAAAAAACGCTTCAAATGCACCTTCATTCCCCAATATCGTCTCAATTTCCTTATAGGTTGGGTTGAAGATGAAGCCGTTCTTGCCCTTCATAACACGAACCCCCGCAATCGGCCCGTTCCAGGGAATATCGGAGATTGCGAGTGCAAGCGATGCGGTTACCAAACCGACAAAGTCAGGATCGTTTTCCTCATCAAAAGAAAGGATGGTGACTATAACCTGCATGTCGCGCCGCAGGCGCATGTCAAACAAAGGGCGGATGGAGCGGTCAATCAGGCGTCCCGAGAGTACCGCAAAATCGGACGGTCGTCCCTCACGACGAATGAAACGGCTCCCCAGCACTTTACCTACCGCATAAAATCGCTCTTCGTAATCAACGGTGAGGGGGAAGTAATCCAAAATGCGGTCTTCTTTGCCCATCACCGCCGTTACCAGCACCGCCGTGTCGCCGTACTGGCCGATGACCGCAGCGTTCGCCTGGGCGGCGATATCGGAAACGACAAATGAGAGCGTGCGCCCCCACAATTCAATCGAGAATTCTTTCTTGCTGGGAATCTGAGCGTTCATGACGTCTCCGCCGCCGGCCGCCGCGTTCTTATCTTCATCAAAAACTTGCGGTCTTCGCCAAGATCCACAAATCGATCGGCAACTTCCTTCAGCCGGCCCGAGGCGCTGCGCCCGAACGCCGCAATTTCCACGTGCTTTCCGAGCCCCCATTTGAGGTAATCTACCAGCGGCACAAAATCACCATCACCCGTTACCAGCACCACCGCATCAAGCGAAGGCGCCAGACGAATCGCGTCGATTGCCATTCCTACGTCCCAGTCGGCTTTCTTGACCCCGCCGGGGAATATCTGCAGGTCTTTCATGCGAAGCTCGATGCCGGTTTTTTCCATTGCATCAAAAAACGCCCCTTCTCCAGTGGATGGATCGCTTTTAACCACGTAGCCGATGGCGCGGATTAACTGCCGCGGCCCTAGCAGCACCTTGACCACCTCGCCAAAATTCACCCGCGCTTCGTACAGGTGCTTTGCCGAGTGATAGAGATTCTGGATGTCGATGAAAATGCCGACCCGCTGATCTTTGTACTGCATACGTTCTACTTCTTGAGTCCGAGCTTTTTTATTACTCTCACGTACGCTTTCTCGTCTTCTCGTGCAAGGTACATGAGAAATTTGCGGCGCCCGGAAACCATTTTTAAAAGCCCCCGCCGCGATGAATTGTCCTTGGGGTTCTTCTTGAGGTGTTTGGAAAGCTCCTCAATCTGGCGCGTCAAAATACCAATTTGCACCTGCGCCGAACCGGTGTCTTTAGAATGTACCTGAACGTCTTTGATAACGTTCTGTTTCTTACGAGAAGTGAGCATTTGTTTGATAATAGCCAAAAAGGAGAGGAAAGTCAAACTGAATCTCAAGCCCAAACCTGTCGCACAATGTGATACAATGAGTGAAACGTTAAAGGTTTATAAAGTAACTAATCGCCCTGTCATGAATGTGCTGGAGCGACACATCAAAGATTATCTGGACTATCTCGAAGTTGAACGGGGGCGTTCACAAAAGACCGTTGAAAACTACGGACGGTACTTGCGCGCGTTTGTACGCGAAACGGGTGCTGCATCCCCGAAAGCAATCACATCCGACGTCGTGCGCTCGTTTCGCCTCAAGCTGGCACGCTCACGCGACGGAGTTTTGACAAAGCGCACGCAAAGTTACTACATCATCGCCCTGCGAAACTTCTTGAAGTACTGTATCGCCCATCGCATCGACGTCGGCGTCACGCCCGATGAGATAGAGCTTCCCAAAATCCCCGCCCGCCAGATTGAGATTATGGAGTACGGCGATTTGGAACGATTCCTGTCGGGACCTCAAGGGAGCGATGTTCATGCGCTACGCGACCGTGCAATTTTGGAAACGCTGTTTTCCACCGGGCTGCGGGTCTCCGAACTCTGCGCGCTTTCCCGTTACCATGACTTTGCGCGCGGTGAAATTACCGTGCGCGGAAAAGGCGGAAAGTTGCGCGTGGTGTTTCTCTCGCCGCGCGCCGTCAAAGCCATCGCCGCATACCTTGAAAAGCGTTCCGACGCCGATGAAGCGTTGTTTGTCAGCTACACAAAAGCGAAAAATCCGAAAGTTGTGGGACGGATACTCCCCCGCACAGTGCAGCGACTGGTGCAACAGTACGCGCGCGCCGCGGGTATTTTAGGCAAAGTGACCCCGCACCAGTTACGCCACCAGTTTGCCACCGATCTTCTGGCAAACGGAGCGGATCTTCGCTCAGTGCAGGAACTTTTGGGTCATGCAAACATCTCTACCACCCAGATATACACCCACGTGACAAATCGGGAGCTTAAAGAAGTGCACCGCGCGTTTCACGGGCGGCGCCGGAAAGAGTGAGCGGAGTCGAAAGATAAAAAAGAACGCTCCCGCCGCGGCTGGGGGAGCGCACTGCCACCACTTATTTTCCCGGAATCGGGTTTTGAACAGCTCCGCTCGAAAAGAATGAGGTGATGTTTGCAATGTCCGAATCCAGAATTCGCATCCGTGCTTCGCGGCTGTTAAACGCATTGTGGGGTGTGACTACCACGTTGGGCATTTTAAAGAGGATGTGGTTCTCAAGCACCGTGCGCAGATTAATGTCAGGCGCGTCGTCATCGGCATCCCGCAGCCAGTATCCCTGTTCATCGGAAAGCACACCTTCTTCCTCAAGCACGTCCAGCCCTGCAGCGCCGATGATGCCTTTTTGCAGTCCCAGCACCAGTGCCTCAGTGTCAATCACAGGGCCGCGTGCGGTATTGACGATCACCACGCCCGGCTTCACCTTTGCCAGGCACCCCTTGTTAAACATATGATGCGTCTCGGGCGCGTAGAACACGTGAAAGGTGATAATGTCCGACTCTTTGAGCAGTTGCTCGTAGGGCACATAGGTGAACCCGAGTTCCTGTGCGAATTGCGGATTGGGATTTCGGTCGTAGGCGATGACGTTCATATCAAATCCGCGCGCCATTTTTATCACGTGCCTACCGATGCGACCAGCGCCCACTACCCCCAGCGTCTTTCCTTTCAAATCAAATCCCTCAAGTCCCTCAAACGAAAATCCCTTATCCTCTTTAATGCGATCGATACCAAGATACAATTTGCGCGCAACCGTCAGAATAAGCCCCATTGTAAACTCGGCAACGGTATTCTCGCCGTAGTACGGCACGTAGGCGAGCGCGATGTTCTTTGAGCGCGCGTATCCTAGGTCAATGTGATCAAAACCCGTGGAGCGGGTGGTGATCAGTTTGAGATTTGAGAACGCGTCGACGACTCTTTTGTCAACCGCAGGACCCACGAATACCGACAGCGCATCGTAGCGTGCGGGGTTTTTAACCGCCGCTTTGTTAACTCCCTGCTCAAACGTGTCGGCCACGTGCCCCGCTTTGGCAAGCGCTTCCTTAATGTAATCGGCTTCCCACCCCTGAATCTGAAAAATCGCGACGGTAGCCATGTTTGCTGTTTCTATTTTTTCGCTTTGATAATCTCGTCGACGATGCCGTATTCCTTTGCCTCGGGAGCGTTTAAGTAGAAGTCGCGGTCGGTGTCTTTTTCAATCGTTGCAAGTTTCTGGCCCGCGTGCTTGGCAAGAATTTCATTGATCTTGTTTTTTATCTTCAGAATCTGGCGCGCGGTGATCTCTATCTCGATCGCCTGTCCTTCCACACCCCCCATCACCTGGTGGAGCATGATCTGAGAGTTGGGGAGTGCAAACCGTTTCCCTTTGGTCCCCGCCGCCAACAGCACCGCCCCCATGGACGCCGCAATACCCACGCAGATGGTTGAAATGTCCGGTTTGACATGCTGCATCGTGTCGTAAATCGCAAGGCCTGCTGTCACTACGCCCCCGGGGCTGTTGATGTACATCTGAATGTCCTTTTTGGGGTCCTCATGGTCCAAAAGTAAAAGCTGCGCAATGACCAGATTGGCGATTTCGTCAGTCACCGGTCCTCCGACGAAGATGATGCGCTCTTTTAACAGGCGCGAGTAGATGTCGTAGGCGCGCTCACCGTATTGAGACTTTTCTATAACCATCGGGATAAGCATACAAACAAGTAGCTAGTGATAAGCGGTTAGTGGTCAGTATACATTTCTCTCAAACGAGCGTAAAGAGGTAGCAAGGATTATAGTTTTACCGCAAAAACTTCACGATCAGCAGAGCGATAATATTGACGACCTTAATCAGCGGATTGATAGCGGGACCGGTTGTATCTTTGTAGGGATCACCGACGGTGTCGCCAGTCACAGCTGCTCTGCGCACTTCGGGACCCTTGCCGCTGAAGTGTCCGCTTTCAATATATTTCTTGGCGTTATCCCACGCCGCACCTCCTGAAGTCATCGAAATCGCCATAAACAAACCGACGATAATCGTTCCCATCAAAAGACCCCCCAGCGCCTGTGCCCCGAGCCCGAACCCTACCGCAAACACCGCAACGATCGGGATCAGAGCCGGAATGATCATTTCTCTGATCGCCGCCTTGGTAACGATATCAACCGCATGCCCGTACTGCGGCTTTGCTCTGCCTTCCAAGAGGCCTGAAATTTCTTTGAACTGCCACCGGATTTCCGCGACCACGCGACCTGCAGTTTTCCCTACCGACCGCATCGTCAGCGCTCCGAATATGTAGGGAATCGCGGCGCCAATCAGAAGGCCCACTAGCACCCTGGGGTCACTGACATTGAACACGACGCCGGCAAGCTCGCTTGCGTAACTTGAAAAGAGCACCAGCGCCGCGAGCCCGGCTGAAGCGATTGCATACCCTTTTGCAATTGCTTTGGTCGTGTTGCCCACCGCATCCAGTGCGTCGGCGGTGCTACGCACCTTCTCCGGTTGCCCGGTCATTCTGGCAATGCCGCTGGCATTATCGGTAATCGGCCCGAACGAATCAATGGAAACGATGATACCTGCAACCGACAACATCGCAACCGAAGACAGTGCAATGCCGTAGAGTCCCGCCAGCGCATAGCTTGCAAGAATCGCCGCACCGATTACCACCACCGGAAGCACCGCCGCTTCCATGCCGACAGACAGTCCCATAATGATGTTGGTGCCACCTCCCGATGCTGATGCTTTCGCAATTGACCGAACAGGACGGAAGCGTTTGGCAGTGTAGTAATTCGTGATAAACACCATCGCCGCCGTCACCCCCAACCCCACGAGCGACGCGAAGAACACACTCATGTACCCGGCGCCGAAAAACACCCGCGAAACCACCAAAAAACCTGCGGCCGAAAGCACCAGTGATGCCACGAGTCCTTTGTACAGTGCACCCATGATGGACTGTTTTCTGCCAAGCCGTACAAACAGAGATCCCAAAATTGAGGCGACAATCGAAACACCGCCCAGCACGAGGGGAAACACTGCCGACTGAGCTGTCTGAACCACCGTAAGTCCCAGCAATACCCCCGCCGTCAATGTCACCACATACGTTTCAAAAAGGTCAGCGGCCATACCGGCACAGTCACCTACGTTGTCACCTACGTTGTCCGCGATTACGCCGGGGTTTCTGGGGTCGTCTTCGGGAATCCCCGCTTCAACCTTTCCCACCAGATCGGCTCCCACGTCAGCCGCCTTTGTAAAGATGCCTCCGCCAAGACGCGCGAACACTGAAATCAAACTCGCTCCAAAACTCAACCCGATCAGCACTTCAAATTCTCCAAACGCAACGAAGAAAACAGAAACTGCCAAAAGCCCCAATGCCGTCACCAGAAGCCCCGTCACCGAGCCGGCTTTGAACGCAAGCAACAACGCCTCCGAAAGTCCATGGCCGGCTGCATGAGCAGTCTTTGCATTTGCGCGGGTCGCAATGCCCATACCGATATAGCCAGTGAGCGCCGACGCCGCACCGCCGACCAAAAATCCGAGTGCTGCCCTCCAGCTCAACAACACGCCCAGAGCGATGAATAAAACCGCTGCAACTGCCGCTACCATGCGGTACTGACGGTTAAGATACGCCATTGAACCCTCCTGAATAGCGCGTGATATTTCCTGCATCGCCGTGCTGCCGGAAGGTTTTTTTCGCAACCACGTTGCAAGCCACACGCCGTAGGCAAGCGCCAGTGCGATAGGGACAAAGATGATAAGGTAAGCGGTGGTCATATGAAGAGCGGTGAGCGATCAGTCGTCGGCGGTCGGCTCTGACGTTTGGGTCGGAGTTTCGGTTGAACTGTCAGGGTTGTCGGAGTTGTCGGTCGTCGGTGATTTATCGCTTTCGGCCTCGGCAACGCCTCCTTCCTGATCCTCTTCGGGTCTAGACTGTGAGCGAATATCGATCTTCCATCCCGTGAGTTTCGCTGCAAGCCGCACGTTCTGGCCGCCTTTTCCGATCGCAAGCGAAAGCTGATCCTCGGGGACCAGTGCTCGTGCTCCGTGCCTCTGATTGAGCTCCACCGACGTTGCCGTCGCCGGAGAGAGGGCGGAGGCGATGAAGTGTTCCATGTTTTCAGACCACTCGACAATGTCTATTTTTTCATTTCCGATCTCGTTGTTAACCGCCATCACGCGTGCGCCTCGCTGCCCCACGCACGCGCCCACCGGGTCAACTCCATCAACGCGCGACGCGACTGCAACCTTGGTGCGGCTTCCTGGCTCGCGCACGAGTGCTTTAATTTGCACGATGCTGTCAGCAATCTCTGGAACCTCGAGTTCAAAGAGTTTTGAAATAAACTTGGGATGAGAGCGCGACAGCGTCAATGTGGGCCCGCGGCCGCTCTCTTGAACTCCCAACAGGAAGAATCGCAGCCGCTCGCCGATGCGGTAGTGCTCGCCCGGAATCGCTTCCGAAAAAAACATCACGCCGGACGCTTTTCCCAAATCCACAAATACGTTTCCCCGCTCCACACGCTGTACGGCGCCGGTCACCAACTCGCCCACACGACCCTCAAACTCGCTCTTGACGGTATCCTTCTCGATCTCGCGAAGTTTCTGCAAAATAACCTGTTTCGCCGTCTGCGCCGCGATACGCCCAAAATCGGAAGAGGGAGGATCAAGGTCGAAACGAATCTCGTCGCCGATGAAGGTGTCCTCTTTGATTTTTTGTGCTTCCTCAATCAATATGTGCCGATCCGGATTGTAGAGCGGGAGCCGTTCTCCTTCTTCGGCCGTCTCGCTGTGCACCGCCGGTTTTCTCTCTTCTTTCGCTTCTTTCTCTTCTTCTTCGGTTTGAGGGTAACGCACACCCAATGGATCAACAACGACTTTCACTTGATAGAATGCTACCGCCCCCGTTTTGGAGTCCATCGCGGCCCGGATGATCTGTCCCTTGCGGTTGTATTCCTTCTTATATGCCGAGGCGAGTGCTTCTTCAACTGCGCTCAGTACCTGCGAGGAATCGATGTCTTTTTCAGCAGCAAGCTGCTCAATGGCTTTGTGGAGTGTTTTGACGTCAAGCATATAAGTTAACCGGCTTTTTCTTCCCAGTTCTTAAAAATAAACCCGCAGGCAAGGTGCGGATGACCAGTTTAGTATAGCCGCGCTGACAGCGTACTGTCAACACAAAGCCCCGCGACCTCAAGAGGTCTACGGGGCTTTGCAATCCGCATCAATGCTTTTCTATCGCTCTTCTGTATGCTCCCTCAGTCGCGCGATCAGATGTGTCGCGTAATCCTTGCCGCCGAGTCCAAATGCGATGCCGCCCGCAAGAGCAAGCATTGCGATCAGTCCAGTGACAATGGTGTAGATCAACTGCACCACAACGCCAAGCTGCAACAGTGCCGCTAGGAAGCCGAAGATGATCACTGCCCACCAGGTCAATGCTCCCAAGAACCGCGACGCATGCAGTTTCGCACCCATTACTGAGTGACGCACCAGCGCGCGCAGGAAGTTTGCAATTACCAGCCCCGCCAGCATGATCAGCACCGCTACAATCACATTGGGGAAGTAGCGAAGTACCTCGTTCAAGAACATCGTCAGGCCTCCGAGCCCCAGAATGTCGGCGACTGCCAGTACCATTACCACCACAAAGAACCAGTACACCAAGCCGCCGATGAACTTGCCGCTGTTTAACTGAATCCCTCCGCGCTCAATGTACTTTTCAACGCCGAGCTTGCGCAAGAGAACGTCGATGCGCAGCGCATCGACAACCTTGATAAACAGTGCCCGCAAGAGTGAGGCGATAATCAAGCCCAAAATCAGGACGATGAGCGCCCCGATAAATGAGGGAAGAAAGTTGACAACCGTCACCCAGGCGTTCTGGAAAGAGACGACAAATACATCAGTCCACGTATATGGCACCATAGAGAGTGGGTAATGCGTGTTAGTGATTGAGAATAGATTCTACCGACCTTTGACGGACAATGCTTTCATTACCATTACCATTATACATCATTATAAATAATAGCGCTCTGTTCTGTCAGAACACGTGTGGATAAGCCCACTGTGGCGCGGTATACTACCTATGATATGAGAACAATTGCACACATCATCCTCATTTTCTTTGCCAATGCGGTAGCGCTTGCGGTCGCCACAGCGTTGGTAGACGGATTTTCCGTCAGGCCGTCTCTTCTTTCGTTCGTGAGAGCGGCAGGGATTTTCACGCTCATCTATTTTGTCGTGCGCCCGATCATCAAATTGGTGCTCACTCCTATCATCATAGTCACGCTGGGACTGGGGGTTATTGTAGTCAACGCCATCACGCTCTACATTCTTGATATGGTCTCCGAAGATATAGTGATTACTGGACTGCGCCCGTTGGCATATGCTACGCTCGTCATCGGCGCAGTGCACCTTCTGGTACACTTTTCAGCAAAACATCTCCATTCCAATAACCATTCATGAAGACCATTGTAAGCATCATCCAGCTCGTTACCGCTGCCGCGTTGGTTATCCTGGTGCTTTTGCAGGATCGCGGTGAGGGGCTTTCGGAAACGTTCGGCGGAGGCGGGGGTGGGTTTTCGGTCCGCCGCCGCGGGCTTGAGAAGGTTGTCTATATTGCAACCATTGCCAGCATCGTCATATTCGCCGTAACGTCACTCGCAAACCTTCTTCTTTAGGTGATGGCATCATATCTAGGATCAGTCGTCCGGCTGCTGTCAGCGCGCGAGCGCATCGTTTTGGGCGTGATGGTACTAGCGTGTCTGCTGTCCGGCCTCTTTTTGGGTGTAAGCACGCTGCGTAACGCGACCTCCGTAGTCCCCCGGCGCGGCGGTGAGTATATCGAAGGAATTGTTGGCCAGCCCTCGTTTATCAACCCGGTTCTGGCACAAGACGGCACGCCTGAAAAAGACCTGGTCAAGCTTCTCTTTGCAAGCGCGTTGGACGTTGCCGAAAGCGTCAAACACGACGATTCTTTCCGCATCTGGACGCTGCGTATCAAAGACGGCGTAGTGTGGCACGATCAAAGCCCGCTGACCAGCGACGACATCATATTCACCATTCAAACCATTCAGAATCCCGACGCGCTCTCGCCGCTGTACGCCGATTGGCAGAATGTCGTCGCAACGCGCGCCAGCGAGCGGGAAGTACGCTTTGAGCTGCTCAACGGCTACTCCCTTTTTGAAAACCTCTTGGACGAATTGTATCCCATCCCCAAAAAACTGTTCGCCGATCTCTCGCCGGCAATGATGAAGCTTTCCTCGTACAATCTCGAGCCGATCGGCAACGGACCGTTTTCATACGTTGAGATGAAGCGGCGCAAAGACGGGTTTATTGAGGAGTACACGATGCATGCTTTCGATGACTATGCCGCGATCGATCCCCGTCCTTACATCACAACCTACTCCGTACGCTTCTTCGAAAATGAGCTGAAGCTGGTGCAGGCATACAACGTCGGGGCAATTAACGGATTCGGTACGTATGATCCTGACACTCTTTCGGAAATTACCCTCGGCGCATCGGTGCAGGATGTTGCAACCACAAAGTATTACGCAGCATTCTTCAACGCGAGTGCGTACGATGCATTGGCACTCAGCGGAGTGCGTAAAGCACTGACGTTTGCCGTCGACAAGCAGACGGTTCTTGCATCCGTATTCGGCAAGAGTGCCGTTATAACCGATGGTCCTCTGCCGCCGACGTTGGATCTCTACACTCCTGCGGTTGAAACCTACTACCGCTATGATCCCGACGCCGCCCGCCAATTGATCGCTCAAAGCGGCTGGACATTCAACGAGGAAATCCGGCGCTGGCAGCGAACGCTCAAAGGCAAGGATCTCGAAACGTTGTCGCTAACGCTTACCGTCCCCGACGTCTCGCCGCTTAAAGAACTTGCGCAGCGTCTCAAGACCGCGTGGGAGATGCTGGACATCCCGGTAACAGTGGCTACAGCCGATCCGCAGCGTATCAACAGCGATATTATCCAAACGCGTAATTATCAAATCCTTCTGTTTGGGAATATTGTCTCACTCTCACCCGATCCCTTTTCGTTCTGGCATTCCTCTGAGCGATTCTCTCCCGGTCTCAACCTCGCTCTTTACCAGAACGCTCGCGCCGATGAACTCATCGGCGCCCTGCGGCAAGTGTTACCCCAAAGCCCGCGTTATATCGAGCTATTCGCCCGTCTGCAGGAAACTATCGCGTCCGATTACCCGGCGCTGTTTCTGACGTCCCCCCGCTATTTCTACGTGACCAACCCGTCTATAAAAGGAATCGTTGTTCACACCATCGCGCTGCCACACGACCGTTTCAACAACGTCATTACATGGTATCTTGAAACACACCGCGTGTTCGGTCACCAATAACAATGTCTAGGAATTCACGATCGTGAATTCCTAGACATTCTGGCTACTGCGTTTCTGCTGGCAACTGGACAACAAACGGCAGCGATGGTACCATATCCGTATCGTGCAGGTTCCTTGAGTATGCCAGCGAGCGCTGGGGGCGCCGCTTAGCAGTGCACCCACGCCCGGGTGGTGAAACTGGCAGACACGCAGCGTTCAGGGCGCTGTGGCCGCAAGGCCGTGGAGGTTCAAATCCTCTCCCGGGCACAAACACAGTGAGTGAGCGGGGAGTCCCGCAACTGCTTGCGGGACGTGAGGATTTGAAGACCGCAGCCATGTGCGACGAGCAGACGGCGAGGAGCACGGCGAGGAGCGGCCTGCAAGAAATTTTTCGGAAGAAAAATTTACTTGTGGGCAAATCCTCTCCCGGGCACAATAGAGAAATAACTTCGATCCAAGAATAAGTTAAAGGCATGACCACCAAAACGCATTCTCGTGTTACGCGGAGGCACCGAACTTTTGGTGTTTCGCGCGCACATAAAACACGAACCGCGCCGCATCCGACTCACAAAAAAGCTCCTGAAAGCACTCCCGATACCGTGCGGTTCATTCCCCTGGGAGGTCTTGAAGAGATCGGACGCAACATGTCCGTGTTCGAGTACGGCGACGAGATCGTCATCGTTGACATGGGACTGCAATTCCCCGAAGAAGACACTCCCGGTATCGACTATATCATTCCCAACGTTTCGGAACTTGTCACGCGGCGAGAAAACATCAAGGGTATTATCATCACCCACGGTCACTATGACCACATCGGCGCCATTCCGTATCTTATTGACAAGCTCGGCGCCTCAATCCCCATCTACACCACCGAACTGACCAGGGAAATTATCAAGCGACGACAGGATGATTTCCCAAACGCCCCAAAGCTTGTATTCCACACCGTGAAAGACAGAGATCGTGTGCAGATTTCAAAACATTTCTCCGCAGAATTTTTCGAAACACTGCATACTATCCCCGACTCTATATCAATAGTGCTCACGACTCCCATAGGAAACATCGCCTATACATCGGACCTGAAAATAGATTTCGACCTGAACGGAAATCCGCTTGACACCGACGTATACAAAGAAATAAGCACGCGCGGCATTCACACGCTCTTCCTGGAAAGCACGGGTGCGGAACGACAGGGTTACTCAGTACCGGAAAAGTTAGTAGAAAAAAACCTGAACGAAATCATCGGGAAAACAAACGGCAGAATTATTGTCGGGTTGTTCGCCTCACTACTCACGCGCATCGATGTCATCATTAAAATCGCGGAGAAACACAACCGGAAAGTGTTTTTGAGCGGATATTCCTTAAAAACAAACGTGCAGATCGCCAAAAACCTGGGGCATCTGAAAACCGAGAAAGAAACAGTCCTACCGATAGAAGAGATGCACAAGTACAAAGATCACCAGATTCTGGTGCTTTCCACCGGCGCCCAGGGAGAGCCCAACGCCAGCTTGATGAGAATCGCCAACGGCGAACACAAGTACGTCACCATCAAGAAGAGCGACACAGTTATCTTTTCCTCGTCCATCATTCCAGGAAACGAACGCCCGATCCAAACACTTAAAGACAACCTTACGCGACAGGGAGCGCGAGTGATTCAAACCGAGCACGTCGACGTACACTCCAGCGGTCATGGTCCATCGGGAGACCTGAGAATGGTTATAGGGTTGGTAAAACCCCGTTTCTTCATCCCCATTCATGGGTGGTACTTCATGCGCGCCGCAAACATGCGTCTCGCACAAGAAGAAGGTATTCTCGCCGAGCGGTGCTTTCTGGTGGACAACGGGCAGATCGTGGCGCTTGCCAGCGACCGCATCGAGATAACCGAACACACGGTGCCCGCATATTACGTTATGGTTGACGGGCTGGGAGTCGGTGACGTCGAGGAAGTTGTGATGCGTGACCGTCTGGCGCTTGCGCAGGAAGGAATGCTGGTGATTATCGCTACCATTGACCGTCGGACCGGCCGGTTTCTCAAAAACCCCGATATCATCTCGCGCGGGTTTATTTACCTTCGCGACAACAAAGAGCTCATCGAAACGCTGCGTGCGAAAGTCAAAAAAATCATCGGCTCAATCCCTCGCCTCCAGTCGCTTGATTCGGAGTACGTGAAAGGGCTTCTGCGCGATCAACTGGGAGCGTTCGTGTATAATAAAATCAAGCGCCGGCCCATGATTCTGCCAGTGGTGATAGAGGTTTAACATGAAACGCGTCTTCTCGGGCATCCAGCCCTCGGGCATTATCCATATCGGAAACTATCTTGGCGCGCTTAAAAACTGGGTCGCGCTCCAGGACAAATACGAGTGTCTTTTCAGCGTCGTCGACCTGCACGCGATGACTGTTTATCAAGAGCCGCTCAAACTGCGCCAGCAGATTTTGAGTACCGCCAAGACACTTCTGGCGTTCGGCATTAACCCCAAGAAATCGACTCTTTTTGTCCAGTCGGACGTGCCAGAACACCTAGAGCTCTACTGGACTCTCAACACCATTGCGAAAGTCGGCGAACTTGAGTTGATGACTCAGTACAAAGACAGGGTCGCTCAGGGTAAGGGAGCGACGGCTGGACTCTTAAACTATCCCGTGTTGATGGCCGCCGACATTCTGCTGTATAACGCCGACGCGGTACCCATCGGAGAAGACCAGAAACAACATCTGGAAATCGCGCGTGAGCTTGCGCGTCGGTTTAACGCGCTGTATGAAAAAACGTTCACGGTTCCCGAGCCGCTCATCCAAAAAACAGGCGCGCGAATTATGGGACTTGACGATCCGACAAAGAAAATGTCAAAGAGTGCATCCTCGCCGTATAACTACATCGCGCTCACCGACTCGCCCGCTATCGTGCGCAACAAAATACAAAAAGCGGTCACCGACTCGGGGAAAGATGTGACGTACAACCCCGTTAAAAAACCGGGAATTTCAAACCTGCTCACCATTCTTTCGCTGACAACCGACGCGTCTATCGCGACACTCCAAAAGCGCTATGCGGGAAGCGGATACGGCATTTTTAAAAAGGATGTTGCCGAAGCGGTTGTGAAGTTTCTCTCCGGCTTCCAGAAGCGGTATGAAAAAACATCCGACACGCAGGCAAAGAAAGTGGTCGCTACCGGTGCTGCCAGAGCAAGGAGGATTGCCGCAAAAAAGATTGAAGAGGTATATAGAAAGGTGGGGTTGGAATAGCTGACTCTTAACTAAGAATTTAAAACTGAAGGTTGTAAACACTGCCTAGAACGCAGGTTCTTATTACAGTTGACATTTCAGTATAATAGTGCTATAATTCAATTTAGGACGCTGAAAATCCGACAAACAACCGAACACTACAGTGCTCTCGAAAAGAGCAGGAGGGATAAGATGAAAAAGTGGATCGTTCTGGCCGTGGTTGTGGCGATCGGTGTAATTTTTTTCACGCAACATCAAGTCAACATCACACAACAGAGGTTTGAAGCGTCGCTGACTGACTACGACCTCAACTACATCCAAGATGTAGCCAAGAAGCTCGAGAAGAGTGTCAGGGGTGACATCATCGTCTATCGCAACGGCGCAGTCGCCATGGTGTGGTTCCATCACAGAGGTGACATGATCTCTATCAAATCACGCCCTCTCATTCCTGGAAAACCCGACGACCTCTTCCTTCTCTCCAAGTTAAACCTCTTGGAGATAAAGGATGTTGTGTCCAAGTCGGACACGACAAGGTGGGCGCCTCTAGCCCGACGACTCTTCGAGCTCGACCGCTGACTCCACAGTACCCCTTCGTACCCCAACCCACCGCCCCAGCATCGGGGCGGTTCCTTTTCTACAAACGTTTTCCATTTGCAAAAATAGCCGCGTGCATCTACAATCTCCGCACACGAAAGGAGATCTAATGATCTGCCCGTCGCATGTCAAAGAGTTGGTTTTGATGCAGGCGTGGCACTGCGGACGCCTTCTTGCCTTCTGCAAGTGCCCGCTGTGCCCATACGTGCACTCTTCAATCGAGGTTCTAAAGAGGCCGTTGGATGGAGTGCCCTACCTGATGCACATCGAACCAGAACTTGACGACCTTCTCTTGGAGTACCCACAGCCTCCTGTGTATGCGTAAGGGGGCTTCGTTTTTTTAGAACACCTGCGTGTACAGCACGTAGAAAATACCGACGACAAACACCGCTTTCATTGCGACGCGTATCATTAAAGGAACGGATGAGAGAAGGATGGGAGAATTCTCGCTTCGCTGTACGTGCACCTTCTGCCACATCGCGATGATGAAAATCCCTTCAAGTCCGATAAAAATCCCTCCCACAATTTCAACAAGCGTAATAAAATCCTGGAGGCCGGCCCAGTATAAAAGAAGCGGTACTGCAATCACCGTACAGGCACTGACGGTCCGCACAATGTTGATGTCAAAGACAAGCGCTTCGTAGAGGTCGCGTCCGATGGCAAAATACGAACTCCACAACGCCAGAAAGCCCAGTATTCCGACCCCCGCCATAAACCACGCGGGCAGCACGCTCCAAAGGCCCGATACTGCATCCGGCGAAGGAGGAAACGAAAGCCCCAGTACTCCTATCACAAATACCGCGTACAGAGCCGCCGGGATCACCGTGCCCCAGACAATTGCAGGTTTGGCGCGCTTTACATCGCCGTGCTCATCGCGAAAGTAGTACACGAGCGTAGGAATCGCGGTTCTTCCTATCAGCGCGTAGAGAATCGCGCCGAATGGAAGCAGAAGCGACCCGAGATCAAAAGATGCTGCGGCAAGCGGCCGTGACAATGCGTGAGGAATCCCCTGTACACCAATCAAGACAATGGTTACAACGATACCGAGCGTGGCGACAAATTCCGCCAGCGCGAGCCGCCGACTGCTCACAAAAATTACCGCGGTTCCCGCAACCCAAAACGCAAGCGCCGCCCATCCCACACCCAGAGCGGGAAGAAACAACCTGATAAAACTCGGCGCGAGCACCAGATAAATCGTGAGCACCAAAAACAACTGCATCACTCCGACGATGATCGCCGGAATGTACCACCGCGAGCCAAGAAGGTTACGCGCAAATCCAGCGAATCGGTGACGCTCCCGCGAGGCAACAACTATGTCCGCGTACATCAGATGCACCAGCGTCAGCACGATACAAAAAACACCCATGTAGACGACACTGGCGACGATGCCGATGCGGTGAAACACGTACGGCAATGAAAAAATGCCCGCACCAATGATAGTGCCGGTTAACAGCGACGTCGGCAGGACAAAATTTTTCCACGCGCCATTCATACCGCGTCGCTCATACGCGGGATTCTACTCGCGCCATCTGCGATAGTTAGTCTTCCAAATACACTACGTCGCCCTCCCGAACTTTCTCGTCAACCTTCACGCCGATTTCCTGTCCCTTCTTCGCTTTCTCGATGTCTTTGTGGTCGTACTGCATCGAGCTGATTGTTTGTGTAAAGTCGGTCGTGTGTCCCTTAAAGTGCAGGGTGTTGCCCACCGACAGCGGGGTGACGCACTTGATAATGGCGACGCCGATTTTGTCGTAGAAGTGAGTTATTTCTCCCACCGGTTTTTTCTCAGCCATAGAACAGCATGATGCTCTATACGCGACCTTTAAAACAATAAGGTTTTATGAGTCGTTTTTATCACGGGCGATAAGGTCAACCAGCTTATCCAAAAGATCTTTTGGGGTTTTTGCGTATACAATCTTGCCCTTGCCCCGATGTCCGCGAGCGACGATGCTTTTGATCATCTCATCCATCTCCCACTCACCCTCCAACACACCGATGGGTTTCTCGTCTTCAAACGCAATGGTGAACTCGTTCAGCGTTCCCAGGCGCCCGCAGCCTACGACTACCGCATCCGCCGCACGCGTCAGAAGCAGATTTCTTCCGGAGTAGTCAAACCCCGTGTAGACGATCAAGTCGTGATAATCAACCGGAAGTCTGTATACGTTCTTGTGTTCTTTTTCCGACACCGCAGGCGAAAATCCGATGACGATGCCGCCCGCTTCCTTTGCTCCTTTGGCAGCCCAGAGCGGGAATCCGGTCGTGGCGCCGTCAATCAGTACCGCGTTGTGCCGTACCACCTCACGTCCCAATTCCGTTGCCGCCTCAAACGCAGCATCGCCGCAGTGAGAGGTTTCAGCCGCCCCCGAGATGCAAATCTTGTACATCGGCGTGATGCTGGTACACAGTTTCTTTTCCATATGCAACGGAAAGTATCTGCTTCATCATAGCGCAAACACCCGGTTCTTACAATTCAACAGTTTCTCCTTCCGCAGGAATCCCTGTGTTAATGGCAAATTCGTCTTTGATGCGTGTTTCAAGCGCTTCGCTCTGGTCCGCCTCGCCTTGCACAATAAATACTTTCTTGAGCCCGTGGTCCATCATCTCAATCCATTTCAGAAGCAGCGGCTGGTCGGCATGCGCTGAAAATCCACCGACGGCCTTCGTGCGCGCGCGGACCGCAACATCCTGTCCCATAATTCTGACTGCTGCTGCTCCATCCAAGATCCGGCGCCCCAATGATCCTTTTGCCTGAAATCCCACGAAGAAAATCATACTGTTGGGATCCGGAAGGTACCGCACTTCATGGTGCAGAACCCGCCCGCCGGTGGACATACCGGAGCCGGCAATGACAACTTTGGGCGGCGGGATGCTATTAATCTCTTTCGATTCTTCAACCGTCAGCGTGAATCGAAGGCCCGGAAAGTTGAAAATTTGCTCGCCTCGCTTCACTGCTGCGATGGTTTCCTCGTCAAAATACTCGGGATCTTGCGCATAGCGCTGGTAGACCTCAGTGAGATGAATCGCCAGCGGACTATCAATAAAGATGGGGACTTTGGGAATCCGCCCTTGTTCCACCAGTTTGTTGAGTTCGTACAGAAGCTCCTGTGTACGTTCCATGGCAAATGCGGGTATCAGGAGCGTACCGCTTGATTTAACCGTGTCTTCAATCATATCCTCCAAAACCCCCGCTCGTTCCTCGATCGGCTCGTGCACGCGACCACCGTATGCCGACTCAATAACCGCATAATCAGCCCCTTCGATGTACTCCGTGTCCTTCACCAGCGGCGCGGGCATGTTGCCCAAATCTCCGGAAAAGACGATAACCTTCCCCGACGCGGTTATCTTAATTGAAGCCGAGCCGAGGATGTGACCGGAGTTGTAGAACTCGACGGCAAAACGCCCAACTGAAAACGGCTTGCGATAGCGAACCGCCCTCCATCGCTCCAGCGCTTGCTCAATGTGCTCAAGGTTATAGAGCGGCTCCTGATTTTTGTTAAGCTCCTGCACCATCAGATGGTGTGCATCGCTCAGCACCTCGCGCATCACGTCTTTAGTGGGAGCGGTTGAATAAACGGATCCCGAAAAACCGTCTTTGACCAGTTTTGGGATGCGGCCGATATGGTCAATGTGAGCGTGCGTAACCAAAAGCGCGGAGATGGACGCGGGATCGAATCCGAACGGCTCGAAGTTTCTCTTCTCGCAACTTTTTTCCCCTTGGTGCATGCCGCAGTCCACGAGGATGCGCTCGTTTTTGTCTTCCAGAAGATAACAGGCGCCGGTTACCTCACCGGCTCCTCCGACAAATGTCAATTTCATACGGCACTCAGACTACTCAGGTCGCTTTAAGATGCCCGGAGCTTCGATGATTGTTCGAGTACATCACGGTTTGTGTTGGCACGCATGGCATGGTAGTTATCGGTCGTACGCAGTATACATATTTTGTACACTCTTTGGAACTTGACGGGGTGGGGGTTGAATATATGCTGGGATAACGTACACACCGGAAAGGAGGATGCAGGCATGGAGGACCCACGGGTAACGAGTTTCATCATCCATATCAACGGCAAAAGAGTGTGCTTCAACAGGTCATCCCTCGAGGGATACAAGCCGCACCTGCTGCGCTGCCGGGGTGATGGCACCAAGCTTACCGAGAACGAGGAGCAGGAGGCGCGACGGTTGGCACAGTTGGCCGACGATGCCATACGGCAAGCGGTACACCAGCACATGCTGGCTCGCGCTGCCGACGAGCAGCCACTGCTTTTCCCCACTTCCTCCGCCGCTCCTTAAGTTCTCAACTCAGAGCGGGATGATAGCTGTCGCATTGCGGAGTCGATAACGGCTCCGCGTTTTTTATAGCGCCGTTTGCCTATTGACTTTTTACCAAATCTGTAGTTTCATTTAAAAAGCAGACAAAAAACCGCAAGGTTTGGAAGGAGAAGAAATGGAAAAGGCATCCGAACTTCTGAGAAAGAAGTTGAATTACGACTTCCCACCGATTCTGGACCAGATCAAAATCACCATCGTCCCATGGTGCGACGGTATCCGCGCGTCAAAATCGCTCGAAGTAGGCGGCATCACCGTCGATATGGTTGAAGCAACGTTCCGTATCGGAGTGACGGCCGACTACTACTATTACGGAGTCGATTCCGCCACGAGAACCTATGTCGAGTCGGGGGTTGTGGTTGTCCGTGCCACTCCGAGCGGTTCGAAGACAAAGCACGGGAAAGAGAAGCCGGAGATCAAGCTTCTCCCCAACGGGAAAGAGTTGATGAAAAGAATCAGGAAGCCGAGAGTCAGGTTACTTCTGCGCATGGCCTGCCAAGCTGCCTTCTTTAAGGCCCAAAAGGCATACGCCGCCCGAGAACCCCGACACACAAAGAGGAGGCTCGTCGAGCTCTCGCCCGTTGACGCCGTCATGTACAAAGTCACGCGCAGAGAGGGAGATATATACCGCGAGATTCTGCGTCTTGATTTCTTCCCCCGAGCGAATGCCTTCGCCGTTCCAACAAACGAAGCATTCAGAAAGTTTCTCTTCGGCACGGGCATGGGCATTGTTATCGCCTGCGAGGCAACGCTCGCAGAGGCATGGCAAGATTTTCTCCAGCGCCCGCCGCGTGAGAGGAAACAGACCCGCGCACAGAGAAAAATGGAGGGGAAACAACTTCGTCTCTTCGGACCCGATGACATTGTCTTTACCAAGACTCCAAGGCAGAAAGCGATCTCGCCACAAGAGTGAGAAATCACCAGCGAGCTTCCGGCAGAAGCCCCTGCCTCCTAAAACAGTACCCATCTCATCTTTCCAAAGAGCCGACCCGTGTCGGCTCTCTTTTTTATTTCGTTATATCCCCCATCAGTTCCCTCACCGCTTCCGCATCGGACCAAGGAATTTTCTTTCCGCCTTTCACGCGGATGTATTCCTCGGCTCCCTTACCAGTAATCACTATCGTATCCCCCTCGCGCGCCAGCGCAATTGCTTTTTGTATCGCCTCTTTTCTGTCAACAATTTTTAGAATTTCGGACTTGGAGTTTTGAATTTGCGCGCAGCCGGCTGCGATGTCTTCGATAATTTGTTCCGGCGGTTCGTCAAACGGGTCTTCGTTGGTCAGAATAACCGTGTTACAGTTCTGGGCAGCAATTTTTCCCAGTTCGGGCCGCTTCCACTTGTCCCTGCCGCCGCCGCAGGACCCCAGTACGCAGATGAGACGCGCACCCTCGGGGTTCGTTGCCACCAGATGACCATAGACCGCTCTTAAGGAGTCGGGGGTATGCGCGTAATCCACCACGATTCGAAACGGCGAGCGCGCGATAACTTCCATTCTTCCGGCGAGACCGCTAAAACTATTGATGGCATCAACAACAGTGCTTAAAGAGACTCCTTCGCTGCGTGCCACCGCAAAAGCTGCCGCAACATTAATGGTATTGAACGCGCCCTCCAGCGTGTCCGGAATTGAAAGTCCTTCGAGTTTCTGGACATCGTCGGGCGAAAAAAGAATAAGCGTGTGTTCTTTGGCCGTGCGAATGAAATGGTCAGCATACGGGTCCGACTGATTCACAAAAAACTGCGGGGTTTTTCTCTCACGTGAGCCTGCCACATAGCGGAAAAATGAAACCTTGGAGTCCAGATAGTTCTCAAAGGACCCGTGCGCCTCAATGTGCTCGGCGTGGATATCCAGAAAAACCGCTTTGTCCCACGCAATGAACCGGTGGCGGTGTTGCAGAATCCCCTGCGAGGTGACTTCAAGCAGCACGTACTCACATCGCGCTGCCGCCGCTTGTTTGAGAAATTTTTGGATGAACAGGCGACCCGGCATGGTGTTCCCGGTCCGGTTGCGTTCGGAGTGCGGCCCGACTTTCATCGACACAGACGAGAGCACCGCCGTTGAGTGCCCCGCCCGCTCAAGAATATGAGCCAGAAGCGCAAGCGTTGTGGATTTTCCTTTGGTGCCGGTAACACCGATGACTTTCAGGTGCCGCGACGGAAACTGATAGGCCAATGCTCCCGCAAGCGCCCAGCACCAGTGGTAGAGAGAGAAGAGCGGTTTAAGAAATGTGCGCATGGTGTCCGGAGCGCCTAGTGTGTCATAAGATGAGGCGGCGCAAGATTTTTGAGCGCGATTGTGATTGTCTGCTGAAGAGATTTTGGTTTTTTGGGCAATTGAGAGAGAGCGGTCGTAATTTCTTTCTTGCTATAACCCAGTCTCTTCAGAGCGCTGGCTGCCTCCGCTTCAAAACGATTCTCCGGCGTATCTGACACACCGTCGCTGTGTATTTTTCCTCTCATTTCGAGGATGAGCCGCGCGGCGGTTTTTGTCCCCACGCCGCATGTACGAGCGACGCGCTCGGCTCTTCCGGATGTAACCGCGGCGTCGAGCTCGCGGGCGTTGCATGAATTCATGATGCGCAGAGCGTTTTTGGGACCCACGCCTGACACTGACAGCAGCCGTGCAAAGAGCGCGCGCTCTGCTTCTTTTTCAAACCCGTAGAGCTCGATGTTGTCCGGATACAATACGCAGCGCAATGTCGCCGATTTCTTGCGTGCCAGTCGTCGTGCCGCATCGTGGGTACAAAAAATCTTTACCCCAATGCCGGCGGTTTTGAGCACAACATATCCGTCTCCGCTCTGTACAACAACTCCGGTAATGGAATCGATCATGAAAAAATGTCAGACACGTCAGATTGTATCACGAACCGACGATGCTGCGAAGGCTGATTTTATTGACTTTCCCCTGCTCTGCTGATACTATGCGCTCCGTATCTTGTTTCTCTTTTTCATTTTTCCCTTTTTACCTTTTACTTTCCCGACTGTGCCCAACATCAGATCCGCAAAAAAAGCTCTACGACAAAATATACGGCACCGCACGCGCAACCTTGCGCGTCAAAAAGCGCTCACCAGCGCCGTCAAGGCGTTCAAGAAAGCGGTTGCCGCTTCAGATTTCGGCACAGCTCAACAGCTGCTCTCCAAGGTCTACCAAGTCGCCGACAAAGTTGCCAAGAGCGGCTACATCAAAAAAAACGCCGCCGCGCGCATCAAGTCGCGCACAAGCAGCCTCCTGAAACGGGCATCAGCCCAACACTAGTGCCAACATTGCCTGCTCGGATTCCAGTCGCCCTGATTTGATGGAAATATCGGCACGGGCGATTTTTTCAACGTCGTCACGCTGAGTTGCTACTTTGGCGCAGTAGTTAAAGACGCGACGCGGCTCAGTGTGCTGCAGCTGGAGCCGCTCCCATGCCCCTAGGCGCTCACGCACACCGGTGCGTCCGAACATAATTCGCGAGAACTCAAACAACACAAGATCCTGCGCATAGCCGCCCAGGCGGCGCAGGAGATCAAGCGAAACCGGCTCACCCAGAAACGAGAGTTTCTGTATTTCGTTCATCACTCCTTCCGTATCTGAACCGTACAGCGCGCATAATGCACGGACAGCACTTGCCTCAACCGCAATTCCCCGCTCCTTGCACTCCGCAAATACCAGCGAGGGCATCTTGTCTCGAGAGGTCTCCGAAAAGTATTGTTCCTGCACCTCGAGTTTTTTCAAAAGGTCTGCAACGGTCACGGGTATGCTTTTCTGTCGGGTCTCCTCGTTGAGAATAAGGATGATGTTGCGATCTTTTTCTGCAACCTTAAGAACATGCATCAGAGTGCTCTTGTCCTGGGCATGAGCGCTTCCGTCAACAACCGCAAGTTTATACAGAGAACCAAAAAGGTCTCTTGAGACGACAAACTCATGGAGGTGGTTTGCTTCTCCTTCTTCATCGACAAAAAAACGCTCGACGCGCAACGTCGGGTGCTGCGCCCGTTTCGTTTCAACCAGCTGGGTGATCTTTTTGCGCCGCAGATATGAGTTGGGACCGTAGAGAAGGTAGAGCATGATGCAAATTTCAAATCCTGTTTCCTGCGGTGGGCAGGGCGGGACTTGAACCCGCACGCCTTGCGGCACCAGCTCCTAAAGCTGGCGTGTCTGCCGTTTCACCACCTGCCCGTGTTTGTATAGTAGTCAAAAGGCCTCCAGTCCGCAACCGCAGCAGAAGATTTGACTAAATATGACATTTCTGTTATAATTATGCCCGCAGCAAGATGCTACAACCAAACGCTCTTTAACAAACCAAAGGCTAACAGCCTGAAAGGACGGAGGTGTGAAATGATCGAGTCACGCGGTAAGTCGCTGTGGATTCCGGTGTTCATCGTTGTAATGGCGTTGGTCTGTGCGGCTCAGGCGCTTGTACCCGTGCCCTTTTCTGCACGAGTCGCTCTCGTTCTCGCAGTCGCCTTTGCGCTTGCAACGCTGTCCGTACGGATTGTGACAGCAACATCCGCAGCAATCGTGCTGCGCTTCAACAAGCGTACTAAGGCGGTTCGCGGAGAAGGGATCTGTTTCATCGTCCCACTCGTGGAGAGTCTCCTGCGTGTTGACTGCACGCGCAAGACCGAAACGATCGAGACGGACCGGGTGTTTACTCCGGTGGACAAAGCAGAGATTGTGGTAACCACAGAAGTCACCTACCAACCCCAAGACCTCGTTTTGTTTGTGGAGGTCAAGAACCTCATCGAGCAGCTGGACGGCATGATCGCGGAAGCAGTCCGTGAGTTCGCCGCCGATCCAAACGCAACACCCCATACCTGGGAGGAGGCACAAGGAATGGCGGAGAAGTTTGGCCGAATGATTGTTGCCAAACTCTCCGGCCAAGAGATCCCTCGCTACAAGAACGGAAAGCCGAAACCCCAGAGAAAGCTCACGCCCGATGAGCAGGAGAACAAGCAAAACACGGTGGCGAGTTACAACAGGCTCAGCCGTGGCCAAGGAGATTTCTCCATCCCCGGTCTTGGAATCATCCTGCGGCGGCTCAATGTCACCAAAGTTGAGCCCTCGGACGAGCTCAAGAAAGCACTGGAGAAGATCTCCAAGGAGAACCAGGAGCAGGTGGCGCAGTCGAAGGAAGCAGAAACCGTCGCCCTGCGCCTCACCACGTTCCTGAGAAAATTCGGGGTTGGCGATGACGTTATCGCTGACCCGCAGAAGCTTCAGGAAGTACTCGACAAGCTCGGGTTGTCTCTCAAGGATCTTCTTGCCGACTTCCGCGCCGAGACCAGCAAGGGAACGGAGAACATCTTCACCATCCGCGGTGTTGAGCGAATACTCGGCACGCTCAGCAGCATCGCAGGGAAGAGAGGTGAGTGATGGCACGACAAAAGACGCAGGAGCCAACCGTTCCACTCCCCTCTGACAACAAAGAGCGGAGCGTGAGAAAGGCGTTGGGGGTGATTGCAACAATCTTTGCCCTCGTCGCGGTCGCCATCGTGATTTATCAATACGTCGGTGGCAGACCAGCTCGTGCCATCCACGTCACCCGCGTTTCTCCCCTCTCTCTTCTTCCCGTCTCCACGTCGGTGCCGACAGAGCTTCCTTGTGACGTTAAGTTAGGACTCTACAACAACCACATCTCAGTGGTGTCGGGCGCTGACGTCTCTGAGGAGATCTGCACCCCGCGAGTCGCCGGAGTGGGGTGGACTATTGTCCCAGCGTTAGAGGGACAGTGTGTCCAAATCCTGTACGACGGGCACAAGCCCGACGAAATCTGCAGGGGGGTGATGACCTACAATCTCCCTAAAACTCCCCGGTTCAGGCTCAAGAGCCTGACCGGAGAAGAGGTTAAGGTAATAATCGTCACCCACCGGGACGGGGAGGACTGGGAGTACATTCTCCCCCGAACGAGCCCTGTGTAGCACTCGAACAACCAAAAGGCCCGACGCACGCGTCGGGCCTCTCTTTTCTTGTTTCGGAATCCAGCTAATGCGTTTTATGTCGCGAGACCTCCTGACAGCGAGGTTTCCACAAGCCGTACGATTGTCCACGCGAGCAATCCGACCGCGACACCGATGACCGCCCACAGTACTTGTTTGCGCGCCGTTGATACTTTCTCGGGATCTCCCTTGCTGGTGACAAAGTTATACGCAGCAAGAAGGATGAAAAGGACCGCAAGGATGAACAGGATGGTGTAGACCCACTTCACGGCGACCACAAAGATGCCGACCCATCCCCCGATATCCGACGAGCCGTACGTGGGTAGGTAGTTCGGTTGCCCTGTCGGGGCTTGTCCAGGTCCTGGTGCTACCTGTGCAAGCGCGGGTGCGAGTACCAGCGCTCCCAAGATGACGGCCAGCGCAGCTGATGCAAGGATTTTTTTCATAGATTGCAATGTATTTCTGCGACCTTTTTAGGTTTTAGGTACGGATTCAGTATACCGTACGGCTTCCAGAAGTGTCAAAGTGTTAGAAACGCCCGCGAGTCAAGAGAAATCGCTCAATCACCACCGACACCCCGCTTGCCACCAGCGCAACCACGATAGCGATGACGGCGTACTTGAGCTGTTTTTTTGCAAGTGAAACCTTATCTTCACTACCCGAACTGGTGACAAAATTGTACGCCGCCACAAGAATGAACAGCAACGCGACGACAAAAAATATCGTGTATATCCACCCGATGATGTTGATGAATATCTGCTGAATGGTGGTGAAATCCGTGACCGGTGAATTGAGAATGTCTGCCGCCTCGGGTCCTTCTGCCTGAATCGCCAGCACGGAAGTAGCGGGGAATACTGCCACCAGAGCGACAACTATCATAAGCGTGCGTGTGTTGATTTTCATATGAACAGATTTTTACTCGCTCACAAAAGCCATGTTTAGGCAGTGGGTGATAGAAATGATTTTATGACAATACTCACCCCGCTTGCCACCAGCGCAACAACAATGGCGATGACAGCGTACTTGAGCTGGTCTTTTGCTTTTTTAAACCTGTTTTCGTCTCCGGCACCGGCAATGAAATTGTACGCCGCCAAGAGGATAAACAGAATGGCGACGATGAAAAACATTGTGTAGAGCCATTTGACAATGTTAGCGACGGCAGTTCTGATACCGCTTTCTCCCGCTATTGGCGTTTCAAATTCGCCAGCAAATGGGGTAATGGCAGACGGAGCGCCAGATCCTGGTCCGCCACAAATCTGGGCGACGCGTTCACTGATGCATCTCTGACGAGCAGCTGCGCCAGTCGGATCATCAACCGTCGGAGGTGCCTGCGAGCAGTAGCTTTGAATCTGCGACATGGTCGCTGCGTCAGGACACCCCTGCGCATTTACAATCGTCACTAAGACGATGCCACTAGTCATCGCAACGGTAGCGCAGAAAAATAGAGCCGCACATGCTGCTAGTTTCGGTTCGGATCGTCTTGTTTGCATTGTTTTTGTCATAATGGAACTCGCCGCGCTAGTTAATCAAGCAGCTAAGAACGTATACACAATTCCTGATATTCCCGCGGCAAGCAGCGCCACCACGATCGCGATAACCGCATAGGTAAGTTGTTTTTTTGCAAGCTCAATTCGCTTCTCGTCCTGCCCGCCCAAGAGATAGTTGTACGCCGCCAGAAGAATGAACAAAACGGCAACAACGAAAAACATCGTGTACACCCAGCGGATGACGTCTTTAAACCTCTCCTGCACCTGGCTCGCCTGTTCAACCGGCGATTGTATTTCTTCCTTAAGAGGGTATACAAGGTCCCCTGATTGAGCAAGTGTTCTCGCTGGTGTAAATACAAGCACGCCTGTCACACATACGGCAACTACTCCCACAATAGCTGCCATTCGCCTTACTGGAACTGCTGTCATAGAGTCAATCACCCTTCTTAAGGCTTAAGGAAGGTTTGTATAATCTTTGCAACTCCGCTTGCAACCAGCGCGATAACAATCGCAATCACGGCGTTCATGAGACGCTTCTTCGCTTCCCCGACTTTCTGTTCATTGCCCCCGGCGCTCAAAAACAGATATGCAGCCCAGAGAATGAATCCAACCGCAACGATGAAAAACGCTTCGTACATCCACACCACAACCTTCTCGAGTACCCTAACAATGCCCGCCCAGTCCTCAATGGGAGGCGGTGGTGGGTTTGTCGTAGCCTGTGCAAGAACTACAAACGGGAATGCAATCAGGGCTGTTAGGATGATAATGGGAAAAAATTTCGCGCGCATATTATTCCTTTCCGTCTAATTCATGAATTGATTTATATTCTCGACCCCGAATAACTCTCCAATGATGAAAACGACTCCCTGCGCAACCAAAATCACCGCTGTACCGATAACCGCCCACTTGAGCGTATTCTTGGCCTTCTGCACTTTTGAGATGTCGTCCCCTGCGGTGAGGAACAAAAATCCTCCCCAGAGCACCATAATCGCAATGATGGGGATGGCAATTTGCCAGAGGTAGCTGACGATTTTTTCGGCGAGCGCCGCAAAGGTTCCCGTGCCGGTCGGATCGGTCAGCTGGATAGTGGGCTGATTACCCTGCGCCTGCACAAGCGCCGGCAGGGCGAGAAGTATAGCCGCAATACTCCGAAACGCTTTTATCATGTTCGCCTTCCAGTATAGCAAAACCAGTTCCGTTTTGTGAATGTAAGTAATCATTCAAGCGATTGTGTTTTCATCAGAAGAGAAGCGTTAATACCGTTCTCACTATCAAAAACGCTCCGAATGAAATCGCAAGGCCCCACGCCACCGCCTTGATGACCGACTTGCCTTTTGAAATCCTCCCTTCGTCTCCTCCCGAAGTGAGCAGTAAGAATCCTCCGTAGATGGTGACCGCAACTGCCGCGGGCACCGCAATGAAAAACAGCGCAAATTGCACCACGCGATCGACAAGTCCTCCCGGACCGATGAGGTCGGTGTATTTGCAGAACTGACTTATGTTTGGACTGTTGGAGTCGATTTCGTTTCCGCACTGCACCAGCGGCTCAAGAGCAAACGCCGCCGCGGGCAAAACAACCAGTCCCGTTACAATAATGACCGCTGCACGTATCTGTTTCATATTACCGAACCTGATTTAACTGGCTTTCCGCGGCACGTACCGCGCGTGAGACATCGAGCCGACCGGCGGCGATGTCAAGAATCATGGTTTCAAAAATGCTTTTGGTCGCACCGCTGTCCGCCTGCTGCCACGTTTTTGCGATCAGCGCTCCCTGTAAAAAGGATCCTTTTTCTTCTCCGAGCCGCGTGTTAATCATGCTCTTGAGCGCCGGCAATTGCCCGGTGGCGGTAAGATACATCTGACTGTTTGCCGGCTGGGTAGTAATAAACCGAACGAAATCCCACGCCACATAGGGCTGCCGCGTCTGACGGGACACCGCAAGACCCCGGTAGCGCGCAAAACTGATGGGGCGATCGGCGTTGACCTGCGGCAGAGGAGCGACGCCGATGTTGAGAAATGAGTTTCTGTTGCGAATGTTCAGAAGCGCCGCCGCATAGTCCACAATCATCGCCACGCGCTCACCCGCAAACGCTTCGCGTGACCCCTCAAGTCCTTCGTGCCACGTATAGTACACGTTGATAGGATCGGCAAACTGCATGTAGAACGTCACCGCCTGCTGTGCAGGACCGTCAAGACGCACTCCTCCTTCCTTTGTATTGATGGCCGAGCCGTTTTGAAGCATCAGTACGCTTAAGATGTCCGGCATTGCAGCTACGTTGCGCGCGCCGCCCAGCGCAAGCGCGGCCCGCTTGATCTGCTTCGCACCTTCCATCATGCGCAATTTTGGAATCACCGAGAGTACGTCTTCCCACGTCTGGGGCGCGTACAGAATCGAGCGGGCGTTGAACATGTCTTTGTTGTAGATGAGCGCAAGACCGTCCATATCAAGCGGCAGCGCGTACAATTGCCCGTCCGCTACAAAGTCCTTCGTTACGACGTCCGGGAAGAGTATTTGGGCGGTTGCTGCGGTCGCCAGTCGCGGGTCGGCGGGAAGCATCTTGCCTTTGTGTTTGGGGACCCAGGTGCTGTCAATCATGAACACGTCCGGTCCCGTGCCTTCGGCGAACGCGTCAACCAGTGCCTGCTCAAATTGTTCGAACGACGCAAAGCCGGTGTAGGACGCCTTGACGTTCTTGTGCAGTGCCTCATACGACTTGGCGATCTCAATAAACGCCTGACGCTCTTTGCCGGTCAGGTCAACCCCCCATACCGTAAGCTTCACCGCCTCCTGGGGAAAATTGGGGTCCTGTTCGACCCCGCTCTTTTTGATGCCCGGGATAACCCCCATAAACCCCAGCACCAGCACAACAACAATAACGCCGACCACACCGACGATAATGACTTGCTGGCGCGTCAGACGCATATATGGTAATTATCCCGCGCAAGCGCAACAAAGGCAATACAAGGAGAACGAAGAAGGTGAAAACGGCTCAATTAGAAAACCAACAATGTCCAGGAATTCACGATCGTGAATTCCTGGACATTTTCTCAATTCCTGCTTTTCCGTTTTCCGTCCCCGCCTCCTGCTTTTGTTTTTACTCTACAGCCCAGAAACAAGCGCTACACACATGTGATTGCAACGATGGAATCACCCCCACTCAAGCGCATCACCCGCACTCCGCTGGTAGCGCGAGCGCTCTCTCTGATATCAGAGAGTCGCGTTTTTATCACCTGACCCTTTGCGGACAATACGATCGCCTCTTCCTCGTCTCCGATAACCCGGCATGAGACGACTGCGCCTGTTTTGGGTGTGATTTTTGCGGTGCGAATACCTTGCCCGCCGCGTGCTTGCACTTTGTACTCCCGCAATGACGTCTGCTTGGCAAACCCATTTGCACTTACCACCAGCACTTTGTTGTTCTTCTGCTCCCCCCGAATAACATCGGCTGATACGACCGCATCGCCGCTCTTGAGCTTCATACCCCGCACTCCCGCAGCCGCCCTGCTTATTGAACGAAGGTCCGACTCTTTGAACCGTATCGCCTGGCCGCTGGCGGTGACCGCCAGCACTTCATCTCTGCCGGAGGTAGGGAGGACCGCGCGCAATGCGTCATCTTTTTTGAGCGAAATGGCAATAATGCCCGAACGGCGCACGTTTGTAAAATCTTCACGCGCTGTTTTTTTGACCAATCCCTGAGCCGTAACCATAACCAGATATCGCGTCTCCTGAGATTTTTGGTTGTATGAAACCATTGCGCGAATTTTCTCATCCGGCGGAATGTCAAGAAAGTTATGGATGATCTTTCCTTTTGCGGTACGTGTTCCCTGCGGAATCTCATACACCTTGGTCTGAAACACCTTGCCGCTGTCGGTAAAAAACAGAATGCTGTCGTGGGTGTCCGCATGTGCAAGATGCGTCAGGAAATCATCCTCCCGCACCTCCGAACCCATAAGACCCTTGCCGCCGCGATTCTGGAGCCGGAACGCGGCGGGGCTGAGACGTTTTATGTACCCTTCGGCCGAGAGCGTGATGATCGCTTCTTCCTGCGGCACAAGATCTTCCTCTTTGAATTCAGCGAGCGCTGTTTTTACCACCTGCGTCCGGCGCGGGTCAGCATAACGTTCTTTCACATCGCCAAGCTCGCGCTCGATGACTCCTGTTATTTTTTGGGGCGAAGCGAGAATTGCCTCAAGTTCCGTGATGAGTTTTCGTTTCTGGCCAAGCTCTTCATTAATCTTCTTTCGTTCAAGCGAGGCGAGCGTTTGCAGCTTCATCTCGAGAATCGCCGTTGCCTGTACCTCGGTGAATCTAAATTTCTTGACAAGGTTTGTGTGTGCGTCATCGCGGTCGCGCGATTTCTTGATGGTTGCAATCACCGCATCGATGTGATCCAGCGCCTTGGAAAGGCCCTCAAGAATATGCGCCCGCTCCTTTGCACGTGCCAGGTCAAACGCGGTGCGCCGGCGCACAACAACAATGCGGTGCTCAAGATACTGTTCCAGGATATCTTTGAGTGACAAAAGTTGCGGCTGCAGACCTCCTACCAGCGCGATCATATTCATATGAAAGTCCTTCTGGAGTTCCGTGTGTTTGTAGAGCTGGTTGAGCACTTTCTGGGGCGGAGTATCTCCTTTGAGCTCAATGACCACGGACAATCCGTCCTTGTCGCTCTCATCCCGAAGATCTTTGATGCCCGCGAGTCTTTTCTCGTTGGCAAGTTGTGCAATTTTTTGAATCAGCTCTGCCTTGTTGACGCGGTAGGGGATCTCGGACACCACGATTGTATAGTGCCCCGGCTTTCGCTCAACGATCTCGGCTCTGGCGCGGCAGGTGATGGAACCTTGGCCGGTTGTATATGCCTCGGCAATGTTTTTCGTGTCGTAAATAATACCGCCGGTGGGAAAATCAGGCCCTTGGACGTACTGCAGCAACTCATGGGTTGTAGCATCTGAATTCTTAATAAGATAGAGCAGTGCATCCACAACTTCGCCTAGATTGTGCGGCGGAATATCAGTTGCCATTCCCACCGCAATACCCACGGTGCCGTTTAAGAGCAGATTGGGGAGTTTTGCCGGCAGCACCCGCGGTTCCTTCCGCGTCGCATCATAGTTAGGGACGAAATCAACGGTGTCTTTTTCAATGTCGGCAAGAAGCTCGCTTGCAATGCGCGCCAGTCGCGTCTCGGTGTAACGCATCGCTGCAGCGTTATCCCCATCGACAGAGCCCCAGTTTCCCTGTCCGTCAATCAATGGGTAGCGCAACGAGAAGTCCTGTGCCATGCGAACCATTGCGTCGTACACCGATGTGTCTCCATGCGGGTGGTATCGCCCTAACACTTCTCCGACCACGTTTGCGGACTTGCGGTACTTCGTGTTATGCAGCAACCCCGAATCCCACATCGCCCACAAAATCCTGCGATGTACCGGCTTGAGACCGTCGCGGACGTCTGGAAGCGCCCGCGCAACGATAACCGACATCGCATAGTCCAAGTACGAACGCTCAAGTTCCTGCGTGATTTCAGTTCGTTCCAGCGGCACACGCGGCGAGGGAGATTCAGGCGATATATGGTGACGTTTCTCTTTCGTCATACACGCACGTTACTGCTGCACCTGTCGCTCGCCCGTGACAATGCCGCTCTGGATCTTGTCGACCACCGACGCGCCTTGCGAGAGCAGGTCTTGCGTTTGCTGTCCCGCAGAACTGAAGGTGCCGCGAATAACCGACAGAAATTCCTGTATTCTGTTATGCTCCGGCTGGGCGGTTTGCGACTGAGAAAACGGAGAGGCCAGCTTTACAAACAACACCCATAATACAACTACAAACGCACACGCGACAATCACTATACCGACAAACCACTTGCGGCGGTGGGTGAGAGTGCCGTATCGGATTGCATTAACTGCTTTTTTTATGGATGCAGGCATACGATTTTCGTTTTCTTGATCGCGTCCAGGTCTTTCTTTTTGAACACGAATTTCTCCTCGGCACTCTCTGCGTCTCCGTTAAACTGAGTAACTAGCTCCTTGACCGGCGCCGCTTTGCGCACAAGCCCCTTGGTTGCAACAAAAGAGGGAATAAAAATCTTCGGGTTAAGCTGTTTGACCAGCTTCGCAATCTTGTCCTGAGCAATGAACGGAGAGCCGCTACCGGGGCCCATGAGAACGTCAAGCTCCTCAAAACTCTCTAGCGTTGCCGGTGAAATATCTCCCGAAAGATGCCCCAAAAGTCCCAGGGCAATGGTATCCCACAGAACGGTGTAGATGGTTTTAAAAAACTTTGGAGAGGACTCTTCCGCAAGCTGAAACCCCTTGATTTTGATGCCGTGAATGTCATACTCGCCGGCACCGTTTATCACAAACGTTGCCCGCTCTTGTACAGAGGGGCCCGCGGCGCCCTGCCAAGCGCCAATGGTTTGGATATAGACCAGCGGCGTGATGCGCGGCGCAACGATTCCGGAATCTTTCGGAGGGGCATCGGTCAATACCACGTCGTCGCCGTTTTGGATCTTGAAACACCCTTCCCCGTACCAGGTGATAATCATAAGAAAAACAACAGTGCGCTCTCTGGAATTTACAGTGAAGCAGGCAACTGACAAAAAAAGAATGTTCGTGCGGAACATTTGAAAGCTGCAGTGCGCCTGCTTTCTTCTATAGTATAGCGCTGACAGGCTTGATTTGCAACCGCTTTTTCTGTACGATATCGCAGCGTTTGTGTGTTGTGTATCGGCAGCATGAAGCGCTATTACGAGTAAACCGGTACTTTTTTATTCCGTGAAAATCAAGACAACCGACGAATCAAAACGCGCCAATCCGCTCTACGCGGTGCTCAAAAACAATCCCGACCTGACCACGCCGCTCAAGGAAGGAGATGCGATTGAGGCGACGCTCCTGGATATCAAAGAGCAGACGGCGTACTTTGACATCAAAGATCGCGGTACCGGTATTGTGTATGGAGCCGAGTTCTTGGCCGCCCGCGACATCATCAAAAAACTTTCTCCCGGACAAGTTGCGACCGTTACCATTGTCGAGCCGGAAAATGAAGAAGGATTTGTTGAGCTCTCGCTGGTCAAAGCCATTGAACAACAGAGTTGGGAAGAAATCAGACGACTTAAGGACAGCGACGAAGCATTTGAGGTTAAGATCAAAGCAGCAAACTCCGGGGGTCTTTTAGCGTCGGTGGGGGGCACAAAGGCGTTTATTCCCGTCTCGCAGCTTTCGGCGGAACACTATCCTCATGTTCCCGACGCCGACAAGCGAAAGATTTTCGAAGCATTACAAAAATTCGTGGGGCAGGATTTGAAGGTGAAGGTATTGGACTTTAATCCCAAAAACGACAAATTGATCCTTTCCGAGCGGGAAGTGACTGACGAGAGCGTCAAAAAATCGCTTGCCAAGTACCAGATCGGAGATGCTGTGGAGGTAGTGGTGTCGGGCGTTGCGGATTTCGGGGTGTTTGTGCGATTCGTGGATGACCCGCAGGTTGAGGGACTGGTGCACATCTCCGAAATCGACCACAAACTGATTGAATCGCCCAAAGAGGTGGTGAAAGTGGATGATGCGATGAAAGCAAAAATCATCGAAATAAAAGATGGGCGGGTGTCGCTCTCGTTTAAGGCACTAAAACCCAATCCATGGGACAGCGCGGGACAGTATTTCGCCGAAGGGCAGGAGATAAAAGGGACGGTGGCACGGTATAACCCGTTCGGCGCACTTATTGCGCTGGGACACGACCTGCAGGGATTGATTCACATCAGTGAGTTTGAGAGTCAGGAGGCAATGCGCGAAACGATTGGAGAGGAAAAGGAACACGTGTTCGTCGTTTCCCAATTCAAACCGGAAGAGAAGAGGATTATCCTGAAGCTGAAAAAGTGAGGGGGTAGACCGGATAGTTCGCAGTTAGTATTTCCGTATTCGGTTTACACTATGCGGCTTTCCGTCTGCGCTCCCAGTTGATTGCCTCACCACAATGCCCTATACTGTCCCCGACTTTATCCACCTATGAAGCTCGGGCTTTTCAAAAACCTTTTTGTTGTCATCTTTTTGTTCATCGCGATCGTCTTCTTTTTCGCGTCGCTGTATTCGCTTGAAGGGCAAAAGTCCCAGGCAATACCGTTAAGCGAGCTCGCGCTCAAGATCAGCGCCGGAGAGGTTGAGCACATCACGGTTTCGGGAGACACCGTCGAAGCGAAACTCAAAAACAACACGACGGTGACGACCCAAAAAGAAGCTGAGGCAGGGCTGTCCGAAACTCTGTCGCGCTACGGCGTTTCCGGTGAGGCGCTTGCAGGGGTGCCGCTCGAGGTTAAAAACGAATCGGGATGGAAATTTTGGGCGGGGATTCTTCTCCCCACGCTGATTCCGCTGATTGTCATCGGGGCGTTTTTCTGGTGGACGTTTCGGCAAGCGCGGGCAGGCGCAAGTCAGGCGTTCTCATTCGGCAAGTCAAACCTCCGCCTGTTCGCTCCTCTCAAAAACCGCATCACGTTCGCCGACGTAGCGGGACTTGAGGAACCAAAACAGGAACTTTTGGAAGTGGTGGATTTTTTGCGTAACCCCAAAAAATACTCCGACTTGGGAGCGCAGATCCCACGCGGAGTTCTTTTAATGGGGCCGCCGGGAACCGGGAAAACACTGCTTGCACGCGCTGTTGCGGGTGAGGCAAACGTCCCGTTTTTTCATATCTCTGCTTCCGAGTTTGTAGAGATGTTCGTGGGCGTGGGAGCATCGCGCACCCGCGACTCATTTTCAACCGCAAAACGAGCCGCTCCCTCCATCTTGTTTATTGATGAAATTGATGCGGTCGGGCGTGAACGAGGCGCGGGCCTTGGTGGCGGACACGACGAGCGCGAACAGACGCTTAATCAAATCCTTGTTGAGATGGACGGGTTCGAAAAAGACACGCGCGTGGTGGTGCTCGCGGCTACCAACCGCCCCGACATCCTGGATCAGGCGCTGTTGCGACCCGGGCGATTCGATCGACGGGTAATTCTTGATTTTCCTGACATCAATGACCGCGAGGCGATTTTAAAAATACATGCGCGCAACAAACAACTGTCAAAGGACGTTAACCTGCGTCACATTGCAGTGCGCACACCCGGGTTTTCCGGCGCTGACCTTGAAAACCTAATGAATGAAGGAGTTATACTTGCGGCGCGCAAGAATAAAAAAGCTGCCGAGCAGGCAGATTTATACGAGGCGATTGAAAAAGTGCTCCTGGGACCCGAGCGGCGGTCACGCGTGCTGACTCCGGAGGAGAAAAAGGTGACCGCCTACCACGAAGCGGGACACGCGCTGGTGGCCGCAAGCATCAAGGGAGCCGATCCCGTGCACAAGGTTTCTATTGTTGCGCGCGGGAGAGCCGGCGGCTATACGCTCAAACTTCCCGAAAAAGAAACGTACATTCGCACGCGCAAACAATTCGTCGGCGACCTTGCGGTGACGTTCGGGGGATACGCCGCCGAGGAGATAGTATTCAAAGACATCAGCACTGGCGGTTCAAATGACCTCGCAATGGCGTCCGAGATTGCGCGCAAACTGGTTACCAAGTACGGCATGAGTGAAAAACTCGGACCTATTACCTTCGGAAAAACCCAGGAGTTGATTTTCTTGGGTCGCGAAATCGCAACCGAAAGGAACTATTCGGACGAAACGGCACTTGCAATCGATAAGGAGGTTGAACGCTTCGTTCAGCGTGCGTACCTGCTGGCGAAAAACATCATCCGAAAGCGCCGCACCACGCTGGATGCCATCGCCACGACACTCGTAGAGAAAGAAACGCTCGAGCGTGATGAATTTGACGCGTTGATGAAGAGGTTCAAACTCGTTCCGGTAAGCGCTTGAGGGGCTAAGCGGGATGTGATATACCTCTGGCGGACAATGTTTCTGCGGCGCGTAGCCCCCGCCGTCGCTGTCTACTCCGCCGGAGTAGCTTCGGCTACAAAGACTGGGAAAGCTATGGCGGGCAGGCAGTGATAGAGCAGCCGTCTTACCTGCCCGCCGTACTGTAAAGGAGGGCCAGTAGTTCAGTGGTAGAACGCTGTCCTTATAAGACAGAAGTCGAAGGTTCGATCCCTTCCTGGCCCACGTTGGCTCCGGCAGGCGGGTACACGGCGGGTCGCAGGTTCGAATCCTGCTTGCCCGTCTGAAGTCCTGACTCGTCGGGACGGAAGAGGGCCGCGCCGACCGGTTATACAAAAACAGGTGTATGAACTGGCTCCATCTTTTCATCGCCGCGTATCCTCTTATTGTCTATCCGGCAATTGTTATCGGAACCGTTGCCGAGATGATGGTTACGCTCCTCCTGTTCGGAGCGCTGGCTCAAGAGGGATATGTAAACTTCGGCGTCGTTTTCCTACTGGGGTTTCTGGGAAGCGTGGCGCACGACATCCTCTTTTGGTACATCGGCAGGCATCTGGGCGCCATTAAAAAAACCCGCTATCTCTTTTTTGACTTCAGTAAGGTAGATCGCGTGCTGGAACGACTGAGGCCGGTCACCGGTATTGCTGTGTTTTTCTCCAAATTCATATGGAATGTTAACCGGATCGTATTGGTTTCCGCCGGTTACGTCCGCACAGAACTCTGGCGTCTCGTACGAGCCTCGATTCCCGCGTCGCTCGTGTGGGCGTTGGTACTCACCTCAATCGGCTACGTGTTTGCCGACCAGACAGCGCTGTTTCGCCAACGCATTGAGTACGCGGGGTTGATGGCTGCAGGTGTACTGGCGCTTGTTGTTGTTGTCCAGCTCTACGCGCGTAAGTTTGTCCGGCGACACTTCCTCAACGGGAATATCTCACAACCCACCAAGGACACGCAGAATCTTTGACAGAGCACCCGCAGAGCCTATAGAGTTACTGGAAGGTTTGTCTGCGCGCTTAGCTCCCGCCGCCGCTAAGCTATGGCGGGCAGGCAGCGGCAGAGTGTCTCGTTTATTCCCGGTTTGTCCAAAATCTTCCATAGTTTCGGGAACAAACCGCAATTCCGCTCAAAGTGGGCGATTAGCTCAGTTGGCTAGAGCGTCTCGTTTACACCGAGAAGGTCGCAGGTTCAAGTCCTGCATCGCCCACTTTGAGCGGGATACCGAGTAGGTCGGAGGTTCGATCCTCTCGGCACGCACAAAAACCCCAAGCAGTTTTCATTCGCTTTGTTCCGCAGGAGTCCGGCAAAGAGTTTACAAGAGTCCGGAAAAGTCCGGCAAGGAGTCCGGAAAATACAGTTTTCGCATAAATACTCGATGAAAACCAGCTATGTTAAAAACCCCAGTATTCATGCGCCAACTCACCTAACGCATAAATACTGGGGTTTCCCAATTTTTGGTGTTCCGACCCCTCTAAAGTGAGATAAAATGTTTCACGTGAAACATTTGAGTCCGGCAATGTCTGGGGCAGCTTGCCGGACTCTTGCCAGACTTCTTTCCGGACTCACGATGTTTCACGTGAAACATCGTGAGTCCGGCAAAGCTCGGGACAATGCCTCTAATAGACAGATGGTGTAGAATTACCTTGTTTATGAGGGAAACACAAAGAAAAAGCGTTGGATCCACAGGCGAAGAGACTGCATGTGGATATCTCGTGAATAACGGTTATAAAATTCTTGAAAGAAACTACCGCACAAAATTTGGAGAAATTGACATAGTGGCAAAATCACCAGATAAAACCTTGGTTTTTGTAGAAGTTAAGACAATGAGCGGCGAAAACAGATATATGGCTGAGAGTCCGGAAAATTATCCACAGGAGTCCGGCAATGGTGTGGAAAAGTTGGGAAAAGTCCGGCAAGAATATACCCAGAAAGACGATGGGATAATACCAGAGGATCAAATGAGTGCCTCAAAAATCAAAAAATTCAGGAGGATTGCCGAATGGTATGCTAACAATTATACGGATCTAAAGAAGAGCGGTTTTCGACTGGATTTAGTATCCGTCGTTCTCAGAAACTGCAATTCGCAAATAAAACACTATAAAAATATATAGATGTCAATAGGTCTCTCGGTCCAGCGGATGATATACTGCACGCGAAGTCGAAGTTTTTACGGAAAAAGCAAACAACTGCATGACTGAAAGAGTAGAAGAACTTTTTGAACCACAGCGAAAGAAGGAGGTCCGCGAAGTCAGATTTTGCTGCCAACGATGCGAACGTCTCTTATATGAAGGAATAAGAACCGCGAAGCAAGCACAGGAACTTCAGGAAGCTAAAGATGCGAGAAATCTTTTCTGTCCCGACTGTCGTGAAGTGCTTTCTCGTGAAAAAACCGCTGTCTGACGCAATTTTTTCTGCGTTCCGCTCTTTCCTCTTTACCTTTTACTCTTCAACCTCTTCTTTTCTGTGTCCGGTCACTCCAAGTGGGCAAATATAAAACACCGCAAGGAAGCTACGGATAAAAAGCGAGCGCGGGTTTTCTCAAAACTCCTGCGTGCAATTGCGATCGCGGCAAAAAAAGACAACAATCCCGAAAGCAACTCGGCGTTGCGTACTGCGGTTGAGCGCGCAAGAAAATTCAACGTTCCACACGACCATATCGAACGGGCGCTTAAAAAGTCAGATGACGCATCGCGTTCCGAAGAACTTACCCTTGAAGCATACGGTCCGGAAGGAGTGGCACTCATCATCCGAGTCACTACCGATAACAAAAACAGGGCGGTTGCTGAAATAAAAAAAATCCTCAAAGATCACGATGTTAAGTGGGCGGAACCCGGGAGTGTGATGTGGGCGTTTGAACCGGACATCAATGAATATGAGTGGAGAGCGAAGTTCCCGCAACACATTTCGAAAACAGCAGAGGAAAAACTGCTTGCGTTTATGGAAGCGCTCGATAATCATGACGATGTTGATGAAATTTACACCAGCGCGGCACTTAATGAACGGTAGGAAGTAGGCAACGACCGATTTATTTCTTATGATTATCCTCGGTATCGATCCGGGAAGTACGCGAGCCGGATACGGCGTTATTGAATTCTCTCGCTCCCGCAGTTATTACATCGACGGCGGGATTGTCCAGACGGCGGCGCGGAATAAGAACGAATTGCTGGTCGATTTGTACGAATCGTTCCGCAGAGTCCTGGAACAACACAAACCGGACATTGTTGGTATTGAAAGGTTGTACTTCTCCAAAAACCTCAAGACTGCCACCGAAGTCTCGCAGGCGCGCGGCGTGCTCATTTTATGCGTCCAGCAAAAAAGAATTCCTATGCGGGAACTTACACCTCTCGAAGTGAAACACGGATTGACGGGATGGGGACGAGCAGATAAAAAGAGCGTAGAAAAGGCCGTGCGGCAGGAACTGAAACTTCCAAAAGCGCTCCGGGCTCATGACGACGTGTTTGATGCGCTTGCAACCGCACTGGTAACCGGTTATGTTGTGCATACAAAAATCCGTCACCAGGATGAGGCCGGGTTTATAGCGGGGCTGTGAAAAACTTTCTTGACTCTTTTGACGCATCTTTTATAGTTTATCAATCAACATTGTTCTTCGCGCCAATTAATAACCAAAGGTCGTTGCCAGAAACTGTGTATGACAATGACAACACTTGACGTATATTCCTCTCCGATCGTCTATGCGCGCGCCGATGAGGGCGATGATGCAGGGGGCGACACGCAGGAATCCAAAGAGAAAGAAGATGAAGAAGAGGAGGACCTTATCGAGGGCATCGAAGAAGGGGACGAGGAAGAGCTCGGGGTGGTAGAAGAAGAGAAAGTGGAGCCGGATGAGGAGTGATACAAAAAACCCGCCTGACGGCGGGTTTTTTGTTGTTGCCGCCCAGAACTTATACATCGCTTGCTCCACGAACACATTTTTGGAAGAATAAAGCCGGTATGAGCCGCCGAAGAGTTTTATGGAAGCGTCTGGTTTTGGGATTTGTCGTCGTCTTGTTGATCGGCGGTATTTGGCTTTCGTTAACTGTCGTTTCCATTACCAAAGAACTTCCCCGACCGGAGAAAATCAGCGACATAAAGCCGACACAATCAACGAAAATATACGACCGAACCGGCCAAGTGCTTTTGTATGAGATACACGGAGAACAAAACAGAACCGTGGTCACATCCGACCAAATCCCCTTGTATGCAAAGCAGGCAACGATTGCGATTGAAGATCAAAACTTCTATACGCATAAAGCCTTTGACGTACGTGCCATTATCCGGGCGCTGTTCGTAAACCTGCGGAGCGGCACTGCCGCACAGGGCGGTTCAACCATTACCCAACAATTGGCAAAAAACGTATTTCTCTCGCCCGAAAAAACCATCAAACGCAAGCTTAAAGAACTGGTTCTCGCATACTGGATCGAGCAACGGTACACCAAAGACGAAATTCTGACTTTGTATCTTAATCAGGTCAGCTATGGCTCCAACGCGTATGGAATTCAGTCGGCTGCCCAGATATATTTCGTAAAAGACGTTTCCTCGCTGTCCCTCGCTGAAGCGGCGGTCCTGGCAAGCTTGGTGAAAGCTCCTTCGTACTATTCGCCGTGGGGGAGTCATATCGAAGAACTGACGGCGCGCAAAGATTATGTGCTGCTGCAAATGCAGCGGCTAAACTTTATCGACCAGGAAGAGTACGCGCGCGCCACACGCGAATCGGTTGTCTTTGCCAAACCAACATTGGGATCAATCAAAGCTCCTCATTTCGTTATGATGGTCAAAGAGTACCTGGAGAATCGTTACGGCCGCGAGTTGGTCGAGGGGGGTGGATTAAAGGTGACCACAACGCTTGACTGGAATCTGCAGGAGAAAGCTCAAACAGCGGTCACGCAGGGAGCGGCACGCAACAAAGAGTTATACAAAGGAGAGAATGCCGCCATGGTTGTTCAGGATCCTAAAACGGGTCAGATTCTTACGCTCGTAGGGTCTGCGGATTACTTTGACAGCGCCATTAATGGACAGTTCAATGTTGCCGCTCAGGGGCTTCGGCATCCGGGTTCTGCATTCAAGCCGTTCGCATACCTTGCCGCATTTATAAAAGGATACACACCCGACACCGTCGAGTTTGATGTTCCAACCGAATTCGTGCCAAACAACCCGAACTGTCCCCTTATTGTCGACTTTAACAATACCGACAAGTCGTGTTTTCATCCGCATAACTTCGACGATACTTTTCGAGGGCCCGTTTCGCTCAAGCAAGGGCTTGCACAGTCCATAAACGTACCGTCAGTAAAGACTCTGTACCTTGCGGGGCTCGAGAACACCATCAAACTCGCCCAAACCATGGGCATTACCACCCTTGAAAAGCCCTCCGAATACGGTCTGTCGCTGGTGTTGGGCGGAGGAGCCGTGAAGTTGGTTGATTTGGTCAACGCATACTCAATCTTCTCACAAGACGGTATCAAACATACCCAAACATACATCCTTAAAATCGAAGATTTGTCCGGAAATATATTGGAAGAATACAAAGATGCCGCGCTGCAAGTGGTTGAGCCGTACTACACCCGACTGATCAATAATATTCTCTCCGACGTCGGGTTGCGAGCGGGGCTTTTTCAGGCAAGTTTGGGACTTACAACGTTCGAGGGATACGAGGTCGCACTAAAAACAGGGACTACCAATGACTACCGCGATGCGTGGGTTGTCGGATACACGCCTTTTATCGTAGCGGGAGTGTGGGCCGGCAACAGCAACTACAAACCAATGGAGCAGCAAGGAGGGAGTATTTTGGCCGCCATCCCTATGTGGAATGCTTTTATGAAAGAGATTATTTATAACTATCCGCCGGAAGTCTTCGCGCGAGCTGAATTTCCATCGTCACAACGACCCATGTTAAACGGCCAGTATATCATTCCGCTGACCGTCAATGACGTGACTTCTTCTCATATTCACGCCATTCTCTACTACCTCGACAAAAACAACCCGACCACCGAGCAGTCTTCCGATTTTAATCCCGCGTCCGATCCCCAGTTCCAAAATTGGGAAGTTCCTATTTTAGAGTGGGCAAAGAAAAATATTCCGAACTTCTTTATAGAATATAATAGAACGTCGCCTCTGTTGCCGACTTTTTTCCCATCACCGCCTCTTTTCTAGCCCTTCAAAAAACACCCGCTGGCCGGCGGGTGTTTTGTTGTTTTTGTTTACGCTCTATGAGGATTTGATGGGCATAATGATGTAGAAGTATAAACGATCTTCGCTTGATCGGAGCATGCTCGGTTTCTCCTCCCCGTTAAGTCCGATGGTAACCTTCTCGGTTTTGATGTTTCTGAGTCCATCCAACACAAATCTCCAGTTGAATGTTATGTTGGTTGGTTGTCCTTTTATTTTCGCCGGCAGCATATATTCACTCTCACCGAATTCCTGGCTTGCCGAAAACACTCGTATGCTCTTCATTGATTGATCGGTTGTAAACTTGACCTCATGGAGTTTATTTGACAGCGAGCTTGACAGTTTCAGCGCCGAGATGAGGTTTTCCTTTTCAAATTCGGCTTCGGTTTCAAAGTGTTGAGGAATGATAAGTTCGTAGCTTGGAAATTTCCCTTCAATGAGTCGGGAAATGATGCTCGTGTATTCCGTTTCAAACAACACCTGATGATTTTCAAACACGAGATGAATTTTGTTCTCTTTTGAACCAGAAAAGATCCGAATAACCTCGTGAATGGTTCTGAGCGGAATAATGCATGAGAGAACCTCATCACCATCAACGCTGAATTGTTTTTCTTCTATTGTCCTTTCGGCCAAACGAAAGCTGTCGGTTGCTGCCATTTTTATGGTGTTTGTTTTGTAAGAGAAAAATATACCGGATAGTTCCGGTCTGATATCAGAAACCTGACATGCCGACACAACCGAGGAGAGAGCGTCAATAAACTGCTGCGTATCGAATGTGAATGTTTGTTTTCTGTTTTGTATTTCGGGGATGATTGGAAATTCGTCTTTGGGGGTTGTTGTTATTTTTGCTTTGTAGTTGTCCGTGCTGATTAAAACCGCCGTTTTAATCAGTTCAATATTTATCCGTTCAAATAATAAATTATTCACGATATGCGACAAAACTCCAAACGGAATCGTTGTTGCGCCTGTTTCTAAAATTTTTGCGGAAGCAAAGTGCGTAATCGCTATCTCGAGATCGGTCGAAGAGAGGCGAATCTTTCCGTTGTGAGTCTCAATAAGAACATTCCGCAGAACAGGAAGGTTTGAATTTTCTTTAAGAGCTCCCGAAATAATCGAGAGTCCTTCTTTGAGGTTATTTTTCAGGACAACGAAATTCATATACTACTTCTGTCTTTATAATACTATACAAGAATACTAGTAGTAGTTGTTATAGGAAGATGTGGATAGGTGGATAACAAAAAGACACGGCTTGTGGAGGTGTTTTAACAAGCTCTCGTACCGGAATAAAAACTGGAAAATATGGGCATAGGCAGGGGAAAGCGTCTTTGCTCTACTGAGGAGAAGATGAAGTCTTGTTAATAAGCTCTTTAACCAAAACAACGGTTTGATTAAGTTTTCTGTTGGCGGTTATTTCTCTGCTTATTTTCTCGTATGAATGAATTGCCGTAGTGTGATCTCTTTTCCCTAACTTATCCCCAATATCAGGGTATGACATCCCCAGCATTTCCCTCATTAAAAACATAGCAATTTGACGCGGAAGAACAATCTGTTTTCTGCGTGACTTATTAATAATGTCAGCTTGAGATATTTCAAAAAACTGTGCCACGCTCTTCATAATATGGGCGGGACTGATATTCGCTATGTTTTGTTGAATGGTTGAGTTAATAACCTCTTCCGCTGTTTTGTTGTCTATGGCTCCCCCTTTCACCTCTTTTATAAACTGTAGTTTATTGATAACTCCCTCAATCTCGCGGATGTTTCGTTGTATGCGCGACGCGATGAGATGACACACCCCCTCGGGCAGTTCAATATTTTTTTCCGCCATCTTGTTTTTAATGATCGCGACCTTCATTTCGTAGTCTGGATAAGTAATGTCAACAATCATACCCCACTCAAACCGCGAGCGCAGCCGTTCCTCGAGCACTGGAATCGCCGACGGAGGACGGTCAGAAGACATAATAATTTGTTTATTGTTCTGGTGGAGCGTGTTGAAGGTGTGAAACAACTCCTCTTCGCTCCGCTCCTTTCCTCCGATAAAATGAATGTCGTCAATAACCAACACGTCAATGTTTCGGTATTTGTTTTTGATGTCGTCCATTCGTTTTGACCGGATGGCCCACACCACATCATTCACAAACCGCTCGGACGTGACGTATTTAACCCGTAGTTTATTTTTGAAGTTTCTGACAATTTCGTTGCCGATTGCCTGAATCAGGTGCGTTTTACCGAGTCCCGTGCCTCCGTACACGAAGAGCGGGTTGTACTTTACGCCGACGTCTTTGGACACCGCCACGGACGCTGCGAACGCAAGCTCATTGGATGACCCGACAACAAAGTTTTTGAAATTGTATCGCGGGTGCAGGTTGGTGTCCGGATCAATCGCGAGCTCTTGAAATTCTCCCTGACTAACCGGCAACGGCGACGACTTTTTAAACGCCTGGTGTATCAAAGCCCTTTTTTCGAAATCTTGATTGAGTACCACATACTCAATGCGGGAAATGGAAGGGTCAAATTTCTGTAAAATTTCAAGAATAATCTTGTTGTATTTGTTTTGAACCCATTCTTTGGCGAAATTATTGTTGACGCCGAGAGTAATCATTCCGTTGTCTTCGTTTTTTGTAACCAGCCTGCTGCTTTTGAACCACGTAAGAAAATTCGGGCGCGTGATCTGGAGCTCTACTTCAGCAAGGGTTTTTTCCCAGAGTGTTTTGAGGTCCAGTTGGGGCAGCGGAGTCATAGAAGAATCTTTAGAAAAACGTCGAACCCATTGTACTGTGAGACAGAACGGCCGCAAGGGACCCCGTTGCAGAAGATGTGGACAACGTGTGGACGTTATTCGTGCACCACACTAGACCGTTTTCGCAAAACTCACAAGATTGACTTTTTTATTTATTATATTGTTCTCTCATTGAGGAAAGAGTTAATTGCATTTAAAGTGTCTCTTTGCTACACTCGACGCTGACATGTCGGAAACCTATCAGCCGAAGCGACGCAAGCGTGCTCGCACACATGGATTCCGCGCACGCATGAGTACGCCCGGTGGTCGCCGGGTACTCGCACGCCGCCGCGCAAAAAGTCGAAAGAGACTATCCGCGTAACGCGTGTGTTTTTTGACGAGAATTACGCCACCTGGACATGCTTGCGCGGCGCCACCGGCTTCCAACGTCATTTTTTCAACAACTGAAGGGTAAGAGAGGTTTTGGACGAAAACTCTCAAAAGGAGCATTGGTCGCGCGTGTTTTTCCTTCTCCTTTTCCTTACAGTCGTTTTGGTGTTGTGGTTTCTCGGAGCGCTGGCGCGCGGTCGGTGGGGCGCAACCGATTGCGGCGAGTTGTGTATGAATGGGTCCGGACAAACGATCTTTTTCAGAAGCCCGGCATGGATATTGTTATTATTCCCCGTTCCACTCTTCTCACAGAACCCGCAAGCGCGATTTTTAAAGAGCTCAAAGAGTTATTTCGGTTGATGTAGATACCATTCAAAACACCATGGCAAGCCTTCTTCACTCAATCTTCTATCAGCCGGTTCTTAATTTGTTGTTTTTGGTATACAACAACGTTGTTGCCGACGTTGGAGTCGCCATTGTTATCGTTACCGTTTTGGTGCGGTTGCTGTTGCTGCCGCTTTTCTACAAAAGCGCGAAGGACCAAACTATTATGCAGCGAATTGCCCCCCAAATTCGAAAGATTCAAAAGGATCATAAAAGCGACAAAGAGCGGCAAGCCCGCGAGATTATGAGCGTCTACAAAGAACATAAAGTGAATCCGTTCTCAAGCTTTCTATTGCTTTTGGTTCAACTCCCTATTCTTATTGCGCTGTACTCGGTGTTTATGAAGGGTTTTGCGCCCTCTGTGCTTGAAGAACTCTACTCTTTCGTTGCCGTTCCCAGCACGGTCAACACGTCGTTTTTGGGGATTGTTGATTTGAGCAGCCGCAATATGATATTGGTAATATGCGCTGGGGCGCTTCAGTACCTGCAGTCATTCCTGTTGATGAAAACGACCAAGCATCGCTCGCAGCCGGGCACAGACGCCGCTGCTGTCGCCGAACGGGTTTCGCGAAACATGATGATGCTGGGGCCGGTCCTGACCGTTGTCATTCTTTACTCGTTACCGTCCGCCGTCGCCTTGTATTGGCTCACCACCGCTGCGTTCTCGACGATACAACAGGTGATTATCAACAAAACCGTTCGGATTGATGCACCAGGAGACACAACAGGTTCTTGAGAACCTTATTCGAAAAATGGGTTTTGAGGATTTTTCGATTTCCTTTAATGAGGAATCCCGCCGTTTTTCCGTTTTTATTAACGACGTTGGGGGTGCGCGCCGCTACCTTTCGCAGATGGTTGCGGATATCGATTTTGTACTCAAAACTATCGTGCGGAAGAAAGAGCTCGGTAACGTTTTTGTCGACATCAACAACTATCGCAAGGAGCGGGAAGATTTGATCAAAAAACTTGCCCGCGCGGCGGCAAAGAAAGCTTCCATAAACAAAGAGATGGTTCCGTTGCCGCCCATGAATTCCTTTGAGCGGCGGATCGTGCACAGCGAACTTTCCATGCATCCGGACATCAAAACCGAGAGCGAGGGAGAAGGAAAAACGAGGCACATTATGGTGAAGCCGATAGAGTAAGCAAGCGCCAGACGTTAATGGTTGAAAGCCGGATCTACTCTTTTTACTCCATCTCTCCCCAGCGCTTGCCGATACGCGCTTGGGCGCGCAGCGGCACCCCGATAGCGTATGCCGATTCCATAATGTTTCTGATCGTAGAGACGATTTCGCTCTCCGTCCCTTTTTCAAGAACCCCATCTCTGATTTCGAAGATCAATTCATCGTGTATGGAAAGAATCATTCTGGCTGCATCCGCCCATCGTTTTTGAATGTAGCGGTCCGTTTTTATCATTGCGATTTTGAGAATATCAGCAGCGAGACTCTGAAGCGGCATGTTAATGGCAACTCGCTCCATTTCCGCCGCCAGACGCGCATCGGCGCCGTTGATACCCCGCACGTTTCGCAGGCGGCCGTTGGCATTCCGGACCGCTTCATCTCGACGCGCCTGCGCGACAATCTTTTTCTGCCACGCTTTTACATGTCCAAACTCCTCAAAGTATTTGGCAATGAATTGTTTTGCCTCCTCGGTCGGCAGTCCGCTGGTTTGTGAAAATGCGCGCCATCCCATTCCGTAAATAATGCCGAAGTTGAGCGTTTTGGCGATGCGCCGCTGGCCGTATTCGACGTTTTCTCTGCCGACTCCAAAAATTTTTTGTGCCGTGATACGGTGAATGTCCTCATCGGCTTCGAACGCTTTCATCATCACCGGATCTTGCGAGAGTGATGCGAGCACCCTCAGCTCGATCTGCGAGTAGTCAAACGAAACCAACGACCATCCGCAGGGAGCGATAAACACATTGCGGATTCTGGGAGCCCACTCGGATTCTTGGGGGATGTTTTGGAGATTTGGGTTTTGGCACGACAGGCGCCCGGTTACCGCACCCAACTGCAGGAACGTTGGATGAATGCGTTCGTCGTCTGCCACCAGCCGTTGGAACGCATCAAGATACGTGGTTTTGAGCTTAAACAGTTCACGATAGTCGAGAATTTTTTCGATGACCGGATAACGGTTTTTGATTTTTTCAAGCTTGTCCGCTGCTGTTGAGGTAATTTTTGTCTTCAGGGTTTTTTGGAAATATTCGAGCAGTTGTTTGGGAGAGTTTGGATTGATGTCCCGCCCCATCTCTTTGGTAAGTGCCGCGCGCTTCTGCGATACGACCCTGCCCAGTGCCCGCGCGGTGTGCGCAAGGCCCTGCGTGTCCACCCCAACTCCCGCCTGCTCCATCCGTGCAACAACCGGAAGGAGCGGCAGCTCGATGTCGTACAACACCTTTTCCAAGCCGCGCTCTTTAATGGTGTGTGAAAAGAACGTATACGCAACGCGCAAAAACTCTTCTTTTGGAAGCGCTTTTTTGAAAATGTGTTGTGAGAGCGCCTGCCACGTGTCGGCCGGTATTTCCAGCAGTTGTCGGGCGATGTCGACGTCGAGGTATGGAGCGCTGAACGGATGTGTTTTGAAAAACTCTTTGAGACCAAACCCGACCTTGGGGGCAGATGACGCCAAAAGAGCGGGGGTTGGGAGAGGGAGTTCTGCATCGAGCAGCAACAGATAAGAAGGGGAATCGACGGACGTAGTTGTTTCGGGGTTAAAAAGAGCGCCGTTGTCTGTTGTGTTAATTGAGAGCCGCTTGAGAATCGACGCAAAGTTGTTTTTGCTGCAGTAGCGGGCGATTGATGTTTCATCGGGATGAAACACAAGCTCGTCGAGCGAGACGTTGACCGGGACGGTTCGAACGATGATTGCCAGTTCGCGCGAGAGCAGCGCATCATCCTCATGCTGTTTGATTTTAGCAAGCGACGGATCGTGTGCTGCTTGTGCAAGCAGCGTTTCAAGCGACCGGTATTGATTCAGAAAGCGTGCTGCAGTTTTTGGTCCCACGCCGCGCACACCCGGGATGTTGTCGGAAACATCTCCAACCAGCGCCTTGTAGTCGACGACCTGCGTTGGATGTACGCCGAGTTTCTTTACAACACCCTCTTCGTCATACACGGCCGTTTCGGAAATGCCCTTCTTGAATGTTTCAACGACGACGCGGCCGTTTTCGACCAATTGGAGCGTGTCCAGATCTCCGGTGAGGATGGTGATGTGAGTTTTTGTTTTGAACTTTTCCGCAAGCGTTCCAATAAGATCGTCAGCTTCGTATCCTGCCCGGTCAACGGTTTTTATTGAGAACGACTCGAACAAATCGCGAGCCCGAACGATCTGGGAAACCAAATCTTCTTCCGCTTTGGGTCGGTGGATTTTATACTCTGCAAACCGCTCCTTGCGGAACGTGGGCTCGGGGCGATCAAAAAGCGCAGCCGCGTAGTCGGGACGGATATGGTTCACCACTTTAAGAAGAATCGACGCAAGCCCGTACAGCGCCCCCGTCGGCTCTCCTTGTGCGTTAGTAAGCGGCGGCAGGGCGTGGTAGGTGCGGTGGATCAGAGAATTGGCGTCGATGAGCAGCAGGCGCTTCATGCTTCTATTATATATGAAAAAGCAGGCGAGGGCGGGATTACATTATGCGCGTGGTCGTGAGCGGAATTTTTGCGCACGCGGTGTGTTATACTTATACTGAAGTCATTTGAAGATTGGATCGGAATAACAAGTAACATTATTTTTGGTATGGATCAGCAACAAAATCCACAACAGTATCAGGCCGCGGGAGGACAACCGTACCCCTCGGAGCCGTCGAGTATTCCTCCGCCGCCTCCACCGACGGAGCAACAGGTCGGTGTCCGCAGCATGACTTCTGATCTTGAGTCGATACGCCAGACGGGAGGAGAGGCACCGCAGTCGCAGATTGTAAGCGCCCCCGAACTCTCCGGAGAGCGTGAGCCGTCTCCCCCGCCGTCATATGTACCGCCTCCGCCTCCTTCGCGACCAATCCCTCCGCCTCCTCCGGCGTTTGGTACGCAAATTCCGTCTTCTGTGCCGCAGCAGACGCCTGCGCAAACCGTACCCGCGCCTACAGCTCCTCCCACCGCAGAACAACCCGAAAAGAAAGCGATGAATCTCAAAAGTATTCTTCTTATCGTCGGCGTTGGCGTGGCGGCGGTTGCCGTTGGGATCGGGGTATATTACTTGGTTTCTTCGCTCGGGCAGGAAACAGTCGAGGTTGTAACGCCGCAAGCTCCTGCCGACCAGTCATTCCCGCCGCTGGAACCCGAACCCGAACCGACGCCACCGCCGTCACCACAGCCGCCGACACCTCCGCCGTTTGTTCACGTTTCCCTGATCGCAAATCCCGCCGATGCGGCGACGGTCACCGTGACGGAGCTTACGGCGACGTCGGTTAAGAGGGGTATCGCAGCCATCGCTCCGTCACAGTTGTTGGTGGGAACGGTGCGCGATATGACGTTTGTTGATGCGCAAAACACAACACTTAAATCTCCTGTGGTTCTTGGGACATTGCTCCCGGGCGCGGCTCCATCGCTCAGTTTGTTATTCGAGGAGGACTTCACTTCGTGGCTCTATGGGGACAAGGTTGGAGGAAACAAACTTGGGTTCGCATTTACGCTCAGAAGCGAAGCTCCCATAGCGCAGGCGGCGCAGACCGTACAATCTGTTCTTGAGGGAGCGCTTACCGACATTCCGAATCTGTTTCTGAGCAGCGTCAAAACACCATCGCCTGCCGAGTTTAAAGACGGGCAGGTTGAAGGGGTTCCGGTTCGGTTCCTGGCGTTTAATCCCAAGAGCGGACAGGTGTTGGAGTACGGGTGGTTGTCGGTGAGCGGTAGAACGCACCTGGTTATTACCACCTCGTATACGCAGATGGTTGACATAGTGAAACGGCTGACTGCTACCGGACCAGCGCAGTGATATGTCTGCTTATGGTAACCTCCCAGCAGCTGGAACAATTTCGGACGCGGCTTGAGCAAGAGCGACTGGATTTAGGTAAGCAAATTGCCGAGCTGGAGAGTCCCGTGCAACTTGAAGATGCTCCGGGGTCTGACGATGAAACCGATGAGGCGCGGGAGTTTAATATCCACATGGGAGTAGCCAAAGTCCTTCGTGCGAGGCGCGCCGATGTGGAAACCGCGCTTCTTAAAATTGAGCGCGGTACCTACGGCATGTGCGAGAAAACCGGCAAAGAAATTCCACTCGAAGCGCTTGAAGTAAACCCAGCGCTTCGCCTGCATCCTGACGTTATGAAGGAAATCAACAAAGGAGTGTGAAGGTTCATGAAAACAGCAGGTTCATCTGCTGTTTTTGTGTTATTGGGTCATATGGCATCTGAACATACTGCGCGCGTTACTTCAGTAGAGCTCGAGGGAATGCGTGCGCGTCCCATTGAGGTCGAGGTCGACATCAACATTGGTCTCTCGTCGTTTACCATTGTCGGCCTTGCCGACAAAGCGGTTGTCGAATCGCGCGAACGGGTATCCTCGGCGCTCAAGAATTGCGGCATCAAACCTCCCACACGGGAAAACCGCCGCGTGACCGTCAACCTAGCTCCCGCCGACATCAAAAAACAAGGATCGCAGCACGATGTTGCCATCGCACTGGGATATCTTCTGGCGTCGGGACAGATGAAACCGTTTAACACCGGCACGACCGTATTCGTCGGAGAATTGGCGCTTGACGGTCGCATCCGTCCCGTTGCAGGAGTGCTCAACGCCTGCTGTATGGCGAGAGCGCAAGGATACGAGCGCATTTTTATTCCGGCGGCTAACGTTAAAGAAGCGGCACTGGTTGACGATATTGCAATCTATCCGGTGGATCACCTGTTGCACCTGATCGATCATCTTGAGGGGCGGCTGACGATACATCCTCTCCTCCCTTCTTCGTTTGAGGTTGTTGCCAACGATTATCAAGTCGACGTGTCCGAGATCAAAGGGCACGCGACGGCAAAACGCGCGCTGGCGATCGCTGCAGCGGGCGGTCACAATCTGTACATGGCCGGCCCTCCGGGCGCGGGCAAAACCATGCTTGCCCAGGCGCTGGTATCCATTCTGCCGGCGCTAACCCGTGATGAAGCGGTTGAAATCACGCAGATTTACAGCGCCGCTGGACTTCTGATGGGAAAATCTTTCATTTCGGCGCGGCCGTTCCGCGCTCCTCACCATTCAGCGTCTCTGGCGGCGGTAGTTGGGGGAGGTCAGAGTCCGCGGCCGGGCGAGATTAGTTTGGCACACCGTGGCGTGCTGTTTCTGGATGAAATTCCGGAGTTTCACCGCGACGTTTTGGAAGCACTTCGGCAACCGATGGAGAGCGGTACCATCGTCGTGTCTCGTTCCAAAACAACTCTTTCGTTTCCGGCGCGCTTTATGCTGGTGGCATCGGCAAATCCCTGCCCCTGCGGTTTTTTTGGAGATGAGGAGAAAGAATGCCGCTGCAGCGCCCACGAGATTGCCCGGTACGAGCGCAAGCTCTCCGGACCGTTGCTTGACCGTATTGATATGCAGTGGTGGGTTGATCGCGTGAAAGCGGACGACCTCAAGAAATCTATAGACGAAGGAGAATCCACGCGCATGCGGCAGGCGGTTGAGCGGGCACGACACCTGCAACGTCAGCGCTTTGCCGCAACAAAACCTCTTATCTACTGCAACTCGGAAGCTTCCTCAAAGCGGATTCAGGAACTGGTGCATCCGACTTCCACTGCGGCGCGCCTGCTGGACCGGGCGCTTGACCAGGCGCACCTTTCGCCTCGCGGGTACTTTAAAGTGTTGAAAGTCGCCCGGACGATCGCGGATATGGAAGAACTTGAATCGGTAACTGACGAGTGTATTGCCGAAGCGTTCTCATACCGCGTGCGCACCACCGCGTAGATGGTACAATGGGATCACAATGTTTGTACGCGCGGCAATTGCAAAACTCGAAAGTATTAACCTGACTTTTTGGAAAGGCGCGGGGCTTTTCTGTGTTGTGGTGCTTGCGCGCGTCGCGCTCGAACGAATCTTAGGATTTGGAAAGGAAGAGGGATGGTGGTACTGGACGACGTATCTGCACTATCTTCTTTGGTATGGTGTGGTCCTGCTCGGGATTACGCTCATTATTCACTGGTTCTCGCGCTCCAGACCGGAGCGTATTTTAAGAGCGGCGGTTACATGTCTTGGTATCACGCTCACCCCGCTTTTAATTGCAGTAGCAATCGGAGAAGATCCATATCTTTCCAATCACTACGCGTTACTTTCAGGACCGGCACAATGGATTCGGTTCATCGCTGATTTCTTTGTCGGATCATTTACTGATTTTGGGTGGGGACTCCGTGTCGAGGTGATGTTTATGTTTGTGGCGTTGGGCGCGTATATGTTTGTCAAAACGCGGTCGTTGGCAAAAAGTCTCCTCGCCACTCTCTGTGCGTACGTGTTCTTGTTGTTTATGGGATCCTTGCCCAGCGTTATCTTTTGGTTTGACAATACATCCGCGTTCGGCCCCATATCCTTTTTTATCAATTTGTTCTATGACCAATTTGGAGCGACCGCGATTGGACACGGGTATCTTTCTAATAGCGGACTCGGCTCTCTTGATGTGTGGATTAATTTTTTGATGAGCGCGGTGTTATTTCCGCTTTTTATAGTGTTGTGCCTTGCTGTCCTTTTTTATACGAACAAAAACATTTTTCGCGTTATTATGGGCAATGTTCGTATTGAACGCGGAGCCGCCTATGTCTTCATTACGCTTCTGGGAGCAATGGCGGCCCTTATTTGGCTAAAGGTAATTCTCCCGCTCACGTTTCTTAATATAGTTTCCATACTCATTCTCGTGGCCACCTCATTTCTCTTTCATGCCGCGACCGTGTTTCACAACGATATTTATGACTATGAGACAGACAAAATTTCGAACCCAGATCGCCCGCTTCCCAAAGGAACCCTTTCGGCGCCTCAGATGCGCGCCGTTGCTTTTTCATGTGGAGCGCTGTCGTTGATCGGAGCTCTGATACTCCACAAATACGGAGCGCTCCTTGTGGGAGCGGCATTTATCCTTGCGTGGGCATACTCAGCGCCTCCGTTTCGGCTCAAGCGCTTCTTACTGATAAACCCGCTTCTTATTGCAGTTGCGTTCTTGTTTTTTTTGATGTTCGGGTTCTATGTCGCCAGAACTTCTCACACTCTTCATTTTCCTCTCGGCAAAGCGTCTTTGTTTTTGGTTATTGCGGTTTGCGCAGCGAATTTTAAGGACATCAAGGACTACCGAGGGGATAAACAACAAGGCGTAATGACAATTCCGGTTGCATTTGGCCTTGAGAAGGGAAAATTGATCATCGGATTGCTCTCGGCATTTTCGTTGCTGCTCGTTCCTTTATTTGCGGGGAAATTATTATTGTACATTCCGAGTATTCTTTTCGGTGTCTTGTTATACCGCGCAATCCAGCACGAGCCATATTCTGAAAAGTTAATCTTCGTTCTTTATGCGCTGTATGTAATTACGGGCGCAGCCATACTAACCCTCGTTTGATAGATGAGACAACCATTATGTTCTCTGATTTGAACGAAAAACAAAAAGAAGCTGTATTTGCGGGAGACGGCCCCCTTCTGATTGTGGCCGGTGCCGGTTCGGGAAAAACCAAAACGCTGACTGCACGGCTCGCGTATCTTATTGCACACAAGCAGGTACCGCCTCAGCGCATTATTGCGATTACTTTCACCAATAAAGCCGCCGACGAGATGAAATCACGCGTCGCGGCGCTGACGACAAAGCATCACGATCTGAAGTTTGAGAGTGAACCGTTTGTGGGGACATTCCACTCATTTGGCGCTCGATTGCTTCGGCAGGCAATGCCGCTGTTTGGGCGCACAAAGTCGTTCACCATCTTCGACGGCGACGACTCACTGCGCACCGTCAAGAAAGCAGTCGCGCTCACGGCATCCGATGTTTCCAAAACACCCGCGCGGTTTATGCGCCAGATATCCCGCATCAAGAGCGAACTTTTTTCGCGTGAGGGCGTACTGGGTCTGGAAAACGGCGAAGCGCTGTGGGCAATTTTTGAGGCATATGAAACGTTGCTTGAGCGCAGCAATGCGTTTGATTTCGACGACCTTATACAAAAAGTCGTTATGATGCTGTCGCAGGACTCCGCGATGCGCGCCCAGCATCAGCGGCGCTGGGACTACATCTTGGTTGACGAATATCAGGATGTGAACACCGCGCAATACATGTTGATAAAACTCCTCGCCGGCGCGCACAATAATGTCAACGTCGTCGGCGATGATCAGCAGTCAATTTACCGTTTCCGCTTCTCGGACTTTAGGAACTTTCTTAATTTCGAGAAGGACTGGCCCAAAACCAGGACGGTGTTTCTGGAGCAGAATTACCGCTCCACCAAAAACATCATTGAATCCTCCTCCGAGCTTATTGCGCGCAACGTCGCGCAGAAACACAAAAATCTGTGGACGGAGAACGAAACGGGAACGCCGGTTTCGGTTCTTGAGCACGACGATGAGTACCATGAGGCATCATATGTGGTTGAAAAGGCGATTGATGCGCTTGCGCGCGCGCAGACGGTTGGGGTTCTATTCCGCACCAATGCCCAGAGCAGGGCCCTCGAGCAGATGTTTATCGAGTACGGTGTCGAATACAATCTGTTCGGAACCGTCGCGTTTTATGAGCGCAAAGAAATCAAAGACCTGGTCGCCGCGGTTCGCCTGCTTCATAATCCGCAGGATGCGGTGAGCACAGAGCGACTCCAAAAGTCGCTGGGGCTTCGGCGCTCCGCCGCTCTTGTTGAAAAACTTAACCAACGGCATGTCTCGGAACCGGCAAAAATCATCAACTTCGTTTTGGATGCAACCGGATATCTGGAGCGACTGGAAGCCGAATATACCAACGCCCAGGAGCGTGCGGAGAACATCAGGGAGCTGATGCACTTCGCCTCGCAGTTTAAAACGGCCGGAGAGTTTCTTGAAAAAATAGCGCTTGCACACCCGCTTGATTTCCACCGGGTCAAGCGGCGCCGGCGTGATCATATTGAAGGCGCAAACCTAATGACCATTCACCTTGCCAAAGGGCTCGAGTTCGATGTCGTGTGCGTCGTTGGCGTCAACGAGGGAACGTTGCCGCATCAACGTTCGCTGTACGACCCCGAAGACCTTGAGGAAGAGCGGCGCTTGATGTATGTGGCGATGACACGGGCTAAAAGAGAGCTTCTCCTGAACTTCTGGGGGACGCCATCGCGCTTCCTTTACGAATTGCCACCAGAAAAAATCGTGTTCGAAGGCACAACGCCGCTGAATGATGAAGAGCGGTATATTGAGTATGCATAAGATATGAGCTACGCAAACGGTTATTTTCGAAGGTTTCTGCTCCCCATTTCCGCTTTTGTCGCTGGTTTTTCGCTCATGACGGTTGAATTGACCGCCTCGCGTATTTTGGCGGCGCACTTTGGATCCTCCGTCTATATGTGGACGATCGTTATCGGGATTGTTCTTCTCGGGTACTCGGCCGGCAGTGCTGTGGGAGGGGTGTTTGCAGATCGCTTTCGATCACAGTCAACCGCATTCCTCGCGCTCATAGGAGCCTCCATATTCGTCGGGGCGGCTCGGGTACTGGTGCGGTTGCTTCCTGCGCTGGCAGTCAGCGCTCTGCCGCTGACGATTATTATTGGCATTGCTTCGGTACTCCTGTTTTGCGTGCCGGCATTCTTTTTGGGTGCTGTGTATCCGATACTCGTACGTCTTGCGGCCGAATCGTTTGAACGAGTGGGAGTTAGAGCGGGTCAGCTTTCCGCGCTGTCGGCGCTGGGAAGCATTGCGGGCACATTCCTGACCGGTTTTGTGTTTATTGGATACCTGGGCAGTTCGAGCACGCTTCTGGTAGTTGCTGCGGCACTGCTTGCGAATGCTGCCGTTTTTATTCGTCCGAGAACGACAGACGTTATTGTCGTTGCAATAGTCGCCGTTCTTCTTGCGAGCGCGTGGTTCCTGCCGCGCCGCGCAGAAGGATTGGTGTATCAAGATGAATCGAGCTACTACACCGTGCGCGTCGTTGATGCCGATGACAGCGTATGGGGTGACGCGCGAATGCTATTTCTCGATTTTGATTCGCACAACGTTGAGAGCCGTTCGGGAAAAACGTTGCGTACCTTCACCTCAATTCACCCGTTGCTCATGTTGCTCAAACGCGACATGCATGACGTTTTTGTAATTGGTGGCGGCTCGTACGCGATGCCGAAAAATCTTATCCACCTGATTCCCGATGCAAATATTACGGTTGCAGAGATTGATCCTCAAGTCACCGCCGTTGCAAAAGAGTATTTCAATGTAAGCAACTATCCGTCTATTAGGACTGTGACCGGCGATGGGCGCGTTGCGCTCGCGCGCGAGCGGTGCTGTTTTGATCTTATCCTGGAAGATGCGTTCAATTCGTTTATATCGACACCCTGGCACATGCTCACGCAGGAGTTTTTGCAGACCGCGCGCGCCAAGCTTGGACCGAGGGGTATTTATGTGGCAAACATCGTTGCTGTTCCACTGTTGGATCGTGACGGCTTCCTTTCCAGCGTTCTCGGGACGTTTTCGTCGGTTTTCCCCAACTACTACGTTCTGGCGTTCGGGCAGGAGCTTTTTGCCCCGCAGAATGTTGTGTTGGTGGGCATTAATGGAGACCTGCCGATATCGGCACTTGGACTGCAGGGATGGGCACGGACTTTGTCAAACGGTGAATGGCTGGCTTCCGCGGTTCGTGTTCCCACGCCGATGGCACCCGATGATGCACTTGTTTTAACTGATGACTTCGCTCCAGTTGAACGACTTTTGTCCTCGACGATTAATGATTTCTATGCTCCATACGCGAGATTTTTCTATTCCGTAATGGGTGGCAGAGGCATCTAACGAAAGAAAAAGTTTTTGCTTTATGGGACACAGGCTCGGTCAGCATTTTCTGAAAAGTGAAGGCACTCTGCAAAAGATTGTCCGAGCGATCAATACACGTAGAGGAGATGTTATTGTTGAAATCGGTCCGGGTCACGGAGAACTGACCAGATTTCTTGTCAGATCCGGAGTGACTGTGGTGGCGATTGAAAAAGACCCGCGGCTGGCAAGCGCGCTTGCAAAAAATTTTCAATTTTCAATTTCTAATTTTCAGAAAGACCAAAGCACATTCGGAATTCCAGCAAACAGTTCTACGGTCATAGTTGGCGACGCTCTTGAGGTTTTACCCCTTGTTGTTGGTCATCTGTTATTGGCCGATGGTCGTTACAAAGTAGTAGGAAACATCCCTTACTACATCACCGGGCGGCTCTTCCGGGTGCTGGGCGAGCTTACATATAAACCCCGGCGCGCGGTTTTCCTTATCCAAAAAGAAGTTGCTCAGCGGCTCTGCGCACAGCCCGGTGCCATGAACTTGCTTGCCGCGGCTACACAAGTGTGGGCGCGATGCCGCGTTGTTGCCGCTGTGCCCAGACGCCTTTTTTCGCCTCCGCCGCGCGTTGACTCAGCGGTTGTAATACTGGAAAAACTACCCATACCATCTCGTTCTCTTCCCGCATACTTTGCGACGGCGCGTATTCTGTTCAAACAGCCCCGCAAAACCATCCTCAATAACCTTATTGGCGGGGGAGTTCCGAAGAACTTTGCTCATGAAGCGCTTGAAAAGATTGACTGCAATGAGAAATCGCGCCCGCAGGAGCTTTCAACGGCCAAGATATACACACTGGCGGTGCTTCTGGAGCGCTTCCTATGATATAATAAGCGCACGGAGCGGCGCATCCAGTTTTTTGGGTTGAAATCTTTTGTGTTTCCCGGTTTATCAAAACAAACATCGGTATTTGTACTATTCAGCGCCATCGCTGTCGTTTTTGTTTCCTACTGGGTTATAACACAGGTAGGAGGCGGAGGAATTGCTGTCCAACCTAAAGGAGTTGAGGAGCAAGGAACAGCCCAACAAAACACTTCCTTTCAGCAGGTTTTGAACGACCCCGCGGCCTTGTCGGCGCAGAAGAACGAAAAAGGAGGTGGAAACAGTGCCCAGCAGGATGACCCGAACAATCTCACCCAGCGCTTCGTGAGCGATATGAGCGCTCAGTTTATGTCGCAGTTCAACCAGGACCCGAATGCGTCTGTGGATACACTCCTTGACCGCGTCTCGTCACTGGACTTGAAGAGCGTTGATGGTTTGAGTGAGCAGCTGACCCCTGAAGCGATCGGGCTGCAGCTGCCGGTTCTCGATAGTCAGCTGTCAATCGTTTCCGACAGTGACCAGTCGTCCGCGGCGTACGCCAAAGCATACTCGCAGATTGTGGGAAGAGCGGCCGACATCAGCAACCCGAAGGAAGTTATCAATGCAATGTCCTCCGCGATTCAGGGCAGAGGTGCCGGAGATCTCAAAACGCTCTCTGTGCAATATACGGCTATCAAACAGGATTTTCTCTCACTACAAGTGCCGCGCAAAGCGATTGCGTTTCACAAGCGGACAATCCAGTTCTTTGGCGATATGGCGATGGTTATGGAAGCAATCGCTCAGTCGCAGCAGGATCCTCTGCGCGCGTACATTGCCGCAGGGTACTTCCCTCGACTTGCCGAAGAGTGGGATGCGCTTACGACCCTTCTGAAGAAGAACACACCGCTATCGATATTTTAACGCCTATGAATTATCGAAGAACCCTCGCAGTATTTTTGCTCATTATTATCCTGCTTGCGTCGACGCCGGTGTTTCCTGTTCGGCGGGCTCACGCGTGGGTGGACGTTGCGGCGCTTGCTCAGCGCATCATTATCATTCTACAGTGGGTGAGAGACGAAATGCTGGCGGCGCTGCGAGACTTGGTAGTAAAGCGCCTGCTGGATAAACTCACTGACGACATTGTCAAATCGCTCCAGAACCAGGGGCAGCCCTTGCAGGTGTCCGATTGGAAGGGGTATTTGCGAGAGGCGGGCGATATAACGTTTGGGGCATTCAATGAATATCTTAAAACAGAGGGCCTGAACCTCTGCGCTCCGTTTGCATATCAGCTTCGGTATACGTTTGTCTATCGCATGACGCAAACGGGTTTTTATGGACTGCCGACCTCCTGCCGGTTTGAGGATTTCAAAAGAAACATACAATTCACCAAGGATTTCATCGAGCGCGGGGGATGGCTGGTGTACGACGAGATGTTTCTTCCGGAGAATAACTACTTCGGCATGTCTCTTGTTATGGAAGATGCGTACAACCAGGAGGCAACCGTGAAAAAACAGGAACGCACAAACGAGGCGCGGTCGGCAAGCGGATACCTGAATGTCAAGGAGTGCGTTGACACAAAGCTGCAAGAACAAGTTGAGAGCTATTGTTCCCAGATTCAAGGGACCCCTGACGATCCGACTGGTGCCACCGCGCGGGCCAAGTGCGTTCAGGAGCGTATGAAAGAAGTTGAAGGCGCGATGTGCGAGAAGTGGAACACTCTGACGCCCGGAGACGCTGTGGCAGAAGCAGTTACCTCGGGGATAACGGGTGACCCCTATTGGTTACAAAACGTGAAGAGCGTTGTATCGGCACTCGTTAATGCGTTTGTTACCAAGATATTTGACGCAGCGAAAGGAGGACTGATTGGTTCCGCGGGTACGACGGGGAAGGATTACGCTGATGAGGCGATAAGCGATCTCAATCAGCAGGACAATCAAAGAAAACTTGATGGCTGGCGACAAGATTACAACGACTACATTGACTATGTTCAGAACGTGTTGCTTCCGGTTGTCAATCAGGATCTGACGCTTGCGGAGAGCTTTGTCGCCAGCTCCAGCTGTCCGACCTCCCCCATCACATACAAAGATGACCAGGACAACGACGTTACGGTGACTATTCAGGAACTTGGCGACCTGCTCACATCAGCAAAAGAAGCGCTTGAGATGAGCGTCGGGGATGCCCAGGCAAACATTAGCGAGCTCGATGGTGTTGATCCGACCAACAGTCAGCAGGTACTTACCGTTACGGGGCATTACAGTACCTTCGTGGGCAGATACGAGAGCATTTTCAACGATATGCAGCTCTATAGCAAAGGATACGATGCAGCACTTCTCAAAACGTTTAACAACATTAAGGAAGCGCTGAGTTCGTTCAGCTGCTGATAGACAGACGTACGGAGAATATGATGCGTGTTCGCAAGAAAATTCTACTGTTTGCCACATCCTTTATTGTCGCCGTGGTGGTCTTGGGCGTTGCAGTTCCCTCTGCGCCTCTTGTGAATGCTCAAGCAGTAGTGGGTCCGTGCCAAACGGACGCTCAGTGCGGTGCCGGGATGAAATGTGTGAGCAATGTATGCGCACCGGCAGGTTCGTCAGAAGCCAAGGTTAATTCAAGCGCCGGGACGGCAGAAACGATGATTTCCAACATTCGCCTGCCGGTCATTAGTTTTATCATCAGAGCCGTCCTCATATCCGTCATCTATGTTTTGGGGATGTTTGTAAAACTTGTTGCCGGTCTTGCGGACGTCGTTCTCTCTTTCAACAAGACGATTTTGGACTTCGATCCGCCGTTTATTCTCATCGGGTGGGTCTTTTTCAGGGACATTGCAAATCTGGGGTTTGTCTTCGGCATTATCGTGATTGCGGTTGCAACCATTCTGCGCATCCAGGGGTACCAGGCGCAGCGAATACTCCTGAAACTTATTGCCGCGGCGCTTCTGGTGAATTTCAGCCTGGTATTAGCCGGCTCAATCATAAGAGTTTCGGATGTGTTTTCGCAGTTCTTTCTGGATAAGATGACCAGTGGGGGAACATTCAGCATAGGGGCAAAACTCACGCAGGGGTTCCAGATAGCTGAGATCACCGTGAAACCGGACGATACTGTCTATGAGAAGGCAAAAAACTTTTTCACTTCTCTTGCCGGTCCCGGTCTTTTTGAAGTTTCGGCGCTGGCCCTGACGGCGGTGTTTCTTATTTTGATGTTTCTGACGCTTCTGGCTTTTTCGGGGATGCTCTTTTTGAGGTTTTTGCACCTGAGTTTTCTTTTAATGATCTCGCCCCTTGTATGGTTGCTGTGGATTTTCCCCCATACGCAGAACCACTGGAAAAAATGGTGGAGCACGTTTCTTCACTGGACGTTTTATGCCCCGATTGTGCTGGTGTTTGTGTGGGTCTCGCTGACGGTAATTGAGAAAGCCAATACGTACGCCGAGCAAGCCACACAGGCAATCAACGCAGCGGCTGGCGGGTTCGGGAAGCAGCTCTTCGACGTTGCACATGTGCAACTCGGAACGCTGATGGCCAGCCTCATGGCTATGTCGCTTTTGTTGGGTGGGATGAAGATGGCGCAGGCAATGGGGTATGGGGGAACGGCGCTGGTAATGAAGTCGGCGCAGAAAATGGGCGGCTGGGCGAAGACGAAGGCGACACGAGGGGCAGCACGAGCCGGGAACTGGGTCTATCGAAAAGCAGGTGTGGAAAAAGCCGTCACCGCGACAGCTCCAAAGACCTGGCTTGGAAAGCAATTTGCCGGGCGGGTTCAACGCGGCGCCACGGCACTGGGCGCAAAAATGGAGGAAGTTGCTGCTGGCAGCATGGAAGACGCAAAGAAGAAATATGGCTCCTATGACAAAGAGCGGCTCAGGAGAGTATCCGGTACGCTCACCGGTCCTGAGCGCAATGCGGTGATGTCAATGCTTGCCGAGAAGGAATGGCTTGACGACGATACTATTCAGCGTCTTGGCGGCGACCGGGAAGTGTTGAAGCTAAAAGAACAATTTGCGGGATTTGGAAAGGCGAAGGATTTTGAGGCGGTTGAAAACGCTGTTGGGAAAACGAAGGAAATTCAGGATGCGATAGACGCATTCGACGATGTGGCTAAAGCCGGCGGAGACACCACTGCATCCCTCGAGCGACTCAAGAAGGCACAGGAAGATTTTTCAAAACGGCTTAAGGATAAGGATTGGAGAACACTCGGAAAGACTACTCTTGGTCGTGCGCCAACTAGTAATGGCGACGCGCAGTATCAGCAGTTATTTGCTAACGAGATTGTGGGAGATCCATCTGGGAGGAAATTCTATCGTGCTTTTGCGGGTGTCGAGGGAGAGAAGATGCATAACTATATTGAAACCCTTGTACGGCAGAGCGACTTGGGACTGTTTGAGGTGTTCGGTAGTGAACTCCAAAGTGCCTTAGATAAAGGGAGAAATACTAGTGATTATTCCGAGCTGATCAACACACTCGAGCTTTCTAAAGACAAAGCTACCTTGCGCCTTGTAAAGCGATTGAAAGACAGCGTTTTGGATGGAGTTATCGGTGCTGCGTATGCTGGCCCTTCACCTGCCGCTTTAGCTCCAGCACCGTCTCCTGGGCCGGCAGTGACGCCTAAGACAACATAACGGATTTCTATGTACGTCGTTTCTCCACAACAAGTGCTTCAGCGATGGGATGAAATTTCCCAGGTTTTGCGCGATGCCGTCTGCGATCCCGTGGATATTGATACGCTGGATGCGCTGGCGCAGAGTATGCACTTGAACGATGGTCGCCGGCGCATGCTGGGACGGCTGGTGCGCGGGACGCTGTTGGGGTTTATGCACGTGGAGGATTTCTACAGAGAAACAAAGGATACGCTGTCGCTTGACGCGCGTCTTGCACTGGAGTTGTATCAGGAAATTGACAAGAAAATCTTTGCGCCCGTACGCCGCGACATTGAGGAAAACTTTCTCAGACACAAACTTGGCATCGTTGAGCCGTCGCAGGTTTCGTCGCCGGCACCGATCATCGGGCAGGTAATCTTGCGTCCGCAGGAGCCGGGGACCGTTGATTTGAAACGGGATACCATCACCGTTCCCGGCGCAGCTCCTGTCAGAGTGGTTGAAGAAAGAAAGCCCACTCCTCCTGTTTCTCCGCCCGCTCCGGCAGTTTCTCAACCGGCCGGACCGCTCGGTCAGGGGCCGGTGATTCTTCACAGACATGAGACGCTCCAGTCGGTGGAGGAAACAAAACCGGAAACCCGCTTCAAGCAGATGTCGTTTGGGGGATTCTCCGGTGCGTTCAAATCAGTCGGTCCCAGAAAAGAGGATGTTGCGTCGCGCGTCACTGTGGAAATCCCGACAGCGCCCGGTGCTCCCTCTCCTGCTGTTCCGCCTCCTTCCCCACGAGCGGGGCAAGCAGGGCAGAACATTCCGGTTGGGATAAAGCAGTTTGGAGAACAGCCCAAGACGGTTCACTACAGCACCCTTAAAACCGACCTATCCAGGCCGCATGTTCCGTCTCCACCCGCTGCGCCACAGGCGGGGCAGGTGGTACAAGCGGAGCAGGCACCAGGACCGACCTCTCCTGCCGACGTGAAAGCGAAGGAAGGAGGCAACGACGTGATAGACCTCTCAAAGATGACGTTCAAGAAATGATACTTCATGCAGTTTCAAGTTCCTCAAAACATCGACATTGAGAGCAAGATCGTCGGCCCGCTCACCCTCAAGCAGTTTGCGTTTGTCGGAGGACCGGCGCTTATGTCGTTTTTTCTGTACTTCGTGTTATCGTTCCCGTTGTGGGTTGCGATGACGGTGATACTGGTGCCGCTGGGTATCGCATTCGCGTTCATTAAAATTGGCGGCAGGCCCTTTTTTATCGTCACGCTTCTTGCGCTCAGGTATTACTGGCAGCCGAAACTGTACTTATGGCAGCGTCCGATTATTGAGGAAGTAGTGGCGATTCCTCTGCCGCAGCGTGCCGAGGCGCGCCGCGGGGCGCTCCAGATGGCGCTGGCGGGTATTTCAAGCGTCGGCAAATTATGGCAGGACATCACGACGACCAAGAACCCGCTTCCCCAGCGCGAGAAAGTTCTTCCGCAACGCTCTGTAGGAGAAATCCAGGAACAGTACCAGGTATTTCGGCGCCTGACCGGAGAGAAAGATGTCGCACGCCGCATTGATTATCGATAAAAACGCTAACGTTTTGATATTCTGATTCTATGGCTGAGAAAGTAACCGAACAGACACACTCAACCCAGCAGTTTGTCGAGGTGCAAGAGGTTAAGGACGGTGTGATAGTGCTCAAGAGCGGCGGCTTGCGTGCGGTGATTATGGTTGCCGGCGTCAACTTTGAGCTCAAATCCGAGAGCGAGCAGGATGTTATCACCGCCGCGTACCAGGATTTTCTCAATATGCTGGATTTTTCCGTGCAGATTGTGGTGCACTCGCGCAAACTCAACATCGACCGCTATCTCAAGAAGATGCAGGACATACGCGAAAAGGAACCCACCGAGCTGTTGCGCAATCAGATAGACGAGTACATCCAATTCATAAAGGGGTTTGTGAAAGATAACGAGATTATGACCAAGCATTTCTTTGTTGTGGTGCCTTACGAGGCGGGCGGCATGGGTCAGGTCAGAAAGGGTGTGGGGAGCATACTGTCGTTCGGCAGGAAGAAACAGCAAGCTGCCCAGACAGCGGCTCAACAGGAAACGTTTGAGCAGAAAATAGTGCAGCTTCGCCAGCGCATTGACCAAATTTTGGGTGGATTTGAGCGCATCGGATTGCGAGCCGTCACACTCAATGACCAGGAACTGATGGAGCTTTTCTATAACCTCTACAACCCCGAAACGGTCGAGCGGGAGCTTAAGATTGGTGATCAGAAGTCAGGGGTTAGCGGTTAGGGATTGGTGAAAAAGGACATATCAGCGAAACGCGAATAAATACGAATGTACGAATGAAAACGGCAGTAGTGCGGAAACATGACTTATTATATCCCGCGTTGAGTTATAAAATTGTCGGTTGCGCGTATGATGTATATAACCAATTGGGCGCTGGCCACCACGAGAAATATTATCAGCGAGCCCTTGCAAAAGCTCTTACTGACCGCGGGATTAATTTTCAGGAGCAAGCCGTCTATCCATTGGTGTATCGCGGATCGGTTATTGGAAGACAGCGTTTGGATTATGTAATAGAGAACTGCGTTGTCGTGGAAATAAAGAAAGGGAGTCAGTTTTCAAGATCACACATTGAACAAATACTGGAATATCTAAAGATAAGCAACCTTAAACTGGCAATTCTTATTAATTTTGGCGACCGGGGTGTTCTATTCAGAAGGATTGTTAATATAAAGTGATTCGTATATTCGTAACATTTCGTAATTCGTTGATACCCTATGCCTGAACAAGTTCGCGCTCCAAAAGCATACGAGGGTGGAGGCAAGGAAGACATCCGCAACATCATTGCGCCGGCTGCGTTTGAGGTGAGCCAAAACTACATCAAAATCGGAAACAAGCTGGCCAAGACCCTCTTTGTGCTTTCCTATCCCCGCTACCTTTCCGCCGGCTGGTTCTCTCCCATTATCAACCTGGCGAAACTTTTTGATGTATCGATTTTTGTGCATCCGGTCAGCACGGCGCTGGCGTTGCGGGGTCTGCGCAAAAAGGCGGCGCAGGTTGAGGCGGAACTTCTCGAACGGGAAGGCAAAGGACTGGTGCGCGACCCGATGCTTGAAACTGCCTTTGCGGACATCGAAGCGCTGCGCGACAACTTGCAGCAGGCGCGCGAGCGACTGTTCGATACCGCCGTCTACATCACCATCTACGCCGATACCGTCGAGAAACTTAACGAGCTCGAGGAGACCCTCAACAATCTTTTTGAAAGCAAGCTCATTTACCTCAAGCCGGCAATCTTCCAGCAGATTGAAGGGTTCACCTCGACGTTGCCGCTGGGACAGGACAAGCTGGCGATCCGCACCCCCCTTAACTCCGGACCGGTGTCGTCGTTCTTTCCGTTCGTATCGACGGACCTGACGTCCGATGAGGGAATTTTGTACGGCGTGAATCTGCATAACAACACACTGATTATTTTCGACCGCTTCTCGCTTGAAAACGCCCACCAGGTGGTATTCGCAAAGTCGGGTTCCGGGAAATCATACGCAACCAAACTTGAAATTCTGCGTACTCTGATGGGAGGTACGGAAGTGCTGGTAATTGACCCGGAAAACGAGTACAAGAACCTCTGCGATACGGTGGGCGGAACGTACTTCAAGATTTCGCTTGCCTCTGACCAGCACATCAATCCTTTTGATATTCCGGTAGTACCCGAAGGCGAGGACGCTGCCGATACCTTCAAATCGCACATCCTGACCCTCACGGGGCTTTTGAAAATCATGCTGGGCGACATGACGGTTGAGGAAGAAGCGCTCTTGGACCGTGCAATTGTGGAAACTTATGCGTCGCGTGACATCACGCCGCAGAATCCGCACTTTCTGGAAATGGAAGCGCCGATGCTCTCGGATCTTGAGACGGTGCTTCGCAATATGGAAGGCGGCCGTTCACTAGGAGACCGGCTCTATAAGTTCACGCAAGGCACCTACTCGGGCTTTGTGAACCAGAAAACCAACATCGATATCAACAATCGTCTGATTGTGTTCTCTATGCGGGATCTTGAAGATGAACTGCGGCCGGTTGCGATGTACGTGATTCTGAATTTCATCTGGAATTTGATTCGGGCGCGCCTCAAGCGCCGCATCATGGTCATCGACGAGGCGTGGGTGATTATGAAATACCCCGAGGGAGCGGCGTTCCTCTTTGGCATGGTCAAGCGGGGCCGCAAGTACTACCTGGGCATTACCACCATCACGCAAGAAGTGGACGATTTCTTGAACTCTCCCTATGGAAAACCCGTGATCACCAACTCGTCGCTGCAGCTTTTGCTCAAACAGGCGCCGTCAACCATCGACAATGTAGCAAAGACGTTCGGCCTCACCGAAGCGGAAAAGAACCTGCTTCTGGAATCGGGCGTGGGGCAGGGATTGTTCTTCGCGGGCCTCAAGCATGTGGCGATTCAGGTTGTGGCGTCGTACTTTGAAGACAAAATCATTACCACCAAACCCCAGCAGCTCCTGGGAGAGGAACCGTCGCTGGTTTAATTTTCTGCCCCCATCTTTTTGTGACTGATGAGCAGACAACAACCGGAAATGGAGAAGGGGCTGTATCCGAGGAGCGCGGCGACGAGGAGTTGTTTGTAGAAACAAGCGGTGAGGTTGATGAAAGCGGTGCCGAGGAGCTTGACGAAGAAGAGGAAGAGGAGTTGGACGAGAGCGTAACTCTTGAGCAGACAGGTCCGCGGTTTGATTTTATTGAGATAATCTTTCTGGTTTCCTTGTGCGGTGCGGCGGATGCGCTTGAACTCCTGGACCTGACGGGCGTTGGCATCATCATTGGGTTTGCTGTTGATTTTGTTGCCGGTCCCGCGACGATTATGTATCTATGGCTCAAAGGCACCTCGCATCTTGGAAAGAACGCAATCGCACAGGGTATTGAACTGATTCCTGTTCTTGACGTGTTGCCGATCCGCACTACTGCCATTATTCTGACGATTATTGCGGTGAACTACCCGAAAGTGTTTGAGAAAGCCGGTGTTGCGGGGAAAATTGCACAGAAGGCGCTCACCAAGGGCAAGGGATGAACAGAGCTTGTGGTATACTTACTATATATACAGCGATAATGAGGCATTCAACACATAAAACTTTGTATGGATGGGTGATTGCGCTTGTGGTGCTGGCGCTCGGGCAGGCAGCGTGGGCGGTCGAACCGCAATTTCTGGTATCGTGGGAAGCGAAGAATACCGTCCCCGTGTGGTTTGAAGGGAAGTCGTTTCCTACCAATGAAGGTGCCGTCATCACGTCGTTTGAGTTGGTGAGCCAGAACAAAGCTGATTTCGGGAAAGTCATCAGCCTCTCCAATCGCGAGGTGCGCTGGTACCTTAACGACCGACTGGTGCGGCGCGGCAATGGCCTGCAGACGTTTAATGTCGGCGTGGGCGACTTTCCGGGGTCCGAGACAGACGTGCGGATATCGGTTGAGTTCTACGATTCCGAAACCAAGGAGACGCGCTTCATTGATTACCGCTTTGCCGTTCCGGTTATCGATCCTGCAGTGGTGCTGTGGCATCCGTCGTTTTTACCATCTCTGCCGCTCAATCAGGAGGTTGTGATTACGGCATTTCCTTTCTTTTTCAACGTTGCTGACCGGCTGCTGAATGTCATCTGGGACGTTAACGGCAAGCAGGCGGAGCGCGATGTGCTCAACCCGCTGCAGCTAGCGCTGAAAGTCAGCGGAGATGTGCCGTTTGACCAGGTGCGGGTGGGGCTGCGGGCAGAAAATCCGCGCAATTCATTTGAATCCGTTTCAACGTCGCGGGTATTCACGGTTCGCTAAAACAGTATGAGATACCAAACCTGCATTATCGGCCTCGTGCTCATCCTGCTGATGACTGGCGCTGCAGTCGCCATGGCTGCTGTGGCTGACCTTGGATATCCGCCGTTTGCGCAAGCCACAGGCCCAGCCGATTTTATACAAAAACTCTATGACTATGCGCTTAGTATCGCCGGCACGCTTGCGGTGGTGATGATTGTCTACGGCGGCGTGAAGTATGTGGTCAGCGCCGGCAGCGTTTCTGCGCAGAGTGACGCGCGCGACATTATCAAAAACGCAGTGTGGGGAATCGTGCTATTGGGAGGCGCGTACTTGGTTCTTAACACCATAAATCCGCAGCTGGTTACATTGAAGGAACCGGGTCTGGAACCGATAACAGCAGCACCAACATCAACAACTCCGCCGCCCCTGCTTATTCCCGACGTGGTGCTTGAAGAGATGGCACGGCTTGCGCAGTTGGTGCTGAGCCATCCTAAGGTTCGTGCCTCCGGAGACGCTAGTTGCGAACCTCTTTCGGATGCGGCAAGCGTTCTCAACAGCGTTATGCGAAGAACCGTCCCAAAAGTTTGCAGTAATGGATGCACGAGAACTTCGGGGTGTGTATTCGGCGGTGTCAGCGGGGAAGTAAATCTACAACTGTCTCTTCTGCATGGTATTTTGGACTCGGCAACCGAGTTCGGTCGTTACGTAACGATTACGAGTTTGACGGGAGGAGATCACGCTGCGGGATCTCTCCATTACCACGGTAGGGCTGCGGACTTCGTACTTACGGATACCAAAGACCCCAGCGATTGGAGCATGTTCACAACCGTTCTGATGAGCCATGGAGCATCCAGGGCCGCATGCGAAGTCGGCGGAAGCTTTGTTAATTGCTATCAACTGTTTGACGCCTCGGGCAATCTGAAATCCGGAGCTCACATTCACGCCGAGTGGTAGCGGTACATATGAGCCAGAAAGCGAAAAAAATTATCATCATCACGACCGTTGTCATTCTTGTTGTCGCGATCGGCATCGGCGTCTTTCTTGGGTTGAGAAAATCGGGACAGGTAATCATCACGCTCCCGGGAGGGAAGCAGTTGCCTATTGGACCCAGCGGCGCCGGGACGCAGCGACCGACCCTGTTTGGGGAGCCGCAGGAGAACGACGACCCCGCCGCTCTTCAGGAGCAGCAGAAACAGCGGCTCACCGCGCTTTCCTCAAAACCGGTGGTTGATTTCTGGGTCGTCTGGGACGGCTCAACCTCAACGGTGCCGCAGGTGCTCTACATCGATTCGAAAGGGGAAGTGGGGCACATCGTAAATCCCGGCGAGGAAAAAACCATCACAACCTCATCATTCGGCACGCCGCTCAAAGTTGTCCAGAACATTGACGGCTCGAAAGTCATTACGGCGTTTGATTCGGGAACCTATGCGCTGTTCGATACCGCCGCGGGTGCGTGGCAGAACCTGGGTATGGGCATTGAGGCGGCTGCATTTGCTCCTGACGGTGAGCGCTTCGCCTATTTGAACAGGGAAGGAACAAAAGTGTCGCTGATTATCAACGATTTCTCGAAAGGAGCTTCTAAGCTGACGCGCGTTGCCTCGCTGGCGCTCCAGGACTTTGGGTTGCTGTGGCCGCACCCGGACAACATTATGCTGATGCCGAAAATGTCATACCGCGTCTTTGACCGGATGTGGGCGTTTGACCTTTCAACCAAACAACTCTCGCAACTTGATGCGGGCAAGGCGCTGGGGTACGTGTTTTCTCCCGATATGTCACTGGGGTTGCGGTTTGAGAGCGCCGACCCAAGCCGCCTGACTGCGACGGTTGTTGACGCTGACGGCCGCCGCTCCAATGCACTGCCGTTCTCAACGCTTCCCGACAAGTGCGTCTTTGATTGGTTTGAGCCGGCGGCGTACTGCGCGGTGCCCTATTCGTTCAATAAAGAATTCTCGCTGCGGCTCCCCGACGACTACTATATGCGCGCCGTGTATTTCAACGACGATTTGTACAAGATAACAATTAACACCGACGGTGAAACATTCACGCCGGTCTTCAACGTTCCTTCCGTGACGCTGGACGCGGTGCATCTGAAAGTTGCGGGACCGTATCTATTCTTCCTCAACCGTCTTGACCAGAAGGTGTATCGGCTGGAGCTGACACCGCAGGAACCGTCGCCGCAGGAACCGTCGCCGCAGGAGTCATCGTACTAGCGCAATGGCTGAAAACAAACCGTCAATGCTCGGTCAATATATTCGCCAACCGGAATTCAAGCCGGTTTTTTACCTATTGCCGGTGTTCGTGTTCATCGGTGTCGTCTGCGGCGTCTCCCTGTCGTTTCCGTGGAGTGCGGCGGTGCCGGCGGTTCTCCTGATCGCGCTGTCGATTATGGCGGCGGTCAGCTGGCAGCTTGCGCGCGCCAACATGCACATCAAACTGGAAACCAAGCAGATGCACAGCATCATTCTGCATCTTCCCATCGGCGTTATCGCCTACGACACCGACTTTCGGGTGATGATTTTCAACCCGGCGGCGCAGGAGATATTCAATCTGCATGCCGACCGCGTGGTGGACAAAATCTTGACGGCAGAGATGGCGGGGGATCGGGATTTTGCACTACTGATTCAGACCGTCTTTTCAACACTGGCATCCACCGTCGTTCGCCGTTCGGAACCCGGGCAGTTTCCGCAGGTGCTTGACCTTTCGTTTCTTGAGCCGCCGGTTGACGTGCGCACCGTGACCGACCGCATTGTCGATGAGCACGGCGTGACTGTCGGTTTTATCAAAATGGTCACCGACCGAACGCGCGAGAATGAACTCTTGCGTTCCAAAACCGAGTTCATATCGATTGCGGCGCATCAACTCCGCACGCCCCTGACGGCGGTTAACTGGGCATTTGAATCGCTGAGGGCTTCAAAAACTCTGACGGAACAGCAAGACCGCGATGTGGTGCAGACCGGCTTTGCGGCCTCCAAGCGCATGCTCAAGACAGTCAACGACCTTTTGGACGTTTCCAAAATCGAAGAAGGGCGCTTCGGGTTTGAGTTTGAAGAAGTGGACATCGTGTCGTACCTCGAGGAGGTTCTTGTTGACGCTAATGCGGTGGCGAAACAGTACGGCATCCGGCTCTACTTCCAGCGTCCTACCGCGCCGCTCCCGCACGTGTTCGTCGACCGCCAGAAACTCGGCATGGCTCTCTACAACGTTCTGGATAACGCCGTCAGGTATAACGTTGAGAACGGAGAGATCGTCGTAACAGTTGAACAACAAGAGCGCGAAGCGTTCGTCAAAATTTCAGTTAGAGACACCGGCATCGGCATTGCCCCTGCCGAGACCGGAAAACTCTTTACCAGGTTCTTTCGCGGAGAGAATGCGATTAAGTTCGTCGCCGACGGCACGGGACTGGGGCTCTACATCGTGCGCAACATCGTGCGCAGCCACGGCGGCCGCGTCTGGGTGGAATCGGAACTGAACCGCGGCACCACTTTCTCGCTTACCGTTCCCACTGACCAATCGCTGCTTCCCAAAAAAGAGTGGACGGGATTTGAATAAACTGCGGCGGCAGGATAGCCGCAACGCCCTCACTCTTGCATTATGCAGGGGTATGTGGTATTCCCGTTTCAGGGAGGTGAGAACCATGAGCGCGACGGTGATAGCAGTGTTGGTTCTGACAGCTGTCCTGGTGGCGGCGATCCTCTGGTCCCTCCAGAGAGCGGGGAAGAGAGACAGCAGCATCTCCATACGCCCGCGCCCGTAACCGAGCGGATTCCAACAGGCCCGCCGGTCCCAAGGGACAAGACGCCACACAGCACATCCTCACAAGAGCGGACCGGAAGGGCCGCTCTCACTTTTTATATATGGAGTGTGGCTGGGTGTTTTTGTTTCCAACCAGCGGCATTCTTATCTCCAGCTAATCCTCTTAATCCTCTGTCTCAAAAACAACAAAGAAACTAAAATGTCCAGGAATTCACGATCGTGAATTCCTGGACATTTTCACAAGTCTATGTGCCTGGCACAATTTATAAGCGCAAGCGACAAAACGCACAATGACTATGCCTAACCAGTTTCCATTTCAAGCGTCCCTGTTTTTCGGATCTCAACGATTTCTACACACTTTCCGATTTTTTGAGACTTTAGATCTTCGAGAAAGCGCTTGGGGATTTTTATGTGTCCCACCCACACGCTTTTCTGGATCATGCGGAGCCCCATGTTTTTTAGCGAGTTGCGCAGCCAGTCACGTTTGCATCGTTCCGTTTCCGGGACATCGAAAACGACAACAATAGGACCATCGCTTGGTTCGGTGTCGTATGAGTGAGGCGGAAGTGATGCTGGTGAATTTCCGTTCCTCTTACCCAGCCACTGTTTGCCTTCGGTGGTGATCTTAAGAACTTTTTTCTTTCCCCGATACTCTTTCACGAGTAACCCTTGTGTCCGGAGATAGTCCACCATCTTTTCAAACCTTCGTTTTTCTTCAACCAACACCTTTTCTTGTTCCTTGTTCAGTATGCGCTGGCTGCGCGTCTTTTCCATCTCCCACTCGATTTTTCTGACAGACGCTCCATAACCGGATTTGATAAATGCGGACATCAAATCAAAACCGCTGGATCCTGCATCGGCAAGCGTACGTAGAATCAATTCCTTATACCTAGGACGTCTTCCTCTGTTCATGGGCGTATGCGGAGTGAGTGACGTTTTATTCCTCCTTATTATAGTGTCTTTGATCCGGAAATGTCCAGGAATTCACGATCGTGAATTCCTGGACATTTTGAGTTTTGGTTGTAGCTGTTTTGCAAGCCAAAACGCTACTCTCGGTACCCGATTCTCATATACCAGTCAGCGTTTGGGTCGGAAATTGACACTGGGGCGCACGGGTTTATCTCGCAATAGGTGCCATTGGTCCCCATTGTTGCTGTACCGCCGGCATAGGGATTTGATGTTGCGATGGCATTGTGCCAGGCGTTGCGGCCGTATCCGCGTGGGTCACTGTGCTGCTTGACTTCTAAAACAAGCCAGTATGTTTGCTGCCCCAGCAGGTGCACGGGTGCGGGAAACGCAAATGTGTTGTCGGCGAAGGAGTCGGGGTTATAAACCCAATCAAGTTGGGCTTCTCCGAGTCGGTACGAAAAATCAGGGGAGCCGCCATTGTCAGGGTAAACTGCGAACCGCAGAATCGCATAGTCGTTAAGTTGCGATTGCCACAGTCGCACTGCTACGACTCCAAGGTCCATATCGGAAGCAGGTGTAATGCTCTGGATACTGGCACCGCTGGCACACTCGGGGCAGTATGAAGTTCCTTGTCCAAACGCACCGCTCCATGCAGTTGCCTCCGTCTGTTCGATGACGAATACGGACACGGGATATGTCCAGACGGCGGAAAGAACGTTCGAAACAGTACCGAAAGAGTCGCGGGCGCGAACGGAAACGTTGAACGCATCTCCGGGGTTAACCGGTCTTGCGGCGGATGTCAGAGTGTCGATATCCTGCCATTCTCCTTCATCTGTCCACTTTATGTCGTACTCAATCGTGCTGTCGATGGAATCGGGGTCTGATGCCGGCGACCATGTTGCGGTCAGTTGAGAGGAGGATTGAGCAAACGAGAGCGTCAGCGGTTCGGGAAGTTGTGGGGGCTGGTGCACAGGAAATGGGCCGATGGGGTAATGCGTCTTGTCAACCGCGACTAGTTTGAAGTACGGCACTGTTCCATTGGAGGGCATCAGGGCATTGGTGGTATAGAAGGCGACGGTTACATAGTTATTCGATGGGTCAGCGCTGTTGTAATGAGCGTGCGCAAGAGGAGACGCTTTGATGAGAAAATGCTCATCTTCGGCTGCTTCTTTGTATACCATTGCCCGATTGTAAGCGCCGCCGTCAGTGCCGCATCGGTCTGAAAGATCGGGAATTATCAGCGTACCTTCCCATATCATGTTGCCGCTTGAGCAGTGAGGATATGCAACGTGAAACAAGTATTCGGTGTCGGACGGCAACCATGTGTCCCAGAGTTGTTCCTCTTTGACCGCATCGTGGTTGATGTAAAGCGCGATAAGCTTCCATTGTGAGTGCGGAGGATCGTAGGAATTATCGGGCATGATATGAGGAGGGTCGGAATAGAATGCCTCAAGCGCATACTCTGACTGTCCAGGTCGCGTGTCGGGAAAGACATAAAGCTCCGAAAAGAAACTCGGCACGTCTACAATCTCACCAGTTGCAGAATTCGAGGCTAGTCCTTCATTGTCTTCCGCGTGTACTTTGAATTGGTATTGGCGTCCCACCTCGTTATATACAATCGTTGCTGCGGTACTCGTGGTTGTGATAGAGAGCACCGGGTCTAAAAGATCCTCGATGTGGTAGGAAAGTGTTGCTGTCACATTATTGAAATCATACGAAGGTCCCCATGAGAGCAGAAACGCGAGATGGTCAGCATCGTGGATGACGGTAAATTGTGAGGGCGCTGAAGGTGCCGAGCGTGGTTCCGGAAGATTACCCACTCCTTGTGGTTTTGGTAACTGGCGGATATCAAAATCATTACCTGAGTTATCTGAATCATAGCCGTTTCCCCACCATTCACCCTCACCTTGGGCGAGGTACACAGTTCCATTGTGTACCGCCTTTCGCTCGACGCTCTGGCTGTTAGATGGCACGGAAATACTCGGCAACCCCAACGCGACCGATCCATAAACTGCACTGTCGGCAATTAAGGAATCGGTGAATGAGTTAATCGGTGTTGTGGTACTGACCAAAAGTATATACCCTCCAGTCGATGCGCCCGAGAGCGAAAAGCTGTATGTCATATCAGCCTGATCCACGAATGTGCCAGCACTGTTTGCGGCAAGGAAAAACCCTTGCGGAGGAATCACGTCGTCGTTCCCGAAGTTTTTCTTATACACAGAACCCGTTGTTGTCGACTTGCCACTGATATATTGCAAAGACCACCCCGAAAGCGAGATCGGCTGAATTGTTGGGTTGTACAATTCTATAAACTCATCGTCGGCAACAACACCGGCTATCTGCGCCTCGCTGATGACTGCATGCCCTGCAATCTGCACAGATGGAGAGTTGGCGTTCTGATGCTGGTTAGAGATTCCTGGCGTTGGATCTGCCTCTTCCCATATGCTGTCAAATCGCTGGAGCGATTTTCCATTGCCGTCGGCTCCCTGTAACGGATTGTACACAACACTGTTAATGAGGAGTGTCTTGTTTTTAATCCCTATCGTCTCCCCCGTGTTGCTCAGTGAAAATGTACTGTCAAAAAGCACCCCAGAGTATCCCGGATGATCAGCGAGGAATTGTAGCGGATCGTCTGCAATCACTGCGTACGCCTGCCCCACGAGGACGATGCCTCCTTGTGTTGCGGTAAGTGTATGATTAGTGTCGCTTTCGAACAGCTTCCATTCAGAAAGGTCTACCGAAGAAGTTCCTGTGTTCAAAATCTCTATCCACTCACGACCGGTATCCGTCCCCTCCAGGTTATACATGATTTCGTTAATGACGATTGGAAAGAACTGCGGCGATGACTCCTGTTGTGTTTGCGCCGATTGGTTTGAGGATGGATTGCTGCTTCCGGATCCACCACTTTGCCCGGTTGAATTTTCTCTTTTGGGAGTTCCTCCTGGGAGCGCAGATGTACGCCATACAAATCCTGAGCTCCGTTCCGCGGTATTCTTGGTATTGTTGTCGCCAGCAGGCCAGTCGGGAGCAGCAAGCATTTCATCTGCAAGAATGCAGCCGGGCCCAAAGAGTCGGATACCTTCGTTGCTGTTTGCCAAAGTGCCGGCGTAGATAAGATCTGCTGTGACTTCTGGCACCGTGTCGTCATCGGTACGCTCCAAGAGCATAAATTTACCCGCTCCGAGCGTCTTCTGATCTGCGTTGCTGAGACGGGCCGCTATTTTCCCGTTTTTATTAACAATCTGCCATCCAGCTAGAGTTACTGTTACGTTGGATATGTTTTTGAGCTCGATCCATTCATTCGCGCTGCTTTCAGTCGTGCCCATCCATGCGACTTCATTAATAATCAACGATGTTCTTTTTGGTACTCCGGCCGTTTCGAACGTACACGTAGCACTGCCGCCGGTTTGTTGTGTTAGTTGTGCGTCTTCTTGCGTGGTAATTTTGTTGTCTTCGCATGCAGAACCCCACAATCCGATTTTCTGATCGCGTGCGGCTTGTTCTGCTGATTCAAACTCTCCCTCGTACGGATGCGGCTTGTTGAAGTTGTATGAGTAGGCGTATCCTTCGGCGACGAGTGCTCGATTGGCCATTATTTCGCCTATCCACACATATCGCAAGAGGCGGCCGTATGCATCGGCATCTTCAGAGCCCTTCTCGAGGCGGATTGCTTTGTTGAATACCAGTGCCTCGTTCCGTTGTTTTGCCTCCTGCGCATAACAGTCGCTCTTGCTGGGATCATCTGCAAGCTCTGGTGCGTCAATGCCGATGTAGCGCACGATGTCTCCATTTGAGAGAACAATCGTATCTCCGTCAATGACGCGGATTGCCGTCAGACCCTTTGTACCTGAATCAGCGGTTGCTCCAAGCACCGCTGGTTTGTTTTCTGTGGATTGTGGTGATTGTGCCTCGCCCGTTGGTTGTTGGGTTTGAGAACCCTCTTCTGTCTCACCGCTCTCATTGTCTTGCGTTGTTATTGTACCAACATAGTCAAAAGAGCTTTCTGGACCGAAGATGTCTGAGAAGAAATCACTAACAGCTCCCGCTGCCTTTTTTGCCGTGTCCACAACTTGACTGAGAAATGAGACGCGAGGCGATGGTTGAGGCATTTTTGCCGCTTCTTCGAAGAAGAGATGTATAACTCCTGCTCCATGCTGGACGGTTTTCGTTGAGAGAAGGCGCCAGTAATCTTGGAGGACAAGACTGTCTTTATCACCGATTGTAATCTTGCTCTCCTGTGTTGTTATGTAGCTGAAGCGGTCGATATCTATTTCTTGAGCAATCTTATACTCTCCAAATTCGCTGTCGTTCCCTATCCTAAACCAATAACCATTTTCCAATTTTCTATCGGTAGGAGCCGGCAAACTATATCCACTTTGTATCCCTATCGTATCCTTGCTGTAGAAATTATTGTTCGAGTATTTTGCAAGTTCATCGAAATATTGGTCCAGTGACGCTAGAACAATGGGTTGTTTAGCAGAAGTTCTTTCGGAGAGAGACAAATCTGGAGAGCTAAGAGTAAACCGACCCGTCCACTCCTCGTACGGGCTTCCTTCTGCATGGCTGTCGTTGCGTGTATGGTCGGGGACGCTGGCGTCTTCTATCAAGTGGAGCACATGCCCGAGCGTGAACATTGCTTCCTCTCTATCTCCACCGGCCCAGTAGTTGAGCGTTTTTTGCCACGTGAACGCACTTTCAATGGACAAAGCGGATATTTTCTTCTCTTGGATAGCAGTCAGTATTGATGCAATAGTTGCCGGCGCCTTGTATTTGAAACTGTTCTGGTTTTGTTCGTCATGCGCCCATTCTTTTGATTTTTGCCATTCCCCAAGGACAATACTGGACAATCCTCTGTTGTAAACGGGGTCGTAGAAATGGTTCATCCACCGTGGGACATCGTCCTCTCTGCGGGAGCCGTCTATGAGATAGGGCACAAGTTCCTCCGGAATCAGAACTCCGAAATGCTCATCTGCAAACGATATAATTTCTCTTGTCAGAGATGCGTGTGTTTCTATGTTGTATGCCAGCGCACTCTCTGATAGAGCAAAAAGTCCTGCTGATAATAGCAGGACTTTAAGAGCTATAAATCTTCGATCTTCCATGTGTCTGAGTACTCATTCAGTTTCATTTCGACCTGTAGGCCAACAGTTCCGTCTTGGTTTTTATACACAAAATAATATTGGTTCTCCAAGTTGCTACCGTTGTCGTCGTATTTTTGTAAGTCATCTCCGAAGCGGATTATATTCCCCTCATTTTTAATTTTTTCAAGTAAGGTTAGCCACTTCGGATCTCTCTCGCCGGTTTCTTCGATGATGAAATACTTGCTTGCAAGCTCTACATCTTCTTTCCTTAATGCGTCAATGAACATATCAAGCGTTTCCTGCGGAGTCTTTCCTCCGTAGGTATCCGCACGCATAGCATCCTCGTATGCTTTCTGCCACGCAAGATATTTTTCGTATTGTTTTTGCGTTTCCTGCGCGCGGCGTGCGGCAGGACTGAAGTATTTTGTCCAAACAAACACCGCGGTGCCGGCGATTATAATGATGGCAAGAAAGATAAGGACGAACTTCAGAAGACTTTTCTTGCGCGGCACGTCGAGCTTCTCACCGAAGGGCGGCTGGGGAATCTGAACTTCTGAAAACTGTTCATCGTGTGCGTTTTGGGGAGGGGAATTGGTTTCCATAGGAGTAGGAATAGGTTTATAAAAACGATTCGTCCGCGCGGGCGCGCGGACGTTTAAGAAGAGTTCAGAACCTTTTGAACTGAGAGCAAGGGTGCGAGTCCCTATCCATCCACATATTTGTTCGTTTTGAGTATAGCACCGAATTGCGCCTCCGCACCTCTTAAAGTGGATAAGTACAGCGCTTTCTGAAGCAGTGCCCTTGGGTGAAAATGTCTAGGAATTCACGATCGTGAATTCCTAGACATTTGAGGAATGGGGTAGCGAGATGAAGGTGAGGCGAAGGTAGGGTGAAAATGGGGTGAAAAAGTCGGATTGACACCCATAGGAGCGTGGTGTAGTGTGTGGGGCACAGATTCTTTCATGGAAAACGTCAAGGAATTCTTCAACCGGAGGACGTTTGAGGTTGTGTGGGCCGCATTCCGCGTTGCGGAGGCGGTTTCGCGCCCTACATTTCGCCGGACCCTTGAAGATATGGCGCTGGCGTACCTTTCGCACCGGGACGAGATGTCCCTTGCCGCCCTCAAGAACGCGATTTCCCTCGGAGAAAAGATAGGAGAGATCTCACCGGTAAACACCCGTGTTTTACTGAGAGAAACGGGGAATTTGGAAGTTGCGCTGGAAAATCTTGCCATTGCTGCACAGGTGGAGCTTCCGGACTCCGGAAAAAGAGATGTTGATATAACAGGAATTTTCTCGAGTCCGGCAATGCCAGAAGTTCAGAGTCCGGAAAAGTCCGGCAAAGAGTCCGGCAAGGGTTATTTTGAAAAAACTGCAGAAACAGATGCTTTTCCGGAAAATAAAGGGTTTTCCGACATAAAAGTCCGGCAAGGTCTGGTAGCCACCGATAGGTTCGGCAACGCTTCCGCGGCGCTTTTGCCGGACTCCGGCAAAAGCGATGCTCTAAGGGCAGTTTTTTCCGGAGAAAGTCCGGCAAAGTCCGGCAATAGTCCGGCAATAGTCCGGCAAAGTCCGGAAAGGTCCGGCAATGGTTTCGAAGATGCCAGACAGACCGAGGGGAGAAAGAAGGTCATTTTGGAAATGTTGGGAAGACGCGCCATGTGCCATATTAGCGACCTTATTGAGGCGATGCCGGAGGTGAGCCAAAGAACGCTTAGAAACGATGTCAGGAGGCTTGTGCGGGACGGGTTGGCTGAACGAATCGGCAGCGGGGGACCCAACTCGTTCTTCCGGTTAAAACAGCGCGTGTAACAGAGAGTTTCGTGGGGCGTTGTAATAGATGAGCGCAAAAAGCCCGACTTTTCCAGTTATCCACAGAGGTTGCTTTCGGAGGGTTTTGGGCGCTGGTATGGTATAATGACTTTGACGGCCATTGGTTCTGTCCCCCGACATGTATCGGGGGGTGAGGCGGGACTTGTGGGCGTGAGTGCGGATATGTTTCGCACTCTGCTACATGTCGCCTCACTTGAAAAGAGTGAGGTTTTTAATAGTCTCTGAGCGGATCAAGAAAAAAATTGGTTTTTGATAAAAAAGAGCGAATAGATTGGTAAAAACATGCTAATGGACACAGATTAATTACGCAACAAGAGCCGTCTTCCTACATCACGGCGAGCTGACTCGTCCTCACCGATGAAGCAGCGGGTCGATCGTGGCGCGAAGATGACTGTCAGAAACACTAACACACTAAGATATCAGAAAGTCATACATGAGTAGATTATCGAAAGGATTACTCGTCTCTGTGTTGGGCGCGGTTATCGCAGTGGGTGCCGCTCCGGCATATGGCCAGACTGTCGCCGAACTTCAGGCGCAGATCTCAGCCTTGCTGGCGCAGATCCAGGCGTTGCAATCGCAACTGACACAGACGACAGGAGGTGGCACGGCAGTGTACAGCTGGACTCGAGACCTCACCTTGGGTTCAACCGGCGATGACGTGAAAGCCCTCCAACAATTCCTGAACGGTCAGGGATTTACTGTTTCTTCCAGCGGTGCAGGTGCTCCCGGTAGCGAGTCAACGTACTTCGGAGCAAAGACCAAAGCAGCGCTGGCGAAGTTCCAGGCGGCAAAGGGCATTTCCCCTGCGGCCGGATACTTCGGTCCAATTACCAGAAGTTATGTCGCAACCAACTACGGCACAGGCACGGGCGGAACGGGCGTAGTCACGCCTCCTCCGAGCGGCGCATTTGTGTTTATGTTGGCCAGCGACAACCCGATCGGGTCTGCATTGCCGAAAGGGGCTGCAGGCGTTGTGCTGATGAAGTTCGTGGTTTCCGGTACCGGCACCCTTGGCTCCGTGACATTCAAGCGCGAGGGCATCGGTGCGACCGGCGACTTTGCGTCAAGCGGGTTTTATCTCTACGATGGAGCAACCCGTTTGACCAGCGGACGCAGCATCAACTCAACGACGCACGAGATTTCGTTCTTGAATCTCGCGCTCGCAGTCAGCGGCTCCAAGACCCTGACACTGGTGGCTGACATCTCATCGTCGGCGACCACGGGCAACCGCCACATGTTCAAACTGGTTTCGGGAACGGGGACTCCTACGCCTACCGGCACACTGGTGGGCAGCGAGTTCTCGATTGCGGGCCAGCAGGTGGGCGGCGTGACGGCAACCAGCAGCGCGTCACTTTCCAACCCGAAGGTTGGACAAATTGGCGCAAAAATTGCTGAGTTCCGTTTGACGGCCAGCTCCACCGAGGACATTCAGATCAAAATGATCGCATTGACGGAGGGCGGCTCGATTGCAAACGCCAACCTCGCCAACTTCGTTCTTAAGCAGGCGGGCAATACCGTTGCCACTGCCGCGGCGATTGGCGCGAAAGATTTGGTTTCGTTCGTGTTCGCAACTCCGTTCAACTTGGACAAGGGTCAACAGCGGACGTTTGAAGTATATGCCGATATTGGAGGATCAACGCGCTCAAGCGACACCATCGTGCTCTACTTCGACAGCAAGTCCGACATCCAAGCCATAGGAAAGACCTACGGCTTCAACGTTGACCCGGACATCGTTGGTCTTGATTCGACAGGCGAGGGACAGACTCTAACCGTGCAGGGTGGTGAAATCACCATTACCTTCAACGGTCCGGTGTCCAAAGACATCGCGTTGCGCGGTCAGGACGTTGAACTGTTCAACTTCACGCTTGCGTCTCAAAACAATATTGAGATCAGAAACGTGCGGTTCAACGCGACCACAACAACTGGCACGACAGCGGTGTACAACGACGTGAAGCTCTGGGACACCTCCTCTAATGCGGTGGTAACCAGCGCCGTAACGGTGCCCTCGGGCGCAGGCAACTTCACGTATACGGATGTCATCAATGTCAGCGCCGGCCAGTCCAAGACCTATAAGGTTACTGCTGACGTTGACAGCACTACCTCCGTTAATGGCACAATCCGGGTTTCACTGCTGGCCTTCCAGTCCAGCGATGTCAAGAACCTGGACAACAACACCTACGTGGCTACCACCGTCATCGTGCCTAACAGCACGGTGTCGGGTAACATATTGACGGTGAAGTCGCCGTCGCTGGATGTCCAGCTGTCGTCATCACCGACTTCACAGACACAGGTGCGTGGAACCAACGGGATTGCCATTGCGGGCTTCAGCTTCCGCGCGGTTGCCGGCCAGGTCCGCTTGGACTCGGTCCGCATCACCGCGACGTCTACGTCGGGAACCCTGACGTCCGATGAGCTGCAGAGCCTGGCGCTCTACGACGGCGCAACCCGCATCTCGGACTTCAAGTCGCTTGATGTCACAGCGCTGAACGCGACCTTCAACAACCTCAATCTCACGATTGCGGAAGGAGTAACGAAGGTCCTGACGCTGAAGGGTAATGTTGCGGCGACGGCGACCAACGGCGACGTTGTCTACGCCTACATCGCTTCTATCACAACCTCTGACATCAGCGTCTATGACGTTGACGGAAACGCGGCGTCTGTCACCGGTACTCCTGCTAACACGGGCGGCACGGTGAGAGTGACGCTTTCCGACACCGGCGACGTCACCGTGGTGAAAGCCGCGGATGACACCGAGTCGGAAGCCGGCATCGTTATTGCGGGAACCGAGAGCGTTCTTGGCAAGTTCCGATTCACCTCCAGTAACGAGGCGATGACGGTCAACAAGTTACAGCTCTTGATTGTTCCGACCAGCGGCGCAATCGCAACTTCGCCGGCTTCGGCCGATGAAGTGCCGACCGTCAAGCTCTACGACGGCGCAACGCAGATTGGCTCTTCCTACGCAGTGACCTACTCGGGCGACAACTCGGGCACGGTCTATATCGAGAGCCTCGGCTGGGTGATCGCCAAGGACGTATCCAAGACCCTGACGGTCAAGGGAGTCCTGAACACCATTGCGGGCGGTGCCGACACCGGCGCATCGGTGTACGCGCATGTGATACCGACCGGCTTTGAAGCACAGGGCGCAAGCGCCAAAGACACGACGGTCACGGAGGCAATAGGAAACGAGAAGGTGGTCTACAAGACCAAGCCAACTCTTACCGTTACCAACCCGGGCTCGACGCTGGTCAATGGCTCCGTAGCGGTCCTGCGCTTTACGGTTTCTGCTGATGCGGCGGAACAGGTTACTTGGAAGAAAGTACAGGTCAAGGTAGTCATGACCGGCGCGACGATGAGCGCGGTTGACACGACGGCGCCCGGAACATCGGGCAACCCCACTCTGCGCGACGTCTCCAGCGGCACCTACCTGAATATCGCAACGGCGTTCAGCGGCTCCGCTGTGACCGCATCGACGACTAGGGCTGCGATTCAGGGCGGAAACACCGGTTATGTGACGCTTATCCTCAACAGCGAGGAAGTGGTCAGCGCCGGCGGATCCAAGACCTACGAGCTTGCATTGACCTTTGTGAACGTGCCCACGGGCACGGAGAGCGCATCGGCGGTGCTGAACTTGCACCGTACCGAGACGGCCAAAGTTGCTGCGACCACGTTTGACAACGCGGAGCTCAGCGATGCCCTCGGTGTCTACAACGGCTCTCCGTCGTTCATCTGGTCAGACAGCTCGGTGGTTGGCCACAGCGAGTCAACTGCCGACTGGGCAAACAGCGTCTATATAAAGACATTGCCCTCGGTGACCGTGACGACGAGCAAGTAACGCAGTGCGTGCTTGGCAAAAAGGCCCCGTGAGGGGCCTTTTTGTTTTTCTTGCTCGCACCGCACACCTCTCGTATACTTGAAAGACCATGTCTGAGAGTGCAAAGCGGCTGTTGACGATAACGCGGATTGCGTTGTTTGCTACCGCGTTCACGCCGCTGGTGGTGGCGCAGCGCGTCTTCTTTCCGTACATTTTCGGAAAGATGTTTTTTTTCCGCGTCGCACTCGCAGTTGCGGTCATTCTTATTGCATCGTGGTTTTTGGTTATGTTGCGGCGAGGGACTCTGGCCGAGAACAGTTCCGCTATTTTTCGTTCTTTTTGGAATCGGCTGAAGAGTCCTCCGGTTTTTCTACTGGGCCTTTTTCTCCTCGTCGTTCTTGTGGGAGTATTTTTTGCACAAAACAGCTACCGCGCGTTTTGGGGAGACATCGAACGTGGTGAGGGGTTTGTGGGGCTTTTGTACGTGTTTCTGTTCCTGCTTGCCTGTTTGATGGTTTTTGAACGCTCTCACTGGCTTTGGTACTTCAAACTGCTGCTGGTCAGCGGCGCGGTGGTGATGCTGTATGCGTGGTTTGAATTTCTCGGCGTTACCAATATTCCGTTTGCGCGCGCTCCCACAGACCGACCGGGTTCATTTATCGGCAACGCCGCGTTTCTTGCCACACACTGCTTCTTTCTCATCATTGCCGGCGCGGTTGTTTTCAGAGATTCGCTGAAACAGCGCAACGGAAAGTTTTGGGCAATTCTTGCAGGAGCAACGGCAGTTTTTGCGTTCCTGACTATTTTCATTACGGGAACGCGAGGAGCACTTCTGGGAGCAGCGGTCGGCATTCTGGTGTTTCTCGGGACGGTTGCGGCTGGATGGAAAGGTATTATCGGCTCCGATGAAGAATCAGCCACTCGCCGGCGGCGCCTATGGCGTCTGCTTTCGGCGGTGGCGATCGTGACACTTATCGGCGGAAGCGCCGCGTTCTGGATTACCCGCCACAGCTCTTTCTGGCAATCGATTCCCGGTGTGAGCCGCCTTGCGCGGACCGCTGCATTCGACATCCATGACGCTTCAACACAAACACGACTCATCACCTGGAAAATTTCATGGAGGGCGTTTTTGGAACGGCCGGTACTCGGGTGGGGACAGGATAATTATCTTATCGCATACGAGAAGTACTATGACCCCGATTACGCGCTTTACGGCGAAACATGGCTTGACCGGGCTCACAACAAATTTTTTGACGTGCTGGTGATGCAGGGTGCCGTTGGCTTCGTTTTGTACATCGGGTTTCTTTTTGCTCTTTTCTGGACCGTTGTCCGATACCTGAAACCGTATCGCACGGTGCTTATCGCGGCGCTTTCCGCATACGTCGTTCAGAGCATATTTCTCTTCGACCAGGTCATCTCGTATATAACTCTCGCGGGACTGGTTGGGTTTGCCGCGTATGAGCGAGCCGCGCAGAAAACGGAGGAGCAAAAAAGTGCGGGAGTAGTGACACTAAAACCGTCGGCTGCAACCGCTGCCCGGGCGGGAGCAGTAGTTCTCATCGGGCTTGCGGCATACAGCATCTGGGCGCTCAACTGGGTTCCCTTTGCGCAGATGCGGGCATTCTATGCATCGCCGGGGTTGGGGAATGTTGATCTTGTCACGGCAAAGCTACGTGAGGCGATGTATCCGTATAACTTTGTGCAGCTTAATATCCGCGGACAGGGGTTGGATACCGTGTATTTGGAACAGTACTTCCATAACGACGAGTACCGGAAGAACCCCAAGTTCTCTTCGCTGGGGACGCTCTTGCTTGAAAGCAATGCTGAGATAATCCGGCGCGAACCCTACGATATACGCATCTTTCTGCGACATATTGAAATGCTCGACGCGCTTGCATCTGAAAAACCCGAGCTTTTGAAGGACGGGGAGCAGTATCTGCGGCAGGCGCTTGAAAAAGCTCCGGGCCGCCAGGAGATCTACTACCATCTGGCGGTGAATTTGGGAAAACAGAATCGCTATGACGAAGCGATTGAGATTGCGCGCCGCGCAGTGGATTTAAGCCCGGAGGTTGCGCGCGCCCGCTTCTATCTTGGATTGGTACTTGCCGGGTCGGGTAGGAACACGGAAGGGCAGGCACAAATCGCGTATTTTGAAAAACTTCCCAACGCCTACCGGAACCTTCTGGTGAGCGACCTTAACAGCTTGCTGATGCTCTACCATGTATGGGGGCGCGATGACAAAGTCGCCGAAGTGGTTGAAAAAAGCGTTCGCGGAGAGCTCAGTTACGTTTTCAGCGACGAGTACTACATCCTGACGTTGGGAGTGTTGGCATATGAACGCGATGCACAAAACTTTGTTTCGGTCGCCGAGTTTGTAAAGCGTGCGTTCCCCAAGTGGAATGACCAAATGGAAGTACTCATCGATTTGATACAAAAGGGGCGGTGGGATATGCTTGACGCGATGCAGTAGCAGACCGCAGCGCCTCGTTATGCTACTATGAAGTAACGGTACGAACGAAACGCATCATGAAAATTTTTTCCTGGCACGTCAAACTTCTTCTCTATCTCATTCCGCTTACGGTGGGGATTGTGTACGGCGGAGTGCTGTTTCCATTTATTGTCGGCAAGTACACGTTTTTTCGCTCGTTGATATCGCTTGCGATCGTGGCGTTTGTGTGGGCATGGGCGACAGAGAGACTGGAAAATGGGAAATGGAAAATTTCTGCCGGAGGCGGATCCGCCTATGGCGGAGAAAAAGGGAAAAGTTTTCGGGAGCAGAGCAGGAAAGGCGATACCAGCACTTCGTTCTTTTCTGTTCTACGGCACCCGCTGGTGATTGCAGTGAGCGTTTTTGTGCTTCTCTACGTTCTTGCCGCCGTTGTCGGCTATGATTTCAGGTCCTCTTTTTGGTCCAACTATGAACGCGGGGAAGGAGCACTTCAGATGCTGTTTTTATGGGTGTTTTTTGCATTGTTGGTTCTTTTTATGCGCGACGCGCGGTCATGGCGGAAGATGTTCTACATCTCTCTCGTTGCGGCGGCGCTTATGATTATCTACGGACTGCTGGGCGCGTTTGGAATCGGGGGACGCTCGGGACCGGGAATCTGCGAGCGTTTTGCCGGCTCGTTGGGGAACTCCGCGTACGTAGGAACGTATCTTTTGTTTATTATTTTTTATGCCTCTTGCCTTTTGGTATGGGATTGGCGCAAGACCGTGCGGTGGCTGTGGCTTGCCGCCATTCCTTTCTTTGGGATTTTTCTTCTGATGAGCCAGACGCGCGGAGCGCTCATGGGACTTGGAGCAGGTATCGTTGCCGCTCTGGTGTATCTTGCGATTGTCATTCCGTCAAAGCGTGCCAAAGCGACTCTTGCGATTGTCGCTGTTGCGTTGGTGTGCGTGGGAGTGTTGGGTATTGTGTTTCGGCAGTATATTGACCTGATGCCGTTTTGCAACAAGCCGGGGCAGTCGGGAAACAGAATTCTTGACGTGTCTCTGAAAGTTGAAACATACCAGACACGGCTTGCGCTCTGGAAAGCTTCGTTCAACGCTTTTCTGGACCGGCCTTTGCTCGGATGGGGACCAGAGAATGTATCGGTTGCGCTGGAAAGATATTTTCAGCCCATCATGGCATGGTCGTGGTTCGACCGGGCTCACAATATTTTCTTCGACTACCTGGTGATGGGTGGGGCTTTGGGTTTCTTGAGTTTTATCGGTATCTACGCGACTCTTGCCGTTGTATTTTTCAAACATCGCTTCCGTGGTGCGGGTATAAATCAACCTGAAGCACGCATAGCCGTATCGAGGTCAACAAAACAATCGGACGGTGCCAGATACGTGTCCGACGCGCTGGTAGTGGGAATTATCATTGCGTATCTTGTGCAGGGCTTTGTTCTTTTTGATGTGCTGTCCATCTACATCAACTTGTTTATAGTACTGGCGTTTGCGGTGGCGCGGTACGTTCGCGGCAGTCAGTTGATTAACGAACCGACAGTATGACATACCTCTGGCGCTACCTTGTTGCTGCGGCGGTCACTGTTATGATACTTGCGTTCGGCTACTGGGGTATTGTTCTACCGTTTCAGCGATCACATCTCTATATTACGGCAACTAGAACGCTACCGCAGGTAAAAACCGTGGAGCAGATGGAAACATCGTTTCGTGCCGCAACCGACTTTGCGGCACCGTTTGGGCAGGACGAAACCGTGGTCTACTATGTTCAGACGATTCACGGGTTGATTCGCAGCAACAACGACCGGCAGGTCGTCACGGTTCTTACGCAAGAAGCGGAAGATGTAAGTGCGCAAATGCGGCAGCGGGGGAAAGGATTCAACTACGGGGCGCTTCTGCAGGCGCTGGGTGGAATTTATGAGATGGGATACCTTGCAACAGCTGATGCGAGTTATTACCAAAAAGGCATCGACGTTCTTGAAAAGGGTTTGCAGTATAGCCCGGGCCGCCTCCAATTCTTGCAGGGACTTCTTGATTTTTACCGGATCACCGGGGATCGGGAACGTACCCGCGATATGGCACAGCGCATTCTTTCAGTGTGGCCCGACGACACATTTGCACTCCAGGCGCTCAGCGAAGTAGGGAAACAGTGAACACATGTGCGGCATCTGTGGTGTCGTTTCGTGCAAAGACAGCGTTGACAAAAACAGCGCTGCTTCGGCTGTCAGAGAAATGATGGCGGTGCAAGAAAGACGCGGACCCGATGACGAAGGAATATGGCAGAATGCTGACGACAGATCGGCATCTGTTGTGTTTGGTCATAATCGTTTGGCAATTATCGATCTCTCAAAAGCGGGGCATCAACCGATGGAGTTTCGTGTTCCGCGTAAGTCTGCGTCAAGTCAGTGTCAATCCGCGTCTTGTTGGATCACGTTCAACGGGGAAATTTACAACTTTTTGGAACTGCGCGACGGGTTGAAAAAGAAGGGTTATAAGTTTAGAACCGAGACGGACACGGAAGTAATTTTGGTACTGTACGATACCTATCAAACGAAAGCATTTGAGATGCTGCGGGGAATGTTCGCGTTTGGGCTCTGGGATGCTGGGAAGCAGAAACTTTTTCTGGTGCGCGATCATTTTGGCATCAAACCTCTTTACTATTGGGTCGGCAAAAACGTCGTTGCATTTGCATCAACGGTGAAAGCGCTTACGCGCAGCAACATTATCCCGCCGCATCCGAACACAGAGGCACTCACCCAATTTTTACTTTTAGGGTCAATCCCGGAGCCGTATACGACGCATGCGGATATTTTCATGCTTCCGGCGGGACATTATCTCGAATGGCATAACGGAACGCATAAACTAGCGAAATACTACGACCTTCTTGATGTTTTCAAACGCCGGGCCAGCACCACATCGTTTGAAGAAGCTACGCATCGCACGCGTCAGCTTCTTGAGGACTCTGTACGCGCGCACCTTATCAGCGACGCGCCGCTGGGAGTATTTTTGAGCGGCGGCTTGGATTCTTCAGCGCTTGCCGTCTTAACGGCTTCTCGCTACGCGGATCAGCGCGGATTCAAACGCGGATTGACGCGGATTAGTCCACGTTTAATAACTCTGTCGGTTGATTTTGAGGAGAAAGAATTTTCAGAACGTCTGTGGCAGGACACAGTGGTACGCGCGATCGGGAGCGATCATCATCGGATCATAGTTCGCAAAAAAGACTTTGATGATTCTGTCGAAGAGATCTTTGATGCGATGGATCAACCAACTATTGACGGTGTCAACACGTTCTTTATCGCGTGGGCGGCAAAAAAAACGGGGCTCAAGACAGTACTATCAGGCTTAGGCGGAGACGAATTGTTTTTGGGGTATCCTCACTTCAGACGAATTCTTTGGATGCGCGCTCTTGCGCGCCTGCCTCGGGCGGCGAAGTTTTTTCTGAGAGCAGGCGAAATTGCGGGAGACAGGTATGCAAAACTCGTCTATCTTGCCAAGAGCAATTCATGGTTTTCTTCATATCTTACACTGCGGGGCCTTTTTACCCCGTCTGATGTCGCTAAGATCCTGAAATCGTCGGAACGGGAAGTTTGGGATGTAATACAAAAAACCGAGCAGCAGCACGGGGAAGAAGAAAGACGTTTGCTGGCTCTTGATCCTGTCAGCGCTCTCTCATATCTTGAAATGACGCGATATATGAGAAACCAACTTTTGAGAGACACGGATGTTATGGCGATGCATCATTCCGTTGAAGTTCGCGTGCCGTTTATTGACCGCGAGGTTGTTGAATTTATTGCGCCTCTGCCGACGGATGTGAAACTGGCACATCGCAAGGCACAAATAAAAACAGCAAATGGCAAATGGCAAGTGGCAAGCGGGGCTAAACCCATCAGCAAACCGCTTTTAGCCACGGCGGTTGAAAACCTTCTCCCTCAGGAGATTTTCAGTCGTTCCAAAATGGGATTTACATTTCCGTTCCAAGCGTGGCTTGGGCAAATAGCAAAGAGCGGAAAACGATTTGCTATTAGCGATTTGCGATTAGCTAAAACTCATTGGTCGCGACAGTGGGCACTTGAGGTATTAGCTCGCCATAGAGAAGTATGAAACTCTTATTTGTCACGGGTAATTTGAATGCCGTCGGCGGCATTCAGGAGTACAACCGGAACTTTCTGCGGGCGCTCAAGGAGCTTAAGGTTTCATTTCGGGTGCTTGAACTTTTATCGCAATCCGTTTCTTCTAAGTTATTGCTTGCGTTTCGCTTCTTTGTGGTGAGTGTTGCATATGCTCCTGACATTGTAGTTTTTTTCCACATCAACTTCCACTCTCTTGCCACTGCCGCACGTGTGCTAGGAAAACGATATACAGTTAACGTCTATGGTATTGATGTCCTGAGTCTACAAAGAGGAGCGAAAAAGGTGCTCGAGAAAGCAACCCGCGTCGTTTCCATTTCTCAATTCACCCGGCAAAAGATTGTTGAACAAGTTCCTGCTGCAGCAGAGAATATTACAATCCTCCCCCCTTGTGTGGATGGAGAGAGATTCTATCCTAAAGAAAAGCGAAAAGATTTAATAGCGCGCTATAAACTGGAGGACAAGAAGGTGATTCTTACCGTAGCTCGTTTCGCTCGCAGTGAGAAATATAAAGGGTATGACGTGGTTCTTAACGCCCTTCCCAATATTGTTGAAGCCATTCCAAGTGCTGTGTATCTTCTCGTGGGAGGCGGAGACGATCGAGACAGAGTTAAGCAGTTTATAAAGGAGAGGAAATTAGAAAACTACGTTATACTCACTGGCATTGTGAGTGATGACGATCTTGTTGATTTCTACAACCTCTGTGACGTTTTCATCATGCCTTCTAAAGGAGAGGGATTCGGCATCGTGTTTCTAGAAGCGCTTGCGTGCGGCAAGCCCGTTATTGTTGGGTCTATTGATGCATCGCGGGAGGCTATATTGGAAGGGAGATTGGGTCTTGTGGTGGACCCTGACGATGTCAGTGCTATAAGCAATGCTATTGTCAGCGTTCTTAACAAAACCATTAATCCGAAGTTGTTGGACGGAGAGTCTCTGCGTCAAGAGGTTCTTGAATCGTTTGGGTTTGATTCATTTGTTGAAAAGGTTAGAGAGCTACTCTACAAAACAAACTATGGGGATAAAATATACTAATGCTGTAGCATGGGAAAGAAAAAAAAACACAAACTAGCCATCCTTACCTCTCATGTTATTCAGTATCAGACGCCGCTTTTCCAAAAGTTTGCAGCTTTCCCGGATGTTGATCTTACAGTTTATTTCTGTTGGGATTTCGGTGCTCGTAAAACATACGATCCTGAATTTGGCAAGGAGATAGAGTGGGACATTCCGTTCTTGAGCGGCTTTAAGTATAAGTTTCTTAAAAACCTTTCTTCAAAACCATCCCCCACATTTTTGGGGCAGATTAATTTAGGAATTATTCTGGAATTATGGGCCAATCGGTACGATGCATTGATGGTTTTTGGCTGGAACTCGTTTACAAACTGGATAGCTTTTTTTACAGCTTTTTTGAGAGGAACGCCGGTTCTGTTATTGGGAGAAAACCCGCTTAATCAAGAATTACTCAAACCGGCATGGAAAAGAACTGTCAAAAAAATCCTTTTTGGAAAGATTCTTTTTCTGTTGATTTCAGCACTTCTTTACATCGGAGAACAGAATAAGCGTTTTTATAAGTACTATGGTGTTTCTGGAGAGAAACTCTTCTTTGTTCCTTACGCGGTTGACAACGATCGTTTCATCACAGCTAGCAAATCGCTAAGGGCAAAGCGCAAGTCGTTGAGGCAGGAGGCAGGAATACCGGAAAATGCGACGGTGATTCTGTTTGTCGGGAAACTGATTGAAAAAAAGCGGCCGATGGACCTACTAAGAGCATATGAAATGCTGGCAAATAGCAAATTGCAAATAGCAAATAGCAAGAAGCGAACGGTTGGGAATGAGAAACGATTTGCTGCAAGCAATTCGCCATTGGCGCTTGTTTTTGTCGGGGATGGAGCGCTGCGGCCAGCTCTCGAGCGGCATGTTCAAGAGTACGATATTCCCAACGTTCACTTTGTCGGATTTAAGAACCAGACGGAGTTGCCCAAGTATTATGTGATATCTGACGTTTTTGTTCTGCCGTCGGGCGAAGGAGAGACGTGGGGTCTTGTTGTCAACGAAGCAATGTGTTCGGGGTTGCCAGTTGTTGTATCCGATGTAGCGGGTTGTTCCAGCGACCTTGTTTTGGAAGGTAAGAACGGTTATGTAATCAAGTGCGGAGACGTAGAAACACTGCATCAGCGACTTCTTAGCCTTATAACCAACTCGAAACAACGCTCTCAGTTCGGTGCTCGGTCAGTTGCGGTAATAAAACGGTACAGCTACGAAGAAGACATGGTCGGGATTACAAAAGCACTTGACCAACTAGCGTGGTGAATATGCGTATTCTATTTGTCGGCGATCTCAATAAGTACGGAAGAAGTTTTCAGCGTTACCGCACGCTCAGAGCGCTGGGACACGATATCACTGGCGTCTCTATGTTTCCGGTTTCATCGGAAGCCGGGGTGAAACAATCATCGATTTCAGTACGTCTTGCGTGGAAGCTCGGCTTTCCTTTGGATGAAACGGGCGCAAATGAGACTATAAAGAAGGCAGTGGAGAAAGATAAGTTCGACGTTGTCTGGATAGAAAAGGGAAACACTATACATCCGGCAACACTTCGGCATGTGAGAAGAAAACTGCCCGCTGCCTCTCTCGTTTCCTGCTCGGAGGATGATATGTATGCATGGCACAACCGATCGTTTTATTATACATTGGGCTTGAAGTACTACGATGTTGTGTTTACGACCAAGACCTACAATCTTGAAAAGTTGAAACGGCTCGGCGCGCACCGCACTGAATTATTTTTGGATGCGCATGACGAGACATTACATCACCCCATGGAATTATCTGCTGATGACCGTAGGAAATATGGCTGTGATGTAGGATTTATCGGGACGTTTGAAAAAGAAAGAGCGCTCTCGATACTCTATCTTGCCCAGCACGGCATCAGGGTTGTGATTTGGGGAAACGGATGGGGCAGGTGGATGGACAAGCATCCCAACGTGGTTGTCAAAAACACCCCGATCTACGGCGAAGAGTATGTAAAAGCAATCAACGCAACCAAGATTAACTTGTGTTTCTTGCGCAAAATGAACCGAGATGAAACTACCAGCCGAAGCGTAGAAATTCCTGCATGCAGCGGGTTTATGCTTGCTGAACGCACCAAACGTCATTTGGAATTTTTTAAGGACGGCAAGGAGGCAGTATTTTTCTCTTCTCCTAATGAGCTTCTTGTGCTTGCCCGACACTATCTTGCGGACGCTGTCGCGTGTGCACACATCGGCACCGCCGGTCGAGCACGCTGTCTCGCGAGCGGATATGATATGCAGACCCAGCTCTCCTCTATCATCGCGCGGTCGGGGGGCTTGTAAAGAGTACAATAACCGTGCGAAACTCTCTGTGATGACAAAGAAGGCCCTTATCACCGGCATCACAGGCCAGGACGGTTCATATCTTGCGGAACTTCTCCTTGAAAAGGGATATGAGGTGCATGGCATTGTGCGCCGCGTCAGCACGTTCAATCGCCAGCGCATTGAGCATCTCTCACCAGACCTTCACGAGAAGAGGCAAGACCACAAGATATTTCTCCACTATGGCGATCTTACCGATTCGAGTTCACTCCATCGTATTACAAGATCGCTCCGCCCTGACGAGATATATCATCTCGGAGCGCAGAGTCACGTGCGTATCAGCTTTGATATTCCAGAGTTTACTGGGGATGTCACTGGTCTTTCTACCATCCGTCTCCTTGAGGCTATCCAGCATGACACCCCAAAGACCAAGTTTTACCAAGCTTCTAGTTCTGAGATGTTTGGGAAGGTTGAGGAAACGCCGCAGCGGGAGACCACCCCTTTTCATCCATGCTCGCCGTACGGAATCGCGAAAGTTTACGCGTATTGGTCGACGGTTAACTACCGCGAAAGCTATGGCCTTTTTGCCACAAACGGTATTCTTTTCAACCACGAATCCCCGCGGCGGGGCGAAAACTTCGTTTCTCGTAAGATTACTATCTCGCTCGCGAAAATTCTCTCCGGGAAGCTCGAGTTTATGTCTTTGGGGAATCTCGATGCAAAGCGTGACTGGGGATATGCGCCGGACTATGTGGAGGGAATGTGGCAGATGATGCAACTTGAGGATCCTGATGACTACATTCTTGCAACAGGCGAGACGCACACAGTGCGTGAGTTTGTGGAAGAAGCGTGTCGGCTTGTTGGAATGAATCTCGTATGGGAAGGGGAGGAGATTGAGGAGCTCGGTATTGACCAAAAGACAGGAAAAACCATCGTGCGAGTGGACCCTATGTACTTCCGGCCTGCGGACGTAGACTTTCTCCAGGGGGATTATTCAAAAGCGAAGGCAGTATTCGGATGGGAGCCGAAGGTGAAATTCCAAGGTCTCGTACGTATTATGATGGCGCACGATCTGAAACTTGAGGGAGTGGAGAACCGCTATTTTTAATAGTTGCATTAAGTTAAATAAAAACATGACCACAGAACCAAAGGTAAAAACTGTGGACGCATGTCGTGTATGCGGTCTCCGACTACCTACCACTCCCACCTTCTCATTAGGAGAATTGTTCGTTTCGGATTTTCTTAGTTCTGGCAAAACAAGGGAGGGGCAGAGAGCACCCCTTGAACTTGTGCTTTGCGAAAAAAAGAGCGGTGGGTGCGGCTTGCTCCAACTTAAACATACCGTTTCTCATGAGGCGATGTACAGAAACTATTGGTATCGGTCGGGGATGAATAAAACGATGACTGATGAGCTCAACGGCATCGCGGCAAAAGTTGAATCCCTTGTTGGTCTCAAGGATGGCCACTTTGTTGTTGATATAGGGGCTAACGATGGTACGCTCCTGCGTGGATACAAGAAACGCGGCATAAACCTTACTGGTTTTGAACCGGCGAAAAACCTCGCGCAGCACAATTGTGTAGGAACTACCAAAGTAATCGAAGACTTTTTCAGTTTTGAGGGATGGCAACAGGAATTTGGCAACGCCAAAGCGATTGCTATAACGGCAATAGCGATGTTTTATGATCTGGATGATCCTAATAAATTTGTTAGTGACGTTGTGAAATGTCTTGACGATGAGGGGGTGTTTATTGTTCAAATGAGCTACCTGCCTCTGATGTTGTCTCAGAATGCGTTTGATAACATCTGTCACGAACACCTAAAATACTACTCGCTTCTCTCGCTCGAGCATCTTTTAGGGCGGCACAATCTTGAGGTGTTTGATGTGGAGTTGAACGACATAAACGGAGGAAGCTTCCGTATTTACATCAGGCACAGAGACAAGGGTAGCTCTATACACATAACCCCTGAGGTATCGCTTGCACGAGTTGAATCACTTCGTGCTTGGGAGCGGAAGCTGTGTCTTGATACCCAAGAACCATACCGTATGTTTGCAGAACGAGTTACTGCAATTCGTGACGAGGTAACTTCATTCATCAAACGCGAAGTCGGGAAAGGGAAAAAGGTGTATGTATATGGAGCGTCTACTAAAGGGAACACGCTACTCCAGTACTTTAATCTCGATTATCATCTTATCACGGCGGCTGCCGAGCGTAACCCCGACAAGTGGGGGAAGAAAACGATTGGTACTAACATCCCAATCATTTCTGAAGAGCAGGCAAGAAAGGACGCACCTGATTATTTTCTTGTACTCCCGTGGCACTTTACAAGGGAGTTTCGGATACGCGAAAGTGACTATTTAGCACAGGGAGGAAAACTTATTATTCCACTTCCTTCTTTCTCTATTATTGAGAACGCCTAGAAAGAGATGGATATAAAGAACACCACATTACCCGCGTCAAGCAGTGTCGCTGAAGTGGATTTTGTCGAGGGATGCAAGATCATCGACAAGATTTATGCTTCCAGCCCAGCGCTCTATCGTCCCTCTAAATTTTGGGAGCGGTTCAACGATTTGAACATGCACCAGCTTATTGAGAAAGGATATGGGCGGTTCAAACAAACCGCGAACACAAATTATTTCCAATTTATGGTTGAGGGGGTGCGGAATCGGTATCTTACCTTTTTTCTCCCTGACTATCCCAAACGAGAACTTTTCCGAACGCTTCTTTTATCTCGCACCGCAGATTGTCCTCTTAAACTGGTAGGACGTCTCGTCTATCGGACGTATGTGGTGATGCTTTACGGCTATGTGCAGACACTGGACAGGTTACATCTCATCGATCGTGTGCATGAGCCGGAGGAAGGCACTCCCGTCAAGGTTTTCTATGAAGGGAAAATGCTTTCGCAAGACATCTTGAATTCCGCACAAGAGTTCTATGCTCTTGACGAGGTGACGCATATCAGTGATCGTGACTCTCTTATTGTTGGTGAAATTGGTGCGGGGTACGGACGGATTGGGTTTTTGCTCGCAAACGTCTTTGCAAGCAAGCGGTTCAAGTATTGTATATTTGATGTCCCTCCCGCTCTCTGTGTATCTCAACATTATCTCTCCCGCGTATTTCCAAAAGCGAAAACACTTACCATACGTGATTTTAAAAGTTTTTCTGAGATTGAAAAAGAATTTAATGAAGCGCAATTCTGTTTTTTTCTTCCTCATCAGATTGAACTTCTTCCCCCTAAGATTTTTGACCTGTTTATTTCTGTTTCTAATCTCCCTGAAATGACAAAGACACAGGTCGATAACTACTTTGTACATATTGACCGGCTGTGCCGCGGATATTTCTACAACAAGCAATTCTGGATTCATATGAACCCTCACGACGGCTATACTATGCGTTTTCTCGATTATCCAGCACCATCGCATTGGTCACTTCTCCTTCTGCGCCCCGTGAGGGGCAAGGTGGATTTTTTTGAGGCGGTGTATCAGATCCCAAACAAGAAAGCTCACAACACAGCTCACGCATGAAGAAGGCTGTACTTCTCAGCATTTGCATCGCGACTTACAATCGCCCCCATGCTGTAAAGCGACTTCTCGAGAGCATGGTGGGACAAATAACTCCAGAGGTGGAAGTGATCGTTCGGGACGACAGCACTACTGATGAAACAAAAAGAATCGTGGGGAAGTACGGAAAACTTTTTCCCATCGCTTACATCCACGGTAAAAAGGAGGGACTTGATGGAGCGATTCTTTTTTTAACCGAACGCGCAGGTGGCAAGTACATATGGTGGCTCGGCGATGATACATTGGTCCCTGATGCGGTTGTGCACGTAGCCTCACTTCTTACTCAACATCCAGAGTTATCTTTTGTGTGGGTAAATCATCGTTTTATGCCGAGCGGTACACTCGCCGTCGATTTGGGTGGAGATCGTTTCTTTGGGCGTAATGAAGAGGTGCTTGAAGAGATCGTGGGAGGACTGGGATTCATTTCCGCAACTATTATAGAGCGTGTTCGTGCACTCTCCGGTCTTGTGAGAGCGCGTGCTTACTTAGGATCCGCGTTTGTAAATCTCCATCTCGCGCTGCACGTGCTTGCCCAAAAGGCACCGTCATACTTTTTACAGGGACCGTTTTTAAATTCGTACCCACTTACAAGCGAAGAAATCAAGGCAGCAATCCTCCGAGGAGATATATTGAGCAAACCATCACACGCAGGCACGATTCGAAATGATGGCTTCGAGGTGTTTGGAGTTACCTTTCGAAATATAGTGCTGGAGTTTAGGGATAAATTTGATCGGCGCTCCATTCGACGGATTCTCACGAGGAATTTTTCACATGTATGGCGCGGGATTCTCGTGGGGTGGGTAGGGGGATGGGATTCGCCTCACGGGAAGCGTTTTCGCCTACTCCGATTCTACTGGAGTTATTCCGGTGCGTGGGTAGCGTTCGTGTGTATGCTCTTGCCGCGCCCGTTAGTTGCATTACTCTACCGATTTTATATCCGACTCCGGAAAGTCCTCCGCTATGTTTGAAACGTTACTGTCACGGATCCGAAATCGTTATGTTATAAACGGCCTCGGCGGTACCTTAAAGAAGGCAATAGAAATAGTGTGGCGCACGTGCCACGATGCGGCACTGAACGAATACTTTCAAATAACGTCGGCAGGGACGTTTATACTCGATGGAGCGCACTATCACTACTTTCGGCATACGTATAATCGGGCCTTTGAGAATGAACGGACGGTTGAGGTTCCAATTGCGCTTGCGATGATCACGCGCGCGCGAGGGAAGCGCATTCTTGAGATCGGAAACGTGCTCAGCCATTACCAGTCCGGACTTGACCATGACGTGCTTGATAAGTATGAAGAAGCACCCGGTGTTATAAATGAGGATGTGATCACATACTGCCCACTCCATCGCTATGACATTATTGTAAGCGTTTCCACAATGGAACATGTGGGGTGGGATGAAGATGTAAAAGACCCTCCCCGCTTGTTGTTTGGCCTCCGCAATCTTATTAACTATTGTCTTGCTCCTAAAGGAGCACTGTTAGTGACCGCGCCGATTGGGTACAATATTTATCTAGATCAATGGATTCGTAAGGGGAAACTCCCTTTTTCGAAGATTTTGTATCTGGAACGAATATCGGAGCACAACACATGGCGTGAAACGAGCAGGGAAAAAGCACTTCGAACAACGTACGGCGGGAAGTTCCCTAACGCAAACGCTGTTATGATCGGGATTTATCACGCAAACTTGTAGAAGTCATGGCAAGACATCACACACGCGCGCTTATCACTGGCGTTGCGGGACAGGACGGTTCGTACCTCGCAGAGCTCCTTCTCGAGAAGGGGTATGAGGTGCATGGAAGCATGCGAAATGTTCTTTCAGACAAACGTAACCCTCGGCTCGTGCGCCTTAAACATGTGGTAGACCGTGTAGTGTTTCATGAATGTGATGTGACCAAGATTGATGACATCAATCGCGTTGTTTGTGATTCCGATCCTCATGAAATATATCATCTTGCCTCTGACGTGGAACCGCGTGTTCTTTTTGAGGAAGAGACTCAAATTTTTCAAGTGAACTTTGAGAGCTCCCGCTCTCTTTTGAGAGCGGTGAGGCGTTTCGCGCCGACTGCCCGCGTGTATCTTGCAGGGTCGAGTCTCATGTTTGGTAATCCGGAGATATCACCACAGGATGAATGCACCTCCATGAACCCTACTACCTCCTACGGCATCGCGAAGACTGCAAGTTACCACCTCGCGCGGATGTATCGAGCAGCCCACGGCATCTATGCGTGTACCGGCATTCTCTACAACCATGAGTCTCCGCGCCGCGACGCGAAGTTCTTACCGCGGAAAATCACCCGCGCCGCAGCACGGATTTCAAGGGGGATAGATTATGATTTAGTGCTCGGTAACCTTGATGCACGACGCGATTGGGGATTTGCGGGCGATTTTGTAGAGTCAATGTGGCTCATGCTTCAGGAACGTGAACCTGACGATTTTGTGATTGGAACCGGCAACCTGCGCTCGGTGCGTGATATTTTAAAACTGGCATTCGGGCAGGTAGGATTAAAGTGGGAGGACTATGTAAAAGTTGATGAGACGCTTTTTAGGAAAGATGACCCGGTGGCACTTGTCGCGAATTTTTCAAAAGCGAGAGAAAAGTTAGGATGGGTTCCTAAAACACCGTTCGAAAAACTTATCCGAATGATGGTCGATGAGGATATGCAGAACGTCGCGCAGGACACTTAAATTTCTCGTTTGCATAATACCTATGTCACGGCAAAGATATCCCACACAGATCGGCGTCGGTGGATTTGTGTTTGGTGAGCGGGAGAAGGCAAACCTCCTTGAGGTAATAAAGAGTAACCGCCTCTCCTACGGTCCTTGGAGTCAGAAGTTTGAAGAGATGTTTGCGCGTGAACACCAGTGCCGTTTCGCTGTCTTTTCAAACAGTGGCACGAGCGCGCTCCACATGGCGCTCGCCGCGATGAAGGAGAAATATGGATGGGCTGACGGTGATGAGATAATCGTGCCAGCCATCACTTTCATTGCAACCTCGAATATTGTGTTTTACAACAACATGGTACCGGTGTTTGTGGATGTGGACCTGAAGACGTACAACATTAACCCCGTGAAAATTGAGGCGGCGATCACTCCTCGAACACGTGCGATTCTCCCCGTACATATGTACGGTCTCCCTGCCGACATGGACTCCATTATGACAATTGCAACATCACATAACCTCCGCATACTCGAGGACTCGTGCGAAACAGCATTCGCAACTTTCAAAGGAAAGAAAGTTGGCTCCTTCGGTGATGTAGGGTGCTTCTCTACCTATGTGGCTCACTTCATCATCACGGGCGTGGGAGGGCTCGCGACCACGAACGACCCTGAACTTATGCTCATCATGCGGAGCTACATGAATCACGGGCGTGATTCCATCTATCTTAACATTGATGACGACGAGAACGTGTCGGAAGAGAAATTAGAACTCATCGTGGAAAAACGGTTTTCGTTCGTCCGTTTGGGACACAGTATGCGTTGCACGGAGATGGAAGCAGCTCTCGGCGTTGGTCAGCTTGAAGGGAAAGAGGATATTATCCGAGCGCGCGCGGAGAATGCACAATTTTATCTCAAGCACCTTAAAGATCTTGAAGAATTCATCCAGCTCCCTTTCGTACCGCTTGACCGCAACCATCTCTTTATGCTTTTTCCCGTCGTTGTGAGGAATGGATCAAAACGGGACCTTGTAAACTATCTTGAGAAACACAACATTGAGACGCGTGATATGATGCCGCTCGTGAACCAACCCGTCTACCGCACGCGCTTCGGCAACATCGAGGAGCAGTACCCCATAGCGAAATGGATCAATGAGAGTGGGTTCTACATTGGATGCCATCCTTATCTCACCACCGCGGAGCGGCAATATGTAGTGGACATATTTCACGATTTCTTTAAGAGAGCTGTGGTGAAGTAGTGTTGCACGCTATGACGAAAATCTCTGCTGTTGCTGACGTTCCGCTGTTGAGTATTTGCATCCCAACATACAATCAACCCGAACACTTTAGACAGACACTCTTGAGCGTTCTTCCCCAACTGTCTCCGGAGGTAGAGCTTATTATCCAAGATGACAGCTCGAACGATGAGACGGAATCATTTGTACGGGAGCAGACGAAGAGATTCTCACTTCAATATGTGCATGGTGTCAAACAAGGAGTTGATCGCGCACTTCTCATACTTCTTGGACGAGCGCGCGGCAAGTACATATGGTGGCTGGGTGATGACCTAGTGACACCTGGCACAATCTCGCGCATTCTCAGTACTCTTGCAGTGCATCCGGATATTACGTTTATGGTGTTGAACTGCCGTGGTCATTCTGCGGAGGAACCCGAATTTCGTTTTGGGCACAACTTCTTTTTCCGCGATCGTGACGAAGTCCTGGAGCGTATAGCGGACCTCCTGGGGTTTATCAGTATTATTGTGTTCGATCGCGCGCGGGCAGTGAGCGGTATGCAAGGAGCACGCGATTTTATCAATTCCGCGTGGGTAAGTTTGTATACATTTCTCCATGTGCTTGCAGCATCTGGTCGCTACTATTTTTTTGATGAGCTGTGTATAGTCAGCGGGGATGAACGACGCCCCGATCAGGATTCGTGGTATGATTCATTCTCGGTTTTTGCAGTGAATCTTCACCGCGTGGTAACATCTTTTTCTGGTCGTTTCCGGCAGTCTTCTATCCGTAAGATGCTTGCGATCAACTTTTCGGGCATCTGGCGGGGTATTTTAGTGCATCGAGCGAAGGGATACACCAAGACGGGTCTTGGTTCTAAGTCATCTAAGATCCCCATTCTTTTCAAGCTCTATTGGAATTTTCCCGCATTTTGGGTCGCGTTGCCGTTCCTTCTCACGCCTCGCCCTGTTTTGCGGTGGTTTTATCGTTTGTATAAATTGGTCGTACCTCATACTCGACACAGAGTTGGCTGAGTTATGAAAGTTATAGTTTCAGTTGGCGGGCGATTCCACGCATTTAACCTCGCACAACAGCTGGAGAAACGGGGGATTTTAACGCGTCTTGTTACCTCCTATCCAGCTCGGTACGTTATGCCGTACGGCATACCAAAAGCAAAAACAACCTCCATTATCGCTAAGGAATTATTAGAACGCGGCTGGGATACGCTGCCGCGGTTTGTCAGAAAGCTGTATAACCCCCAGTTTTTTATCCATGAGCTGTATGACAAACACGCAGCGCGTCACATCGAGCCGTCTGACATCTTTGTCGGGTGGGCAAATTTCTCGCTCTGCTCATTACGAGTTGCTAGAAAACAGGGGGCGGTCTGTATCATCGAGCGCGGAAGTTCGCACATCCTCTATCAGTCTGGGATTTTGAGTGAGGAGTACCGGAAATTTGGCATTGAATTTGAAGGTCCGCATCCCAAGATTGTTGAAAAAGAACTGCAGGAGTACAAAGAAGCGGATTACATTTCCATACCCTCTTCTTTTGTTCGCAGAACGTTTGTTGAGCAAGACGTTCCGGAACACAAGCTTATCCAGGTTCCTTACGGTGTTGATCTGGCATCATTCAGGCAGGTTTCCAAAGAGGACAAAGTGTTTCGCGTTATCTTTGCCGGCGGGATGACATTGCGCAAAGGCGTTCACTATTTACTGCAAGCATTTTCGGAGCTTCGGTTGTCCAACTCAGAGCTTCTACTCATTGGTTCGATGAACGACGAGATGAGGTCATTCTTTAAAAAGTATAAAGGGGCTTACAAGTGGATTGGGCACGTGCCTCAGGGTGAGCTCTACCGCTACTATTCGCAGGGGTCGGTGTTCTGCCTTCCGTCCATTGAAGAAGGGCTTGCAATGGTGATTCCTCAGGCAATGGCGTGTGGGCTTCCGGTGATTTGTACAACAAACACCGGCGGCGAAGATATTGTACGGGATGGAAAAGACGGTTTTGTTATACCCATACGTGATGTGGACGCGCTTAAGGAGAAGTTTCTCTACCTCTACGAACACCAAAACGTGTGTTATGCAATAGGACAGTCGGCAAAAGAACGTGTGTCAAGGGGATTTACGTGGGATGATTACGGGGAGAAGATTATGAGAGAGTACAATAGGATTTTAGCCGCGAAACAAAATAAAGCTGCTCTATGAATTCTGTTGCTAAGCAGTGGGAGGAGTCTCTTAAAAATTCCGGCTACGAGCACCACGGAAAAGGGTTGAGGGCATGCTGCAGATTAAGAAGATATCCTCGGGTGTGGAGAAGGATCTTCAAGTACTTTAAGAGGTTGCCTCAACCGTTTCCGATGAAAGTTTTTGAGGTTGGATGTGGTGGGGGCAAACAACTTATCCCGTTTGTGCTACAAGGTCACACTTGTATGGGCATCGACTGCTCCGCAGAAGTTCTGGAGAGAGCCCGGCGCTTCATCGCAGAAGCCACAACCGCATGTGGCACGAAAGCAGACGTCAAATATATACACGGCGACTTTCTTGAATACGGAGGAAGCGAGACTTTTGATTTGGTATTTCATGTTGGTGTGCTTGAGCACTTTCTCGATGAACAAGAACGCATGCGGGCACTACAGAACATGTTTGCTCTTGTCAAGCCCGGTGGGTGGGTTGTTTCCATTGTCCCTAGCGGCATGCATCCATTACGTGAGAAGATGAAACAGTTAGGATTGGGCGGCTACAATATTCCAGAGGTTGATTATACCGACACACTTATGCAGAAAGAGCTTGAGCGGTGCGGGGGAAAGGATATCATCGTTCTCCCACACAACATCTTTGGGTATTGGCTGATTGACAGACACCGCTCTTTTTTTGTTAGAGTGATGAAGAAAGTTTTATACTATTGTATTCAGTTGCTTGATTTCCTGATTGTTTCTCGACGCGTCAGGTTGATGCATTCATCAACTCTCATCGGGATGGCTCGCAAATAATAACTTCATCATAATATGCTTACTAGATTGCAAACGGTAATCAGAACAGTGCGACTCCGTTTCTCCATCATTGGTCGGCTTGTTGGATTTCTTTGGAGGAACAAGTTATGGTGGATGATCCCGATGATTATGATACTGGCCGTTTTTTTCCTCATCATCATTTTTGCTCAGAGCTCACCACTGGGTCCGTTTATCTATACGCTGTTTTAGCTTGGATGGAGACGCTTCGTCATGCGAACACTAAAAGGAGCTTGGAAAAGCCTTGAAAAGATTCTGTTTTTTATCGGGGACGTCATCACCGCTGTTTTTCTTGTTGTTTTTTATTTTACCGTCTTTGCGGTTGTCGCGATTCCGTTCCGCATCATGGCAAAAAATCCTCTTGGGATAAAACACGGTTCTTCCAACTGGATTGAAAAATCTGTCACCCCCTCAGCCCTCGGCGATTTTATGGGCGAATAGCATGGCAAAAATTCTCGGACTTTCTTTTTTCTATCATGATTCAGCAGCGGCGCTTCTTGTTGACGGAATGCCGGTGGCGATGTCGGAGGAAGAGCGTTTCTCTCGCCGCAAGCATGACTACAGTTTTCCGAAGGGGGCGATAGAGTTTGTGATGCGCAAAGGAAACATATCCGTTCAAGACCTTGACTACGTTGTTTTTTACGAAAAACCCTTTTTGAAGTTCGACAGAATTTTTAAGACACTGCTGGCAACATTTCCCTGGACGCCGCTGGTGTTTATAAAAGCAGTCAAAAGCCTTTTCCTTTCAAAAATCTGGATCCGTTCCCTTATTGTCAAAGAAGTCGGTATCCATCCCGACAAGGTTCTTTTCTGCGAACATCACCTCTCGCACGCAGCGTCGGCATTTCTATGCTCTCCGTTTGAGAAAGCGGCTATTCTTACCGTCGACGGCGTCGGTGAATGGGCGGTGACCACCGTCGGCGTGGGGAAGAACAATTCCATAAGAATTCTCAAAGAGATCCACTTCCCGCACTCATTGGGGCTTCTCTACTCTGCCTTCACGGCATTCTTGGGTTTTGAAGTGAACGAGGGGGAATACAAAGTCATGGGGATGGCTCCGTACGGCAAACCCCGGTATACAGACAAAGTAAAAAAACTTATCCGCTTTTTTGACGACGGCTCATACGCTCTGGATTTGAATTATTTTAATTTCTACCGCTCCGAGCGTAGCACATACTCGCGTGTATTTGTTGAGCTGTTCGGACCGCCGCGGGATTCAAAGTCAAAGTTTTTTACCCGGGAATCAGGCTGGCCGTCTTATTTTGGGGAGAAACCCCACGGTGCTGTTTTCGAAAAAATGGCCGACGAGCAGGAATACTATGCTGACATCGCAGCTTCCGTGCAGTGTGTCTTAGAGGAGGCCATGCTGCATCTTGCGAAGGAAGTGCGGCGGCTTGCCGGGTGCAACGTGTTGTGTGTGGGCGGAGGCGTTGGGCTCAACTCTGTTGCAAATTGGAAACTGGTCAATAGCGGCATCTTCGAAGAACTTTTTATTCAGCCGGCGGCCGGCGACGCGGGCGGAGCGCTGGGGGCGGCATTGTATGTTGACAATGTCATTCTCGGCAGCGGCAGAAAGTTTCTGATGACTCACGCATATTATGGCGAGGAGTATTCATCGGGCGACATCGAAACTTTTCTGAAGAAGCGGTCCATACACTACAGCCACGCCGGGAGCGATCAGGAGCTCTTTACTGTCGTGACTGACGATCTTGTTAAAGGTAAGGTGGTCGGCTGGTTCAACGGCCGCTTTGAATGGGGACCGCGAGCCCTTGGTAACCGTAGTATTTTGGCTGACCCTCGACGCTCTGATATGAAAGATATCGTGAACACCAAAATAAAATTCAGAGAACCGTATCGCCCTTTCGCCCCGTCGGTTCTTGTTGAACACGTCGACGAGTTTTTTGACATTTCCAATACTGCTGTTCACACCCCCGCACGTTTTATGCTGTACGTGGTTGATGTCAAAGAGAACAAGAAAAAGGACATCCCTGCCATTACTCACGTTGACGGCACCGGACGCCTGCAAACGGTTTTTCAGAAAGAAAGTCCACGATACTGGGCACTCATCGACTGTTTCTTCAGAAGGACAGGAGTTCCGCTTGTCCTTAATACGTCTTTTAACCTGAAAGGCGAGCCCATCGTAAACTCTCCCGAGGATGCGTACTCAACATTCATGCGCAGCGGAATAGACACGCTGGTGCTGGGGAATTTTATTGTCAGGAAATAGCGTCTATGGAAGAACCGGAAGCGCTACCAACCCCAAAACCCCGCAGACCTAAAGCATTTTTAATATGGGCTGGGAGGCTGTTGCTCGTTGTTGTCGGTTTTTTTCTTGCGTTTGTGATGGCAGAGTGGCTCACGAGAATATCGTTGCCAGTTTTTTCTCCCAATATTTATAAGATTGATAGCAGGACGGGTCTTGTAACATACATCCCGAATGCCCATGGTTTCTACAGAAAATCTTGTTTTAAGACAGAGGTATCTATCAACTCCCTTGGGTGGAGAACCGGGGAATTTACTGCACAGAAATCAGAGGGGGTGTATAGAATTATTGTGCTGGGAGACTCTTTTGTTGCCGGGTTAGAGACTCCTCTTGAAAAAACGTTCCACAAGAGATTAGAAAAGCTGCTGAACGATTATTTTGGAGATATGGTCTTTGAGGTTATATCACTTGGGAGGGGGAACAATGGTCTCTACTACGACTACCGGTATCTAAAAGACTTTGGCGTTGCTTATAACCCCGACCTTGTAATTATTGTCTCGTTTGTCAACGATCCGGCCGATGATTTGCGTGACATGTATGGTCCTCGGGAAGGACGACTTTTTACAATGGATGACGATGGCAACATTGTCGACGATTATGTTTCCGAACGCGAGGGGATTATGCTACATATTCGCTCAACGCTGCGCCGGTCTGCTTTCATCAAGCTTCTCTATGACCGATCCAGTGACTTTGTGACGTATCTTAGGGAAGGCAAACTACCTCTCACTGGGGAAGAGGCGCTACAGGGCATTAATGAAAACCTCGATTTCGCTTACGCGCTAGAGAAGGAGCTTGTATTTAAAATGAAAAATCTTGCCGAGGAGAAGGGAGCAAAGTTACTGATATTTAATGCCCCCTACAGAAAACAAGTTGAAGCGTATGTTAACACTGGAGAGGATTACTACTATGTCGGTTCCTACAGCCATGAAAAGATGATGGAAGATATTGCTAGAGAAACAGATGTTTCTTTTGTTAATTTGATTCCCTTATTTGGGCAGAACTTCAGAACTACCAGAGAGTCGTTTGATTACACGTGTGACTCCCATTGGAACGAAACTGGACATGCTTGGATTTCAGAAGGGATCTTCAGTTATCTTGTAGGAAAATTCGAATTATGAAAGTTCTTCATGTTATCCCGACCCATGTTTCTGCATACTGATATAGCGGGCCGATTGAAAACGTCCACACATTCATTCAGTCGCTGTTTAAGAGAGTTGCAAAAAACTAGTTACCGCATCCCCGCAACCGCAAATTATACTTTCTTTCGCTGGCTTGCGATTTTTTCTATAAGGTCCATAACCGGTAGAGTATCGTTGATCGTTATCGGTAGCCGCTCGCAGCTGTTTTTGAGGGATTGAACGAACCCACGATAGATACATTGGTGGGAGAAGTTTTTTTGCTTTCTGATTTTGTTGTCAACGGCGTATTTGATGACTGTTTTTAGGTTGTTTTTAATCTCCCCGACGGGGTTAAAGGAACCACCGAGGCGGCGGAAACTTTCAGGAAAGAATCCCAACATGTACGCATGATCGCTCAAACACGCCTCGATTGCGGCTTGTGCGTATGGAGGGTTGAGTTGGAGGTCTAAATAAATCTTCTCGTTTTTGTCGGTCGACAGGATTCCATGTATTGTGGTAAGAAAGCCGTTTTTTGCGTATTGAGAATCCAAGTAGTTAATTTCTCTGACGTTGCCCGTTATGCCAAGAACGATATCAATGAAGTGATACGCCATGTCGTAGAGCAGAACGTTTTTCATACTGCTCCTCCAGCCGCCGCTGCTTTCGATGAGAGGGCCGCTCCAGAACTTGATTGTAAACGATTCCGGCCTCGTCGGCGCTTCCGAGTGAAGCGCTTCTTTGAATGCCAGGACATTTTTGCGGAAGCGATAATTGTTAACGACACACACCTTAACCCCGTGCTCTTGCGCCAGTGTAGCAAGCTGTGCTGCTTCTCCGGCGTCCAACGTGATCGGTTTTTCAATGAGAAGGTTGTAACCTTCCTCGATCAGTTTTTTTGCCAGTTTAAAATGAGTCTCCGGGGGGGTGTTGATAACGATAAAATCCAGAGGATAGTGCGTGCTTTTCAACTCGCCCATGCTGTCCAGAACAACAGCGTCTCCAAAAAAGCGCTTCTTGAGATCCAAGGCGGCATCTTTGTCGGTATCAAAAAGAACTTTCACTTTTAAGCGCGGGTTGTTCAGAATGGCGGGTGCGTGAAGGGTTTGAGAGGCGAAACCGCAACCCACAATGCCGATATTCACCTTGCTGTACTGATAGTCGGCTATCTGCTCCATCGCTTTCCTAAAACTTACGCTCGCTTTCCATCCAAGGTCGCTCTTTATCTTCTCTGCTGAATAGTAGATGTTTTTTTGAGTTCGGCAGATGATGTAGTTATACCTCCCTAGTTTTTTTTCTGGTGACAGGAGGCGGCGGAGGATATGATTGAAAGCGAAGAGTATTTTGGGGACATACAGCGTCTTCACCTTGCCGCAAGGAGGAGCAAGCTCGTTGTGGACAGCAACGATCCGGTCAATTGATGGCTGTTCGTCACTCACGACGTTGTAGATTTTGTTCTCAACGTTCTTTTCTATGGAGAGCTTAACTGCGCCGTAAAGATCGTCAATGTGCACAAAGGGAAGCCTTTTTGTGCGCATGCCGAGGTTGATACAAAGCTTGTTTCTTAAAACGCCGCACCCCATAAGAGGAACCCGCATATTAGCCGCGTACACGAGTCCCGGTCTCAGAATAATGACGGGGACCGGAGACGCCCCGAGTTTTTTACTTATCAGTGCCTCGCCCAGCGCCTTCGCTTTCGCATACCATCCTCTCGTGTCAAGATATGGCTCGAGAGGCGCTTCTTCGTTTATCGCCTTTCCGCTTTTTGCGGACAGGATGTCGTAGATACTTATTGAGCTTATGTATATAAGCTTCTTGATTTTGTGCTTCTCACAGAGTTTAAGCAGAAGCTCCGATCCCTTTACCGTGGCGTTGTAGAAGTCCTTCCACTCTCCTCTTGTGCCGGCCGCTAAATGGATGACGATGTCAGATTTGCAAACGAAGGCAGAAAGTTTCTCTTCGTCGGCGATGTCTCCTTCGAAGATGTTAAATGCGTGCTCCTCGTCTCTTAAGAACTCGATGCTGTTTTTGTCTCTCGCGTATGCGTTGACGGAGTAGCCGTCTTCCAAGAGTTTTTTAAGGAAGTGTTTTCCAATAAAGCCGCTCGCACCGGTAATTCCTATGGTGGTCATATTCGTTTTTTATTTGTTCATCATAGTATATCGCATTCTTATGGGCAACTGGACGGGATAAGGCGCGACGGCTCCCCGTGGGTATCTATGTTGCGAATGCATCATCTTGCTCGGGAGTTCTCTATGTGAGAAAATGGCGGGACAGGAAGCGCATGAGAATTCTTCATCTGATTTCTTTCTACGTTCCCGCTTATAATACGGGTGGTCCCGTCCTCTCCGTTCACGGTCTTAATAAGTCTCTTGTAAAGAGAGGGGTTGACGTAACGGTTTACACTACAAACATCTCCGGGCGCGGCACGCTCGATGTGCCGCTTGGTCAACCGGTTACCGTAGACGGCGTGCATGTTTCTTATTTTCCGTACTCATTTGTGCGGGGCGTGGAGTATTCCAGAAAGTTGCGGCGCGTCTTGCGTGAAACCATTGCTCGTTTCGATATTGTTCATGTCACAGGGGTTTTCCGCGCCACCCCCTTGTTGGGGGGCTACTATGCGCGCAAGTACGGCAAGCCGTACCTTATCTCTCCGCGGGGCAGCTTGATGGGAGAGACGCTTGCACACCGTGCGTTGAGAAAAAAGGCATATCTCTGGCTTGTTGAAAGAAGGAATCTTGCCCGAGCGGGCGCGGTCCACTTTACAACTCCGCTTGAGAGGGAGGAGTACGAGCAAGAAAAACTGCCGCTCCGGAAAGCGTTTATAATTCCCAACGGTCTGGATGTGAAGGAGTTCGGCATAAGGATTCCGCCCGGTACTTTTAGAGAGAAGTTTCGTATCGCTGCAGACAGGAGAATCGTCTTGTTTTTAAGCAGGATCAACTGGAAGAAAGGACTGGACACGCTCATCCCGGCGTTTGCGGAAATTGTCAAGAAAGAGCCGAAAGCAATCTTAGTTATTGCAGGGGGAGACGATGAGGGATATGGCACAAAGGTCAAGATGCAAGTTGCGCGTTGCAAGTTGCAAGACAAAGTTATATTTACGGGGATGCTTGTGGGGGAAGATAAAGTTGCGGCGTACCATGCGGCAGACGTATTCGTATTACCTTCATACGCGGAGAATTTCGGAATGGTCGTTGCAGAGGCGATGGCATGCGGCGTACCCGTCGTCATCACACCGCGGGTAGGTCTTGCGCCTTATGTGCGGGAGGCGGGAGCCGGAGTTGTGGTTGAGAAGGACGTCGCAGCCGTCACCAGTGCCATCATTCGGATTCTCGGGAACTCTTCGGATGCTCGCGCGATGGGTGAAGCAGGAAGGAAACTTGTCGCTGAACGCTTTTCGATGGAGTCGGTTGCCGACGCGTTTCTGGAGGCGTACAATACGCTCATCCGCGAAGGAACGCAGAATGCAGAAAGAGTATGAACGTCAGAAAACTTCCCGTCACTGTTATTGTTCTTACCCACAACGAAGAACTCAACCTTGGACGTTGTCTTTCCAGCGTTGCCGACTGGGCGCAGGAGATTGTCGTTGTTGACTGTGGCTCAACCGATGCAACTGTTCAGGTTGCCAGAACGTTCGGCGCCAAAGTTGTCATGCACGAGTTTGTCAATCAAGCTGAGCAGTTCAACTGGGCGCTTGATTCGGTGCCGATTGCAGGTGACTGGATCTTGCGGCTTGACGCGGACGAGTGCGTCTTGCCTGAGCTTCGTGATGAGATCGCTGAAGCAATCGCCGCCGCGCCTCCTGAAATGAGCGGTTTTGAAATGAAGCGGCGGATGTATTTTTGGGGTAGATGGATTCGACATGGCGGGTACTATCCGACGTGGCTTCTGCGGCTGTTTCGCGCGGGAAAAGGATACTCGGAGCTTCGCGCCATGGATGAGCACATCGTCGTGACCGAGGGGAGAGTTGATAGGCTTGAGAACGATTTTGTTGACGAAAATCATAAAGAACTCTCGTTTTGGGTTGATAAGCACAACAGATATGCGACAAGAGAAGCGGAAGAAATAATTGCTACGAAATACGAACAGAATACGAATATACGAAATTACAAGAAATTGGAAGAACAGGCCCTTCGAGTTCCCTCAGGACAGGCGGGGCGGAAAAGGAAGATTAAAATGAGCTTCTACTACAAACTCCCGTTGTTTTTAAGAGCGTTCCTGTATTTCATCTACCGGTATATCTTCCGACTTGGGTTTCTTGACGGCATCAAGGGACTCGTATTTCATTTCCTGCAGGGGTTTTGGTATAGATTTCTCGTAGATTCTAAAATCTACGAGAAACGAAAATGGTTGGCAGAAAATAGAAAGTAGTATGGAAGATGGAGAATAGAAAACAGTCTGAAGACATGGAGAATAACAGAGGAACAATCAGGACGTTTCAGGATTTGCGTGCTTATCAGAATCTATACAAGGCGATGGTCCTGGTTCTTAAGGAGGTAGTCCCCAAACTTCCCAAAGAAGAGAAGTATGACTTGGCTGATCAAATGAGACGAGCGTGCAAGGCAGGCCCGGCTCTTATTGCAGAGGGGTTTGCAAAGAGGTATCAGAAGAAAAACTGGCAAAAGTATATCGACGACGCGATTGGAGAGAGCAACGAGATGATCAACCACCTTACGGTGTGTATTGACGTGTATGGAAAGTACGTGGATTTGAAAATATGCCGGGAAGCGATTAATCTTTACGATACCGCCTCGCGACAGCTGTATAAGTTGCGAGAGAGCTGGAAAAACTTCCATGAAAACTCATAACTATTTTCTACTCTCTATACCACTTTCTATTTTCCTATAACCATTCTCTATGTATATATTGGGTATCAATGCCTACCACGGTGATTCGTCGGCATGTCTGGTCAAGAACGGCCGGCTCATTGCGGCACTTGAAGAAGAACGTGTCAGACGCATCAAGCACTGGGCAGGGTTTCCCAGTGAGGCGATTAAGTTTTGTCTTGAGCACGCCGGAATCAACATAGGAGACGTTGATCATATTGCCGTTGGTCGTGATCCGAAGGCTCATCTATGGCAGCGGGCCCTCTTTGTTTTAAAAAACAGGCCGAGTCCAGTATTTCTCTGGGACCGTCTGAAGAATCAGGCGCGAGTGAGAAGTTTTGACGATGAAATCAGAAGAACGTTTAATCTCAAGGAGGGTGCATTGAAAGCTCGGATTCATCATGTTGAGCACCACCAAGCCCATTTTGCCAGCGGTTTTTTTGTTTCCCCATTCGACAAAGCCGCCATCCTTTCGGTGGACGGCTTGGGTGATTTTGTGAGCACGATGTTTGGCGTCGGCGAGGGCAATACAATCAAGATTTTTGAAGAAACCTTCTTTCCCCACTCGCTTGGTTTCTTTTATACCGCCCTTACTCAGTATCTGGGGTTCTGGAAATACGGCGACGAGTATAAAGTGATGGGGCTCTCGGCGTTCGGAAAGCCGGAGTTCTTGAACACGATGCGCGATATCGTAAAAACAAAAAATGACGGCTCGTTTGAGTTGAACCTTAACTACTTCATTCACCAAAAAGGCGAGGTTTCAATGACGTGGGACGGGGGAGAGCCGGTTATTTCCAAAATGTTTTCAAAGAAACTAGAGGAAATCCTTGGTCCGGCGCGAGAAAAAGACAAGCCGTTGGAGAAACACCACGAAGATATCGCCGCTTCGATTCAGGCGCGGTACGAGGAGGTATTTTTCTACCTCTTGGGCAAACTTGCCCAGAAGACGGGGAGCGAGAATCTGTGTCTTGTAGGGGGTTGTGCTCAGAACAGCTTGGCAAACGGAAAGATATACGCCAACTCCTCTTTTGAGAATGTTTATATACCGCCGGCCGGTCATGATGCCGGCATCGCCATCGGTGCCGCGTTTCACGTGTGGAACCAGATTCTGGGGAATGAAAGAAAATTTGTTATGAGTTCACCGTTCTGGGGACCGGAATACGATGAGGAATATATAAAATCTAAAATAGTAAATCTAAAAAATGATAGAGAGCTGAGAGTGGAACGTCTGGAGAAAAGCGATTTAATACAAAAGACTGCGCGGCTGATTGCCGACGGCAACATTGTGGGGTGGTTTCAGGGAAGGACCGAGTGGGGACCGCGCGCGCTGGGGAACCGGAGCATTCTTGCCAATCCGTGCCGTAAAGACATGAAGGAGATTTTGAATCTGAAAATAAAAAAACGGGAACCGTTTCGGCCATTTGCCCCTTCTGTACTTGAAGAGGTTGTGGGGGAGTATTTCCAAGAAACTCATCCCGTTCCTTTTATGGAAAAGGTGTATATGATAAAACCTGAAAAGCGCGATGTCATTCCTGCCATAACTCATGCCGACGGCACCGGACGTCTTCAGACCGTTTCAAAAGAGTCAAATCCCCTGTACTACAAACTTATCAAAGCGTTCGGCGATATTACAGGCGTGCCGATCGTGCTCAATACGTCTTTTAATGAGAATGAACCGATTGTCAATCGTCCGGAGGAGGCAGTTGACTGTTTCTTGCGTACCAAGATGGATGTTTTAGTGTTGGGAAACTATATAATTCTACGAAATACGAAATAGTACGAAAATACGAAGCCTTGAAATTGCCTTTCGTACGTTCGTAAGAAATTTGTAGTTTGTAGAGACCATCATGAAGGTTTCCATCATCACCGTCTGCTATAACAGCGCTGCGACGATTGAAGACACGATCAAGAGCGTGCTTTCGCAAACGTATCCGAATATTGAACACATCATTATTGACGGAGGCTCAACCGACGGCACGCTGGATGTTATTGAGCGATACAGAAAGAAAGTCGCCGTTGTTGTTTCCGAGCCTGACAGAGGTATCTATGATGCAATGAACAAGGGCATTGCGCGAGCAAGCGGTGACATTATCGGAACGCTGAACGCGGACGACTTCTATGCGTATCCGGATGTTATTGAGAGTGTCGTGCGCGTGATGGAGCAGAGCAAGGCCGATGTCTGTTGGGGGGATCTGGAGTATGTATCGTTTCGCGACACCACAAAAGTTGTCCGATACTGGAGATCTTCCGAGTATGCTCCTGGAAAATTTAGACGTGGCTGGCATCCGCCCCACCCGACATTCTTCGTTCGCACGAGGGTGTATGAAAAATACGGGACGTTCAATATTGATTTTAAAATCGCCGCTGATTATGAACTAATGTTGCGGCTACTGGAGAAGCACAGAGTGCACAGCGCATATATCGCGCGGACACTCGTAAAAATGAGGACGGGAGGCGCGAGCAACTTTTGGTCGCCGATGGTCATCTTTCGGGCGAATGCGGAGTCGTATCGCGCGTGGAAGATAAACAACCTTCCCGTTCACTGGTGGAGTATTCTTGCAAAACCGTTCTCGAAACTCATACAACTCATCAAAAAACGTTGATTGGTACGTGCATCACCAAGCCGGCTTCTCTAAAGTCGGTTGAGGAGCGGTACCATACTTTTCATCTCGAGGAGCGTTTTTTCTTTCATCTTCCACAACAGTGCGAAATAGATTATTGCCGAGATAGTGATGTTTGCTGCTACGTGCACCCCCGCATATTTCAGCAGTATGGTGGCGATACCCATCACAGACACGGCTATGGCTGTCTTTTTGAGATAGCGCAGCGTATGGAAATCGCTCATTTTTTTCATATGGCGCCATATCAAGCCGTAGTTAAGCAGTTGAGCCACAAGCGTAGCAATAGCTGCTCCCATAATACCTAACAAGGGTATAAGTACAGCATTGAATATAATATTACCACCCGCGCCGACAGCGACGTATTTGAGAGTCGGACGCTGCTGGTTATGAGCCACAACGAGGTTTGAGAGTAAAATCGCTGGGAACGCTAGCAGTGGCGTGAGAAGAAGAATTCTGAAACTCAGCACCGCCGGAAGATACTGGGGCCCAAATACCAATTCAATAAGGTCTGGTGCGACGATAATCCCGCCCATCGCCAGCGGCAGCGCGGCGAGGTATATCATCGTCATTGATGTCTCATTGAGATCTCGCTCGCGCGGCGATTGTTCTTTGACCAGGCGTGAGAGCATTGGAAATGTTGCGCTGGCGAGAAGCGCCGGGAGTGTGTAGAGAACCTGAATAATACGCTGGCCGACTGCGTAGTAGCCAATCTCTTCTGCAGTGCGCCACCATCCCAGCATTACCATGTCGGTATTGAGCATGAAAATTCCCAGCATGCTCGAGAATGCGATTGGCCAGGAGGTTTTGACGATGTAGCGAATACGATCGATGCTGACATATCTGAATATATGTCCGTAGTAGCGGCGTAGAATAAGCACTGCGAGCACCGCTGCTGCAACGACGCTTGCTATATAAGAATACAATAAGGCACGAGCTGTCTGCTGCACTGCAAGAATTGCAAACCCGGCCGCCATAATTGTTACGTTCATAATAGTGACAATGAACGCTTCGGTTTCCATACGTTCCATGCCTCGCAGAAAGGCGATTGAGAACTCGCGCAATCCATCTGCAATGACCAGAATTGCAACCAGAGGGACCAGCGCTTTTGCCATCTCGATGTTTGTGATGTGTGGGGCGATGAAAATAATAAGTACGGCGGTTAAGGCCAGTAAGGTTATTTTGGCCCAGAAGCTGTTTGAGAAGTACTGAGGGCGTTCGTCTGGATGTCGTGCCGTATCCCGCGTTAACAGGTGGCCGACTCCGATGTCTGAGAAAATGGTGAAAAATCCTGCAAACCCCAGCACGTATGAGAAGAGTCCGTACTCGGCTGCTCCTAGGACTCGAGCGGCGTAGATGATAATAGCCGCCCTGATAAGGCGGCTGCCAAGCTGACTGACTGCAAGCCAGAACGTGTTTTTTGCGACCGTTTGACGCGCTGTTTTATTTTCAAATAAAAACGAGCGAATCTTTGCAATCATAGAGCTCTTATGCTACCGCACTCAATAGTGACTAAACAAGAACATTTTGACGGTTTTGAGCACAACAAGAAGATCCAAGGCCAGTGAGCGGTTTTTGATGTAAAACATGTCGTACTGGAGCTTTTCATGCGCCTCCTCCAGCGATGCGCTAGGGCGATAGTTCACCTGCGCCCATCCGGTCAAGCCCGGTTTGATGATGTGGCGGATTTCGTAGTAGGGGAGCTGCCGGTAACGCGCTGCAAGCTCCACTCGCTCGGGGCGTGGCCCCACAAGTGCAATGTCTCCCTTGATGATGTTGATAAGCTGCGGCACTTCATCCAAATGTGTGAAACGCAGCACTCTTCCGACACCGGTGAGTCGGTTGTCTTTGGGGTTTGTCCATAGCTCTCCGACTCCGTCGGCGCGCATCGTTCGGAACTTGTACAGCACAAAAGGCGCCTCGTTCTTTCCCATCCGCTGCTGCTTGTAAATGGCAGGACCTGGAGAAAATATCTTAATGACGAGCGCGATTATCAATGAGGGCACGAATAAAACAACCCCTGCCACCACTCCCATGGTAACGTCAAAGAGACGCTTGACGACATCGTAGAAACGGCGGTGCAGCAGGACGTTTTCGATAAACCATCCCTCGTCGAGTTCGTTGAGGGGGATTTTTTGGAACACGGCTTCGTAGAACGTAACTATGTCTACAATCGCTATGTTGAGCGGCAGGAGACGGTACAGCGCCTGCGTGAAAACGGGGTCTTTTTTGAAATGCGACTGCAGGACAATTGTATCGATTTTATTTGCGGCGATTGTTTGCGCGAGCTCCTTGCTTGCCTGCGACTGCGGCGGGGCGGGCAGATGTTCTTGGATGCGGTAGCCGATGTGTTTATTCTCCAGAAGGTGACTTTTGAGTTCGTTGACGGCTGGCGACGCACCGATAATTAACACCCGGTTTTGAAGACCCCGCGACCCAAAGACCATCCCAGCGCTTATCCTCCATGCAAAATCGAGAATGCCAAAAACGGCTGAGAAAATAACAAGGTTCGTTTTTGGCGTAAGCTGGAAAAACGGTCCAAAAAGATAAAACAAGACCATTGAGATACCCAAGCCGATGGTGATGGAGAGCAAAAATCGCTGTACTGTGGCAGGCGTGAAGGTCAGCGACCGCCACTTGTACATGTCGTTGAGATAGAGCACCGCGAGCCACACTACAAAGATAAGCGAAAAAGGCAGGCGGTGGTGTGGCCACACGGTTGCAAAGCGGTCCACCGAGTAGCGGATGACCAGCGTGAGCATCAGCGCCGCGTACAGCAGCGCAATATCCCCGACAAGAATAACAATCTGCCGGATCCGGATAACCATTGTTCCCAGTATAGGCCATTTCTCTTTCTTCATAAAGAGGTGCGCTCAGGCGTTGGATTGCATCACGGGGCTGTGTCGGGCATGGTGTGGCGTGCGCCGACGCACCGTCACTGTTTTTGTATTGTGAAGATAGAACACCGTGCGGTATGATAGATGGTATGGCGACGATCTACACGACAACGTACTGCCCGTACTGCAAAATGGCCAAATCCTATTTTGACAAGCATCATATTTCCTACCGCGAGGTGAACGTGGAATATGACGATGAAGCGCTTGCCGATATGGTTAGAAAGTCGGGGCAGATGAGCGTGCCGGTGATTGATGTCGACGGCGCGATCGTGGTCGGGTTTGATCGGTCTCACCTCGCAAATCTTCTTGGTATTGAAGAGCAGTAACAATTATTATTACCATGCTTTCGTTTGAGGAAATGACTGTTCGCTTCCTTGTTGCGTTGGCACTGGGAGCATTGATGGGGTTTGAGCGCGAGACGGCAGGCAAAGAAGCTGGCGTGCGTACCCTGATGCTTGTGTCGGGCGGCGCCGCCATCTTTTCCATTCTTTCCATCGTGCTGCCGTTTCTGATTATCCCTGCCGGGGACTCCGGTATTGCGGTGGCGACTGATTTCTCGCGAGTGATCTCGAATATTGTGGTGGGAGTCGGATTCTTGGGCGCCGGCATCATTATCAAGACCGAAGAAAAAGTCCGCGGCCTTACGACGGCGGCACTAGTGTGGACTTCCGCTTCGGTCGGCGCGCTTGTAGGAGTTGGGCTGGTTTGGTTTGCGGTCGTGGCGGCGATTGTTATCACGCTCATGCTCTATTTCTTGCGCACCGTCGATCTTTCACGCGTGGTCCACCAGGAGAGCGAGCATGACCGGAAGCAATAACGTGTTATGTACGAACTTGTTATCGTCGGAGGCGGTCCCGCCGGCGTTGCGGCCGGCGTGTATGCCGCCCGCAAAAAAATCAATACGGCACTGATCACCAAAGATTTCGGCGGTCAGTCGGTCAACTCGAATGCTATTGAGAACTGGATCGGCGTCGCGCCGGTTTCCGGGGCCGATTTTGCACGGATGCTTGAGGAACACCTGCGTGCACAAGAAACTCTTGACATCAAAACGGGAAAAACCGTACGCGCAATCCGCGACGGGGGCGAAGCATTTGACGTCGAGTTGGATGACGGCGCCCTCGTGCAGGGACTCAAGCTTTTAATTGCCGCTGGAAGTCACTATCGGCGGCTCAACGTCCCTGGCGAGGATGCGTATGAGGGAAAAGGAGTATTTTTTTGCTCCATCTGTGACGCGCCGCTGATGAAAGGAAAACCCGCTGCGGTCATCGGAGGCGGGAACAGCGGTCTTGAAGCCGCTATTGACCTTTTGCCGTATGCGGCCGACATTTACGTTCTGGAATATCTGGACGCACTGCGGGGCGACCCCGTGTATCAGGAACGACTCTCGCGCGAATCCAAAGTTCACGTCTTTACCAGCGTGCAGGTGAAAGAAATCCGCGGCGATGCTTTTGTCAATACGCTTGTGTACCAGGACCGCCAGACCGGTGAAGGGCACACTCTTAACGTGTCGGGCGTGTTTGTTGCCGTTGGGATGACGCCCAACAGCGATCTGGTGAAAGGTTTGGCAGCGCTTGATGAGCGCGGCAGAGTTATCGTTGACCACAAAACGTTTAAAACCTCGCATCCCCGCATCTGGGCTGCAGGAGACATCACCGACGGACTGTACAACCAAATCAATCCCGCCATCGGTGATGGCGTTAAGGCGGTTCTAAACATCTACGACACGATACTCCGGGAGCACACGTCGTAGTTTATGCACATCACCGCTGATAGGCACCGCGAGCCGAGGCGGTCGTTTTTTTACCGTGGCACAATCCTTTTCTGATATAATGATGGTACTCTATGGTGCTCGTGTTTCTTGTCCGCAATCTCCTGTTAAGCATCTTTTTCTTTTTCAAGCGCTGGTACTGGAACGGCTACTTTCTGATGTACGGGAAAGTTTTGGGAATTGTGCGGCGCCTTGAGCGTGCGCTTGCCGTCCGCGCCAATCTGTATTTTCTCTTTCAGCCGCTGTATCAGGAATACAACGTGTTCGGGTATGCGGTAGGATTTGTGGTCAGATTTGCGCGCATTACTGTGGGACTGGTGCTCTACGGAGTTGTTGTTCTGGCGGGTATTACTCTTTACGTTGTGTGGGCGCTCATACCGCCAGTTTTGATTCTCAAATCGCTTGGATTTTAATTCTTATGAACATCCCCGCACCTTCTCCTGTCGAGTTTTCGCTGAAGCATCCCCTGCTTCTCATGGATTCGGTGTCGCGCTCGTTTGCGCGGGTGGTGTCGTACACGTTTCTTATTGTGATAGCGGGCCTCATGGTTTCGTTATTTATCTCGGACCTTCCGTCGCTGCGGTGGTTTGGAATCCTGGTGGCGCTGATGGCTGCCGATTACCTCCTGCACGCGCGACGCGCGCCCTACTCGGTGCGCCAGTTGTTTGCGTCGCACGTACCCGGCGGCAACCTCGCGCTCTGTGCGGATACCGACGTAATCCAGATATGCGGACAGGCGATTGAAAAAACACATCACTTTGGCGGCAATCCATATCTTGCAGTCATGCGTATATTCGTTGACAAAACGCCTTTGGCACGCTCACTGGAACGGCTTGATGTTTCCGTGAAGGATTTTGAGAGCAGGCTTGAAGATGCGTATGAAAAATCAGCCAAGGCGGCTGCGCCGCTTACTCATAAAGAGGCGCTGGAGACAATCCACGCACTTCTGGAACGTGCGGCGCTTTTGGCGCGATTTCATTCGCGCCAGACCATTGATGCCGAGACGGTGTTTGCGGCAGCCGGTTTTATGCAAGACGCCGCGGTGTCAAAAATCCTTGACCAATTTTCTCTTCAACCCCAGGACATCGATAACGCCATCGTGTTTTCCCACTTCGTATACTCTCGCCGTTTCAAAATTCCTCCCGCAACCGGCGGGTTTGCACTTTCCATGGCGCGCGTGCAGTCCCACCGGGTAAACCGCACGTTTACGTCGCGTCCCACCCCCACCCTTGACCGCTTCTCGCGCGACCTCACCGACTGTGCGCGTGCCGGACAAACGGGTTTTTTGATCGGCCATGAGGAGGAGTACGAACGCATGATAACCGAGCTTGCCAAGCCCGGTACCGATCGCAACGTCATGCTGGTGGGAGAAGCGGGAGTAGGGAAAGAATCGCTGGTGCAGCACCTTGCGTTTAACATCGTTTCCGACCATGTGCCCGGTCCTCTGTTTGACCGGCGGCTAGTTGCGCTGTCGGTGGGAGATCTGATTGCGGGCGCATCCTATGACGAAATGTCCGCGCGTTTTGAAAAAGTCATTACCGAAATTCTTCGGGCGGGGAACATCATTCTCTACATCCCTGAAATTCACAACCTCGCTCGCACCTCGCAGGTGCGCGGCGGTATTGAGCTTTCCGATATGCTGATGCCGGTACTCAAAAACAGCTCATTTCCGGTCATCGGCACCACTTTCCCGCGCGAGTTCAAGGAATATATTGAAACCAGAAGCGACTTCTTCGGTTCGTTTGAGGTGATGCGGATGAGCGAAATAGGACCCGAGGAAGCCACAACGCTTCTGACATACGATGCTGTCATTATGGAGCGGTTTTATAAAGTTGCGGTCAGCTTCTCGGCGATCAAACAGTCGGTGACGCTGGCGGCAAAATACCTCCGCGCCAAGCCCCTGCCTTCCAGCGCCCAGGATCTTCTCAGGGAAGCGCTTGCCCAAGCAACTCAGCGCAACCTCAAGCGCATCGACGGCGATTTTATCACCGCATTGGTTGAGCAAAAAGTTAACGTACCCATTCACAAAACCTCAAAAGAGGAAGCGCAGAAACTGCTCAACCTTGAGGATGTTATCCATCACCGCTATATCAACCAGGAACCGGCGGTCCGGGCGGTTGCGGAAGCGCTCCGTTCCTACCGCAGCGGTCTTGCGGCCAAAGGAGGACCTATTGCGTCGTTTCTGTTCGTCGGTCCTACCGGCGTGGGGAAAACCGAACTGTCCAAGATTCTTGCCGATATTCAGTTCGGGTCGGAGAAGTTCATGGTGCGTTTTGACATGTCCGAGTACCAGCAGAAAGACAGCATCGTGCGGTTCATCGGCTCTCCCGACGGCTCAATTGCCGGTGCCCTGACGGAGGCGATTATCCAGCAGCCCTACAGTTTGATTCTTTTGGATGAATTTGAAAAAGCGCATCCGGACATCCTCAACCTGTTTCTGCAGGTGCTTGACGAAGGTCGGCTCACCGACAGCTTGGGCCGCGTGGTTGATTTTCAGAACACTATCGTGATTGCAACCTCGAACGCCGAGTCGGTGTACATTCAGGAACAGATTCGCGCCAAAAAATCCGTCGAAGAGTTAATACAGGGGATCAAAACGAAATTGACCTCATACTTCAAACCGGAGCTTTTGAACCGCTTCTCGGATATCATAGTGTTCAGACCGCTTGCGCTTGAGCACATTATTGAGATTGCCCGCCTCAAACTCGGCGCGCTTGCCAAAACCGTCATGGAAGCTCAAGGAGTTGACGTAACGTTTGACGAATCGGCGGTGCACAAGATAGCGGAACTGGGATACGACCAGGCGTTCGGTGCGCGCCCCATTGCGCGCGCCATTGACGACTACATCAAAGCGGTGCTGTCAAAAATGATTCTTTCCCAGGAAGCGGTCAGGGGCGAGACGTTTCGAGTTGAAGTTCGCGGCGGTGAATTTGTTTTTGAAGAGATCGAAAAGCAGTAGTACTATCATGTCAATGTGTGAAGCAGGAAAATAGCGGGCAACAATCGGAACGGGAGGTGTCATCGGGCGTGATTGTATTTCGTCGTACCAGAGAAGGACCGCGCTACCTCGTGCTGTACCACGGGCGCGGGTACTGGAATTTTCCAAAAGGAAAGATCGAGAAAGAAGAGAGGAGTTTTGAAGCCGCGCTGCGCGAAACGTACGAGGAAACGGGGATCGGGCGGACTCATCTTCGGTTCGTGCACTTTTTCAAGACGTTTGAGCACTGGACGTTTCGGCGGCAGGGCAAGAAAGTCAGAAAGACGGTCATTTTTTATCTCGCTGAAACAACAAGGCGTGACGTGAAACTGTCAGAAGATAGCGGTCGCGAGAAACATTACGGATATGCGTGGGTGACGTACCGTGAAGCGTTGCAGATCTTTGTCGGCCCGCGGCACAGCGAGAATCACAAAGTTATCCGAAAAGTGCACAACCTTCTTGCGCAACGTCGGACGTTGTCAAAAAACTCCCTGCATCCCGGCAGAGAGACGCTGGCGCGGCAGAAAAATTAGCGTCGGGTGGCCCTGGAAATACCTGCGGCGTCAACCACCGCGTTGAACGCCTTAGGATGACTCTGCGCGAGCGCGGCAAGGACTTTACGGTCAAGCACAATTCCTTTCTTTTTGAGTGCAGCGATGAATGCAGAGTATGTAACACCTTGCTGACGCAGAGCGGCATTGAGCTGTACCTGCCAGAGTGCTCTGAAAGTGCGCTTTTTTTCTTTTCGGCCGCGGTAGGCATAGGTCCAAGCGTGCAGAAGGGCTTCGCGAGCGGCGCGTTCTTTTGATTTTCTGTCCCAGCGGAACCCCTTGGTGTACTTTAGAGTTTTCCGGCGGCGCTTTATGGCAGTGGTACCTCGTTTAACACGACTCATAGTGAGTAAAAAGTAATACGTTGAAAGTTAAAAGTGAAAAACTGGAACGGTTTATCTGCAGTGAGATAATTCAATAACTACAGCGATGAGGGGCGCTTGGTGATGCGGGACGCAAGGGATTTTGAAAACTGCACGAGTCCAGCCTTACGACGCAGCTGTGCGGAACTTCTCTTTGCGCGGAAATGACACTGTCCCATTTTCCGGCGCAAGATCTTACCGCGCCCCGTGATTTTAATTCTGGTCCTGATGGATTTTTTCATACTCACTGTTTTTTTGCGATCTGCATGATAATTCCCTGCATCGAGAACGTCTGGGGCGAGAGGACGCGATAGGTATCACCGATAATAGCAGTGAAGTGGCGGAGACGTTCCGTCGCCCATTCTCTGTTGTATTTTTCCCGTCCGCGCAGGCGCAGAAAGATCTCCACTACATGCCCCTTTTCGAGGAATTCATTCACTTTCTTCGCTTTGATGGCAAGATCGTTATCCGCCGAACGCGCCGAGAGGCGTACTTGTTTGAGTTCCAACCCTTTCTGCTGTTTTTTCTTCTCTTCTTTTTTCTGCTGGTAGCGGAACTTGTCGTAGCTGATGATCCGTGCCACCGGCGGATTCGCGCCCGGAGCAATTTCGATGAGATCAAGCCCTTTTGACTGTGCGTGCTGCAGCGCTTCGCTCTTTGAGAGTATGCCAACGTTCTGACCGGTTTCGTCAATCACGCGCATTTTGTCTGCGGTGATCTGATGATTGATTTTATATCGGATGATAGCGATACCGGAGAAGTTACTGGTGCAGCTCGCTGCGGATGATACCACACCGAGACGGGAATTTGCAAGAAGGAATACCGAGAGTTTCTCTTGGGAGTTCTCCTCCCCTAAAAATTTTTGTGCATATGAAAATCTTAACGCTCAAGTTTTAAGATAGTTTTTTAACTGCTTCTTTAAGAATCTGTGCCCCGAGCCGCTTTTGAGAAACATTTCCCTACCTTTTGCGTCTAATCTGTTTAGATATGCCTCGAAATAGATGAGTTTTAGCGGCAGCCTGCTTTTTGTCGCTGCGACACGCGCAGCGAGATGGGCTACCACCCTCCTTTTTAAATCGGTTGAATAGCCGATATAAAAGTTGCCATCCTTGTCGCTTTTGAGGACATAAACGAAGTACATAAGTTGGTGGGTCGTAAAGTAAAATTGTTTTCGAACAATTTTACCACGCCCCAACCCCGTGATCACGCGAAACACAGCATGGCCTTCTGGCATGCTGTGTAGCGTGATTTTACGGGGTGGAGATGATGGGAATTGAACCCATGTCCAAGACAGGAACTGTGAAAACGTCTACGAGCATACTTCGAATGAACGAAGATTTTTTGCTTTCTTGGTGTCCCTACGGATACGAAAGCGCTTTCCGCGGGTAAGCTCCATGTATTACACCGGCTGTTCCTCTATGGAGCATCAAGGGCCGATGGCTTACGCGACTCGCCGAGGCGGGTTACGCGTAAGCGAACGCCAAGTTTTTGTTGGCAGTTGTGTTGGTGTCAGTTTAACGACGTAACGGTCGACTCGCAGTTTTCAAGGTTCTGACTTGTCGAGGCCTGTCATCCCCTAAATCATCCTAGACCACTAAGTGGTCGGATGATCGGGCGATCACCTGATCGCTCTGCGATCTAGGGTGATTTAGCCCAAACATTACAATCCTTCTTTCATTTTGGCAAGGTATCGTTCTTTTATCTTTCGCTTTAATCTTCCAGACCAGAGGCTTTTCAAAAATCTTTCGCGGCTGAATGCATCTGCTTTGTTAACAAACCGTTCGACGTGGATTATGACTAAGGGCCTCCTGTTTTTCGTTGACGAAACAAATCCGCTGTCGTGCACTTGCAGTCGTTTCGTGATATCAGTGGTGCATCCAACATAAAGACCTAGGTCTCTTCTGCTGAGAAGAATATAAACGAAATACTCTTCCATTATTTGAATCGTCTGCCAGCTTCCCGTTCCATGTCTCGTCGCTTAATGCTTTCCCGTTTATCGGGTGCTTTCTTGCTTTTGGCAAGCGCGATTTCAAGCTTCACTCTGCCGCCCTTATTATACAACTTTAGAGGCACTATTGTCAATCGCTTCTCATGCGCTGTACCCGTCAGTGTCTTGATTTGTTCGTGCCGCAGCAGAAGTTTACGGGGGCGCTTGGGGTCATACCCGGGTGGCGTGTTTTTTTCCTGATAAGGGCCGATCTGCGCTCCCACCAGCCACACCTCGTTTCCGTAGATTTTGACGTATGAGCCGACAATGCTCGCCTTCCCCGTTTTAATGGCCTTTACTTCGTGCCCCAGAAGCGCCAAACCGGCCTCGAGGGTTTCAAGGATGGCGTAATCGAAACGGGCTTTTTTATTGGTTATGATTTCCACAGGACAGTAATAAAAATGGAATTGTCTGTGCTATACTATTAAACAGTAGCAAGTCGTCTACGCATAGTATATGTTATGACAGTACAAAATAATATGAAATACACGAAGGTTATTTTTATGGCGTGTGCAGCCATCTTTTTCCTGTCCGGATTCTTTATTTTTTCAGCAAGCCATGCGTCCGCACAAGTCCAAGGGACCATAACTATAAATGCGGGGATTTTTAAATTGGGTTTGGATGGCTATAGTGTTGTTGGTGATCAACTACGGGGGCCTTCGCCGGAAGAAATTCCGTACTTTTTGTATGATGTTGGTGCATTAACCAACATCGGTATTAATCAAGCGTATTCGCTTCCAGCCGGCAATTATCAGATCGTTTTCAAAAGCACCCCCAATGGCCTTGTGCCTGTGAGGAGGGGAGTTTTTGATCTTCCCTACACTTTCACAATTACAGCTGGTCAAAATACCAGCCTAACAATCCCCTACTCCGAGGACCCTAAAACCCATCCGTGCTACCTGACGGGCGCCACAATAGATGGTCGCGATATAAAGGTGAATCTTGGAGCCGACGTTGTTGATTATCAAGGAGGTTTCGTCAGGAACATGAGTGCGGAGGAGGCCGGTCAGGTTTCTTTTACAGCCGTTACCTTTACGGGTGCTCAGTCGTTTGGCGGAACCACTGGCCAGTTTGAGAATTCAGGAACGGGAGTTGCGGGGGTGACTAAGTTGGGAAGTTATTATCTGGCTGCGAACAATCGTAGGCCGATATATGGCCCCCCTACATACAGGTTAATAAATATAAACGCTCCCTCGGGACTGGCTTTGAGGTCTATTTCCGGAGGAACCGTCAATGTTAATGAGAGCCTTACGAATTCGGACATTCCAAACGTTTATCTGTACTTTGAAGGAAGCGTTCAGGGAAACTGGTTTTTGCCGCCGTTTGTCTGTTCCGTAGCCGACCCGAACCTCAAACCCGAGCTGAACGTTACACTGCACTTTGCGCAGCAGGGGACTTCGGCAACTGCGCGAGCCGAGGACAAGTTCCTGTACGCGGGGGGGAGCAATTCCGGGCTTGATTTTGTCAAGCGTATAGTTCAAACGTACGGAAACGCCAGTGCCGGCACGGACTTGGAAGCCGGATATCTTGAACAACACAGCGATGGCCGTCTCGGGCATGGAGGAAGCAAGCCGTTTCCGAAGTCGGTTCAGGTGGCGAATTTCAGCGGCAAACCGTATCTTTTCGTCAACGCGTCGTCGCGGATTCTGGTGTATGACATCAGCAACCCGGCAAGCCCCGTGTTCAAAAATCAGGTTACAGCCGACCAACTCTTTGCGCTTGGGCCGCCCTCCCATCTGTCTCAGTCAACGCTCATCAACTCGTCACCGATAAAGTCATTTAGATCTGTTGCGGTAAGCGACGACAGCTCCTATATTCTTGTCACTCTCTGGATGTATCAGCAGACTGGCGTGGCGATGATTAAAATCGACCCGGCGAGCATGAGCATGACCCCAGACGTGAACCTGACGTATTTCGAACAGGGGCAGACAAGCCCCCTCAACGGAACATACGCGTCTTACAAGGGGGGAGACGGCAAAACGTACTATCTTGGAGGAATGCCCGGGGTGGGTTCTCCGGGGAGCACAAGGGGACAGAATCTCTTTTGGGGAGGCAGTACGTGGGACTATATAGCGTTTACGATATCAGACGCAGGAAAGTTGGTTTTGTCAAAAACACTGACTCCCGCGTATGGCCAAGGAGATCCTTACCAGGACTATCCTCTTAAGGGAACCCAATCGGCTGCGGTAGCGACTGTTGGTGCCAAAACATACCTCTTTGCCCAGACGGTGGGTGCTTACTCGACGGCACCCGTGGTTCCCGCGACGATGAACATATACGATGTTTCAAACCCAGCATCCGTTTCTTTGGCTGCTTCCTTTAACGTAGCGAATTCGCGCACGTGGAAACTGATGGCCGTCGATGGAAAGGGAAAGAAAGCGTACGTTGGCATAATTGCCCCTGCTGACCCTGCTGGGAGGCTCAAAGATATTAAAGTGTTTGACCTTTCGTCGCTGCCGGCGTCCGTCACCGAACTGGGGTCATTCGGAAGTTTCTGCGCGATGGCAAAACTTTCCGACAACACGGACGCAATTCAGGAGTTTAAGAAATACCTTAACATTCCCGCCGGAATTGGCATTGTTAATACGAACTGCCTTTTTAGCGCTCTCGCCGCGTCCGGCAATAAAGTAGTTGTCTCGCTTTTTGGCTATCCGACTATAGCGGGCATCAATATCCCGGGTTCCGAAGCCGCCATAGTTACCGAGTACAGCTACTACTACTCGCCATACTACCAGGTTGCCGTTGACGTCACGGACTTTTCGAATCCCAAGATACTTGGCTTGATGGGCCTTCGACACATCGTGAACAGAGCTTCAGGTGCGGCGATGTCGCCTTCGATCGAGGCGGACACTCTCAGTCCGCAATTTGCGCTTGTGTATAGGGACAGATATCTCTTCCGAGCTCTGGGAAGGACCGCCGACGTGCTTGAGTTCACCAACATCCTAGCTACCGCCGGGCCCACGACACCGCCACCCCCAACCGGCGGCACGCCAATCATTATCCGCCCGCCCACGTTCATCTTCCAGAACCTACTCAACATGTTCAAGCGCATCCTCCTCTTCAAGATCGGCGGGTGATGAGCTGGAGGAATGAAGTTTCGGAGTCAGAACGTTCGGTAACGCCAAAATGGTCAAGGAACGCTCTCGATATTCTGTCGGGGGCGTTTCTTTATTTTTCGCGCTCCTCCTGATATAGTCCCTGTATCGGCGCGTTCATCGTTTCGCTGTTATCGGAAATATAATCAACCCAAGCGTTTCCATGCTTCAGAATCTCAAATCCTTCAATCCGCCGGAACTCGAGGAAAAAATTCTGGCATTCTGGAAAGAAAAAGACATCTTCAAAAAAACGCTCGTTCCCAAAAAAGGAAAAGCGGCGAAAGTATTCAGGTTTTGGGAAGGTCCCCCGTACGCAAACGGGAGGCCCGGCATCCACCACGTGCTGGCGCGCGTGTTCAAGGACGTGTTTTTGCGCTACAAGACAATGCGCGGATACGTCGTGCCGCGGCAGGCCGGCTGGGACACTCACGGCCTCCCTATAGAGGTTGAAGCGGAAAAAGCACTGGGTATTTCGTCAAAAAGAGAGATCGAAACGATCGGCGTCGAGAAGTTCAACGAGAAGGCGAAAGAGTCCATCTGGAGGTACAAAGACGAGTGGGAGAAACTCACCGAGCGAATCGGATTTTGGCTTGACCTCGACAAATTTTACGCCACCTACACGCCCGACTTTATCGAGAGTTTGTGGTGGGTGTTTAAGCGCATTCATGAGCGGGGGTATCTCAAGGAGTTTTACAAGGTGACACCCTACTGCCCGCGCTGCCAGACACCGCTATCCAGTCACGAACTGGGGCAGCCGGAGGTGTATCGGACCGTTCCCGACTCTTCCGTCTACATCAAACTGAAGCTGAAAGGAAAGAAGAACGAGTACCTGCTAGTGTGGACCACCACACCATGGACGCTTCCGGCGAACATTGCGGTCGCGGTACGCGGCAGCAGCGCCTACTCACGATTTGCAATCGGCAAGGATTTTGCGTGGGCGCAGCGCCTGCCCAAGGAATTTGAGCGCGCGCGGACAACGGCGACCAAAAAAGGATCGGCAATGGTGGGATGGGAATATGAACCGCCGTATCCCTATCGGGGTACGCTCTCGTTGCCTATCAAGCCCTACTCGGTGCTTGCGGCGGATTTCGTTTCAACCGAGGAAGGAACGGGATTGGTGCACATTGCGCCAGCGTTCGGGGAAGACGACTTTAACCTCGTCTTTGCGCGCGGCATCAGCGAAACACACATGGTCCCCGAAACGGTCAATGCCGACGGAACGATGAAGAAAGGGGTAATCGGAGAAGGGAAGTTTGTGAAGGAAGCGGATCCGCTGATTGTTGCGGACTTAAAAAAACGCGGGATTCTGCTTGCATCGGAAAACATTGAGCACGAGTATCCTCACTGCTGGCGGTGCTCAACACCGCTTTTATACTTTGCGCGCAAGTCATGGTTTTTTGAAACATCACGCCTTCGCAAGGAACTTCTGAAAGCAAACAAGGATGTCACATGGGTGCCGCCGCATTTGAAGGAAGGAAGATTCGGCGAGTGGATTTCGGCGGCGCGTGACTGGGCCTTGTCGCGTGACCGGTATTGGGGAACGCCGCTTCCGATCTGGCGTTGTGCATCCTGCGCCGCCACCACGGTGGCGGGGAGTTTGGAGGAACTCAATCGGAACCGCGCGCGCACCAATACCTTTATCCTCATGCGCCACGGTCAGGCAGCATCCAATAAAGACGACTGGCTTGCTTCGGGACCCGAGACCGGCAGATTCGTTTCTCGGCTTACTCCGCAAGGTACAAAAGACGTTGAAAAAGCGGCGCGCTCGCTTGCAAAGAAGGGGATTGATATCATCGTCGCGTCACCGTATCGCCGCACCAAAGAAACCGCGGCGCTTATCGCAAAACACACGGGTGCGCGCGTGATTGTTGATAAACGTCTGGGTGAGCTGAACTGCGGCGTTTTTAACCGCAAGAAAGTTTTGGAGTATCAGAGATTTTTTAAGAACGATGTTGATCGGCTCACCGTAGCACCGGAAAAGGGAGAGACGCTCTTGGATGTTCGCCGGCGGATGTATGCGGCAATCCGCGACTTTGACACTCAATATTCCGGTAAGCGAATTCTTATCGTGGGGCACGGCGATCCTTTGTGGATGCTTGAAGCCGCAACTCGACACGTGACGGGAATCGAAGTATTTGACATGCGTTATCTTAAGCCGGGAGAGTTTTTGGAGGTGCCGCTTGATAATGTTCCCACCGACGCTTGGGGGAATATTGATATTCATCGTCCCTATGTTGACGCGATCGAGCTTTCGTGCGGGAAGTGCGGAAAAATTATGCGGCGAGTTCCCGATGTTGCGGACGTATGGTTTGATTCCGGTTCAATGCCGTATGGGAGCGTACATTATCCCTTTGTTTCCGGCGCCAAGAAGAACGACCCTCCCGAAGGATTTCCCGCCGACTTTATCTGTGAAGGCATTGACCAGACGCGCGGCTGGTTCTACACGCTGATGGCGGTTTCGGTTCTGCTGGGGTTTGGAACGCCGTACAGAAACGTCGTGTCGCTGGGGTTGGTGCTGGACAAGTACGGACAGAAAATGTCCAAGTCGCGCGGCAATGTAACTGACCCATGGGGACTTATCGGCAAGTACGGTGTTGACGCGGTGCGGTGGTACTTTTTTACCGTCAACGCTCCCGCCGAACCAAAAAACTTCGACGAGGCGGACGTTGCGGCGGCTTTGCGCAGATTTTTGCTGGTCGTGTACAACTCGTACGTGTTTCTGCACACATACGGGAAGCCCAAACGCGCTGTCGAAAAACTTCCTTCCAGCGACCACATCCTTGACCGCTGGATTCTCTCCCGTTGCGCGCAAGTTGCGCGAGAAGTCAGCGGGTGCATGGACGCCTACGACACGCTCACAGCGGCCCAACGGCTTGAAACCTTTGCCGTTGAGGATCTTTCGCGTTGGTATATCCGCCGCTCCCGCCGCCGGTTCCAGAAGCCCGAAGACACAAAAGATCTTGAGCATGCGTCCTCGACGTTAGCGTACGTACTGCTTTCTCTGTGCAGAATGACCGCTCCCTTTATTCCGTTCTTTTCTGAGGAGCTCTATCAATCGCTGTACAAAGACCACCTCTTTGACGCGCGGCAGTCGGTCCACCTGGACGACTGGCCGTCGTTTCCTGCGGGTGTTTTCGATGCGTCGCTGAATGCTGCCATGGATAGCATCCGCGGGTACGCGAGCGCGGTTCTTTCAAAGCGCGCCGAGGCGGGAATCAAAGTGCGGCAGCCGCTGGCGGCGCTCAAAATAAAAAACAGGATAGAGAACGTGAAGAAGAACGAAGAGCTGCTGGCGATCTTGGCCGATGAGGTCAACGTCAAGGAGGTTGTCTTTGATAAGACTGTGGCGGGCGATTTTGAAATCGATACGGCTATAACACCCGAGCTTCGCGCCGAAGGAATGCTGCGCGAGATCTCGCGCAGCATTCAGGGTCTTCGGCAAGACGCCGGGTGCGTTCCAAAAAACAAAATAACACTCTGGATCGACACTTCTTCGCAGGAACTCCGCGGGCTCCTTTCGAGCCGGGGGGCACAATTAAAGAAAGACGTTGGTGCACGGAGCATTACGATGGGGCGTACCGATGCCTTTGACGCGGAGCTTGACACCAAGATGGATACTGCCCGGCTCTGGATCGGGATTAAAAAGACGTAAGGTATGACTTCTGTCGCCATCACACTTCCCGTCTTTGCGGTCATTGCCGCGGGGTGGCTGTTTCGAAAGTATCGCGTCGTTGATGCGGTGTGGGTTCATGTGCTGAACGCGTTTGCCTACTATGTTTCGTTGCCGGCGCTGATCGTTGTGAGTTTCTGGAAGCTGGATTTTTCAGAGCCGCGGGTCTACGTATCCGTTCTTGCGAGCGTGGGTATCATGATTGCGTTCATGGTGCTTGTGCTGGCACTGGCGGTACTGCTTCCGATATCCCGCAAGCAGAAAGCGGCGCTGTTTCTCGTTGCAACGACGGGAAACACCATTTATTTGGGGCTCCCGCTCGTCATCTCGTCGCTGGGGAGTCGGTATCTTTCGTATGGCGCACTGGTCGCGACGGTGTACCTGGTACTCCCCATTCTTGCTTCCATTTTTGTCGTGCGGTGGTGGGCACATCACGAACATTCGCTAAGGCACCAGCTTGTACTGTTTCTGAAAAACCCTCTGACTGTCGCGTCTCTCATCGGCGTGTGCATCAGTTTCGTTCCAAAAAACGGAGCGGCGCTCCAGGTGCTTGAGAGTGCACTCGCGATGATCGGAGCGACTGCCTCGCCGGTGGCACTTTTTGCGTTGGGCGGGTTTTTGTACAAGAGGTTTCTCAAACGCCGGCTTGCATTGGTGGCCGGTTTCTCTCTGGTCAAAACCATTGCGTTTCCGGCACTGGTTCTTGTCGTTTTATCTCTGGTGGGGATTGCAGATATTAAAAATCTTCTCCTGTTGCTTGCGGCCATGCCGGTGGCGGTCACTACGTTCGTTATCGCCGAGCGGTTTGATTTAGACACCACCTTGGTGGGAAATTCACTCTTGGCGTCAACGATCATATCGTTTTTTACCATTCCTCTGATTATTGCATATCTGTTTTAGACCTATGGAAATCGTGAACCGGAGCTTTTCAGCGACTCATCCGCTGCGAAAGGACGCACTGGCGATTTTTGAAGCGGGGTACCGCGCCATTGACATTGAAACATTGACGCGACGGCGGGTACGCATGCGGGGCAACGTGCTGTCCGTTTCGGATGCTGTGCGTACTCACCGCATCGATCTTTCCGGTGTCGGGCGGTTGTGGGTGATCGGTTTCGGGAAAGGGTCGCACGCGGCGGTTTCGGTAATCGCCGGTGTTGCGGGCAAGAAGCTGACGGGCGCCATTGCACTGGATGTCAGAAACTCCTCTGGATTCTTGCGCCCAAGCCGGCGCGTGAAGGTTTTCTGGGGCACCCACCCTAAATCTTCATCGGCGAACATTCGAGCTACTCAGTACATCGTCCGCATACTCGAAACTCTACAAGAGAGCGATCTTGTTGTCTTTGTCATCGGCGGAGGAGGATCATCGCTTCTGTGCGGATCGGATGACGAACGTATATGCTGCTCGACGGTGTTTGACGTGCTGACGCGCAAAGGAGCGTCTATAAAAGAGCTCAACACGGTCAGAAAGCACCTTTCTGCCGTTAAGGGAGGAGGACTGGCATATATTACTTACCCGGCCCGGTCCGTATCGCTGATCGTTTCGGACGTGTGCGGGAACGATTTCTCGACTATCGCATCGGGACCGACCGTGTACGATCCCACCAGTGTTGCCGACGCCCAAGCGGTATTGAGAAGATACGACATCCCGTGCCGCAAGCTGCGCTTCATCGAAACTCCCAAGAACAAGAAATACTTTACACGGGCGTCGCATTTTCTTTTGGCGAGCAACGAGGATGCGCTTGTAGCAATGCAGGCCAAGGCTCGTTCGCTGGGATATCGCTCTTCAATCGTCTCACTTGCCTGGGAGGGGGATGCGCATCGCTTGTTCACTCCGCTGGTCAGGCGCATCAGACGAGGTGAGGCGTTGTTAATAGGCGGCGAGACAACCGTTAAGCTTTCAAAAAAGTCCGGCAGGGGCGGTCGTAATCAGGAAGCCGTTTTGGCGGCGGTGGCACAGGCATGCGAAGGGAAACTTAATCTTTCCGGGACGCTGGTTGCAAGCGTTTCTTCCGACGGCTGGGACAACACACCGGTCGCGGGAGCTTTGGCGGACTCAGAGACGATAAAGAACATCGTCGCGCGCAACATTGATCCTCGACCGTACCTATCCTCCGACGATTCATTTGCGTTTTTCAAGAAAGCCGGCGGCCACGTCATTGTGAAACGCTGCGCATTCAACGTGTCTGATTTGATGCTGGTGATGAGAGAGAAATAGTAGTTGTCACTCACCACTCGGTTCTAATATTAGAACCGAGTGGTTTTGAGTTTTCATCGTGTTTTTACGCCCCCTCTCTCCCTCTGACAGGGATTGACGAGATGGCAGAGCATGTGGTGTAATTACAGCCTGAAGCAGGTGGCACATTCACCTCAGGCAGCACGTTAAAATATCACTTGCAATTTGCCGTAGCAGAAAGAGCCTTTTGGGCATTTTCTGCTACGGCAAATCCAGGATAATCTGGAAGCCCTCTGGCACCGACATGCGACGTGTTCCTGGGATGGAATGAGTCGCAAGAAAAGGAGAACGTGTCATGGATGACGAGTTCACCTTCAACAGTGCGGGTCAGATCCACGAGCTGGAAATGGCATTTGCCAAATCCGGCGACTGGACAAACAGCGACATGACGTGCGTGATTCAGAAGCCGGAACTTCTATCCGGTTTTTTGAAGGTGGTGCGCGAGCAGGCTCAAATTGTTGTGGTCAAGTATGTTGTTACCTGTGCCCGCCGTCTCTTCCTCCGTCGCCTCGACTCTGGTTGGGACGAGGAGGAGTACTGGAACTGTGGAACGATGGAGCTGGAGAAACGTGCCGATGGCCAGCTTTACGTAAGTGGGAGGAAGGTAGAACGCTACCTCCATCCTGACCAGAAAGACAGTGGGGTTATCTATAGCCACAAGCTCCGCAAGGAGCTTTCCGGCCACCCGATCCTCTGTACCTGTGTGCTGGACTACCTGCTCGAGCACACCGAGCTGATCCCAGAGGACTGGAGGAGTGATTACACGTTCTTCTGGGGGACCATCTTCCGCGACCCGAACGACCGCCTCTACGTTGCCTGCCTGTACTGGAATGGCAGGCGGTGGAACTGGCACTGCAACTGGCTTGGCGACAGCTGGTACTGCGACTACTCTGCGGCCTGTCTCGCCCGATTGCCGTCAGGCAGGTAAGTGAGTAGCATCTGAACACTTGGAAGTCTTGGGACTGATGCACTTGATTTCTCGGTTTTTCACGTCCCGCCTCTGGCGGGACGTTTTCCATTATGGGATTGCGGAATTTGAATTGCCTCGGAGCACGGAGAGTTTAACAGCCAATCAGCGGTACAAGAAACGGCCGGGATCTCCCGGCCGTTTTTGAGCGTGTGTTTATGCGGGCTGCCGTATGCTATAATACGACTGTCGCACAGCTTGTTTTATATTGCGTATGAAGACACAAAAGTTCATCAGACGCTTTGCTTCTCTAGCCATCAAGGATGTAGGAGAGGTTGGCGGCAAGAACGCGTCGCTGGGTGAGATGATACGAGCCCTTGGCCCCAAGGGTGTTTCCATTCCCGACGGATTTGCGACAACCGCACGGGCGTTTCGACATTTTTTGAGAAAGTCGAAGGTATCCACTCCGGGCGGCACAGGCACAAAAGAAAAAAATTTGGAACAGTTTATTACCCAAACTCTGAAGGGTTTGGGCACCACGAACATCCGCGACCTCCAGCGGAGAGGAAAAATCATCAGGGAGGCAATTGTGTCGGCTCGGTTGCCCAAAGACTTTGAGCGGGAGATTCGCGTTGCGTACCGGGGCCTGGAAAAGAAATACGGCACGCACGTCGATGTCGCGGTGCGCTCCTCCGCCACCGCCGAAGATCTTCCCGGCGCGTCGTTTGCCGGACAGCAGGAGACCTACCTTCACATTGTGGGTGAGGAAAAGCTTCTGTCGGCGGTCAGGCGGTGCTTTGCGTCGCTTTTTACCGACCGGGCGATCTCATATCGGCACGATAAGGGATTTGACCACACAAAAATCGCACTGTCGGTGGGAGTGCAGAAAATGGTGCGTTCCGACAAAGCATGTTCCGGAGTTCTTTTCACGCTTGACACCGAATCGGGTTTTGAAGATGTGGTGCTCATCAACGGATCGTGGGGGCTGGGGGAGATGATCGTGCAGGGAGAGGTGATCCCCGACGAATTTTTGGCATTCAGACCTTTCCTGAAGGATGGACACGGAGTCGTTCCCATTATTAACAAAAAGCTGGGAGCCAAAGAGCGCATGATGGTGTACTCGTCGGCGGGCGCGAAACCTACCAAGATCGTTCCCGTTCCCGACCTCTTGCGGCATGCGTTTATTCTGGAAGATGAAGAGATTCTGAAACTTGCCCGGTGGGGAGTGTTGATTGAAGAACACTATACGAGGAAAAACCGGCGCTGGACGCCCATGGATCTTGAATGGGCAAAAGACGGTCGCACCGGGGAACTTTTTGTCGTGCAAGCCCGCCCCGAAACGGTGCACGCCCAGAGGGATTTTTCCAAGGTGCAGGAGTATAAACTGCACGATAAAGGAAAACCGCTGATCAGCGGGGCGTCGGTGGGAAGCAAAATTGCAGTCGGGAGAGCGCGCGTCATTCTTGACGTAAAGGGGATTCATGCCTTTGAGAAGGGAGAAGTGCTGGTGACTGATATGACCGACCCCGACTGGGAGCCGATTATGAAAGTCGCGTCCGCGATCGTCACCGATAAAGGGGGCCGCACGTCGCATGCGGCAATCGTGTCGCGGGAACTCGGCATCCCCTGCATCGTGGGATCTGGCAATGCGACGCGCAGGATTAAAACGGGCCAGACCGTCACCGTGGATACAACCGGAAGCGAAGGGTATGTGTACCGCGGCGCACTGAAATTTTCTGTCACCGAACACAACATCAAAAAACTCCCGCATATCGCAACCAAGATCATGATGAATATCGCCACTCCTGAGACCGCGTTTGAGAAATCGTTTCTGCCCAACAGCGGAGTGGGGCTTGCGCGCGAGGAGTTTATCATCGCCTCCGAGATCGGGATACACCCGATGGCACTGGTGGATTGGCGCAGGTTGAAAGCCGAGAGTCGGAAATCGAAGGCGGTAAAGCGGGTACTCCAAGGAATCGAGAAACGGACGATCGGATACAAGAATAAGACGCAGTTTTACGTGGACAAACTTGCATACGGGGTTGCGATGATCGGAGCGGCGTTTTATCCCAAGCCGGTGATCGTGAGATTTTCCGACTTCAAAACCAACGAGTATCGGCAGCTGGTGGGAGGAGAGTTGTACGAACCGCAGGAGGAGAATCCGATGATCGGATGGCGGGGTGCGTCACGGTACTACAATCCCGCATTCGAGAGAGCGTTTGCGCTTGAGGTGAAAGCCATCAAAAAGGTTCGGGAACAGATGGGACTTTCCAACGTACAAGTGATGATTCCCTTCTGCCGCACGGTGGAGGAGGGAAAGCGCGTTCTCGCGCTCATGAAAAAATATGGGCTTGAACGCGAATCCTCCCTCGCTCCCTCCTTCGCTAAAGCTTCGGCGGGCAGGAAAGCTACGGAGGGTAACGTAAACCTAAAGGTTTACGTTATGTGCGAGATACCCTCAAACGTCATTCTTGCCGACCGATTTCTGGATATCTTTGACGGCATGAGCATTGGCTCAAACGACCTGACGCAGCTTGCGTTGGGGATTGACCGCGACGGCAACGAGCGTATTAGGAGTATCGCGAATGAAAATGACGCGGCGGTAAGACAATTGCTCGCGCAGGTGATTCACGTCTGCAGAAAACGGAAAAAGTACGTGGGCATCTGTGGACAGGGTCCCAGCGACTTCCCGGACCTTGCGGCGTTTCTGGTCAGAGAGGGGATCGAGAGCATGTCTCTGAACCCCGATTCAGTCATTTCTACTATTCTTGCGCTGTCGCGGCTTAAAAAAGCAAGACGTGCACGAAAGGTATGAGAATCGAAGGAGTTCGAGTGGAAATCATCAGAGATTCGCGCGGTGCTGACACATTGCAGGCGTGGATGAATGGGGATGGTTTTGATGTGCAAGCGTCGGTACCGTCGGGCAAGAGCACGGGAGCTCACGAGGCGCACGCGCTGGAGCCCTCGCGGGCGCTTGGGAAATTCGGCGCGGTTCAAAGAGAGCTTTGCGCGCGCGACTTTTCCAGTCAAAAAGAGTTCGACGATTTTCTCATTGCGGCAGACGGGACGAAAGATAAAAACAACCTTGGCGCTAACCTGACACTTGCGCTCTCGCTGGCGTTTGCGCGCGCCAAAGCACGCGAGGAGAAAAAAGAGCTCTTTGACTACATTCGGGGAATCGTATCGGCGCGTGGGAGCACCCCGTTCCCGCATCCCGTGTTTAACATGATCAATGGGGGAGCGCACGTTAAAGTTCCGAATGACTGGAAAGATGCGGCGGGAAGAAATCTCAAACTTGATTTTCAGGAGTTTCAGATCATCCCCGATACCGATGACTATGCGATTGCGCTTGCAATGGCCCAGCAGTTTTACATGAAGCTTGAAGAATATCTTCACAAACACTACGGACAGCGGGTACTGACGGGGGATGAGGCGGGGTTTTTCTGTCCGTTTGCGTCAAACGGCGATGCTCTGGCAGCCCTCGGGGATGTTATTGATGCGTATCGCTACCCTCTCCGCATCGGACTTGATGTGGCAGCGACGCAGTTTTACCGCAATGGCTCTTATACAGTTGACGGTGCCTCCTACGATGCAGTCGGACTGCACGCGAGGTATCTTGACCTGATGAGCGCGTACGGCATTGTTTCGATTGAAGATCCGTTTTACGAAGAAGATTTTGAATCGTTCGCGCATCTTGTCGCCGATGCCGGGAGGAACAGGTTGGTCATAACCGACGATCTGACGGCAACAAACCCCGGTCGCCTCGCAACCGCGCTTGAGAAAGAAGCGGGAAACGCGATTTTGATAAAACCAAACCAAATCGGGACACTGTCCGAAACGCTGACAGTATGCGACATGGCGCACCGGGCAGGATGGAAAACAATTGTTTCACATCGCAGCGGAGAAACCGAAGACGATTTTATCGCCGACCTTGCATTCGGCGTTGGTGCATGGGGCCTCAAATCGGGAGCACCCGCAACACTGTGGCGAATGAACAAGTATCAGCGGTTGTTTGAGATATGGGAGAAAGTAAGTAGAAAGTAGAAAGCGAGCGAAGCCCCGCTTGCGTGGACGAAGCCACTTCAGCGAGGCGGAGGCCCGTAGTTCCGCCAAGGCGAATACTACCGGGGTGGAAAGTGGGAATAAAAACAGCCCCGACATGCGTCGGGGCTGTTTTCTCAAGCATTAGAACTGGGTCATAAACTGCCTCAACAAACTCGTCCCCGTCATATCGGGCGGCTGGGGGATGCCGAACAATTCAAGAATAGTGGGCGGAATGTCGGCGAGCATCCCCATAGTGGCATGCTCGTGCTCGCGCACCGCTGCGGGATTTTGAGGGCGGAAGTAACGCTTGCCTACCAGATACACCGGCACCGGGCTGATATCATGTTTTGTTTCCGGCTCTCCGGTCAGGGGATTTGCCACCCGCTCAATGTTACCGTGGTCGGCGGTAACGAGAAGCGTTGCATCCGTTTCCAGCACCGAGCGGATGACGTGATTAAGTTCGCGGTCAATAATCGCCACGGCCTTCTTGCACGCCTCGTAGTTTCCGGTATGCGCAACCATGTCGGGGTTTGCATAGTTGACCAAAATAAAGTCAAACGTATGTTCCTCGATTGCTTGTGTCAGTCGTGTCGTGATGGTTGGAGCCATCATCTCGGGGTCCTGATCCTGGCGGGGGACGGTGCGGGAGGGAATCAGGATGCGGTACTCGTTGGGATACGCCTTATCCACCAACCCGTTGAAGAAAAACGTAACGTGAGCGTACTTTTGCGTCTCGGCGACTCTCAGTTGGCTTTTGTCGTTTTCCGAAAGGATTTTTCCCAGTGATGTTCCGATGTTCTGCGGCGGAAACGCGACCGGCATATTGAGATCACCCCGGACCTGGGTCATTGACGCGACAAAAAGATTTTTGAATGGCGCGGTGGGAAATTCCGCAAACGATGGAGTTACGAAACTCTCCACGATCTGACGCATGCGATCCTCGCGGAAATTGAAAAAAAACACCGCATCGCCGTCTTTGATAGCGCGCACGCCGCCTTCGATAGTGACCGGCGTGATGTATTCGTCGTTGAGATCTTTGTCGTAGGTGCGCTGGATGTGTTCCTGCAGCTGCGAGAGCGCCAGCGAAGGTCCTTGACCGACCATCGTTTGATACGCCTGCTGGGTGAAATTCCAGTGCCGGTCGCGGTCCATGCCGTAGAAACGTCCCATAACGCTTGCGAGATTTTCTGCAGGCAGCTTTGCTAGAAACTCCATTGCCGAAGACGGACGGCCGTCACGCCCGTCGGTAATTGCATGAATGGCAAAGTCGACACCGTGCTGTCGCACCATTTGAATGAGCGCTTCGACATGCTCCCGCGACGAATGAATATTTCCTTCACCAATAAGCCCGACCAGGTTGATTTTGGAATGGTTTTGTTTGACGTGGTCGAGCGCTGCTAAGATGGTGGGATTGGTGAAAAACCGCCCCTCGCGTATGGCAAGGGTGATGTAGGGATAGTGCTGATAGATGACCTTGCCCACTCCCATCGTCAGGTGGCCGACCTCGCTGTTTCCTTCCTCGCCCCAGGGAAGTCCCACCGCAATACCCGATGCCTGCAGGGATCCCGAGGGGTAGTTGTTTTTGATGTATTCAATAGTGGGAGGATGTGTGGCGTAGATGGGATTTGCCTGATTTTCCTGTCCGATCCCCCACCCGTCCAAGATCATTAGAATAACCGCGTTTTTCATAGCTGTACTTTTAGCATACATCATTGCCGATGTGTTTGAAACGCGAAGGCGTACCGTTGACTGGAGGATGCCGGCTGGTGTACCATATCACCTGAAAGTGTCAGTAACCGGTTGATGGGTGAATTCTTGTCAGTGAGCGCGACACTTGCTGCTGATAGTACTAACTTTTGGATTTTGGAGATATGCTCTCCATGATTTCGGGGAACTTCTATCTTCTCTTCGGTCCTATCGTTACTATCACATCCGCATAACGCCGGTGTGTGCGGCGTTTGTCGCGCTGTGACGGGAAGAACCCGCCACCGTCGGCATTATGGAAACATCATATCTTCTTATAGGCGGCGCCTTGGTCATCGGTGCCGTGGTGGGTTACGTAGTTCGCCAGGTGCTGGTTTCCCAGCAGGCGGCATCCATTGAGCAGCGCACCAAGCACCAGCTTGAGGAAAGTAAAACGAAAGCAAAAACACTGGTCCTTGAGGCACAGGAGCGCTCTGCTCAGATTCTTGAAGAGATTAAAAAAGAAGAACGCGAGCGGAAGAGTCAACTGGACAAGGTTGAGCAGCGGTTGATGAAAAAAGAGGAGCTCTTGGAAAGAGAAACTCTTGAACTCAAAGATAAAGAAAAGGTTGTTCAATCGAACCTCGAAAAATCGGCGGCGGTCAAGGGGGAGATTGAAAAAGTGCGCGAGAAAGCCGTCGTGGAACTTGAGCGGGTCGCGGGGATGGGCGTTGAGGAGGCGAAGCGCGCTCTGTTTGCCGATATCGAAAAAAGGTATCGCGACGATCTGACCGAGTACACGAAGAAAATCATGCACGATCGCAGGGAAGAAGTTGAAAAGCAGGCGCTTGAAATTCTCACCACCGCAATTCAGCGTTACAGCCGCTCCTCCGCCACCGAGTTGACGACGACGGTGGTGCCGCTCCCCGATGAGGATTTTAAAGGGAAGGTCATCGGCAAGGAGGGAAGAAACATCCGAACCTTTGAACGCCTGACGGGGGTGGAACTGGTCATCGACGAGACTCCCGACACAATCGTGATTTCTTCGTTTGATCCGGTGCGGCGCGAAATTGCCCGCATTGCACTGGAGCGGCTTATTAAGGACGGCCGCATCCAGCCGGCAAAAATCGAAGAAAAAGTTGAAGAAGCTCAGCAGGATATCAACAAGCAGATTATCGAGGCCGGAGAAGCGGCCGCGTACGAGGTTGGCATCTACGATCTTCCCAAGGAAATCGTCCAGCTTTTGGGGCGGCTGAACTTTCGCACCAGCTACGGCCAGAATGTATTGCGACACTCGGTTGAGGTCGCGCACTTTGCAGGGATGATTGCCGAAGAATTGGGACTTGCGGCAGACGTCGCCAAGCGGGGGGCTCTGCTGCATGACATTGGAAAATCCATCGACCACGAGGTTGCCGGGAATCATGTTGATATCGGACGTAAAATTCTCAAAAAGTACGGCATCGACGAGCGAGTCATCAAGGCAATGGAAGCGCATCATGAGGAGTATCCCTATGCCTCGCCGGAAGCGTACGTTGTAGCGACTGCGGATGCCATTTCCGCGGCCCGTCCCGGAGCACGACGCGATACACTGGAGAACTACCTCAAGCGTCTCTCGGAGCTTGAGACCATTGCATCGTCCTTTGAAGGCGTCAAGAACGCCTATGCGATCTCGGCAGGCCGGGAGTTACGCATTTTTGTGATTCCCGAAAAGGTGGACGATTTCGGAGCGCTGGAGCTTGCGCGGGAAGTCGCTAAAAAAATTGAGTCGGAGGTAAAATTTCCCGGTGAAATCAAAGTAGTAGTGTTGCGGGAGACGCGAGCGGTTGAGTACGCACGGTAGAAAAACTGAAGGCCGAGCGCCGACGATCGAACAATATATACCACCAATCATAATCGTCATCACCAACCGCTCATCATGGCCACAAGAGAGCAAAATGTGTGGGATGGGGTAGAGGATGCGGTGCATACAATGGGTCCGGAACAGAAGCGCGTCAAACTCCCGTTCCTTGAGTGGGATAAATACTGCCCCACCCCTTCGCATTGTTACGAATATTTTCCCGAAGACGAGGGCGCCTGGTTTATTGATCCGCAGAAAATCGTTGGTGTAAACGGCGCGATGCTTCCTGAGAGTCCGGACGCAGGAGAACGCCACGGCGTTGTATATGAGCGTGATGTGATAGGTCAAATGCCACGCATCCCGGTGGTTTCTGTACGGGGCGACCGGAAAGTTCCGACCACTATGGAACAGATGTTCCGTGAATGGAATGAGCGGAAAAAGAACGGTAAAAAACTTCCTGGTCATCTTGCTCCCGTATATGCTGATCTGATTAGCGGGTATTTTGACCGGCTTGACCCGAAGCGTCTTGAAAGCAGTCGCGGAGCGTTTATCAATGATTTTGAGAGTATTTTGCAGAAGGAGGTTGGCGCTGTAGAAGAAGCCAACGGTATGACGGGCAGATTTGAGATCCACATCTACCCATCTCTTGAAACTCCACTGGATGCCTTGGGAATCGATTTCTTTGTCGAGCTCCGCGACCGCACAACCGGCGTCAAGAAACGGGTGAATTGTGACGTGACGATTAATTTGGCAAAGAATGTCGCGCGGGGGCACACCCATCTGACCGTTGGGCGCCTTGATCTTCCCGCAACCAAAAACGCTGGATTGTCCGATGAACGTTATCGGGTCCAAGTGGGACTTTTGGCCCAGAAAATCACCCACATGTTCTTTCGGGGGGCGGAAATGGATGATTTTGACGTCGTGCCGACTTCTCACCGGACTCATTGAAAGCAAGGGTATCGAGAGAGCAAGATAGTGGCTGTGGAGAAACCGTGTATTTATGTGAGCTCTCCACTCGTTTGCTCCTCCGGTTTTTGTTGCTAATATCGAAAAAATCAAGCAAAGAAGCCACTTTTTTGATTCGTGGTAATTGCCAGGGAATATGATCTGGAAAACCGCGTATTTCCTTGTCTTTAGGAACACGGGATTGTATACTGTGCTGGACGCCAATAAAGGTCGAGAAGAGCAAAGCACTAACGCTGGACTATTTGCATTATGAAGAAGCAAGACCTTGTTGGGATTGTAATGCAGGCAGCTGGTATTGAGGTGAAAAAGCATGCTGCAGCTGCAGTTGACGCTGTGTTCGACGCTATCACGAAGACATTGAGCAAGGGTGAGGAAGTGGCAATCCCTGGCTTTGGAGTCTTTCGCGTGTCAAAACGCGCCGCGCGCGAGGGCATTAATCCTCGCACGGGCGAGAAGATTCAAATCGCCGCCAAGATCGCTCCAAAATTCAGAGCCGCGAAAGCTCTGAAGGAAGCCGTCATGTAACATGACTATAAAAATCCCCCCGACGACACGTCGGGGGGATTTTTGATTCTGAGTGTGATCCCTACTGCAGATATGTTTTGGCGTTCGTGCTCATGGTTTTGAATATGTCGTATGCGGCGCGGATGCGGTCAAGCGCGGCTACAATCCTTGTCTGTATATACTCGTCGACGTCGTCGTCGGTTACTGTGATGCGAGACAGGGGAGCCGTTTTAGATTTGCTTGTATCGGATTCGGTTTTTGCAAGAGCCGTCTCTTTGAGCCCCCGTATTTCGTCGGTGAGCGCCTCGATAAACTCAGAAGTCGTCGTTGCCGTTGACGTTGCCGGAGAAGTGTAGACGTACAGCATCACTTCCTTGGCACGGTCGGCGTCTTTGTGCGCCTGCTCCAGTGCCTCGGAGGCCTTTGTAAACATTGACTTTAAAGCGGTGTTTTTGGTGAGTTTGCGGTTGTAAATTTTGGTGATGTCACTCCCGATTTTTTCAACACGTTTGTCTCCCAAAGAGAGCATGGCGTCGATGTTGAACGCCGTTATCAGGGAATTGATGCGGCGTAGCGTCTGGTCGCCGTCGGCGGTTTTGTACCGCTCAATCTCTTGGGCAAGTGTTTTAACCTCGGGGAGCAGCATGTATGCGTTGTTCTGACGTACCAGGTCGTGGGTGGTGGTGTAATAGTCACGGTCTTTTTGAATGCGCGCAAGCAACGCCGTCTTAACGTCTGCCCAATCATCTGTGTTTGGCAGCTGCAAAGCTCCAAGCTTCCGTTGGGTCTCATCCAGTTGCAGCTGGGAAATCTCCAGAATAGTGAGCAGGATCTTGACCGTCAGCGTCTTTTCTTGCTTCCACTGCTCGGTGTCCGAAAGCGTCGTGTCGTCCCGAAGCTCAGCCAGCTTGAGCGTGTCTTCTTTGGTTTGTGCAAGCTTTTCCTCAAGTGCCGATGCCGCGAGAGCGGTCGGTGATGATAAAAACACCGCAGCCACGGCTGTGATTGCGGCGACGGCGACAACAATCTTTCCCAAAACTCTATTCATTAATGGAGCGCAGGATGGTATGTATCTCGTCATTGACGTCATACGAGGGCTGTTGGGTTGTTCGCTCGATACGTTGAGCTTCCCGCTGAATGATGGTTTCGTTCAGGTGACTGAATGCTTGCGGTCCCGCCTCCGAGAGTGCCTGCGCGCTCTCCTGTGCGGCGATGTCAAAACGCTCGATGCGGTCAAATTCAATATTGATTGTTGCGTTAATTGCTTCGGCTTCTGCTGCGATTTTGTTTTGGTTAAGCCCCGGCAAAAACAGCGGTGAGAGCTCCTGTGTTACAGCATACACTGCCAGTGCCATCGTGAGCCCTATCAGTGAGAACGAGACAATTTTAAAGGAGCGGGTCAGCACCGCCGCGGGTGAAAACGGCACGGGAGCAAGAATACCGCGTGCCCAGTCACGCATTGAGGGAACATAGTGTGGTTCCCGAGCGCGCTCCGGCACTTCCCAGGCACGGTGAGAACGCGGCGTGATCGCGCGCATCGCGCGCAGGATATAGATGATTTTCTCTTCGTTCATGATTGCTGTGTTGAAAGCAAGTCTCGAATGGCCTTAAGCGCTCGGTGTTGAATCACACGAACGGCTCCCTGACTTTTCCCGACCACCTCAGCGATCTGGGGGTATGAGAGATCTTCCACGAACCGCAGAATCAGCACATCTTGCTGGTCCTGCGAGAGAGACCCCAGTACTTTCCATACCCGCTCCAGCTCCATACGGTTTATCAGAGACTGGGACGTGTCACTCTCGGCAATACCCAGAACCTCCTCGGGGACGCTGTCAAGACTCACCAGTCGCTTTCGGGTTCGGTAATGGTCGATGACTCTATTTCTGGCGATGCGGTACAGCCAGCTGGTGATCGGCAGTCCCTGCGGTCTGAAACTCGGCAGGTTCTTCCACGCGCTCAGAAACACATGGTGGGTGAGGTCCTCAGCTTCCTCACGGTGGCTTACTTTCAGGTAGATGAACCGATAGATTTTGGGACGGTATCTATCGTACAATATGCCAAAAGCTGAGGACTCACCCCCGATCGCCCTTCGTATCAGCTCAGTATCGTCTAGTCTTTCCGTTTCGTTTCCGTCTACCATAGATAACGAACGTGCGCTGCCTTTATTTCATCTGTTACACCACACAGGAATCGTAACAGGCGTAACAGCGCCGTTTGGTATGACAACGCCCCGTTATGGGGCCATACCGCAAGTATGGCAGATATCTTTCCTGCTGTGAAGCGGGACCTATAACAAGATGGGGACGGCGCAGCGGTGCCTGCAGTCGTTGCTTTTTGGCTCGACCGTCCGTATCATAGGGGCGATGAGTCGTTTTTTATTCGTTGCGGCGGCAGCAACGCTGTTTTTTACAGGAGGAATAGTTGCGGGACGCAGCAGAGTTGTTGTCGTGCATCCTGCTGCGCAACAGAGTTCTCATTTGGCACTTGAAGCATTGGCTCTGCCGCGAACACACGAGTCTGTTCTTGAAAAGACCGGGATGTATTGTGATGACAATGCGTCGTTCTATGCTGAAGAGGATCGGCAGCTATGTCTCACCGCTCCGAAGCTTAGCGAGTTTCGTCTCTTTGAAATCAATCTGACGCGAAACCGCATTCTGTTTTACGAAAATGGTCTGTTGCAAAAAACTCTTCCCGTTGCGTATCAGGCGCCCTACGGCATCTGGTATCAGACACCGACCGGATACTTCCGCTTCGGGGTCAAGCGACCCCGATTTATGTCCTCGATCGTTCCCGTTTATATGGAAAAGGCGGTGCAGCTCTACGAGGATTTCTTTATCCACGGCATTCCCTACTATGCCGACGGTACCCGTGTCACCAGCCAGTTCTCGGGAGGGTGCATCCGCCTGGAAGATTCCGTTGCGGAGGATTTCTACAACCTGGTGAGGCCGGACGATGCAGTGGTTTCCTACGCGACGCTTGAGAACATGCGTCCCAAAGCGGGATTCACGAGCCCCGTTGACAAAGACGGATTCTGGATCCGCCAACGGTTCAATTCTCCGCTTAAAACGGACTGGTCATGGCATCAGGACAAGCGTGACAATTACATCCAGCACGCGGGGCTTGACCTCGCTCCGCTTTCTGGTACTGCCGACCGCGGCGCGTACGCAGTGTTGGAAGGCGTGGTGGAGGCGATGATTGTAAACGGCGTCGACGATAGAGGTATGGGGAACACCGTTATTGTGCGGCATGATGTTGATGGTGAGGTGGTATACTCGCTGTATGCGCACCTGGAGTCATTTGAGCGGTACCTGCGCATCGGAGATCGCGTGAACGCGGGTGATCGTTTGGGCATTGTCGGAAATACCGGTTTTGGATGTTCGTATTGGCGCATCGGTGATGACGGGTGTGACGGGAATTCGGCGGCGGATACACATCTGCATCTTGAGATCAAAAGCGAACCGACGCTGACTTCACCTATTCCCGACACCTGCATGATTCCAACGGGCAAACAAACAGCATGTGTCGGCTATGCTTCTCATCGGCCCCAGGACGTTGGCTATCAGGATCCGTTACTGTTCGTTTTTGAGCCGTACAAGCCGGCGATGTAATGTATGTCACGCAAGAATCTCGGGAGAGTGCTCCTGTTTGTGGCAGTGTTTGCAATAGTGGGATTTTTGTTTACAACCCACTATTTTGGAGCGCAGGATTCGTCACTCGATGTTATCGAGCGGCAGGGATTGCCGCTCATTCGTGTTGCGGTCACCACACCGATGGTTGATGATATGGTGCGTGTGGTCGGCGGCTCTCGCGTGACCGTCACAAGCGTTTCGTTGGCCGACCTGGTTCGTTTTACTGACCGCACCGGTGACCTTCGCGACACACAGGTGTTGTTTTCCGTCGGCTCCGGCGTTGATCCGTGGATTGAGCAAGTCCGAGAGCATGTTAAGGGATTGCATGTCGTGGTGCTTGAAAGTGTTCTTGATCAGCAGGACCTTGCCCCGTCGTATGACATTCGTGTCGCTGGGACGGAAAGTATCCAGCAGTCGCGCTATTGGTGGCTGTCGTTCCGGTACGCGCAGCGCATGATGCAGGAGATGGCTCGGCAGCTGGGGACACTTGATGTGGCTAACAAAGAGTATTTTCTTAACAATGCGTACGAGTACACCGTTTCTCTCATAGAGGAACAGCGGGCGTTCCTGGAAGCGTTGGAACCTCTTGCCGGATACAAAGCACTGGTACTTGAGGGAGCTTTCGATGACTTTGTACGGGATTTTAAGATTAACGCGGTGGGAACATTTGCATTTCCGCGCCAAAGCCAAGAGCGCACAAAATTTCTTGAAAATCTTGTGCGAGCGGTGCGGAAAAACAACATCCGCATGCTCATTGTTGATTCACGCGCGTACGCGGATGAAATCGCGGCTGCAATGGGAGACATTAGAATCCGGACGGCGGTGCTCTTGCCGTTTGGGAGCATTGAGTATACTCGCTATATCGACATCATGCGCTACAATCTTTCCGAGACGCTCAGGGCACTGCGATAGATTGCTGTCTTGAAAGTGCGCAGTGCCAGTGGCACAATAGAACAACCTCCCCACGATTCGTCCGGGGGTCCGCTGCAAATGAGCTCTCGAGAAGAAGATTCCGGGCGCGTCCGTACACCGTTGATTTCCACCCGTAGCTCAATTGGCAGAGCAGCTCCCTCTTAAGGAGATGGTTGAAGGTTCGATTCCTTCCGGGTGGACGGCAGTGGTGTGCGGGCGAAAGTCCCGGCGGGAAGCGCCACATTGAAAAACAGAAAGCAAAAGAGAAGAGCCGCGGTAGTAGTTCAGTGGTAGAACGTCTCCTTGCCAAGGAGAAGGTCGCCGGTTCGAATCCGGTCTACCGCTCATCGTATCGAGTGAAGTGACGCTTTCTCCCGCAGAGTCTTGTCGGGGCTAGGGTGGCGCGCCTGCCAGGATTTGAACCCGGAACCTTGTGGTCCGAAGCCACACGCTCTATCCAGTTGAGCTACAGGCGCTCCTTCGCTTAGGCCGCCTTTAGTTTATAATGAAAATGGTGAAAATCAATAAGATATACATTCCGTCTGCTGTTGCAGATGTTGTCGAGACGCTTCAGAGCAGCGGCTTTTTGGCATGTTTGGTGGGCGGATGCGTGCGGGATGCGGTTATGAACGTTGAACCCAAGGACTGGGATATCGCCACCAGCGCGACGCCTGACAAGATACAAAAACTCTTCCCCGACAGCGTATATGAAAACGAGTTCGGAACAGTGGGAGTGAAAACCAAAAGTAACGATCCGGCATTGGCACTGGTTGAAGTAACGACATTTCGGGTTGAAAGCACGTACACCGACAAGCGGCATCCGGACAGAATCAGGTTTGCCAAGACGATTGAAGAGGATCTTTCGCGGCGCGACTTCACGGTCAATGCGCTTGCTCTCAACGTTGCGGGAGGAAGAGCTGGTACACTACTCGATCCTTATGGGGGACAAGATGACTTGCGGCAGAAAGTCATCCGAGCGGTAAGGGACCCGGATGAGCGGTTTGGCGAAGACGCGTTACGCATGGTACGAGCGATACGGTTCGCCTGCCAGCTTGATTTTGAGATTGAGCGGGGGACCGAAGCGGCGATCAAAAAAAACGCGAGCTTGCTGAAGGTTATTTCGCGCGAACGGGTTCGCGATGAGTTTGAAAAGATTATCATGACGCGGCGGGCGGCGTGGGGCGTTCAGCAACTCTACGCACTGGGGCTTCTGCGTCATATTCTCCCTGAACTTGAGGAGGGCGCGGGGGTTGAACAGAACCTTCATCACATCTACACCGTCTGGGAGCATAGCCTGCGGTCGCTGGAGTACACGGTCGAGAAAAACTTCCCTCTCGAGATTCGGCTTGCGTCGCTTTTGCATGATGTGGGGAAGCCGCGCACCAAACAGGGAGAGGGAAAGTACGCCACGTTTCACGGTCATGAAATTGTCGGGAGTCGCCTGGTCAGGAAAGCGCTTGAGCGCCTCGCGTTTCCCCGTGCGCTGGTTGAGGAGGTGACGCACTTGGTGCGCCAGCACCAGTTTTACTACAACACCGGAGAGCTTTCCGACGCGGGAGTTCGGCGGTTTGTGGCTCGCGTGGGCATTGAACGCATCGACGATCTTTTGAGAGTTCGCGAGGCGGATCGTATCGGTTCGGGGGTCCCCAAGGCGTTTCCGTACAAGCTGCGGCACCTGAAGTTTATGATTGACAAAGTGCGGCGCGATCCCATCTCACCTAAGATGCTCGCGATTAACGGCAATGACGTCATGCGCGTTGCTGGCATTGAGCCGTCGCCGAAAGTGGGGATGATTCTCGCGGCGCTTCTTGAGGAGGTGTTAGACGACCCGGCACGCAACACAGGAAAATATCTTGAAAAGCGTGCCGCGGAGCTTACCATACTGCCCGAGCGTGCTCTCAAGGACGTTGCCGAGTCGTCAAAAAAGAAGCAGGAGGTTTTGGAAGGAGAAGCGGTTGAACAGATCAAACGGAGGCACAAAGTTTCCTAAAGAATATTTAGTCGACTGGCTATATAGCACGCACCTTGTTTTAGGGCGTTTCAATGCATGCAAAATGTCCAGGAATTCACGATCGTGAATTCCTGGACATTTTTGGGGCGAGCGTTTTTTGTTTCCCTCGTGACGCATCTGTGCGATTTTAGTCAGAAACATGCGGTCGCAATCTATTGACCGGATTTAGAAAGTGTGGCATTTTTGTATCGGCAAACAAAGGAGGAAAGTATGCCCCAACAGCAGAGGTTTGGAAAAGACGACAGGATATGCTTCAACCGCCAGCGTTTCGGGGGCAGCGAGGTCCTGCGGAACCTTGGAATCGAGGACGAAGTGCTTGAAGTGCGAGAGATTCGTAACGACGTGCTGGGCACGGCTCTCACGGGGGACGCGAGCGACGGCGTTGAAGTTGATTTGCCGCAGTCCGTGCTGGTTAGCTGTGTCGGCGGCGACATCATTTGCCTTCGGTGCGGCTACCCTCTCTGGTTTGATGCGGAGATGTTCACTCTCGCTGGGGACTGAAAGGAGGAGCAGGTGAAAATAGAAAAACGTGCAGCAAAGTTTTCCATCGGTGCTCGAGTGCGCTACAAGCGTAACAGCGAACAGTCTGCGTTTGCAGCCATAGAACTCGGTCTCTACGACGGCATCGCCACCGTCGTGGGGGTGGGCAACGACAGAAACGGCGAGCCGTGTCTTTTCCATCTACAGACCGAATCGGGGCACAGGGTAATGCCCCCTTGGGCGGAATGGCCGTACGGTATCCACGGCGACCTTCTCGAGTGCGTGGGGTAGCCATGGGTGAGTTACTCATCAGCTTGTGGCCTGTGTGGCTCGCTGGAGCCGTTCTCTGCGGCCTCATCGTGATGCGGTGTGGGAAACAACCCTGGGCCCTCCAACGGAAACATCAAAAGATCAGTGGAGAACGGGCAAAGGTGTACTTTATTCGCTCCTTGCTTTGGTCACCATCGTCTACGCGTTCCTGTTCTTGTGGTCTGTGACTCTGCGGTTCTTTCTCCAATTCGGGTAGCACATGCGGTGCCTTCGGGGGCACCGCTTCGTTTTTTCTATATACAATGTGTGTAAAATACCCGATACTATTCTTGTGATTGGTTTTTTTGATTCTGGTCTCGGGGGTCTTACGGTGCTTAAAGAAGTTGAAAAGCTTCTGCCGCGGTATTCAACCGTGTATCTTGGCGACAATGCGCGCACGCCCTATGGTTCGCACAGCCACGACACGATCTATCGCTTCACGCGCCAGGGGGTGAGAGAGTTGTTTGCGCGCGGAGCGCGGCTAGTGATTTTAGCGTGCAACACCGCTTCATCCTCCGCGCTGCGCCGCATCCAGCAGGAGTGGCTTTTGCGGCAACACCCCGACAGAAGGGTATTGGGCGTCATCATCCCGACCGCCGAGGAAGTCGTGGTGCGCACGCGCTCGAAAGAAGTTGGCGTCGTCGGGACCGAAGCGACCGTGCAATCGTTCGCGTTCCCGCGCGAGATCACCAAACTTGATAAAAATATCGTGGTGCATCAGCAGGCATGTCCTTTGCTGGTTCCGATTATTGAAGCGGGTGAGATGGAGTGGGAAGGACTCCCGCTTGCGGTTGGAAAGTATGTCGGGGAGCTGTTTTTGAAAAGTAAGCGCATCGATACTTCGGCGTTACTCAGCATCAATCCCCAAAGGGGGATCGACACACTCGTGCTTGGGTGCACGCACTATGCGCTGATTGAGAGTATATTTCGCAGATATATTCCGTCGGGTGTTGAGATAGTGTCGCAAGGGGTTATTGTTGCGCAAAAGATTGCCGACTATCTTGTGCGGCATCCGGAAATTGATACAGCGCTTGATACCAGCGGTTCGCGCGAGTTTCTTACCACCGAGGATTCATGGCGGGTGCGGGAGCTCTTTCGTTTGTTTTACGGGGAAAAAATTGTTCCTCGCAAAATCGCTCTGCGCTGAACAAGCGGTTGCAAAATCTGCCGCATCCTCTATAGTTTCTCCTATCGGGCTGTAGTATACCGGTAGTACGTGCGCTTCGGGTGCGTAAAGACCGGGTTCGATTCCCGGCAGCCCGACCAAAAAGGAGAAGGACACCGAGGTGCACCTGTCCGCCGTAGCTTTTCCGCCGAAGGCGGATCCGCCCTTGGCGGAAGCGAAGGAGGATAAAGACCGGGTTCGATTCCCGGCAGCCCGACGAATTAATTCTCTTTTCATGCTGAAAGAAGGAGACAAAGCGCCGGTGGGCGTTGCAGTATACGATCAGAATGAACACGAGATTACGCTCGGGAGTTTTCTTGCGAACGCCTCGCATGTGGTGGTGTATTTTTATCCCAAGGACAATACGCCCGGCTGCACTAAAGAAGCGTGCAGTTTTCGCGACTTCAACGACGAGATTAGAAAATTGGGCGTTGCGGTGGTTGGTGTAAGCGCCGACAGCGTCGCATCGCACCGGAAGTTCATCGGGAAATATAACCTTTCGTTTCCTCTCCTGAGCGACCCTGAGCGAAAACTTATTGGTGCGTTCGGGGTATGGGGGAAGAAGAAATTTATGGGGAAGGAATCAGAAGGAACCCTGCGTACGACGTTTTTGGTGAGCAGGGACGAAACCGTCGTGCGCGTGTGGGAGAACGTCAAGCCCGAGACGCATGCGTTTGAAGTGTATGAGTATCTGAAGGGATTGTTTAAAAAGTAGCATGATAGCATTTGACGATTTCAAAAAAGTTGAATTGCGTACGGCGAGGGTTATGAAAGCGAAGCGCGTGGAGGGGTCGGAGAAACTTCTGCGACTCGAAGTGGATTTGGGCGAAAGGGATGCGGCAGGCTTGCCTACCGTCAGACAGGTTATTGCTGGTGTTGCAAAAGAGTATGCACCCGAACAATTGGTCGGCAAGACCATCATTGTCGTTGCAAATCTTCAGCCGCGCACTCTCATGAAGCTGGAAAGCAACGGAATGCTTCTGGCGGCGGATGCCGGTGACGGAAAGTCGGTCTTGCTGACGACGATGGAAGAAGTTGAGCCGGGAGCGGAGATAACGTAGGATAGTGGGGCATTGGGGCCCATGGTCTAGTCCTGCCTGCCGGCAGGCAGGGGCAGAACAGCGTCCGTCGTCGTTGAAACTTTGGCGGATTGCGGTTTACAATCAAATCAGAGATTTGAGTAAACCGGGAACATTCGCACGTGCCCCGTGAACAAACTTGTGGGCCTTAGTGGGCCCATAGTTAAGTGGTATAACGGCGCATTCGCATTGCGCAGGCGGGAGTTCGATTCTCCCTGGGTCCACAAGTTTGTTTTCGGGGTTGCGCAGACGGGGTCGACCTGTGGTGAGCTTGTCGAACCATTCTCCCTGGGTCCACCAGGTAGTAGATTTTCCGAATGGTTCGTCGCCGGTATTTTTTGTGTGATGCAACAAATTTGCAATACGCGCCTAGAATTCTATTATTGATGATAACCGGCGAACCATAAAAATACCGGTCGGAAAATTCACTACCTGGTCTACCAAATCCACGATAGACTATTTGTATCTGCGTATGTCCACGCAAAAAAGAGTATTTATAATTCACGGCTGGGGCGGTTATCCTAAAGAAGGATGCTTCCCGGAACTGAAAAAAGAATTAGAGAGAAGAAGATTCACTGTTTTTAATCCAGCAATGCCAGAGCCATTGAGACCGCAAATAGAGACCTGGGTTCAATATCTTAAAAAACAGGTTGGCGTTCCGGATGAAAACACTTTCCTTTTTGGGCATTCAATAGGAGCCCAAACCATTTTGCGGTATTTGGAATCTTTATCCAAGGATGAAAAAATCGGCGGAGCTGTTTTTCTGGCAGGATGGGTTCATCTTACTGATGAAACTTACGAAACTGACGAAGATGCAATAATTGCCAAACCCTGGCTTGAAACTCTGCTGAATTGGGACAAAATTAAATCACATTCAAACGAATTCATTGGTATCTTTTCAGACGATGACCCATTTGTTCCAATTTCGGATGCGAAAATTTTTGAAAGCAAGCTTGGGGCGAAAATTATAATTGAACACGGAAAAGAGCATTTTAGCGGAAGCAGTGGGATTAAAGAGCTGCCGTCCGCACTCGAAGCTGTGCTGGAAATTGCCGGAGAAAAACCGTAATCTGATTCTAACTGACACGGACGAGGTCCACACTAGTCCATTTATATCTGCGTATACCTATGAAAAAGTATCAAGAAGAATTAGACAGGTGGTTTAAGGAGAACGATTGGAAATACTGGTCGCCCTTATCAATTCTAGCGCGCCTTTATGAGGAATGTGGTGAATTTGCAAGGTTGGTAAATCACCTGTACGGGGATAAGCCGAAAAGAAGCGACGAGAAACAACAGGAATTGGAGGAAGAAATCGGAGATATAATTTACGCCCTTATCTGTTTTGCCAATTCGAACAACGTTGATCTGGATAAAGCTATAAGAAAAAGCTTTGATAAGGTTATCAAGCGGGATAAAGATAGATATAACAAATAGAGCCCGTTCTGCATGAGACGAATTGTGTTTGTGAGCATTGTTGCGACAGTGCTGCTGGCTGGGGTCGGCAGCGTTTTTGCGCAGGCGCAAAGTATTCCTAAAAGCGTCAACCTCTATTTCTTCTGGGGCGATGGGTGCCCGCACTGTGCGGAGGAAGAGAAACTTCTTGAACAGCTGAAAGACAAGTACCCGACACTGACAGTTCACGATTACGAAGTATGGTACGACACTCAAAACGCCAAGCTGATGCAGGATATCGGCACGGCATTGGATATTTCCATATCGGGAGTTCCGTTTACGGCGGTCGGAGACACGTACATCGCCGGTTATCTTAACGACGAGACTACCGGCGCGGCGATTGAGGCAAAGATCAAAGAGTGCATACAACAAGAATGCGCGGACACCATAGAGCCGGTTATAAACACCGTCCGCAAAAATGGCGGCAATGACAACAACGAAAAAAGAACATCGTTTTCCATTCCCGATGAATTCACCTTCCCGCTCATCGGCACCGTGCGAGTTAAAAACCTCTCGCTTCCGTTCCTGACGATAGTATTCGGGCTCATCGACGGCTTCAACCCGTGTGCAATGTGGGTGCTGGTATTTCTCATCGGGCTGTTGCTTGAGATGAACGATCGGCGGCGCATGTGGGTGTTGGGAGGTTCGTTCATCTTCATCTCGGGGGTTGTGTATTTTGTCTTTATGGCCGCGTGGCTGAATGCCCTGCTCTTTGTCGGATACGTGGTGTGGGTGCGGGCGGCAATCGCACTGGTGGCACTTGCAGGAGGTGCGTGGAGTTTGAAGGAATATTTTTCGAAGAAGGAAATCGTCTGTGTCGTTGAAACATCCGATCGCAAGAAAGGTATCATCGAGCGGCTCAAAGCAGTGACGCGCACGAAGAACTTCTGGCTTGCGCTGGCGGGCATCGTAGCGCTGGCAGCGTCGGTGAATCTGGTGGAGCTGTTTTGCTCAGCCGGACTTCCCGCGGCGTACACGCAAATCCTGACACTGAGCGAGCTGCCCTCACTTTCTTACTACCTGTATCTTTTGCTCTACATCTTCTTCTACATGCTCGATGACATGGTTGTTTTTGCGATTGCGATGGTAACGTTCCGGCTGACGGGACTTTCGGGTAAATACGTGCGTCTCTCGCGGCTCATCGGCGGCGTTCTGATGGTTGCTATTGGGTTACTCTTGCTGTTGAAGCCTCAGTGGCTGATGTTCGGGTGAACGTCTACGAAATACGAAAAGGTACGAATATACGAAAAAGAAAGGATACAAAAAGAGGAAATAAACATGGGAAAGAGACAGACATGGACATGGCACGTCGTTGCTTTTGCAGTTATCGTGGTAGCGGCCGCTGCCGGTTGGTATGTGGGACAGCGGTGGGGAGCGGCAACGGATATTGAGCTTCCTTCTGTCACTCAGACGCCGCAAACGCCGGCATCAACGACGTTTTCGGTGTATTTTGATAATGAAAACATAAACCCCAACGCGCAGGACTGCGCCGCGGTATATCCTCTCAAGCGCACTGTGCCCTATACACAGACAGTGGCGACAGCAGCGCTCAGGGAGTTATTTAGGGGCCCAACTTCAGATGAAACGGCACAGGGATACCAGTCGCTGTTTTCGGAAAGGACGAAAGAGATTCTTGTCGGCGTCAAAGTTGAGAACAACACGGCGTATGTGAATCTGAAGGACATCCGTTTACTGGTTTCGGCGGCAAGCGCTTCCTGCGGCGGCGCGCAGTTTTTTGCGGAAGTCGAGACAACGCTCAAGCAATTTACCATAGTCACGCGCGTCGTATTTGCGCTTGAAGGAAATCCGGAAGCGTTCTATGAGTGGACGCAGATCGGATGCTCGCCGCAGGATAATCGGTGTGATCCGAGTCCTTTTCAATAAGAAAATAACGGATACTCCGCCGACGTCTGAGCGTTTGTCGTGTCCGCAAACGCGAGGTTTGTGTTGACAGAAGTCATTTGGTGTGATAATATAGCGAACAGATTTTCTGCAGTGATATCAGGGAGCCAGAAAAGGAGGAGAGGATGCACGGAAGCGTTCCACAGGTAGATTCCGTATCACCCCCTAGCCGAGATTGCCGCAGAGTTGCGGCAATACTCAAGAGAGCGGGGTTTATCCGCATCACGGACTTGTGTTTCCGTTACCCGCGGTCCTTGTTCCCGCTGGTCATCAAACTCAACACGCAGTCGGTTGAACTTGGATCATGGGGTATTGAGAACGGCATTGTAGGCGTCTGCACCTCCGGTGGTGACATCTGGGTAAAAATCCTTCCTCCGTGCGGCCACCAGAACGGGCACAAAAAGGGAGACGACCTCAGATTCTGGAAGGAGATCTTTGTCAGTCGTTTCCTGAAGAAGATCGGCGTGCATTCGTGGGGTGGCTTCAACGACACGATGACGTTCGTCTCGGAGGCGGTAGGGTACATCACCTCCCAGGACCTTGAGGCGCGGCGCAAACACCCCTTTCATCTCTGTCAGAATCCGGGGAATGCATACAATGCACTGAACTGGTTTCGGCACCACAGGCGTTTCTTGGAAACGCCGCAGGACTCGGAAGATAACTAGCGGGGCGCGCTGCGCCCCCTTCTTTTTACTCAATTCGGTAACCCGCCATTGCGTCGGATACTATCAGGCCGTCCTTGAGCTCGATAATGCGCTGGCACAACTGTGCGTACTCGGGTTCGTGAGTCACAATCACTATGGTTTCTCCCTCCTGATGAAGCGCCAGAAGAAGTTCCATCACCTCTTTTGAATTTTTTGAGTCTAAGCTTGCGGTCGGTTCGTCGGCAAAAATGATAGCCGGTCCGTGTGCCACCGCGCGGGCAATGCCGACCCGTTGCTGTTCGCCGCCGGAAAGCTGGCTGGGATAGTTCGAGAATCGGTGCGAAAGCCCTACCCGTTCAAGCGTCTGACACGCCGACGCGAAAGCATCTCGTCTTTCGATTCCCTGCATCAGAAGCGGTATTGCGACGTTTTCTTGGGCGGTGAGGTCCGGCATTAGGGAGTAGTCCTGGAAAATGTATCCCAGTTTGTGCAAACGAAACACTGTTCTCTCTTCCCGGGAGAGGTGTTGCGTGTCGGTGCCGTCGATGACAATCGAGCCGCCGGTCGGATGGTCCAGAAGGCCCAGTTGGTAGAGGAGAGTGGATTTTCCGGCTCCCGAGGGACCGACAATCGCCGCCATCTGTCCTTTGGGGACGGCAAACGAAATGCCGCGCAGCACTTTCGTTTCGACGTTGGCATTCCGGTAGGTTTTGGTGAGGTTGGTGACGGTGATCATATATTAGCGCCCGAGAATTGAATCGAGGGTATTTTTTTTGACGATGAGACGCGCGGGCACGAATCCGGCTACAACGGTGGTGAATATAAGAATGACGACTCTGATGAGCGTGGTTGAAACGGGAGCCACCAGGATGCCGTCACCGAAGGGAAAATTGATGGGATTGGCGGAAAAGTACGGGAGTAGGATGCCGTACGTGATGACAAGACCGATTGCCGAGCCGATCAGAGCGTAAAAGAAAGATTGGAAGGCATATGAAAGTTCGATTGCCAGACTACTGATGCCGATGCCCTTGAGAATCCCGATGTAACGCCGCCGTGTAATGGCATTGATGAAAATGACGATGAACATCGTAATAGCCATCACCACAAGACCGATGGAGCTGATAACGTTTCCTAGCGTCCCGAACGTCGTTTTCAGGTCCTTGATGAACTTGGGTTCTGCATCCTCTCGCGTCTGCACGCGTCCAAAAGCTCCCGCGCCGCCGCTCAGCAACGCCTCTTTGACGGCGACGGGATCGGCTCCGGGAACAAGGCGGATGGAGATTTCATCGACGTTGTAGTCGGACCGGCCGATGAGCTTTCTAAACTGCGTATCGACGAAGAAAACGCGCCGGTCGATTTCATCCACTTTGCTTTTAAGAATCCCCTTCACCACAACTTCTCGCGATACGCCGTTGACGGTGACCAGCACTCTATCTCCAATCCCCACGTCGCCAAGCACCGGGAAATTTACCGATTCGAACGAAGAATATTTTCTCAGTAGCATGCTCCCCAGCAGAACTTTGTCGTAATCGTCGGGAGCAAGATAGTCACCCTCCACGATAAGCCGTGAGAGGTGTGTCACGGTATCTTCGGCAGACGGGTCGATGCCGACAATCGACGTTCCTACACGTTCGCGGAGCTCCGAGCTTTTAAGAAGTTTTTTGTAATCCGATTCGACAAAACCGCCCTCGCTATAACGTGCCGTGACCGCTGCAACCTCTGGCATCTTTTGCGCCGTATTGATGATGTACTGACTCTGCTCGATGTAGTCCTTTTGTTTGAGTGTCGAGATAAAAACGTCCCCCAAAAAGTAACTACCCACCGCGTTCACCGCTCCCTGAATTGAACCCACCAGGATGCCGCTTGTTACCACGAGGTTAAGAAACGTGAGCACCATGATAAGGACGATGAGCGTCGTGGTCCATTTACTTGCGCGCCTGATTTGCCGGACTGCAAGAAAAAATCCCACTACGACGCAGGTTTTTGCACACAGGTTTTTGATTTTTAGCATCAGTTTTTTCATTGTCTAACTGCCTGAAAGCGAGGCGCACGGTACGTCCGTAACGAGAAAATTCGTGCAGCGATACGAAACTCCCTGAGCGGGTAAGGGGAGTCGAACCCCTGTCAACAGGTTGGAAACCTGTAGTAATAGCCGCTATACGATACCCGCACGGCACCGTTATTGCCTCAAAACCAGCAGTACTGTACTATTCTTTCTTGATTTTTGCAACGCTTTTGGTACGCTGGAAAAGAAGCAAACACCATGAGCGGTATTATCACGCCAAAAAAACTGCGGATGATCGGAGGAGCAGTAGTGCTTATCTTTGCGCTGGCCTTTATCGCCTATATTGCCTCGCCGCTGGCGCGCAACCACATTCCCGACGAGTTTGACCAGTCCCGCCAACTTTCTGCTTCAATCGCCAACGGTATTGTCGGAATGGTGCAGGAATCAACGGGAAACCTGAAAGCGGTTCGCGACGCCGAGCATGAAGGAGAAGGCCTCAAGGCGCTCGATGCGGTGCTTGCGGCAACACAGCAGACCCGCCAGATCAGTGATAAAGCAAGCGACCTTGCCCGGGAACTTGAAAAAATGGCCAATCAGATAGTTTCCATCTCCCCGGATAAGGCGGCGCAGACCGCGCTGGTTGCCATCAGTTCGGAGACGGCGCTCCTGAATCAGGTGTTGGTGTACAACGGCAACCTCAATAAACTTCTGTTCATGTTGCGGGAACGGTTTATCCAGGGGACCGTGACGCTCGATGAAGTCAACAAGGTGATTGAAGAACTCAACGCAACCGCCGACTCCATCAACAATCTCAACGTGCAGTACCGGCAGTTGATGGAATCGTTCGACCAATATTATAAATAGGAGGTGGGGCTAGACGTTATAGAATAACGTCGCCCGAACGAGCCCAGGACTCGTTCTAGAGGAAGCTCGATGAGCTCAAAGGGCCTGTAGCTTAGTGGCAGAGCATCCGGTTTGCATCCGGAAGATAGGGGTTCGATTCCCCTCAGGTCCACGAACCAGATTCACCCATCTTTACGGTGGGTGGATTTAGTTCGTGGTCAATTTTGGAAAAAGTGCGAACCTACTACGAACAGAACCCCCGATAGAACCTAACCGCTCGGGCAGCGCGGAATTCCTTCCTTGAACCCCCCTTCCGTGCCGCCCTCGCGGGAGTCCAAGCTTTCCGCCCGCGAAGCGGGCTAGTAAGAATTGTCCTTGCTCCTCTCTCAGTGCGCGGGCGAGGTTATGGAACTCCCTTGTATTAAAATTTAACATATGATAAGCTCTTCACAAATGCTTTACTTCTATGTAAGGATAGCATATATATAACAATAGCGTAAAACCTATGGATAAACAAGACCCAAAAAACGAACATCCGCGAGATCGCTTTAAGCGGCTTGCTACCGCCCGGACAAATATAGTCCTAAAACGCCTAAAAGTTTTGGGTAATTGTTCTAATCGGAGTATCTACGAATATGACGAACAGGATATTGATAAGATTTTTTCCGAGGTTGAGCGCAAGGTTAAAGAATCTAAAGCAAAATTTCATTTTCCAAAAAAGAGGGATTTCAAACTATAAATATGAACAAAGAGCTTATTTATGAATTTGCCGAAAACGGCGGAGGCGAGGAGGTCGGATTCAACGATTCCGTCACGACGAGCTTTAAGGGACACATAGCGTACTTTTTAGCTCGTGAGTCCATTCAAAATATTATCGATGCCGCCGTTAAATTTCCAGTGCGAGCAGAATTTCAATTGTCCAAAATTAGAACAAGCGATTTGCCGCGCGCCGATCAACTCAAAGAAATTTTCAAAGCGTGTCGCGATTATTTTCACAATAACCCTCAATCGGTCAGTTTTTTCCAAAAAGCATACGACGCTTTTGTGCAAAACGAGAAAATCCCAGTTTTGAAAGTTAGAGATTTTAATACAAAAGGATTGATTGGCGACGATGACGATATCGAAGGCGATTATTACAATTTCTTGAAATCGTCCGGCGCGAGTTCAAAAAAGAAGGGTAGTGGCGGATCTTTTGGCCTAGGAAAGGGAGCTTACTTTGCTGCTTCTTCTTTCCATACGATTTTTGTTTCGAGTATTTACGACAAGAATGAGTATGTATTTCAGGGAAAGATGAGGTTGGTTACTCATCTAAAAAACGGAGTAAAGTACAATTCGACGGGTTCGTTCGGTTTTATGGGCCAAAAACCCGTCAGAAATCATGACGCGATACCGGAAATATTCAAACGAAAAGAACAAGGAACTGACGTTCATGTTATCGGTTTCTACGGAGAAAACGATTGGCAAGAACAAATCACGAAATCGGTTCTTAACAATTTTTGGCTGGCTGTCTCGAAGGGCATACTGGAGGTAGAGGTGGGAAATCAGTTGATAAATTCGGAAAACATAAAATCTTTAATGTTTAAGCACTTCTCGGAAGACGCGAAAGATACCGAGGAATCACCCAACCCTCTGCCGGTTTTCATCGCCTATAACGATGAGAACAGTAAGGTTATTCGGGAGTCCTTGCCGACGCTAGGAGTGGTCAGTTTATACGTTCTCTTGAAAGAAAATTATTACAAAAAGATAGGATATTTCAGAAAAACCGGCATGGAAATTCAGAGAAGATCGCACCAGATTCCGATTGCGTATGCTGGCGTTTTTGTATGCGACAACGACGAAGGAAATGAGATTTTGCGGGTAATGGAAAATCCGCAACATAACAGGTGGGACCCACACAATGCTCGAGAAAAAACCGAGGAGCTGTTCGAAAAGGCTAAAAGGGCCGACGGAGAACTCAAAGATTTTATAAGAAGGTCGCTAAAGGGTCTTTTCGAATCTGGCAGTACAAAGTATTTGAATATACCTGGGTTGGAAAAGTATTTATACATCACAAGCGAAGATGAAGAGCGTCTCGCTGGATTTAACGAGAGCCCGGGAATGAACGAAAACATTTCAAATATTGAAACGGGCAGTGAGGTCGGAGCTGAAAAAGAGGAATCGGAAGAAGTAGAAATAGCTCAACCGGTAAGGGTCGTTAAGAAACCGCGGGGAATTAAAAAAGGCGGGAAGATGAAAACCGGAAAAGGAGGCAAGAAGAGAGGAAGAGGCGATGTTATATCAGAAGGCGGGGAAGAAACCGAAAAGGGGTTAGAGGGTAAAATTTTATCCGATGTAGAGTCCCGATCCTTTGCGGTACGAGAAGCTCCTGACGACACCGAGCATGTCATCGTTGTAAAAGGCGAACCGGGCACAAAATTTAATCTCGCATTAAGCGTCGGAACGGAGGATTCATTCGAAGAGATGAACATAAAGAAAGCAATCGACAATTCCGAAAAACCGCTTAGAACGAAAAACAACAAGATATACGGGCTGGAACTTGATCCGCAGGGAAAATCGCAATTAAAAGTAAAATTTGAAACGAACGAGAGATATTCTCTAAGAATAACCGCCTATGAAAATAGATAAACTTTCTTTACCTCATCCCGTTCTGGGTCTTGGGGACGACGTTAGCGGGGCATATCAAGTAAGCTCAAGCGTCAAACTCGGGAAAGAGCGGGTAACGGTAATTGTGAATCACGGTCTTGCAAATGCAACCATCGAGAAATTGATGGAGAACGACGTCGTCCGTTTTTGCACCGAGATCAACTGCCCGCAAACTCTTTTCAGAGAATCTTTCACAACCACAGAACCGAATCAAACGATAGAGATAGATTCGGCCAATCTTAGAGATAAAGTTGACGTTCGTTTTTACGTTACGGCAAAACAAGACATATCTGGTTACTCCATTGCTGGGGCGAACCCAGATTATCAAGGCTTCACTTTCGAGATCGCCAAGGGCGACGTCTTGGCTTACGGAGGAAGCACTTCGTTTATCGCCGCTAAACGCTGGGAGGAACTCAAATCAATTTCATCTTTTCTCGTGATTATGGAGGGAGATAAAGAGGATCAGCCGTTTGAAATCTATTTAAATTCCGACAAAATTATTGTTTATCTTTCAAAGAGAGACTATGCAATTTACAAAAGGGCATCTAAAAACGGATTTGATTCGATTTTCCATTCGTCAATAGTCGTTCCAGCTCTTTCGTATGCTTTGCAACAAGCCATGACTGCCGAGGGCAGTCCTTATGAAAACTTGAAATGGTATCAAGTTTTGGAGTTCAGAAGGGCAAACGACAAGGACCTTGAAAAAATAGAGTGGAATCCCGAGCTTGCGCCCAAAATCGCGCAGATTTTACTAGGAAACCCCCTCACTCGCATGTTAAACCGAATCGAAAACATTATTGATACCTCATTCAGCGATGGATTCTAACCAAACAACCATGCAACCTCAAAAACTATTCACGCACAATTTCATACACAAATTAAGGAGAAACTTGACGAAAAACAAGGGTCTTGAATCGTACTCGAAGAAAGAGTTCAGGTTTGAAGCAGCCGATGTGCTTATAAACCCCCGCATTCAAGTTCCCGATTTGATAAATCCCATCATGCCGAAAGGCAAAGAAAATTTTGATTTTGAAAACGCAAAAATAATCTTTGAGTCGTACAAAAACTTAACGCCCACTCAAGCAACCGACGTCCGGATGTGGACATATTTGGCACATACTTCTCTTTGGGACTATATGAAAAAACGATTTCCCATAGAAAAACAACCTCTCAAAAAACGAGGAGAGTACATCCTCGAACACTGGTTTATTGACGGGGTCAGTCCCAGAAATTTAGTAAGGCACGGGATATCGCTCCTGTGGTGGGGAGCTTATCTCACTTATGATTCCGGTAGGAAAGACCATTACGAATTGACTCGCGAGCTTTTCTCAATGCTCGATTATACAAGAACCCTAATATCGGGAACTCAAGGACGAAATAAAAACTTTTCGCATGCTTTATTAGAGTTTGTTCGGGAAAACGGTGATTTATTCGCTCAATATAAAGAAGGCAGGGTCAGATTTTTGATGACTCGTGCGAATTATCTCGGTGGCTATAAAATTCTTCCCGATCTCTCGAAAAAAGAAATTAAAGAGATATTTAAAAAGTATACGAAAGAGATTCAAGAGATAAAGGTTTGACGAGTTGATACGACGTGTGCGTTTTATTTAATCCTAACAAATGATTTTTCAGTGCAGTGGCGATTTCCTTGGCAACGGGGACGGAAACGGCGTTCCCAAATTGTTTGTAGGCCTGGGTGTCGGAGACCGGGATTTTGAATGAATCTGGGAATCCCTGCAAGCGCGCGCACTCTCTAGGTGTTAATTTCCTTATTCCCCAGCGATTTTTCTCGGACGGCACATCTTTAATCAAATTGCGTTCCCGCCCCATATTCCCGCATACAAGCGTATTTGACACTCCCTCGAGATCCACAACGGCACAGCCGAAGCCGCTACCTTTCTCATTGTGTCTTTTCTTGTGGTTTAAAAGTCCCTTGTAGTATTTTTCCGTTAAATAGTGCCGCTCGGGAATCGTTTTTTCCAAGACGTCCCTAAGAATTTTTGCGCGTACGTATTTCCCTTTTTGCGGAAAAGCAAAGGCCGCCGATTCTTTTTTCAAACCGACAATATAAGTTCTCTCACGTTGTTGCGGAACGCCAAAGTTTTTTGAATTGAGTACTTCGTAAAAAACCGAGTATCCATTGCCAGCCCTTTGAAGCTCGTCTTTAATGTGGATAAATGTTTCGCCGCGGTTGTGACGAATCAGATTTTTAACATTCTCCAAAACGAACGCTCTCGGTTTTTTGACATTCAATATTCTCACGATCTCGTTAAAAAGTTGTCCGCGCGGGTCGTCTAATCCGTCTCTTTTTCCAATTAGCGAAAACGGCTGACATGGGAAACCTCCAAGCAAAACGTCAAAGTCCGGCAATTTCTCTGCTCTGACTTCTCGTATATCTCGCTCATCAATTTCTCCAAAGTTGGCTTTGTATGTTTCGCAGGAGTACTTATCAATATCGTTTGAGTAGACAATTTCAAATCCAGCTTTTTCAAAACCCAGCCTCATACCGCCTATACCGGCAAAGAGATCTATTGCGGTTATTTTTTTCTTTTTCATAAGTGGTTAAAGTGATAGAATCTAATTAAATTATACATGAAAAACAACAACAACAAAAGTGGAAAACGGACAGTTGGGTCGAAAACCACTCGAGACATATTCTCAAGGCGAAAACGAAGCGAGATTATGTCATCTATCAAGTCCAAAAATACCGTTCTTGAAAAAAAATTATTCTATCTTTTGCATAAGCGTGGTCTAAGGTTCCGAACTCATTATGGCGGAGTAATCGGCAAGCCCGATATCGCCGTGCCAAAATCGCGCAAAGCGGTTTTTCTTCATAGTGACTTTTGGCATGGTTGGCGATTGCCTGCATGGGAACATATTTTACCAAGCGAATTCTGGAAAATAAAACTGAAGAAAAATCGCGCGAGAGACAAAAAAGTTCTCCGCACCTTGCGACGGAAAGGATGGAGAGTTATGATCTTGTGGGGACATTCTTTTCGCAAAGACCAAGAAGGTTCCGTCGCAAGAATTGCGCGATTTTTGAAATAGCCGCAAATTTCCGCTCACCAAGCGAGGGCATGGCGGGAGGAGGGAGTTGGGGGAGGAATCCCGCCTCGCTCGAGCGTTCTGCCGGAGCGGAGCGGAGACGGTCAGTTCCATTTAAAATGTGTTCGAGCGGAGTTATATAATTCCACCACGCTGAGCGTGGTAGTGTTTTAGTAAACGGCTGGGATATCTCGGCCGTTTATTGGCGCATAACAACGCCACAAAACGCAGGCGATGCGGTATGCGCATCCATAGTAAAGAGGGAACATTGCGCGGAGAGGAGGATTCTCTCACAAAGAGTTTGCGAGGTCACATTAGCGGTCGTGAGCCGTTTTTTATATAGCAGGAGAGTGATATGATAGGGACAATAATTAGTATCGGTAGTCTGTGATTGGCGGTTAGTAACTATTCATATATGAAGAGGCATTTTATCGGAGTTTTTGTTGCTTGTACGATGCTGGCGATGCTTGCAGGGGCAGTTGTGGTGCAGAGCGCGCAGGCGCAGGAAACTTGTAAGCCCGACCAGCTGTTCTCGGTGCGCTTCGGACAGAAAGGAGAGGCGGTGTCAAACGTTCAGCGGTGCCTTACCGACTTTGGATATAAAATCCAGGCGGGCATCACCGGTTTTTTCGGCACCCAGACCACGGGGGCGCTCAAGAGTTTTTATGAGCGGCTCACCGGCTTGAACGTAACCGGGCGTATTTTTGGCGTCACGGGCATCCAAGCCGTCAAGAACATCTTCAAGGCGCAAAAAGAATCGTTCACACTGAGTCAGAAAGGATCTTTGTACAAGCGGGTGTCTTCCGCCGAGGAACTCGCCGACTACTTTGAGCGCGCGCGCCAAGGGTACGGATACGGCGCCTTCAGAAGCGTCGGAGTTTCTGTGGGAATGGAGCGCGCGATGGTTGCGCCCGCTGCGCCCAGTGTGACATCAGGCGCGGCTCCCATGATGGCAGCCGATGCCGGGGTCGCGCAGGAGGCAAGCCGCGTTTCGGAAACGAACGTGCAGGTGAAAGGAATTGACGAACCCGACATTGTCAAAACCGACGGCAAGAATATCTATCTATCCGGACGCCAGCAGTACTGGATTGAACCGATGCCGGTGCAAATAATGGAGCAATCAATCAGCATTGCGCCTGGCGAACCAGTGCCGCCTTACCGCCGCTACACGCCCTCAACAGCCGCGATCAAAGCGCTTCCGCCCAGTGCGATGGAGGCGCTCGGTTCCATTAGTGAATCGGGCGACCTGCTTTTGGTGAAAGAAAAGAACATGCTCTTGATCCTTCGCAGTAACGGCGTTTCGGGGTACGACATTTCTAATCCCAAGAACCCTCAAAAGAAATGGTCGTCTGATTTTGAATCGCGAAGCGGTGTGGTAAGTGCACGTCTGTGGGGCGGGACGCTGTATCTGGTAACGCGGCAGTGGTCGTATCAAGGCGGCCCCTGTCCAATCAGACCACTGACGGTTAACGGGAAAGTGTTGATTATTCCCTGCACCGACATCTGGCGGCCGGTGGCGTATCTTCCCGCCGACACAACCTACACGGCGATGATGATTGATTCGACAACGGGTACGGTTTCAAAGACGGTTTCGTTTGTCGGCTCCAGCTCAAACTCGGTGGTGTATATGTCTCCTTTGGCTCTGTACATTACCAACTATCGTCCCGAAAACCAGATGACGATTCTTATCCGGTTTATCCCCGAGAAAGCGCGCGACCTGTATCCTTCGAGCGTGGTTGAGCGGATTGAGAAAGTCGCCGGCTACGACCTGAGCGATTACGCCAAGTCGGTTGAGATTGAAAATATTATTGAGTCGTACCTGCGTTCTCTGGGAGACGATGAGCGCATGCGCATCCAGAACGAAACGCAAAACCGCCTCTCGGACTACCTCAAAGCCCATGTGCGGGAATTTGAAGCGACAACCATCGTCAAAGTAAATCTTTCCGATTTCTCCATTGCGGCGACGGGAAAAATCCCCGGAAATCTGCTCAATCAGTTTGCGCTGGACGAGCATAACGGGAACCTGCGCGCCGCGGTGACGATTGCGGGGCGCGCTTCGGGTCTTGGAGTGTCCGAGAGCGCCAACGACGTGTACGTTTTGGACGGCTCGCTGGCGATTATCGGGTCGGTGAAGGATATGGGAATTTCCGAGCGCATCTACTCGGCGCGGTTTGTGGGAGCGCGCGGGTATCTGGTCACGTTCCGCGAGACCGATCCCTTTTATGTGCTTGACCTGTCCGACCCGCGCAATCCGAAGCTGTCGGGAGAGCTAAAAATTCCCGGCTACTCGTCGTATCTGCATCCCATCAGCGACGGGCGGGTGCTGGGGGTGGGGAAAGAGGGGCAGAACGTGAAGCTCTCGCTGTTTGACGTATCGGACCCTGCGCATCCCAGCGAAAAAGCAAAGTACACTCTGGACGAGTATTGGTCGGAGGTATTAAACAACCACCGGGCGTTTCTCTTGGACGACAAGCACTCAATTTTCTTCATACCCGGCAGCAAAGGCGCCTACGTCTTCTCGTTTGCGGGCGACTCGCTTTCGCTGACCAAGACGCTGAGCAAGTATCAGACCAAGCGGGCGCTGTATCTTGACGATTATCTCTACATCGTCTCGGACAATTCCATTTCGGTCTTTGACGAGCGGACGTGGGAGAAAGCGGGGGAACTTACGCTGTAAGAAAGGCGTATTTTTCCTTTCCAATAAACGGCCGGGATATCCCAGCCGTTTATTGGCGCGTAACGACGGCACAAAACATGGTTGGTATGATATACTGTGTCTGTACGGTAACCGCACAGCGGCTAGTTTGCATGCCGGAAAGCAAGCGAAAAATTCTCATTGCCGAGGACGAAAAACCGATGGCGCGGGCGCTTGAGCTCAAACTCGCGCGCGCCGGCTTTGACACGGTAACGGTTGTCAACGGACAGGATGCACTGACGCAGCTTGAACGGGACCACTTTGACCTCATGCTGCTTGACTTGGTGATGCCCCGGATGGACGGGTTTTCGCTGCTTGCGGAAATGAAGGGAAAAAACATCACCGTGCCCGTCATCGTACTCACCAATTTGAGTCAGGAAGAAGATGAAAAAAAGGCGCGCTCGCTGGGCGTGCGGGACTTTTTTGTGAAATCCGATACCCCCATTACCCGCATCGTTGACCACATCAACAACGTTTTATCGTGACCCACTTTGCGTATGCGCATCGACGATAACGCCCTCAAGAATATTCTGGTGAAAAATGCGTATGTGACGCCCGAGGACATGGAAAAGGCGGAAACGTTCGCGCACACGCACCACGCCTCACCCCTCGAGTATCTTTTTTCGGAAGGGCTTGTCACTCGCGATTTGGTGGGACAGGCGGTTGCCGAATCGCTGGGGGTCGCGTACGCGGACCTTAACTCAAACCAGCCATCCAAGAAGCAGGTGCTGGAGATTCCCGAGGACATCGCAAAGAATTTCCGCGTCGTGCTGTTTTCGAAACAGAGGGATTCGGTTGTCGTCGCGACCGACGATCCGACGCAAGCAAGCATGCGGGAAGCGCTCGCGGCGATGTTCGGGGGCGCTGCGGTGACGATCGTGTATTCTCTTTCGGAGGATGTCGATGCGGCATTCATGCACTACCGCAAACCTCTTGAAACGCGATTTTCGAAGATTATCGAAGAGAAGAAACGCATCGCTCCAGAGATTTTGGGAGAAATTTTTGAAGACGCACTGACGCACCGGGCTTCTGACATTCACTTCGAACCGCAAAGAGACGACATTGCGGTGCGGTTCCGCGTGGATGGGGTTCTCCATGAGGCGGGACGCATCCCGCGCCCGGTGTACGAGAATATTCTCAACCGCGTGAAGGTGCAGAGCAATCTGCGCATCGACGAACACTTTGCGGCGCAGGACGGATCGATGCGATACGAGAAAGAAGGGCGCGTTCTGGATTTGAGAACATCGATCGCTCCCACGATCGAGGGTGAGAAAATCGTCTTGCGTCTTTTGACTTCGTACGTGCAGGGGCTGACGCTGGGAGAACTGGGACTCTCGGCTCAGCATCAGGGGATGCTGGAAGCGGAGACGCAGAAACCGTTCGGAATGATTCTGGTAACCGGCCCCACCGGCTCGGGCAAGACCACCACGCTGTACGCGCTGCTCAAACTGCTCAACAATCCCGACGTGAACATCACGACCATCGAAGATCCGGTTGAATACAGAATGACGGGTGTCAACCAGATTCAAGTGAACCTGCAGACCAATCTGACGTTTGCAACGGGCCTGCGCTCCATCGTGCGACAGGACCCCGACATCATTCTGGTGGGGGAGATTCGCGACCGGGAAACCGCCGAGATCGCAGTGAACGCGGCGCTGACCGGCCACCTGATGCTCTCGACGTTTCATGCTAACGACGCGGCTACGGCAATTCCCAGGCTTTTGGATATGGGAGTGGAACCGTTCCTGTTGTCCTCTACGCTTGATGTGGTGGTGTCGCAGCGGCTGGTGAGAAAAATCTGCGAGAACTGCCGCCGCAGTGTTGACATTGAACGCGACGTACTTGCCCGCAGTTTCCCTCGCGCTCACGCGCACTTTGACGAGCCGCGCATCACGCTCTACGAGGGAAAAGGATGTCCCCTGTGCAAGAGCACCGGTTTTCGGGGACGCACGGCGGTGTTTGAAATCATTCGCATCACGCCCAAACTGCAGGATTTGATTCTGCGCAACCCCTCAGCCCAGCAGGTGTGGGACTGTGCGCGGTCCCAGGGGTCGGCGTCGATGTTTGAGGATGGTATTGAGAAAGTGAGAAACGGCGTCACGACACTGGAGGAGCTCCTGCGGGTCGCGGAGCCGCCGGAAAACAGCGGTCAGTAATCAACAGCCGGGGTCGGTGGTCAGGTACCATCCCCCCCGCTTCTTCTGTGACAAAAGAGCGCGAAGCGTTTATCGAGAACCTAAGCATGCTGGTGGCGTCGGGCATGACGCTTTCGGACGCGTTGCGGGCCGGTGCGGCAGAATTACGCTCGAAACGGATGCGGCGCATTGTTGGCAGCGTTATTGAAGACGTTGAGAACGGGTCGTCACTCTGGAAAGCACTTGCGGGGACCGGTGCATTTGCTCTTCACACGGTGTCGCTGGTGCGGCTCGGTGAGGAATCGGGGAAACTTGTGCAGAATCTGAAAGTCATCGCCGTGCAGCAGGAAAAGGACCGCGTGTTTCACTCGCGCATCATGTCGGCGATGATGTATCCGGTGTTCGTGCTGGCGCTGACGGTCGTGGTCGGGACGGGCATTGCATGGTTTATCCTTCCGCGGCTTGCCGAGGTATTCTCGCGTCTCCGGATAGAGTTGCCGCTCATGACCCGTGTGCTGATCGCCGCGGGAAGTTTTTTGGGACACTACGGCGTTTTTGCGATTCCAGCTACGGCGGCCGTGATTCTTGTGGTGCTTGCGGTGATGTTTTGGATTCCGCGAACGCGGTTTATAGGACAGGCGCTGCTGTTTCTGCTGCCGGGAGTGCGACGTCTGGTGCAGGAAGTCGAACTTGCCCGCTTCGGGTATCTATTGGGGACGCTCCTTGAAGCCGGACTGGGAGTGACGCAGGCGCTGGATTCGCTTGCCGCCACGACGTCGTTTCGGGTCTACGGGCGGCTGTACGCGCGCCTGCGCGATCTGGTGGAAGAGGGGAATTCGTTTCAGAAGAGTTTTGCGCTCCAGAAACGCCTGGCGCTGCTCATTCCATTATCCGTGCAGCAGCTGGTCGTTGCGGGCGAGCAGGCAGGAACGCTGGCGCAGACGCTTCAGAAGGTTCATCTGGCGTACGAGGCAAGAATCGACATGACCACCAAGAATCTGACGGTGATTCTTGAGCCGATTCTCTTGGTCATCGTCTGGGTCGGTGTGGTGTTTGTCGCGCTGGCGATTATTCTTCCCATTTACAGTCTTATCGGCGGGCTCAATCAGCCCTCGGGCACTCCGACTCAAACTCCGCCGCCCGTGTCGCAGATTCAGTTTCAGGATGAAGAGGCACCTTTTGGACAACCAGCCGCCCCCGCCGGTTTTGAAACGCGCGCGGGCATGCTTGAAATTATCGATATCGGGAGGAGCCGGATCTTTGTGCGGGCTCAGCCCTCACCCGATGGAACGGTTGTAGGAAGCGCCGGCAGCGGGGAGCGCTTTCCGCTTGAAGGAGAGACGGATGGATGGTGGAGCATCGTATTGCCCAGCGGCGTGAAGGGATGGGTATGGGGGGAGTATGTCACCATTCTTGATGAGAACGAGTAGAGCGCCAGAGCAGGCCCCGTTATATTACTGCGCTGAACAAAGGCAGCGCCTTTGTTCTCCCCCGTTGAGCATGTCTGACCATATTGGAACGAACGGTGCAATCCACATGCGCAATGCTCAACCGGTTGCCGTAAAACGGCGCAGTAATATAACGGGGTTCACGCTTCTTGAAGTACTGCTGTCGGTTGCCGTGGTGGCAATTCTTGCGGGCGTATCGGTACCGCTGTATCAGTCGTTTCAGATTCACAGCGACCTTGACGAGGCAGCAGCAACCTTTGTGCACGCCCTGCGGCGCGCGCAGACGCTTGCGATGACGGGAAGCGGCGATTCGGTGTGGGGAGTTGCGGCGCAGAGCGGTTCCATCACCGTTTTTCAGGGAGCAAGCTATGTACTCCGTGGTTCGAGCACCGATGAAACGTTTGACGTATCTCCGATGCTCTCCATCACCGGCGTTTGGGAAATTGTATTTTCAAAAGTGGAAGGACGTCCGAACGTCACGGGGTCGGTTATATTCACATCGTCTGCCGGTGAAGCGCGGACGATAACCATCAATGAAGCGGGGACCGTTTTATACTAAAAGCGGCGCTTCGGTTGTTGAAGTGGTGCTCTCGGGCGCCGTGCTTGCACTGCTGGTGACGGCGCTGGTGGGAGGCATGGTGTACGGACAGCAGTCGGGCGCGCTTGCGGGAGAGAGGGCACGCGCCGTGCTGCTTGCCCAAGAAGGACTTGAGGCGGTACGTAGCATGCGGGATGGAGGCTTTTCCGGTGTTGGGGACGGAGCGCACGGTCTTTCAATCAGCGGCGGGCGGTGGATTTTTTCCGGAACGCAGGATACAGTCGGCGAATTCACACGCCAGACTGTCGTGACAAGCGTTGACGCGCACCGCAAAGACGTTTCGGCCACGGTGACGTGGCAGCAGAGCTTGCAGCGCAGCGGCACCGTATCGCTCGTAACTCGTCTGACCAACTGGCTTGCGGCTGCTGTCGGGAACTGGACAATGCCGCGCCTGGAAGCGGGTCTCAACGTTGCGGGCACGCAGGACGGCATCAAAATTCAAACACAGGGAGAGTATGTATATATAGTACGCAACGGCGGCACGCCCGATTTTGCGGTGATTGACGTTTCCAACCCAGCGTCACCGGTGCTTGCCGCCTCTCTGTCGCTTGCGGGGACTCCTCAGAACATCGCCGTGTCCGGAGATTACGCGTATATAGCGTCTAACAGCGATACTCAGGAGCTTCAGATTATCAACATCAGCAATCCCGCCTCCCCCGTCGTTGCCGGAACCTTTAACGACGCGGGCACGGAAAACGGCTGGGGAATCGCCGTCGAAGGGAATTTTGCGTACCTGGTTCTTGACGGGGGGAATGAGTTTGTCGCCGTTGATGTTTCGAATCCCGCCTCCCCCGTGCTTAGAGGTGCGCTTGACCTTGGAGCGACGGCGCGCGAGGTGGTAGTACTGGGGTCATATGCGTACATTGCTTCCTACAGCGACAGCCGGGAACTAGAGGTTGTTGACGTGACCAACCCGTCGGTGCCCTCACTCATCGGGTCACTAAATCTCTCGGGAACCTCTAATGCGCTTACCATTACCGGGTTTGAAAACACCGTTGTGGTGGGCAGAAGCGGCGGCAACGTGTATGTGATCAATGTGTCCAATCCCCGCTCGCCATTCCTTGAAGGTACGCTGGCCGCGGCGGGAGCCATCAATGACCTGTCGCTTGGCAACGGCAACGCTTATGTGTTTGCCGGAGGAGACAACAACAATGCGGAGCTGCGCGTTATAGACATTACCAACCACTCAACCCCCGCGCTGGCCGGGTCGCTCAACATTCCCGCCGGTTCAAATCCTTCCGTTGATCTTAACAGTGTTGCGTATCATCCGGGGAAGGACCGCGTGTTTGCCGCAAGCGACGCGGACAATGCCGAATTTATGACATTAGCCCCGCAGTAGTATGCAAGCGTCCAATAGAGGTTTCACATTAGTTGAGCTTCTCTTGTACGTTGCTACTGCCGCACTGATACTGACGGCGGCGGTGACGCTGTTTGCAATGGTGCTTGGGGGGAGAGTCAAAAACCAGGCCGTTGCCGAAGTTGAACAGCAGGGAGCGATTGCGATGCAGACCGTCCTGTCTCATATCAGGAACGCGCGCGGTATCGACATGCCGCTTCAAGGAATCGCAACTGCGACGCTTGTACTCGATACGATGGCATCGAGCACCGACCCCGTCGTTGTTGATATTGTGAGCGGCACCATTCGTCTGGTGAGTGGAACGGGGCTGCCCGTTGCACTGACGAACAATCGTGTCATCGTGTCCGATCTTGTTTTTGAAAATTTCTCGGCGGGCGCCGCATTCGGAACCGTGCGGGTCAGGTTTACGCTTACGCATGTCAACCCCCAACAGCGCGGCGAGTTTGAATGGTCGAAGATGTTTGAAGGATCGGCGGCGGTCAGGCATCCGTGAAACGTATGAGCAACATAAATGCTCAAGCGACGCAGCGCACTTCCGGTAACGGCGGCTACGTTACGCTCATCAGCGTCATCGTGGTAGGTGCGGTGGGAGTTGCAGCGGTCACAGCGTTGCTGACATGGGGGCTTTCCGCGTCGCGTTCAAGTTTTTCTTTCAATCAGTCGGCGATGGCACAGGGTGCGGCAGACGCGTGCGCGGAGGAAGCGCTGCAGGAGATTCGCGAGGCGCCTTTATTCACCGGAAGCGGGTCACTGTCGCTGGCGCAGGCGTCGTGCACTTTCTCGGTTGCCGATGAGGGAGGGCAGCGTCGTCGGATTCTTTCACAAGGAACAGCGGGACAGGCGGTGCGCAAGGTTATCGTTCTGGTAGACGTCATCACTCCAGCCATCGGCGTTTCCTCGTGGAAGGAAGTTGGGGATTTTTAATGTGTCCAGGCGGGCATGCGGTATGCTACAATAGAGGAAAGTGAAAGGTGAAAAGTTCGTAAGGTATTCAGCATTTACAAGGTCTGCAAAGTTTTTAAAGTAACACATCGCACCAAGATATATGAATATACAGCGTATGCATGGTACGTCGCGTTCCGGGTTCACCCTTCTTGAGATTCTGCTGGTCGTTGCCGCGATTGCAATTCTTGCGGGCATTGTCATTGTTGCCATCAACCCCACCAAGCAACTGGGCGACACACGCAACGCGCAACGGCGCGTCGACGTTAACACGATTCTCAATGCCGTGTATCAGTATGCGGTTGACCACAACGGAGCGTTGCCGGCGAGCGTTACTACCTCAACGACCGAGATTTGCAAAACCGGTGCCGCATCCTGCACGGGATTTGTGGATCTTTCGGATCTGACGGCGGACGAGAAATATCTGGTTGCCATTCCCACCGATCCCAGCGGCACTTCTTCAAATGGTGCCGGTTATAGGATTGCAAAATCGGCAAACGGACGCGTGACCGTTACGGCACCCGCTGCGGAGCAGGGAGTGACGGTAAGCGTGACGCGGTAATGGGCGCCAAGAGATATTTCGGTTAATAAGGCGTCATGAGTCAAGCGCAGGGGCATCGCAATCTCATTAAAGGTCTGACGGCGCGATTTATGCTTGCGTTGGGCCTCATTTCGCTTCTTGCGCTTGCGGGACAGTTGCTGGTTCAGCGAGAGCTTGAGCGACAGTCGAGTGATGTGTTGCTGGTCAACCTCACGGCGCGTCAGCGGCTTTTGAGTCAGAAGATCAGCGAGACGGCGCTTGTGATTCAGACGACGCAGGATACCAGTGAACTTTCCAGCCGCGCGGATGAGCTGGAGCGACTGCTCAAATCGTGGGAGGGGGCGCACATCAGTGTGCGCGGTCAGGAGTCCGCTCTTTCCGGAACGGATGATTCGGTAGCGACTTTTTTGTTCGATACGCTGGATCACTCGTACCGCGTGATGCGGGATGAAGTTCTGGCGCTCCTGTCGGAAACTCGTCAGGCAGTCACGACTGGGACAAAATCGGAACGCGTTACGCTGTTGGTGGACGAGATTCTTAAGGAAGAAGTGAGGTTTTTGGAAGCGCTGAACACTCTTGTATTCACGTTCGGCGGCGGCGAGTCAGCGCGCATCGGTGTGATGCAGAAGGTAGGTCTTGCACTGCCAATTGCCATCATCATCGTGGTGCTGATTCAAGGAGTGTTTATCTTTCGTCCCTCGGTGAATCGCATTAAGGATGCGATGACGGAGCTTGAAAAATTCCGGCTTGCAGTTGAGAACACGTCCGACCACATTACGATCGCCAATGCGAGCGGCACCATTATGCTGGTCAATCGCGCCGCCGAGCTGACCACCGGCTATTCGGCGAAAGAACTGATAGGCAGCGCCATTAGCGGGGAGGGTATGTGGCGCGGAGATGTTGAACCGGAGTTCTACATGGACATGTGGGAAACCATCAGGGTCAAGAAGGAAATTTTCAAAGGCGTGGCGGCCAACAGAAAAAAGAACGGGGAGCAGTATTACTCGGCGGTCAGCTTGGTTCCGATTCTGGATGATCATGGCGAAGCGCAGTTCTTCGTATCGCTTGAGCGGGACATTACCACCGAGGTAAACGTCGACCGTGCCAAAACCGAATTTGTATCACTTGCATCGCACCAACTCAGAACCCCTCTCTCGGCCATCAACTGGTACGCGGAGATGCTCCTGGGAGGCGACGCGGGACCGCTGGGTGAGGAACAGCGCAAATATGTTGAGGAGATGTACAAGGGAAATCAGCGAATGGTTGAACTGGTTAATGCACTCCTGAACGTTTCACGTATCGAGTTGGGGACATTCGTCATCGAACCGGAACCGACCAATGTCGTCGAGATTGCCGACAGCGTGATTGCGGAGCTTGAGCCCTCTATCGCCAAACAAGGCATCGTGTTTGAACGATCAGTGTCACCGGACATTCCGATTATCCCAGCCGATCCTAAACTGGTACGCATAGTCTTCCAGAATCTTTTGTCAAATGCGGTGAAATACACCCTCAAAGGAGGGACGGTGTCGCTGACAATCTCTCCGGTGCGTGAGCAGGCGTCGCGCAAAGATACCGACGCCGCATTGCAAGGGAATATTTTAATACGAGTGTCTGACACCGGCGTCGGCATCCCGCTGGAGGCCCAGAACAGGATCTTTTCCAAACTGTTTCGTGCTGACAACGCCCGCGAGCTTGACAGCGGCGGCACGGGATTGGGGCTTTATATTGTGAAGGCGGTTCTTGACCACTCGGGCGGACGCGTCTGGTTTGAATCATCACCGGGAAAAGGGACGACGTTCTACGCCACACTGCCGCTCTCGGGAATGAGAGCAAAGACGGGACAAAAGGAGCTGGGATAAGCACCGTACCCTGCCGCGGCTCGTGGTATACTAGTACCTATGACGTCTCAGAAACCTGAAAAAACCATTCTGGTTGTGGAGGACGAAACGCCCTTAAGCGACGCCATTAAGAGCAAGTTTGAGAGAATGGGGGTTGTGGTGATACTGACGCGGACAGTCGCGCAGGCGAAAGAATCTCTTCTCGCTTCGCCGCCTGATGCGGTGTGGCTTGACCACTACCTGATAGGAAAAGAAGACGGACTTGACCTGATTGCGTTCATGCGAGGCGAGAAAACCCTCAAGTCAATTCCGGTGTTTGTCATTACCAACACCGGCGGGTACGAGAAGCAGACCGCGTACCTTCGGCTGGGTGTGGTGAAGTATTATATTAAGTCGGACGTGCGTCTTGCCGATGTGGTCAGCGAGATCGTCGCGTATCTGTCCGGCGACCAGCGTCAGTAACCAAACGGAGTATGGATACGAAGAGAGTCCTCATTATAGAAGACGAGGTGCAGCAAATGGAGGCGCTGCGCATCAAGTTTACGCGCGAGGGGTTTGAGATCATTAAAGCCGTCAACGGCGTTGACGGACTCGCGACGGCACTGCGTGAGCATCCCGACATCATTCTGCTTGATATCATTCTGCCTAAGATGGACGGGATGACGATGCTCAAAAAACTGCGCGAAGACGAGTGGGGAAAAACGTCGAAAGTCGTGATTCTAACGAACTTGAGCGACGACGAGAAAGTGCTTGAGGCGGCGCGACAGGGAACGCACGAGTACCTGGTCAAGGCGGATTGGAGAATTGACGATGTGGTCAGGAAGGTTCGCGAACGGCTTGGGATGAATCAATAAACTGCAGTTGTCGGCCTTTTGCCGTCGGCACTGGCTGTCAGCCGCTCTCTTTGTGCGTATTTCTTCAAAGTTTCAGCAGTTTACCGGCAAGAAAGTTCTGATTATCGTTGCCGGGTCGCAGGAGGCGGATTTTTACATTGCCAGCGATGGGGAGATCGAAAACGTGCGTTCGTTTGTGGTGCGAAAACCGCGCTACTCCGACCGCGAGGGATTCTCGGTCAGGAGTGCGGGAAGAAAAATAATGGGGTCGGGTTCCGCCAACAAAGCCCAGAGTAAAAAGCTTGCACAGGACGTTGCGCGGGAGTTTGAGCAGTCGCTGAAAGCGCTTGCGCGCCGCTCGTTTGACGTGGTGTACCTGTGTGCTCCTGCTGATGTTGTTTCCGTTGCTCGCGAGCATATGCCGCGCTCCTTAAGCGACAAGCTGAAAAAAACGGTGCGGGGAAATTTTTTCAAGCGGCATCCGTTTGAGATACTTGAAAAACTGGCGGCACGATAAGACAGGAACAATGCAGGAGAATCATTTCTCCCGTGGTGCGTTACAGCGCATCCCCTTGCTATTTTTTATAAAGTGTGATATAGCTGATTTAGAACGCGATTAGAGAGCTGCCTAAATCAACAAATATCTCGAAAGGAGGAACAGATGAGTCACATTCATCGGTTCAAGCATGTGTTTGCCCGGCTGGAAGCGGGCGGGTACGGGATGTTCTTGAAGTGCGAGTGCGGCGAGTACAGCGAGTACTGTGCCGGAGGTGCATCGGCACCCGAGAAAGGAGCCGCCATTGTTCCTCTCAAGGAAGTTCCGGAGCCGCTCGTGCGCAGTGCACGGAGGATTGTCATGGGCAAGCCGGCGGCGATGGCTTACGAAAAGCCCGCGCTGTTGATGTAGATCGGCAGGACGGCATCATCACAGGGGGCCTCTCGGCTCCCTGCTTTATGATGTTGATGCTATACTGCCAAGAGATAAGTGGAAGCGTGCGTGAGTCCTCGAAAGACAGCAGAACTGCCTGTGGGGCATGGGTTAAACGGATGGTATTGTTGCAGATTTGTTTGAGCGGAGCGAAACTACAAATCAAAATCCCGCTTATAGCGGTAGGGTGGCCGAGTGGTTTAAGGCGGCGGTCTTGAAAACCGCTATACCGGAAAACGGTATCGTGAGTTCGAATCTCACCCCTACCGCCAAGAAAACTAAGTATCGGATGAGACCCGAGTACGAGTACTTAAAGCCAGTTCATTAAGCTATAATTGGTACGAATGGAAAATCTTAAAGAAATCATTGAACAATTTGTAGATTTTTTATTACCCTCACTTACACCTTATGAGGCGGGTTTATATATTTTCTTTTTGCGGAATTCACACATAAAAAATAGTGCACCAGAAATCAGAATTGGCAAAAGAACTATCGCGGATAATCTAGGCGCTTCTCGTGGTGAGAAAACAAATTACGCCCACGTCACAAAACTCGTTGACGGATTAGAAGAAAAAGGCTGTATCAAAATCGGTGATACAAATCGCGACGGTACGCTCTATACCATTTTTCTTCCCAAAGAAGTCCCGTCGGTAAAAGAAAGGCTCGCGATTGTCGCTGATCCGGTAGAAGAAGATTATTTTAAAAACTCAGAAAAGCGAAAAGAGATTTTTGAAAGAGATAAATATAAGTGTCATTATTGCGGTGAAAAAGTGACTCCCGAAAACGCAACGATTGATCATCTAACTCCACAGCATGCGGGTGGAAAAAACACAAAAGAAAACTTAAAAATAAGTTGCTTAATTTGTAATAGTATTAAATCGGGCAAGACCTATGAAGAAGCCGCTCCCTTTTTACTGAAAAGCATCCAAGAAAGGCGTGCCAAAAAAGAAACTGATCAATAAAATTTATTGCGCCCCACGTGCCTAAAATTTCAATCTCCCCAGATCCCTAAGAAACTCTTGCACTGCTTGCGCGTGGTGGGCACTTAACCCGAGTGGCCCGCAGATACAAATTTTGCAGTGTCTCTTATGGAATCGCAACTTTTTAAAATAACTCAAAACGCCATCATCAAAGATGAAGACGGGAAAGTCCTTATCTTAAAACACACGACAGGTAATTGGCTCTTGCCTGGCGGCAAGATAAATCAGGATGAGACTTGGCTCGAGAGCCTGACCAGAGAAATCCGAGAGGAAACAGGTGTTACTGAGTTCGGAGTTGATAGGATACTAGAGGTGGCTAGTTGGGTAGAAAACGGAACGGGCTACTACGTGGTTACGTTCATCGTCTCTATCAAAGGAGAGCTGAAGGTTAGTTTAAGCGAAGAACACACTGAATACGCCTGGGTGAGTCTGGCTGATTTGGATAACTACAAATTCTGGCATGAGGACATAAAGAAGAGGATACAAAACTCCTTCTCTTAGCTCGTTTTTGTAAACTCCATCCCTTTTTATACTGTCTCATTTCTAAAATCTGACTCTGACCCACGTGCCTCAAATTGAACTCGGGAAATAAGCGCGAAAAATCCTTATACTGCCTGCACCGCTGGGATACTCAACCCAAGTGGCCCGCCAGGCTTCATTCGGCAATCGACGCGCTAAACACGGCGCAGCCGCCATACCTTTTCTGGCCTTGAGCGTTTTGTGCTACACTCATATCGTATGGAACCAAGAAAAAAAATCCTCATTGTCGAAGACGAACTTTCCCTTTTAGAGGCGCTGGGGGACAAGTTCAGGCACGAGGGATTTGAATCGCTGGTGGCCAAGAACGGGAAGGAGGGTCTTGCGGCGGCGATTGAAAAGCAGCCGGACCTCATCTTGCTTGACATCGTGATGCCCGTGATGGATGGGATGACGATGATGAAAAAGCTTCGGGAGCACAGCGAGTACGGAAAACACGTGCCGATTATCCTGCTGACGAACCTGAGCGCCGATGACGACACGAGAATGAAAAGCGTCGCCGAATACGAACCGTCATTCTATCTGGTAAAAGCCGACTGGACGATTGATAAGGTAGTTGAGAAAGTTCGGGAAGTGTTGAAGTTATAAACACAGCGGAGTGCCTGTGTCGCTTCAACAACGATTGGCACGCTTTTTTGGGGGAAGCTTTTACGCTTTTGCAACGACGGCAGCGATGATACGACCAGCGCTGCTGTTTTTGAGCGTTGCGACAGCTTCCGAGAGTGTTGCACCCGAAGTGGTGATGTCGTCGACAAGGAGGATGTTCTTTCCTTTCACATTGTCTCTACAGCGGAAGGCGCCGGCAACGTTATACCGTCGCGCGGCTGCGTCAGAACACTGCGTTTGCGATGCGGTGTTTTTAACGCGAATCAGCGGCTCGACAAGAGGGAGCGAGAGATAGTCTGCTACGATGCGTGCGAGTTCGCGCGACTGGTTGAATCCGCGGAACCGTTCTTTTACGGGATGCAAGGGCATAGGAACGACCACGTAGGAAGAAAATTGCTCTCCCAATTGTTTGAGGTGGACGATCATGAGTGCCGCCAGGAGGAGTCGCAACTGCCCAAGCCGCTGGTATTTGAAATGGTGAATGAGCGAGGGAATCGGTTCGGAAAAGTGCGTTGCGGGAGCAAGAAGATAGGGGACGGCAGGATGACAGCGGTCGTTCCACGCGATGCGTCGCGCGCCGCAACGGGGACACACAAATGCCGTGTTGAGCGTGATGGAATCGAAACACTCGGCGCACAGAAAATGTGACTGGTACACCAGCGATTGTCTGCAATTAACGCATCGGGGCGGAAATAACACGTCGAGCATCCGTTCTTTTACGTGTTTAAACAGGCGCATAGAGATTATTCTTTCGGCACTTGGGGCGTGATATACTGGTATCGTAGCATAACCACCTGATTTCTTAGACGGACATGTTCGGACTCAAAGACATTATCTCGCGCGTCGCCGGCGTGCGGTCGCATCTTGGCGTCGACATCGGCACCACGTCCATCAAGGTAGTCGAGCTCAAACGCGTTGGCCAATTTGCGCAGTTGGTCAACTACGCGCTTCTGGAAAGCTACGGTCACTTTGAACGGCCCAACAACGTCATTCAGGCAAACGCGCTTAAGATTTCGGTGAAGGAAACTGCGGCACTGCTCAAGCTTCTGTTGAAGCGTGTTCAATTTATAACCGATGCCGCGGCTGCATCAGTCCCGTCGTTCGCCTCGTTCGTTACGATGATTGAAATGCCCCAAATGGATAAAGCCGAGACGGAGCGGGCGATGTCGTTTCAGGTCAAGCAAAACATCCCGCTGCCGCTCTCGGAGGTTGCAGTGGACTGGATGAAAGTCGGCGAGCGGCAGGATGAGGACGGATTCACCAAGCAGCAGATTCTGGTCATCGCGATCCCCAACGAAACCATTGCTCGCTACCGGGAGATTTTTCGAGGCGCGGGACTCGCACTGCGTGCGCTTGAGGTTGAAAATCTTGCGTTTGTACGCGCGACGGTGGGCAACGACGCTACCCCCACGCTGATTGTAGACATCGGCGCCCGCTCCACCAATGTGAGCGTTATCGATCAGGGATTTTTGAAGCACAACACTCAGATTGATTACGCGGGCGACACGCTCACGCAAGCAATCGTGAAAGGTCTTGGCATCAGTTATCGCCGCGCGGAAGATCTAAAAAAGCAGCGCGGTATCATCGGCGGCAACGGAGAATACGAGTTATCCACATTACAGATGCCGTTTGCGGATGTTATACTTCAAGAAGTAAGAAAAGTGAAGGACGCCTTTGAAAGTAATTTCGGCGTTCGTGTTCAGCGCGTTCTTCTCATCGGCGGCGGTGCTAATCTGATCGGACTTGACGCATTGGCCGAGGAGCGCCTGGGGGTGCCGACGGTACTGGGCAACGGGTTGCTGTATGTTCAAACGTCGCCGGAACTTTCAGTAGTTGCAAAAGAACTGGGCACGCGCTTCGCCACCGCCATCGGGCTCGCCGTCAAGAGCGTTATCTAACACGTGGTATGTCGTTGTTGAGTAAATTTCAAAAGAGCTCTTCAATCCAAAGCGGCCCTCCGGCCGGCCTTCCCTGGAGGATTTTTTTGCTGTCGCTGGTGGTGTTGGGACTCACCGTGCTGGTGTATGCGGGGATGTCGTTCGGGTACGTTCCGTATCTGAAATCCGAGGTGCAGCAAGTAGATGCCAAGTTCAAGCAGCTGTCGCAATCCATTAATGACGCCAAACAACAGGAACTCTTGAAGCTTTACTCACAACTGTACAACATCAAAACTCTGTCGACCGCTCATGTGTATCCGTCGCGATTTTTTGACTTTCTGGAACGGGCGACATACCCCGCCGTGCGCATCACCTCGCTTGTGCTCAACATCAAAAGCCGTGAGGCGCGTCTTGAGGGCATCGCGCTGGCGTCGGATATTTTAACCACACAGCTGGCAGCTATCCAGGAGAGCCCCGAGGTTGAGAGTATCGAGCTTGACGCAATGCGCCAGCGGGACGCCAAAGAAGGCGGCGGCGTCACGTTTTCGGTGAAGGTGCTCTTTGTGAAAGATTTCTTTTCTCATCCCTGATGTTGTATGAAGACATCCACTAAACGTATCATCTTCATGCTGCTTGCCATCACGTTTCTGATGGCGTCTGTTGCCGTCTTCTCGTTGTTCATCAAGCCGACCTATGCGCGCATTAACGATCTCAGGAGCGACTTGGCGTCCCAGACACAGACGCTCGAGAAGTATCAAAAAGCGCTGGGCAGCGTTCAGGAATTATTCGGGCAACTGGAAAACGCCAGCCAAGTTGAGCGGCAGGTGTCACTGGTGTTTCCCGCTTCGAAAGATTCCGCGTATTTTGTGAGCCAGATGGTTGGACTTGCGAGCATCAACGCGCTCACCGTCGAGAGTTTTTCGACGAAGATTCCTCCCATACAGCCGCAGGCCTCGAGCATCATCAAAAATATCGGGCGCTTGGCGGGCAACCTGAAAGGAGTGGGAAGCTACGCGGGCATCAAAACGTTCTTGCGGCAGCTTGAGCGCAACATTCTCTTGATTGATGTTGACGAGCTCAGGATTGAGGGGTCGGAAGATCCTACCAAAGCATTTCTTTCTTATCAGCTGTCGGCGGTCAGTTACTATCAAATTGAGTAAGCGGCACGCGTATGGCAATCGTCATTGAAGAAGAAAAAGGAAGAGGCGGGTGGTTTGGCTTCGGGGTTTTAATCCTGGTGTTGGTGATTTTGGGAGTCGCGGTGTACTACCTGTTCTTCGTCAAGCCTGAGTTTTTGCTGACCAAAGTCGCGCCGCTCCGCAGTCTGCAGCCGATTGATGAGCTGACCAAGATTAATTTCAATCCTGCCGACGTGCTCTCAAGTCCGTTCTTCAAATCTCTATCTCCCGTTATTTCTCCCCCCAGTGTTGGACAACCTCCCGGCAACTCGTCGCCGTTTGGAGTCTTTTGAACATACACGACTCATGGAAAATAAGACCCTTATTGATGCGCTGGTGCAACAAGGCGCTCTTGAAAAAAGCGCCGCACAGAAGCTTCTGCAAGAAGCGTCATTTGCCAAACGCCCCGTTGATGAATTGATCTACGAGCGGCGCCTGGTGCCCGAACAGAAAATTCTTGAAGTTAAAAGCGCCCTGCTGCAAGTGCCTTTCCGGCAGATTGAGGCCAAAGACATTTCCGACGAAACGCTCAAACTGGTTCCCGAGACCACCGTACGCAATTTCCGCGTGGTGCCGTTGCGACTGGACGGAGAATTGTTGGTGGTCGGTATGGTCAGCCCCGACGACGAACGGGCACAGGAGGCACTCAAGTTCGTCGCCAAACAGCTGAGGGTGAATGTGGGGATGTATCTAATCTCGATGTCGCTGTGGGAAACGGTGCTTCGGCGCTACTCTCCCTACCGGAGCGAGGTGGATGAGGCAGTGAAATCGGTGGTGGGAGCAGGCGTACGCAAACTTGCAGCGGAGCAGAAAGTGGTGCAGTTGGAGGTAGGAAGCGCGGGAGAAGAAGCTCCCATCATCCGCATCGTCGCCTCGACACTCAAAGAAGCGGTGTGGCAGCATGCCTCCGATATCCACCTGGAGCCGCAGCGCAACCGTCTGCGCATCAGGCTCCGCATTGACGGGGAACTTCAGGAAGTCGCATCGATGCCGATCGAACTGCATCAGCCTGTCGTTTCGCGCGTGAAGGTGATTTCCAATCTTAAACTTGACGAAACACGCATCCCCCAGGACGGACGGTTCCGCACGGTGCTCTTGGGGCGGGATATTGATTTTCGGGTGGCGACATTTCCTACACCGGTGGGAGAAAAAGTTGCCATCCGCGTGCTTGACCCTACGGTGGGACTAAAAGGTCTTGAAGAGCTCGGGCTGGTCGGCGGGAACCTGGCGATGGTTAAGGAGAGCATCTTTAAACCGTACGGCATGGTGCTGATCACCGGTCCCACCGGTTCGGGCAAAACCACCACACTCTACGCACTGATGCAGGTGCTCAACCGTGACCAGGTCAATATCGTAAGCTTGGAGGATCCGGTCGAGTATTATATGGACGGGCTTAACCAGTCGCAGGTTCATCCCGAGATCGGCTACGATTTCGCCTCGGGACTGCGGCAGATTTTGCGGCAGGATCCAGATGTGATTATGGTAGGCGAGATTCGTGACAACGAAACCGCCAGACTTGCAATTCACGCGGCGCTCACCGGCCATATCGTGCTTTCGACGCTGCATACCAACAACGCTATCGGGGTGGTCCCGCGGTTGGTTGACATGGGTGTGGAGCGATTCCTCATACCGGCGGCATTGAATCTGATGATGGCCCAGCGTCTCTTGCCCCGTCTGTGTCCGCAGTGCCGGTCGCGAAAGATGCTGATACCTGACATTGAAGCGATTGTGGAAAAAGAACTTTCTCAGATTGACGAGGGGGTCAAGAAGGAAATGGGCGTGACGACTCCTTATATGTCGTGGGAGAGCAAGGGGTGCGAAGCGTGCAACGGCAAAGGGATTTCGGGACGCGTGGCGATCTTTGAAATGCTTCAAATGACCAGGGAACTGGGAGCCATTGTCAGCGAAAAACCGAATGAGATTGAAATTATTAAAGAGGCAAAGCGCCAGAAGATGCTGACGCTGCGCCAGGACGGAATTCTGAAAGCGCTCAAAGGGCTGTTATCCATTGAAGCCGTGTTGCGGGAAACCGAGGAAATGTGAAAAAGTAGAAAGTCGAGTGTAAAAAGTGTAAGGTAAGACAATGGAGTACAAACGAAAACTGCACGATCTATTGCTGACCTGCGCGAAGCAGGAGGCATCAGATCTTCACATCGGCGTAGGATACTTTCCGACACTGCGGATTGACGGGGCGTTGGTGCCGTTGACGCAGGAGAGTATCATCACGCCGCACGACGCCGAAGGATTGGTGACGGCGCTGCTGACCGACGAACAGTTACCGGCGTTGGCCCAAAACAAGGAGATCGATTTTTCATACGCGTTTGAGGACAAGGCGCGGTTTCGCTGCAATACATATTTCCAGCGCGGTTTTATGGCCGCGGCGCTCCGGCTGATTCCGGCGCGCGTCAAAACCATTGAGGAGTTAAACCTTCCGCCGATTCTGCATGACTTTGCGCAGCTGTCGCAGGGATTTGTGTTGGTGGTGGGACCGGCCGGACACGGTAAATCATCCACGCTGGCGGCGATTCTTGACGAGATCAATCACTCGCGCACCGATCACATTATCACCGTTGAAGATCCCATCGAGTATCTGTTCGTGCAGGACAAGAGCATTATCTCCCAACGTGAGGTGGGAACCGACACACTCGAGTTTTCCCGGGCGCTGCGGTCGGTGCTGCGGCAGGACCCGGACGTTTTAATGATCGGCGAGATGCGCGACACGCAATCCATCGCCACCTCGCTGACAGCCGCCGAAACCGGTCACGTGGTATTTTCAACGCTGCATACGAACTCTGCGGCCCAAACCGTAGACCGTATTATTGACAGTTTTCCCGCCGAGCAACAGGGACAGGTCGCCTCGCAACTTGCGGCAACGCTGGTGGGGATCGTGTCGGAGCGCCTCATCCCGCGGGTTGAGGGGGGACGCATGCCCGCCTGCGAGGTAATGCTGGCAAATCCGGCCATCCGCAACCTCATCCGTGAGCGGAAAATCTACCAGATTGACCTGGTGATCGAAACCAATGCGCAGGAGGGAATGATCACGCTCAACCGGTCGCTGGCTGATCTTGTCAGACGCCGGGAAATCAGCATGGAGAAGGCCGAGCTGTATTCGCTCAATCCTTCGGAGCTGAGAATACTACTGGAGAAGTAAGTCAACGGGCGGCGATCCTGAGTTTGTCGAACAGATCACGGTTCGCTGATAGTGTATGAAGTACAAGTACCAGGCGCGCAACAAAGCGGGGGAACTGCAAGTGGGGTACGTCGAGGCGCCCTCAAAAGATGTAGCGCTTTCGGTTCTGACCGGTCACGAACTGTTCGTATTGAGCATCCAATCGGCTGAGCGGCACACATTCCGGGAAACGCTCTTTCAGTTCTTCAACCGCGTCAAAATTCGTGACCTGATGGTCTTCACGCGGCAACTCGCCACTCTGATGGAGTCGGAGCTTCCGCTGGACAACGCGCTGCGGGTTTTGTATCAGCAAACCACCAACCAGATCTTACGAGAAGCGGTGTTTCAGGTTGCGCAGGACGTTGAAGCGGGACTTTCGTTTTCGCAGGCGCTGGAACGCCAGAAACCCATTTTTTCTGACTTCTACGTCAGCATGGTCCGCTCTGCAGAAGTGACGGGGCGCTTGGAAGAGGCGCTTACCTTTCTCGCTTCATACGTTGAGAAAGAGGCACAGTGGAAACTGAAAGTGGTCAATGCACTCATCTACCCGGGGGTATTGTTGGGATTGTTTCTCATCGTTGCGGTCGTGATGGTGACGGTTATCTTCCCCAAGATCGAACCTGTGTTCGCTGAATCGGGCGCTCAACTTCCGGCGATCACCAAAGCATTCTTATCTACCGGACGCATTGTGATTGATTGGTGGTGGGTGGTGATTTTGGTGTTGGGAGGCACCGTGTTTATTGTTGTTGATTACTTCAATACCCGTGAAGGCAAGACGGTAAAAGGGCAGCTTCTCATAAACCTTCCGGTGTTTGGGAAACTGTTTCGCAAAATGTATGTGGCGCGCTTTGCGCAATCGCTGAGCGTGCTGATCAAGGGAGGGATTCCGCTGACCCAGTGCATTGAGATTGGAGCCGATACCATCGGCAACGTGGTATACGTTGAGACGCTCAAGGCGGTCGCCGACGGGGTGCGGGAAGGGGCACTGCTGTCGCAGATGCTGCTTTCGTACCAGCAGTACTTTCCGGCGATGGTGGGGCAGATGGCCGCGGTGGGAGAAACCACGGGCCGACTCGACGAGATGATGGTTAAAATCTCGACATTCTACGAAAACGAGGTCAACGACATGATGGCAAACCTTTCGGAGCTTTTGCAGCCCATTCTTATTCTGATAGTAGGCGTCGGCATCGGCCTGCTCTTTGCTTCAATACTTATTCCCATCTTCAATTTGGCACAATCGTTCAAGTTGTAGTATACTAAGGTCGTTACCCGTGGTCGTCGCCACACATATCAACAAAAGTCATTAATTATTAGCAACCATCACTATGGGAAGAACACGGTACGCAGGTTTCACGCTCGTCGAGATGTTGGTGGTCATCGCGATCATCGCGATTCTCGCCTCCATTTTCTTGGTCGGATTGCGGGGTTTTCGGGAAGGAGCGTACGACTCACGGCGCGCTTCCGACCTTCGCAACGCCCAGAATTATCTGGAGCTTTACTATAACAGGAATCGCACATACCCCAATGTGAGCGCATGGGCGGCGCTTGAGCAGGAATTGATAACCGCGCAGATTGGCGTGTCCTCGATTCCTCACGATCCGATGTCCAAGGGAGGGACGGATGTAGCCCGCGACTATCTCTATGGTGCCTCGGCTGACCAGCAGCAGTACGTCTTGCGGGCACAGTTAAGCACCGACTCGCAACTTCTCGAAGACGATGCGGATGGAACGCAGAACGGCGTTGACTGCAGTGACGGGGCGAGCCGGTACTACTGCATCGCGTTCTAATCCAAAGAGCCATGGGCACGCTTGTGGCGGTCCCGCTCTTTCTGGTGGGGCTTGCGTTGGGAAGTTTTGTTAATGTCTTCACGCTCCGCTACCAACCCTCTGACAAACCGTGGGCGCTCGCTGATGTCAGAGGGCGATCCCGTTGCCTTTCCTGTCTCAAGACTCTTTCCTGGTACGAGTTGATACCTCTGGTGAGTTTTATCGTTCAGCGTGGGAAATGCCGTACCTGTAAGGCGGCGTTGTCGTTACAATACCCGCTGGTTGAGGTGTGTGCGGGACTGGTGACTGTCGGCGTTCCCCTGACACTGCAGAGTGCGTTTATGATGTGGAATCCCGCATGGGGGACATGGTTTTTTGTGTTTACGTGCGCTCTCTGGATCGCAGCTCTCTTAACACTTCTTGCAATTGCGGTGATTGACCTGAGGCACTATCTTATTCCCAACGCGCTCAACCTTTTCCTGTTGGTGTTGGGGATTGCATGGGTTGCGGTGGCGGGCGCGAGGGGTGTTTTTGGGACATTTGGCGGGGGCTCTTTCTTGCGGCATTTTGCGCCTCTCTTTTTTGTTCCGCAGAACTACTGGCTGTCGCATGCGATCGGATCGGTGGTAAGCGTCCTCTTTTTTGTCGGGTTGGTGATATTTTCGCGGGGGCGCGGCATGGGGATGGGCGACGTGAAGCTGATCGGCGCACTGGGGTTCTTATTCGGGTGGCCCGATGTGGTGATGGTGGTACTGCTGTCGTTTATCATCGGTGCGGTTATTGCGGTTGCGCTGATGGCACTGGGCCGCAAGCGGATGTCCGATCTTGTTCCGTTTGGGCCGTTTATTGTCGCTGCATCGTACGCGGTCTTTTTCTTGGGTGCTGGAGTGCTGGAAGCATACTTTGGTATAATCGGAGTGTAAGTGCGCCTGCGGCGCAACACACGACTGGTAACCGATGATTAATAACCTCGATGCGCACATCGAGGGCCCTGGTTGTGATATTAAGATTATTGTTGCAAGACACAGTGGAACATAACGCTCGGCTCGGTGCGGGGTTCACTCTCATTGAGCTTCTGGTAACGGTATCTCTGGTGGCGTTCTTTACGTCGCTTGCGGTGGGATATAACCGGAGCGCAGACCAGCAAATCATTCTTTTTCGGGAACAGGCGCGAGCCGTCAATACTGTCTATCAGGTTCGGTCGCTTGCAATTGCAATTTACAGCAGTCCCAGGGGTGCAACCGTTCCATGCGGCTACGGCATCTTCATACCTCCCGACCAGCAACCGGGGAAAGGACAGTTGATTGTGTTTAAGGAAATGCCCTCGGTGCGCAATAATGATTGCTCGCAGTTTTCTGGCATCGGTTCGTTTTACGATGATCCGGCAAACGAATTGATCGAAACCGTCACGCTTGATCGAGTTTCGATGCTGTCGGATTTTTCCGAGATGCTGTTCGTACCTCCCATCCCCGCGGTGTACGGCACGGGGATCAACGACGGCGCATTTCCGGTTTCCTTGCGGCTTACCACCGCCGCGGGCTATAACACGACAATCACGGTGAATGCATTCGGGCAGATATCCGTTCTGTCACAGTAGATATGCGGCTTAAACACCACAACAATCAGGAGGGGCAGATGCTGGTTGAAGTTATGATTGCGCTTGGGATGGTGGTGGTAGGAATGCTGGGGCTCCTGTCGCTCCTTTCCAGTTCCATTGGCATCAATAAAGTTGTCGCTGACCAGTATGTTGCTTCTTATCTTGCCGCTGAGGGCATCGAGGTGTTCAAAAACATTGTGGACAACAACGTCGCCTCGGGTGTACGCGCCTTCAACGACAGCATCGGCGGCGAGGGCGTCGAGTACGAGATTCAGTACGACACCGTTCAAGTCAATCCGAGTGACGAGTATGACCCGGGCAATCCTAATTTCTTCCGCTTCGGCGGCGTCGGCGGACAACCATTGCGGTACAACTACCAACAAGGCGAGCAGACACCCTTTATCAGACACGTTTCGTGGAGCGCGCTGGATGCGCCGGCATACAACAAACTGCACGTCCGTTCGATGGTCGAGTGGACATCACGGGGCGGCGCCCAATATCAAATAGTGCTGGAAGATTATTTTTATAATTGGCGGCAGTAATATGTATGGATGCACGACGCTTCGGCATTCGGCGGATATGGAACAGAAAACAGCGGGGCACAACGCTGGTTGAGCTTCTGGTTGCACTGGGGATCTTTTCGATTTTCATATCGCTCGCTATCGGAGGGTTTATCCAATCGCTTGCAAGCCAGCGCGTGCTGTTGAAACTCATGGCAGCGACCGACAACATAAGTTTTGCGCTCGAGCAGATGACTCGCGAGATTCGCGTGGGGAGCCAGTTTATTGTTGGTCCGCAGGGCGACACGATTGAATTCATACGCCCCGCCGATATCTCGGAAGGAGGGAGCGGCAACACGCGTGTCCGCTACGTGTGGAATCAGGGAGCGGAGCGTCTTGAGCGGGAACTTACGTCGGTTGAGTCGGGGACCGTGCTCGCACCCCAACAGGCGGTGACGGCCGATAACGTAGCGGTCTCATACTTTCACGTTGAGGCGCAGCAGCAAAAGATTCCGGGTCCGTGGCGCGTGACGATGACCTCGGGTATCACGGCACAGGACAAGCGCATGCAGATCACCAACTACATTCAGGCATCAATTAATTCTCGCGGGTTCAGTGACTAATATACGCTATGCGAGTTCCCGGTTTTATTGAAAGGTGGAACGCGGCTCGGGGCGGGCAATCGATCCTTGTCGTCGTGTTGGTATTGGGAGCGACGATGCTGGGAGCCACTACCATTGCCGGCTACGTATCGTTGCAAAAAATCAGAGCGGCAACCGACATCATCGACTCAACACGAGCGGTGTACGCAGCCGATGCCGGCATTGAATGGTGTCTGTACTACAAGTTCAACACCGCGGTCGGCGACTCCAGTTTCCGTTGTGACTCGACGGTCAATAATCCAATGGCCGAGCTGGTTTTTCCCGAAAGCAGAGCGTCCGTTGGCATGAGCGACGATGGTGTGCTGGTAAAGTCGGTCGGCAACGCGGGCGATTCTTACCGCGCGTTCGGGTTTTCGACGGGGCCGTAGTCGGCAAGGCCACGATATGACCAAAAAAGACGCGGAGCAGCGAATACGGAAACTTCGCAAGCTGATCGAGTATCATCGGACACTCTACCATGTCTTTGATGCACCCGAAATTTCGGATGAAGCGTTAGACGCTCTCAAAAACGAGCTGGAGGAGCTTGAGCACCGGTACCCCGAGCTTGTAATCCCAACGTCTCCTACGCAGACGGTGGGAGGGCGTCCGCTTGAAAAATTTGTTCAGGTCAGACACGAGGCGCCGATGCTCTCATTCTTTGATGCGTTCTCTGAAGAAGAAATGCGCCAGTGGCTTGAACGGCTTGAGAATTTTTTGGGACATTCACTGCAGGCAGGACGAGAATCGCTTTTTTACTGCGAACTCAAAATCGACGGACTCGCAATTGAACTGGTGTACGATAACGGGCGACTGGTACGGGGATCAACGCGCGGTGACGGCACGATGGGCGAAGACATCACACAAAACCTCCTGACCGCCCCCTCGATTCCGCAGCGTCTGGAACAGCTGGGTTCAGCTCCTATCCCCCAGTACCTGGTGGTTCGCGGGGAGGTTTTCATTACCAAAAAAGAGCTTGAGCACATCAACAAGGAGCAACAGAAAAAAGGTCTTCGGCCGTATGCCAATGCGCGGAACCTTGCCGCCGGTTCGGTGCGGCAGCTGGACCCGGCAATAACTGCGTCGCGTCGGCTCGAGTCGTTCCAGTACGACATCGTCACCGATGTTGGTCAAATGACCCATGAGGAAGAGCACAAAATCCTCGCCTCGTGGGGTTTTAAGGTAAATGAACATAACCGCGCAGCCCGGTCGCTTGAGGAGATTTTTGCATTCCGTAATGCGTGGGAGAAAAAACGCGAGGCGCTTGCGTATGAAATTGATGGTGTGGTGGTTATTGTCAACGACAACGCGGTGTTTGATACGAGTGGAGTTGTCGGCAAAGGTCCCCGCGCCGCGATTGCCTATAAGTTCTCGCCGCGGCAGGCGACGACGGTTGTTGAAGATATTGTGGTGCAAGTGGGACGCACAGGGACATTAACGCCGGTTGCGGTACTCAGGCCGGTTGAGGTGTCGGGCGTTACCGTGACGCACTCAACACTTCACAACTTTGACGAAATTAAACGTCTTGATGTACGGGTGGAAGACACCGTCATCCTTACCCGTTCGGGCGACGTCATTCCCAAGGTGATCGGGGTTATCAAAGAGCTGCGTCCTGCAAAAACCAGGCCGTACGTTCCTCCCAGACGCTGCCCGGTCGACGGCTCGCCGCTTGTTAGGGACGGCGTACTGGTCCGCTGTTCGAATCGTTCCTGCGGAGCACAGAACCGAAACCGCATTCTTCATTTTGCCTCGCGCGACGCCTTCGATATCAGAGGGCTGGGGCGGAAAATTGTCGACCGATTTCTCGATGAAGGATTGATCGGTAACGCCGCCGACATTTTCTTTCTGAAAGAAGGAGACATCGCCTTGCTGGAGCGCTTCGGAGAAAAATCGGCGCGTAATCTTATTACCGAGATTGAACAGGCGCGGACTATTTCGTTGGATAAATTTCTGTATGCACTGGGGATTCTGCATGTAGGGCAGGAAACAGCGCGCGCGCTTTCACAGCGATTTCTTACACGGCGCAAAGGTATTTCCATCCGGACCGCGGCTTCGTTTTTTTCGTCGCTATCGCTTGGGGACCTGCAGGATATTCAGGATATCGGCCCCGTGGTTGCCGAAAGCATCAGGCAGTGGTTTTCCGACAGGCACAACCTCGCGATGCTCAAGCGACTCAATGATGCGCGCCTTGTGTTGAAATCCTCTGAGCGTGCCGTCGGCGGGGTTTTTAAGGGAAAGGAATTTGTCATTACCGGGACGCTCTCGCTTCCGCGGCAGCGGATCAAGGAAATCATCCAGCGGGAGGGAGGACATCTGCAGTCAAGCGTGAGCTCAAAGACCGACGTAGTGTTAGCAGGTCGTGATTCCGGCTCCAAACTTGAACATGCCCGCCAGCATCACACCGCCGTATGGGACGAACAAACTTTTATCTCGCACCTTCCTTTGGCTGTTCGGAAATCGCTTGGGTCGTAACGCTTCCGTTGGGGGATAGTTTGGGTCTATACTGTGCACATGAACCGTCTTTCAAAAGAAACACTCGAGTACCTTTCAAACCTTGCGCGCGTCGCCAATGAAACGAACCCAACGCGGCATGCGAAACTGCTGGATGATCTGGTTCAGATTCTGGGTCATTTTGAAGAACTACAAGGCGTTGATACGGCACACGTAGCTCCCATGACTGGCGGGACGATGCTTTCGTCTATTGTGCGCGCCGACGTTCCCCTCAATTCTGAATCCCAGCAGGTCGCGCAGCGCGCCGCAAGCATCGAGCAATTTCCCGAGCGTGAGCACGGCTACTTGAAAGTTCCGCCGGTGTTTGGCGATTGAACAGGCGACGACTAACAATCGACAACCGATGACCATTTCACAGTACCGGCAGGGGCTTGAGCGAAGAGAGTTTTCCATTTCCGAGTTCATCGGTCAGCTTTTTACCACAATTCGAAAACACGACGATACCATCGGTGCGTTCCTTGAGGTGTTTGAAGAGCAGGCGCGTGAGCAGGCGCGCGAACTCGATAAGCGCCTGGGAGAAGAAACCCCTCCGCCGCTGCTTGGAGTACCGATGGCGATCAAGGACAATATTTTGATCGAGGGAACGCGCACCACTGCCGCGTCACGCATGCTCGAGCACTATACCGCCTCGTACGATGCGACGGTTATCCGACGGCTCAAGGAAAATGGCGCGGTGTTTCTCGGAAAAACCAACTTGGACGAGTTCGCAATGGGGTCATCTACCGAAAACTCCGCGTTTAAAATAACGCGCAATCCGCATGACCTGGGCAGAGTGCCGGGCGGCTCTTCGGGAGGCTCCGCTGCCGCGGTAGCTTCGGGCATGGCGCTTGCGGCGCTGGGGTCCGATACCGGCGGGTCAATCAGGCAGCCGGCGGCATTTTGCGGCGCAGTGGGTTTTAAACCCACCTATGGAGCGGTTTCCCGCTATGGACTTATTGCGCTTGCCTCAAGTTTGGATCAGATCGGGCCGTTTGCGACGACGGTTGCCGATGCCGCAGCGGTGTTCGGGGTCATTGCGGGCAGGGACGAACGTGACGCGACCAGCATTGATGTCGACGTGCCGGAGCTTGAGCGGCTTCAGAATCCGGATGTCGTCAAAAAAATTGTCGGGGTTCCGCGGGAATATTTTGTGGAAGGCGTCGCCGCTGATGTCAAGCGGGAGATTGAGCATGTCATCGACGCATTCCGGAAAGGAGGATTTGGAGTCAGGGAAATTTCCCTGCCTCACACGAAGTATGCACTCTCTTGCTACTACATTATTCTTCCCGCCGAGTGCAGCGCAAATCTTGCCCGCTACGATGACATCCGATATTCACCGCTCGAGTCGGTGCGGCAGCGGCACCTTTCCTTGTCTGAGTTGTATCGTCAGAGCCGCGGCGAGGGACTGGGAGATGAGCCGACGCGGAGGATTCTTCTGGGAACATTCGTGCTGTCGGCTGGGTATTACGATGCATACTACGCCAAAGCTCAAAAAGTTCGCCGTCTGATTTTCGAGGATTTTGAGCATGCATTCGGCGCTGACGGCGGTGGGGTTGACGTTATTCTTACACCCGTCACACCCACGACGGCGTTTGGCATCGGCGAGAAAACGGACGACCCGCTCTCCATGTATCTTTCGGACATCTTTACGATTCCCGTGAATCTTGCCGGCCTTCCCGCGCTCGCGGTGCCGGTGCGGTCGACATATATGGAAGGGGAACTACCGGTCGGCTTTCAGTTGATCGGAAGACGCGGGCAGGATCGCGCGTTATTTGAGGTCGGACATCATTATGAAACTGCGTTGCGGCAACATCTGTCATGATTACGTGGATTACCGATAATTTTTTCTGGTTTCAGGTTGTATCGGCAGTTATCTCAATTGCGCTCGTTGCGCACATCGTCTACTTAATTGTGCGGATGGATTATTTCTCCGATCGACGGGATTACGGCTGGCGGGTGCTTCGCGGTGCGGCGGGGGAGCGCAGGCGGACTCTCAAAACCTGGAAGCGCGTGCTGGATAAGGTGCAAACGTCAGATCCTGTGCTATGGCGCCAGGCAATTGACGAAGCGGGAGCAATCCTTTCGGAAACACTCAGGGCTGCAGGATATCAGGGGATATCTCTTGATGAACAGCTTGAGCGAGCGACCGAGGCTCAGGTTGCCGGCTCCCAGATCACGGAGCGCATCCGAGTCCGCCTTCGGCCCGTTCTTGAAGACACATCCACACCGCTTGAACTTACGCACGTTAAAGAGCTTCTTCGTGCCTACCGTGACATATTGAAAGGATTTGGATTGATTGAGTAGGGGGGTAAAACAAAAACGCCCTTTGAGAAATCAGAAGCGTTTGTTGTTTCATACTGTTTACACTGAGCTTGTCTCGCGCCCCTCAGAAACTTCGGGACACTCAATTTCTTAACCAAAAACCCAGTCAAGCACGGAGTTTTTGGAAGAAATTGGTGTTGCGGGGGCAGGATTTGCCCTCGCCTCTCCTCGCGCCGCTGTGCTCGTCGGGCTGGGCACCGCCTTCCGCCGCCGCCAAGGCTATGGCGGACAAGCGCGTTTTAGGGAGCGGAGTTTACCCGCCGTAGTAATAACGAAGGCGGGGCGTTCAAATCCTGACGAACGCAAAGCAGTTTGCGTTCTCCTCCTCACAGAACAACAAACGCCTCTGAAAAACCAGAAGCGTTCGTTGTTAGCTGTTGCGGGGGCAGGATTTGAACCTGCGACCTCGTGGTTATGAGCCACGCGAGCTTCCAGACTGCTCCACCCCGCTATCTTTTTATAGTTGGAACCCTGAGTTTATCGAAGGGCTCCACCCCGCTGTGTAGTGCGTTTCTTAGTATATACCTTGATAGTTCGGTGCGTCAACGCTTGCGCGTCGCGCGCGGAATGATATGCTGGCTGGTATGACGGACAAGGAACGGCGCGAAAAGAAGATTGAAAAACTCGTTGCATTCGCGACAAAGCTTGCGGGGGCTCCTTACAAATACGGCGCAACGATGAATGAAGCGCCGCACTACTTCGACTGCTCGGGGTTCGTGAAATATGTGTTTGCGCACGTCGGCGCTACCTTGCCGCGCAGCACCTTACTGCAGGCAGCATACGCGGGGCGGAGAGTACGCGGGATGAGAAACCTTTTGCCGGGAGACCTTATCTTCTACCGCTCGATCCGCGGACACTATAATCCGAAGCATCCGGGCGGCATCGGGCATGTGGTGTTGTATCTTGGAGGCGACAAGGCAATCCATGCGTGGTCAAAAGTCATTAAAGATTATCCTGTGCGTATTGAAAAAGGGTCGGTGAGAGTGCAGACGTTGAGACAAGTTGTCCGGCTTGAAAAAAAATTAGTGGTGATCAGACGGATGATCTAGGAAGTGAGCCGTAGAGCGCGTTATTTTTGTCAGTTTGGTGGCGCAAAAGACCATGCCGGTTTTTAGGAACAAGAATAGTGATTTTTTTAAAACGTGGTCGCCGGTAATGGCATATGTTTTAGGATTCTTCGTTGCAGATGGGTGTATGGTAAAAAATAGACGCGGCGCGCACTTCGTTGAATTCACCTCAACAGATATAGATGTGCTGATGAAAATAAGAACAGCAATGGGGTCTAATCATAAGATTTCGAAGAGAAGAAGCAATGGACGTCGGAATATTGCGTACAGATTCCAAATAGGAAGTAAAGAGATTTTTAGTGACTTAACAAAATTTGGATTGACCCCGCACAAGAGTAAAACAGTACAGTTGCCAAATATCCCAGTGAAATACCTATGTCATTTTGTCAGAGGGTACTTTGACGGCGATGGGTGTGTGAGTTACGGAAACTATAGGAGACAGGGAAGGGATTATAAGTCTCCAACTCTGTCCACTCGCTTTGTTTCGGGGAGCTATGACTTCTTGACCAACCTCCATTATTTATTGAGACGAAATCTCCATATCGAGGGATCACTATGTTTCTCATACGGCGCCTGGCGATTAACATACAGCACAAGAGCTTCAAAGAAATTGTTTTATTTTATGTATCCGCGTACCAAAGATTTGATTTATCTGCAAAGAAAATATAGGATATACCAACGTGCGGGCGTAGCTTAGCTGGTTTAAAGCGCTGTCCTGCCCGCCCCGCACCTTTCTTCCATATGCAGCGGTAGCTTAGCTGGTTTAAAGCGCCGCCCTGTCACGGCGGAGATCACGGGTTCAAATCCCGTCCGCTGCGCATAAGAAAGATGCGGGGTCAGGAACGGAGATCGCCGATTCAAATCCGGTCGCCCGCGCATTGAAGAATCCCGGCGAGATCACTAAGCGACTCGCTTCCAAATAGTTTTTAAGCAGCTTTGCCTTTTCCGGTTTTCCCTTTTATATTTTATTTAGTTTTGCCAGGGTAGCTCAGCGGTAGAGCAGTGCTTTCATAAGGCACGGGTCGTGGGTTCGAATCCCACCCCTGGTACCACGTAGGAAAAGTTATTTTCACGCACAGGCGCCGGAGGCATGCACGGGCGCAGGTGTTTGACTTTTCTACTGTCGAGCCATAGAGTACAAACAGAAACCAGCAACAAACATTTCTGGGAGAGAAAGGAGGCCGCGGCAATGTATCGAAGGATTGTTGCGTGTGTGGTAGCTGCTCTTGCTTTTCTGGTCGCGGCGTCTGCTGTGGCCCAGAGCGGCGATGAACAACGGCATGGCGGAATCATTCCGCGCAAACATCTCGTGCGTGAGCGCACAGAAACGGTCCTTGTCGGCACCTCTGACGTGCAGTTGACGGGGTGCCATCCGACTCAGGGGGCGGAGCATGTAGTTGCGGCAATCGCGCGACGGAAAGCGTCTTTCATCTTCATCGCGGGGGATTTCACGGAGAATAAACCCCCGCACGACGCGGTCTGCATCGCAGCCGGCTGGGACAACAATGAATGGACAGGGCCTGCCGATTTCAGGCTTTTTGAGCAGGTGTGGGCTCCTCTCATTCAGGCGGTCGGGCAAAGAAACGTGTACGGCACGCCGGGGAATCACGACGCGTGGGGGAACACCGACGTCTGGGCATGGAACCCCGACCAGAAGAACTACGTTTTTTCGCACGACGGGCACGGCGACTATGCGTTCCTGCGCGAGGGAATCTTCTTTCTCGTGCTCAACGTTACTGGCGGCGGTGATTCGTCAGTGCCGACATGGGATACTGCGTGGGCAAGAGAGGCCCTTGCATCGGACGAAGCCCGAGAAGCAGACTTCCGGATCGCGGTTTTTCACGAGCCGGGAACTACCAACCGAGTCGCCGGATGGAACAGTTCTTTGATGGCCAAGACCATCAGAGAGCAGTTGTATCCGCTCTTTGACGAGTACGGTGTGGAATGGGTCATCAACGGTCACATCCACACCTATCGATCCTGGTTTGAGGGCGGACGCCTCCACACCATTTCGGGCGGAGGAGGCGGAGGATTCCAGGGAGACGCCGGTGACATCGTCTCCGAGTGGAACTTTCGGCATTTTCTTGAAGTTCGGAAGGTTTCCGGCACTACTCCCGCGCAGCTTGAGGTTACTGTGGTCGGCTTGGATGAAACCGACCCACAAGCCCCCTTTGAGTACCAGATCGATTCCTTTCGCCTCGTGTCCACAAGACACCTCCCCGAGTGAACCGTTCTTTGGCTAGCACGCGCCTCCATCGTCTTGGAAGGCGCGTTTTTTCTTGTTTCTGTTGCTCTTGAAAAAAATGTTCCTTTGTGCTATAATTTAGGAAGCATCAGGAGTTAAAAACTGAACAGTCAGACATCTTGCGATTGCAAGGTGTCTGTGCAATGTAGCGAACTAACGTGGAGAAACTCTCTATCAGGAAAGTCTGGGGGTTTGGGAGGATATCATGCGCAAGCTTATGTTCGCTCTGGCGGTGCTGTTCGCAGCTGGGGCGATGGCCCAGCAGAACTACCAATTCCCCCAGTTCTTGGGGGATGGTCAGTACGAGATGTTCCTACAGGAGCGGTTTCTGGAGGAGCACGGGCAGGAAATTGCAGCTCGGCTGAGCAACGAGCAGCGGTTGGCGCTCGGCGTTCTGAGAAATTGGGGCGCTAACACCGGGACCGTCACGGCCGTCGCCGTGGCGATGAGTGACCAGAACAATGATATGAGTTGGCTCAAGCGCGCCGATTTTGGTGCCGCTGAGGCCAATGACTACATTGACCTCATTGCCAAGGCCGATGTAACTGCTCTCCAGTACGTCATGGACAAGTACTATCTGTTTTCCTCCGGTGAAGGCACCTGGGGAAACGGATGGCTCTCCAAATTCGTGGCGTATGACCTGGGAGAGCGCGGGCGCGAACTGTACAGCCAGCTCTCTGCTCCCCAAAGGGAGCAGCTGAACCGCATTGTGGAGGATGCGGTCGACGAGGAGACCTTCCGGGTCGACATGACCTGCGGGGTCGATTACTGGAATTCATGCGCCGAGGATTTCGGTTCAATGAACAAGCTTGCTTCCGAGGCGCGTAAGTCGTTCCCGGAGGTCGTTGCTAGAGTGGGAAATGAGCAGCTTCTCCGGCTCGAGGAGAAGTACTACAAGCTTGCATGGTCAACCAAGCACGGCTCTTACGCTCTCACGGTGCAGCGGTCGCCGATTGACGGCAACTGGTACGCCATGCCGAACAATCACGGCGACCAAAGTGCCGTCTATGCGTTGATTAACTTCACCCAAATCGGCAACGCCCTGTATCCCTACTGGCTTGCCGGCAAGCCGATTCCGGAGTTTTACCGTGACCCGGAAGTACTTGCCAACATCCGGTCGGTGTTCAGCTGGTTGCAGATGACCTCAACTCCCGACGGGCAGTCGTTCATCAACGGCTGCCTTAATGTGAGAGGCGAGGTCGGGCCCTGCAACGACCCGGATGTCTCCAACGCAATTCCGCGTTTCATTCCCGGTGGTAGGGGAGTGGAAATTCTCCTTCTTGGGAAGGAGGCGTTTCGCCCCGACCTCTACGACTTTCGACAGTTTGACTCCTCGTGGGACGGGGGAAACTGCGGGAACATGGGGAGAAAGCTCCAGTTTGGGGTACGCAACCCCGACTGGATGGACCTTCGGGTTCTGGCAGTAGCCCCCGCGCTGACGATCGGCTGGGATGTACAAGCCGATGCGGTCAGGTATGACATATGGGGTCCGGAAGGCAAGATCGCTTCCACAGTCGAGACCACCTACACGTTTGGGAGCGTGCCAGGGGGCACGTTCCAGTTCGGAGTTGTAGTGGTGGGCAGTGACCAGCGGGTGAAAGGCGTGGGATTTTCCTCGGTGGAAATCCCGCGCATCATCCGTCGTCGCCTCCCGCCGCTTTCTGAATGGGTCAAAGGCCCTACTGTTCGGCCCTGACACATTCTATCTGCACCTTCCGCAGCGCTCCTCATGGGGCGCTGCCTTTCATAAATAAGGGCCTGTTTTTTTGAGCGATGGTGTATAATAATAAGAACATAGAACATTAACCCTATTACAATATTATGAAAACATCATTTAAGTTTTTACTTATATTTACAGTCGTTATCGGGAGCGTTGCACTTATCAGCCCCAATCAGGCTCACGCCTTGTGCCAAGGGAGTACGCCGGATATTCATCCTACACCGCTGAAAATAGTCCGTGTCGACAAAGAATTGTCATCTAATCAAAATACACTCAGCGTTACAGTACTGGGCGTTCCAGGCATGGGTTGCAACGGTGAAACCATAACGCCGATAACAATAACTGCTTCGGTTGTTGACGCCTCGATTTCTAAAACACTAATTGTAGATGATGTTGTAGCCGATTTTGATTTAGATGTTTCGTCGCTGGCGAATGGAACTTATATATTGCGTGTACGTGTAACGGGCGGTGGCTCTCAAACCGTAAACACGCCATTCACCATTGAAAGACAACCTATACGTAAAGTATTACCATCAGGCTTCGATCCAGGTATTGCCGCTTACAGTGAATACAGAACAAAGCTGAACAGCAGCTACTCTTTTAGCGTGACAAGTGGTCCGGCATCGACTACCGGTGATCTCTACCAAAAAGTTGGCGGGGTATGGCAGTTGCAGCAAGCTAGATGGCTTCGGACTGATGCCAGCGGGAATGCGACCAAGGGCCCATGGACCTGCGTAGGCGACAGGACGGATGAGAATATTTACATAAAGTGGCCGGGGGCGGATGAGAATAAGACGAACGAGGCTAATCATGTTTGTGTCGGCTTGCCAACGGCGAGTATTAATACGTCGCCTTCCTCAATACTTCGCATGACGGGTCCTATCACCATATCGTGGAGTTCCTCTAATAACGCGGAAGACTGCACCGGTGACATTGAAGGACTTGGCTTAGCACTTGGCACTAGCGGCAGCATAGATGTTAACTCCGACCTCAATATCTTTAATGGACCCACTGGAGGAACCGGCGAGCCGGGTCCGATTACAGGAACGTTCGATGTCTCTTTTCAATGTACAAATATAAGTGGCTCCAGTGCGCGAGTTTCAGATTCTACGACAATTTTCCATGACTTGATTGTTTTTACTCCGAAGGTTAAGCCAAGTTGCTCGGCAAATGATTCAACCGCAGTGGATATGCCACAAGCCGATGCGGACAATATAAGATTTGATACCAGAATTGTTGGCGGCAAGGACTACTTTGATAATAAGCCTACCAAGCCCGATAATAGGATGTGGGCTTGGGTCAATGCAACTTTTAAGATTCTTCACAACGGTGATGTTTCGACGGGCGGCACTCCTAAAGACCCAAGAGATATTTCAGGTCAATACGCATATTGCAGTGACATAGGGTCATTCGTTTTCCCGCAAGACAATAGTACGCAATACACAACGTACCCCCCGATTTATTTTACCCCAGTTTGTCCTGGTCCGCGTTGTATCAGCCCACCACTTTCTGCTCCGACACTTAGCGGAGTGGGCGAATGCCATGCGAACTATCCTTCTCAGGAGGTGCAGGCGCGTCTTTGGTGGAATGCGCCAGCAGGTGCAACGAGCTATGAAGTGTGGCAACAGCGCTGGTTTATTTTGCCTGATATAAGACTTGAAAGTGATCTGAACCAAACTTGGTACATCCACGGCGGACGGACTCAGGGGCAATCGTACGACTATTATGTGAAAGCAAAGAACGCAACGCAGACCAGTAGTCCATCAAACATTGTGACGGCAAACATGCCTGCCTCATGCCTTGGCGACCCGCCAGACCCGCCACGACCGGGCGTACAGAGTCTTGTTATAGACCCCAATAGTGCGACGGTTAACGTAACCCAGACCCAGACATTTCTTGCTCTTTATGATCCCGACGGAGGCGGCGGGGCATGGTACGGGCAGTTTAATGTCAGTGATTTTGCGGCATGGTCAACGTCGGATGCAGCTATTGCCCCATCGACAGGGAGTGGAAACTTTCAGGGTTTGACGGCGGGAGGGGTTGCAATTGGAGCGGCGTATCAAAATGCCCCCGCGCCTCTTCTGAGTGCGTCGGCGATTCTTAACGTCATTGGAGCCGGACCGGACTTTTCTCTCTCGGTTGCGCCGGCAAATCGTGATGTCACCAAACCCGGGTCAGCTCAGTATACTGTTGCCGTAACGCCTGTAGGCGGCTTTAGCGGGGATGTCACGCTCTCTGTGTCAAACCTTCCCGGTCAGGTATCGGGTGCATTTGCTCCGCAGGTGGTTGCAGGAGGTTCGGGCAATTCTACGCTTACACTCACCGTACAGGCAGGAGCGCTCAATGGTCGCTCCACCGTTACTGTGCTGGGAACCAGCGGCGCGGTGCACAGTTTTCCTGTTGATATCACTATTACCAGCCCGCCGGCAGCACTCTCCTGCTCGGTGACTGCAAACCCCACATCAGGTAATGCGCCGCTGACGGTAACCGCGACCGCAAACGGTGCAAACGGCATCGCTCCCTACCAGTACCGCTTTGACTGGGAAAGCGACGGAACATTTGATACCGCCTACGGCGGCAACTCGGCACAGACTGTCTACAACAATGCTGGTCTCTACCGAATCACCGCCGGCGTGCAAGATGCGACATCAGCGACTGCCACCTGTACCACGCAGTCAACCGGAAGCGACGTGACCGTGAACCCGCCCGGCCCCGCGCAAGTGGATTTGAAAGCGCGCCCGCGAGGCAGCGGAGGTCCTTGGCACGACAATCTCTCGGCAGGTGACGCAATGACCGTTCCGTACAACTACGCCTTCAACGTGGCGCAGATTGAACTGTCGTGGAATTCGCAGAATGTCGGCTCGTGCACCGGAAGCTGGGTGGGAGGACAGGAAGTGGGAACATCCCGCGCCCAGAACAACCCCATGGTTGTTGACCTTGCGGTACCTGCCACCGTCGGAGAAACCGCGACCCACAACCTGACCATCACCTGCAATCCCACCGATACCGTCACGGTTGAAATCACCAAAGCCTCTGCTCCCAACTGCTCCCTGACCGCATCCGACAACACCATCATCTGGGGCCAGTCGGTGACGCTCGAGTGGACCTGTTCGGATCCCTCCCAGGTCAGTGATTTGAAGCTTGTTGACGGAGCGGGGAAGGCCATTGTCGATCCCGCAAACCCCGACGGCGGTCAGACAAAACAGAAACCGAAGACAACCACCTCATACTTCTTAAAATGGAAAGAAGGAGTTGCCGGCGTGGATGTTGAGGTCAAGGTTGATGTGAGTGTCGGATTCCTCCCGGTGCTGCGGGAGATCATCCCGCGGTGGTGAGTGGTCACGAAGCTGCTTGGGGCAGTTTGGCAATTGCTGGCTGAGACGGTGAAGTGTTGGACATTGGTGGCGGAACCAAGACGGTTTTCTTAGACATCAACTTCTAGTTTTTTGAGCAATAGAACTGGTGGTTTTTGTTGTGTGCGTTACTCATTATTACATCTCTAATGACTGCTGGATGTCAGATTACGAATAGACACTTGACAGATTTTGTCAATGAGTGTTTAATTTAGTCAGCGTGCCCGCACACGACATACGGGCAGAAAGGAGGTGGCACCATGCTATGGTTGCTTCGGTGTGGTCCGGAAGGCGACGACCCTCCGGATGGGACTACCATCGGTGGCGATGGCGAACCGATCCCGCCTGGAGACCCGGACCCCTATCCTTCGGGAGGCTAACTCCCAACGGTCTGGCTGGGCGTGAGATTTCACGCCCCTTTTTTTTATTTGGAAATCAGTTAAAATACACTCACGGACTAATCTAGATAAAACTGCCCTGGATAATTTGGAAACAGCAAAAAGTATTAAGTAGGCGCATAATTATTTTAGAGTGTGCACTATGGATTTAAATTTTTATAAATTAAATACCCGTTCGAAAAGCCCGCTTTGGATTTTCCCCCAACTGAGCGCCAAAAGCGTTGCTTTGGGAGTACTGATATTTGCGGGGACGAGAGACGAAAATTGGCCAAAAGAAGCCGGGCTTGGTCATGCGTTAGAGCACATGCACTTCCAGGGTACTGAAAAATTCCCTTCCAGCGATAAAGTGTCGGGTTATATAGAAGAAGTGGGCGGGAGACTAAACGCTTGGACTTGGAAAGAGATGACCTTTTACCATATCCATTTGCCCGCCGAGCATTTTTTGAGAGGGGTTGAGATTTTAAGCCAGCAGATAAGGGCATCCGTTTTCCCCAAGGAGAAGATAGCAATAGAGATGAAAAACATTGTTCAAGAAATAAGAAGAAGAAACGACAATCCCGGCAGGTTTATTTATAAAGTGAATGGCGATCTTATATATAAGGACCATCCGTTGGGGAAAGACACTTTGGGTACTGAAGAATCCGTAGCTGCGTTTAGGAGAGAGGACTTTATCAATTTCAAACAGCGTTACTATAATTCTAATAACATTGTTTTCATTGCGGCTGGGAAGATCGAAGAAAATAATATCGCCAATGTTTTTGACGAGTTTTTTTCGTTTGTCCCTGGAGAAAAGAATGTTAGAGCAGAAGTAAAATTATCGGATTCTGTTCAAAGGACCAGAATCGAGAGTAAGGATATAGAGCAGGTGCATCTCATACTGAGCGCTCTTACAGGAGCCGCTAAATCTGAGGATGCATCCTATCTTGAACTTTTCGGCTACATGATATCAGGGGGAATGTCTTTCCCTCTTTTCCAGGAGGTCAGAGACAAAAAGGGATTATGTTACGAAATTCATGCCATGTCGGATAAATGGAGCGACTTTGGCAATCTGAACATATATGTGGGGACGGACCTTAAGAGATACAAAGAGGCAGTTGATACTATCCTGGACGTTGTTCAAAAATCGAAATCTGACAGGGTTTTATTGGAGAAAGCAAAAAGGTTGAGAATCGGGCGCCTGGCGCTTAATTTTGAAAATATGTCGAATGTTATAGGAATTGCGGCAAGAGACATAACATTTTTAGATTCTCCGCGGGGATACGATCAGATAAAATCAGAAATTGAGAAGATAAACATCAACGACATAGAACGGGTGGTGGATAAATATCTATCGAAGGAGAAAATCTATACATCGATGCTGGTTCCGAAAGGATTCAAGGAGTAGTTTGTTAAGCACCTCCTTTTATTTTTTTGACATTATGACCAAGAAAGAAATAAACATAACCCGTAGTTACTCTCATTTAGATAGAGGGGAGTTGGTCTGGGGAAAGAAAGAGCAAGAAGGGTTGGAATTAAGAATACTTGACCTGAGAGATGATCAAATAGGAGCTTTAGCAGCTCTGTTGGTCGGTTTCGGAAAAGAAGACATAGAAGATGTTGTTAAAGACATTCGTCAGAACGGAAGAGAATCCGGGCATCTACCAATATTGATATTCGAACCTAAATCCAAAGAAGATCTCTTATGGTGGCTGGATTATTTTGAAAAGGAAAACAAAAACCAGCCTAAATAGCTGGTTTTTGGGGTATTTGTCCCGAACTTGTTGGGAGGTTGCGGGAAACTGGAGGATGTGGTTTAATTTGTCTGGAAGCTGAGAGGTTGTCTCTTGGCATAGCAACACTTTAACAAGTTGTGGGACTCGGGTTGAGATTTCCCCGGAAAGGAGGTGAGAGAAATGGGTTTTTGGAAGACCGGCAGGGAGCACAAGACGGAAGGCAAGCAGAGGTCCGTTCTAGGTCGTACCCACACCGACACCCACCACACCAACAAGGCTGACAAGCGCGACCAGCCTCACCATAAGGATCTCAAGGTGTCGGGGCCCAAGCACAGCCCTTCCATGAAGGACATCCACCATCCTTCCGGCAAGAAGTGAACCGTAGACCCAGGTATGTCTCTAAACTGCCTACCATTATCATGAATAGAAACAAAGAACAAAACATTAAAATAAAACGAGAACCGTATCAGAATTTGCGAGCTGATGAGCTGACATGGGAAAATGCGGAACGGCAAGAAATTGAATCTCGGATTCTTGCTTTGCGCAATGACCAAATCGGTGCGTTGGCGAGCATTCTCGTTGGATTTTCTGAGAAAGATTTGTACGAAGTAGTGCAGGAAATTCGGGAAAGTGGTGTCGGTGCAATTCATCTAGCAACGATACTCTCTGAAGCAAAATCAAAAGAAAAGCTTCTCTGGTGGCTGGATTATTTTGAAAAGGAAAACAAAAACCAGCTGAAGTAGCTGGTTTTTGGGGTATTTATCCCGAACTTGTTAAGAGGTTGCGGGAAACTGGAGGTGTGGTTTAATTTGTTTGGAAGCTGAGGGGGTTGTCTCTTGGCATAGTAGCACATTGACAAGCTGTGGGACTCGGGTTGAGACTTCCCCGGAAGGGAGGTGAGAGAGATGAAAACCGACATACTTATCCTGACCAACTCGGAAGACGGTGAACACACAAGCGTTGTTGAGAATAAGCTCAGGGCAAGAGGAGGGCGTATCTTTCGACTTGATGTTGACAAACTGGTCAGCGGGCAGAGTTCGGTCGTCATGAGAGCTGGCAGTAGTGATTGGGGATTCGCGCTGGCCAACACTTCGGGGAAGGTCTTATCTGACGGAATCAAGAGTGTCTGGTACCGCAGGCCTAACGTTTTCAACTTTGCAATCTCCGATCCCATTCAGAAGCGGTATTCGGAGAGAGAGTTGGAAATGTTTCTGGAGGGACTTTGGCTGGGTCTGTCCGATGCTTTCTGGCTCAATAGTCCTTGGAAGCTTGAGTCAGCGCGCAAGAAGATCTATCAACTGAAGGTCGCGCAGACTCTCGGGTTTGTTATTCCGAGGACGATTGTCACTAATAACCCAGAAGAGGTTGAGAAATTCTTCGGAGAGTGTAGAGGACAGGTGGTGTTCAAAGCGATATACGCCGAGTTCCTGCGCTACGGTGACAAGCAATTTAACATTCCCACAACCCGCGTTACCAACCAGCACCTAGAAAGACTGAAGTTGGTGCAAACCCTGCCCTCTCTCTTTCAGCAACTGATTCCAAAGGTCTTTGAGTGGCGGGTGACTGTGGTGGGCGACCAGATCTTCCCCATTCGGATCAACTCTCAAGAGTATGAGGAGACAATGGTGGACTGGAGACGCCCGGACTTTGTAACAAAGCTCAACTACCAAGTCGACAGTTTACCCGACGAGCTCACAAGAAGATGTATGGCAATGATGGATATCATGGGTCTTTCCTACGGGGCATTTGACTTCGTGACCGATGAAAAAGGAGAAACCTACTTCTTGGAGCTCAACTCGAATCCCCAGTGGTATTGGTTGGAGGATTTGACAGGTGTTTTGATCTCGGATGCTATAGCTGATATACTCGCTTTAGCGCCCGAAGAAAGGAGGACAGAGCCATGAACACAACACCCGAGATCTTTGCGGTCCTGTGCTCGGTGGAATTCCGAGACGGTCCCGGCAAGACCCACGGCACATGGACGAGCGGATCTGGCACCGGCAGCGACATCGACGACATGTAACACCATCGCTGCGATCCGCACAATGGGGGACCACCACGGCCCCCCACTACTTTTATGTGATATGATGTGAATAGGCATTGACTATGGAATCTGCTATTAATAAGGTTCTGGCTAGAAAGATCAACTCACTTGCCGTTAAAGATCAGCAAATGCGCAAGAATTGGGGAAAGAAAGGATTGTGGGATAAGAGCGTTGATCAACGGAATACCAGAATACTTAAGAAGATCATAAAAGAATATGGCTGGCCAGCTCGCGGTCTCGTTGGTAAGAAAGCAAGTTTTAATGCCTGGCTTTTAGCACAACATGCCGATCACGATATTAGGTTTCAGAAAAGAGTTCTCAAGTTGATGGAGGTGTTATATAGAAATAATCCTAAGGATATAGATAAAAAGAACATTGCGTTTATCACCGATAGGATTCTTGTTCACGAAGGGAAGAAACAAATATTTGGAACTCAATTTTATAAAACGAAAGATGGCAAACTTGAACCAAATTTAATAAGTGGCAGAAAAAATCTTAATAAAAGAAGAAAAGAATATAATCTTCCGCCTTTTAAGGAATATGAGAAAGCAATGAGACAGTATAACCGGATGCCTACAACTAATAAGAAACCAGCCTAAATGGTTTGTTTTTAGGGTATTGCGGAAAATTAGGGAATATGCTATAATACAATCAATAACTCGGTTGGCGGTTTTAACACAAGTTAGAAAGTCTCCGGGAATAGCACACTACAACCGTTTCTTGCTCAGGGAGAGAGCGAGAAACATCCGGTAGCAGAACTTCTGTCGCCTGTGGCGGAAGAAAACACAGAAGTTCGCAACCGGATAAACAACCAAGGCAGACCCTCCTGCGCGTAAAGCTACGGAGGGTAAAGGCCGCTGTCGTCCAAGAGACTTCAGCGAGCCGAAGGAGGCAGCCATGAGGAAGAACCACAGCGTTCTACTCACTGTCGTGGCGACCCTCGTGGTTGCCATGGCACTCGTCAACTGCGGTGGCGGAAGTTCACCCACCGAGCCCAAACCGACCCCGGGGCCGACGCCGACTCCGGTTCCGGTCATCCCCAGTGTGGAGTTTATCTCATCGACTCCTCCCTGCGGGAGCACGATTCGCACGTCGGATGTCCCAGCGGTAGTGTTCAGAATCCACTACACCACCAACACCCACTCAGTTATCACCGCTGACCTCATCTTTGCCAATGGAGGAAATGCGGGGCTGATCAACAACGGCGCTACCGGTACGGTCGAGTCCGGTTCAGGGTTCGTGAACCTTGAAACTGCTATGCCGATGCTCATTGGCCAGACCCAAACCGTCAGGATTGAGTTGCACTCTGGTCAGGCCACTGGCCCTCTGCTCGCAAGCACTACCGAAAACTGTTCGTATACCATTCTGCAGTGATCTCCCCACTGCATCACCCCCAAATTTCTTAGGAAAGGAGGGGGCTTTTTTATACGGCTGAAGCCGTAATGTATCCTCCTACGCCAGGGGCTACGGACGGACGCAGTGCGAATGGACAGGCTAAGGCCTACAATATGCGAATCCCCGATAGCAGAACTTCTGTCGCCTGTGGCGTAGGAAAAAACAGAAGTTCGCCACGGGGCAAGCTACCCAAAAGATGTTCACTGCTGGATTTGAGATAATGTTGTATAATGTATTTGTCCATATAATTTATTAAAATCATCCTATGACGAAGAAAGCTTTATATATTTCAATCGCTTTATTAACTTTAGTCGGAGGGGTTTATCTAAATACGCAACACGCTCAAGCGACATGCTATCAAGGTCTTCCGGGAGAAGAATGGTGTAGCGTTGATAACGTCACGGTAAGAGCTACCCTCAATTTATCTCAAACTCAAGTGACAATAACGGCTACGGCGCAAGCCGGATTTGCCGGTTCTGGCAGTAGCCTCCAGTGGGACCTTAATATTGAAGGAAGCTCTGATGGTACTGACATAAACCCTGCCACTGGCCAACTTATAATAGGCGAATTTCAGCCATCTATAAGCTCTCCCTATCAAAGCTTTAGTAGAACATATGGAGCACCGTATGATGTCTCATCTCTTCCAAACGGAACATACGAAGTGACATTTAGAGGTGATAGCAGTTACGGAGGAGGAAGTGGCGGAGCAGATAAGAGTTCACAAACATCAACCGATACTTTTACGATAAATAATCGCCCAGCGGCGCCGACTTGTTCTTTGTCATTTAGTCCAAGCACAATCACCCAAGGCCAACAGACTACAGCAACCTGGACTTCGACTAATGATGCCGATAATTCTTTGTCGTACAGCTGTACCGGAGATATTGGAAGTGGTTCGCTGACCCCTGCAAACAGCGATACTCCTGTTGCTCCCACTCAGTCCCAAACCTGCACCCTCACGGCAATAAATTCTGCTAGTGTTTCAAAAACTTGCAGTGCCTCGATTACGGTTAACGCTCCGCTGACTCCGGCGCCAACGGCAACATTGACCGCCAATCCGACTTCGGTGGCTCCGGGAGGAGTGCCTATTATGTCCTGGAGCTCAACTAACGCCGCAAATTGTAGTGTCTTGGCTGGAGCCGGCTTTCGTACGGGTGGTGCTATCAGTGGAAGCTGCAATACCACTCCGGGAGCAACCTGCCCCAGTCCTTTGGCGGGTGATACAACCTTTTCAATCAGATGTTATGAGTTTGCCGATAGAACCGGAAGGACAGCGGATGCGGCGGCGACAGTTCGTGTTGTCGCGCTCGCTCCGGCCGCTCCGACGCTCAGCGGAGCGGGGGAATGTCACGCAAACTACCCAAACACTTCGGTACAGGCGTACCTTTCTTGGAACGCGGTTGCGGGAGCAACCATGTATGAAATGTGGCAGGACAGATCGTTCCTGATCGGGGATATTATGATTGCGGAAACAAACCAGACATTCTATATCCATGGCGGCCGGACTCTCGGTGCTTCGTACAGTTATTACGTTATTGCAAAAAACGCCACGCAAACCGGCAACCCATCAAATACGGTAACGGTAGCCATGCCCGCGTCGTGCCAAGGCAACCCGCCTCCATCGCCGGGTGGAGAAACTCTTGTGCTTGACCCGTCCAGCGCTACCGTCAATGTGAGTCAGAACGAGATGTTTACTGCTCTGTACGATCCTGACGGGGGCGGAGGGGCACGATACGGCCAGTTTAGCGTGAATACGCTTGCGACATGGACGACGTCGGACGCCACCATCGCCGCGTCGCGAGGGAACGGGCTGTTTGATGGAGTAAGCGCCGGCACCGCCACCGTACAGGCGCGCTATCGCAACGGTGTGGGTCCATTTCTTAATGCTTTTGCTACGCTCAACGTGCTTGGCGCGGGGCCTAGCTTTTTGGTTTCTGTAGCACCTCCTCTCCAGACGGTCACCAAACCTGGCTCGGCGCCCTACACCGTTACGGTTACACCTCTTGGCGGCTTTAGCGGGAATGTTGCGCTCTCTGTGTCAAACCTTCCCGGTCAGGTATCGGGTGCGTTTGCTCCGCAGGTGGTTGCAGGAGGTTCAGGCAACTCTACACTCACACTTACTGTCCGGGCTGGTGCGCTTGACGGCCGCTCCACGTTTACGGTGATGGGCACCAGCGGTGCGCTCTCGTACAGTGCAACGCCAGACATCACTATCCAGTCAGGTGTTTCCTGCTCGGTGACCGCAGATCCCACATCGGGTAATGCGCCGCTGACGGTAACCGCGGCCGCAAACGGTGCAAACGGCACCGCTCCCTACCAGTACCGCTTTGACTGGGAAAGCGACGGAACATTTGATACCGCCTACGGCGGCAACTCGGCACAGACCATCTACAACAGCGCCGGCCTCTACCGAGTCACTACCGGCGTGCAGGATGCGACATCGGCGACCGCAATATGCACTACGCAGTCAACCGGCGATGTAACGGTGAACCCGCAAGGCGAACCGCAAGTGGATTTGAAAGTACGCCCGCGAGGCAGCGGAGGTCCTTGGCACGATAATCTCTCGGCGGGTGATGCAATGACCGTGCCGCACGATTATGCCTTCAACGTGGCGCAGATTGAACTCTCGTGGAATTCCCAGAACGTTTCTTCCTGCACCGGAAGCTGGGTGGAAGGACAGGAGGTGGGAACGTCCCGCGCCCAGAACAATCCCATGGTTGTTGGCCTTGCGGTACCCGCCACCGTTGGAGAAACTACGACGCACAATCTTGCCATCACCTGCAATCCCACCGATACCGTTACGATTGAAGTCACCAAAGCCGCAGCTCCCAACTGCTGGCTGACCGCATCCGACAACACCATCATCTGGGGCCAGCCGGTGATACTTACGTGGGGTTGTTCGGCCACCTCCACCGTCAGCGATTTGAAGCTTGTTGACGGAGCGGGGAAGGCCATTGTCGATCCCGCAAATCCCGACGGCGGCCAGACGAAACAGAAACCGAAGACAACCACCTCATACTTCTTGAAGTGGAAGGAAGGAGTTGCCGGCGTGGACGTTGAGGTCAAAGTTGATGTGAGTGTCGGATTCCTCCCGGTGCTGCGGGAGATCATACCGCGGTGGTGAGGGAGTGCGGAATTGCCTGAGACGGACGGGTGCTTGCGCTGTCGGTAATGGTGCGGTATAGCTATACCGGCACGCAGCTTTTGGCAGTCAACACAAAACGCGGCTCACGCGAAGGGAAAGTTTTTTGTGCTGAAATGGCACAGAGTAAGGAGGCAGCCGTGAAAAACCGGACGCATTCCATCATCGCTGTTGCGGCAATCCTTGCGGTTGCTATGGTACTCATCAACCCGGGTTGCGGGGGAGAACGTTACTCTCCCACCGAACCCAAACCTTCTCTCTTGCCAACTCCCACTCCAACTCCGACACCCTCCTCTATTATTGTTGTTCCCGCGTCTGCTCAACCATCCGTTTCTTGGCAGTGGAGAGAAAAACCACACAACCTCGCAGCGCCTCGGGACACCCCGGGGCTTTCTGTTTTTGTATGGACAACCGGCGATTCACTTGTTTTCCGATGCAAGCCCTTTTTCTGCTTCTTTGAAAACGTGCTCAAGCACCGTCTTGTCACGTGACGATATTCTCTTAAGCACAAACGTTTCCGCCTTCTTTCGCGAGCGTTCGCGCATAGATCGCACGCCGATTTTTAAGCGCCGGAATTTTTGCGTTCCTAGCGCGTCGATGATTGACTGGATTCCTTTGTGTCCCGCGGAACGCTGGTCAAACGAGAATTTGTATGCCCCGACGTTCATATCGGAATCGTCGTGAACCACGAGCAGCTGTGCGGGAGTTTTTTTGAAATATGCGAGCGCTTGCGCAACGGCAGAACCCGAATCGTTCATGAACGTGAGCGGAAGAACAAAAACGGAATTGCTCGTTGCGTCTTTTACGTAGCAAAACAACTTGCCGCGCGGCGTGCCGAAAGCAAGTCCCCGCTCTTTGGCATATGAGGTGACGCACATTGCCCCGATGCTGTGGTATGTGGCGCGGTAGCGCAGTCCCGGATTGCCAAGACCGACGACGAGAAAACAAGGGGGGTTTGATTTCTGCATACACCTCACTATACTATACTACTGTACTGTGAATAAGACGCCGCTGTAAGAGCGCGCGATTTATGAAACGGATTTTATTTGTCGTCTGGGAAATCGGAGAGGTGCTTTTTATCGCTTTGATTGCCGTTGCGGCGATCAAGTACTTTTTGATCCAGCCGTTTATCGTCAACGGCGCCAGCATGGAGCCAACTTTTTTTGACGGCGACTACCTTTTGGTTGATGAACTGAGCTACCGTTTTCATGAACCTGCCCGCGGCGACGTCGTTGTATTTAAAGCGCCGCAAGATACTTCGCTCTATTATATCAAGCGGATTGTTGGACTTCCGGATGAGAAGATTGAGGTCGAGAACGACACGGTAAGAATCTTCAATACGCAGCATCCCCAGGGCGTTGCGTTGGATGAAAATTACATTCCCCACGGCATTCGGAGAGATTGGGCCGGGCACGTAACCGTTGTTCTTGGAGAAGGGCAGTATTTTGTACTCGGGGATAACCGTCTCAACAGCCTAGATTCGCGTTACTGGGGGCCGCTTGAGGAAGGGGACATCGTCGGCTTGGTCAAAATTCGGCTCTGGCCCGTTTCCGAGGTGCAGCTGTTCGGGAATCTCGTCGCTCCGTCGCGGTAGGTTATTAACATTCGTCATCCGATATGCCCATCGCCATTCCCCGTCCTCCGAAGAGAAAACCATTACGGCAGTCACCACCTCGCCGTATGCGGCGGCGTGTGTTTCCTTTTCAGTCGCCCAAAGGGATGCATGACATACTTCCCGCTGATTTTTTGTATATCGAGCGCGTTGAACGGGCACTGGCCAAGGTGGCGCACTTCTACGGTTTTGAGCGCATTGAAACACCCGTCCTTGAAGATGTCCGGTTGTTTGAGCGCGGGACGGGCCCGACGTCGGAGATCGTAACCAAGCAGATGTATGTTGTAAAAGGTAAACGTGACACCGGCGTGCTTGCGCTCCGACCCGAGATGACACCGGGAGTGTTTCGGGCGTACATTCAACACGGCCTCTCTCGCCTCATGATGCCGGGTAAGTTGTACTACAACGGTCCTGCGTTCCGGCATGAGCGGTCGCAGGCGGGAAGATTCCGGCAGTTTCAACAAGTCGGCTTTGAGGTGTTGGGTACCGGCGATCCTGCTTACGATGCGCAGGTTATCATGGCATCGTGGCGCCTGCTTTCCGAGCTGAAACTCAAAAACGTGACTGTTCGCGTGAACAGCATCGGCTGCGGGCTCTGCCGTCCCGTATATGTGCGAAGACTCAAGGAGTACTATAAGAAGAAGATTTCAGGGGCGTGTCGCACCTGCCAAAAACGATTCAAAGAGAATCCCCTGCGCCTTCTGGATTGCAAAGAGCCCAAGTGCCAGCCGCTAAAGGAAGAAGCACCGGTATCGCTCGATTCACTCTGCTCAACATGCAAAAACCACTTTACGGCGGTACTGGAGCTCTTGGAAGGCACGGGCGCTCCGTACCTTGTGGATCAGTTTTTGGTACGCGGCCTTGATTACTATTCGAGGACGGTGTTTGAACTGTTTGCGGAGGGTATCGACGCAGCACTGGGCGGGGGAGGACGCTACGACTACCTTTCGGAAGCGCTTTCCGGCCCTCGGATGGGAGCGGTGGGAGTAGCGCTTGGCGTAGAGCGCATTGTAGAGGCACAAAAAACCCAGAGTACCGTCGTACTGGCACGATCGACTCCCGACGTCTTTGTTATTTATATGGGCGATGAGGCGAAGAAGAAATCCTTCGCGCTGATCGAGGAGTTTTACAAAGAAGGCCTTGTGGCACGCGAGTCGTTTTCCCGCGAATCTCTTAAAAGCCAGCTGCGTGCTGCGGACAAAGAGAAGACACGCTTGGCACTTATCCTGGGGCAGCGGGAGGTTTTTGAGGAGGTTATCATTGTGCGGGATATGCGAACCGGAAACCAGGAAACCGTTTCACTCAAGAAAGTAGTCGAAACAGTCAAAAAACGGTTGCATTGATGCAGCCGCACGGACTCTCGTCACGATCATTGCGCTCTATCGTATGGACTGTCTCTTTTGTTCCATCGCCCAAAAAAAGAAGGACGCGTATGTGGTGTATGAAGACGACACGGTTGTGGCGGTGCTCGATGTACTTCCCTGCGCTGAGGGGCACTCCTTGGTACTTCCGCGCAGGCACGCCCAGACTATTCTGGATCTTGACGCCGAGTATCTGGGGAAGGTTTTTGGGGGAGTGCAGCGCGTCACCGAACTTCTTCTTCGCACTCTCAAACCCCATGGATTTACCATCGGTATCAACCATGGAAAAGCCGGCGGGCAGGCGATTGAACATCTGCACATCCATATCATTCCTCGCTTTGAGGATGACGGCGGCGGTTCAATCCACAGCGTGGTGCACCATCCGCCCACAGAGCAGCTTGAGAGCGTATTCCAGAAAATTGTTGCAAAAGGACAGAAATAGTGTATAGTTTTCTGTAATTCATATAATTACCTCGACGAACTCGGGATGCTCTGTTTTATAACCCGACGTTGTCGGAGACGGGACCAGCATGATTGAAATTCGTCGGAAAGAAGGGGAGTCAGTCAACGCGTTTCTGTACCGCTTCACCAGAAAGATACAGCACGCGGGCCTTATCAAAGAAGCGAAAAAGCGCCGGTTTCATTCCAGATCGGTCAACAAACATGCCCGCAGGACGTCGGCTCTCTATCGTCTTGCGAAACGCAGAAACATCGAGCGACTGCGCAAGTTAGGCAAGATCAAAGCCAGGTAGCCTCCGCCGCATATGCTGGTCCAACACCTGACACAGAAGCTCAAAGAGGCCGTTATGGCCCGTGATGAGTTTAATGCAACGCTGGTGCGCGGGCTCTTGGCGGCACTCCACAATCGTGAAATCGAACTCAGGCCCTCCGGTAAGGAGTTGAGCGAGGAGGATGCAGTGGCGGTGCTTCGCCGTGAACTGAAAAAGCGCAAAGAATCCTCGCAGCTCTACCGGCAGGGAGGACGTGTTGATTTGGCTCAGAAGGAAGAAAAAGAGGCAACATTCATTGAATCGCTGGTGCCTGCGATGATGTCGCGTAATGAACTTGAACGCGTGGTAGACGACGTCATTAAGGACACGGGCGCCTCCGGTGCCAAAGATTTTGGTCCCGTGATGAAAGAAACGATGACCCGTTGCGGTGGGCGCGCCGAGGGCAAAGAAGCAAGCGCCGTTATCAAAGAAAGACTTTCGTCATAGGTTATTTTGAGCTCGATGAATCGAGTCGTCGTAACGGGGACTCATCCCTCATGGGCGCCGCACCAAAAAGTTGTGCGGCGCGTTGCGTATGCAACACTGCGTTTATTGAAACGCAACAGCTGTTATTTTGAGGTTGTCCTTCTTGGTTCGGACGCGATGCGCACACTCAACAAGCGCTGGCGCGGCGTTGATGCCGTCACCAACGTTCTGAGTTTCGTACACCCCTCGTCGGTAATGCTCCCGCCCGCGCGCCTGCGCTATTTGGGCGAAGTGTTCATCTGTCCTTCCTACCTTGCACGTTGTAAACAAGACCTTACACACATGGTGGTGCACGGCGTGCTCCATTTGTGCGGTTTTGATCACCTAGGGGCTCGTGATAGAATGAGGATGGAAAAGAAGGAATCAGCTGTCTTATTGCGGTTGGGGAAAGCACGGCGCGGAAACAGTTGTTTGTAATTTCAACGCGTGCAGTCGGTTGTCCCAGTCGAAACGCGGGGCTGTGTTATACATCATTTGTTTGTCGGCACTGTCATGTTTATCACCGCTGTTGATCTTGGATCGTCACGTTTTAAGAGCATTGTTGCTGATGTTGGCAAAGATGGCTGCGTTATCGTGAAAGCCATTGCGAGAGAATCGCGCGGCGTTAAGCGCGGCGAAGTTATTTATCCCGAGGAGGCAGTCAAGAGTCTCTTTAAGATTCTTGATGACGTCAAGCGGTTTGATCGCAGATGTCTTAAGAATTTGGTGTTCTCCATCTCGGGTGTTCGCAGTCGCGTGTACATTTCCCGCGGTTCGGTTTCCATACCGCGCCCAGATCACGAGATTCTTTCCGAAGATGTCGACCGCGTCGTTAAAGAATCAATGGCGTTCAATTTGCCGGTGGGATGGCAGATTATTCACTCGTTTCCGCGCGGGTTTGTTATCGATGACATTGAAGTTGACGGTACGGCCGTTGAAGGATTGTCTGGCCGTAAGCTTGCCGCTAACGTTGTACTCATTGCGGTTTTTTCGTCCGCATACAAAAATTTCGTTCGTCTCACCAATTTAGTGTTGGGGAAGAAAGGGGACATCGGCGGGAATGTTTTTTTTGCACCGCTTGCCAGCGATCGGGCGGTGTTGACCAGAAACCAGCGGGAACTGGGAGCGGTACTTGTGGATGTTGGATTTGGGACGACCAGCATCGTTGCCTATCAGGACGGCAAGATGCTCAACGCAATCGTACTGCCGGTGGGATCCGGACTCATCACCAGTGACCTTGCCATTGGTCTCAAGTGTTCGATAGAAGCTGCGGAGAAAATCAAATGTCAGCTGGGAGCTGCGTTGTCGCGCGGTGTTTCGGTCAAGGATGTTATTGACCTTTCCGAATACGAGGAAGGGCAGACCGCGACGGTTTCACGGCGGTTTGTGGCGGAGATTATCGAAGCACGGACCCGCGAGATTTTCTCACTGGTAAAAGAGCAGGTGTCGGCCATGGACAAGTCATTGCATTTTCCGGCGGGGGTTGTGGTGACCGGCGGAGGAGCAAAACTCCCCGGCATTCTTGATATCGTGCGTCAGGAACTTCGTCTCCCCGCTCACGTGGGATTTCCTCGCATTGACGAACTGGAATTCTCCAATGCGACTGTCCAGGAAACGCTCAATGATCCGGAGATGTCCGTAGCATGCGGTCTTTTACTGCACCGCTTGGATATGCTGCGCCCCGGCGGCTTGAGCCGCAAGGAAACACGCGAGGTTTTGGAACCGTGGTACAAACGGATACTCAGGACCATTCTCGCTCTCGATTAGGCGATTTTTAATATGTCTAAAAGAAAGAAGGTCAAGCGTCCGCGTTCCGTGAGAAGAAAGAAAATTGCTTTCAGACGCCGTCGAAGAAATGCGCCGGCGAAGAAAAGAACATCGCGCACAGCGGCGGGAAAAGCCAGGCGTACGCGGTCCGCCTTTCGGCGGGTACACCGATCGGGCCCGACGCGCATTAAGGTTATTGGAGTCGGTGGAGGAGGAGGCAACGCAGTGTCGCGAATGGTCGGATCGCTTCCGCGGGGCGTTGAGTTGATTGCCGTCAACACGGACGTGCAGGATCTTGAACATTGTCGGGTGCGCCGCAAAGTGTGCATCGGGAAGAAAACCACGCGCGGTCTTGGGGCAGGAATGAATCCGGAACTCGGGCGCCAATCCGCGGAAGAAAGTCGCAGTGACATTGAACGCGCGCTTGCCGGCGCCGACATTGTTTTTCTGACGGCGGGTTTTGGCGGCGGAACCGGGAGCGGCGCCACGCCGGTTATCGCGGAAATCGCAAAAGAGATGGGTATTGTCACCGTTGCGGTTGTCACCAAACCATTCACGTTTGAGGGTGCGCAGCGCGCGCGCATTGCGCAAGACGCTCTCGAATCGCTTCGCGATCGTGTCGATGCATTTATCACCGTACCCAACGATAGGATCTTTTCGCTGATCAGCAAAGATACGTCGCTGCACAAAGCATTTCTTGCCATCGACGAAGTACTCAGACATGCCGTCGGAGGAATTTCGGAGATTATTCTTGCCCCCGGCATCATCAACGTGGATTTCGCCGACGTCAGAGCGATTGTTGCTAACTCCGGTCCCGCGCTTATCGGTATTGGCATTGCATCGGGTAAGGAGCGTGCCGCTACGGCCGCGAATGCCGCTGTCAACTCACCTCTATTGGAGTCGTCACTTGAGGGAGCACGGGGGGTACTCTTCAGTATTTGCGGCAGGAGGGATCTTAAAATGAACGAAGTGCACGATATCGCCCGCATGGTAGCGGACAACGTTGACTCGGAGGCGAAGATCATCTTCGGAACGTATCACGACAGCCGTCTTCCCAAGGGGTATATCAAAGTGACACTCATCGCAACCGGGTTTGGAGGAGCTTTTGGGCGCAACTACACTCTTTTTGGGGGTTTTGAGGCGACTGGCGGAGGTGAATCACCTATTGACAGAGCGTCACGGGCGGTGTTCCAGAAAAAATCTGTGGATATCTCGGTCCGCGAAGGGACGGGTCGTGATAGAATAGAGGCATCCAACGACGGCGTGGTCGGGGAGCAGGAGTTCGAAGGAAGTTTGTGGGACACGCCGGCGTTTTTGAGAAAAAGAAAGAAACCACCGCGGTGATGGGATCGCGCGCACGCACTCAACAACGTTCAAAGCAATTTTAGTCGCGTTGTGTGTTGTTGAATGTCTACGTGCGGGTGCTGATGCCGCTGACGCTGTCCAAGCACTCCGATTGACCATCTGGAATCTTCGCGTGGCTTTTGTCGAAGCCGCTGCTGTACATGTGCGCTAGCCTCTATGACCAGAACCAAAAAACCGTTTGACTATATTCTCAAGCGCAATGGCGCGCGCGTTCCTTTTGCGACCGATAAAATCACCCACGCTGTTTTTCGGGCATCAGTCGCGGTGGGCGAGCCGAACTGGAATCGCGCCCATGCACTTACTGCTTCTGTTGTTGCACATCTTGCGAAGAAGCATGCACGGGGCACCATTCCTTCGGTTGAAGAGGTGCAGGATTTGGTTGAGCACATACTTATCGACAACGGCCTTGCGAAAATCGCAAAGGCGTACATCCTGTACCGTCAGCACCGCTCGCAACTGAGAAAGGAGAAGGCGCAGATTCTCAACAAAGACGAGAATGACATCGATGACGTTGATAAGCGATTTGACGTCAACGCATTGCGTGTGCTGGCGGCGCGGTATCTTAAAAAAGACGAGGCCGGCATCAAGGAAACTCCCAAAGAACTGTTCACGCGCGTCGCGGTCCACGCAACACTGCCGTCGCTGCTGTATGATGCCAAGATTTTTCGCAAGAAGGGAAAGAGTCCTGAAGGATACAAACCCGAGGAATTTGAGCCTCAAAAAAACGAAGGGAAGTTTTTCATCGGACCGTATCCGCTCAACCGATTTCATCTTGAGGCACTCAAACGTGTTTTTGACCGCTTTGCGGTTGCGGGTCAGATCAAAGTGCGATGGAGCAGATTTCTTAAGTTGTTAAAACAGGGTTACTTCGGGCGATATGGAGATGAGGTACAGCGGTACTACAGCCTCATGGTGTCGCGCAAGTTCATGCCCAACACTCCGGCGATAGCCAATTTCGGCAACTTTCTGGGGATGGGAAGTGCCTGTTTTGTGCTCGGGGTTGAGGACAACATCGGTGACATTATGGACAAACTCAAGGCCGCTTCTACTATCTTTAAGTCAGGCGGCGGCGTGGGATACAACTTCTCTCACCTTCGGCCCGAGGGCGACTTCGTCAAAACCACCGGCGGCGTCGCTTCGGGCCCTTTGAGTTTCATGAGCATGTTTGACAACATGACCGATGTCATCAAGCAAGGAGGTATTCGGCGCGGGGCGAACATGGGCATCATGAATTCAAACCACCCCGATATTCTCAAGTTCATCAAGGCGAAAGAGGGGAACAAGGCGTTGCGCAACTTCAACATTTCGGTTCTGATTCTGGACGATTTTTGGAAGTATTTTGAAAAGCGGGAGCCCTATCCGCTGATCAACCCTCGCACGGGCAAAGCAGTGGCAGCGATAGATCCTCATCAGCTGTTTGAGTCAGTCGCGTACCAGGCGTGGGAGTCGGCTGAGCCGGGCGTGATCTTTGCCGATCACGTGAACAGGTACAATCCGTTCCTCGAACACCTGGGGCCGATTGAAACCACCAACCCTTGCGGCGAGGTGCTGCTGTATCCGTACGAATCATGCAACCTCGGTTCCGTTAACGTGTGGGCGTTTGTGGAACGTCACAATGGCGGCAAGCCGCGCGTGGACTGGAAGGGAATGGAAGAAGCGATACGAACCGCGACCAAATTCCTGGACAACGTCGTCGATATCAATCTGTATCCGCTGCCGGAGATTGAAACGATGACGCTTTCGACCAGAAAGATCGGTCTGGGGGTCATGGGGGTGGGGGATCTTCTGTACGATCTTGAGCTCTCTTACGACAGCAAGCCGGGACTGGCGTTCATGGAACGATTGATAGAATTCGTCAACTATCACTCCAAGATTGCTTCCATTGAGCTTGCAAAGGAGCGGGGGCCCATGCCGAATCATAAACAGTCTTTCTATAAAGAAGGAAAACTTCCCTTTGCGGGTGCGTATGAGAAGAAGGGACAACATTTCGACTGGACTGCAGTTGCACATGGCGTGAAAAAATATGGCGCCCGCAACGGGTTCACAACCGTCATCGCGCCCACTGGCTCCATCTCCATGATTGCCGGCTGCTCCTCGGGCATCGAGCCTGTGTACAGCCTGGTGTTCGAGAAGAACGTAACAGTGGGGAGTTTCTACTACGTTGATCCGGTGTTTGAGGAGCGGATGCACAAAGAAGGTCTGATGGACGACGCACTCTTAAAAGACGTGTCCGCACACAGCGGGAGCGTGCAGGCGCTATCGTACATCCCCCAACGTCTTAAAAGGGTATTTGTGACGGCTCACGATATTGTTCCCAAAGATCACATCAGGGCGCTGGCGGCGTTCCAAAAATGGACCGATTCCTCAATCTCCAAAACCAACAACTTTCCGGCTTCGGCGACCGTGGACGACGTCAAGGAAGCGTACATGCTTGCGTATAAGCTCGGGTGCAAGGACGTGACGGTGTTTCGGGACGGCTCCATCACCAATCAGGTGTTGGTGACACCGGGCGAAAAGAAGGTTGAGAAAGAGAGAAAAACCAAGGAGAAAAAAGAGAGCGAGTTTATTCCCTTGCGCGACGAGAAGGCGAAGGGACTGGCGGTCTACAAAAAAGAATCGTCGTACACCTCAGCGGTGAGCTCACTTGATCTTTCGCCTGCACCTGATGTACCGCCAAGCGAGTCGGACGATGACGCTTTTATCGACCCTTCGGGAGCGGTTAAGTGCAAACTCTGCAGCATCTAGAGAAACGTTGTGTGCCATGTCATCATTTTTTAGCGTTCGTGTACGCGAGCGCAGTTTTTATAGACGGAACGTGCCGTATCGGCGAGGGTTGCATTTACGATTTTATGTGGTAGCATCGTGGTGATGACCAAAAAGACCTCGGCGGGGCTTCTGACCATGGTAGTACTTGCGACACTCGCGGGCGCTTTTTTTGTTTATCCTGATAATCCCGTTTTGCCGCAACTTGCCCGATTGCAGCCGTGGCGGCTGGGACTTGATCTGGTGGGAGGAGCGCACTTGATCTACCGTGTTGACCTTTCGCAAATCCAAGCCGGCGATCGAGCTGATGTTGTCGCGGGCCTCCGGGACGTTATTGAACGGCGCATCGACCTTTACGGCGTCAAAGAACCGCGCGTGGCAACATCGCAGGCAGGAGGGGAATACTATCTTATCGTCGAGCTTGCTGGCACCACAAACGTCAGCGACGCCATTCGCGAGATTGGAGAAACGCCATTCCTGGAATTTAAGGAAACCGCTCAGCAGGATGGACAGACGGTGTATGTCTCCACGGAACTTAACGGCCGGTTTGTGAAAGGCGCGCAGCTCGATTTTAATCAAACCACCCTGCAGCCGCAGGTTGCGATTCAGTTCAACGACGAAGGAGCAAAAATCTTTGAGGATCTGACTGCCCGCAATGTCGGCAAAATCATCGGTGTGTTCTTGGACGGCGCTCCCATCACCGAGCCGGTGGTCAACGAGCGCATCGCCGGCGGTAATGCAGTCATTACCGGAAGCTTCTCGCAGGAAGAGGCAAAACAGCTCGTCCGCCGCTTCAACGCCGGAGCGCTTCCAGCTCCGATAGAACTGGTAAATCAGCAGACGATTGGAGCGACGCTGGGCAAGGACTCCTTGTATGCCTCCGTTCGCGCCGGCGCCGTGGGAACGGCACTGGTGGTCGTGTTTCTGGTACTGTACTACGGCTTTTTTGGCTTCCTGGCATCACTTGCGCTTATCGTCTACGTCGTACTCTCGCTCTCCATCTTCAAACTCTTTGTGACGATGAGTCTTGCGGGAGTGGCGGGATTTCTGCTGTCTATCGGTATGGCGGTCGATGCCAATGTTCTTATTTTTGAACGGACGAAAGAAGAGCTTAAGAAAGGGATGCTCAGAACATCGGCGGTCGCGGAGGGATTCCGGCGTGCCTGGCCCTCGATCCGGGACTCGAACATTTCGACCATTATCACCTCGTTCATTCTCTTTATGCTGACGACCAGTTTTGTGAAAGGATTAGCACTCACATTGCTTCTGGGTGTTGTGGTGAGTATGTTCACGGCAATTACGGTCACCAGGGGTCTGATGACACTAACGGTCCGCGACAAAGAACCGAATCGGTCAAAACAACCATGATCAACATCATCGGCAAAAGAACGATCTTTTTATCCGTTTCGGGAACACTGATGATTGCGAGCATAGCGGCAATCGCGATTTTTGGGCTCAAGCCGGGCATCGACTTTACCGGCGGCGCTTTATGGCAATTTAAGCTTCCCGTGAACTCTACCATCGACGCTCGGGAGGTTGAGGGATTTTTCAGAAACGATCTTGGTGTTAAAGAAATTATTGTCCAAACGGGCGCGGAGGGGATGTTTTTGATACATCTCCCAGTTACACCGGAGGATGCACACCAGCACTACAAGACATCGCTTGAACAGCGCTTCGGGTCGGTTGACGAGAATCGTTTTGAATCCGTCGGTCCCACAGTCGGGGCGCAACTGAAGTCCCGCGCAGTGCTGGCGACGCTGTTGGTACTGGTTGCCATCTCGCTCTATATTACATTGTCATTCCGTAAGGTTTCGTATCCGGTGAAATCGTGGAAATACGGCGTCGTTACCTTAGTGTCGCTGTTTCACGACGTCATCATTCCCATGGGAATGCTTGCGGTCCTGGGATATGCCAAGGGCGTTGAGATCGATACGGCGTTTGTCGTAGCGCTTCTGGTGGTGGTCGGTTTTTCGGTGCACGACACCATCGTGGTGTTCGACCGCATCAGGGAGAATCTTCTGATCCGCCGCCATACGGCTGTTTTTGAAGAGACGGTCAACGACAGCATCAACCAAACCCTGGTTCGCTCCATCAATACCTCTCTGACGCTTGTCCTGGTACTGGTGGCGATGCTTATTGCGGGGGCTCCTTCCCTGCGGCTGTTTGTGCTGGTAATCTTAGTGGGGACAGTGGTGGGCACGTACTCATCAATTTTCGTTGCAAGCCCCCTCTTGACTCTTTGGCACCGATTTGGTAAAAATAAAGGGCGATAACAAGGTACAAACAACCCATTTTTTTATACCTATGACAGTCAAGACATTGTGCGATCAGTTGGTTGAAAAATTACCCAAACGCCAGAGAGAAGTCGTGGTCTATCGTTTCGGGCTCAAATCGCAGAAACCCAAAACACTGGCAAGTCTGGGCAGCAAGTATTCGATCACCCGCGAGCGCGTACGGCAGATCGAGGCGGCGGCTCTCAAGTCGCTTGCCAAGATTTTTGGCGGCAATACGGCGCTCAGTAAGATTCATGCGCGCTGCGTGGAACACTTAAAGACAATGGGAGGAATCCGACGGACCGATATATTTGCCAACGATCTTAAACTGGTGTTACGTGACGACGAGACTCCTGCGCCGTACGTTGAGCTCGTGTTCGCGGCGCTCAAAACTCCCCTGCTTTACCCGGAGAGCGATGAGTACTTTAGTTTTTGGTACACGGGACGTGAAGCGCTTTCGAACGTACAAGATTTTGTTTCGAAGGTTGCAAAGGCACTTGCATCGAAAAAGGAGACGGTTGTTGAACGCGGTGCGTTCGACACTCTGTTCTACGGCGTGGTGAAAAACCATCGCATCGGTGATTTTGTCGGTCTTAACTACCTCTTGATTTCAAAGCTGTTCTCGGTCAATCCGTTTGGGGATTTTGGGCTTTCGCAGTGGCGGGAGATCGTGCCCAAAACCGTGCGCGACAAAGCATATCTGGTGCTCAAAAAGCGCCATGCGCCGCTGCACTTCCGCTCGATTGCCGAGGAAATCAACCGCGTGCGTTTTGACGCCAAAAAAGCGCATCCTCAGACGGTGCACAACGAGTTGATTAAAGACAGGCGGTTTGTACTGGTGGGACGCGGCCTCTATTCGCTGAAAGAATTCGGCATTGAGGAGGGAACCACGGCGGAGTTACTGAAGAAACTTCTCAGAAAACACGGCCCCACGGATACCGAGACGCTGGTGCGGTTGGTATCACAACAGCGCATCCTCAAGCGCAATACGATTCTTCTGAATCTTTCCAACAGGAAGCACTTCAAGAAACTCTCCGACGGCCGCTACCACGTTGCGTAGAGTCGCATAAACGCTGAATAGACAGCTTTTATGTCTTCTGATGTACTGCGCCTCCCTGCACGTCTCGTGGGGAGGCGGTGCGTGTTATACTAGAAGACGGGCGGCTCCATGAGCACGTCGTATGATTGATTTTTTTACTGCTGCATTTGAAGATTTTGGGAACGTTTTTGTACTCGCGGCATGGATTATTGTGCCGGTGTTTTTATTCGCGCTTTGGTGGGAGCTTCGGCTCTATGATAAGCGCATGAGGTTTCTTGGCGGTATGACGTGGAACATGCTTGAGATTCGTATTCCTCGCGATAATCTCAAAACCCCGAAATCGATGGAGCAGGTTTTCGCCGCGCTGTACGGCGCCTACTCTTTTGGTATTTCGTGGATTCCTAAGTATTTGGAGGGAAAAGTCGATCTCTGGTTTTCGTTTGAGATGGTCGGCAGGGATGGCGGCGTGCATTTCTATGTCCGCACGCCTTCTCAATTCCGGCACCTGGTGGAATCAGCAATTTACTCGCAGTATCCGGATGCCGAACTTGAAGAGGTGGCGGACTATGTGCATGAAATGCCGGCGCGACTTCCCAATGACACGTACGATTTGTGGGGGACGGGTTTGATGCTGGCCAAGGACAGCGTGTATCCCATCCGTACGTACCACTACTTTGAGGACCCGAAAGAAGAACGCCGTGTGGACCCGATCGCAGCCGTCACGGAAGCCATGTCGAAGCTTGAAAGCGACGAGATGATCTGGGTTCAGCTTTTAATCAGCCCGGTTGGTGCTGCGACCGGTGTTGACCTTAAGAAGCAGGCGGAAGAAGAGGTGAAAAAAATTATAGACGAGAAATCTTCCAAGCGGCTTACCATGGAGGGGGAGGAAATTTCAATCGGTCTTGTGGGTTTGAGTGAAGGGTGGCGCACCGTCATCAAGGAGATTGAAAACAAGGCATCCAGGCTTGCGTTTCAGACCACGCTCAGATTCGTCTATATTGACCGCAAGGACAGTTTCTCGCCGCTTAACGTTGCCGCGGTGATGGGGTCGTTTCAGCAATTTAACACACTCAACCTCAACGCCATTAAATCTGATAAGCTCGTTACCAAGGTTACGGGATGGCGCGGCAAACTATTTCCCTTCTATAGAAAGGTCAAGTTGCTTTCGAAAAAGCGCCGGATTTACGGCTACTATCGCGCGCGCCGTTTCGGTTTCACCAATCGCCTGCGTCAGGAACGCACCCTTCCCGTTTTTAACATCGAAGAGCTCGCTACGCTGTTTCACTTTCCTGCGTCGGTTGTCAAGGCGCCGAAGTTGCGTGCGGTGATGTCTCGGAAAGGGGAGCCGCCGGAAAACCTGCCCGTTGAGTAATAGTATGCCCAGTAATATTACTTGAACCCATGTTCTTCCACACGTACGTGCTTCAAAGCGAGAAGGACGGCAAGTATTACATCGGGCGTACTAACAATTTGAGGCGGCGGTTAAAAGAACATACAGGAGGGGAAAATTGTTCTACCAAGTCGCGGTGCCCATTACGGCTTATATACTTTGAATCGTGTCTTGATACGCGCGATGCGTATCAGCGGGAGAAGGTACTTGGCGCGCCGGCTGACATATTATCGCAGTGCTAGAACAATTTTCCCATTCAAGTAATATTACTGGGTATGAACGACATTTTGTATCTGGGGACAACCAATTTCCGCAACCAAGAGCGCAAGTTCGGCATCAAGATTGATGACCGACGGCGCCACATTTACATTGTCGGGAAATCGGGCACCGGCAAGACCACACTTCTCTCCAATATGGTTGCTGCCGACATTGTCGCAGGCAAGGGGGTGTGTTTAGTGGATCCGCACGGCGAGGCGGCCGAGGAAGTACTGCACCTCATTCCGGAAGAGCGCATCAATGACGTTATCTACTTCAATCCGGCCGACATCAATTACCCCATCGCGTTCAACCCGCTGGAGAAGGTGAGTTTTGAAATGCGGCACTTGGTAGCGTCGGGATTGATGTCGGTGTTCAAAAAAATCTGGCCCGACGTATGGTCGGCGCGCATGGAGTACATCCTCAACAATACGCTCTTGGCGCTTCTGGAATATCCCAACTCGACGTTGCTGGGGATTATGAAAATGTTTTCGGACAAAGAATATCGCCGAAAAATTGTTGGGAGCTTACAAGACCCGGTAATCAAATCGTTCTGGACCGATGAGTTTGCGAAATACACCCAGCGGCTCGAGACCGAAGCGGTCGCAGCTATCCAGAACAAGGTGGGACAATTTATCGCCAATCCCCTCATCCGAAACATCGTCGGGCAGGTCCATTCGTCCTTTGACATGCGCACCGTGATGGACGAGGAACGGATCCTGATCGTCAACCTTTCAAAAGGAAAGATCGGCGAGGACAACTCGGCGTTGCTGGGAGCAATGGTGGTCACGAAACTGCAACTTGCGGCAATGTCGCGAGTCGACGTGCCGATAGAAGAACGCAAGGATTTTTACCTGTACGTTGACGAGTTTCAGAATTTTGCCACCGAGTCGTTCGCAACAATTCTTTCGGAGGCGCGCAAGTACAAGCTGAATCTGACGCTTGCGCACCAGTATATCGAGCAGCTTGACGAAAAGGTTTGTTCGGCGGTCTTCGGCAACGTTGGGACCATGATCGTCTTTCGGGTTGGTGCGCCAGACGCCGAATTTCTGGAGAAGGAGTTCGAGCCGGATTTTTTGATGAACGATTTTGTCAACTTGCCAAACTACCACGTGTACGTGAAGCTGATGATCGACGGCGTCTCGTCAAAATCGTTTTCGGCAAAGACCCTGCCGCCGATTGCAATACCCTCCGTCTCGGCATTCGGCGACATCCAGGCGGTCTCGCGCCAGAAGTACGCGTTGCCCAAGGACCGCGTCGAGGCAAAAATTGCCGAGGAGTACTACATGGCGGACCAGCGCGCGGATGATATGATTCGTCGCAGAGACGAGCGGTCCCTAAGCGAAACACTGGGAAAGCCGCCCGAGGAGAAACCAAAAAGAGATTTTAAACAAGGGCCGCAGGTGCCAGTAGAGAATCTCAAGGACGTCATTCGGCGGGCTCTTGGCAAAAAAGAAGAGGGACAGTAATATATCGCCTATGTTGTCTTATACCGAGCTTCGGCCTGGATTGTTTATTGAATGGCAGAAAACCCTCTGGCAGGTGCTTGAGGCGGATTTTGTTCGGATGCAGCAGCGAAAGCCGGTGATGAAAACCAAACTTAAGGATGTGTTAAGCGGCAAAGTCCGTGAGGTATCATTTCAGCCCAGTGACGAGATAGAAGAAGCAGAGCTTTCCAAAATGCAGGCACGCTTCATTTATGAGAGTCGCGGCCAGTATTGGTTTGACGAGACGAGCAATCCAAAAAACAGGTTTTTCTTTGCCGCCGAGCAGTTGAGCAGCAGAGTGAACTTTTTGAAAACCGACACTCTCATTACCGCGCTCGTGTATGGCGGCAACGTCATCAGCGTTGAGCTTCCCATTAAAATGGATTTGGAGGTGATTGAAGCGCCTCCTTCCATCAAGGGAGATACCGCCTCCGGCGGTTCAAAGCAGGTGGTGCTGGAGACCGGCATCAAAATCTCAGTTCCGTTTTTCATCAACGAAGGAGACATTGTACGTGTTAACACGCAGTCGGGGGAGTATACAGAAAGGATGGAGAAGGCGTGATATCTTTACGAAATACGAATTTATTACGAATATACGAAATGGATAGGGCGCTCGGAAAGGCGCTTTTGTTGACAAAATAGGATAATATGTGCTATAATATGTATGTAGAATCAGCACATTGAAATGCTACTTGCAATTTGCCATAGCAGAGAGTGACTTTTTAAAAGGTCTTTCTCTGCTATGGCAAACTTCGAATAACCGAAGAGCCCGCTGGCATCTACAAGCGACATCGTTCTTGGGAAAGAACACTGTCGCAGGGAGGAAACAATGAGCGATCTGATGCTCGACGTTAGCCAGGCTCATGAACTGAAGCTCGCCTTTCGGAGAGCGGACTACACCAATGAGGAAATCAAACGGCTCTGTGAGGGAGCCATCCTCGTGGATGTCCGCAAAGTGCTCCTCGGTCATGCTCGTATCGTGCCGGTGGAACACGTCATCACCTGCACCTGTGGTTCTTTCCTTCCTCACCTTGGCTCCGGCTGGAGCGAGGAAGAACACCGTTTCTGCGGGACGATGCAGTTGGAGAAGCGCGACGGCCATCTCTTCCTCAACGGGAAGAAGGTGGAGCGCTATCTTTCTCCCAACCAGAGGGGCAGCAAAGTCATCCAGGGACACAATCTGCGCAAGGAGTTGGCCAACCAGTCGACTCTCTGCGCCTGCGTGCTGGACTACCTGCTCCGGCACACCGAGCTGATCCCGGAAGACTGGAAGCGAGGCTCGACCTTCTTCTGGGGGACCATCTTCCGCAGCCCGGACGGCGGCCTCGGCGTTGCCTACCTGTACTGGCGCGGCAGGCGGTGGTACTGGGGCGACGACTGGCTCGACTACGACTGGGACTCCATCAGCTCCGCGGCTTGTCTCGCAAGTGAGTAGCACTTGAACACTTGGAATCTTGGGACTGATGCACTTGGTCCCTTGATTCTTCACGACCCGCCGAAGGCGGGTCGTTTCCATTTGAGATTGATAAAAACGTGGAAACACCTATAATCTAAGGCAAAATGTTTTTGAAAGGGGATAAAAACAAGAAGGTATTTGTTGCCTTGTCGGGCGGCGTGGATTCGTCGGTCGCGGCGCTGTTGTTGAAACGGCGGGGATTTCCCTCCTTCGCTAAAGCTACGGCGGGCACGGACGTATATGCGGGATTTATCCGCGGCTACAATATTGACGGATGCCAGGATAGGGATTTGGAGGACGCGCGCTCAGTTGCACAGCATGTGGGCATTCCGTTTTATGTGTTTGATTTGGAGGAGGAGTACAAGCGGCGGGTGGTTGATTACCTGCTGGAAGGATACCGCAAGGGTATCACTCCCAACCCCGACGTGGTCTGCAACAGCCAGATCAAGTTCGGGTTGTTTTATGAGAAAGCGCGCGAGGCGGGAGCGGATTATATCGCCTCTGGTCACTACGCTCGTGTGAAACATCCGCTTTTTACTTTTCACTCTCAATGTTCAACTCGCGTCTTTGCGGGCACAGACGCGGACAAGGACCAGAGTTATTTTTTATGGCAGGTGCCGCGTGAGCGGTTTGAGCGCATCTTATTTCCGCTGGGGAAGCTGACCAAAAAGCAGGTTCGCGCAATTGCGCGGGATGCAAAACTTCCCACAGCCGAGAAAAAAGATTCGCAGGGCGTGTGTTTTTTGGGAAAGTTCAGATTTGATGAGTTTTTGAAGGAACATATCAAACCGAAAAAAGGTGACATTGTGGATGTCACCGGCAAGAAAGTCGGAGAACACGATGGCGTATGGTTTTACACGATCGGACAGCGGCACGGATTTGAAAATACCGCCGGAAGGTCCTTCTACGTCGTCAGAAAAGACGTAAAAAGAAACGCGCTGATTGTTGCATACGAGGGCGACGCGATGCTTCGCCAAAAGGAGGTTTCGCTAACCAACTTGAATTTTCTTGATGCCGGCTTTGAACGGCGGTTTGCGCGCGGCGACACGCTTTCCGTGTTTGCACGAGTCCGTTACCGCCAGCCGCTCTTTGAGGCAACGTTGCAGAAAAGTGGAGACGGCAAGGCACTGCTCGTTGCCGACAGAGAGGAGAAACTTTTTCCTGCATCCGGCCAATCGGCGGTATTTTACGGCAAGAAAGAGCAGATGCTGGGGGGAGGGATTATCGTGTGAGTTGAAAATTGGCTTGAATACTCATCAAAAAACGGCCGGCTTAACCCAGCCGTTTTTCCTTTCCACTTTTTTGTAAGAAATGGGAAGAGGAGAAGCTTTTGTTTCAAAGCCCTCGACACGGTCCGATAATATCACATTGACAAATTGTTATCTTGGTGCTATAATTAGTATACAAACTGGAATGAGATGGCATTGTGCCATTTCATCCTGATAGCACTTTAACAGGAAGTGAACATGTTGGGGAAGGCGTGAAAAACCTTGCCTCAACAAGGAGGAAATGCCCATGAAAGAGCATGGGAATGTCCTGCACAAGTTGGATGGTCAGAAGGGAGAGCTGGTAACGACCGTGGTTCAGGCGGCCTTCCAGTTCTTCAAGCTGATCTCCGAACGCCAACTCACTTGGCTTCTCAAGCACAAGAGTCAGGTGATCGACGCCATCCTGAACGCGCTTTGCGCGCTAGTAGAGGCGGCGTCGCAACCGGATCATGCGGAGCTTCGCAAGGAGTGGGAGAAGTTTTACTGGGACGTTATGGGAATTACGGTGGATCTGTCAACCGTTCTGATCCCTATGATGCCAGTCAAGAGCGCTTGGTGGCTGATTGTGGTGGCGCCTGGCGTCACCTACAACCAGATAATTACCGCACTCTGCAAGTTATTTCCTGTCTGGGTCTTCACCGAAGATCTGGATAAGGTCATTGACGTGGCCAAGGAACAGCGGCGAGCAACCAACGCTCCCTACGCTGTATGGGTCCGGGCTACGACGGAAGCCGACCCAGAGAACGCAAACGAGTCCGCCAACAATCTGGTCAACACCGATCAGATCACTCTTAAAGAGCGTCTGCTTCTGGATGGTGTCTACTCCAGGTGGACTGGCAGGCATCTTGACGTCGACAACTGGTCTCTCTGCGCGGGTTCGCGGTCCTCGGACGGCGGCGTCCCGCGCGTGGGCTGGGGCGGCGGCGACTGCAGGCTCCACGTCAGGTGGTGCGGTCCTGACTATGCCGACGGCAGCCTCCGTTCCCGCAGCGTTTCCTGCTGACCCCCAGTAGCAGAGCGAAGCTCGCTACAGGGTAAACTTTTCACTTCACTCTTGTTCTCTTCGTCCCCGCTTGCGTGCAGGCGGGGATTGCTTTTTTATGCATAAACTCTTCCCTTCCCACTTTTTCATTCTCACTTTATACTTACGTTATGATCGTCGTTTTCACCGGAAACGGAAAGGGAAAAACAACGGCGGCGCTGGGGCAGATGATGCGGACTGTGGGACAGAACAGGAAGGCGATAATGTTTCAGTTCGTCAAGGGACCGTGGATCTCGGGGGAATATAAGTTTCTGGAGAAGCACAAGAATTTCAGGGGGAAGTTGGAAATCCACCGCGGCGGAAAGGGATTTGTAGGCATTTTGGGAGACAAACTCCCTTTTTCTGTTCATGCAAAAGCGGCTCAGGAAACACTCGCAAAAGCCGCTTATGCAATCCGCTCAAAAAAGTGGAACGTCATTGTTTTGGACGAAGTGAATGTTGCCGTGTCGCTGGGGCTTGTGAGAGCGTCGGACGTTTTGAAGGTTATCAGGCGCGAGCCCTTAAACATCATTGTCATCTTAAGCGGACGGCACGCTCCAAAAAGTTTTATCCGCCGCGCCGACTTGGCAACGGAGATGAGAGAATTAAAACATCCGTTTAAAAAAGGAGTGAAAGCCCGAGTCGGGTTTGAATTTTAAAGGCTTTGTTTCGCCAAAGGCGAACTACAAAACTTTAACCCCATTAGATGAAAATTATGCATTATGTATATGTATTAAAGAGTTCAAAGGACGGCTATTTATACGTCGGATCTTCGAAGGACATAGAAGGCCGTATTAGGGAACATGAATCAGGTCGTGTGCCTAGCACAAAAGACAGAAGGCCGCTGAAACTTGTGTATTATGAAGCAAGTAACGACATCAGGGACTCTGTTCATAGGGAAAAATATTTGAAAACCGCTTGGGGCAAGCGGTATTTGAAAAACAGATTAAAAAATGATGCATAATTTTCTATCTAACGGGGTGCTCGGTTTTATAACTAATCGTTTCGCTCTTAGATAAAAACGGCATGCCGTTGGGTCAGAAAGCGTTTTGGTTTTTCATTTTCTTCATTGTTGGCGTTTTTCTTGCCGGTGTCGGGATACATTTCTTACTTCTCGTTCTGGGCGTTGTGTTACTGTTCCTCGTTCTGTTATTTGTTGGGGCGTTCAAGCAAAACGCCGTTCTTATTTCGCTGGGATTTCTTGTTCTTGCCGTCGCGTTGGGCGGCGTACACTTTCGATGGTACCAACGGTCGCATCTTGAGAGAGACACCGTGCAGTACGGCGTGCGTCAGCGCATGAACGGAATCGTCGCGTCGCATCCGCAATCATCACCCCGCTCGCAAGGGTTCTTATTGAGAACCGGCGAGGGAAACACATTATTTATTCGCACAACACTCTTCGAGGATATCGCGTATGCGGACATCGTGACTGTCGAGGGCGTTGTGCAGCCGCTTGACGAAACGACGAGGTATCTTGTCAGAGACGGAGCAGTGGGGACGATATCATTTCCCGCTCTTGTTACCGTCACCACAAACACCCAGTTCTCTTTGCAACGCTCACTTTTTGACATACGGGAGCGATTTGTGAATGTCTTTGGGAAAACACTTCCCGCAGATAGTGCGTCGCTTGCCTCCGGGATTCTTCTGGGGCAGGAGAGCGCCGGTTTTTCGCGCGAGCTCAAAGACGCGATGAAGCGAAGCGGCACGACGCACTTGGTCGCGCTTTCCGGATATAACATATCGATCTTGGTCGTCGCGATTTTCTCGGCGCTCGGGTACATCCTGCGGCGAAGAAGTGCGGCAGTTGTCGCACTTCTTATCATTGCGGCGTTTGTGGTTATGACTGGCGCGGAAGCGTCGGTGGTACGCGCGGCGGTTATGGGTTCCATGATCATCGTTGCGGAATTTTTTTCGCGCCTGTACGATTTTAAACACAGTATGGCGGTCGCCGCTTTCGTCATGGTTGCGCTCAATCCATTGATATTGTTTTACGACGTCGGGTTTCTGCTTTCGTTTGTTGCCTTGTGCGGTATCACGTACCTGGGTGCCTCACTCGCAAAATGTGCAAGCTTCTCAAATCGCGTTATTGACAGTGTCAAAAACCTCTTTTGTGAAACGGCGTCGGCGCAGCTTGCAGTCATTCCGATATTGTCTGCGTTTTTCGGACAGTTCTCGCTTGCAGGTCTTGTGTCCAACGTCGTCATTCTTCCTCTGGTGCCTCTTCTGATGGGAGTGAGTTTTGTGCAGGGATGTGCAGGTATGATATACGGCCCGTTGGCAAACGTCTTGGCTCTTGCCGTGGCGCCAATCGCCGGCTTCATGATTTTCGTAATGCGGTTTTTTGCGCAAGCGCCGTCCATTACAGCTGCACCGGGATGGGTCGGAGTTGCGGCATACTACACTGTTTTTGTCCTTGCGGCGCGGCTTCTGTACGTAAAAACGAGAGGATATGAATATCGGGCGTAGCGTTCTTCTGGTGCTGGCGCTTGTGGCGCTGGCGGCGGCGGGTGTGTGGTATTCGGTCCTTTTTGAGAACAATAGCGAGGAAGCGCTCTACTTTTTCAATGTGGGGCAGGGAGATGCGCAGATGATTGCCGCAGGACGCGCGCGGTTTTTGATTGATACGGGGCCGGACAGCAGCGTTCTTGGAGAACTCGGGCGGGCATTGCCGTTTCTTGAAAAAAGGATAGACGTGATATTTTTGTCTCATATCCAACAAGATCATGCTGGAGGCGTATTTGAGCTCATTGACCGTTATGATGTCGGGGTAGTGGCATGGAACGGTGTAAGGACTCCTTTGTGGGAAGATCTTTCAAAACGTCTTGCCGAGAAAGACATTGCGGTCGTGGAACTTTCGGCGGGGGATACGGTGTCGTTTAAAGATCATGTGGTGGGTGTACTCTGGCCTCAAGCATCCGACGTGCCACCTGAAGTCAACAATACCTCGCTGGTATTGCGGTACCGGTGTGGGGATCTGTCGGCTCTCTTTACCGGAGACGTATCCGACAAGGTTGAGAAAACATTGACGCGCCTCTGGGACATTGACGTAGACGTGCTGAAAGTCGCGCACCACGGTTCGAAGTATTCATCGTCAGCGGATTTCTTGTCCGAAGCGAGCCCCGCCCTTGCGGTGATTGACGTAGGGAAGAATTCTTACGGCCATCCTACCGAAGAGGTACTTGCTCGCCTGAATGCGGTAGGGTCGAGGATTTTGAGGACCGATGCCGACGGGACGATTAAACTTGTACCCCACAACGCCGGCGTGGACGTCTTTTCTCTGACGCGTTGATTTAGGGTTGTTTTCTCTGGTATCGTAGAGCTATGCCCAGAACGTGGATTTCCGAAATTTCCGGAAAAGTCGGAGAGAAAGTTGAATTGTTCGGTTGGGTAGCGGTGCGCCGCGACCACGGCAAGATTATTTTTATTGACCTTCGCGACCGCAGCGGCGTGGCGCAGGTGGTATTCTCACCTTCGACCGGCGCGGATGTGTATGAGAAGGCCAAAAAGCTTCGGTGCGAGTGGGTAGTAAAAATCGGCGGGGTTGTCAGAGAGCGCCCCGAGGCAATGAAGAACTCTGCCATCACCACCGGCTCGGTTGAAATTGGAGCGGTCTCGTTGGAAATACTCAGCGAAGCGAAAACACCGCCGTTTGAAATCGGCACCGACGGGTATGAAGTGGGAGAGGACGTGCGGCTTTCGTACCGCTATCTTGACCTTCGGCGCAAGCGGTTGGCCAAGAATCTGGTGCAGCGCAACAGGGTTATAAAATTTTTCAGAGATTTTCTTGAGCAGGAAGGATTTATTGAGATCGAGACCCCGATTCTGACCAAGTCCACGCCCGAGGGCGCGCGCGACTACGTCGTGCCCTCGCGCCTGCAGGCGGGGAGTTTTTTTGCTCTGCCGCAGTCGCCGCAGCAATACAAACAGCTTCTGATGGTTGCCGGTTTTGAACGGTACTTCCAGATTGCGCGGTGCTTTCGGGACGAAGACACTCGCGGCGACCGTCAGCCGGAGTTCACCCAGCTCGATATTGAAATGAGTTTTGTAAACGAGAACGACGTGCTTGACCTTGTAGAACGGCTGTACTGTGCGATGGTGCGTCAGTTGTACCCCGGCAAGAAATTGACATTGGATGCGAACGGGAAAATCCCCCGTATGACGTACGCGCAGGTAATGGCACAGTATAAGACGGACAAACCGGACCTCAGGCGCGACAAAAACGACCCTAATGAACTCGCGTTTCTGTTTGTGGTTGACTTCCCGATGTTTGAGTGGAAGGAAAAGGAACGCCCCGCCTCCGCTAAAGCTTCGGCGGGCAGGTGGGATGCGGTGCACCATCCGTTCACCGCTCCAAAATGTGCCGACGGTTCGACGGACAAAGAGAAAATTCTGGAGATGCTGCACAAAGATGCCGGCACACTCCTCGCCCAGCAGTACGACTTTGTGCTCAACGGGTACGAAATCGGCGGCGGCTCAATCCGCACGCACGATGCCCAGGTGCTCAAGAAAGTTTTTGAAACCATGGGCAACGAACCCGAGGACGTTGAGAAAAAGTTCGGGCATATGTTTGAGGCGTTCTCGTACGGCGTGCCGCCGCATGGCGGCATCGCTCCCGGCATTGACCGCCTGATAATGGTGCTTGAGAACGAACCCAACATCCGGGAAGTAATCGCGTTCCCGAAGACCGGCGATGGCAGGGACCTGATGATGCATGCGCCCTCTGGACTTGACAAGGAACAGCTTGGGGAGCTCCATATTCAGGTGAAAGATAAGAAGTAGAAAGTTTATAGAGTGGAAAACAGAAGCTCAAAAGAGAGAACGCTGGTGCTCTTGAAACCCGACGCGGTGCAGCGAAACCTGGTGGGGGAAATCATCAGGCGGTTTGAGCAGGTAGGACTCAAGATCGTCGGCTTAAAACTCGTTCATCCGACGCGCGAGCAGGCGTGGAAGCACTACGTCAAAAGCGATGCGGAGATTACCGCCTTGGGAGAACGTTCCATTGAGGGGAAGAAAAAATGGGGAGTTGAGGTGCACGATGATCCCACTGAATTAGGAAGGAGGATTATCGATCGCCTCGTGAGATTTTTAACCGCAAGCCCCGTCGTGGCGATGGTGCTTGAGGGCAACAAGTCGGTTCCGCTGGTGAGAAAGCTCGTCGGCTCAACCGAGCCCCTGCAGTCGGATGTGGGAACCGTTCGGGGCGACTTTACACTCGATTCATATGAGATGGCCGATGACGGCGACCGGGCGGTGCGCAATCTGGTGCATGCGGCATCAAGCGTCGAGGATGCGGTGTACGAGATAAACGTGTGGTTCAAACCGGATGAACTGCTGAACTACAAACACATCCGGGAGACGGTGCTCTACGATGTCAATTTCGATACCATTAACGAGTAATGCATATGTCCAACGAACATGAAAAAAACCTCGGTTACAAACCTTCCGACTACCTGGTGGGCGGTAAGGTTGAGAAAGAAGCGCTTGCGGGTGGCCCGGAAGTCCCCACCTACCTTCGAGCGATTCTTCAGGGACAGGATCCGGTAACGGCAGAAAACGCCCGGACCCTTCTTGACACCTTTGAAGGAAATATGGATCGTTACGGAATTGTGCCGGGCGACGTCAAACTGGCACTGGCGCGGATTTCAGCAGGCCAAAAAGAAGATTTATCGCCTGAGGAACGGGAGAAAGCCTTGACGTTTATCACAAAAGCTTTTAAGAAATAGTTATCCACACCTCGCTTCTTGTTGACATTGCATCGGGCGAGAGTATGCTGTGGGTGAGTTCTGCAAAAAGTTTCGGATCAAACCGTTATTTTTGGGAGGATAAAAGTGCGAGTCCCTGAGGGGATTTCGCTGAATCCACCCACCTGGCCTTGTGCCGGAACATCTTTTATGCAGAGCTCGCGCGGGTGCCCAACCTCGGTTGGGCGTTTGCGTGCTATGACTCGTGTGAGAAGTCCGCTGTTATGAAAATCTGTGCCATTTGCGGGAAAGGTTCGCGGATGGGAGGAGCGCGAAAAAAACTTCGCGGCAACTACAATCCGGTGAGCTGGTCACGCAAGTATCCGAATCTGCAGAAAACAAGAGACGCTTCGGGGAAGCGGATTGTCGCGTGCGCGTCATGCATTAAGAAGATGGGGAAGAAAACAAGTTGAAAGTGAAACGGGAGATCGTATCGAGGGAGGAAATTCGGAAGGGCGCAACGCCCTTTTGTTTTACTGTCTTGATTTAGTTTTTTGTAAGCGGGATACTTGATAGGCATTTGATGTAAAACGGGTCGTAGTATACCGGCAGTACGTCCCGCTGACTCTTAAATATTCGGGGTGTCGTATAGTGGTAGTACGCATGCATGGGGTGCATGTAGTCCGAGTTCGATTCTCGGCACCCCGACACAAGAATATTAAGAGCGGGATAGACCGGGTTCCCTGCCCGCCGGCCCGCTCCGCCGTAGTCTTAGCGAGGCGAGCAGGCAGGAATTCCCGCTTGCCCGATCGTAGCCCCGATGTGTTGATTGGGGCGGAGGCGGGGCGGCCCGACCAACACTTTCTCAAATGGTTTTTTGGTATAATTTCATATAGCATACGAGGTGACCTATGAGCGAAGCATTACTCGAAAAAGAGCCCAAGATAGACAAACAGAGTCAGCCGGAGACGGCAGAGGAACAGCAATTGTCCACTGAGCAACGCGAGGGCACTATCCACGACGATTTTCGTGGCGAAGTGACATTTCGTGCTCACTGGCAGGAAATATTGCCGTCGGCAGCGCGTGAAGAAGTTCTCGCCTGTATGCGCCGCGACCATGTGTCCGAGCCTTTCGACTATCTCTATACATCACTGGAGTCCGACGGCAAAATGCACTGGCATCTCAAAATAATCCCTGAGGACATCGAACGGTATCGGGAAGAGATCGAGCTCTGGTCTCCTCATGAAGCCGGTGATCAGCCCCGTACCTAAAACAGCGCGCCGCTTTCCGTGACGCGCTCCCTTTTGTTTTTTATGAATCGGCACCTGACAAAACATGCCGTCTTGGCTTTCCGGCGGCGGGTCTATGCGCATTGGCACAAGCACGGCAGAAGTTTTCCATGGCGGAAAAGAATTACGCCGTACCGGGTATTTGTATCCGAAGTGATGCTTCAACAGACGCAGGCGGCCAGAGTTGCACCCGTATTCGAGGTGTTCGTGAAACGATTTCCGTCATTTGCCGCTTTAGCGCGCTCGCCGCTTGCGCGCGTGATGCGTGCCTGGCAGGGGCTGGGATACAACCGGCGGGCGCTGTATTTAAAAAAAGCTGCACAAACAGTGATGCGCAACCACAAAGGAAAACTCCCCCGCGAGGCGGCTCTTCTTATAAAACTTCCCGGTATAGGCCCGGCCACTGCGGGGTCTATTGCGGCGTTTGCGTTCAATAAACCAGCCGTTTTTATTGAGACGAACATCCGTTCGGTGTTTCTACACCATTTCTTTGGAAAGCGGCGAAATGTTTCCGATAGAGAACTGATACCGCTGATTGAACAAACCCTCGATTGCGCCCATCCACGCCGCTGGTACAGCGCATTGATGGACTGGGGAGCGACTCTCAAAGTCACGCGTCAGAATCCTTCGCGCCGAAGCAGGCACCATCTTACACAGAAACCGTTTCAAGGATCCAGTAGGCAACTTCGGGGTTCTATTCTGCGCTACCTGGTGCATGTACAGCATGCGGCCGCATCGTCACTGCATCGGAGTATGCGCGGATTTTCCGGGCGGCGCATTGACCGAGCGCTCAGAGAACTGGCAAAAGAAGGTATCGTAGTGCGGCACGGTGTGCGCTTTAGCATCGCGCCCTGAAACGATATACTGAACGTGTATGTCCAGAAGACAACTGCGTTTTCTCATCGAGCAGGGAATTGCCCAAGGCATTTCGAAAGAGGATCTACTGCGCAACCTAATCTTTGGAGGGTGGCGTTATGATGAGATATCGCAGGAACTTGACGCGATGCATCAAGAAGGGAAAATCACCGACGATTTCTGGAAGCGCGTTGTCAACGTTCGCGTGTTTGTCCCGCGCCGCGCTCAGACCGTTGAAGGAGCGCTGGGGATCGAATCACCAAAACCATCTCAATCGCTTGCGACGTTGGTAAAAAAACATCGGGCGGTTGTTTTTACCGCCGCGGGCGCAGCGCTTGCGCTTGCGGTGGCGGTACTGCTTTTCAATTTCTTATATCTGCAATCGCCGCGCGTCGTTCTGGCGCGGATGCTTAAGGTGGTAGCGGCCGCCGATTCTTTTGAATATTCACTGGTTATTGAGGCCTCAGGAGGTAGTGACCCGTTTATTACCTCGGTCTTTGGAGAAGGGCCGGTGCGTGCAACTGCCCGGGGGGTTTTCACCGCACCTTATAAGGAGCATCCGAGCCATTCGGTTGTTGTGAATATGACGGGGCAGCGGGAATCCACCGTGTGGAGCGCGGCGTCGATTGTTCGGGCGGGCATGGACTGGTTTTTTAAGCTCAGTGAACTTTCCGCTCCGCCTCCTTTGGGCGTTCGCGCCAAATCGGTGGAGGGACGGTGGGTTGTCAACGCGCCGCTGGGACGCCTGCGGACGCTGGAGGCGGCGGGACCGGCGGCGTTCTTTTCGGCTCTGAGCGTTGCATGGCGAACGGGCTCGGAAAACATCAGTGTGGTACGCGAAGAGTTGCTTGGAATTGACACGTCGTCGAAGCGGGTCAAAAAAATCGGGCGTGAAAAGGAAAGTGGCACCTCTCTTTATCATTTTCAGTTTGTTCCCGACAAAGCGGCGGCGCTTGATTTCTTGAGCCGTGTGGCAGCGGACATGGAATACCCCGCTGAAGCGGGATTTGTGGAGCACAGTGCACTGGCGCAGGTTCTTTCGGATGGTCAGTGGGATATGTGGGTGGATGCGGACGACTTCTACCCGCGGTATGTCATTGTCAGAAGCCGCGTTGCCTCGGCGCCGATCTATAGCATTGAGATGACGCTGAAGCAGTTTGGTACCGCCGCGCCTATTGAAGTTCCTTGGGACGTGATATCATTTGAGGCATTTGAAGGTAATTTGTTGCGGTAGCGTATGAACAACCTTGTCGTATACGTCTTTATCTACGTTGTCATTGTTATCTCGGCGGTGGTGCATGAATTTGCACACGGCTGGGTTGCATGGCGGCTGGGTGATACAACGGCCAAGGACGAAGGCCGGCTCACACTCAATCCTCTGGCGCATATCGATGTGTTCGGAACGGTGATTGTTCCGATTATTTCACTGCTTTTGGGAGGAGTGTTTTTGGGATGGGCAAAGCCGGTGCCGTACAACCCGTTTGCGCTCTCCGACCGGCGATGGGGAACGCTCAAGGTGGGCGTGGCGGGACCCGCTTCGAATTTTATCGTTGCGCTCATTTTGGGTCTTTTGCTGCGAGGCGTTGTGTCGGGAATTATCCCGGTGACCGCCGCCGCCGCCGAGCTTTTGGGGTTTGTAGTGTATGTGAACATCTTTTTAGCGCTGTTTAATCTCATACCCTTGCCGCCGCTTGACGGTTCAAAAGTTCTTGGGTCGCTTGTGCCCGGCTTTTACCGGTCACTGGCGTACATGAGTGCGTGGGGGCTTTTTGCCGCGCTTCTGATTGCGTTCTATGTCCTGCCGCCTCTGGCGCGACTGTTATATCTTTTGATCACCGGCGCTCCAGCGTGAAGAAATGCGTGTTTTCTTGACAGCACGCGCGTTCTTTTGGTATGGTGCTATCGTTCGCCGCGGGGGCGTTTTTTATCACCCGTGGCGTCGTATCGTGTGCCGACAATCAGACAACTGGTGAAAAAGGGGAGAAAGCGACTGCTGAAGAAATCCAAATCTCCCGCAATGGGGTTTTATTTTAATACTATCAAGAATCGGCCGGTGTTTTCATCGAGTCCGTTCAAGCGCGGCGTGTGCACCAAGGTTTTTACGACGACTCCCAAGAAGCCGAATTCGGCGTTGCGCAAGGTTGCACGTGTGCGCCTGACCAACGGCATGGAAGTGACGGCCTATATCCCCGGCGAGGGACACAATCTGCAGGAACACTCAGTGGTGATGATTCGGGGCGGGCGCGTTAAGGATCTTCCGGGCGTGCGCTATCACATCGTGCGCGGGCGACTCGACGCGGCTGGTGTTGAAGCACGCAAGCAGGAACGCTCAAAATACGGCGTGAAGAGCAAGCACTAAACCGCAGGCGTGATGGATGATATCGTTATATGAGAAAAAGAAAAGTGCAAAAGCGAGCAATTGAACCCGATGTGCAGTATGACAGCGTCACCGTCGCCCGTTTCATCAACTACCTGATGCAGCAGGGTAAGAAAGCCGTCTCGCAGCGCATCGTCTACGACGCGCTGGACGCGGTTGCGAAAAAGACGGAGAAGAATGCGCTTGAGGTTTTGGATAAAGCAATTGAGAACGCCGGACCGCTCTACGAGGTGGTCTCGCGGCGTGTGGGAGGTGCAAACTACCAAGTGCCTCGTGAAGTACGTCCGGAACGAAGATTCTTTCTGGCATGCCGCTGGATCATTGAAGGTGCTCGCATGGTCAAAGGACGTGCGATGTCACAGAAACTTGCCGACGAACTTGCTGCCGCATACAACAACGACGGCTACGCGATTAAAAAGAAGCAGAACGTGCACAAAATGGCGGAGGCCAACCGCGCCTTTGCGCACTTTGCCCGCTAAGCGTTTGGCGAGTGTGATGCTGCATCACCATCACTTTTGTATGCCCCGAACATATCCGCTTGAGAAATACCGCAATATAGGCATCATCGCGCATATTGATGCCGGAAAGACGACCGTGACCGAGCGAGTGCTGTTTTACACCGGTATTTCCCACAAGATAGGCGAGGTGCACGAAGGACAGGCAATTATGGATTGGATGGAGCAGGAACGCGAGCGGGGCATCACCATCACCTCGGCTGCGACGACCTGTTTTTGGACGCCGGTGCGCGACATCATTTTGTGTGCGGGCGACGAGGACAAAGCAAAACTGCGTACCCAGAAAGAACATCGCATCAACATCATCGACACTCCCGGCCACGTTGACTTTACCGCCGAGGTCGAACGGTCACTGCGGGTGCTTGACGGGGGCGTAACGGTGTTTGACGGCGTTGCGGGCGTTGAGCCGCAGTCAGAAACCGTGTGGCATCAGGCGGATAAGTACAGGGTGCCGCGTATGTGCTTTATCAACAAAATGGACCGCATGGGCGCAAGTTTTGAGAAGTCGTTTCAATCCATCCGCGAGCGACTTAATCCTTATGCGGTTGCGGTGCAAATTCCCATCGGACTGGAGGAGCATTTTCGCGGCGTCGTGGATCTTCTGGAGAAGAAAGCATATGAGTTTGAAGGTGAGCACGGCGAGACGGTCCGTGAGATTCCGGTTCCTGCCGACATGAACGAGGAAATCGCGCACAGGCATCACGAACTGGTTGAGAGAATCGTGGAGCACGATGAAAAACTGATGGAGCGGTACCTGGGAGGGCACGAACCTTCCGCAGGAGAACTGCGCGCCGTTTTGAGAAAAGCGGTGATTTGCAACGAGCTCTTCCCCGTATTCTGCGGCAGCGCCTTGCGCAACAAGGGAGTTCAGCTTTTGTTGGACGGCGTTGTCGATTATCTCCCTTCGCCGCTTGATATCGAGACACTCAAGCCGATTGTCGGTATTGACGTCAAGACCGGTCAGGAAGTCATTCGCCGCCTCGACGACGCCGAGCCGCTGACCGCGCTTGCGTTTAAAGTTGCAACTGATCCGTTCGTGGGAAATCTGACGTACTTTCGCATCTACAGCGGGGTGATGCAGAAAGGCACGTATGTGCTCAATTCAACAACGCGGAACCAGGAGCGGGTTGGGCGCATCGTTCGCATGCACGCGAATCACCGCGAGGATGTCGATGAAATGTACGCAGGAGACTTGGGTGCAATCGTCGGTCTTAAGAACACTACCACCGGCGATACGCTCTGCGATCCTGACAACGCTGTTATTCTTGAACAAATCATATTCCCGGAGCCTGTGATCAATCTTAAGATTGAACCTAAAACGAAAGCCGACCAAGAAAAACTGGGGCTTGCGCTCAAGCGCTTGTCGGACGAGGATCCCACGTTCAGAGTTTCAGGCGATCAGGAAACGGGAGAAACCATTATTGCGGGGATGGGGGAGCTGCATCTGGAGATCATCGTCGACCGCATGCGCCGGGAGTTTGGCGTTGAGGCGACGGTGGGACGCCCGCAAGTCGCGTATAAAGAAACCATTCGCGCTGCATCTGAAGCGGAAGGGAAATATATCCGTCAGTCGGGAGGCCGCGGCCAGTATGGCCACGTGAAGATTGAACTTCAGCCGCTTGAGCGCGGCAAGGGATTTGTGTTCGTCAACCGGATCAGAGGGGGTATCATCCCGCAGGAGTTTATTCCCGCCGTTGAGAAAGGGATCAGGGAAGCGCTCTCGCGCGGCGTTGTCGCGGGTTTTCCGATGACCGACGTGGAAGCAACGCTCTTTGACGGATCTTATCATGAGGTTGATTCGTCGGAATCCGCGTTTAAAATCGCCGCTTCCATGGCGCTGCAGGATGGCGCCAAGCGTGCCAATCCTGTGATCCTTGAACCGATTATGCGTGTGCAGATTATTGTGCCGCAGGAATTCATGGGAGACGTGACTGGCGATCTTAACGCCAAGCGTGGACGGATCACCTCCATGGAGGATCGGCTCATGATCAAGATTATCAATGTACAAGTGCCGCTTGCGGAAATGTTCGGGTATGCTACGTCATTGCGTTCGATGACGCAGGGCCGCGGAACGTTTACCATGGAACCATCTCACTACGAGGAGGCACCCAAGACCATTGAAGCTCAGATCATTGAAGGTCGCGCTCAGGTACGGTAAGGTGAAAGATATGGCAGAGTATCGGATCGACTGTACCAATAAGCGGCTGGGGAGAGTAGCGTCTGAGATCGCGGTCATTTTGCAAGGGAAAAAGAGTCCTTCGTACAATCCCCGACTCCTGGGGAACGACAAGGTTGTGGTAATCAACATCGATAAGCTTTCGGTCAGCGGCAGCAAGGCAGATCAGAAAGTGTACTTTGCGCATAGCGGCCGCATTGGACACCTGAAGCAACGTTTGTTTAAAAATGTGGTTGCACAGCACGGTATGCAGTGGGTGCTCCGACATGCGGTGATGCGGATGCTTCCCAAAAACCGCCTCGCGGCTCGGCGCATCAAGAATCTTATTTTTGAATAACATCCTATGGCAAAGACGGCGACAAAAGAATCTGTCAAGCGCTCACGTCCTGCGGCGCAGGGGAAGTACGTTGAGGGTGTAGGACGGCGAAAAACTTCCATCGCGCGCGTCAGGATTGTCCATACGGCAGCCAAAAGCAGCATGCCCGATTTTACCGTCAATACAAGACCAATCGCGTCGTATTTTTCGCTCGCTGTTCATCAGCGGACGGTCAGAAGTCCTTTGACGGTGCTGGGTGTGGAAAAAGAATTCCGGGTTTCGGCAAAAGTTGTCGGCGGCGGCGTCGCGTCGCAAGTGGGTGCCGTTCGACACGGCCTTGCGCGTTCGTTGGTCGCTTTTAACTTCGATTTTAAGAAGAAGCTGAAGCCGTTTGGGTTTCTGACACGCGATCCTCGGATGGTTGAGCGAAAGAAATACGGTCTCAAGAAAGCGCGCCGGGCACCGCAGTGGTCAAAGCGGTAAAACAATACTCTGTATGCCGACGGTTTCGTGGAAGATGCTTGGAGTGTCGCTTGCGGTTATTGTGGCAGCGTATGCGGCAGTGACGACTTTTGAATGGTACGAGACGTTTACGTGGGTTGATATCCCCTTGCATTTTGCCGGTGGAGCGTGGGTTGGAGCCCTGTTTTTTGCTTTGTTCGGAAATGTTTTCGGCGGCGCCGCGGCGACTCACACGTGCGAGCGCACGAAGGTACTGGTGCTGGCGGTGTCACTCGCGGCGTTGGTGGGAGTGGGATGGGAAATTTTTGAGTACTGCGTGTCAACCTGGACCGGCATCTATATGCAGCCCAGCATCGCCGACACAATGGGCGACTTTGTTATGGATATCGGCGGTGCGCTGACTATTGGCTTTTGGTTTCTCTACATCCGACGACCGAGAACATCAGAGATGCCCGAAAGGTGATGTTATAAAAGAAGTTGCTACTTGAATTGGAGGGGGAATTGCGCGAGCACCCCCTCTTTTTTGAACGTGAACAACAAATCACGGTCAACGTCGTACCGGAGTGCGGATACATCATCTTCGAGCAGCGGAGGCTGATTAATGGGTTTCAAAGAGCTGATCTCGGCAAACGTGATCTTGTCGGGGTAGTGCACCAGCAGGTGGTACGAATCCTTAAACCAGACGATGTGTGTAATGCGCGCGGCGTTCACCAACCCCAGCCGCACTGTCTGGCCCGCTCCTTTGTCCAGCACATCTCCGTCGTCAGCGAGGAAATATATAAACACCTGACCATTTTTGTCCTGAAACAGAACCTTTTTTTTGTCTGGAGAAAACGAAACTGATTGTGCGGAGTGCGCAATTTGGTTCATCTGTTGATTTGATGCGTTGTAGAGCCAGAGGGCTCCGTTGTCGAGCAAGATCGCAAAGAAACTCTCCGTGAGTGCGTCAAGCGATGCAATCTGATTCTGTTCGAACGGCAGGTTGTACGAGGAGGCAAGCCGGTTAAGCGCCAAGTCGAACACTTCCAGTGTTGCCGACGCTGTCCCCGTTAAAGATGTCGATGTTGCTGAGGGCGCGGTGAAGTATAGATTGCTTCCTTTGGTGAAGACGTCACCGACCGCGCTCTTTGCTATCGATACCGCATCATTTCTTTCAATATCGATGCGGTACAGACCGCTCTTTGTTTGCGCAATGAGGATTTTTGGTTGTGTGGGATTGGGGATAACGTTGATGATTTTCTGCCGGAAGAACGTCGCCGCCCGCGACGTGAGGTTCACGAGAGCTTGTACCCCCTCAATGGACTCGAGGTAATACGTTCCTTTCGTACTGTCTTGAGTGAGGATGCTTGTACCCGAAACGGCAACGAACGTATCGCCGCTTAAATCCTCACGAACCCGTGAAGGAGTAAGCGTCTTGGGAACGAGCAAGATGTTGAGCAGCCTGACGACGGTGCCTGGCTGGACTTCTATATTCTTTTCGTAGTCGTGGTAGCCGTCTTTAATGAGCTGGAGGCGGTAACGCTTGGGAAGAACATTTGCGATGAAGATACCGCTGCGGAGAATTCCCGACGAGTCCTGGCGGACCTGACCCGAAAGATACACCTCGACATCGCGGGGGGTGCTGTCGATATAAACGCCGCCGACTTTCACGACGGCAAACCCGCCAATATCGACTCGAAACCCCTGCGAGTAAGCGACGACAAGAATCCCGCCGATGCAGAAAACGGACACAAAGAAAATAAACAGGCGTTTTCGAAACCGTGCATTCATAATTGCATGCGCCGCGGCAAGTCACTATAATCATACTAATGGTACATCACGGTCGCGTGGTTTGAAAGCATGAAATTTCTTGTTCGCGGCAGGCGAAAACTTGAAGGTGCGGTGAACGTACGCGGCGCGAAAAACGCCGCTACCAAGATGATGGTAGCGTCGTTGTTGACCCGGGAGCCGCTCATACTCGAGAACTTTCCTTTCATCGGAGATACGGATGTGACGGGGGAACTGTGCAGAACGTTCGGAACAACACTTACCCCCGATCTGAAACGCAGCTCTCTGGTGTTGCAGACGGCGGAAATTACACAACATGAAGCGCCGCGGCTTTCGCGGCGCAATCGCATCCCCATTCTTGCATTGGGTCCGCTGCTGGCGCGGGTGGGAAAAGCGCGCGTACCCATTGTGGGTGGTGACAAAATCGGACCACGACCGGTTGATCTTCACATGGACGCACTGCGGGCGCTGGGAGCGGTGATTGAGGAATCGTCCGAAGGGTACGAGGCAGAAGCGCCCAAAGGTCTTTCGGGAGCCAACATACACTTCAAATTCCCCAGCGTTGGAGCGACTGAGAATGCAATTCTTGCCGCGGTGCTTGCCAGAGGGCACACGGTTATCAGAAACGCGGCCGTTGAGCCCGAGATTACTGATCTTATCAAACTGCTTCAGAAAATGGGCGCTATTATTGGTCTTGGCGCTGACCGCACCGTCTACATTGACGGAGTCCAGCGGCTGCGCGGGGCAACGCACCGCATCTTACCGGATCGAAACGAAGCAGTTTCATTTGCAATTCTTGCGGTGGCGACGGACGGGAACGTGATGGTACGAGGAACCCGGCAGGACGATTTGGTGACGTTTCTTAACATCTTGCGCAAGATCGGCGGGGGATTCGAGGTGCAGGATGAGGGCATACGGTTTTTTAAAGAGCGAGAGTTTGCAAGCGTTGAGGTTGAGACGGATACGCACCCCGGTTTTATGACGGACTGGCAGCAGCCGACCGTCGTGCTTTTGACGCAGGCACAAGGCGTGTCGGTCGTTCACGAGACCATTTATGAAGATCGTTTCGGCTATGCGGAGGATCTCAACAGAATGGGCGCGCGCATTACCGTGTTTTCAAAATGCTTGGGAGAAATTCCGTGTCGGTTCAGCGGAATGGGATGTAAGCACAGCGCGGTGGTGCACGGTCCGACGGCGCTTTCGGGCACGACGCTTCACGTCAGAGATCTCAGGTCCGGAATGGCTCATGTTGTTGCGGCGCTTGTCGCCGACGGCGAATCGGTAATCGAAGGCATTGAGGAAATCGATCGCGGCTACGAAGATCTCGACGGACGTCTTAGAGCGCTTGGGGCGGATATTGAGCGACGCAGCGAGTGACGCGCTGACACCGCGGGATTTCGCGGCTGCGTTTGCATTCTCTTAGTAGAGGCAGTATGATGGGCGTACATGTTTTCCAAACGCATCGGCATTGACCTTGGGACCGTCAATACGGTGGTGTTTGTCCCCAAAAAAGGTTTTGTTATCAACGAGCCGACCATCGTTGCGTTAAACGTTCCCGACAACAAGGTAATCGCAGTCGGCCAGGAGGCAAAGGAAATGATCGGCAAGACTCCCTCCGACATTACCGCCTATAAACCGCTCAAAGACGGCGTGATCGCCGACTACTACATTACCAAAGTACTTCTCAGGTATTTCATTTCCAAAGCAGTGGGGGCGTTGGGGACGTTTTTGAAACCAGACGTGGTGATTTCGGTCCCGGCCGGCATCACGCAGACCGAAAAACGAGCCGTTCTGAAAGCTGCTGTTGAGGCAGGCGCTCGGCAGGCGTACGTTGTGCGTGAGCCGATTTTAGCAGCTCTGGGAGCAGGAATCCCCATCAATACGCACTCGGGAAACATGATCATTAACATCGGCGGCGGCACCAGCGAAGTTGCCGTAGTATCACTGGGAGGGATTGTGTCGTGGTCAAGCGTGCGCACCGCGGGAAACAAATTTGATCAGGCGATTGCCGACTACGTGCGAAAGAAATACGCGCTCTATATCGGTGAGCAAACGGCGGAGAAGGTCAAGATAGCTATCAGCTCGGCGCTGAACACGCGCTCGAAACGCGAGTATCAATTGCGCGGCCGCGATGTTTCAACGGGACTCCCGCGTGACATTATTATCAATTCGAACGAGATTGCCGAAGCGTTGCACCCCTACCTTGTTGAGATTGCCGGTGCTGTCCAGAAAGTGTTCAATGAAACGCCACCGGAACTTGTTGCCGACATTATGGAAAAAGGCGTCATCCTCTCAGGAGGCGGTGCGCAGATCGATAACCTTTCCGGTTTTTTCAAGAAAACACTGGGGGTTAACATGTATGTCGCCGAAGAACCTCTCTTTTGTGTGGCAAAAGGGACAGGGCTGATTTTGAACCATTTGGATATCTACAAGCGGACGCTCCTGACTAAGTTGTAAAAGCATGGTGTTCGGGTACGACGATCTTGTTGCTGATTTCAAGCGTCTTATTGACGAGCGCGCGCTTTCTCATGCCTATCTGTTCTTTGGTGAACCGCAGACGGGAAAGTTTCTTTTTGCGCAGTGCTTGGCACACTACGCCGAGCACGGCGTTTTTGAAACACCGAGCACTGTTCTTCGGGAAGCGCTCATCATCAATCGTTCCGTGCGGCGGGAAGAGAGAGATGTTGATGCCACGGAAGCCGGAGGTTATCAACAAAACGGCGCCGAGAGAACTATCGGCATCGGCGAGGTTCGTGACGTGACCCGGTTTCTCCACCTCAAGCCCGTCGCATCACCCTATCGCATGGCGATTATTCGGGACGGTGAGTATATGACCGCGGAAGCCCAAAACGCGCTTCTCAAAACACTGGAGGAACCGCCCGGCGAGGGAGTTATTATCGTTACTGCTCGCGACCCGGCGGTATTCCTTCCCACGGCTGCGTCACGTTTTCAGCGAATCTTTTTTGCGACACTCCCGAAGACACAGATGCTTGACTTTATAAATAAATATGGTAGAATGTCTCCCTCTCGTGCGCAGACCGTTGCTCAGCAGTCCTTTGGAAGAATTGGCAGAGCCGTTGAACTTCTCGGAGAAAACACCCTCCGGCAGAAAGCAAGGGAGTTTGCGGTCAAGACAATTTCAGGGACAGCTTCGGCATCATGGATTGCGTCCTGTTCTGAAGAACTTTCCGGGTTTTTTGATGAACAGCCGCTTTCGGAGCTTTTCTTTTCCGAGGAACTGATCGATGAGTTAAGGGAGCGGGACAGAACCGGAGCGCTTGCAGGAGTATGCCGGATGCTGGTGGCGCGCGAAACATTGTCGCTGAATACGCGACTGTATCTCAAGCGCATGTTATGGACGATACACTCTCATTCGCATTAGTGTTCATTATAGGAATCGCCTGCCTTGCGGCGATGGTTTTTGCTTCCTTTGGCGGTGACATCGATGTTCTTGTGCCGGGCGGAGCAGACGGTTCATTGTTGGCGTCCGCGTCTGCCGCCGTGCAGAGCGACGACGTTTCAAAAACCGTCGGGCAATTTCTCATTTCCTTCGATTATTTCAAAAATGTTCACACAACCGTTCTTGATCCTCGCCAGGAAATTCGGGTGTTTGATGTCAAGATACACAGTGACAGCAATCGCATGTACGCGGCCACGGATCGGGGGCTTTTCTTGAGCCGCGACGGAGGGCTGACGTGGAACCGGTTTGTCACATCTGCGAATGAAATAACGGATGCCGCATCCGTGTTTTCGCTGATTTCTTTGTCTTCGAACGGCGACGAGTATCTTGTGTCCGTGTTCAGCGGCGGCGTGGGTACAGTGTACCGCACGCGCGACTCTTTTTTCTCGCTTGAGAAAATTATCGACTTCGATGGTGAAGTTCCTTATGATATGCGCCTGGTGGGCAGCGAATTGTATCTTGCCATGTCCAGCGGCCAACTCATCGCGTGGGATCTTTCGAAAAATCATACGCGGGTTGTCAACGCGTTTCGATCTCCCATCGTCCGTATCTATGCGCCATCTGACGGCAAAGTGTACCTTTTGCTTAAATCGGGAGCGCTTCTGAAAGGCAACTCTCTTGCATCGGACTTCAAACAGGTGCGGGTGTCCATTTTGGGCTTTCTCCCTTTTTGGAAAGGCGCTAAGGTGCTGAGGCTTGCGTGGGACAAGAGCGGGACGCTGTATGCGCATGCCGCCGCGGGCGTGTGGAAAAGCACCAACAGCGGTATATCGTTCGCGTTGCTCAAAAATATTCCGATGCAAAAGAAGCAGATAGACACACTGGCGGTTGACGGCACCATTATTCATGTGGTTTCGGGCACGCGCATGTTTTCAAGTTACGACGGAGCGCGCCATTGGAAGGTCACAGATCTTCCCAATGAGTTTAAGGTATCCAACATCTACTTTATGGGGGATCGTATTGTGTTGAGCATGTAGGTGGAGCCGCTGTGCGGTTTTTCTCATTGCTTTTAGCGCGGGTGCTGCGTTACAATGGGCACCATGGATGTTGTCGAGGGTTTGACCAAGAAGCTTGGAGAGGCACAGCAGCATTTTAAAGGGGACATTGCATCCATTCGCGGCTCGCGCCCCACACCGGTACTGGTGGAAGATATTGTTGTTGACTACTACGGCCAGCAGACTCCTCTCAAACAATTGGCTTCTATTATCATTGTCCCGCCGCGCGAGATTCAGGTGAGTGTATGGGATGCGGGTGCGATCAGAGCTGTTGAGAAAGCGATCTCTGAGAAACTGAACCTGAATGTTGCAAGCGAAGGTACGCTTGTGCGCGTCGCTCTTCCTCCACTCACCCAAGAGCGTCGCGATGAGATTATCAAGCTGGTAAGGAGCAAAGCAGAGGAAGTACGCATCAAGTCGCGGATGCTGAGGGATGAAGCAAAAAAAGAAGTCGATGCGCAGAAGAAAACAGGAGACATCACGGAGGACGATCGTTTTGAAGCAATGGAGAAGATTCAGGAGGCAATGGACATGTTTAACAAACAAGTTGAAGATGCCGTTGGACGGAAAGTAAATGAGATCAGCGGATAACTGCGTGAGGAATTTTTGAACGATGATAACAGACATCATCATCTTCATTGTTGTTCTTGCGGTGTTGATCATTGCCCATGAGCTCGGGCATTTTTTAGCTGCAAAGAAATTCGGGATCTGGGTTGAGGAATTCGGCATCGGCTTTCCTCCCAGAATCTTTTCGTACAAAAAAGGCGAGACGGTCTGGAGTGTCAATGCTGTTCCGCTGGGCGGGTTTGTAAAAATAGCCGGAGAGGATACCGGCGAGGCGCATGTTCCTCATACTCAACAGCACGAGGAAGAACCCGTTGTTGTGGTTGAGAAGGTTTCTGAAGCCGTTGCCATTGCCCGCGGCGGCGAATATTCTGCTCGGGAGGTGATCGTTGAGAAAATCTATGCGCCTTCCGGTGCTGCTTTGTCTGATGCGATTCCTCCGCATCGGCTTTTTTTTAATAAGCCGCTGTGGCAGCGGGCGGTAGTGCTGTGTGCGGGAGTCGTCATGAACTTTCTCGTGGGGTGGGTGATCCTGGCGGGGGTTTTTCTGGTAGGGAGCGAGCGCATGGTTGTGGTCGCCGACATTGCACCCGGCTCTCCTGCCCAGGCGGCAGGCATCGCGAGCGGAGACATTATTCGGGGTGATTTCGCCGGCACTGACGATTTTGTGGCGTTTATTGATGCGCAACGGGGGAAGGAAGTGACGTTTGAGATTGACCATGACGGTCAGCGGCGCTCGGTCACCGTTGTACCTCGCCGCGATCCTCCCGAAGGCGAGGGAGCGCTTGGTGTTGCCGTGGTACGGGGCGGTTTTGATCGTATGTCGCTACCTCAAGCCCTGTGGGAGTCGCTTGTCTACAGCGCCAAGCTGTTCAGTTTTATCTTTGCCATGCTGTTTAAGTTGATAGCGAGTATTTTTGGGGGAGAGAATTTGCTTGCATACGTGTCTGGACCTGTAGGAATCTTTGAAGCAACATCCCGCGCCAGCGGGCTGGGTATCGTGTTTCTCGCAAACCTTGTCGCCATCATCTCGCTGAATCTGGCGGCGCTCAACATTTTTCCGTTTCCTGCGCTTGACGGGGGACGACTGGTGTTTCTGGGGATTGAGAAGATCAAAGGATCGCCGGTGAGCGCGAAAGCGCAGCGCATCGTCAACGCCGTCGGCCTCGCGTTGCTGGTGGTGTTCTTGGTGTACGTGACGGCGCAGGATATCGGGAAGTTGTTGTAGCCGGTTTTAGAATTTCTCCTCCGCACGTTTATCCGACGCTCCTTTGCGTCGGGCGTTTTTTATGGTATCATCCGAACAGGTTTTATGCGCCAGTCCAGCTTTCCTAATTTTATTCGTAAGGAATTCCCGCGTGATGAGGAAGCATCCAATGCGCGGATTTTGATTCGCGCGGGATTTGTGGAGAAAGTGATGGCAGGCGTGTACACGTATCTGCCGCTGGGGCTTAGAGTTATCAGAAAGATCGAGGCGATTGTACGAAGGCATATGAACGCATTGGGCGCGCATGAGATTCTGATGCCTGCCCTTACTCCCAAAGAAGCATGGATGACAACGGGACGGTGGGAGACGTTTGATGCATTGTTCAAAATCATCGCACGCGATAAGCGGGAGTACGCACTGGGAGCGACGCACGAAGAAATTGTCGTCCCCACCGCTCAGCGAGTGGTTTTTTCGTACAAAGACCTGCCTCTGGGACTCTATCAGATACAGGTCAAATTCCGCGACGAACCGCGGCCCAAATCGGGGCTCTTGCGAGGCCGGGAGTTTATCATGAAAGACCTCTACTCGTTTCATGCCGATACCGCCGCGCTTGACCGTTACTATCGGGATGCGACTGGCGCGTATACCAGAATTTTCAAGGAGCTGGGGTTGAGCACGTATGTGGTTGAGGCGTCCGGGGGGACGTTTTCGAAATTTTCGCACGAGTTTCAGGTATTCCATCCAAACGGCGAAGATACGGTTGTCTTTTGCCCTGCGTGCAACTTTGCTCAAAACAGCGAGATCAACACCAGCGGCGAGAATTCACCGTGTCCCTTGTGTGCCAAACCCCTTCAGCATCGGCGCGCCATCGAGGTGGGCAACATCTTTCGCCTGGGCACCAAATATTCCGAGCCGTTTTCGATGATGTATAAAGATGCACACGGTGTACAGCGGCCGGTCGTCATGGGATGTTATGGCATCGGCATCTCCCGCCTGATGGGAACGCTTGCGGAAGCTTTCTGCGACGATCGAGGTCTTACCTGGCCGCAATCGGTCGCACCGTTTGACGTGCATCTGATTGCGCTGTTTGGACCGAACAAAAAAGAAAACACTGCAATTGCAAAGCGCGCGCAGAGTGTATATCAGAAACTGACCGATGCCGGCATCGAGGCGCTCTTTGACGATCGTATCGGCCCAAGCGCGGGGGAGAAATTCGCCGAGAGCGATCTTGTAGGAATCCCGCTTCGGCTGGTAGTGAGCGCAAAAACGGGCACCAAGATTGAGGTCAAGGAGCGGACTGCAAACCGGTCCCGCGTGGTTGATTTTTCTGCTGTTCAGAAGTATTGTAAGCGCTGACACTATGGGCTTTTTTGATCGCTTCAGAACTGACATCGGGATTGATCTGGGAACCGCAAATTCGCTGGTGTATCTGAGAGGGCAGGGGGTTGTCATCAACGAGCCGACGGTTGTGGCCGTCAACAACAAAACGAGCCAGATTATCGCTGTTGGAGCGGAGGCGCAGCGGATGCTGGGGCGCACCCCCGCCCACATCGACGTCATACGTCCTCTGGTCGGCGGTGTGATATCCGACTTTTTAACCGCGCAGGAAATTCTCAAACATTTCATCCGGCGAATCAGAAGCGGTTCGCTGGCGCGCTATGTGCGCGCGGTTGTTGCCGTTCCCACCAATGTCACCGAAGTTGAACGCAAATCGGTTGAAGACGCAGTTGTCTCCTCGGGTGTTTCAACGGTGTATCTTATTGAAGAACCCATTGCCGCTGCGCTGGGGGCGGGGCTTCCCATCGACGAGCCCGCGGCGACAATGGTTATTGATTTTGGAGGGGGAACCCTGGAGATCGCCGTGATTTCCATGGGCGGGGTAGTAGTGTCACGGAGCTTGAAAATTGCCGGCGACAGGTTTAACGAGGATATCGTACAGTACGTAAAAGATGTATTTAAAATGGCGATCGGAGAGCTTACCGCGGAACGCGTTAAGACCGAAATCGGCTCAGCGCTGCCGCTTTCCAAAAAACTCGAAATGACCATTGCAGGCAGAGACCTTTCCTCGGGGCTGCCGCGGGAGGTGATTATCAAGGACGCACAGGTTCGGCTTGCGCTGACGCCGTCACTGAAGCAGGTTATTGAAACGATTCGCGACACGATTGAGAAGACGCCGCCCGAGCTTGCGGGTGACATTTTGCGGCGCGGCATTTATCTTTCGGGCGGAGCGAGCCTGCTGCACGGAATGGACCAGTTGGTTGAGAAAGAGATCGGCGTCAAAGCCGTTTTAGTTGACGATCCGCTCACCTGTGTGGTACGCGGCACGGGAG